>Ga0209571_1000108_pt1 | contig 189878 bp, 181 predicted proteins | sample EBPBio102011_DNA_FD_185866 | JGI IMG/M metagenome (GOLD analysis project Ga0209571, IMG submission 185866) | Wastewater treatment Type I Accumulibacter community from EBPR Bioreactor in Madison, WI, USA - Reactor 1_1/10/2011_ DNA (SPAdes)... | ecosystem: Engineered > Bioreactor > EBPR >...
TGGGGATTTCCACCGGGACAGTCGAGGTTCTGTTGACGTTCATTTCCGGCTTCCTTTCTTGAAGCGTTTCAGTATTTTGACGAGCAACGCCCGACGCCGCGCACACGCGCCGCAGGGCTTTTTGGGAGCGGTTTTCATGAAATTCCTCATCACCGCCATCAAAGTAATCTCGGCGTTCTACGCCGCTATCCTTCTATTCGGCGCAGTAATGTTCACTATCGGCGCGCTACTTCCACCAGCTTGAATAAGCTGGTTTACTAGGCGTAACCTTCGGCTTTGCCTTGGCTTTCGGGAAGAAATAGCGGTCCATCGTCCGCTTAAACATTCCATACCCATCATTAAACAGGTTGATAGCGCCGCCAAATTCCTGCGCTATGTCGCCGTAGCGGGTTTCCCACGCTTCGGCATCGACGTAGGCCGGATTAACCTCCGGCGCATTCCATGTGCTTGGCCACGGATTTGTCACAGTCGGCACTTCGACCGTTGGCGACAGTGCCTTGCCAGTGGCCAGCGGCGAATTCGCCTTCACAGTCCGCGCACCGGTTGACACCGGGACACCGCCGATGGACGCCCGCATACGGGCTTTCGTATCGGCCTGAATATTGGCGAGCGTGGCTTGCTTGATTTCGTATTCAAGCTTCGCCGTTTGGTCCCGCGTCGGATCGATCGACGCGATTGCGTTGCCGAGACCGCCGAGCGCATCGCCGATGAACGACGCGGAGGAAAGGGCAGGGTGATGGGTTGTGGTAAACCCAGCACCACCGCCCGCGCGGAGAGCAGTCAGGGGGTTAAACCCCGCCGCTTCCGCGTTTTCACGCAGTTTCACATAGTCAACTTCTGACGTTGTGGACTGCTTTTTTGAACCGCCCAATGCGGAGGCCACGCTTCCGACCCCAGCGAGGATCGGGCCGAGAAATTGGATGAACTAGTCATCCTCCCGACGCAGGCCGTAGACGTTGTCATAGCGGCTTGCTTCATTAATGAAGCGGGTAATGTCGCTCTCACGACCAACCCGCGACACAAAGAGATCGAACGCGACGAAGAGCAGCGCCATCGCCGCGTTGATGAATTGCGCAACGACATCACTGTCGAGGCCGAGCGCAATCAGGTAGACCGCAATCATCGTCCCGAGCCGCTCCAAAAGCGGACGCGCGACGTTTCGGAAGATTGTTCCAAACATGCTCGCTTCCTTTCATTGACGAAAGCAAAACGAACAAAAGCGAAGATTTCCGTAGAATGAAATTCTACACGTTCTCTATCTGTGCTTTTTAAGTCCCATAAGATAGATTATGGAACTATCCGATATGACTGCGGCAGCTGAGATGCGTGCTTTTGCCCTGCACTTGGCTCTCTCTTCGCTTGCCTCGATCGCTGCGCCGAAGCTTGCAGCGGACTTTCATATCGTCGGCGATGGTACTGGAATCAAAGGCACATCGATGACCATGCCGTCATACGCCGGCACGACGTTGTCAGGCGTCTCTGCCAGAACCGTGTCGTAGTCCAGCGGCACGTGCATGTGCGTCAGCACCGCTTGACTGGGCTTCAGGCGCTCGATCCAATCAAGCGCTTCCGACAGCGACAGATGGCTCACATGTGGCCTGTATTGCAGCGCATCGACCACCAGCAGTTCCAGACCGTCCATCAGCGCAGCCGTAGCCTTCGGGAAGTCGCTGACGTCGGAGCAATAGGCAATCGGGCCGATGCGGAAGCCGAGCGAAATGATGTCGCCGTGGATCTGCGGCAGCGGCAAAAAGGTGAGGGGACCGCCCTCTCCTTCCACTGAAAACGCCTTGTCGTGCTCGATGATGCTCGGCCGCACGATCGGCGGATACGAGCTTCCGGGCGGCGTTTCGAGGCAATATCCGAACGCCTGTTTGAGCCGACCGAGCGTGAAGTCGTCGGCCCAGATGTCGATCAGGCTGCCGCGCTCCAGCACATAGCCTCTGATGTCGTCGATGCCATGGATATGGTCGGCATGCGGATGCGTGTAGACCACCGCATCGATGTGCCTGACATCGGCAGCCAGCATCTGGGCGCGGAAATCCGGGCCGGTATCGATGACGACGCGTGTCGTGCCGCTGGCCGAAATGCGCTCGACCATGGCGGCCGCGCGCGTGCGCCTGTTCCTGGGATTGGCCGGGTCGCATGCGCCCCAGTCGCCGGTGATGCGCGGCGTGCCCGGCGAAGAGCCACAACCCAAAATCGTGAGGCGCAGCGTATCCGCCATGGCGTCAGGCCGGCCTTGGCATCTTGGCGAACAGCCGGAAGAAGTTGGCCGTGGTGATGTCGGCGATCTCTTGGGCGCTGACGCGGATGGTTTCGCCCAGCACGGCGGCCGTGTTGGCGACATAGGCCGGCTCGTTGCGCTTTCCCCTGAACGGGATGGGCGCAAGGTAAGGCGCGTCCGTCTCGACCAGGAGACGATCGTGCGGAACCTGCCTGGCGATGTCGCGCAACTCGGCCGAGTTCTTGAAGGTCACGATGCCGGAGAAGGACACATAGCCTCCAAGCTCGACGCCGACACGCGCCAGATCCGCCCCCGAGGAGAAGCAGTGCAGGATGAAGGGGAAGGCACCCTTCCCCGTCTCCTCGGTCAGGATCGCAGCCATGTCCTCGTCGGCGCTACGGGCATGGATCACCAGCGGCAGTCCCGTCTCGCGGGCAGCCGCGATGTGCGTGCGCAGGCCCCTGGCCTGCGCCTCGCGCGGCGCCTTGTCGTAGAAATAGTCGAGCCCCGCCTCGCCGATCGCCACCACCTTCGGGTGCTGCGACAGACGAACGAGTTCGTCCGAAGTCACGTCGAGTTCTTCATCGGCGTTGTGCGGATGGGTGCCGACCGAGCAAAAGACTTCGTCGAATTCTTCAGCGATAGCAAGGATTTGCGCAAAGCGCTTCACCCGCGTCGAGATGGTGACCATGCGCTCGACACCGGCTGCCTTGGCGCGCGCGACAATGGCCGCGCGCTCCTCGGCGAAGTCGGGAAAATCGAGGTGGCAATGACTGTCGACAAGCATCTTTCGACTGCCTCAGCCTTCGGTAGCCTGTTCGACATAGCGCGGGAACACAGGCTGTGGCGCCGGCAGAGCCGCCCCCGGAACCAGCGTATGCTTCTCGTCGACATGGACGAAGTCGCGTTCGTTCACATCAAGCAGGTCGAGCAGCTTGGACGCCGATGCCGGGATGAAGGGCTGGCACATGATGCCGACGCGGCGGATCACCTCGGCGGTGGTCCACAACACTGTCTCCATGCGCGCCGGATCGGTCTTCTTCAGCGCCCACGGCTCCTGTGCCGCGAAGTAGCGGTTGGCCTCGGCCACCACGGCGAAGATCGCAGCGAGGGCATGATGGATCCCCTGCTCCGCCATCGCCTTGCGCGCCGTAGCCAGCGCCGCAGTGGCCTGGTCGAGGATCGCCTTGTCGGCGTCGGTCAGCTCGCCGCGCTGCGGCACCACGCCGTTGCAGTTCTTGCCTATCATCGACAGCGAGCGCTGCGCCAAATTGCCGAGATCGTTGGCGAGATCAGCATTGGTGCGGTTGACGATCGCCTCATGGCTGTAGCTGCCGTCCTGGCCGAACGGAACTTCGCGCAGCAGGAAGTAGCGCACCTGGTCGAGGCCGTAATGCTCGACCATGCTGAACGGATCGACGACATTGCCAAGCGACTTCGACATCTTCTCGCCGCGGTTGAACAGGAAGCCGTGGCCGAACACCCGCTTGGGCAACTCGATGCCCGCCGACATCAGGAAAGCCGGCCAGTAGACGGCATGGAAACGCACGATGTCCTTGCCGATAATGTGCACGGCAGGCCAGTAGGCCCACTTCTCGGCGCCGGTGTCGGGATAGCCAAGGGCGGTGATGTAGTTGGTCAGCGCGTCGACCCAGACATACATCACATGTTTGTCGTCGCCGGGTACCGGCACGCCCCAGTCGAAGGTCGTGCGCGAGATCGACAGGTCCTTCAGGCCGGAGCGGACGAAGCTCGCCACTTCGTTGCGGCGCTCGTTGGGGCCTATGAAGTCGGGCTGGCTTTCATAGAGCGCCAGCAGCTTGTCCTGATAGGCCGACAAACGGAAGAAGTAGCTCTCTTCCTCGACCCATTCGACCGGCGTGCCCTGCGGGCCGTAGCGAACATTGTCGGGACGGACTTCGGTCTCTTCCTCGCCGTAATAGGCTTCGTCGCGCACCGAATACCAGCCGGCATAGCTGCTCTTGTAGATGTCGCCCCTGTCGGCCATCGCCTTCCAGATCGCCTGGGAGGCGGCGTAGTGGCGCTCTTCCGTGGTGCGGATGAAGTCATCGTTCGACGCGTTGAGAAGCGTCGCCATCTTCTTGAATTCATTCGAGTTTCGATCAGCCAGTTCGCGAGCGGTGATGCCCTCGCGGTTGGCCGTCTGCAGCATCTTGATGCCGTGCTCGTCGGTGCCCGTCAGGAAGAAGACGTCCTTGCCGTCATGGCGCTGGAAGCGGGCGAGTGCGTCGGTGGCGATCAGCTCATAAGCATGGCCGATATGGGGCTTGCCGTTGGGATAGGAGATCGCGGTCGTGATGTAGAATTTTTCGCGGGACATGGGAGGCCGTCCTGAATGTCGAATGAAATGGTCGCGGGTCAGATAACGCATCGGGCGGCCGATTGCCACCCGGCGGACGAGCGTCACATTCGCATTGCGGCATTCAAGCGGTCGATCATGGCCAGTACGTGCTGCTTCTTGTCGAGATTGTAGGTCTCGGTCTCAGATATCGCGTTCTGCGCTTCCTGCCAAGCGTCAGCCAGAGCATTGGCCCGGGCCAACTCGGAGTTGCGTGCAGCATCCGCCGCGCTGTCGGCGAGCAGGTCCAGCGCCCGGCGGTTGAAGATCTCGAACTGGATGGCGCTGTCGCGTCCGGCAACCACGTCGGCGAGCTTGTGTGCGTCGGCTATCCCAGTGCGCCCGCCCGACACCACCTTGTCGAGCGCATCGGCGATATCAAGGCCGCCATACTGGGTCAGCAGGATCGCGCCGCGCACGCTCCCCCCTGCCCGTTCAACCAGTGCTGCCCGCGCTTGCGGTTCGTCGGGCGCTGGCTGATCGGTGCCGGCCAATGCCGACAAAAGGCTCGCATCGTCGAGCGGCGTCAGCCGGATCGTCTGGCAACGCGACCGGATGGTGGGCAAAAGGCTGCCCGGCGCATGCACGATCAGGATGAACAGCGTGCGCGCCGGCGGCTCTTCAAGGTTCTTCAGCAAGGCATTGGCGGCATTGACGTTCATGTCGTCGGCCGGGTCGACGATCACGACCCTGTAGCTGCCGTCATGCGAGGTCATCGACAGGAAACGCGAGACCTTGCGGATCTCATCGACGGTTACAACCGTCTTGAAGCCCTTGGTCTTGTCGTTCTGCGGCCGCGTCAGGTGCAGCACACCAGGATGCGCGCCCGATGCGACCTGACGGAACAGCGCCGAGCCCGGATCCGGCGCGGCGAACGCCTCGGGCGCGTTGCGATGGTCAGGATGGCGCAGCAGGTAGCTGGCGAGATGAAAGGCGAGCGTCGCCTTGCCGATGCCGACCGGTCCGGCGAAGATCAGCGCATGCGGCAGCTTGCCGGCGCGATAGGCTGCAGTCAGCATCGAGACCGCCTGTTCGTGACCATAGAGATGCGGGTTCTCTGCTGGCTCCGGCACGCCGTCGAGGGTGTCGTGCTGTTCGGGTGCGATGCGTTCGAACATCAGGCGTCCGCCCTCGCCCGGTCGCTGTTTGCCGCACGCTGCTCCAGTCCGGCAAACACCGCCGCTGTGATGGCGTTCTCCACGTCCTCGGGCGTCTGCGCCGCATCGATTACCACGCAGCGCTCTGGCTCGCTTGCGGCGATGGCCAGATAGGCGTCGCGCCGCCGTTGGTGGACTTCGAGTGTTTCCTTCTCGAACCGGTCGGCAATGTCTGCGCCGCGGCGCGCCGTGGCCCGCCTCAGCCCTTCCGTCGGGTCGAGATCGAGGATCAGCGTCATGTCGGGCATCATGCCATTGATCGCCACGCGCTCGACGGCCGCCATGAAATCGGGATCGAGATCGCCCGTTACGCCCTGGTAGACGCGTGAGGAATCGAGGAAGCGGTCGCAAAGCACGATGGCACCGCGTTCGACCGCAGGGCGGATGACCTGTTCGACATGATCAGAGCGGGCGGCGGCAAAAAGCAGCGCCTCCATTTCGGGGCCGAAGGGTTCGGCAGCCCCTGAGAGCAGCACATGCCGCACAGCTTCGGCGCCGGGCGATCCACCGGGCTCGCGGGTGACGATGATGTCGTAGCGCTTGTCGCGCAGCTTGGTAGCCAGACGCTCGATCTGGGTCGACTTGCCTGCCCCCTCGCCGCCCTCGAATGTGATGAAGAAGCCGCGCGCCACTCCGATGCCTTTCCATCTGCAGCATTCGGTCGAAACGACCGGGGCGCCGCAGCTTATGTGTCTGCCGATGATCTAGCGTCGTGAGGTCTAAAGGTCCACCCGCACTATCGCAGCCAGCCTATGGCGAGTTCCTTGACCGCGTCGAACGCCCTGCTCTGCAACGAGCCGACGCCGACGGATTCGGCGGCATAGAGCGGCGTCTCCTGGCTGAGCGTGTCGCCGATCCACACCTTCAGCTTGCCGACGGGCGTGCCCTTGTCGATCGGCGCCGATATCGGCCCGTCATAGACGACGCGCGCCACCAGCCGCTCCCTGTTGGTGATGGGCAGGAAGATGGCGATGGGCTTCTGCGCCACAAGCTGCACATGCGATTTGGTGCCGCCGAACACCTGCGCCTCGCCGACCGTCTCGTCCTGGGCAAAAATCTCGGTCTTCTCGAAGGCGCGCATGCCCCAGTCGAGCAGCTTGCGCGCTTCTTCCGAGCGTTCGCGGTCGCTGGCCATGCCCGACATCGCCGCAAACAGACGGCGGCCGCCGCTGTTGGTCGAGCCGACGATGGCGAAGCCCTCGCCCTCGGTGAATCCGGTGGCCAGACCGTCGGCACCGAAGCCCATGGCAATCAGCGGATTGCGGTTGCGCTGCAGGATCTTGTTCCAGGTAAACTCCGGCAGCGAATAATACTGGTAGAAATCGGGATAGGTGCGCCAGAGGTGCAGGCCGAGTTCGGCAAGCTCGCGCACCGAAGTCGTCTGGCCCGGCGCCGGCAGGCCGGTCGAGTTGACGAAGGTCGATTTTTCCAACCCGATCTCGCGCGCCCGCTCCGTCATCTGCTGGGCGAAATTGGCCTCCGACCCGGCCATGCCCTCGGCCAGGATGATGCAGCCGTCATTGGCGAGTTGCACCGTCACGCCCTTGATCAGGTCCTCGATGCGGATCTGCGAGCGCACCGCGGCAAACATGGTCGAGGCGCGGGAGGCAGCACCGCCTGTGCGCCAGGCGTTCTCGCTGACGGCAAAGGTGTCATCGAGGCTGTAGCGGCCTGACTTCACCGCATTGAACACCACTTCCATCGTCATCAGCTTGGCCAGCGACGCGGGCGAGATCGGCTTGTCGGGATCCTTGGAGAACAGCACGGTGCCGGTCTCGGCATCGATCATGTAGGCTTGGGGCGCTTTGGTCTCGAACAGCTGCGCGCCTGCCGGAGCCGACATGGCGATGGCTGCAAACAGGCCGGCCAAAAGAGCAAGCGGCACTGAAATTCTTGAAGTCATGGAGGAAACTGCCCCGTTCGAACCCGTCTTCCGGTCGAGCTAAGCGAGCCTATCAGGCTTCAACTGATCGGATCAACTGTGGCCGGGCAGATAGCCACAGTTGCCGAGCCGTTTGGCACATCGGCCCGAAAACCACCGACGATTTTCGGCAAATGCGATGTGCCGAGCGAGTAATTTGGAGCGTCCACGCGGACGCCCTGTTCTAATCGTGAACGGCGAAGGCGTCGGGCGCGCCATGCGACCATGCCGCCTTCAGCGCCGCGTCAAGCGAGGTCGCCTTGTTCGGATAGAGGTCGACCGAATACCAGGTCTTGCCATCGAATTCAGTGTGGTCGACGGCGATCCGGCCATAGGCTGAAAGCGCCTTGGCGACGCGCCGGGCCTCTTCATCGCTCTCGAAGGTGCCGGCCGAGACGTAAGGCTCGACGTTTTCATTCATGGCGCGCGGGCCGGGGTTCAGGCGCTTCCACGAATCGACGATGTCATTGGACGATATGCCCTTGCCTTCGAGCGCCGAAAAGGCACGCGAGGCTGTGGCGACGCGCTCGCTGGCGTAGCCAAGGGTTGCGAGTGCCATGCGGGTCGGCTGGCCGTGAATGCCCTCTGGCCGCTCCGGTGCGATCGGGCCGAATTCCGGCAACACGATGTTGACGACGCTCTGCCCTTGCGGAGCCATCTCCACCGCCGGCTGCTCGAACTGGGCCGCCTGTGCCGCAAGCGTGTTGACGGGAGCGCTTGTGGGCAGCGGAACAACCGATGCCATCGCCACCGGGAATGCCGGCGCATTGCCGACGGCAGCGCTCGGTGTCGGGCCGTTCATCGCCACCATCACGCCCGCAGGCAGGCCGATATTGGTCGGATCGTTCGCGCCCTTGCCCGGCCTGTAGGAAGCCAGCAGATAGCGGTCGTCCTGGCCGTCGAGCGGCGCCCGGCCGACATATTCCACCTTCACGTCGGCAGTGCCGCTATGGGCATAGTCGAGCATTTCGGCGGCGCGCTTGGAAAGGTCGATCACCCGGTCGTTCGAGTAAGGGCCGCGGTCGTTGACACGTACGATCACCGACGAGCCGTTCTTGGTGTTGGTGACGCGCGCATAGCTCGGCAGCGGCATGGTCGGGTGCGCCGCGGTCAGGTGCGTCATGTCATAGATTTCGCCATTGGCGGTCAGGCGGCCGTGGAAGGCATCACCGTACCAGGATGCCGGACCCATGGCGGCATAGTTCCGGTCTTCCTTGGGATAGTACCACTTGCCACGCACTTTGTAGGGCTTGCCGGTCTGGTCGCGACCACCGCCGCGCGGCAGGTTCGACATAGCCGTTGTGACGCGCGGACTTGCCTTCACGCCATATTCGGACTCGGCAAAATACTCTTTCGGGCGCTTCTTGCCGGCGGTCACTGTCGGCTTTGAGGCGCATCCGGCAACGAATGCCGCAGTCGCAGCAAGGAGCGTGATCGTGGCTGCGCGACCAAGGCGCTTCCGCGTCGAATGCTGCATGTTCCTGAAGTCCCCTGCCAACGCTACTCGGGCAAGACCGGCGAATCAGCTGACCGTTGCGCCGAAGATGCAAAAACTCTTACGCACATCTTCCCCATCCCCCATGTGCGCAGGAAATGCTTGCCAGCGTATTAATCGAATGCGGTCCGAAGCGGGCGGGATTGTGGCATAAACATGGCCGATCGGAATGGCGCCGCCTGTTGGCGCTTGCCCTTTTGCCTTGCATCGAACACGTTGACGGCAAGCGCATGCGAGCGCTACAAGCGCGCCACCAAGGTTCGGGCGCCGCATATGCGCCCTGCACCGTGGAGGGATGGCCGAGTGGTTTAAGGCAACGGTCTTGAAAACCGTCGAGGGCGCAAGTTCTCCGTGGGTTCGAATCCCACTCCCTCCGCCAGGTGCCTTTTAGCTCCCCACTCCGTCCTGGCCTCCCGCAGTCGCTGCAGCAATGCCTTGACCACGTGCCACGAAGCGAACCTCGCTTGCCGTCGCACAAATCCTGATCTCGTCGCCGAGCGACCATTCGGCAGCACGCGCAGCCATGGCGGCGGGAACCATCTCGGATCCGGGCCCGGCAGGGACGTCGTAGGTCGCATGCGCGTCGTGCGGCAGGAGCACGCCATAGCCGCGTTCGATTGCGGACCTGGCCGTCGCCGCCACGCACATTTCAGACAGCACGCCCGAGATCGCGACATCGCGCACACCGGCGCGGGTCAGGATGTCCTCGAGATCGGTATGCTCGAAGCCGTCGTCCATCGTCTTGCGCACGACCGCCTCTCCAGGTCTTGGCTCGAAGTAGAGCGCCCAGCCCGGCTGATGTGGCTCGTCGACCATTCCGTCGGCGCCGTCATTCTGGAGAAAGATCACCGGCGCCCCGGCCGACCGTGCTTCTTCGACAAGAATCGCGATCGCAGGCAGCAGCCGGGCGTGGTCGGGCACCGCATCCGCACCGGTCACGAAGGCCCTCTGCACGTCGATCACGATCAGGGCATCGACTGTGGTTTGAAGAGCCGCCTGCTCCATCGTCATCGCCCATTTGACCCATTTGCCGAGAAATGTCCGCAGCATATGGATACGCTGCAGGCGGGAATCAAAGCCTGCAGTTGGAGAAAAGATTGCTCGAAACGGCGCTGTATGCCCCGGTCAAAGGCTTCCTCGAAGACCTCGGGTTTTCGGTCAAGGGCGAGGTCGGCGGCTGCGACCTGCTGGCCTTGAGCGCCGATGCGCCACCCATCGTGGTGGTCTGCGAGCTCAAGCTGCAGTTCAATCTCGAGCTCATCCTCCAGGGCGTCGATCGTGCCGCGGCGGCCGACGAGATCTGGCTTGCGGCCCGCATGTCGCCGCGCGGCAAGGGACGCGAAGGCGACAAGCGTTTCCGTAATCTCTGCCGCAGGCTGGGCTTCGGCCTGCTCGGCGTCTTTGACGACGGGCGTGTCGAGGTGTTGATAAGCCCCGATGCCCCGGCCCCCAGACGCGATCCGAAGCGGCGTTCACGGCTGGTCACCGAACATCGCCGCCGTCAGGGCGACCCGGTGAGAGGCGGCAGCACGCGCGCGCCGATCATGACGGCCTATCGCCAGGACGCGCTGAAATGCGCCGCGGCCCTTTGCGATGGCCCAAAGCGCCCGCGCGATCTGACGGCACACGTTGGACGTGCACCTAAGATCCTGCTCGACAATGTCTATGGCTGGTTCGCACGTGTCGACCGGGGCATCTACGACCTGACCGACGTCGGTCGCGAAGCCCTGTTGCGCTGGCCGCAGGCCGCGCCGGCTGCTTCAGCCGAGAGCTAGCAGGCAGATCGTCAGCTGGCCTCGACGGCCTCCCCGGCCTCGGCATGTTTCGAATGGTCGGCGGCGATCAGCATGTAGACAGCGGGCACCACGAACAGGGTGAACAGCGTGCCGATGGAGAGCCCGCTTGCGATCACCAGCCCCATGTTGAAACGCGACACGGCACCTGCGCCGGTGGCGATGATCAGCGGGATCACGCCCAGCACCATGGCCGCCGTGGTCATCAGGATAGGCCGCAGCCGGATGCCGCAGGCCTGTTCGATCGCCTCTCGCTTGGATTTGCCCTCCTGCTGCAACGCATTGGCGAATTCGACAATCAGGATGCCGTGCTTGCTGATCAGCCCCATCAGCGTCACCAGTCCCACCTCGGTGTAGATGTTGAGGCTGGCGCCGCCGATACCGACGCTGATGAAGATGAGCGCGCCGGCAATCGACATCGGCACCGACACCAGGATGATGATGGGGTCGCGGAAGCTCTCGAACAGCGCCGCAAGCGCAAGATAGATGATGATGAGGGCAAATCCGAACGTCGTGATGAACCCCGACGATTCCTGGATATATTGCCGCGACAGGCCGCCATAATCGACCGAATAGCCCTGCGGCAGCGTGCGCTTGGCCAGATCCTGCAGAAATTTCAGGGCGTCGGCCTGGGCAACGCCGGGCATGGCCACGCCCTGTATGACGGCGCTGTTCAACTGCTGGAAGTGGTTGATCGATTCCGGAATGGTCTTGGTGGTTATGGCGGCGACCGACGACAGCGGGATCGGAACGCCGTTCACCGTGCCGACATAGTAGTTCATCAGTTGCTCAGTGTTCAGCCTGCTGCGTTGCTGGACTTGCGGGATGACCTTGTAGGAGCGGTTGTCGAGGCTGAAATAATTGACATAGCCGCCACCCAGCATGGAGCCGAGCGCTGCGCCGACGTCGCTCATCTTGAGGCCGAGCTGGGCCGCCTTGTCGCGATCGATCTGCACGACCGACTGCGGATTGTCGATCTTGAGGTCGGTGTCGAGGAAAATGAACATGCCGCTCTTCAGCGCATCCTGGAGAAAAGTCTGTGCGACCTCGTTGAGGCGACTGAACGGCTCGGTGGTCGCCAGCACGAACTGAATGGGCAACCCCTGCCCCCCCGGCAACGGCGGCAGCTGGAAGGCCGCCACCCGGGCGCCGGCAATCTTGTTGAGTTCGTTCTGCACCACAGGCTGCAGCTGGTTCGTCGTCTGGGTGCGCTGATCCCAGGGCGTGAACACCATGCCGCCGATGGCGACACCCGGCGCGTCGATCTGGAACACATGCGCGGTCTCAGGGTGTTGCGCGAATGTCTGGTAGACCTGCCGGGTGTAGAGCAGCTTCTGCTGCAAGGTGGCGTTCGGCGCCGGTGTCGACGAGGCGATGATGACGCCCTGGTCCTCCTGCGGCGCCAGCTCGCTCTTGGCCCCTGCATAGAGGAAATAGATGCTGCCGAGCACGATGAACGCAAAGGTCATGGTGACGGAAAGATAGTTCAGGCTGCCGCCCAGCCAACGCTCGTACCTGTTGCGGATGCGTTCGAAGCTGCGGTCGATGAAATCAGACAGGCGCTGCTGCACCCCGGGATTTTCGCGGTTGCGTGGCTTGAGGATGCGCGAACACATCATCGGCGACAGCGTCAGCGCGACGATGGCCGAAACGGTCACTGCGCCGACCAGCGTGAAGGCGAATTCGGTGAACAACGCGCCGGTCAGGCCGCCCTGGAAGCCGATCGGCACATAGACTGCGATCAGCACGACCGTCATGGCGATGATCGGCCCGCCGAGTTCGCGCGCCGCCATGATCGCCGCCGGCATGGGCTGCAGCCCTTCGTCCAGATGCCGGTTGACGTTCTCGACCACGATGATGGCGTCGTCGACCACGAGGCCGATGGCCAGCACCAGGGCGAGCAGCGTCAGCAGGTTGATGGAAAAGCCGAGCGCCAGCATCAGCACGAAAGCGCCGATCAGCGACAGCGGTATGGCGACAGTCGGTATCAGCACAGAACGCAGCGATCCCAGGAACGCGAAAATGACCAGCGTGACGATGACCAGTGCCTCGCCGAGCGTCCAGATCACCTCGCTGATCGAACTGTTCACGAAATCGGTGGAATCATAGACGATCTGGCCGCGCAGGCCCTCCGGCAGCTGCTCCTGGATGCCGGGAAACTCCTTGCGGACGCCGGCGATGACATCGAGCAGATTGGCCCCCGGCGCAACCTGGATGCCGATATAGACCGCCTGCTTGCCGTCGAACCCCACCTGTGATTCATAGTCGTCGGCCCCAAGCGTGACATTGGCTACGTCCTTCAGCCGCACCACCGCACCATTCACCTGCTTGATCACCAGATCGGCGAATTGTTCGGCCGTGTGCAGGCTGGTGGAGGCGGTCAGGTTGACCTGCACCATCTGGCCTTTGGTGGCGCCAAGGCCGGCAATGTAGTCGTTCTGCATGAGCGCGTTGGAAACGTCGGTCGCCGTCAGGCCGAAGGCGGCAAGCTTTGCCGGATCGAGCCAGGCGCGCAGCGCGAAATTCTGGCCGCCGAGGATTTCCGCCGTCTGCACCCCCGGCACCGCCTGCAGCTTGGGCTGCACCACGCGGGCCAGATAGTCGGTGATCTTGTTGCGCGGCAGCACCTCGCTGTCGAAGCCCATATACATGGCGTCGATGGTCTGGCCGACCCTGACGCTCAGCACCGGCTGCTGCGTGCCCGACGGCAGCTGGTTGATGACGGAGGCGACCTTGGTGCTGATTTCGGTCAGCGCCTTGTCGGCATCGTAGTTGAGGCGGAGGTAGATGGTGATGATGTTGACGCCGGGCTGGCTGGTCGAGCTCATGTAGTCGATGCCGTTCGCCTGGGCGATGGCGTTCTCCAGCGGCGTGGCGATGAAGCCGGCAATCACATCAGGGTCGGCGCCGTAATAGGTCGTGGTGACCGTGACGACGGTGTTCTCCGTACGGGGATACTGCAGCACGGGCAGCGAGCCGATGGCTCTCAGGCCCAGCACCAGTATGGTCAGGCTGACGACCATCGCCAGGACCGGACGGCGGATGAAGATGTCGGTGAAGTTCATCGCGACCTGCCGCGCTCTTGCTTGCTAACGCTTTGTCGGAACGATCATTTGTCCGTAGGGGCCGGCTGTGGGTTGTCTGTCGGCTGAACCGAGTTGTCGACTTCGACAGGCACGCCGTTGTGAAGCTTCATCTGGCCTGACGTGACCACGACATCGCCGTCCTTCACGCCGCTGAGCACCGCCACCTGATCGCCGCGGGTCGCGCCCGTCGTGGCGAACACCTGTCGGGCGATGAGCTGGGGATGGCCGGCGGCATCCTTGCCCTTGTCGTCGATGAGATAGACGACGTTGCCATAGGAATTGTAGGTGACGGCCGTCTGCGGCAGCGTCACATATTTCTGCGGCTCGGCGACTTCGATGTCGATGGTCGCAAACATCCCCGGAAGCAGAACAAGGTCCTTGTTATCAAGGGTGGCGCGCATCTGCACGTTGCGCGTGGTGGTATCGACCTGCGCGTTGATCGCCGCGATCGTGCCGGCAAAGGTCTTGTCCGGGAATGTGTCGACCTTAGCCGAGATGACCTGCCCGACCTTGATCTCCGCCAACGCCTGCTGCGGCACGTAGAAATCGATATAGATCGGATCGAGCTGCTGCAGGCTGACGATCGTTGTGCCGGCGGCCAGATACTGGCCGATGTCGACCTGGCGAATGCCGAGGCGGCCGGCAAATGGCGCCTTGATCGACTTGTAGTCGACCAGCGCCTGCTGCTGGGCGGCAAGCGCCTGGGCGTTGAGCATGTTGCCGCGGTCCGTGTCGACGACTTCCTTGCTCACGGCACCGGTCTGGCCGAGCTTGCTGTCGCGGTCATAGGTGACCTTGTTCAGCGCTGCAGTGGCCTTCAATGCCTCCAGATGCGCGACATCGTCGGCAGAGGCCAGTTCGAGCAGCAGGTCGTCTTTCTTGACGTCCGCGCCGGAATCGAAATGCACCGCCGAGACGATGCCCGAAACCTCGGCGCTCAGATTGGCCCCGTTGACAGCCCGAAGGCTGCCGACGGCTTCAAGCTGCGACTGCCATTGCTGGGTGCCCGCCACCACCGTCGACACGGTCTGTGGCGGATTGGCCATGGAGGCCATCACCTTCTGGATCATCGAAGCCTTGAACGCTTGGAAGCCGAAGACGCCGCCCAGAACAAGCGCCGTCAGCACAAGCATGACAAACATACGCTTCAGCATCGCCGACCCATTCGAAAGGTAACGATTGCTCTTGCGAAGCCTGCCCTACATCAATACCCCGGGCGCAACGTAGACGTTGCGCAATCGCTGGTCGGGATGGAGTTCGCGCGGCAATAAACAGGCACGTTCCACGCTTAGCTAGGGCTGCCTCTCGCGGCGGCAACCGACGATGGCGCGAATTTTGCCGGGGCGCCCCATGGGTTCGGTTGAAATACGTCACGCGACCTGCGACAAAATCTTCTGCAACATGCTGGAAATGCGATCTTTCTTGCTACGGCATCGCAGGTTATAGAGGAAGCATCATGACCTTGCAGCGCTTGGCCCTCGCACTTCCGATCTGTCTGTCGACCACGCTGGTCGCCGGCTGCAGCCGCTCGTCGGATGGCACCGTCATCATCCCAAGGCACATGGACTCGCGCCGTTTCTGGCAGGATGACGAGGCGAAGCGCACCGCCGTCGAGCAGGCGCAGGCGGGCAACTTCCCGGCCGGCAGCGAAGAAATTCGCTTTGTCGATCCGCAGTCGGTTCCCACAAGGCGCTCGCCGCGTGCCCGGCCGGCTAATCCGGCACAGGCAAGCGATGCGACGCCGCTGGCTTGCCGTGCCGTCACCGGGCCAACCGGCCGCGTGCGCTACGCCTGCGAATGATGCCTTGGCCGGCGTGGACACTCGCCGTCCGATTTCGGCAGTTTTCACCAAATTTCGTCAGCTTGGCGTCAGCAAAACCCCGGTTTTGCGCTATTTCAGACAAACGCGGCCCTAGTCGGTTGACGCGCCGCCCGCGCACGTTATAGCCCGTTTCCCGACGCCGAACGGGAGAGGGTCACACCACATGGAAATTTTCACAGCCGCCGGCTTGACGGCCCTGCTGCAAGTCATCGCCATCGACCTTGTTCTGGCCGGTGACAATGCCATTGTCATCGGTCTTGCCGCCGCCGGCCTGCCCGCCGACCAGCGCAAGAAGGCCATCCTCGTCGGCATCATGGCTGCGACCGTGCTGCGCATCGGTTTTGCGCTTATCACCCAGTGGCTCCTGGCAATTGGTCCGATGCTCCTCATCGCCGGCGGCCTGCTGCTTCTGTGGGTGTGCTGGAAGATGTGGCGCGAGCTGCGCGTCAGCCATGAGGAGGAACACGAGGCGACCGAGGCGCTCTCCGACGCCGACTACGACAAGGATGGCAAGATCGCCGGCAAGGGACCGCGCAAGACCTTTGCGCAGGCCGCCTGGCAGATCGTCATTGCCGACGTGTCGATGTCGCTCGACAACGTGCTCGCCGTAGCCGGCGCCGCTATGGATCATCCGACGGTTCTGATCATCGGCCTGGCACTGTCGATTGCACTGATGGGCTTTGCCGCATCCTTTGTCGCTCGCCTGCTGCACCGCTATCGCTGGATCGCCTATATCGGCCTGCTGATCATTCTCTACGTTGCCATCAAGATGCTGCTCGACGGTGCGGTCGACCAGTTCCCGGACCAGTTCGGCTTCCTCAGCCAGTGGTTCGGCGGACACCGAGCCCCCGCCCACTGAGGCTGGAGCAACAGACCAAAGGGGGCCGGAGCAATCCGGCCCTTTCCGCATGTGGCGATCAGGCGGTTTGCTTGAGCTGCGATCTGTGCTATTGCGCCGCCCGAATTGAGCTCTCTTCAGAGCCGCCAGATCGACACATCAACAGATTTCCGGGCCGGACCTCATGGGTAACCGGCCCGCGTCCATTGGAAACCTGCCTATGTCAGCAGCACCCCGCGTCAGCTTCGTCAGCCTCGGATGCCCGAAGGCGCTGGTCGATTCCGAACGCATCCTCACTCAGCTCCGCGCCGAAGGCTACGAGATCGCCCGCAAGCATGACGGTGCCGACTTGGTCGTGGTCAACACCTGCGGTTTCCTCGATTCCGCCCGCACAGAGTCGCTGGATGCCATCGGCACGGCGATGAAGGAGAACGGCAAGGTCATCGTCACCGGCTGCATGGGCGCCACGCCCGAGCTGATCCGAGAGAAGCACCCCAACGTCTTCGCCATCACTGGCCCGCAGGCCTATGAAAGCGTGATGGCCGCTGTGCACGAGGCCGCGCCGCCGGCGCATGACCCGTTCACCGATCTCGTGCCGCCGCAGGGCGTCAAGCTTACCCCGCGCCACTACGCCTATCTCAAGATTTCCGAGGGCTGCAACAACCGCTGCACCTTCTGCATCATCCCCGACCTGCGCGGCGACCTCGTCTCGCGTCCGGCGGCCGACGTGCTGCGCGAGGCCGAGAAGCTGGCGAACGCAGGCGTCAAGGAGCTGCTCGTCATCTCCCAGGACACCAGCGCCTACGGCATCGACGTCAAATATGCCACCAGCGTCTGGAAGGAACGCGAGGTGCGCGCCAAATTCCTCGACCTGTCGCAGGAACTCGGCGAACTCGGCATCTGGGTGCGCATGCACTATGTCTACCCCTACCCGCATGTCGCCGACGTCATCCCGCTGATGGCCGAGGGCAAGATCCTTCCCTATCTCGACATTCCCTTCCAGCATGCCTCGCCGCAGGTGCTCAAGAACATGCGCCGTCCGGCCCATGGCGAAAAGGCGCTCGAGCGCATCCGCGGCTGGCGCGATGTCTGCCCTGACCTCGCCATCCGCTCGACCTTCATCGTCGGATTCCCTGGTGAAACAGAGGAAGACTTCGAGATGCTGCTCGACTGGATCGACGAGGCCAAGATCGATCGCGCCGGCTGTTTCAAATACGAGCCGGTCAAGGGCGCGCGTTCCAACGACCTCGGCCTCGAGCAGGTGCCTGAAGAGGTCAAGGAAGCCCGCTGGCACCGGTTCATGCAGCGCCAGCAGAAGATATCGGCCGCCGCACAGGCCAAGAAGGTCGGCAAGCGCCTGCCCGTCATCATCGACGAAGCCAACGGCACGTCGGCCAAGGGCCGCACCAAGTACGATGCGCCCGAGATCGACGGTTCGGTCCACATCCAGTCGCGCCGTCCGCTGCGGGTCGGCGACATCGTCACCGTCAAGGTCGAACGCTCCGATCCCTACGATCTCTACGGCTCCGCCGTCTGAGGTTTCCGACACGAAGGTCCGCCAACAGCGGCCCTTTTCTTTTGAGTGACGCTCAACCGATTAATCCCGGCGCTAGTCCGTATGACGGATGACCTTTGCCGGGCCCGGCTCGATCTGGAGACAGGCACTCTGCCGCACAGGCGCCTGCCATCCTTCCAGCCGGGACCAGCGCCATGATATCAGACCAGGAAGACCGCCCGATCATGAGCGAGCGGCGCGTCACCATCGTCGGTGCCGTTCTTGCCGGTCTCGGTCCTGCCTCGCTGTCGTTGTTCACGCCGGCAATGCCCGAAATCGTCCACGCCTTCGGCACGACCGAAGAGGCAGTCAAGATGACGCTGGGGCTCTATTTCGCAGGCTTCGCACTCACCCAACTGGTCTGCGGCCCGTTGTCGGACGGCTATGGCCGCAAGCCGGTGACGTTGGTCTTTCTGGGCATTTACCTCATCGGCAGCCTGGGGGCTCTGGTGGCGCCCTCCATCGACGTGCTCATCCTGTCACGGCTGCTGCAGGGCGCAGGCGCCGCCGTTGGCCTCTCGCTGTCGCGCGCCATCGTGCGTGACCTGTTCGCCCACGAACAGTCGGCGCGCATCCTCAACCTGATCACACTGATACTGGCGTTGGCACCCGCCCTTGCCCCGACCGTCGGCGGGTTGGTGATGGAGTTCGCCGGCTGGCACGCGATCTTTTCGATCATGATTCTGATGGGTGTCGCGTCGCTTTTGACGGTTCGTTTCGCGCTCGTCGAGACCGTCGAGCGCGATCCGAGCCGCGTGCGGCCGCGGGTTGTGGTTCAAACCTACGGAAAGCTGCTCGGCAACGGCTACTTCCTGTATTCGAGCCTGGTCATCGCCGGCACGCTGGGCGCCTACTATACCCAGGCAACGGTTCTGCCCTTCATCCTGATGGACCGGCTGGGACTCACCCCGGCCCAGTTCGGTCTGGCCATGCTGTTCCAGTCCGCCAGCTTCATTTCGGGTTCGTTGGTCATGCGCAGCCTCATCCCGCGCTATGGCGCCTATCGTATGGTGCCGGTCGGACTGGCGATCAGCGGCCTGGGGGCGGCGGCCATGGCTGTTTTCCTCGGCCTCTACGAGCCCACTTTTGCCTCGGTGATGATCCCAATGGCGATGTTCGTCTTCGGCAACTCCTTCGTCATGCCGGCCATGTCTGCCGCGACTGTCGCTGCCTTTCCCGACAATGCCGGAGCGGCCGCATCGCTGAGCGGGTTCCTGCAGATGGGCAGCGGGCTGTTGGGCACCGTCGTTGCCGGATTGCTCGGCGACGCCATGCTCGGCATGTCCGTCGTCGTGCCGTTGATGGGGCTCGGCGCCGTGCTGGCGTGGCTCGCCTGGCGCAAGTTGCCGGAGCCCGCTCTCGCCCGCGCCGTCGTGTCCAGGAAAGTGCCACCACGCTGACGAGGTGCAACCGGAGCATTTGTTAGCGCCAGCTGATGCGAATTCGCCTCCGCCACCCTCTCCATCGTCCAACCGGACGATGCTTCGAACACATGGCCGTGACTGCTTATCGGTCGAAGTAAGCGGAGGAGATACGCATGCACTTCCAATGGAATAGTTCCATTTCCCGTCGCACTGCCATCGGAATGGTTTCGGTGGCTGCCCTTGCCCTGTCGGCAGGCATTTCGCAGGCACAAGAGGTCGTCAAGATTGGCGGCATCATGTCGATGACCGGCGGCGGCGCCTCGATCGGCAAGACGGCAGAAGTGGGCTGGAAGCTGGCCATCGAGGACATCAATGCCGCTGGCGGCATTCTCGGCAAGAAGGCCGAGCTGGTTCTCGGCGACACCATGACCGACCCGACCCATGCGGTCGCCGAAGTGCGTCGCCTGATCGAGAACGAAAAGGTCCAGGCCCTCGTCGGTCCGGCCACCAGCCAGGAGACCATCCCGGTCGTTCCGGTTGCCAGCGAAAAGAAGATCGCCCAGGTCTCGTCGGCTGCCTCGACCCAGCTGACGCCCGAAGCTGGCCCGTTCCACTTCTCGGGTTCGGTCACCGGCCTGAACCAGATGAAGCCGAACATCGACTTCGCCATCGACGTGTTGAAGCTCAAGAAGCTGGCGCTGATTTCCGACAATGGCGGCATGTCCAAGGCTGCCGTGGTCGAGATCGTCGACTACCTCAAGTCCAAGGGCGTCGAGCCGACCGCCGTGCAGGAATTCGCCTTCCGCACCGAGGACATGACCCCGCAGCTGTTCCAGATGCGCAGCTCGGGCGCCGAGGCGATCCTTCTGATCAACTCGATCGGCGACGATTCGCGCAAGCTGCTCGAAAACCGCGCCGACATCGGTTGGGACGTGCCGGTTCTCGCCAACCAGACGATGACCAACTACGCGGTCGGCAACGTTGCCGTGGTCGGCGAAGAGGCCTTCAAGGACGTCTACAGCGTGCAGTTCGTCGGCATGACCTACTGCCCGAGCGACCCTGTCGGCGAAAATGCCTTCGCCAAGTTCGCCAAGCGCGCCAAGGAACAGGTGGCCGATGTCGATCGCATGGGCGGCGCCTCGGCGCTGATCCCCTACTACATCCAGCCGATTGTGCTGGCCGCCGCCATCAACGGCTCGGGCAAGACCGACGGTGAGTCGATCGCTGCCTGGCTGCAGGCGAATGCCTCGACGGTCAAGATGCTGACCGGCCCGATCCAGGCCAGCAGCAAGAGCCACTTCCTACCGGCCCCGGAGTCGATCAAGGTCGTCAAGAACCCCTACAAGCCGCGTGAAGACGGTCTGGTCGAGCGCGCCGACTGCAGCGCCTGATCCTTTCAGCCATTCCTGATCGAGCGGGCCGGGTCGCAAGACCCGGCCCGTTTCGTTTGCAGGGTGCTCAAGACTTATCCACTGCTGACACAGTGTCAAAAATTTCACGCAATCCATTTCAGATTTGACGAGGTGTCAATTTAGTGACATAACTGTCGACGTTAAGCATTTCGCATTCGGGAGGAAGCGCGATGGCCGGTTCAAGCATCACCAGCATGACAACTGCGTCGTCGTCGGTCCGGCATGTTGCCCGACGAGGTTTCCTCCCCCCGTCCTGATACGCCTGGGCCTGAGGCCCTAGCCATGAAAATCCAACTTTTGACCTCCTGGCGCGCACTCGCCGCCGGGCACTGGTTCCGCACGCCCTTCGCGCCGTGCGGCGGATATTGGGAGCTCCTGCCTTGACCTTTCACGCCAGATCGATCGTCGAATTCGGCCAATTCCTCAACCGTGTTTCCGACAGCCTCATGAACGGCAAGCCGCTGCGCAGCTCGCTCGAGCTGGTCCGCGAGCAGTTCGACGCCTATGCCGCGGTCCTGGTGATCGAGGACCGCCTGCGCACCGGTGAAACCTATTATGCCTTCACGGAGATCGACGAGCAGATGACCGACAGCGCAGGTGCTGCCCTCACGCGGCCGGCGCAGCTCGCCTATCTGTCCGAGCGTTGCCAACCGATGTCGGCCACCTATGTCCCCGTCGACGACACCGCCCGCTACACGCTCTGGCTCTTCCGCGACCGTTCAGGTGCCAAGTTCGACGACGATGCAGCCTCGGTCTGCGAAATCCTCGTGTCCCAGCTCGCTCGCGGCGTCGAGACCTCCTGGCGCATGGGCGCCACCGAGGTCGAGCGCCGGCTCTACTCCGACGTCATGGACAAGCTCTATGTCGGCGTCGTCATTCTCGACCATTCCGGCAAGATCATCCGCGCTTCCGATGCCGCCAGCCGCCTGCTCGAGGCGCGCGACGGCCTGCAGATCCAGGGCAACAAGCTGCGCGCCACCTCGGCCAAGGAGGACCGCGACTTCCAGACCGTGGTCAAGGCCGCCATGCAGCTGGCGGCTGACGACGAAGGCACGATGTCGCGCGGCCTGTCGCTGACCAAGCAATCGGGTTCGCGCAATCTCGGCGTCATCGTGCGGCCGATCCGCGGCAGCAAGGACAATGCCGCGGCGGCAAATTCGGCTGTTGCCGTCTACATCCGCGACCCCGAGGCAAACCCCGAGGTCGAAGGTGACCTGGTCCGCCAGCTGTTCGACCTGACGCCGGCTGAAGCAGCCGTGGCTCGCCGCCTCACTGCCGGCCTGTCGCTCGAAGATGCGGCGACCTCGCTCGACATCTCCCGCAACACCGCGCGCGCCCATCTGCGCTCGATCTTCTCCAAGAGCGGCATCACGCGCCAGACCGAACTGGTGCGATTGGTGCTGAACAGCGCCGTCATTCTCGGCCATGGGCCGCGCCAGGCCGCCTGACAGGCATCCTCCCATCTCCCTGTCGACCCAAACTGAAAGCGCCGGCGGACAAAGTCCCCGGCGCTTCTTTTTTGCTTGAGCAGGCTGATGGGCGAGTGCCGCCACAAACAAAAAGGCGCCGAAGCCGGCGCCTTTTAGGGTCAGAACAGCGACTTCAGCTGTTCCTTCGTGTAGCCGACACCCTCATCGGTCCGGCCTTGCTTGACCTTCACCGCCCAGGCCGGATCGGCCAGCAGCGCTCGCCCGACTGCAAGGATGTCGAACTCGTCCCGCGCCAGCGGCTTCTCGATCACGTCGAGCGGCGCGACCTCGGCAACATTGAGGCCCGGCCGATCGAGACCGACGCCACCGACTGCAATCACCGGAAGCCCGGTGATTTTCTTCGTCCAGCCGGCAAGCGTCATGTCGTTTTCGGCCGCAAAGCCCGGTTCCCACATGCGGCGCGTCGAGCAGTGCAGGATGCTGACGCCGGCATCGACCAAAGGCTCCAGCACATCGGCAAGTTCGGCGGGCGTTTCGCCCAGCACGGCCTTGTAGTCCTGCTGCTTCCACTGCGAATAGCGGAAAGAGATCGGGAAGTCGGGACCGACCCTGCCACGCATCGCCTCGATCACCTCGACGGCAAAGCGCGTGCGCTCGCGCCGGTTACCGCCATAGCGATCGGTACGGCGGTTGGAGGTCGCCCAGAAGAATTCGTCGATCAGATAGCCATGCGCGCCGTGGATCTCGACGCCGTCGAAGCCCGTTCGCTGCGCAGCTTCCGCAGCTTCGGCATAAGCTTCGATAACCTCGAAGATTTCCGTCTCGGTCATCGCCTTGGTAGGCTCGGCATGACCGGTGAAGGCATTGAGGTTCTCCGACGGCCCGACACCGGGCACCCCCGGTTGCGGCGCCATGGCGGAGTTGCGGAAGCTGCCGGTGTGCCACAGCTGCGGGAAGATTTTGCCGCCGGCGGCATGCACGGCCGCCCGAACCTTGGCCCAGCCGGCCAGTGCCGCCTCGCCATGGAAGTTTGGCACGCCTTCATAGCTCGGCGCGGTCGGGTGGCCGATATAGGTCGCCTCGGTGATGATCAGCCCGACCTGGTTCAGCGCCCGGCGCGAATAATAGGCCTGCACCTTCTCATGCGGCACGCCATCGGCGCAGAAATAGCGCGACATCGGCGCCATTGCGATGCGGTTGGAAAGCTCCAGGCTGCCGAGCTTGATCGGCTGGAACAGTTTCTCGGCGATCAGCCCGTTAGTGGTCAGATTGTCAGCGCACACGGTTGCCACGGATTTCATTGCCTTTGCGCATGGTTTCGATGAAGGCTTCGAGCGGTGCCGGCTCGGGCAGCGCTTCGTCGGGGCCGGAACGGGCCCAGAACTCCTTCCAGGACGGAAACAGTTCGTGGAACGAGCCTTCATAGGGCTCGCGGCCCGGCCAGCGCATCTTGCGCGAGCCGACGGGTGGCTTGTTGAGGTCGGTGGCATACCAGTAGAGCGGCTGGCGGCGGCGGAAGAACCAGCGGCCGTCGATGCGCTCGTAGCGGTCGTAATACATCATCTGCATGATGACCCATTCGGCGCCGCATTCGTGCTCGTTCTTCGAGTAGACGACGCCCACGGCATTGTCGGTGTCGATGAACTCGACGATGGTCGAGCCGACATGATGCGAGGTGCCGTCGAACTGCTTGCGCATCGTCTCGTCGAGCCAGTCGCGCAGGGCCGCCCTGCCCGACTTGCCGCCGCCGACCTTGACGTCGGGCGCAAACAGCGAGGCCATCGCGTTCATGTCGCGCATGTCGAGCGCCAGCGAATATTTGGAAATCAGCTGGCGGATCTCGTCGCGCGACTCGAGCCTGTCCAGCCGCGCCAGGATCTCAGCCTGCGCGTCACCAGTCTTATCCATTGTCACCTCCGGTGGCTGAAGCGCCCGGCGCCTCAGAAGTAGTAGCGGCCGACCATGTCGGCGACGCAGCCCGGCTTGACCGAGCCTTCGATCTCGATGGTCACGCGCACCGTCGTCTGCACGGCATTGCCCGGCAGGAACTCGGCGTTGACGAGCTCGCCCGTCGCCCGAACCCTGGAATTGACCGGCACGGGAGCAGGAAAGCGCAGCCGGTCGCAGCCATAGTTGATGCCCATCTTCATGCCCTCGGCCTTGAACAGGTCCGGCAGGAAGCCGTTGATCAGCGAAAACGTCAGGCAACCATGCGCAACCGTGCCGCCGAACGGGCCGTCCTTGGCGCGCGCCGGGTCGACATGGATCCACTGGTGGTCACCGGTCGCGTCGGCGAACATGTCGATGCGCGCCTGGTCGAGGGTGAGCCAGTCGGTCGCGCCGAGGTTCTGGCCGATCGCTGCCACCGCCTCATCGGGCGAGGAGAAGACGAGGCCCATCGTCAGGCCCTCTGGCTGGAGACGGAAACGATCTCGCCAACCATGTAGCCGGCATAGTCGCTGGCAAGGAACATCATGACATTGGCGATTTCCCACACTTCCGCGGCGCGACCGAAAGCCTCGAGGCTGGTCAGCGCGTCGAGCTGTTCCTGCGGTGCCGATTTCTTGAGGAAGTCGTGCATGGCAATCGACGGCGACACTGCGTTGATGCGGATGCCGTATTCGGCAGCTTCAACCGCCGAGCAGCGGGTGAAGGCCATGACGCCTGCCTTGGCCGCAGCATAATGCGACTGGCCTTTCTGGGCGCGCCAGCCGAGCACGGAGGCGTTGTTGACGATGGCGCCCTTGCCGCGCGGCTGCATCTTCTTGAGTGCTGCGCGCGTCATGCGCATCGTACCTGTCAGGGTCACGTCGAGCACCAGGTTCCATTCGGCATCAGTCATCTCGACCACGGGCTTGAGACCGCCAAGACCGGCATTGTTGATCAGCACGTCGATGCCGCCGAGCTTGTCTTCGGCAGCATCCACCAGCGCCTGCACCTGCTCCTCGTCGGTGACATTGCAGAGCTGGCTGTAGATCTCGACCGTCGGCGAGAATTCGCGCAGCTTCGCCGCTGCTTCCGCCAGGCGACGCTCATGGACGTCGGAGATCATGATGGCGCGGCAGCCTTCCTCGATCGCCTTGCGGGCGGCAGCGAAACCGATGCCGACGCCGGCGGCCGCGGTGATGAGCACCGAGCGGCCCTTGAGCAGGCCATGGCCTTCGACATAGGGCGGGGCGGGAAGGATCTTGGTGGCAGTCATGTCGGGGCGTCCTGGTCTGGTTATTTCTTGAAGTCGGCGTCGCGCTTGCCGACGAAGGCGTCGCGCGCCTCCTGCGATTCCTGGGTGAGATAGGCCTGGGCCGTGAACCCCTGCTCCCAGCGGTATTTCTTTTCGAGGTCGCCATCCTCGATGCCGTTCAGCGCCTCTTTGGCGAGACGGATCATGATCGCGCTCTTGGCGGCGATGGTCTTGGCAAGCTTGATGGCGGCGTCGCGCAGCTCCTCACGCGGCACCACCCTCTCGACCGCGCCAAGGCGATAGGCTTCCGCCGCATCGATCGGCTCGCCGGTGAAATACATCTGGCGAACCTTCTGCACCGGGAACAGGCGCTGCAGGTGGGCACCTGCTCCGAGCGCGCCGCGATCTACTTCGGGCACGCCGAAGGTCGCGTCAGGCGAGCACAGGATGATGTCGGCCGAGCCGCAGATGCCGATGCCGCCGCCGAGAATGTAGCCATGGGCTGCCACGATCACCGGCTTCAGCCCGCGGTGGATGGCGCGGAAGGTTTCCCAGTTGCCGGCGTTCACCTCAGGGATGCGCTCAGGGTGCTTCTGCAACTCCTTGATATCGACGCCGGCGCAAAAGCCCCTGCCCTCGGCGCGGATGACGATCACGCGAACGTCGGCATTGGCGTTGAGCGCGTCGATCTCCTGCGAAAGCTTGCGCCAGCCGATGCTGTCGAGCGCATTCACAGGCGCGTTCTCGATCACGAGCTCGGCAATGCCGTCCTCGATCTTGGTCCAGAATTGGTCGCTCATCGAAAATCTCTCCAATCAGTTGGCGGCGACGAGCGCCGAGACGGCCCTGAGCCGCGCTTCCGCCTCGCTGACAATGCGGGCGATAAGCTCTTCGCAGCTTTCGAGCTTGTCGATCATGGCTGCGGCCTGGCCGGATGGCAGCAGGCCGGTTTCGGTGTTGCCCTCGACGACGCCGCGCTGCACTAGCGTCGGCAGGTTCGGCGCCATCACGGTCTGGGCGAAGCTGTTCTCGCCGCTCGACAGCACCTTGAGACCAAGCTTGGCCATGGCGATCGGCCCGAGCCCGCTCTCCTTGCCCCACTGGCGGGCGTATTTCATGCTCATCGCCAGCCGTGCCGGCAGGCTCATGCTTTCGAGCCGCTTGATCTCGGCGTTCTCGATGAAGCGCTGCGGCAGGCCGTCGACGGCGGTGGTGGTGCGGATCAGCGTCGGATCCTTGGTGGCGAGGTAGCGGTCAAGCGCAGAACGGGGAACTGGCGATTCCTTGGTCATCAGGAAGCGCGTCCCCATGGCGATGCCCGCTGCACCATAGCCGAGCGCCGCCGCAAGGCCGCGGCCGTCAAAGAAGCCGCCTGCGGCAACGACAGGAACCTTCACCGCGTCGAGCACCTGCGGCAGAAGGATGGTCGTCGGCACGGCACCTGTATGGCCGCCGCCCTCGCCGCCCTGGACGGTGATGATGTCGGCGCCGAGTTCGACCGCCTTGACCGCGTGCTTGACCGCACCCACCGTCGGCATGCAGACGACGCCGGCATCCTTCAGCCGCTTGATCGTCTTGGCGTCAGGTCCACGGCCGTAGCTGACGGCGCGCACCTTGTGCTTGATGACCACCGAGATGACTTCCTCGGCGTTGGGCTGGAACATGTGGAAATTGACGCCGAACGGACGGTCGGTCTTCGACTTGATGGCGAGGATCTGGTTCTCGACGTCGCCTGGCTCGGTGGTCGCCCCGGCGAAGAAGCCGAAGCCGCCGGCATTGCAGGTCGCGGCGGTGAGATTGGCGTCGGCAACCCAGCCCATGGCCGTCTGCACCACCGGATAGCGGCTGCCGAGGCGTTCGCACAGGACGGTATGCAGGTTCATGGGCATTCTCTCTGGCTGAAGTTCCGGCGACCGCCCGCTTCTCTTGGGCGATCGCACTGTCTTGTTTCAAATGATGCGCCGCACAAACTGGAACATCGTCTGAATGAACTAACGAAAACGATCAGTAGAAGACGCGTCCGCCATTGACCATCAGCGTCTGGCCGGTGATGAAACGCGACTTCTCGCTCGACAGGAAAATCACTGCGTTTGCAATGTCTTCCGGCTCGCTGAGCTCGCCGAGCGGGATCATGTTCTTGGCGCGTTCATAGGCATCCTTGGGGATGCGCTGCATGGCGCGCGTGTTGGTCGGACCGGGGCACACGGCGTTGACGTTGACCTTGAAGGGACCGAGCTCGCGGGCAAGCGCACGGGTGAAGCCGAGCACGCCTGCCTTGGCCGAGGCGTAGTCGACGGTGCCGATGTCGCCGTTCATCGCCGAATCCGACGAGATCGACACGATCTTGCCCGAGCGCCGCTCACGCATGTCCTCGACCACCTGGCGCGTGCACATCAGCGTCGTCATCAGCGACACGCCAACGACGAACTGCAGCGTCTCAGGTTTGGCCTGCCAGAACTCCGAATAGTTCTCGCGGGCGGTCTGGCCGATGTTGTTGAGCAGCATGTCGATCGGCCCGAGCTCGCGCTTGATCCGGGCAAAGCTGTCTGTCACCACCTCCTGGCTTGTCATGTCGCCGACCAAGGCCAGCGCCTTGACCTTGTGGGCGCGCACCAGTTCGGCGGTTTCGGCCAGTGCTTCGGCCTCGCGGTCGAGGATCGCGACATCGGCGCCTTCCTGGGCATAAGCGATCGCTGCGGCCCGGCCGATGCCGTTGCCGGCGCCGGTGACCACGGCAATCTTGCCGGCGAATTGTCTCTGGTCAGTCATGCTTTCCCTCCCTGCGGAAATGCTGGTCTGTGAACTGATTGGGCGTCAGCCGTGGCGGCCGAAAAGCGTCAGGGCTCGATAGGACAGGTCGTCAGGCCCTGGCTGGCCGGGCGGGCTGCCGGCGGCGAAATCCTTGTAGGCGTCTGCGTCGACGGCCCGCCTGGTCGACCAGTCGAGCGTGATCGAGCGGCCGAGGAAGCGCCACTCGCCATCGTCGCGCCTGTAGCGGTCGAGGCTGCGGCTGCCAGTTATCACCTCATGGGCGTCGGGGCCGTGGCTGCGATGATAGTTGATCTTGTAGACCTCGCCCTCGGCGCGGTCGCCATCGATCTCGAAGCTGGTGTTGACCACGTAGTGTGCGGTCGCAGCGTAGTTGGACAGGGCCTTCTCGACGAAGACCATGTATTCGTCTGGCCCACCCACGAACATGTCGCCATGCTCCTCGAAGGCGTCGTCGTGATAGAGGCTACGCAAGAGCTTGAAGTCGCGCCGGTCGACGGCGCGCGAATAGGCCGTCACCAGCCGCCGCAGCGCCTCGCGCGCTGCGATCTCCCTGATATCTGCCTCCTTGATGCCCATGCCAAATTTCCTCCCTGGCCCAGGCGCGTCCTTGCCTCTTACAGCTTGCCGCGCGGCTCCCTGGGCATGCCGAGGCCTTGCTCGGCAATGATGTTGAGCTGGATTTCGTTGGTGCCGCCGTAGATCGTGTCGGCGCGCGCAAAAAGGAACATCTGCTGCAGGCGTTCGCGGCGCGGATCGTCTGCTACAATGTTGGCGTCCATCTTCAGCACGTCCATGGCGAGGCGGCCGAGATCGCGATGCCAGTTCGACCATTGGTACTTGTAAGTCAGCGCCTCGCGACGCGTCTCCGCCGACTGGTCGTCGCTGAGTACGCGCATGGCGAGGTAGCGCATGGCGCGCAGGCCGGTCCAGGCATAGGCGACGCGCTGGCGTATGGCGGGCGATCGGTCGGAGCCATTCTCCTTGGCGATTTCTACGATCAGGTCGAGTTCCTGCTGGAAGCTCATCTGCTGGCCGAGCGTGGAGATGCCGCGCTCGAAACCGAGCAGGGCCATGGCGATCTTCCAGCCGTCGCCGGGCTGTCCCAGAACATCATCGGCCTTGGCGCGCGCGTTGTCGAAGAACACCGAATTGAACTCGGCGCCGCCGCCGATCTGCTTGATCGGGTGGATGTCGACGCCCGGCTGGGCGAGCGGCATGAGCAGGAAGATCAGGCCGTTGCGGCCGACCGAGCCTTCTTCGCAGCGCGCCACGACAAAGATCCAGTCGGACAGATGCGCGAGCGAGGTCCACACCTTCTGGCCCGATACGATCCAGTCACCTGATATGGGGTCGAGTTTCGCGCGAGTCTTGATGTTGCCGAAATCGGAGCCGGCGCTTGGCTCGGAATAGCCCTGGGCCCAGAACTCCGTGCCGCTGCGGATGCCGGGCAGGAAGCGCCTCTTCTGCTCCTCCGTGCCGAAGGCGATCAGCGTCGGGCCCATCAGCCCCTCGCCGATATGGCCCATGCGGCCGGGACCGCCGGCGCGGCTGTATTCTTCCTGAAATACCACCTGTTCGGCGACCGACAGTCCGCGTCCACCGTGCTCGGCCGGCCAACCCGGGCAGGTCCAGCGGCCAGCGGCGAGCTCGCGCTCCCATTCCTTGCGCAGTTCCGGCAGGGCATCGCCCTCGCCCGAGCCGCCGCGATACTTCAGCGCAGCGAACTTGCCGGTGAGATGGCCAGCCATCCACTCGCGCACCTCGGTGCGGAACGCGTTCAGTTCGCTCATTTCAAGCCTCCGTCGCCGAAGACAGATGCGGCAATGCGGTCGAGTTGCGCCTCGCGCGCCCCAAGCAGCGCGGCACTCGCCTGCGCGCGCTTGAAATAGAGATGCGGGTCGTATTCCCAGGTAAAGCCGACGCCGCCATGCAGCTGGATCGCTTCCTCGGCGGCACGGAACTGGAGATCGGAGGCGAGCACACGGGCTCCGGCGATCTCCAGCGCGCTTTCAACTGCGCCGGAGGTGCCCAAACCCTGCGCCGCTCCGAAGACCAGCGACCGCGTCTCGGCAACGTCGACCACCAGCTTGGCGCAGCGGTGCTTGATCGCCTGGAAAGAGGCGATGGTGCGCCCGAACTGGACGCGCTCGGCGATGTAGGCGAGCGTCACGTCGAGTGCACCCTGCGTAGCGCCTAGCTGTTCGGCGGCAAGGCCGAGATTGGCGAGGGTCAGTGCCTGCTGGAATTGTTCGGCGCCGACGCCTGCGTCATCGATGCGGCTTTCGGCGGAAACCTCCAGCGTCAGTTCGAGCGCAGCGATCGAACGCGTCGCGTCGAGCACCTTGAGCGGCGTGACCGTCTGGCCAGCATCACGCGTCAGCGCAAACAGCGCCGTCGTTCCATCTTCCAGCTCGGCCGGCACCAGAACGACATCGGCAACCTCGAGGTCGATAACCTGCGCAACCTTGCCATCCAGCCTGTACCCGCCGTCGGCACGGATGGCTTTGACCGCAACCGTCGCCGCCGGATCGGCCACAGAAAGATCGGCATAAGCGACGGTCGCGGCCATTTCGCCCGCGGCGATGGCGCCTAGGTATTTTACCTTGGCCTCCTCGCTTCCGGCCGACTGCAGAAGCGGTGCCGCCAGGCACACCGTCGACCAGAATGGCACGCAGGCAAGTCGCGCACCGGTAAGTTCCATCAGGATCGCCACTTCGGTGGCGCCGAGGCCCAGCCCGCCGAATTCTTCCGGGATCGCCATGGCGCACCAGCCGAGCTCGCGCGAAATGCTGTTCCACAGCGCAGCGTCATGGCTGGCGCCAGTGTCGACCACGCGTCGGATCGCTTCGGAGGATGATTCTCCGCGCAGGAAGCGCTGGGCCTCTTCGCGGATCATCTGCTGGTCTGGTGTGAATTCGAGCATGCGGTCCCGTCGGGCAAGGAATGGAGCAGCGGTGTCGCGCCACGCGGCAACGAATGCGCTTCATGCCGGATGCCACCGGCCAGCGCCAGCAACATCGTCCAAATGTGGGATGCCGGTGCTTGGTCCGGACTGGTCTGTTCGCAGCAGACTGCCGGCGCGAAACGGTCGCGCATTGCACTGGAGGCGACTATGGGGCTCAAGCGTTTCGACAACAAGGTGGTGCTGGTCACTGGCGCCGCATCCGGCATCGGCCGCGCCACAGCACTGCGCCTGGGCTCTGAGGGGGCAACGCTGATCCTCGCCGACCGCAATGTCGACGGCGCACGACAGGTCTGCACCACGGCCAGCGAGCAATATGGCGTCCGCGCTGACGCGCTTGCCTATGACGCAGCCGACAGGGCCTCGGCGCGCCGGATGGTCGACGAAGCGCTGGCGCTGCACGGCCGCCTCGACAGCCTGATCAACAATGCTGGCATCTACCGTCGCGATCATTTCGCCAACCAGACGGGTGACGACTGGTCGCTCGTGTTCGGCATCAACCTCGAAAGCGTCTTTCACATCGTGCACCAGGCGTTGCCGGCACTTATCGCCTCACGCGGCAATGTCGTGTCGACGGCATCGACCGCCGGCCTGCAGGGCATCGCCTATGCCGCCGCCTACGCCGCCTCCAAGGCGGGTATCATCGCCATGACCAAGTCGCTGGCGACGGAATACGCTCCCAAGGGTTTGCGATTCAATGCCATCTGCCCCGGCCGCGTCCGCACCGAGATCGGCGCGGGACTGCAGCCGATCGAGGACCAGAACCCTGACATCATGGTCAAGCCTCCAAAACTCGACGGCAAGGAAAGCGGCGAGCCCGAGGATATCGCCAGCGCCTTCGCCTATCTCGCCTCCGACGAGGCCTGCTTCGTCACCGGCGCCGTGCTGGTGGTCGACGGCGCCCAGACTGTCGGTTGAGTTTTTCTGGGCGAAGCGCCGGCCGTTGAGCCAGCGCACCTATCCTCAACCCTTGTGGGCGTGGGCCGTGATGACAGGACGGTTGGTCCACGTGCCATCGGCCGTCTGGCGCCATCCGCCGGCAGCAAGCGCGCCGCCGTCGAGATTGATCGTCGTGCCGGTGATCCAGCTCGACAGTGGCGACGCCAGGAACAGTGCTGCGCCCGCCGCATCGTCAGGCTGGCCATAACGGCCCAGCGGCATCCAGCGCTTGACCATGTGCTGATGTTCTTCGGGAATCCATTTCAGGATCTGGATCTGCTCGGTTTCGGTCGTCTCCGGCGCGATGGCATTGACCCTGATGTTTTCAGGCGCGAGTTCGAGCGCCAGGCTCTTGGTGAAGCCGGTGATCGCGGTCTTGAAGGCACTGTAGACGGCGAAGTTGGGAATGCCGCGGAAGGCCTCGATGGTCGAGATGTTGATAATGCTGGCGTTCTCGCCCTGGCGCAGCAGGGGCAGTGCGGCATGCGTCATCAGGAAGATGTGCTCGAGGTTGACGCCGTAGAGCGCGCTCCACTCGGCCCGCGTCGTCTCAGCGAACGGCTTGTGGACCCCGAGGAAGTCGCCGACATTGTTGACCAGCACGTCGAGACGGCCGAAACCGTCCTTGACCCGTGCGATCACTTCGTCGACGGCGGCAGCGTCGGTGACGTCGGCGCAGACGACGACGTTGCAGACGCCGGTGGCATCAAGTTCGGCCCGCACCTTGTCGGCGCGACCCTGGTCCTTCTCCGCTACCACGACGACGGCCCCGCAGCGCCCGAAAGCCAGCGCGATGGCGCGTCCGATACCGGCCCCGCCGCCGCTGATCAGGGTGATTTTGCCCAGCAGTGCGTCTGCCATGCCGGCGAGTGAGGTTTCAGCCATGATAGTCCCGTGAAAACAGATAATTGATGTTGATTGTTCAGCCGGCGCGGAAGGTCATGTCGGTGCGCCGGTGGGCAAACCGCCAGCCATCGGCGGTGCGGACGAAGCGGTCGAAATAGCGTCCGACGACGCGCGGCAGGGTCGCCGTCGGATCGTCGCGGCTGGTGCCGTGATAGGTGAAGGTCGCAATCCCGCTTGCGTTGTCGGCATCAGTCACGTCGATGACGATGTTGTGCGCCATGTGGATCGTTGTGTCGGTCTGTGCCTTGGCGTCGAGATAGGCACGCATCTCGGCATGGCCTCTGAGCGGCCCCTTCCAGGTTTCCCACAAGCCGTCAGGCGCCCATAGCGCGACCAGTTCCTCATGCCTGTAGCCGTCGACAAGGACGCAGTAGCGCTGCACCAGCTTGGCGCATTCGTGTTCGGCGGCCATCCGATCCAAAAGATTCATCCCATCCTCCCCTGATGTCGGGCCACCGTCGCGTCAGATGAAAGCGCCTTCATCCTCCAAACGAACGATGGCGGATGAGCTCGGCCCGTCAGCTATGGGCCGACAGCAGATAGCGGAGGAGGAACAGATGTCAGAGCTTGAAGCGAGATTTGCCGCGCTCGAAGCACGTATTGCAGGATTGGAGGACCAACTTGCCATCTACCAGCTGATCGCCACCTACGGCCCGTCGGTCGATAGCCGCACCGGCAGCGTCACCGCCTCGCTCTGGAGCGAGGACGGCGCCTATGACTTTGGCGGCGACCCGCTCGTCGGCGCCGAAAAGGTCGGTTCGCTGGTCAATATCGAACCGCATATCCACTACGTGGCCGACGGCTGCGCCCATGTGCTCAGCATGCCCCATATCACCGTCAACGGAGACAAGGCCGTGGCAACGGGCTACTCGCGCGTTTACCTCAATCAGGGCGATCACTGGCGTGTCGAGCGCGCGAGCGCCAACCGCTGGGAGCTTGTTCGCACTTCCAACGGCTGGCGCGTCCAGAATCGCGTCAATCGCCTGCTCAACGGCCAGGCCGAAGCGCGCGACCTGCTGTCGAGCGGCGTGAAAAGCGACGACTGACGGCATCTAGGCGATCGTCAGGCCCAAGGAGGTACCCTCGGCTGGCATCGTCCGAACGTGGGATGCCTTCTGGGGCCGGTTCATCGAAATTGGCCGGCCGGGAGGACACGAAATGAATACACTTCAGGGCAAGTCGGTGGTCATCACCGGAGCCGGATCAGGGCTGGGCGCGGCTTATGCACGCCATGCAGCAAGCCTGGGCGCTGCGGTCGTCGTCAACGACATCAGCACTGAGGCCGCGCAGTCGACGGTCGAATCGATCATGGCCGCAGGCGGCAAGGCCGTCGCGCATGCCGGCGACATCTCGTCCTGGAGTTATGCGCAGTCACTCGTCGACGCCTGCATCGACGCTTTCGGCACTATTTCAGGCGTCGTCAACAATGCCGGTATCCTGCGCATCGGCAAGATCCTAGATCTCACCGAGGCGGACATGCGCCGCATGGTCGAGATCAATCTGATAGGCACAGCCGCCTGCGCCAGCCATGCTGCGCGGCGCATGCTCGCCGCCGGCAAGGGCGGCTCGATCATCAATGTCGCCTCAGGTTCGCAAGCTGGTGACGTAGCCCTCGGCGGCTATGGTGCGACCAAGGGCGGCGTGGCCTCCCTCACCTACAGCTGGGCCATGGAGCTGCGCGGCACCGGCGTCCGCGTCAACGCGTTGTCGCCGCTGGCGGAAACCGCCATGGCCGCCCAGAACAAGGCGCTGATGGCCGAGCAGGCAGCCAGCCGCGAAGTGCATTATGCCGCCCTGCCCGACGCCGGCGTCAACGCGCCCGTCGTCAGCTTCCTGCTTTCCGACGCTGCCGGGAAGATCAATGGCCAGGTCGTCCGCATCGCCGGCAAGCAACTGTCCTTCGTCACCCATCCGCTGATCGCCGATCCTGTACTGGAGGGCGAATGGACCTACGAGGCGGTTGCCGCGGCCTTCGCTGGCCCTCTGGCCGGCAGCCAGCAGCCGCTTGGCCTCGGCTACCAGAGGAAGCCCAATTGAGCAGCACCGACAACAGGCCGGTAGCCGTCGTCACCGGCGCCAGCCGTGGCCTCGGCCGCGGCATTGCGATTGCGCTCGGTGAAGCAGGCTTCACCGTCTATTGCACGGGCCGCAGCGACCGCAAGGCCATCGGCCCATGGGGTGGCACCGTCCGCGACACTGTCGAGGCGATAGACCAGGCCGGTGGCATGGGCATCGTCGCGATCTGCGATCATCTCGACGATAGCCAGACCGAAGCTCTTTTCAAAAGAGTCGACGCCGAACAAGGCCGACTTGACCTGCTCGTCAACAACGCCTTCGCCATGCCCGATTGGGCCGTGCCCGACGGCAATTTCTGGGAGCGCCCTTTGTCCTTGTGGCGCGACATGATCGATGTCGGCCTGCGCTCGAGCTATGCGGCCAGCCATTTCGCCGCCCCCATCATGGTTCGCCAGCATTCCGGCCTGATCGCCAACACGTCAGGTCCAGGTGGCAAGATCTACCGTCACAGCCTGCCCTATGGTGTCGGCAAGGCCGGCCAGGACAAGCTCGCCCACGACATGGCCCATGAGTTGCGGCCCTTCGACGTTGCCGCGATTTCGCTGTGGCCGGGGCTGATCGGTACCGAGCGTACCCTTGCCGGCATCGCCGCAGGCGGTGTGGTCGGCGACAACGCCGGCAACCTGCCGCACATCGAGACGCCGTTCTTCATTGGCCGCATCCTGGCGGCAGTCCATGCTGCCGGTGACGCCATGACCCTCAGCGGCGGCACTTTCTATTCGACCGAGCTTGCCGACCGCTATGGCGTCACGGACGCCGATGGTCGCCGGCCGACATCGCGCCGGCCCCTGTTTGGCGCACCGCTTTACCAGCCCTTGTCGGGCGAGGTCGTGCAAGGAACAGCATGATGCCGGAAGAACGCCTTAAGAAACCTGCATCGTTGCGGGCTTACAGCGGCGCAATCAGTATTATAATCGATTTGGCCAGACATTCCGGCGCCGGACGATTCGACCCTTGGTTGACGACTGTCCAACAGAGGGCTTTTCGAAGCGCCGCCAGCCGGGAGGCCGTGCAATGAGCAGGATGGTGCGCATGGTACAGACGGACGCGGGCAGCATCGCCACCGACACATACGATCGCGACGCCTCGGCGCGAGCGTCGACCAACCCCCGCAAGGAGTTGGTGCGCGAGCAGCTGATCGATATCGCTGCCGAGCTGTTCGACAGCAAGGGTTACGTCCAGACCAGCATCAACGATATCGCCCAGGCGCTGGGGCTCGGCCGTTCGGCCGTCTACCACTACTTCCGCAACAAGGAAGAGATGCTGGCCGCTCTGGTCGAATCCGAGGCACTGACGCCGTCCCACCGGCTGCAGGAACTGATGGCGGAGCCCAGCCTTTCACCCACGGAGCGGCTGCGCCGCGCCGTGGTCGACGGCATCGTCCGCCGCCTGTCTTCCGGCGCCCGCTTCATTCTGCTGTCGCGGCTTGAAACACAGATTCCGGAGGCGCTCGGCCCGCTTTACAACCAGGGTCGCCGCCACATTTACGACTTCTATGTGCGCTGCATCTCCGACGGCATGGCCTCGGGCGAGTTCCGCACCGTCGACCCCAAGGTCACGGCCTTTGCCGTGATCGGCATGGCCAACTGGACGTCGCGCTGGTACTCGCCTTCAGGTTCGCGCACGCCGACCGAAATCGGCGAGATCATCGCCGACATGGCGCTTGCCGGCCTGCGCGCCCATCACGACCAGCCGCGCGACACCGAGGCGGTGCGCCAGACCATTTCGGGTCTGCGTCAGCAGATCGATGAGCTGGAAAAGCTGGTCAAATAGAAACGGCCGCCTGTTTCCAGACGGCCGCATCATCTCGCAATCTGTTGGAAATCAGTCGAACTTCACGCCGGCATGCTGGATGAAAGCGCTGTAGGTGTCGAAGCGGATGATCGGATCCGTGCCGGTGTAGATGCGAATATGGTCCAGCACCGCCTGGCGCGAGCGTCGCCACATCGGCGGCACGATCTCCAGCATCGGCCCGTAGAGGTCGGGCGAGCGATAATAGAGGATCGACTGGTCCTGGCCGGCGACGCGGATTTCATAGTCGCGCTCGTAGCCGGCGGCTTCGACGCGAGCGGTTGCCTCAGCATGGTCATGCACCCAGAAACCCAGATGCTGCAGGCCCTCACGCCCGGCTGCCAAAAAATCCGTGTAGGGCGACGAGGCGTCGTTGGTCTGTTCGATCAGCTCGATCTGCACGTCGCCCATATAGCCGAAGGCGAGCTTGAGCTCGACTTCGACCGGCTGGCCGCGATGCCAGGTGGTGCTGACCGGCTGGCTGACGCCACGCTCCATGAAGATGAACGGGCCGACGCCGAAGACGTCGATCCAGTGGCGCATCGTCTTTTCAACGTCACGGACGACGAAGCCGAGTTGGGTTGCCGGCCCAAGGATAGGTTTCAAACCCTGTGCAAGTCCGAGATCGGCTACGGTCATCATCCCCTCCCCAAGGAACGCCGCCTGCGGAGGCAGGCGGTCCAACGTCTTGAAACTCTGCGTCAGTTGAAGATTTCGAACAGGCCGGCAGCGCCCATGCCGCCGCCGACGCACATGGTGACCACGCCGTATTTCACGCCACGGCGACGGCCTTCGATCAGCACATGGCCGGCCGTGCGCGCGCCGGTCATGCCGAACGGATGACCGACCGCGATGGCGCCGCCATTGACGTTGACCTTGTCCGGGTCGATGCCGAGCGTGTCGCGGCAATAGACCGCCTGGCTGGCGAAGGCCTCGTTGAGTTCCCAAAGACCGATGTCATCGACCTTGAGGCCGTGCTTCTGCAACAACTTCGGCACCGCGAAGATCGGGCCGATGCCCATTTCCTCGGGTGCGCAACCGGCGACAGCCATGCCGCGATAGGCGCCAAGAGCCTTGAGGCCGAGCTGTTCGGCGCGCCTGGCCTCCATCACGACCAGCGCAGCCGCGCCGTCCGACAGCTGCGACGAGTTGCCAGCGGTCACATATTCGCCGAGCTTTATCACTTCGCCGTCGGCGAAGACCGGCTTCAGCTTGGCAAGTCCCTCGAGATTGGTGTCGGCGCGGAAACCTTCGTCCTGCATCAGGGTCACGTCCTGGAAGCTGGTCTCGTTGGTTTCCTTGTTGACCACCATCTTGCGCGAGGCCATCGGGGCGATCTCGTCGTCAAAACGGCCCGCCTGGTGGGCGGCAGCCGTGCGCAGCTGGCTGGCCAGCGAGAACTCGTCCTGTGCCTCGCGGCTGATACCGTACTTCTTCGCGACGATCTCGGCGGTCTCGATCATCGTCATGTACATGTGCGGCCACTGCGAGGTCACCGCCTGCGAGCGCGAGCGGTAGCTGTTCTTGTGTTTGTTCTGGGTCAGGCTGATCGACTCGACGCCGCCGGCGACGATCGTCTCCATGCCGTCGACGATGATCTGCTTGGCGGCGATCGACACCGCCATCAGGCCCGACGAGCACATACGGTCGATGGTCATGCCCGGAACGCTGTCCGGCAGGCCGGCGGAAGCGGCGCTCAGGCGGCCGATGTTGTAGCCCTGCGTGCCCTGCTGGGCCGAGCAGCCCATGATCACGTCTTCAACCGTATCGAGAGCGATGCCGGCGCGCTTGACCGCCTCGCGAACGGCGTGACCCGACAACGCCGGCGCCTCGGTGTCGTTGAAGGCGCCACGGAAGGCCTTGCCGATGGGGGTGCGGGCGACGGAAACGATGACGGCTTCGCGCAAAGGATTGCTCCAGAACAGTTGTTTTAGGCAGGGAACCAGGCAGGCAACGCGCAGGACATTTTCTGCTGCGCAGCGCCCGGAACCGAAGTTTTCCAACTACTTGCTAGGAGCGACGGGGCGGCCGAACATCGTCTGAAAAGACTAACGGCAATTCCGCGTCACGCATCGATGGCAAAAGCCCGGTGCGGAAGGGGGCAACGGCGCAGGCAATGCAGCCCGCGCCGAAGAAGCTGTCAGACGTGGTAGCCGCCATCGACATTGATGACCTCGCCGGAAATGAAGCCGGCGCGGCTGGAGGCGAGGAACGACACAGCTTCGGCAATGTCGATCGCCTTGCCGTTGCGGCGCAGCGGCGTGTTCATGGCCGCCGCCTGCATGTACTTGTCGTCGATGTAGCCGAGCTTGCTGAGCTCGGTGTGCTGTCCGGTCTCGATGATGCCGAGCGCCACGCCATTGGAGCGGATGCCGTAGCGGCCCTCTTCCTTGGCAACCCCTTTCATCAGCGCATGGACCGCCGATTTCGGCACGACCGACAGGCCGTCGGCAGAGGCGAAGCGATACTGCGCCGAACTCTGGCAGGCGACGACAGAGCCGCGCGTCTTGCGCAGATGCGGGATGGCGTAGTGGATCACGTTGAAGAAACCGAAGACGTCCTGCATCAAATGCTTGCGCATCTGCTCGGGCTCGATCTTGCTGAGATGGATCAGCGGCACCAGCGGCCCGGCCGCGTAGATAACGGTGTGGATCCCGCCAGAGGCTTCCGCGACGCCGTCTATGAAGGCGCGGGTCGCCTCGACATCCTCGATGTTGAGCTTGTGGGTCGAGGCTTTGCGCCCCTCGCTGCGTACGGCCTCTGCCGCAGCTTCCGCCTTGGCCTGATTGCTGTGATAGGTCAGCGCCACGTCGCAGCCGTCGCGTGCCAGCACCCGGCAAATCTCAGCGCCGACGCCGCCGCTGCCGCCGATGACGATGGCCGCTCCCTCGGCCGGATACAGTCCGCTCATGTCCATCCTCCCTTATGATTTGATCGCCAGCTCGGCATAGTGCCAGCCGAATTCGGCCACCGGCCGTGCCAAAGCACCGGCCTCGCGGGCATGCGCGCTCGCAGCATTGCCGTCGACCACACGCTTCATGATGCCCTGGCGAATGCCGGCGACGCGGAACAGGCTGTAGGCCAGATAGGCGTACCAATGGCGGTCCGACACGCCGGCCTGCCCCGTCGCACGGAGATAGGCGTCGCGGTAGCTGCGCTCGTCGGGAATGCCAAGGGTGCCGATATCAAGGTCGCCGAGCCCGCGATAAGGCTGGTTGGGCAGGCGCCAAGTCAGCATGTGATAGGCGAAATCGGCCATCGGCTCGCCCAGCGTCGACAGCTCCCAGTCGACGACAGCCAACACCCGTGCCTCGGTCGGGTGGAAGATCATGTTGTCGATGCGGAAGTCGCCATGGATCAGCGACGTCCGTGTTTCCGGCGGAATGTTGCCGGGCAGCCATTCGATCAGCCGGTCCATCGCCTCGATGATTTCGGTCTCGGAGGCGCGATACTGCTTGGACCACCGGGCCACCTGACGGGCGACATAGTCTCCCGGCTTGCCGAAATCCTCGAGGCCGACAGCCTTATAGTCGGTGGTGTGGAGAGCGGCTGCGACGCGGTTCATCTCCATGTAGATCGCCTTGCGCTCCGCAGGCGACTGCTCTGGCAAGGCAGGCGCCCAGAACGAGCGCCCCTCGACGAAATCCATGACATAGAACATCGCGCCGACAATGCTCTCGTCGTCGCAGAGCAACCGCGCACCTGCGACCGGCACGTCGCTATCGCGCAAGGCGCTGATGACGCGGAACTCGCGGTCTACTGCATGGGCCGACGGCAGCAACTTCCCGTCAGGCTTCTTGCGCAGCACCAGTTTGCGCACGCCATCAAAAGACAGCAACATCGTCGGGTTGGACTGGCCACCGCGGAAGCGCTCGACCGAAAGCTCGCCCTCGCAGCCTTCAATATTGGCCTTGAGGTAGGCATGCAGCCGCCCGACGTCGATCTTGCTGTCGGCGGCGAGCGGCTCGGTGCCGACAAAACGGCTGGCATCCATGGCGCGCCTCCCCGCTCAGTCCACGTATTTGGCGAGTTCGATGCGCCCGATCTGGTTGCGGTGCACCTCGTCGGGGCCGTCGGCGAAGCGCAGCTTGCGGGCATGCGCATAATAGTTGGCGAGCACGAAGTCCTGTGACACGCCGGCAGCGCCATGCGCCTGGATCGCCCAGTCGATGACCTTGCAGGCCATGTTCGGCGCGGCCACCTTGATCATGCCGATCTCGGCGCGCGCCGCCTTGTTGCCGACAGTGTCCATCATGTAGGCGGCCTTCAGCGTCAGCAGCCGGGCTTGGTCGATGAGGATGCGGGATTCGGCGATGCGCTCGAGCGTCACCGACTGTTCGGCGATCGGTCGGCCGAAGGCGACGCGGCTCTTCACCCGTCGGCACATCAGCTCCAGGCAACGTTCGGCAAGGCCGATCAGACGCATGCAGTGGTGGATACGCCCCGGTCCGAGGCGCCCCTGTGCGATCTCGAAGCCGCGGCCTTCGCCGAGCAGCATGCTGGATATCGGCACACGCACATTCTCGAACAGCATGTCCATGTGGCCATGCGGGGCGTCGTCGTAGCCGAACACGGTCATCGGCCGCAGCACCTTGATGCCTGGCGTGTCCATCGGCACCAGGATCATCGACTGCTGCTGGTGCTTGGCCGCATTGGGATCCGTCTTGCCCATGAAGATCAGCAGCTCGCAATGGCGGTCGCCCACACCCGAAATCCACCATTTGCGGCCGTTGATGACATAGTCGTCGCCGTCGCGGACAATCGAGCTCTGGATGTTGGTCGCGTCGCTGGAAGCAACGTCGGGCTCGGTCATGGCGAAGGCCGAGCGGATCGAACCGTCGAGCATGCCGGGCAGCCAGCGCGCCTTCTGCTCCTCGGTGCCGTAGCGCTCGATGGTCTCGATGTTGCCGGTGTCGGGCGCTGAACAGTTGAAGATCTGCGACGAGAAATGCACCCGGCCCATGACTTCGCAGAGCGGTGCGTATTCGGTGTTGGTCAGGCCCGCACCATGCGAAGAATCCGGCAGGAACAGGTTCCACAGTCCGGCGGCCTTGGCCTTGGTCTTCAGTTCTTCAAGAACAGCCGGATGCCCCCAGCGGTCTGCTTCCACTTCCTCGTGATAGCGGCGTTCATTGGGATAGACATGCTCGTCCATGAAGGCATTGAGCCGTTCGAGCAGGTTTTTCGTCTTGTCGCTGTATTCGAAGTCCATCTTGCGTCCGCCAATGCCATTCCAAGGAAGAACCGCCGGCAGATGACTGCCGGCGGCGATGCCGTCACGCGGCGCGGACGCCTGAAGGATTGCCCTTCAGCACGGTGGCGCGGACATTGTGCGGGTCGAGCTTGGCGATGATGGCCAGCTGTTCCTCGGTCGGGGCTGACGTGGTGGTCATGCCTTCGGCGCGCAGCAGCGGGAAACCGGTGGCGTCCTGCACCTGCTCGAAGGTGACGCCAGGATGCAGCGACAGCACCTGGGCTGCATGATCGGGACCGTTGAAGTCGAACACGCACAGGTCGGTGATAACCACGCCGAGCTTGACGTCGGCGGGCTTGGCGCCCTCCGGCCAGTTCTTGGCGTTGTAGCCGACGCTTGCCACCACATCGACCTCACCCTCGACGAAGGTGCGCTTCGAATGGTTGGGCAGGAACATCGAGTTCTTGTGGCAGATCGAGTTGCCCGGGAAGCCGCGGACGCCCAGCATCGCAACCTTCGGCTTCTGGAACTCGCCGCCCAGTGCGGAGATGTTGCCCTGGCCGTAGCGGTCGACCTGCACGGGCGTCACCATGGCGTGGCGGCGGCCGCTCCAGACGCTGTCAAAGACGCGGCTGTAAGGCATCCAGCCTGACAGCTTCGGCTTGTAGTCGCCGCGCGGTCCAAGCGGGATCGGGTCTTCGACGAGGTAGGCCTCGCCGTCGGTCATCATGATGCCAGGGGCGCAGGTCAGCTTGGCGAGACCGGCCGCAAGCCGCGGCAGCGGGCCGATGCCGGTGGCGAGAACTTCACCATCGGCAGCCCATGCCTGCGCGCCGGCGGCGATGATCAGTTCGGCAAGAGTGAATTCTTTTGCAGTCGTCATGTCGTGTCCGATCAGAAAATGGGGAGCGGCAGGGCGCGGATCTTGGCTTCGCCGCCAACGCTCGCGGCGTAGCTGGCCTCGTCGCCCTTCACATATTGGTCGAAATAGCGCTGCCAGCCGCCCTCTTCGGTCGCCGATGCGGCGTAGTCCTTGAGGTGCCCCATGTCCCAGCCATAGGCGTCGTGCGCCGCCGTCGGGTGGGCGCCGAGCGGTGCCTTGACCACGCCGGTTACCAAGCAGCGCTCGAACAGCTGGCTCTTGGCCTTGTCGGAATACTCGGCGTCGATGCGGTCGACCAGCACCTCGGTGGTGACGAACACCTTGTCGGCGGCGCGCGCAAACAGGCCGTCGAAGAACGGGTCCGGACCGTCGGTCTGGGTGTTGCCCAGGCGGTCGGCGCGGCTGGTGTGGATCAGCGCCACGTCGAGCTTGATCGCCGGCATCGCCAGCAACACTTCGCCGTCGTCGTAAGGCGACTTCACCGTCTTGAAGTGCGGATTGTACTTCATGACGTCGGAGCCGAGGCCGACGCGCGTCGCGGCGAAGGGCAGGTTGTGGCCGCCAGCCTGCAGGCCGAGCAGCAGAAGGCCCTCGTCGAGTTCCGAGACCTCGACAGCACCTGCTTCGCGCGCCTTGCGGAAGTAGGGTTCGATCGGCATCGCATCGAGCGAGACGAAGCCATACATCAGCTTCTTGACCTTGCCCGCAGCACACAGCATGCCGATTTCCGGCCCGCCATAAGCCACCAGCGTCAGGTCCTTGAGGTCCGAGCGCAGGATCTCGCGCACCAGCGCCATCGGCTTGCGACGGGGACCCCAACCGCCAAATCCGATCGTCATGCCGTCGCGCAGCTGGGCGACGACCGATTTCAGGTCCATTTCCTTGTTCATAGATACCTAATCCGTTTGTTCTTCGTATTGTTTCGACAAGGATCCACGGCTCAGCCGTAGAAACCCCTGCCCTCGGCTACCAGCCGCTCTATGAGCGCGGCCGGCTTGAAATATTGATCGCCCACGAGCCCGGCGTACTTGTCGAGCGCCGCCTTGACCGCCGGCAGGCCGACCTGGTCGGCGTAGAACATCGGGCCGCCCAGATAGGTCGGAAAGCCGAAGCCATTGGTCCAGATGACGTCGATATCGCCGGGCCGCGCCGCCGCACCCTCGTCGAGGATCTTGGCTGCCTCGTTGACCATGGCAAACAGGCAGCGTTCGAGGATTTCCTCGTCGGTGATGGTGCGCGCGGTGAAGCCGCGCGCCTTGCGATGCGCGTCGAGCAGTTCGTCCACGAGCGGATCGTGCGAAGCCTTGCGGTTCTCGTCATAGACATAGTAGCCGGCGCCCGACTTCTGGCCGAGCCGGCCGGCAGCAACCAGCCTGTCGACGATGTTGCACTGCTGCTCCCGCGGCGACATACGGGCGACGCGTGCCGCCCGCGCTGCGGCCATGATGTCCATGCCGGCGAGATCGGCCAGCGCGAACGGGCCGATCGGGAAGCCGAAGGCGGTTAGCACGCGGTCGACCTGTTGCGGCGTCGCACCGTCCTCGAGCAGGAACTGAGCCTCGCGCGTGCGCTTGGAAAGCATGCGGTTGGCAACGAAACCTTCGGAGCGTCCGACCATGACCGGCACCTTGCCGAGACGCTTGCCCAGCGCCGTGGTGGTCGCCAGAACGTCCGGAGCCGTCTTCGCTGCCCGCACGTTTTCAAGCAGCTTCATGACATTGGCGGGGTTGAAGAAATGCATGCCGGCGACGCGCGCCGGGTTCTTCGACGACGCGGCCAGTTCCTCGATGTCGAGGAACGAGGTGTTGGTGGCGATGATGGCGTCGTCGGACAGGACTGCGTCGAGCTTGGCGAATACGTCCTTCTTGACGTCGAGCTGTTCGGTCACCGCCTCGATCACCAGGTCGACGCCGCCAATACCGTCATAAGCAGTCGTCGTGGTCAGCAGCGCCATGCGGCGCTCCATCTCCTCAGGCGACAGGCTGCCGCGCTTGACGCTGCCTTCGTAGATCTTGCCGATCGCCTTGGTTGCAGACGCAAGGCCCTCGTCTGTCAGCCCGATCAGGGTCACCGGAATGCCGATGTTGAGGAAGCAGGCGGCGATGCCGCGGCCCATGGTGCCGGGACCGACGATGGCTACCGTCCTGACCTCACGCGGCTTCACTGCGGCGTCGACGCCGTCGATCTTGAGCGCCTCGCGTTCCGCCGCGAAGATATGGCGCAGCGCCTTCGACTGCGGAGAAACCAGCAGCTCCTTACAGGTCTTGTATTCGAGCGCGATGGCCTCGCCGACAGCTGTTTCGGTGACCATCTTGATCAGATCAACCGCTACAAGGGGCGCCTTGAAGCCTTTGTATTTTTTGGCCAATGCCGCGCGGCTGGTCTCAAGAACGGCAGGGTCGAATGCCGGCACAGGCAGGTCGCTGGTGCGGCGCAGCTTGGCGCCGTCGGCAATCACCTTTTCGGCAAAGGCCATCGCCGCCGCCTTCAGGTCACCCGAGACAACCTCATCGACAATGCCCTTTTCGCGGGCGTCGCGTGCCGAGATCTGGCCACCCTCGCTGATCATCGCCAGTGCCTGCTCGACACCGGCGAGACGCGGCAGGCGAACCGTGCCGCCCGACCCCGGCAGGATGCCGAGTTTGACTTCCGGCAGACCGACCTTCGAGCCTTCGAGCGCGATGCGATAGCTACAGGCGAGCGCCACTTCGAGGCCCCCGCCAAGTGCCGTACCGTGGATGGCGGCCACGATCGGCTTGGTCGCTGCATCGAGCGTGTCGATCACTTCGCCCAAAAGCGGCGCCACCATCGGCTTCTTGAATTCGTGGATGTCGGCGCCGGCGATGAAGGTGCGACCTTCGCACAGAATGACCATGGCGCGCGCCTCGGCATCGCTTTCCAGCGCCTTCACGGCCTCGATCAGCCCAACGCGCACCGAATGAGACAGCGCATTGACCGGCGCATTGTCGACGGTCGCGACCAGAATGTTGTCTTGCTTGACGACCGAGACGGTCTTGACGAGTTGCTCGGTCATGCCGGCACTCCTTCCCTGCTATGTCCTGAATTGCCTGTCACCAGAACGACCTTGCCCTTGACGGCACGCTCCATGACAACGTCGAGCGCCTCGGCGAAGCGGTCGAGCGGATATTCGGCCGAGATATGCGGCCTGAGCGCGCCCTTGGCGAACCAGTCCATCAACTCGGCAATGTTCTCGGCATTCTTCTCGGGCGACGAGCGCGCATAGGCACCCCAGAACACGCCGATCAGTGCCGACTGCTTGAGCAGCAACAGGTTGAGCGCGATCTTGGGGATGTCGCCGGCGGCAAAGCCGATTACCAGCAGCCGACCGAAAAGCGCCAGCCCGCGCACCGCCGTCTCCGTCATGCTACCGCCGACCGGATCATAGACCACGTCGACGCCCTGGCCGTTGGTCAGATCCTTGAGCCGCTGGCGAAGGTCCTCGGTCGAATAGTTTATCGTCTCGTCGGCACCGTATTCGCGGCACAGCGCCAGCTTCTCATCGCTGGAGGCGGCAGCGATGACGCGTGCCCCCATCTGCTTGCCGAGCTCGACGGCGGTCAGGCCGACGCCACCGGCTGCACCGAGAACCAGAAGGGTCTCGCCCGGCTTGATCTGCGCGCGATCCTTGAGTGCATGGTGCGAGGTCGCATAGGTGATGAGGAAACCGGCTGCCTCGACGAAGCTCATCTCGGCGGGGATCGGAAACACCTTCCAGGCATCGACCGCGACCTGCTCGCCATAGCCACCGATTCCGGCGAAGGCCAGGACGCGCATCCCAACAGTCAGGCGCTCGACGCCCTCGCCGACCGAAATGATCGTGCCGGCGGCCTCACTGCCCGGCGTGAACGGCAGTTCGGGTTTGGTCTGGTACTTGCCCTCGACCATCAGGCCGTCGAAGAAGTTGATGCCGCATGCCTCGATGCGGATCACCACCTGACCCGGCTTTGCCACCGGGTCCGATACCTCTTCAATCCTGAGTTCCGCCCTCGGGGCGAACTCCTTGCAGATCACTGCCTTCATTTTCCTACGCCGCTTGTTGCTGCCATTTCGGCACTGCCAAATTCTTCAATCGAGGCAAGGAATGGGACAGGGGCAGACCGCTAACATCGTCTGATGGGACTAGTCGCTGAACAGCGGGCATTTTGGCCGCCAAACCGCTGATATGCCGAACAATCTTAGTCCCTTCGGACGATGTTGCCGGCGCCTGCGCGCGCAGGTTCGCGGGTACCGTTTCGAGGAGATCATCATGGCCCGTTTGGCAGGCAAAGTAGCATTCATCACAGGCGCGACCGGCGGCATTGGAGAGGCGGCGGCACAGCTGTTCGCGCAGGAAGGCGCCAAGGTCGCCGTAGCCGGCCGCAGCCGCGAAAAAGGCGAGGCCATCGCCTCGTCCATCAATGGGTCAGGCGGCACGGCACTCTATGTCGAGACCGACGTCACCGAGCCCGACAATGTCGAGGCATCCTTCAAGACCGTCATGGACACCTGGGGTCGCCTCGACGTGCTCTACAACAATGCCGGCGGATCGAGCTCTGCCGATGGCCCCGTGACGGTTGCGCCGTTCGAGGAGTTCTGGCGCTGCATCAAGCTCGACCTGTTCGGCACCTGGGTCTGCTGCCGCAACGCCATCCCGCTGATGCAGCAGTCGGGCGGCGGTTCGATCGTCAATTGCTCGTCCATCGTCGGCGCCATGGGTATTCCCAATCGGGACGCCTATTCGGCGGCCAAGGGCGGCATCATCTCGCTGACCCGCTCGATGGCGGTCGAGTTCGCCAAGGACAACATCCGCGTCAACGTGCTGGTGCCGGGCGCTGTCGCCACCGACCGCGTGCTCGGCTTCTTCGAGCGCGAACCGCATCTGAAGGCGCAGTTCGATGCCTATCTGCTCGGCATCGCCGAACCCATCGATGTCGCCAATGCCGCGCTTTATCTGGCTTCCGACGAATCGCGGAAGATGACTGGGCACCAGCTGCCCATCGACGGCGGCATCCTGATTTCGTGACCGCCGCCCCTGGCCTGGCTTAGTCTGTGCAGACGATGCCTGCCTCTTCGGCCAGGTTTTCAAGTCGGCACAGAATCCCAATTTCGACTGCAGGAAATACGAGCATGGAAATCCTGAGCCAGGTGCTGGCGCGGAATGCGCGGCTGATCGGCGAGCGCAACTTCATCGTCACCGACAAGGAGACGATCACCTATGCGCGCTTTGCGGAGCTGACGGCACAGCTTGCCAACGTGCTCAAGGCGCGCGGCGTGGCCAAGGGCGACCGTGTCGGGCTCTATCTGCCAAGCACGCCGATGATGGCCATCGGCTTCTGGGCCTGCCAGCGCCTCGGCGCGATCCCGGCCCCGCTCAGCGCCATGTTCCGCCACGCCGAACTGCGCAAGATCGTCAGCCAGACCGGCATGAAGGCGCTCATCGCAGATGGCTCGACCTGGCCCTACTTCTCCGAGATCAGGGTCGAATTTGCCGATCTCGCCCACTGCCTGGTCGTGTCGGGCGACGGCAGCGCCGACGACCTCACCTCTCTTATGGCCGCAGCGCCCAAGACGTTCGAAGATGTCGCCTGCCATATCGACGACATCTGCGCCCTGTTCTTCACCTCGGGCACGACAGGCGCCCCCAAGGGTGCGGCGCAATCGCAGTTCAACCAGTGTTCGACACTGCGCGACATGATGGTGTCCCACCGCACGCGCTTTGCCGAGGAAGTCTATCTCTGCGCTGTGCCGCTGTTCACCAATTTTGGCCTGACGGTGACGCTGAACCTGTGCCTCTACACCGGCGGCACCATCGTGCTGCACGAGCGCTGGGACACCCAGCGTGTCCTTGCCAACATTGGTCGTTACAAGGCCACCTATTTCGGTGGCACGCCGACAATGTATGTCTACATGGTCAACGAGGTCGATCCGGCGAAACACGACCTGTCGTCGCTGCGCATCTGCACCACGGGCGGCTCGCCGGTGCCCCAGCCGGTCATCCGCCGTTTCGAGGAGTTGTCGGGCGCCCGCGTCACGCAAGTTTACGGCTCGACCGAAACCAGCGGCCAGAACGTCATGGAACCGACTGCGGGCATTCGCAAGCCTGGCTCGGCCGGCCTGCCTGTCGGCAGCTCGCGCATTTCGATCGTCGACGACGAAGGCAACGTCGTGCCGCAGGGCGAAATCGGCGAGGTCATCATCTCAGGCGATTGCGTCGCCCAGGGCTACTGGATGGATGAGAAGGCATCGGCCGAGGCCTTCAGCAATGGCGGCTGGAAGTCGGGCGACCTCGGTTATGTCGACGAGGACGGCTACCTGTTCATCGTCGACCGCAAGAAGGACGTCATCATCGCCGGCGGCCATAATGTCTATCCGCTGGAAATCGAGGCCCTGCTCTACAAGCATCCGGCGGTCGCCATGTGCGCGGTGGTCGGCGCGCCCGACGAGAGCAAGGGCGAAATCCCGGTCGCGGTCATCGTGAAGGCAGAAGGACAGGACGCGACCGCGGAAGAGCTGATCCGCTATTGCCGCGAGAGCCTCGCCGCCTACAAGGCACCGCGCGCTGTGCACTTCATCGACACCATGCCGGTAGAGGCCGCCAAGATCCGCAAGCGCGAACTGGTGCTGGCGCTGCGTGAAAACCGGCTGGACGACTTCAGGAACAAGTGAACCCGCGACGTAGAATAGCAAAAGAACGGCCGCGCATGACGCGGTCGTTCTTTTTATAATCAGTTGGTTGTCAAAGTTTGCTAAACTGACCTGTCGGCTTCCTCACGCCGTCGCGACGTCGCCCGCACCACCAAAGGCGCTCCAACCGCCGTCGACCGGCAACACAGTGCCTGTGATGTAGGACGCCCAGTCCGACAACAGGAACACCGCTGCTTGCGCCATCTCCTCCGGTATGGCCAGCCGACCGAGGGGCGTGCGCCTTTCCAGGATCTTCGGGTCGAATGCATTACGCTCGAGCAGCGCCTGAACCATCGGCGTCAGCGTATAGGCCGGCGCGATGGCGTTGACACGGATGCCCGAAGGCCCCCATTCGCAGGCCAAGGTGTGCGTCAGGTGGTTGATACCTGCCTTGGCCGCCGCGTAAGCCGAGCGTCTGGGAAAACCGCCGAGCCCGACGATGGACGACACATTGACGATGGCGCCTTGCTTTTGCCTGAGCATGGGCCGCGACGCCGCACGGCACATCAGGTAGGTGCCCTTGAGGTTGACGTCGATCACACGCTGCCAGCGCTCCACCGACTGTTCATGAACAGGCACGAGATCGTCGCCGACGCCGGCCGAGTTGAAGACGAGGTCGAGCCCGCCGAGGGCCGCGATCGCCTCCCCGACCATCCGCTCGGCGTCCGCCTCGCTCGCGACATCACCCTGGGTGACGCCGACCGCCGACGTACGCTCCGCTGCCGGATCGAGTTGCTCGCGGTTGAGGTCGGCGATGACCACCCGAGCGCCGAGTTCACCCAGCAGCCTTGCCGCCGTTTCACCGATGCCGCTGGCGCCGCCTGTCACCAGCACGCGCTTGCCGTCGAAGCGGATCGCGCTCATGCGTCGGGATCTCCGCCGTCGTCGGCGTCCTGCTTGAAATGGAAGTCCGCTTGCCACTGGTCGCGCGGCTGGAGGTGCAATTTCCAGTAGGCCTCGGCGACCAGGTCGTGGTCGTAAGGCGTGCCGGCCTGCATCGTGCCGTGAATGGCGACCGTCGAGACATGAATACCGGCAGGCGCAAGCTCTTTCTCCAGCGAATGCCCGAGGCTGCGCAGCGCTGCCTTGCCAAGCGAGGTCACGCCCCACTCGATCCACGGCCCGAAGGCGAGCACGCCGCCGGTAAGCAGGATCGTGCCGCGGCCGCGGTCGATCATTTTGGGCGCGACAGCCTGCGCCGCATGCAGCGCACCAGCGACATTGGTGCGGAAGGCATCGACGACATAGTCGACGCTTGCCGCCTCGCCATGCGACTTCCAACCGTCGGCGGTACCGTACTTCACCTCGCCCAGCCGCGATGGCGTCACGAACCGTGCCGGCTCGATGATGGCGGCATTGTAGATCAGCGCTTCAGCATCGCCATGCCGCTCGCGGATCGCCTGATAGACCCGATCCATGTCCTCAGGTCTACCGGCGTCACCGACAAACCCGGAGACGTCGAGCCTTTCGGCCCTGAAGTCCTGCTCGTAGCGCGCGATCGCCTCGGCCCGGCGGCCGACGAAGGCAACGCGATGACCCTCGCGCGCGAATTTCTTCACCAGGGCCTGGCCCAGTCCGGGCCCCATGCCGATGACGATTGTCGATGGCGCGCTCATTGCGCCACCTTCGCCTTGGCCGCGACTTCGGTGCGGTCCGCTGTCCGCTGGGCCTTGCGCTCGGCGCGGTTCGCCAGAAACTCTTCCAGCGTGCCGACGATGCCCTTGCGCAGGAACAGCACGCAAAGAACGAAGATGATGCCCTGAACGACCACCACCCAGGCACCGAGCGTCGCCAGTTCGCGCTGCAACGTCACCAGCACCGCCGCACCCACCACCGGTCCGAGCAACGTGCCGACGCCACCTATCAGCGTCATCAGCAGCACGTCTGCCGAAGTCATGAAGAACACGTCCGCCAACGATGCCAACTGGAAGATGATCGCCTTGAGGCCGCCGGCCACGCCCGACAGCATCGCCGACAGCGTGAACGCGATCAGCTTGAAGCGGTCGGTCGAATAGCCGAGCGAAATGGCGCGCGGCTCGTTCTCGCGGATCGACTTCAGCGTCTGGCCGAAGGGCGAGTGGACGATGCGGTAGACGAAGGCGAAGCCGATCAGGAACACGGCGAGCGTCACATAGTACATGTTCAGCGTGTTCGACAGATCGATCAGGCCAAACAGCGTGCCGCGCGGCACAGACTGGATGCCGTCCTCGCCATTGGTCCATGGCGCCTGCACAGCGTAGAAATAGATGATCTGCGCCATCGCCATGGTGATCATGGCAAAGTAGAGCCCCTGCCGGCGGATCGCCAGCCAGCCGAACAGCGCGCCGATGGCGGTTGCGACAGCCACGCCCGTCAGGATGCTCAGTTCCGGCGGCAGCCCCCAGGCGGCCGCGGCGTGCGCGGTGACATAGGCCGACGAGCCATAGAAGGCGGCATGGCCGAAGGCGAGCAGGCCGACATAGCCGAAGATCAGATTGTAGGCGAGCGCGAACAGCGCCAGCACCAGGATCTTCATGCCCATGACCGGATAGACCAGGAACGGCAGCGCCACGCCGCCGACCGTGAAGATCGCCAGCCACAGGCGGCCGTTCTCGAGGAAGCTGCCGGACCGACCCGACGACACGTCAGCGACCGAGTGGCTTGATGTCTCCTTGCCGAAGAGGCCGGCCGGGCGGAAGATCAGCACCAGCGCCATGATGATGAAGATCACTGTCGCCGAGGCCTGCGGGTAAAAGACCTTGGTCAGGCCTTCGATCACGCCGAGCATCAGACCGGAGACGATGGCGCCGAAGATCGAGCCCATGCCGCCGATGACGACCACCGCGAAGATGGTGATGATGATGCCCTGCCCCATCTGCGGGCTGACCTGGTAGATCGGCGCGGCCATCACGCCGGCGAAGCCGGCGAGACCGACGCCGAAGGCATAGGTCAGCATCAGCAGCCTGGGCACGTTGATGCCGAAGGCGCGGACAAGATCGGGATTTTCGGTCGCTGCCCGCAGATATGAACCGAGCTTCGTGCGTTCGACGACATACCAGGTGCCGAAGCAAACGACGATGGCAGCCGCAATCACCCAGGCACGGTAGATCGGCAGGAACATGAAACCGAGATTGATGCCACCCTTCAACGAGTCCGGAACGCCGTACATCTGGCCGGCAGCGCCGTAATAGACGTTGAAGGCGCCCTCGATCGCCATGGCGAGACCGACGGTCAACAGCAGCCCGTAGGCGTGGTCAAGGTCGTAAACCCTGCGGATGAAGATGCGCTCCATCAGCGCGCCGATGACGGCCACCACCAGCGGTACGATGACCAGCGCCCACCAGTAGCCTATGGACGGCAGGCCGAGCCCGGGGAACAGTTCCGGCAGTCGCATCAGGTACCACGCGCCGAATGCGCCCAGCATGTATTGCGCGCCATGGACGAAGTTGCCGATGCGCAGCATGCCGAAGATGATCGCTACGCCCAGGCTCATCATGGCGTAGAACGAACCGTTGATGAGGCCGACGAGCAGCTGGCCGAAAAGAAGGGTTGGCGGAACGCCAATCAGGTCCATCATGGCCATCACACCCCGAGATAAGCTTGGATTTTGGCTTCGTTGCCGGCGAGTTCGTCACGGCTGAAGCGCTCGACCACCTTGCCGTGGTCGACGACGAAATGCCGGTCTGCGAGCTTCGAGGCGAAGCGGAAGTTCTGCTCGACCAGCAGGATGGTGAAGCCCCTCGCCTTCAGCTTTTCGAGCACGACGGCGATCTGTTTGACGATGACGGGCGCAAGGCCCTCGGTCGGCTCGTCGAAGATCAAAAGCTTGGCGCCCGTGCGCAGGATGCGGCCGATGGCCAGCATCTGCTGCTCGCCGCCCGACAGCTTGGTGCCGGGGCTCTGCCAGCGCGCCTTGAGGTTGGGGAACAGCTCGAGGATCTCGTCTACCGTCATCCCGCCCTTGGCGATGACGGGCGGCAGTTCCAGGTTTTCGGCCACAGACAGGCTCGAAAAGATGCCGCGTTCTTCCGGGCAATAGGCGATGCCGCGGCGGGCGATGATCTCGGGCGCCCGCGCCGCAACATTCTCGCCGCGATACGTGATGGCACCCATCTTCTTGCGCACCAGGCCCATGATGCAGCGTAGCGCCGTCGTCTTGCCGGCGCCGTTGCGGCCCAGAAGCGTGACGAGTTCGCCCTCGCGGATGTCGAAATTCATGCCGTGGAGCGCTTTGCTCTCACCGTACCAGGCATGCAGGTCGGCAATGTCGAGCACCACCTTGGAAGTCTCAGTCATCTGCGCCACCGATGTAGGCTTCGATCACGCGCGGATCGCGCGACACGGTCTCGTAGTTGCCCTCGGCAAGCACCCGTCCCTGCGCCAGCACGGTGATGGTGTCGGAAAGGGCAGCGACAACAGACAGATTGTGCTCGACCATCAGGATGGTGCGCTCTGCCGACACTTTTCGGATCAGTTCGGCGATGCGGTCGACGTCCTCGTGGCCCATGCCCGAGGTCGGCTCGTCGAGCAGCAGCATCTCGGGATCGAGCGCCAGCGTTGTGGCAATCTCCAACGCGCGCTTGCGCCCGTAAGGCAGGTTGACCGCCACATGGTTGCGATAGGACAGCATGCCGACGGCATCGAGCAGTTCGTCGATGCGGTCGTTGAGGACGCCCAGCGTGCGTTCGCTCTGCCAGAAGCGGTAGGAGCTACCCGTTGGCCGCTGCAGCGCCATGCGCACGTTCTCGCGCACGCTCATGCGCGGAAACACCGCCGAAATCTGGAACGAGCGGACGATGCCCTTGCGCGCAACTTCCTCCGGCTTCAGCGCGGTGATGTCCTCGCCGTTGTAGCGGATCGAACCTTCGCTGGGCGAAAGGAACTTGGTGATCAGATTGAAGGTCGTCGTCTTGCCGGCGCCGTTGGGGCCGATCAGGGCGTGGATGGTATTGCGCCGGACCCTGAGGTCGACGTCTTTTACGGCAGCGAAGCCGTAGAAATACCGGCTCAGCCCGGACGCCTCGATGATGTAGTCGTCCGCAGTGCCTTGTCGCACCTTGTCCTCCACGTATTCTAGAAAATGCGCGGGCTGGGGCCGCCCCGTCATGCGTCGACGAGAATGCCCTTGCCGCGTGATGCCAGCTGCCTGAGCGCCACCACCTTCTGGTAGTCTTCCGAATGGTAGAAACGCCGGGCGGCCTCAGTGCTCGGGAATTCGACCACCGAGATGGAGGCCGGCTGCCAGCCGCCTTCGAGGCTCTCGATACGATCGCTCGACAGAACGAAGCGCCCGCCACCGGCAGCCATGATCGGTCCGGCTACCTCGCGGTAATGCTGCCAGGCTGCCTCGTCGGTGATTTCGATCTCGAAGATCAGATAGCCGGGCAAGTCGCCACTCCCATCGGGTGAACGCGCCGGGCAGCAAGGCCGCCACCCGGCGCTGCAGGATCAGCCCTTGGCCAGCTTGCAGGCGCTCTTGTCGATCGAGCGGAAGGCGACGTCGGCCGGAACAGTTGTCACCACCTTGAACACGTCCTGCGGGTCGGATGCCTCGCCGGGGGCGCGCACTTCGAGCAACTGCATGTCATGCACGAGGCGGCCGTTGGGCAGCAGCGTCGCATTGTGCGCGAACAAGTCGTTGATCTTGCCTTCGCGCAGCTTGGCCAGCACGGCGGTCGGCTCGTCGGTGCCGGCGGCCTTGACGGCGTTCAGGTAGTTGGTGGCCGCCGAATAGGCGCCCGCTGCGACCCAGCCCGGTGCGTTGCCGGTCTTCTTCTGCATCTCTTCCTTGAAATGCTTTGAAGCGTCGTCGGTGTTCCAGTACCAGGCGGCGGCGAACTGGATGCCCTTCAGTGCGTCAAGACCGATGGCGCGCGCATCCGACTGGTGGAGCACGGTCAGCGCCACACGCATGCCCTGGTCGATCAAGCCGAATTCCTGGACCTGCTTGAGCGCGTTGACCAGTTCGGGACCGTTGACGGTCAGCGCCAGAACCTTGGCGCCCGATGCCTGCGCCTGCAGGATATAGGACGAGAAGTCGGTGGTGCCGAGCGGCGCGCGCACCGAACCCAGGATCTTGCCACCCTCTTCCTCGACCGCGGTCTTCACGCCTGCTTCCAGGACCTTGCCGGCCTCGTAGTCGGGCGACAGGATGAACCAGGTCTCGCCGCCGGCCTTGAGCTGGGCACTGACCGACGAACGCACCTGCGAATAGGCATCGTAGGCCCAGGCAAGGCCGTAACCGTTGCAGTCGGCTTCGGTCATCTTGTCGGTCATCGGCGACACGAAGAAGCCGAGCTTCTTCTGTTCGCCCAACAGGTTGTTGACCGACAGCGCGATGGCCGAGTTGGCGACGTCGAACAGCGCGTCGACATTGTCACGCTCCAGCCATTCGCGGGCGATGGACAGCGCAATCTCGGGCTTGTTCTGGTGATCGGCCGACACCAGCTCGATCGGCTTGCCGAGCACCTGGCCGCCGAAATCGGAAATGGCGAGCTTGACCGCCTCGGTCACCTCGGTGCCGCCGAGAGCGGAGAAGGACGAGCTCTGGTCGTTGAGAACGCCGAGCTTGACGCTGGCGTCCTGTGCGGCGGCGGTCAGCGCAGTCGACAGCAGCAGTGCTGCCGCGAGAATGGATTTCTTCATGTCATTCCTCCCCAGGAACGTAGGCTTGGTGCCGGTCTGGATGCGCGCCGGCATTGATGTGCGCGCAAGGCCGCCACGCTCGATGGCGTGTCGACTCCTCAAGGAGAAATCACAGGATGCGGGACAGCCGAACATCGTCCATGCGGACTAGCGCATATGCCAACCGCCTGGACCGGAGCTACCTTCGCCTGGGCTAGTTCGTTTGCAGGATGCGAGCCGGCGTCCGAGAGCAAGACATCGCGGCATGAGTGAATTCGATACGATCATCGTCGGCGCCGGCTCTGCCGGTTGCGTGTTGGCCAACCGGCTGAGCGAAAACCCGAAACACAGAGTTCTTGTCCTCGAGGCTGGCCCGTCAGACCTTCATCCTTTCGTCCGCATGCCCCGCGGATGGGTCAAGTTGACCAAACACCCCAGCCGTTCCTGGAATTTCCCCGTCGAGCATGAGGAAGGCCGACCGCAAGCCGAGACATGGGCGCGTGGCCGAGGGCTTGGCGGCTCGAGTTCGATCAACGGCATGCTCTATTGCCGCGGCGCGCCCGAGGATTACGACGGCTGGGCGAATTTCGGCGTCAAGGGCTGGGACTGGTCCGACATGGCGCCAATCTTCCGCATGATCGAGAACCACCAGCTTGGCGGCGATGCCGTCAGGGGTGGCAACGGTCCGTTGCAAGTGAGCGTTCGTCCGCTTCCCGCCCCCCTCGGTCAGGCGGTCCTAGACGCCGGTGCCTCGCTCGGCCTCGACCATCTCGACGACCTCAACGGCATCAGGCGAGATGGCGTCGGCACCTATGCCCATACTGTCGACCACAAAGGCCGGCGGATGAGCGCTGCCCGCGCCTTCCTGCGTCCTGCCATGCGGCGCAAGAATCTCGTCGTCCAAACCGGCGCGCAGGTCCTGCGCACCCTGTTCGATGGACGCCGGGCGGTGGGCGTCGAATACATCGTGGGCGGTCGCCAACGCACCGCGCGCGCGGCACGTGAAGTCATCGTCGCTTGCGGCGCGATCCAGTCACCGCAACTGTTACAGGTCTCGGGCATCGGTCGTCCAGATGTGCTGTCGGCCGCCGGTGTCGCTCCGGTCGTCGACCTGCCAGGCGTCGGCCGCAACTTCGCCGAACACCTTGTCGTGGCACTGCCCTATCGCCTCACCGGTTTGCATGGCCACAACCGCCGGCTCAGCGGTCTGCGTCTCGTCGGCGAAGTGCTGCGCTATTATCTCGCCGGCACCGGCTTGATGAGCTTCGGCGCATCCGAGATGGGCGGCTTTGTCAGTTCCTCGCCTGATGTCGCCTATCCGGATCTGCAGTTGTCGCTGTCGCCTTACACTTTCGCACGTGGTCTGCTGCAGGGTCGTCTGAAGCTTGAGGACAAACCCGGTATCACCGTCATCGGCTACGCCCTGCGGCCGGAAAGCCGCGGCGAGATCACGATCCGCTCGGCCGACATGCGCGACATGCCTTCGATTCGCCCGAACTGGCTGGCAACCGAAAACGACCGGCGGACTGCAGTGTCGATGATGCGCATCATGCGCGACTTCGTCGCCCAGCCGGCCTTGCAACCCTACGTCAAAGAAGAATTATGGCCGGGCCGGACGGTGCAATCGGACGCCGATATGCTCGCTGCCTTCCGTTCGACCTTCGTGTCGGGCCTGCACGCGGTAGGCACCTGCAGGATGGGCGGCGACGCCGATGCCGTCGTCGATGAGCGGCTGCGCGTCCGAGGCGTCGAGGGCTTGCGTGTCGTCGATGCCTCGGTCATTCCGGCGCCGATTTCGGGCAACACCAACGGCCCAGTCATGGCACTCGCCTGGCGCGCTGCTGATCTGATACTTTAGGAAATGCGCTGAAGCCTCAGAAATCGAAGAATTCACTTCGAGCGCTGCTGAACGCCTTTTCCAAGCGATATACCATGCGCCAGCCCTCTTCGGTCCTGCGGTAGCGCACATCGTACTGCCCGCAGGCGGTGCGGCTCATGGTGTGGCTCGGAGCGAGCCGGCCGATGGCGACGAACTGGAAATGCAGATGCCCTGCAGCCTCGTCGCCATCGACTTCGAGCCAAGGCAGACCGGGCACGTGAACGCCTGAAAATTTCGAGGTGAAATCGAGGCAGAAAGCCGACAGTTGCTCCCTGCCCTCCACCTTGAGTGCTGGACGATCGCCGACGGCCGCAATCTCGAACACGCCATCAGCGGTGAACACATCCGCCCACGCCTTGCCATCGCCGCTGTCCCAGGCGCGGGCGTAGCGCGCTTCCAGCGCGATGATGTCGAGCATGGCCTCGGCGCGCGCCAACCTTGCCTCCAGCATCTCACGCACTCCTGGCAAAGGCGTCGCGCAGCCTGGCGCCACCGTGGTCGATCGCCAGCCGCGCTTTGCCGATCAAGCCGACCATGCTGGCAAAGCCGTGCGAGACGCCGTCATAGTGACGAGCCTCCAAATCGACACCGGCCTCGGCCAGCGCCGCACAGAAGGCCTCGACCTCGCTGCGCAAGGGATCGAACTCGGCAATGGCTACCGTCGTCTGCGGCAGAGTTGCAAGATCGGGCGACCGCAGCAGCGCGACACGCGGATTGACCAGGTCAGCCGGCTCGCCGACATATTGCCGCCAGTACCAGCGCATCATCTCGGTACTGAGGAACGGCGTCCGCTGGAAGGTTTCGTAGCTCATGCTGGAGGCCGTCGGGTCCGCGGCCGGATAGAACAGCAGCAAGTGCCGCAGCACCTGGCGGACGTCGCGCGATGCGTGGAGTGCTGCAGCCGCAGCCAGGTTGCCCCCGGCGCTGTCGCCTGCAAGAGCCAGCCTGTTGGCATCGCAGCCCAGCGCCGCGGCGTTGGCCGCGGCCCACTCCAGAGCCGCTTGCGCATCCTCATAGGCCGCCGGAAACTGATGCTCCGGCGCCAGGCGGTAGTCGACCGACAGCACGGCGCAGTCGCCCGCCTTGGCCAAGGCCCGGCAGAAATTGTCGTGTGTATCCAGCGAGCACAGCACGAATCCGCCGCCATGCAGGAAGACGAGCAGCGGCAACGCTTCGCCGTGCCGGGGCTTGTAGAGCCGCGCCGGAATGTCTCCGGCACCACCAGAGACAAGAATGTCCTCGACCGCGGTCATCTCGGTGCGTTCGGTCGGCCATGCCGCGGCATTGACCGCCGCACGCAGTGCGGGGATGTCGACATTGGCGAGGTCAAGCGGTGGCCGTCTGGCGATGATCTCCGCCATCGCTGCGATATCAGCATCGAGCGCCAAATCCATCGCCAACCTCCCCCGGGCATCTTTCCTCGCCTGGAGTGAAGTACGGCCCTGCAGTGTGCCGCATCGTTCGATCGGGTGAGCCAATGAAAAAGGCGCCGCCGGAAACCGGCGACGCCTTTTGCAAGATGAACCCGTTCGACTGCTTACTGGGCGCAGTCGGCGCGTTCGACGAGGCCGTCCTCGCGCAGCTGGTAAGGGTTCTTGACGACCTTGAGGCTTTCCACCGACGGCAGGAAGTGGTTGTCGGCACTGGCCGCCAGCTTGCCGGTCAGCGTCTTGATCTCGCCGGCATTGGCCTCGATCCAGGCGGCAACCGACTTGCCGTCGGTCTTGCCCGAGCCGTTCATGGCAGCCGCCAGGATAAAGGGCTGGATGTAATAGGGCACCAGCGCCGAAGGCCCGCCCATGCGGTCGAGGTCGGCGATATCGGCCTTGGCCTTCTCGGCGAACTTGGCGAATGCCTTTTCACCCAGAGCGTCGCCCGAGCAGTAGGTCATGCCTTCGAACTGCACCGAATAGACGCCCTCGAACGGCTCTGTGCCGATGGTGGCCGCGTTGCCGACGGCGTAGTTGGTCATGGTCAGGCTCGCCAGAACAGGCACGTCCCAGCCGATATCATAGCGATTTTCCAACATCTTGCGCGCGTCGTCGCCGATCGAATTGATCAGCAGCACGGCTTGCGCCTCGGAGCTGCGCAGCGAAAACAGCTGCGGGGTCATATCCTCGGTGCGGAAGGCAAATTCCTGAACGGCGACGGGCTCGACGCCCTTGCCCTTCATGTAATTGACGATGTCGGCGACCGCCGCCTTCGACATGCCGCCATTGTCGGAGATCAGCGCCAGCTTGGTCAGCTTCAGCGTGTCGAGCGCATAGCTGATGTTAGGGATCATCTGGTTCGCGCCGATCGGCGAGGTCGAGAAATGGTACGGGCCGACCTGCGGCGTCAGCTGGGTCGAAGCAGCGCTCGAAACCTGGGCGACGTTGGCTTCGGTGGCGATCGGAACGACCGGCATGGTCTCCTGGCTGGTGGCGGGACCGACGACGGCCGCGACCTTCTCGCTCTCCACCAAGCGGCGCATTTCGCTGACGCCATGCGTCGGGTCGGTCATCGTGTCGGCCAGAACCAGCTCGACCTTCTTGCCGAGGATGCCGCCCGAGGCGTTGATGTCGTCGACGGCGCGCTGCCAGGCGACCTGCGCCACCTTACCGATCGAGGCACCGGCACCCGTCAGCGACATGATACCGCCGATCTTGATCGTCTCCTCGGCCCGGGCCGTGCTGGCAGTTGCCAGGGCGGTGAACGACATCAGGGCGGCGGCGAGCGCGCGCCGGCTGCGATTGCTGGAAATCATGGTCTCTCTCCTCGGAAATCGGATGCCGCCGTTTCGGCCTAACGCGATTGGCCGGCATCGTCCATAAGGACCATTGAATTGAGCCAGCAGCCACCTCGCCTGGCCCAATGCCCGGGAGGATAACGACCCTCACCCGATCGAACGATGAATTTCACTGCCTCCAGCCGGACACTCCAGCCCATGCCGAACGGGCAATCGTCTCAAGCGGAGGAGCCGGACAGTGAAATTTTCCATGATCTACGAGGCGCAGATCGCCGAAACCCACAGGGAAGCCGAACAGCAGGTGTTCCGCGAAATGGCGGAACAATGCGTGTTGCTCGACAAGAGCGGATTCGACGGCGTCTGGTGTGTCGAGCACCACGGTCTGACCCAATATTCGCACATGTCGGCGCCGGAAACCTTCCTCGCCTTCGTCGCCGGCCAGACGAAGACCCTCGAGATCGGTCACGGTGTCGTCTGCCTGCCGCCGGCGATGAACCATCCCATCAAGGTCGCCGAACGTGTCGCCATGCTCGACATCCTGTCGAATGGCCGCGTCAATTTCGGCGTCGGCAAGGGCGGCAGCCAGCAGGAAGCCGGAGCCTTCGGCTACCAACTGGCGGAGTTGCAGCCGCTGATCGACGAGAGCATGTACCTGATCCCGCGCCTCTTCACCGAAGAGGTGGTCGAGCATGACGGCCAGTACATCAAATTCCCTGCCCGTCCCGTCCACCCCAAGCCGCTGCAGGATCCGCATCCGCGCATGTACATGGCCTGCACGCGCTGGGAGGCGGTGGTGACTGCCGGTTCGCGCGGCCTCGGCGCACTGGTCATGGGTTTCGGTGGCCCCGACGAGATCAAGACCAAGAGCGATGCCTACCGCAAGGCCTTTGCCGAACGCAAACTGGAAGACCAGGTCGGTTTCCGCCCGACCGAGCATCTCTCGGCTCTGTGCCCCGCCATCGTCCTGCGCGACCGCGACAAGGCCCGCCGCATCGGCCTGCGCGGCCAGCGCTTCTTCGCCGAAGCGTTGTCGCATTGGTACCAGGGCGGCCCCAAGCCCAAGGTCGACGACATGAGCCCTGAGGAGCATTTGGCGGCCCTCGACAAGGTGCGCGAGCACAAATTCGCCAAGCTCGGCGAAGATAAGATCGCCTACAATCCGCAGGCCTATGGCTATCTCGACGACATCAACGACGCCTATGGCACACCGGAGGACTGCATCCGCTATGTCGAGCGCCTGTTCGAGGCAGGTGCCGACGAGATCATGTTCCTGTCGCAGATGGGCACCGTGCCGCATGAGGCGATCATGGAGACGATCGAGCTGATCGGCAGCGAGGTGATCCCCCATTTCCGTGGCAAGACACTGCGCGTCGCCGCAGCCGAATAGATCGCCAGCGGCTCTGGTCGATAGGCGTCCGTGTCACATCGCCAGATGTGCGCCGACATAACGGGCGTCGGCATAGATCAGCGGTTCGACATTGCCGAACAGCGCAACATCGGTGACCCGTCCTACAAACACGCCATGGGTGCCGTAATAGAATTCGCCGTCATTGGCGCAGAAAATATTGGCCTGGGCGTCGCCGAGATAGGGAATGCCATCGCGCTCGCGCCAGTCGCCCTCCGCAAAGCGCGCTTCGCCCTTTACCTGCCCGCCGCAACGTTTCGCCAATACTTCATGATTGCGCGCCAATATATTGACACAGAACGGAGATTTCGCTTGGAACGCTGCGAAGATTGAAGCACTCCTGTTGACGCAGGCCAGCAGCGACGGCGGCTCCATGCTCAGGCTGTCGACGGCGGTCGCTGCCATGGCCAGCCTCTGGCCCTCATGGCTGGTGGTCAGGATGACCACTGACTTCGCCAGCCGGCGCATCGCCGCACGCGTGTCCGCCACCAGCTCGTTGATCTCAAGGGACATTCCGCGCTCCTCCATGTCCTGCAACGATCGCAGCATCGCGCAGGCAGGGGCCTGGAGCATCGTTCGAACGGGCGAGTTGCCCTCATTGCGTAGAAACGGCCCCTAACCCAGCTCATCGACCGAGCGCAGCAGCAGGCGCACCAGTTCGCTCTGCCTGTTCACGCCGGTCTTGGAAAACACCATGCGCAGATGCGCCTTGGCGGTGTTCTTGGTGATGCCGAGCGCAGCACTCGCATCGTCGAGGTCGAGTCCCTGCCCCATAAGCGCCGCAAGCTCGGCCTCGGCCGGCGTCAGGCCGAACAGCCTGACCAGCACTGCCGGCTGCGGCGCAACGCTGCTGCCGGCGTCGGCGATGATGACGAGTGCCGCCCCGTGCAGCGGCGCGTGCAGCTTGGTTGAATGCGGTGCTGGCCTGACCACGAGACCGAGCGCCTCGCCGCTGGAGCGATGGATCGAAAACGCGCGCGATCCGGCAAAGGAGGAGTCACTGGTTTCGGCGATCTCGGCCACCGCCGCCGCGAACGCGCCACTCGGGCCGGCTTCGTCGAGCAGTCGCAGCCGGCCGCGATCGTTTTTCAGCACGTCCTTCTCTGCCAGGATCGCCTCTGCCTGTGGCGTCGCCTGCAGGATGCGGCAATCGCGGTCAACGATGATGGCCCCCACTGCCAGCCGCCCGAGGGCGCCAGCAAATAGCTCGCGTTCTGCCTCGAGCCCGTTCAGCCTGAGGAACAGCCCCATCGCCTGTGTCAGATGCGGCAGCAGGCGCTGGAACGTTTCTCGCTCGGCGACGCCGAAATTGTCCCGCCCCAGCACGCGTGTCGCGCGCATCCGCACCCGCGCCCCCGACGGCTCGACGATATCGGCGCCTATGACATGCATCCAACCCGAGCCGGTCATGAAGCTCGTCATGAATTCCGAGCGGGAAAAACCTTCCTCGCCGACGAGTTCGGCGAGCGTCGTCACCTTGCCGAGCGGCAGGTCGATGAACGGGTCTTGTGTGTAAAGCGCATTGTAGCGGGCGATGCGCTCTTCAGATGCGGCCCCTGAATAGATTGCGCCCGGCCGGTCACGGCGCTGCCGCTCGATGATCAGTGTGCTGCTTTCAGCATCAACTGACGACCGTAACCATTTGAGAAAACTGTCGAAAGGTTTTGCTTCGCTGATTCCGGCATAGAGGAACTCGACCAGCCGATCATGACCGGGCGTGACGCCTTCCGCCCGATCGACCACGGTCACTTCGCGTCCGGTGCGTAACGCCTGATCAGGTCGAGGAACAGCGGCGTCTCGCCGCCGCCATGCACCTCGAGCTGCGCGCCGGTAACGAATGTGGCGGTCGGGCTGGCGAGGTAGAGGGCGGCGCGGGCGATGTCGTCGCCACGTCCCATGCGCTTCATCGGCACCGATGCGGCAATCGCCTGCTGGGCCTCGCGCGAGCCATAGGTCTCGTCTGCCTTCTCGGTCTCGATGAGGCCGACGATGATGGCGTTGACCCGCACCTTTGGCGCCCATTCCTGCGCCAGGCTGGTGGTCAGGCTGAGCAGGCCTGCCTTGGCCGCGCCATAGACCGAGGTACCAGGCGATGGCCTGCGGCCGGACACGCTGGCGATGTTGATGATGTTGCCGCCTTCCGGCAGCCTGGCCATCCAGTGGTAGACCGCCTGCGACAGGTAGACGGGCGCCATCAGGTTGAGATTGACGATGGCGTCGGAGAAGCGCGGCGAAACCGTCGCCGCATCGACATGGGGCGAGCCGCCGGCATTGTTGACCAGCACGTCGATGCGGCCATGCTCCTCGCCGACCCTGTCGACCAGTTCCTTGCAGGCCTGTGCGGTGCGCACGTCGCATTGCATGAAGATCGCCCTGTTGCCGTTTGAATGCGGCAGGCTGTCGGGCTCGGTGCGTGCGCAGACGACGACGGTAGCGCCAGCGCCGAGAAAGCCTTCGGCAATCGCCCGGCCGATACCCTTGGTGCCGCCGGTCACGATGACGACCCTGCCCTCGAAGGTCGAGCCAACAGGTTGCGGGGCATTGTTCATGTCATAACTCCAGGCGTGGTCCGTCGTGCGCGCACCTGCACGCAGTCCTACAGCCTTTATGTCGGTCGCCGTAAGGTTTATTCGTCTCTTCGGACGATGCTGGCCGCCCGCCGACGCCTATGTTCCCGCCAAACTAGCCCGGCAACCGCGTCCGCGGCCGCCATACCGTCGAACAGGCCCAGTGCCTCCAGGTAGACAGATGATCTCAGAAGACGCCGACTGGAAGTTCACCACCATTCCTGCCCTCTGCGCGCGCGCCGCCGAGGTTTATGGCACCCGCACCGCAGTTGACGACAACGGCGTCGTGCTGAACTTCATCGAGCTCGACGCGATGCGCAAGCGTGTCGCCAAGGCGATGATCGCAGCGGGTGTCCAGAAGGGCGACCGCATCATGATCTGGGCGCCCAACACATGGAAATGGTTCGCCACGGCCCTTGGCCTCGTCACTGCAGGCGCCGTGCTCATTCCCGCGTCCACCCGCTTCAAGGGCGCCGAGATCGCCGAGTTGGTCAAGCGCAGCGGCACCTCGGTGCTGTTTTCGGTCGGCACCTTTCTCAACACCTACTATCCCGACCAGCTCCGTGGCGAAACGCGCGAGCTGCTGCGTGAGGTGGTCGTCATCGGCGACAACAACAACGGCGACCGCAGCTGGGACGATTTCGTCGCCGCCGGTGACACGATCAGCGATGCCGAACTCGCTGTACGCGAGGCCAGCGTCGGCCCCGACGACCTCTGTGACATGCTCTTTACCTCGGGCACCACGGGCTATCCCAAGGGCGTCATGTATGGCCATCAGCAGTGCCTGCAGGCCATCGACGCCTGGGCGACGCGCGTCGGCATCCGCGAGCACGACCGCATCCTGGTCATCCCGCCCTTCTTCCACGCCTTCGGCTACCGCTCCGGCGCCATCGTTTCGCTGATGCGCGGCGCGGTGCTGATGCCGCATCTCACCTATGACGCTGGCGAAATCCTCAAGCGTGTCGCCGAAGAGAAGATCAGTGTCATCCCCGGCCCGCCCGCCATCTTCCAGGGCATGCTCCAGCATCCGGAACTGGCGAAATTCGACACCTCCAGCCTGCGCCTCGGCGTTACCGGTGGTGCGGTCGTGCCGTCGATCCTGATCCGCCGCATGCGTGAGGAGCTCGGATTCGCAGGCGTCGTCAACGGCTATGGCCTGACCGAATGTGGCGGCTATGGCACCATGTGCCTGGCGACCGACCCGGATGAGGTGATCGCCAACACCGCCGGCAAGGCAGCTCCCGGCGTCGAGGTCCGCATCATGGGCGACGACGGCCATTTCCTGCCCGATGGTAAGCCCGGCGAAGTGGTGATCCGCGGCTACATCGTCATGAAAGGCTATTTCAACGATCCCAAGGCGACGGCCAAGACCATCGATCCCGAGGGGTGGCTGCACACCGGCGACATCGGTTACTTCGACGCGGACGGCAATTTGCGCATCGAGGACCGTCTCAAGGACATGTACATCACCGGCGGCTTCAACTGCTATCCGGCCGAGATCGAGCGCATCCTGAGCCAGCACCCGGCCATTGGCATAGTCGCCGTCATCGGCGTAGCTGACGAGCGCCTCGGAGAGGTCGGCAAGGCCTACGTGGTGCTGCGTCCCGGCACCAGCGCCACCGACAAGGACATCATCGACTGGTCGCGCGCCAACATGGCCAACTACAAGTGCCCACGCAGCGTCGAGATCCGTCCTTCCCTGCCCACCAGCCCACAAGGCAAGGTGCTCAAGAACATCCTGCGCGAAGAGGTCCCCCAAGACGCCTGACCGCGCCGGCCTGCCCTCCGACGCGGGGTCCGGAGCGGCAGGTGCAGAATTTTTCTCCACAGGGGGGCGGTGCGTAAGCGCCGCCCTTTTTTCGTGGCCGTCGCCGCTGTTTCTCGGTCACCGATGCCCTCTCAAGAGAGCTGTCAGACAAAGAAAAAGGGCGCCGGTTGCCCGACGCCCTCGAGAGTCCCGTGGCGATGTCGCTCGCCTACGCGCCGTAGACCGCCTTCGCTGCCGGACGTGTTGCCACCAGCTCCTTGATTCGGTCACCGAGCTCGGCTGCATGCCAACGGCTGCCCTTGTCGAACTCGGGACCATCGTTCCAGCCGAGGCAGACGCGGATCTTGCCGCCGATCAATTCGAATATCTGGCCAGTGACGTCGGCTGAGGCCGAGCTGCACAGCCAGGCGACCAAAGGTGCCGTGTTCTCCGGCGCGAAGATGTCGAACTCGCCCTCCTTGGCCTGCATGGCCTCCGCAAAGGCGGTCTCGGTCATGCGCGTGCGGGCGTTCGGAGCGAGACCGTTGGCGGTGATGCCATAGCGGCGCAGCTCGGCCGCTTGCACCAGGGTCAGCGAGGCGATGCCGCCCTTGGCCGCCGAATAGGCGCTCTGGCCGACGCTGCCCTGCAGGCCGGCGCCTGACGAGGTGTTGATGATGCGGGCGTCGACCGGCTTGCCAGCCTTCTGCTGGGCGCGCCAGTAGTCGACGGCGTGGCGGCTGACGCAGAAATGGCCGCGCAGATGCACGCGCAGCACCGCGTCCCACTCCTCGGGCGTGCACGAGACGAACATGCGGTCGCGCACGAAACCGGCATTGTTGACCACGGCATGCAGATCGCCGAAGGCGTCGAGTGCTGCCTTGACGATGCGGCCGCCAGCCTCGAAATCCGTCACGTCGTCATAATTGGCCACGGCCTGGCCGCCCATCGCCTTGATTTCGTCCACCACCTGCTGCGCCGGCGTTTCCGTCGTCGCGTCGCCATGGGTGCCGACGCCGAGATCGTTGACCACGACCTTGGCGCCTTCGGCCGCGAGGCCCAGTGCATAGGCACGGCCGAGGCCGCGTCCGGCGCCGGTGACGATCACAACCCTGTTTTCGCAGATCCCTGCCATGTCAGTCCTTCTCACTTTGTCTTGGTCGACAGCCGCACGGCGCGCGCCTTGCCAGCATTGCGCTTGCGGTCGGGCTCCACCACGCGGAGCGGTTCGCATTCCACGAGATCGGCAAGCGACCGGTCGGCCAGCCGCTGGTATTCGCCGTCGCCATTGTTGCGCCAGATGATCGCCTGCTCGGGCATTTCCTTGATCACCTTGGCCGGATTGCCAGCGATCAGGCTGCGCTCAGGCGTCACCACCTCGTTTTTCACCAGGCTGAGTGCCGCCACCAGGCTGTCGTCGCCGATGACGGCACCGTCGAGCACCACGGCATTCATGCCGATCAGCGCATTCTCGCCCACCGTGCAGCCATGGAGGATGGCGCCATGGCCGACAGTCGCGCCGCGTCCGACGATGCAGTCCGAGCCCGAACCCGTGTGCAAGGTGCAATTGTCCTGGACGCTGGCGTCACCGACAACGGTGATGCGGCCGAAATCTCCCCGCAGCGAGGCGCCCGGGCCGATGTAGCAGCGCGGCCCGATGGTCACGTCGCCGATCAGCACCGCCGTCGGGTGCAGGTAGGTCGACGGGTCGACCACCGGCACGATGCCCTCGAAGGCATAGCACGGCATGGTCAGAGCCTTTCGATGATGGTCACGTTTGCCTGGCCACCGCCTTCGCACATGGTTTGCAGCGCGTAGCGGCCGTTGCGGCGCTCGAGTTCGTTCAGCATCGTCGTCATGATGCGCGCGCCCGTCGCACCGAGCGGGTGACCCAGCGCGATCGCACCGCCATTGACGTTGACCCTGTCACGCGGAATACCGAGATCCTTGATCCAGGCGAGCGGGATCGAGGCAAAGGCCTCGTTGCACTCGAACAGGTCGATGTCCTCGACCTTGAGACCGGTCCTTGCAAGAGCATGGCGCGTCGCCGGGATTGGTGCCGTCAGCATCCACACCGGATCGTCGCCACGCACGCTGATGTGATGGATGCGAGCACGCGGCTTGAGATTATGGTCCTTCACCGCCTGTTCTGAAGCGAGCAGCAAGGCAGCGGAGGCATCGGCGTTCTGGCTGGCCACGCCGGCGTGAACGCGGCCGCCTTCGATCAGCGTCTTCAGCGTCGCCATCTTGTCGAGCGACGTGTCACGGCGGGGCGTCTCGTCGACGGCGAAGTCGCCGACAGGAACGATCTCATCAGTGAACCGGCCTGCATCGATGGCGGCAATCGCGCGCTGATGGCTTTCGAGCGCGAACTGCTCCATCTCGTCGCGGCTGCACTGCCATTTCTCGGCGATCATCTCGGCCGAGCGGAACTGGCTGACCTCCTGATCGCCATAACGCGCGAGCCAGCCCGGCGAGGTGCTGAACGGATCGGGAATGCCGAACTGCGGTCCGACCAGCATGGCCGAGGCCATCGGGATCATGTTCATGTTCTGCACGCCGCCGGCGATCACCAGGTCCTGCGTGCCGCTCATCACGGCTTGTGCGGCGAAATGCACTGCCTGCTGGGCCGAGCCGCACTGGCGGTCGACTGTCACGCCGGGCACATGGTCCGGCAGGCCCGCCACCAGCCAGCAGGTGCGGGCGATGTCGCCGGCCTGCGAACCGATCGTGTCGGTGCAGCCATAGATGACGTCGTCGACCGTGTTCGGGTCGATGCCGGTGCGCGCGATCAGCGCCTTGATCGGCTGGGCCCCGAGATCGGCCGAATGCAGGCCGGCGAGCGAGCCCTTCTTGCGGCCGACGGGCGTGCGGACGGCGTCGACGATATAGGCTTCGGGCATATCAGGCCTCCCTGGCAAAGGTGTGTTCGGGTCCGAGCGGGCGCGCAAAGACACGGGCCGCGACGCGCTCGCGATGGAAGGCGGTACCGCCCCACCAGTTGGTCAGCGCAATGCCGCGCTTGAGGAAGAAGTGGACGTCCACCTCCCAGGAATAACCCATGGCGCCATGCACCTGGATCGAGGTACGGGCAGCGACGTCGGCGGCATCGGTGCAGGCAAGCTTGGCCTGCGAGATGCGGGCGCGGCTGTAGAGGTCGCCCTGCTCCAGCTGCGCGGCGGCCGCGTGCAGGACCGGACGGGCAAACTCGATCTTCACCTGGGCAGTCGCCAGATGATGCTTCACCGCCTGGTAGGAGCCGATCGGCTTGCCGAACTGCTGGCGCTCCTTGGCATAGGCGACGCCGAGGTCTACACAGCGCTGGGCGATGCCCTGCATCTGGGCGGCGGCAAACAGCGCGCCACGGTCGAGCGCGGCTGCAAGAGGGACGCCAGCCTCATCGGCACCGGCGACCAGCGTTGCGTCGCTCGGCTCGAACTCGACCGTGAATAGTCGGCGGAACGGATCGACGCTCGCCTGCGCCACGAGCGTTGACTTGGCGGTTTCGACCAGATGCACGGCACCGTCGCGCACGACCAGCACTGCCTCGGCCGTATCGCCATCGGAGACGAACGGATTGGCCGGATGCGCCACCGTGACGGTCACATCGCCGGCAAGCGCACGCTCGAGCAGCGCAGCCGCCCGCGCATTGTCGGAGAAGGCAGCGAGCAGCGGCAGCGCCACGCCGGCATTCTCGACCAAGGGCTCCGGCAGCCCGGCGTAGCCACAGGCTTCAGCGATCTGCACGAAGTCGATCGCCGACAGGCCGAGCCCGCCCTTGTCTTCAGCCACCAGCGCGCCGGCGAGGCCCATCTCCACGATCTTGGCCCAACGTGCCTCGTCGCGCGCAGCGCCCTCGCCCATCAGGCGTCGCAGGTCGGCCGGCTGGCAGACGTCATTGAGCAGTTCACGGACAACGTCGGCCGTCATCGTCTGTTCTTCGGAGAAACGGAAATCCATCTTTTCGCCTCCCCTTATGCGCGCGGCAGCCCGAGCATGCGCTCGGCGATGATGTTGCGCTGGATCTCGTTCGAGCCGGCATAGATCGGCCCGGCCAACGAGAAGAAATAGCCGTCCAGCCAGCGGCCGATGTCGCCGGCCTCGGGCGCCGTGCGCAGCAGTTCCGCGCGCGCGCCCAGGATCGACAATGCCGCCTTGTGCATGGCGATGTCCATTTCCGACCAGAAGATCTTGTTGGTGCTGGCCTCGGCGCCGATATGGCCGCCGGCGGCAAGCCGCGATGCGGTGGCGTAGATCGACAGCGCATAAGCTTCCGCATCCATCCATGATTGCAGCACCGCCGCCTTCACCGTGGGCTCGATCTCGGCCTCATGCGCGCTGAACAGCTCGACCAGCTTGCGCGCCGCCACCTGAAAGCGCGCCGGGCTGCGCAGCATCAGGCCACGCTCGAAACCGGCGGTCGCCATGCAGATGTTCCAGCCTTCGCCCTCGCCGCCCAGGCGGTTGAAGACGGGGACACGGACGTCATCGAGAAAGATCTCGGCAAAGCCTGTTTCACCGTCGATCTGCGGGATCGCCTGCACCCTGACGCCGGGGGCGTTAAGCGGAAAGAAGATCAACGACAGACCCTTGTGGCGCTGCGAGGCAGGATCGGTGCGGAACAGGCCGAAAGCCCAGTCGGCGAACACAGCGCGCGACGACCAGATCTTGTGGCCCTTGAGCACATATTCGTCGCCGTCAAGCACGGCAGTCGCCCGCACCGAAGCCAGGTCGGAACCTGCCTGCGGCTCGGACCAGGCCTGCGCCCAGATCTCGTCGCCCGAGGCCATGGCGGTCAGGAAGCGCGCCTTCTGCTCGTCGGTGCCATATTCCATCAGCGTCGGCCCGAGCAGGAAGATGCCGTTCTGGTTGACACGCAGCGGCGCGCCGGCACGGTAATACTCTTCCTCGAAGATCAGCCACTGGATCAGGTCGAGCCCGCGTCCGCCATAGCTTTCCGGCCAGGTCACCATGCCCCAGCGGCCTTCTGCCAGGACGCGTTCCCAGGCGCGATGCGCCTCGAAGCCTTCGCGGCTGGCGTCGAAGGACGGCAGCGGCTTGCCGGGCACATGCTTTTCGAGCCAGGAGCGCACTTCCTGGCGGAAGGCCTTCTGCTCGTCGGTGTAATCAAGATCCACGCTTGGAAATTCCCGTTGGTCGGCGGGCGGGCTCAGGCCTCGCCTGCCTGCTTCTTGTTGGCGGCGGCCATGCTCTTGGCGTCCTGTCCGCCCAGCGTGTTGCCGGTGGTCAGGTCGTTCTGGGCATGGGCGAAATGATGCATGTGGTAATGCGCGTCCATGGCGGTGCGTTTGCCGCGCAGATCCTCGACATGATTGATCGCCTGCTTCGACAGCCAGAGGCCGAGGCGCGGATACTGCGCCAGCTTCTCGGCCATGGCGCGACCGGCATCCTCCAGTTCGTCGCGGGTGACCACCTTGTTGACCATGCCGAACTGTTCGGCGCGTGCCGCCGGCATGCGCTCGCCCATCATCAGGAATTCCTTGGCGACGCGCGGCGGCAGCTCGAAGGCATGGGCGAAATACTCGACGCCGGGAATGCCCATGCGCACCACAGGGTCCTGGAAGAAGGCGTCGTCGGTGGCAACGATGAAGTCGCAGACCCAGGCAAGCATCAGCCCGCCGGCGACGCAGGCGCCCTGCACCAGCGCGATCGTCGGCTTGGGGATGTCGCGCCAGCGCCTGCACATGCCGAGATAGACCTCATGCTCCCTGGTGTAGAGCATTTCGGCCGCCGGCTTGTTGGTGTGGTCGGACCACATCAGGCGACGGTCGAAGGTCTTGTTGACGTCGCGGCCCGGAGTGCCGATGTCGTGGCCGGCTGAAAAATGCTTGCCCGCGCCGCGCAGGATGATGACCTTGACCGCATCGTCGTCGACGGCGCGCTTGAAGGCATCATCGAGCGCATAGGTCATCTGCGAATTCTGGGCATTGTTGAACGTCGGGCGGTTCATCGTCACCCAGGCGATAGGCCCCTCGGTTTCGTAGAGAACCGGCTCGGCCGTCTCATAGGTAATGTCTGCCGTACGCGGCTCAACCAGATCGCTCATATCAAGGGTTTCCGCTGACAATTCAACTTGGTAGCTGACGGGAAACTACGTTCCCCGCCAAGGGGTGCAATCGTCCAAAGGGACTAACGCGCGACCAACTTTGTGCGTCGCACAATCACTTCCGCACGATCATCGGCAGATCGTGTCGATCTCGGCGAGTTCGGCCGCCGACAGCTTCCACGAGGCAGCTGCGGCATTGGCCACCACCTGCTCCGGACGGGTGGCACCTGCGATCACGCTTGACACGATCGGCTGGCAGGCCAGCCAGGAGAACGCCAGCTCGAGAATGGTGCGTCCGCGCGCCTCGCTGAAGCCGATCAGCTTCTCGACCTTGTCGAGGTTGGCATCGGTCAGGCCGGCCTTGAAATAGGCCATGTTCATGCGCGTGTCCTCTGGCAGAGCCTGACCCTTGCGGTATTTGCCGGTCAGAAGTCCGCTCGCCAGCGGGAAATAGGGCAACAGCGTCATGCCCGTGCGGCGCATCGCCGGGAACAGTTCGGCCTCGGCCGTGCGCGAGATCAGATTGTACTCGGCCTGGGTGGACTCCAGCCTGTGCAGATTGTGATGGCGCGAGGTCCAGCTGGCGTCGACCAGCATCCACGCCGGCAGGTTCGAACAGCCGAGATAACGCACCTTGCCCTGCGTCACGAGATCGTCCAGTGCCCGCAGCGTCTCCTCGATCGGCGTCTGCGGATCCGGGAAATGATACTGGTAGAGGTCGATGTAGTCGGTCTTGAGCCGGCGCAGGCTGTCCTCGACAGCGCCCATGATGTAGCCGCGCGAGCCGTTGTAGCGATTGCTCTTTTCACGATTGAGCGGCGAGGCAAACTTGGTCGCCAGCACCACGTCCTTGCGCCGGTCGCCCAGCACCTCGCCCAGCGTGATCTCCGATCCGCCGTTGACGCCGTAGGAATCCGAGGTGTCGAGCAGCGTGATGCCGGCATCGAGCGCCGCATGCACCACCTTGCGAGCCCCCTCGGTGTCGAGGCTCTTGATCATGCCGCCGAAGTTGTTGCAGCCGAGACCGACAACTGAAACTTCAAGGCCCGTACGGCCAAGAACGCGCTTTTCCATCTCGTCTACTCCATCATGTCCATTCGATAACTATCGTAATTCGTTGGCAAACTGCCTAGGCCGCCATCTTGATCATGTCGGCAGCCTTCTCAGCGATCATCACGGTCGCAGCATAAGTGTTGCCGTTGACCAGAACGGGCATGATCGACGCATCGGCCACGCGCAGCCTTTCGACGCCACGCACCCGCAACTGCGGATCGACTACGGAATCGGCGTCCACGCCCATCCGGCAGGTGCCGGCGGCATGGTAGTGCGTCACCGCCGTCGCCAGTATGTCCTCGACGATGTCGTCGAGCGAGCGGATCGGCCGCGCCGGCAGCAACTCCTTGTCCAGCACATTGCGCAACGCCGGCTGGTTGACGATCGCACGGGTTCGGTCTGCCCCTTCTGCAAGGATCCTGAGGTCGCGCGGATCGGAGAAATAGTTCGGCGAGATCGCCGCATGCGCCATAGGATCAGCCGACTTCAGCGTCACTTGCCCACGGCTGTAGGGTGAGCCGTGGTTGAGCAGCAGCGTGAAGCCGTGCTCCCGCGGCAGGATGCCAAGTACACCCGGTCCTCGCCTGATAACCGTCGCCGGCGCCATGCAGACCTGGATCTCTTTGCCCGGATCGCCTTCGATGGCGTGGAAATAGCCTGATGTCGGGAACAGCCCCCGGCTCAACACGCCCCGCCGCTGCAACACATATTGAGCACCAGCCTTCAGCGCGCCCCATGGCTTGACGTGATTGTAGGCGCTGACTGGCTTCGTCGTCGTGTACATCAGCCGGTACATCGGATGGTTCTGCAGGTTCTTGCCGACTTCGGGCCTGTCTGCGGCCACCTTGATGCCGAGGCGTTGCAGGCTGCCCGCCTCGCCCACTCCCGACAGCATCAGCAATTGCGGCGAGTTGACCGCGCCGCCGCTGAGGATCACCTCCTTGACCGCGCGCGCCACGCGTGAACGACCTTCATGGGCAAACACCACGCCAGTCGCGATCCCTGCCTCGATCACCACTCGCTTTACTGGCGCATTGACGATCAGCGTCAGATTCGGACGCTTCAGTGCCGGATGCAGGAAGGCCGCAGCGGTGCTTGAGCGCTTGCCCCTGCCGATCGTCAGGTCGACATGACCGAAGGCTTCAGCCGCATCCTTGTTGAGGTCGTCGGTCAGCGGCAGGCCTTCCCCGGCCGCTGCGTCGAGGAACATGTCGCAGACGGGGGCCGTGCCCTGCCCCTTCGAGACCTGCATCGGCCCGCTGCCGCCGTGGATTTCGTTGGCGCCGCGCTCGTTGGTCTCCGATTTCTTGAAATAGGGCAGGACATCGTCATAGCCCCAGCCATCGTTGCCGAGCGCCTTCCAGTTGTCATAGTCGCGGCGGTGGCCGCGCATATACATCATGCCGTTGATCGAGCTCGAGCCGCCGACGAGCTTGCCCTGGGCCCAGTAGAGCTTGCGCCCACCCAATGCCTCCACCGGTTCGCTCTCGTAGCTCCAATTGTAGGCTGGATGCGTGCCGGTCACGACATTGGCGCCGGGGATGCGGATGAGTATGCCCTTGTCCAGCCCGCCGGCCTCGATGACGGCAACCCGCACATTGGGGTTCTCTGAAAGCCGGGCGGCAAGCACGCAGCCGGCGGCGCCCGCGCCGACGACGACGTAGTCGAACTCGAGGTCGCTGAAGGTCACGTCCGTTTCCTGAAATCGCGTCGCGCTACGCCAACAGGCCAAGGCAGGCGCGCATGCTCCTGGGCGAGCCTCGTCAGAGGGTCGGCGACGGCAGCCTCGACGATCTTGGCCGCCTTGCGCAGCCGAAGGTCGACATGGATCGACAGGCCCTCCACCGTTGCCGCGCGGTAGTTCTGGTCGACGTTCCACAACTCGTGAAAATGGTGGACGCGCTTTAGATCGGTCCACAGAACGAGGCTGCGGGCTTCCAGCTTTGCATCAGGCATCAGTTCGCGTTCGTAACGAACGCTCTTTTCAAGCCGGAAGAAGCTGTAGCTGGTGCGTCTGATATAGTCGTCATGGATGCCGAAGACCTCGAACAGATCGCTTTCGGCGATGTCGAAGACGCGGTCGTACCAGGAGACGTTCATGTGCCGGTTGACGTCGAGCCAGTGCGGCTCGACCTGCCCTCGGTAGCTGATATAGGGGCGCGGCCCGCTGTCGGGGTCTCCGGCATTCACGCCCAAAACCGCGTCCCTGACCGCACCCTCGTCGTTCATCAGCTCTTACTCCGCCGCCACCGGAGCGTTCAGCTTCTCGTCCAGTTCGGAAGCGAGGCAGGAGAACTTCACCTGGCCGCGCTCGATGATCATGGCACGATCGGCATAGGGAGCGGTCACCGCAAGATGCTGCTCGACGATGACCACTGCCGTGCCCGTCTGCGCCCAGCGGCGCAGGAAGGCGAGGATCGGCGGCAGCAGCGCCTGGGCAAGGCCCATGGACGGCTCGTCGCAGAGCAGCACCTTGGGCTGGGCGATGAAGGCCTGCCCCAGCGCCAGCATCTGCTGCTGGCCGCCCGAGAGATCGCGGGCGTAGAGCTTCTGCTTTTCCTTCAGGATCGGGAAGACCGAGTAGATTTCCTCGACCGCGTTGTTGAAGCCGGCGCGGTCGCCGCGGCGTGCCGCAGCCCCCATGCGCAGATTGTCGAAGACGCTGAGTTCGGGAAACACGCGGTGCCCGTCGAGCACCAGGCGCAGGCCCGACTGCGCTATCTTTTCAGGGGCCTGCCCGCCGATCGCCTTGCCGTCGAGCAGGATCTCGCCGCTGTCGGGTTTGTTGAAGCCTGCGATCGCGCGCATCAGCGTCGATTTGCCGGCACCGTTCTCACCGCCGATGAGCAGGATCTCGCCGGCCTTGGCCGTCAGCGACACCTCGCGCAGCACCGGGATGGTGCCATAGCCTGCAACCAGATTCTTGACCTCAAGCATGGCGCGACCCCACGAACATATGCTGCACCGCCGGGTCCTTGGCGACCACGTCCGGCTTGCCAGATGAAACCACCCGGCCCTGCTCCAGCACCGTGATGGTATCGGCAATGCCCCAAACCAGGTCGAGATCGTGCTCGACCAGGATGACGGTCTTGCCCATCTGGCGGCTCAGGAATTTGACGAGATTGGCGAAGTTGGTGCGCTCGCTCTGCGACAGGCCGGCGGCCGGCTCGTCGAACAGCACGATGGTCGCCTCCTTCAGCACCGTACGCATCACCTCCACCAGGCGGCGCTGGCCGTGCGAGAGCAGGTTGGCGCTGTCCTGGCCGAAGCTTTCCTCCATCGCCTTGGCGAGTGCGGTGACATCGGCGCTGGCCGGACCAACGCGGGCGTCCATGCCGATCTTCAGATTGTCCCACAAGGACAGCTGGCTGAAGATGCGCGGCGCCTGGAAGGTGCGGCCGAGGCTCATATTGGCGATGCGGTCGGCGGCCATGTTGGTGGCGTCTACGCCGTTGATCATGAACGAGCCGGTGTTCAGGCGCGACAGGCCGCTCAGCACGTTGAGCAGGCTGGTCTTGCCGGAGCCGTTGGCGCCGATCAGGCCATGCACCTCGCCTTTGCGGACCTTGAGGTCGACGGCACTGACAGCCACCACCTCACCGAACTTCTTGGTGCCGTTGCGCACCTCGACCGCGATCTCCTCGCTTGGCTCGCGCACCGTCTTGCCGGCCTGCAGGTCGGCAAGAAAGCCGTCGATGCGGAAGGCCTGCTCGCCACCACCGGTCTGCTTGCGCTTGGCGCGCAGCCGCTCGACGGAGCCGACGATGCCATCTGGGAAGGCCATGACGGCGAGAAGCGTCAGGCAGCCGTACATCAAGAGGCGATATTCGACGAAACCGGCCAGCAGGATATTCGGCAGGATGTAGACGATCCAGATACCGATGATGGGGCCGAGCATCTGTCCGCGTCCGCCGACCACGACGGCGAAGAAGAAGACGAAGGACAGTTCGATATTGAAGCCCTGCGGGCTAACGAAGGCCACCGTCGGCAGGTAGAGGATGCCGCAGATGCCGGTGCCGATTGAGGCGATGACGAAGGCCGTGAAGCGCATCACGCCCGGCTTGATGCCGAGAGAACGCGCCGCCTCGGGGCTGAGTGCTGCCACGAACATGCTGCGGCCGAGCTTCGAGCGGCGGATCAGGTAGTGCGAGGCAAGCGCGATCATCGGGAACACGGCGACCGCAATCGCCAGCGGCGACATGCCGAACACCACAGGGTTGGTGAGCGCCGGAACCGTGACGCTGATGCCGTTGATGCCGTTGGTCCACTTGTCGAGCGTCACCAGAAGCTGCGGGAAGACGATCGCCGCGCTCATGGTGACGAAGCCGAGATGGAAGCCCTGCACCCGCAGCGCCGGCAAGGCAAACAGCAGGCCGCCGAGAATGGCGGCGACGATGCCGCCCATCGAGGCGCCTCCAAACGACCATCCATGCAGGCCATAGAGGATCGCCGCGACATAGGCGGCAAGGCCGAGGATGGCGCCCTGGCCGAACGACTTCTGGCCGGCATCGACGAACAGCATGTTCTGGAAGATGGCGGCGGCGATGTAGATGTTCACCAGCTGGAATGTGTGGATCCAGTAGGAGTTGCCGGCAATGACGGGCCCGAAGCCGGTGATGGCGATCAGCGCCACACCGATCCAGACCTGCGTCAGGTCGGAGTTGAAGCGGCCTTTCGGCTTGGTCTCGGCCATGGAAACGGGTCCGGTTTGTATGCTTGTGGCGGTCTGCATGGTCACACCCGCCTTGCGCCGACGCGCCCGAACAGGCCCTGCGGCCGGAACATCAGGATCAGCACCAGAACCAGCAGCGACGCCAGGTCTTGATAGGCGCCGCCAACCTTGTAGGCCGTCAGCATCGCCACAACGCCCACCAGCGGACCGCCGATCAGCGTGCCGGCGTTGGAGCCGATTCCACCGACGACGGCAGCCACGAAGCCATTGAGCACGTATTTCAGGCCGGCGTCGGGGCTGACCGATATGACCGGCGCCACCAGGAAGCCGACCGTGCCGACCATCAGACCGCTGATTGCAAACGAGATGAGCTGAAGCCGGCGTACCGGCAGACCAGCCGCGCGGGCAGCGTCAAAATCCTGCGACAACGCACTGATGGCGAGGCCGATGAAGGTCTTGCGCAGGAAAAAGCGCAACGCGAAGAACCAGAAGATCATCGCCGCGATCGCCAGCGCATAGGCGCCCGGCGTGCGCGTTCCCAGAATGCGGAAGCTCGGCACGACGCTCTGGACGGAATAGGCGAACGGCCCCTGCGTGATCATCAGAAGCGCTGCAACGATGACGGAGACCGAAACGGTGGAAATCAGCCAGCTGTCCTGCTCGACCGACGAGCGCAGCGGCAGAAGCGTAATGTAACCCTGGAAGGCGACAACGGCGGCAATGCCAAGCCCCGTCAGCAGCAGCATCAGGCTCCACTGGCCGAGACCGACCTGGTTGGCCAGGAAATATGCCGCGAAACCGCCCAGGATGAACATGTTGCCCTGGGCGAAGTTGAAGATGTTCGTCGCCCCATGGACGATATTGAAGCTCATCGCGATGGTGGCAAAGATCGACCCGATGGCGATCCCGCGTATCACGATGATCAGTATTTCGCTGAGCATAAGCTCGCCTCCCTGACCTCACTTATGAACCTGCCCTGCCGCACCGCGGGCAAGCCCGAAACGCTGACGAGGAAGGGGTATTTTGAGGTCAGCTTATGCGTGCCATCGGCAGTCGCAACATCGTTCGAACGGACTAGCGACAATTGCATGCAAACGCAGCGTTTGGCCGCCTGGCGCAAGGGGCCTGAGGCGGTCGACCGACGGCGTCCTTGCCGCCACCATCGCCCCCCAGAATCGTGGTGCCGGCAAGTCAGGAAAAGCAGTCCCGAGCCGTACCGAACGAAACATTCGCCGCTTCATTGAGGCCAAGGGCCGCGAGATCGGGCGAGATGACCTCGACACTGAAAGGCACGGAGACGCCCATTGCGTCCACCGTCGCGGCGAAAGCAGTGAGATCGAAACCACCCTGCCCGCACAGCTTGCGGTTCATGGTCTCCACCGCTGGCAGGCCAGCTGGCACGCTGTCTGCGTCATTGACCTGCACGCACAGGATTTTGTTGGCGGATATCCGCCTGAGATCGGCCAGCGGCACGCCGGCGCGAAAGACGTGCCACGAATCGACGACAAGCCCGGCATTTGGAATGTCGCCGATGATATCAAGCGCCGTATCGACGTCCCGGACATTGCCCCAGGCCACCAGCTCCAGCGCCATCGTCAGGTCGTGTTCTGCTGCCCGACTACAGAGTTCACCGAATTTCTGCTGCATGGTCTCCAGCGAAATGCCGCGCTCGCCGAGATCGGGCCCGACATTGACCACCTGGGCGCCGAAGGCCGTCGCCGCCCGAAAGGCGGTCTCTTCGTTGCGCCGCGAAACCGCCCCCGCCTCGCCGTCCATGAACCAGTCGGTCAGGAACTCGACCGACACATGCTTCATGCCATGGGCGTCGAGTATGGCGCGCAATTCGCCGTCGCCGAAACCCTTGGCGCGTTGCTCCGCATAGTCGCGGAAGTGCAGGCACATGCCGGTGTAGCCGGCCGCAGCACAGGCCTCGACGCGCTCGGCAAAGCCATGGCGCGAGGCGACCGGGCTGCCCGGAATCACGCCGCTGATGGTGTGTGAGCTGCAGACGAATTCACGTGTCTTCATGGTCATCCCGGGGGCTGGCTGCGATCGGCCCAAAATGTCCCTGCGCCGTCAGGCATACAGGTCCATTCGGACTAGACGCCAGCTGCACGACGCCGGAAACGAAAAGCCCCCGGCAAAACCGGGGGCTTCCTTGACCTGCAAGATGTCTCGCAGCCGATATCGATCCGCTTACTGCGGCAGCTTGTCGTCCACGCCCTTGACGTAGAAGTTCAGGCCGAGCAGCACCGAATCCTGCGCCACTTCGCCGGCCTTCAGCCACTCGGTGCCGTCCTGCTTGGTGACAGGCCCGGTGAACGGGTTGAAGGCGCCAGACTTGATCTTGGCTTCGGTTTCCTCGGCCAGCTTCTTGGTCTCGTCCGACATGTTGGCGTAAGGCGCCATCACGACGTGGCCTTCCTTCATGCCGCCCCAGACGTCGCTCTGCTTCCAGGTGCCGTCGATGACTTCCTGGATGCGCTCGATGTAGTACGGACCCCAGTCGTCGACGATCGAGGTCAGCTGGGTCTTCGGGCCGAACTTGATCATGTCCGAAGCCTGGCCGAAGGCCTTGATGCCGCGCTCGGTCGCAACCTGCATCGGTGCCGTCGAGTCGGTGTGCTGGGTGATGATGTCGACGCCCTGGTCGATCAGCGCCTTGGCGGCGTCGGCTTCCTTGCCGGCGTCGAACCAGGTGTTGGCCCACACGACCTTGACCTTGAAGTCAGGGTTGACCGACTGCGCGCCCAGCATGAAGGCGTTGATGCCCATCACGACCTCGGGGATCGGGAAGGAAGCGATGTAGCCGGCGACGCCCGCCTTCGATTCCTTGGCGGCGATCACGCCCTGGACATAGCGGCCTTCATGGAACTTCGAGTTGTAGGTCGAGACGTTTGGATGCTCGCGCTTGTAGCCGGTGGCGTGCTCGAACTTCACGTCCGGGAACTTGCCGGCAACCTTGTTCAGCGGGTCCATGTAGCCGAACGAGGTGGCGAAGATGATGTTGCAGCCCGAACGCGCGAAACGCTCGATGGCGCGCTCGGCGTCCGCACCTTCCGGCACGCTTTCGAGATAGGCGGTCTCGAGCTGGTCACCGAACTTCTCCTTGGCCTGCAGCAGGCCCTGGTGGTGCTGGTAGGAATAACCGAAGTCGCCGATCGGCCCGACATAGATCCAGCAGGCCTTGACCTTGGCTTCGGCGGCAATGGTGCCGAACGACATCACGGCGGCGGCCGCTGCCAGCGACAGAATTGTCTTCTTCATGCTTTTGTTCCTCTTAGTGGTTGCCCGGGGCACTATCCCATCCTTTTTATAGTCCCAGAGACAGGGTCGCCCTCGAAATCCGCCTGACAGATTCGAGATGGCGACCATGCCCTTAGCGATCTGGCACAAACGGCCGCCCCAATGAAGCCGGAGTGTTCACCATCGTCAGTCGCCTGTTGCGCGAAATGAGCACAAGCACCACGACGGTTGCCAGATAGGGTAGCGAAGAGAGCAGCTGTGACGGCACGCCGATGCCCAAAGCCTGGGCATGCAGCTGGCCGATCGAGACCGCTCCGAACAGATAGGCGCCCGCAAGCACCCGCCATGGCCGCCAGGAGGCGAACACCACCAGCGCCAGCGCGATCCAGCCGCGCCCGGCAGTCATGTTTTCGTTCCATTGCGGCGTATAGACCAGCGACAGATAGGCACCCGCCAAGCCGGCACAGGCGCCGCCGAACATCACCGCCATATAGCGGATGGCGATGACCTTGATGCCGAGCGCATGTGCCGAGGTGTGATTGTCGCCGATCGAGCGCAGGGTAAGGCCGGCGCGCGTCTTGAACAGGAAGTAGCCTACGCCAGCAGTCAGCAGGATCGAGACGTAGAACAGCGGATCCTGGCCGAAGAACAGCCTGCCCACCATCGGCAGGTCGGTGAGCACGGGTATGTAGACGTAATCCATCTTCACGCCCGGCAGCCCGACGAAGCTCTCGCCCAGCATGCCTGCCAGGCCAAGGCCAAGCAGCGTCAGCGCAAGGCCGGTCGCCACCTGGTTGGTCACCAGCGTGAGCGTCAGGAAGCCGAACAGCAGCGAAAACAGCGCGCCGACGATGATGGCGGCGAGCACGCCGAGCCATGGACACTCAGTGGCGAGCGCCACGCCGAAGCCGGTCACGGCCCCCATCACCATCATGCCCTCGACGCCGAGGTTGAGAACGCCGGAGCGTTCGACCACCAGTTCGCCGACGGCTGCGATCAGAAGCGGGGTTGCCGCCGTCGCAATCGTTATCAGGATACCTTCAAACATTTTGCGTGACCTCCACGGTCTTTGCAGCGGAGGAGCCGACAAAGCGGATGCGGTAGAGAATGAGCGTGTCGCAGGCGAGCACGAAGAACAAAAGCATGCCTTGGAAAGCGCGCACCACCTTGTCGGAGACGCCGATCGAAATCTGGGCCGCCTCGCCGCCGAGATAGGACAGCGCCAGCACCAGGCCGGCGGCAACGATGCCGAGCGGGTTGAGACGCCCGAGGAAGGCTACGATGATCGCGGCAAAACCGTATCCGGGCGAAATCGTCGGCCTCAGCTGGCCGATGGCGCCCGACACTTCCGAGATGCCGGCAAGGCCAGCAAGGCCACCGGACAGAAGGAATGCGAAGAACACCATCTTGGATGACGAGAAGCCCGCAAACTTGCCGGCACGCGGGCTCTGTCCCAACACCTGCACCTCAAAGCCCCTGAGCGTGCGCGACAGCATGAACCAGACCGCGACGGCTGCCACGATGGCGAAGACAAAACCCCAGTTGGCACGGCCCGAGGCCGACCAGATCTCAGGCAGCGTTGCCGCAGCGCTGAAGGTCCGCGTCTCCGGGAAGTTCATACCGGCCGGGTTGCGCCAGGGACCGCGCACCATCCAGTCGAGGAACAGCTGCGCCACATAGACCAGCATCAGGCTGGTCAGGATCTCGTTGGTGTTGAAACGCACCTTGAGATAGGCCGGAATGGCGCCATAGGCGGCACCGCCGGCAATGCCCATGAGCAGCATCAGCGGCAGGACGACCCACGACTGGAAGTCGGGGAACATGACGGGAAAGATCGAGCCGACGATGGCGCCGACGATGAATTGGCCTTCGGCGCCGATGTTCCAGTTGTTGGAGAGGTAGCAGATCGACAGGCCGACCGCGATCAGGATTAGCGGCGCAGCCTTCACTGCCAGCTCATGCAGCGACCAGACTTCGCGAAGAGGGTCGATGAAATAGTAGTACAGCGCCTCGACGGGGTCCTTGCCGAGCACCGAGAACATGATCGCGCCGGCAATCAGCGTCAGCGCAAGCGCAAGGAACGGCGAGAGTGCCGCAAAGAGCGCAGATCGCTCCGGGCGTTTGACGAGTTCGATCCGCATCACGCCACCTCCTTCGAATGGTCGAGGTGACCGGGTTCGGCACCGCCCATCAAGAGGCCGATGCGTTCGAGCGTCGCGTCCGCAATCGGGATCGGCTTCGACAGCTCGCCATTGTGCATGACGGCGATCGAGTCCGAGATTTCAAACAACTCGTCGAGATCCTGGCTGATGACCAGCACGGCTGAGCCCTTGCGGGCGAGTTCGATGAGCGCCTGGCGGATGCGCGCGGCAGCACCCGCGTCGACACCCCAGGTCGGCTGGTTGACCACCATGACCGATGGATTGCGATCGAGCTCGCGGCCGATGATGAACTTCTGCAGGTTGCCGCCCGAAAGCGCGGCAGCTTCGGGGTCCGGCGCGCTTTTGCGCACGTCCATCACTTCGATGATGCGCTGGGCCGCCTTCTGGATCGCGCCCGACTTGACCATGCCGGCCGTGCCGACAAAGGCCTTGCCGTCGGTGCTGTGCCGCGACAGCAGAAGATTGTCCGACAGGCGCATGCGCGGGGCAGCGCCATGGCCGAGCCGTTCTTCGGGAACGAAGGCAGCGCCCAAGAGACGACGTGCCGAAATTCCCATCCGGCCTGCAGACTTGCCACGAATGCGGATGGCATCGGCACTGTCCTGCAGCGCCTCGCCCGAGATCGCCTCGAACAATTCGCCCTGGCCGTTGCCGGCGACGCCGGCGATGCCGATGACTTCGCCGCCGGCGACGCTCAGCCAGATGTTCTTGAGCGGCGTCGAGAACGGTCCGGCAGGCTTGCGGCTCATACCGCAGATGCTGAGCAGTTCCTCGCCGCGTGTCGCAGCCGTCGTGCGCTCGGCATTCTTGACGTCGCTGCCCACCATCATTCGGGCGAGCGATGCCGGTGTCTCCTGGCGCGGATCGCAATGGCCGACCACCTTGCCGTGGCGCATGATCGTGGCGCGGTCGCACAGGCGGCGGACCTCGTCGAGACGGTGCGAGATGTAAAGGATCGACTTGCCTTCGGAACGCAACCGCTCAAGCGTCTCGAACAGCTTGTCGGCCTCCTGTGGCGTCAGCACCGAGGTCGGCTCGTCGAGGATGATGAGTTCGGGCGTCTGCAGCAGGCAGCGGATGATCTCGATGCGCTGGCGCTCTCCGACCGACAGGTCGCCCACCAGCGACTCCGGATCGAGCGGCAGCCCGTAGCTGTAGGATAGCGCGCGCGCCTTGGCGGCAATGGTGGCGATGGGCGTGTCGTCGGCAAGCGACAGCGCGATGTTTTCAGCCGCGGTCAGCGCCTCGAACAGCGAAAAATGCTGGAAAACCATGCCGATGCCGAATTTCTTGGCAACGCCCGGGCTGGTGATCCGCACCTGCTGACCGTTCCACAGGATCTCACCGGCATTGGGCTCGAGCGAACCGAACAGCATCTTCACAAGCGTCGACTTGCCGGCGCCGTTCTCGCCGAGAAGCGCGTGTATTTCACCCTTTGCGATGGTCAGGTCGACCTGATTACACGCCTTCAGCGTGCCAAATATCTTCGTCAGGCCTCGAACCTCCAGAAGGTTCGGACCATTGGCTAAAGGGGTTGTGTCCACAACGCCTCCCATTGTCTTACTTTTTTATGTTCCCAAGAGCATGGTAGGCGCGTCCTGCTCTCGGAGCAAAGCATGTCACAAGTTGAAAGAGCTTCAAGAAATAAAGTGAAAACTCACGGGATAAGTATGGTTGCCCCCGTGGTCTTGCGGCCTTCCAGATCGGCATGCGCCTGGCCCGCGTCACGAAGAGCATAGCGCTGGTTGATCCTGATCTTGACCGCCCCTTTCAGCACCACGTCGAACAGCGCGTCTGCCGAACGCACAAGATCGTCGCGCAGTGCATTGTAGGCAAACAGTGTCGGCCGTGTCGCGTAGAGCGCACCCTTCTGCGCCAGCAGCGAAATGTTGAACGGCGGGATCGGACCCGACGACTGTCCGAAACTCACGAACATGCCCATCGGCTTCAGGCAGTCGAGCGAACCGGGGAAGGTGTCGGCGCCGACGGAATCGTAGACCACGGCGCATTTCTTGCCGCCGGTGATCGCTGCCACTTCGGCGACGAAATCCTTGTCGCGATAGTTGATGACGTGGTCGAAGCCATGCGCCCCGGCCAGTTCGCCCTTGTCGTCCGAGCCCACCGTTCCGATAACGGTCGCGCCAAGATGCTTGGCCCACTGGCCGAGTATCAGGCCGACGCCGCCGGCCGCAGCATGATAGAGGATCGTGTCGCCGGCCTTCACCTTGAAGGTCCGCAGCAACAGATATTCGGCAGTCATGCCCTTGAGCATCATTGCCGCCGCCTGCTCATCGGAAATGCCGTCTGGCACCTTCACCAGCCTGTCAGCTGCGATCAGCCGCTCTTCGCAATAGGCGCCCGTCGGCACCGCATAGGCGACGCGGTCGCCGACCTTCAGCCAGTCGACGCCTTCACCGAGTTCGAGCACCACGCCAGCGGCTTCGCCCCCCGGTGTCACCGGCATTCCGGCAGGCGCCGGATAGAGCCCAGTCCGGAAATAGACGTCGAGGAAATTGAGCCCGATCGCCTTGTGCCTGACCAGGGCCTGGCCCGGACCGGGACGGCCGGCATCCACATCTTCGTAGACAAGCGCTTCCGGCCCGCCATGGGTATGAACTCGCAGAGCTTTCGGCAACGCCTCAGTCCTTCTTTCCGAGATTGGGCTTTCCGAGATTGGGGAAGAGCTGCATCACGCCGCCGATGAAGAACAGGTAGATGCCACTGATCGCGATGCCGATCTTGACCCATTCGCTGGCTTCCATGCCCTGCCACAGCGCCAATCCACCGAAGGCACACCAGATCAGCGTCATCGGCAGATTGATGTTCCTGAGCCTGACGACGCGCACCGGATGCAGGAAGTTCATCGGCACGAAGGTCAGGATGCCGGCGACGAGGACGACGGCAAACGACACCCATTGCCCCGGCTGGATGACGAACAGAGTAAAGACGACCATGTTCCAGACGACAGGGAACCCCTTGAAGAAGTTCTCCTTCGTCTTCATGCCCGTATCGGCATAATAGATCGCGCTCGAGACGACGATGATGGCGCCCGACAGGAACGACAGGCCCTCGCCCATGAAACCGCCCTGGTAGAGCGCAAAGGCCGGGATCAGCACGTAGGTGACGTAGTCGATGATGTTGTCGAGCAGTTCGCCCGACCATGTCGGCAGGATTTCCTTGACCTCGAGCTTGCGCGCGATCGGCCCGTCGATGCCGTCGACGAACAGCGCGAGCCCCAGCCACCAGAACATCGCGGTCCAGCGCTCCTCGCTCGCCGCGACCAGCGACACGAAGGCCAGGAATGAACCCGATGCTGTGAGGAGGTGGACCGAAAAGGCGCGTGCCTGCGGCCATGTGACTTTTTTAGGCTTCACGGTCCTCGCCAATCAAGTTTGCCGCCCAGTTCCATCCGTCGAAAGACATCGCAGGCGGCTATTTGCGCACGACAAGGGTCATGCAAGAGAAATGCAAGGTCCCTATTGCTCGATGCGACCAGCACCATGCAATCCCCTTTCGTCGGCAATTAATAGCAGGGCCGCAGTTCATACAAGCCGAAAGCCATTTGTGCCCAACGAACGTTGCGTAAGCCCTGCGCGATTTATGCCAGCCGCCGATGCATGAGCCCAATCGCCACGTTGATCAATGGCTTGGCCCTGCCATATATCGGAGAACCAAACTATCGATGACTGCAGCCGGCGACGGCCCGGCGGACTTGGACTGCACATGGCGAACGAGAACTCAGCGAACCGTATCCTGGTGGCCGGCACCGGTCCCGTCGGACTGATCTCGGCGCTGGCATTCGCCAATGCCGGCTTCGGCGTCATTCTCGCCGGCCCACCTGCCCGAGCCGACGACGGCCGCACCACGGCCCTGATGGTGCCGGCGCTGAAGGTCCTGGAGCGGATCGGCGTGCTGGAAGCGCTGTCGGCAGATGCCGCACCACTCAAGGTCATGCGCATCGTCGATGGCACCGCTCGCCTGATCCGCAGCCCCATCGTCACCTTCCGTGCCGGCGAGATCGGCGAGGATCACTTCGGCTACAATTTCCAGAATCGCGTCCTCAATGCCGTGCTCGAACAGGCAGTTTCTCACCATGCCGATATCGAGTGGCGCCGGGCGCTGGTTGAAGGCTGGGCGCTTGAGGCCGATCATGTCACCGCTGCCCTTTCGGACGGCACGACTGTCGTATCGCCGCTGGCGGTTGCCGCTGACGGCCGCAATTCGCCGGCGCGCATGGCTGCCGGCATTTCCACCACCGCACGCGCCTTGCCGCAATCGGCGCTGGTGCTGAATTTTGCCCATACGCGCGACCACGGCTTCACCTCGACCGAGTTCCACACCGAAAGCGGCCCGTTCACGGTGGTGCCGCTGCCTGGCCGCCGATCGAGCCTCGTCTGGGTGCTGCGTCCGGAAACGGCACGCGACTTCGCCGAACTCGACAATGATGCGCTTGCCCAACGCGTCGAACGGCAGATGCAGTCGATGCTCGGGCGCGTCTCCATCGACAGCGGCCGCCAGATTTACCCGCTGTCGACTTCGCTGCCCGCTCGTTTCGCACAGAACCGCGTCGCACTGGTCGGCGAAGCCGCGCATGTCTTTCCGCCCATCGGCGCCCAGGGGCTCAATCTCGGGATCCGCGACGTCGACCAACTGGTCGAGACTGCCCGGGACCATGTGGCCGATCCGGGCGCGCCGGCGGCGCTCAAGGCCTATGACACGGCACGCCGGCCCGACATTCTGGCCCGCACCAGCGCCGTCAACCTGCTCAACATGTCGCTGCTTTCGGACATGCTGCCCGCCCAGCTCGCCCGCGGCCTCGGCCTCAACGTGCTGGGCGGCTTCTCGCCCATCCGCGCCTTCTTCATGCGTGAAGGCTTGCGGCCGGGCAGCGGCTTTTCGGCCATCGCCTCGTCGCTGCGCGCGCCGCGCCGCATCGGCGCATCGAGCGAATAGGCTCTGGGACCGTCCGCAATTAGCACCGGCCGGCAGGCGCGGTTTGCAGAATCATCTTATGGGAAAAGATCGGGCGGCAGGATGCCGTGCTGGATCAGGTAGAGCAGCCCGGTCACCGTCAGAACCGAAAGACAGGTGGTGACCAGCACGCTGGCCGAAGCACGCTCGACCCAGACGCCATATTGCTGGGCGATGACGAACACGTTCGTCGCGGTCGGCAAGGCCGCCAGAAGCATCGCCGAGAAAACCCAGACCGGCGAGAAATTGCCAATCCAGCTCAGCACGACATAGCAAAGCAGCGGGTGCACGATGAGCTTGAGCAGCGCGATCGGCGCCATCTCGTGCGGCACGCGCTTCAAAGGCCTGAGCGCCAGCGTCACGCCCATGGCAAACAGCGCGCAAGGTGCTGCCGCCCGCGACAGATATTCGAGGAAACGCTCGACCGGCACCGGCGCGCGGAACGCGAAATAGGCAGCGAGAACACCGGCCGCCGTCGCGATGATGAAGGGATGGAAGACGATCTTCCTGACGACGTCGGCCGCCACGCTCAAAGGCGGGCGCGGTTCGTCGCCGGCCAGTGCCATCATCATCGGTGCTAGGGTGAAATGCATGATGTTTTCGAAGCAGAAGATCAGCGCCACCGGCACCGCCGCTTCCTCGCCGAAGGCCAGCAGCGCCAGGCCGGGGCCCATGTAGCCGATATTGCCATAGGCCGAGGCCAGCCCCTTGATGGTCGATTCGGCAATCTCGCCGCGCCCCTTGATGAAAGAAGCGGTGAACATGATCGCGAAGATGACGAAGGTCGAAAACACCGCGCCGAAGATGTAGCCCCACTCGGTCAGGCGCTCGAACGGCGTTTTGGCCAGCAGCTGGAAGAACAGCGCCGGCAGCGCGACATAAACGATGAAGGTCGTCATCCAGCCGAGCGCTTCGAGCGGCTGGCGGGTGATGCGCGCCACCACGAAGCCCATGAAGATCAGCCCGAAGAACGGCAGGACCAGACCGATCACGTCCGACATCAGCGCTTATCCGATCGAGAATGCTTGGGCCGCAGCAAAGAAAACGCGGCGCGAAGGGCGAGTATGCCTTCGGCCGTATCGCGCGGCTTTGCCGCCCGTCAAGCGCCACGCCATTGAATTGCTTGCTTTGCTGCTCCAAATAGGAGCCGACGAAGCGTGTTGTGCCGGAAACCTCCCGTTCCGGATCTGAAATACGACTTAAGTATCTGATTTCGCGTAGCGCTCTAAGGGCATGCGCGACCATGGTGACCAGCATGAAGACGGCGAAATTCTCGATCGGCCAGGTGGTGCGCCACCGTGTGTTTCCGTTTCGCGGCGTTATTTTCGACGTCGACCCAGAATTCGCCAACACCGAGGAATGGTACGAGGCGATTCCGGCGGCGGTGCGCCCACGCCGCGACCAGCCTTTCTACCACCTGCTCGCCGAGAACGCCGAGACCGAATATGTCGCCTATGTCTCGGAACAGAACCTGCTCGAGGACAGCTCAGGCGAGCCGGTCCGCCATCCGCAGGTGAAGGACTATTTCGACAAGATGCCCGACGGACGTTACGCGCTCAAGTCGACCATCAGCCACTGAACCAGCCATGACGGGCGACGGGCCGCCCCGCCAGCAGCGATTGCGCAACAAAAAAGCGGGGTCAAAGCCCCGCTTTTTTCAATTCCGGTTTTCGCCCGGGATCAGTTGGCCGTCTTGGCCTTGTCCTGCTCTTCCTTGAGCTTCTTGGCAAAGTCCTGATTGTTCTTGGAGACGAACTCCTGGAGCTTCTTCTGGCGATCTTCCAAATCCGACTGCTTCATCGGCTCGCCATCATAGGCGCCAGTGAAGCCAGCGAGCGAAACCTTGATCGGATTCTGCTGGTTCTGGAAATTGACCGAGGTCAGCGTCAGGTCGGTGCCCTTCTTGAAGGAGCCAACGAGCTGGTCGGTGAGCGCGATCTCGGCAACGCAGCGATCCGGGAAGCAGATCACATAGTCGAGCTTCTGGGCCTTGCCGGCGTCGACCTGCAGGCCGATACCGGGAGGAATGAGACGACCGCTCGGCACGGTGACCTGGAACACCTTGCGGTTGACCTTGCCCTTGAGCTCGATCATCGAAATGCCGGTGACCAGCTGGCCGTTGGAAGCGGTGAGGATGTTCTGCACGTTGCAGATGTCCACGTCAGCCTGCTTGGAGCAGGCCTTGAACCAACCCTGCGGAACCTGCTGCTGCTGCGCGGCCGCAGGCGACAGCGTCGACGCCACCAAACCGGCGACGCCTGCCGCCAGGATGGAAAGACGGAAACCGTCGAAGTTCTGGTTCGTGATCTTCATGAAATCCTCTCAAACAATCCCGGAACCGGCCCCGGAGCCGTGTGTCGACGCTACCTGTTGGGCAAATGAGGCAACAGCATGACTTCGCCGCGCGTGTTACACCGCCGCGCGGCCTGAATCCAGCCCGCAACAACGCATTTCTTGTGTTCTGAGCCGGCGATGGACTGCCAGCATCAGGCTACGCTACGCTTCGAATCATCAAGCTACCCTGAATTCGTGGAGAATCGTCGTGAGACGCACTCTTTCGCTGCTGGCAGCCGTTGCCGCGACCGCCCTTTTTGCCCCGCAAGCGGCATATGCCGAGCCCGTCCACGGCATTTCCATGCATGGCCAGCCGGCCCTGCCCCAGGATTTCAAGAACTTCCCTTATGCCAATCCCGATGCGCCCAAGGGCGGCAAGATCACCTATTGCGTCATCGGCAGCTTCGACAACCTCAATCCGTTCATCATCAAGAGCCTGCGCACCACCGCGCGCGGCATGATCGACACGATCTACGGCAATCTGGTCTTCGAATCGCTGATGCAGCGCAGCGCCGATGAGGCCTTCAGCATCTATGGCCTCATCGCCAAGTCGGTCGACATCGACCCGGAGCGCAAATGGATCGAGTTCAACATCGATCCGAATGCCAAATGGTCCGATGGCCAGCCGATCACGCCCGACGACGTCATCTTCACCTATGAGGTCTATACGGAGAAGGGCCGCCCGCCCTATTCCGACCGTATGTCCAAGATCGAGAAGATCGAAAAGACCGGCGATCTCAGTGTCCGCTTCACCTTCAACGACCAGGCCGACCGCGAATTCCCACTGATCATCGCGCTCACGCCGATCGTGCCGAAGCACTTCTTCAACAAGGAGACCTTCGATCAGACGACGCTGAAGCCGGTCATCGGCTCGGGTCCCTACACCGTCAGCGAAATCAAGCCGGGCGAGCGTATCGTCTATAAGCGCAACCCCGAATATTGGGGCCGCGACGTGCCGGCCAAGCGCGGCTTCGACAATTACGACCAGATCACCATCGAATATTTCCTCAACACGAACGCCCTGTTCGAAGCCTTCAAGAAGGGCATTTGCGACACCTACACCGAGGCCGATCCGGTCAAGCGCGAGCGCGGTTTCGATTTCCCCGCCTACAAGAACGGCGACATCGTCGCTGAAACCTTCAAGAGCGGGCTGCCACCCGTCGTCACCGGTTTCATGTTCAACACCCGCCTGCCGAAATTCGCCGACCCCGTCGTGCGCCAGGCGCTGGGCATGCTCTATGACTTTGAATGGGCCAACCGCAACCTGTTCGCCGGCAAGTATGAGCGCACCGTCAGCTTCTGGCAGGGCACCGAGCTTTCCGCCTATGACAGGCCAGCCAGTGACAAGGAAAAGGCGCTGCTCGCGCCGTTCCCTGGTGCCGTTCGTCCCGACGTCATGGACGGCACATGGCGGCCGCCTGTTACCGATGGCTCCGGCCAGGACCGCAGCGTGCTGAAGGCCGCCTTCGACCTGCTCAAGGGCGTCGGCTACACGCTCCAGGGCGGCAAGATGCTCGATAGGCAGGGCCAGCCGCTCGCCTTCGAGATTCTGACCTCGTCGGACGCCGAGCAGAAGCTGGCAGCCATCTACCAGCGCACGCTCGAAAAGCTCGGCATCGCCGTCACCATCCGGGCACTCGAGGCCGACCAGATCCAGTCGCGCAAGCAGAACTTCGACTTCGATGTGCTGATCGGCGTGACCGGATTCACCGGCACCTTGTCGCCGGGCATCGAGCAGATCGGCCGCTGGGGTTCGTCCTCGGCCAACAAGGAAGGCTCGTTCAATCTCGCCGGCGTCGCCAACCCAGCCATCGACGCCATGATCGAGACCATGCTCAAGGCGCGCGAGAAGGAGGATTTCGTCGCCGCCGTGCGCGCACTCGACCGCCTGCTGATCTCAGGCAACTACATGGTGCCCATGCAGCACAACTCCGATCAGTGGCTCGCTTTTGCCAAAAGGCTGAAACATCCGGAAAAGACCCCCATATTCGGTTATCAGTTGCCGGTCTGGTGGAGCCAGGGCGGCTAGTTCCGCAAACTTCTGGGATCAGCGGGCCATGGCCGACATGCCGAGCCCGCGAACCTACATAAGGACCGTTTCATGACCGAACAGAAAAAGCTCACCATCGATGTGGTTTCGGATGTCGTCTGCCCCTGGTGTTTCCTGGGCATGCGCCGGTTGCAAAGCGCGCTGGCGAAAGTGCCCGACACCGACGCCGAGGTGCGCTGGCGGCCCTTCCAGCTCGACCCGACGATTCCGCCGGAGGGCAAGGAGCGCAAGGCCTACATGCTGGCCAAGTTCAATGACGAAAACCGGCTCCGGCAGGCCCACGCCAATCTGGTGACGCTCGGCGCGGTCGAGGGCATCTCGTTCGACTTCGAGGCAATCACCGTCGCTCCCAACACGCTTGACGCCCACCGGCTGATCCGCTGGGCCGCAGCATCCGGCGAAGGCGTCCAGAACAAGCTGGTGAGCACGCTGTTCAGCTACTATTTCGAGCAGGGCAAGAACATCGGCGACCACGGCACCCTCGTCGAGGCCGCTCGTGAAGCCGGCATGGACACGGCGGTCGTCGAGGCGCTGCTGCCAACCGACGCCGATCGCGACGAGGTTTCCACCGAGATCGTCACCGCCTCGCGCATGGGTATCACGGGCGTGCCGTGCTTCCTGCTCGAAGGCAAGTACGCCGTCATGGGCGCCCAGGACACAGCCACCCTCGCCGACGCCATCCGCCAGGTCGCAGCCGAAAAAGCCGCCGGCGAGCTGCCGAACTGAGTACGATCGCGACCGGGGTGTGATTGAGCGCCGGCTGAGCCTGCTGCCGGCTCAGCCCGTTTGGCCGCGGGCCTGATCGGGTAATTATCCGGTCCCGCATTCTTCGAAAAGCTCAGGATGAGGGTCGGCGGCCTCCAATCTCGCTTCGGCAAACCATCGCTGGCCGCGCCTTCTCCGCCCCGTCATCCTCGGGATGCGCAACGGCGCTATCCCTCGCTATGAGCCGTAAGCTCCGAGGTTGGCGGCAGCACCGCCGCTCCCTCATCCTGAGCTTGTCGAAGGACGCACGACCGTCGATCAGGCCGCAGCGAGCTTCGCCAGCTGCGTCATGATCACGGCCGATCCGGCCAGGCGCTTCTCGGCATTCGGCCAGTCGCGCGCAAACACCACCGAATGGTCCGGCCTGATCTTGGCCAGCGAACCCTGCTCGGCGATATAGCGCACCAGGCCTGCTGGATTGGCGAATTCCTTCTTGCGGAACTGCACCACCACGCCCTTCGGCCCGGCGTCCAGCTTCTCGACATTGGCCTTGCGGCACAGCGCCTTGATGAAGACGATCTTGAGCAGATGCTTGACCTCGTCGGGCAGCGGCCCGAAGCGGTCGATGAGCTCGGCGCCGAAACCGTCGATCTCCTCGGTGTTTTCGAGGTCGCCGAGACGACGGTAGAGCGCCAGCCTGAGCTGCAGGTCGGGCACGTAGCTTTCCGGGATCATGACCGCGGTGCCGACGGCAATCAGCGGCGACCAGCCCGTGTCGATCTCCTCGCCGCTGCCGCGCAGCTCCGCCACCGCCTCTTCCAGCATCTGCTGGTAGAGCTCGAAGCCGACCTCCTTGATATGCCCCGACTGCTCCTCGCCAAGCAGGTTGCCGGCGCCCCGGATATCGAGGTCGTGGCTGGCGAGCTGGAAGCCCGCACCCAGCGTGTCGAGCGACTGCAGTACCTTCAATCTACGGTCGGCCGTGTCGGTCAGCTTGCGGTTGGCCGGCAGCGTGAACAGCGCATAGGCGCGTACCTTGGAACGGCCGACGCGCCCACGCAGCTGGTAGAGCTGGGCGAGGCCGAACATGTCGGCCCGGTGCACGATCAGCGTGTTGGCGGTGGGAATATCCAGGCCCGATTCGACGATGGTCGTCGACAACAGCACGTCGTACTGGCCATCGTAGAAGGCGTTCATGATGTCGTCGAGTTCGCCCGGCGGCATCTGGCCATGGGCCACGGCCACCTTCAGCTCCGGCACCGATTCCTGCAGGAACTGGTGAATTTCGCCGAGATCGGCGATGCGCGGCACGACATAGAAGCTATGGCCGCCGCGGTAGCGCTCGCGCAGCAGCGTCTCACGGATGACCAGCGGGTCGAAGGGCGAAATGAAGCTGCGCACCGCCATGCGATCCACCGGCGGCGTGGCGATCAGCGACAGCTCGCGCACTCCCGTCAGCGCCAGTTGCAGCGTGCGCGGGATCGGCGTCGCCGACAGCGTCAACACATGCACGTCGCTCTTGAGCTCCTTCAGCCGTTCCTTGTGCTTGACGCCGAAATGCTGCTCCTCGTCGATGATCAGCAGACCCAGATTCTTGAACTCGATCGACGAGCCGAGCAGCGCATGCGTACCGACGACAATGTCGACCGTCCCCTCCGCGATGCCCTTCTTGGTCTCGGCCAGCTCCTTGGTGCCGACCAGGCGCGACGCCTGGCGGACATTGATCGGAAGGCCGGCAAAGCGCTGCGAGAACGTCTTGAAATGCTGGCGCGACAGCAGCGTCGTCGGCACCACCACCGCCACCTGGAAACCTTCCATGGCGGCAATGAAGGCCGCGCGCAGCGCAACTTCCGTCTTGCCGAAGCCGACGTCGCCGCAGATCAGGCGGTCCATCGGCTTGCCGGCGCCAAGATCTTCCATCACCGCATCGATGGCGCCCTGCTGGTCGTCGGTCTCCTCATAAGGGAAGCGCGCCGCGAACTCGCCATAGACGCCGTCAGGCGGGTTCATCGCAGGCGCCTCACGCATCTGCCGCTCGGCTGCGAGCTTGATCAGCTGGCCGGCCATTTCGAGCAGGCGGCGCTTGAGCTTTGCCTTGCGCGACTGCCAGGCGCCGCCGCCCAGCTTGTCGAGCGTCGCTTCCGCCGAATCCGAGCCGTAGCGCGACAGAAGTTCGATGTTCTCGACCGGCAGGAACAGCCGGCCGTCGCTGGCATAGTGGATTTCAAGGCAGTCATGCGGCGCGCCCACCGCCTCGATGGTCTTGAGCCCGACAAAACGGCCGATACCATGGTCGGCGTGGACGACGATGTCGCCCGCCGACAAGGCCGAAGCCTCAGCGATGAAGTCGGCGGCGCGCTTGCGCTTTTTCGAACGGCGAATCAGGCGGTCGCCGAGAATGTCCTGCTCGGCAACGAACACCAGGTCGCCGGCTTCAAAGCCGGACTCGATCGGCAGGACAGCAAGGCCCGCCTCGCCCGGCTTCAGCGCCTCGACGCCGGCAAGGCTTTCGACCCGCTTGAGATTGCCGAGATTGTGCTCCTCGAGAATCTGCGTCAGACGGTCGAGCGAACCTTCCGTCCAGCCGGCCACGACCACGCGCCGCTTGGCCGCGCGCTGATCGGCGATGTGACGCGCCACCACGTCGAACACGTTGGCGTTGGGGTCGGCCCGCTCCTCGGCAAAGCTACGGCCGGCATGCGAACCGGCATGCAGCACCCTGCGCCCACTCGAGAAGGGTGTATCGAACGGCGTCAGCTCCGCATTGGCCTGGTCGGCCAGTGCTGCTGCCACCTCGTCGGGCGACAGATACATCAGCCCGGGCGCGACTGGCTTGTAGGGCACCGCATCCTTGATGCCGCTGCCTTCCGCCTGTTTGCGGCGCGCCTCGTAGTGATCGAGGATCAGCGTATGGCGTTCGCTCATCGCCTCGCGGGCCAGATGGTCAAAGACCACGGGAGCATCGGGCAGATACTCGATCACCGTCTCCATGTGTGGATAGAAAAACGGCAGCCAGTGCTCCATGCCGGCAAAGCGCCGGCCCTCGGACACCGCGGCATAAAGCGCATCGTCGCGAGACGGCGCGCCGAAGGCATCGATGTAGCTGCGGCGGAATTTGCTGATCGTTTCCGGCGTCAGCGCCACCTCGCTCATCGCCTGAAGCACGACCGAATTGCGGCTGCCGGTGGTGCGCTGCGTCGCCACGTCGAAGGCGCGGATCGTCTCCAGCGTGTCGCCGAAAAAGTCGAGGCGCAACGCATCGGCAGCGCCCGGGGCGTAGAGATCGAGAATACCGCCGCGCACAGCGAACTCGCCGACGCCGCGAACCGTAGGCACACGCTCGAAGCCGGCGCGCTCCAGGCGCGCCACCAGCGCATTCATCTCCACCTGGTTGCCGGGCTTGGCGCGGAACTCCTGCGCCTCGATCGCTGCGGCGGGCGGCACCCGCTGCAGCAATGCATTTGCGGTGGTCAGCACGATCGCCCGGTGCGGGGTCTTTCTGAGCGTGATCATCGCCGCCAGCGCATCAAGCCTGCGAGCGGCGGCATCCGCCCCCGGCGACACGCGGTCGTAGGGCAGGCAGTCCCACGCTGGCAATTCCAGCACGGGCAGTTCCGGGGCTACGAAGTTGAGCGCCTCGACGATCTGCGGCAGCCGCTGGCCGTCGCGAGCGACAAACAGCATCGGTCCATCGGGTGCCATTTCGGCGGCCGCGGTGGCAATTGCGAAGGCTTCGTAGCCGTCGGCGACGCCATCGACGATGAACTGTCCGGCGCGACCTTTGGGCAGGCCGATCGATTTCAGCAGGCTCATGTTTTCGCTCAGAGGGTGATGGCGTCGCGCGACGCCACGATCTGCCTGTAGACGGGAGTGTCGACCGCTGTCGGAACCGGCGCTTCGCCGATGATCCACGACAGCAGTTCCCTGTCCGTGATGTCGAGCAGCACCTCGTAGAGATCCAGCTCCTCGTCGCTCAGCTTGTCGATCCGGGTGTCGGCGAAATGACCGAGGATCAGGTCCATCTCGCGCATGCCGCGATGCCACGACCGGAACAGAAGCTTGCGCCTGCGCGTATCAAGGCCTTCGCTCGAGCGTGTCGTTCCGGTCATTTCGGCAATTCCTCTCGTGTCGGGGCGCATATAGCGTGGATAGCCGCCCCTGTCAGCCTTTGCCCGGGCAAGTCGAACGCATAAGCTGACATGATGCGGCCTTCCCTTCTCGATCCTCTGTTCTCCCCGATCACCACGCTTGCCGGCATCGGACCGAAGGTCGCCGTGCTGGTCGAAAAGGTCGTGCCCGCCGATCTCGGCGACCGCGCGGCACGCACCGGCGACCTCTTGTTCGTGCTGCCCAACAGCGTCATCGACCGCCGCAACCGCCCCGGCATCGCCTACGCCGCCGAAGGCGCCATCGTCACGCTCGAGATACGCATCGACCGGCACCAGCCGGCGCCGCGCGGCAATCGCTCGGTGCCCTATCGCGTCTTCGCCCATGACGACACCGGCGAGATCACGCTGACCTTCTTCCATGCCCACGCCGCCTATCTCGAAAAGGCGATGCCCGAGGGCGAACTTGTCATCGTCTCGGGCCGCATGGAATGGTTCAACGGCCGCCCGTCCATGGTCCATCCCGACCACATCGCGCTCGCCAGCGAAGCCGACAAGCTGCCTCTGGTCGAACCGGTCTATCCGCTGACTGCGGGCCTGTCGGCCAAGGTGCTGCGTCGCGCCATCGGCCAGGCCATCGAGCGCGTGCCGCCATTGCCCGAATGGCTCGACGCCGACGTCATGCGCCGGCAGAGCTTTCCCAGCTTCGCGGCGGCACTGCAGCGCGTCCACAATCCTTCCGATCCGCTCGATGCATCGCCGGAGAATGCCGCGTGGCGTCGCCTCGGCTATGACGAGTTCCTCGCCGGCCAGGTGTCGCTGGCGCTGGTCCGTGCCCGGGTGCGCAAGCTGCACGGCCGCCCGCTCGTAGGCGACGGCCGCCTCGTCGACGCGCTGCGCAAGGCCCTGCCCTATGCGCTGACCGGCTCGCAAGAACAGGCGCTTGTCGAGATCAATGAAGACCTGGCCAAGCCCGAACGCATGCTGCGCCTGCTCCAGGGCGATGTCGGCTCGGGCAAGACGGTGGTGGCACTTCTTGCCATGGCGCGCGCCGTCGAGGCCGGCGGTCAGGCCGCGCTCATGGCGCCGACCGAAATCCTCGCCCGCCAGCATTTCGCCGGCATTTCACCCCTGGCCGAACGTGTCGGCCTCAAGGTCGCCGTGCTTACCGGCCGCGAGAAGGGCCGCGAACGGACCCAAATCCTTGCCGATCTCGCCGGCGGCGAAATCGATATCGTCATCGGCACGCACGCGCTGTTCCAGGAAGCCGTGGTCTTCCATGACCTGGCTCTGGCCGTCATCGACGAACAGCACCGCTTCGGCGTCCACCAGCGCCTCGCCATGAATGCCAAGGGCCAGGCGCCCGACATGCTGGTCATGACCGCCACCCCCATCCCGCGTACGCTGGTGCTGACAGCCTTCGGCGACATGGACGTGTCGCGCCTCACCGAAAAGCCGGCCGGCCGCCAGCCGATCAAGACCGTCACCCTGCCGCTCGAACGCATTGACGAACTCGTCGGCCGTATCCGCGACGCCGTTGCCGAAGGCCAGAAAATCTACTGGATCTGCCCGCTGGTCGAGGAATCCGAAGAGATCAAGCTGATGTCGGCCGAGGACCGCTTCGCCTCGCTGCTACCCGTCTTCGGACAGCGTATCGGGCTGGTCCATGGCCGCATGAAGGGCGCGGAGAAGGACGAGGCGATGCGTGCCTTCAAGGAAGGCGAAACGCGCGTGCTCATCGCCACCACCGTCATCGAGGTCGGCGTGGACGTACCCGACGCCACCATCATCGTCATCGAGCATGCCGAACGCTTCGGCCTCGCCCAACTGCACCAGCTGCGCGGCCGCGTCGGCCGCGGCTCGAAGCCGTCATCCTGCGTGCTGCTCTACAAGGACCCGCTCGGTGAAACGGCCAAGCGCCGCCTGTCGGTCATGCGCGACACCGAAGATGGCTTCCTCATCGCCGAGGAAGACCTCAAATTACGCGGCGAAGGTGAACTTCTGGGCACCCGCCAGTCCGGCACTCCAGGCTTCCAGGTCGCCCGCCTAGAAGCCCACGCCGACCTGCTCGAAATCGCCCGCGACGACGCCCGCCTGATCCTTGCCCGCGACCCGGAGCTACAATCCCCGCGCGGCGAAGCCATACGGCTGCTGCTCTACTTGTTCGGCCGCGACGAGGCGGTGAGACTGCTGAGGGCGGGCTGAGGTATCGTCCCAACTGGCGGATTACCGACAGGCCCTTCGATCACCTTGGCCTTGCCTCCGGTCGCAGGCTTCACCTCGGGCACCACCAGTCCCGCCGAGACGATCAGCTTGGCCCCGTCCTCGATACTCATATCGAGCAGCACGACCTCGGAGCGATGCACATACATCAGAAAGCCGGTGGTCGGGTTCGGCGTACATGGCATGAAGACGGCGATCAGCGGGTCGCCTTCCTTGTCGAGCTTCTCATTGATCTCGGTCTGCTTCTCGTTGCCGACGAAGACGATCGACCACACGCCCTTGCGCGGGTACTCGACCATGCCGACGGTGCGGAACATGTCGCTCTTGTTGGAGAGTGCGGTCTCAAACAGCTGCTTCAACGTCTTGTAGAGGCCGCGCACCAGAGGCGTGCGGGCGAGCAGGCGCTCGCCAAAGCCAACGATGGCGCGGCCGATGAAATTGGCGGTGAGGAAGCCGATCAGCGTGATCAGCACCAGCGCCACGATCAGCCCGAAGCCCGGCACTCTGATGGTCAAATAGGTATCGGGATTGTAGGTTGCCGGAATGTAGGGCTTCACCCAGGAATCGGCCCAGCCGATGAACGACCAGACGATGTAGATGGTCAGCACCAGCGGCGCGCAGACGACGAAGCCGGTGAGGAAATAGTTCCTCAACCTGGTCATCGCGGATGTTCTGGGCAGGTCCGACATGTATCACCGCTTGCGTGTTTGCAGCGCAACATTAGCCGCACGCACAGCGGTTTGGAACTAGCCAGTTGGTAGAAGCAGCCCCGCTACTCCACCGTCACCGATTTCGCCAGGTTGCGCGGCTGGTCGACGTCGGTGCCCATGAACACGGCGGTGAAATAGGCCAGCATCTGGATCGGCAGCGCATAGATGATCGGCGCGATGAACTCGGGCACGTCAGGCAACACGATGGTCTCCAGTGTCTTCACCGTCGCCTGCGCCGCACCCTTCTGGTCGGTGATCAGGATGATCTTGCCGCCGCGGGCCGCCACTTCCTGCATGTTCGACACCGTCTTTTCGAAGATGCGGTCATGCGGGGCGATGACGATGACCGGCATGTTCTCGTCGATCAGCGCGATCGGGCCGTGCTTGAGCTCACCGGCGGCATAGCCCTCGGCGTGGATGTAGGAGATTTCCTTGAGCTTGAGCGCACCCTCCATCGCGAGCGGAAAATTGGTGTCGCGACCGAGATAAAGCACGTGCTTGTAGGAGGCGAGCTCGCGCGCCACCTTCTCGATCTGCTTGTCGAGCTTCAACACCTGGGCGGCATAGCGCGGCGTCTCCGAGAGACTGCGCACCAGCGCCTTTTCTTCGTCCGCTGATATCGTGCCGCGTTCCGAGGCGGCCCGGATGGCGAGCGAGGCGAGCACCGACAGCTGGCAGGTGAAGGCCTTGGTCGAAGCAACGCCGATCTCGGGCCCGGCCAGGGTCGGCATGGTCACGTCGGATTCGCGCGCGATGGTCGATTCACGCACGTTGACGATGGCGCCGATCGGCACGCCCTGCTTGCGGCAGTAGCGCAGCGAGGCCAGCGTGTCGGCGGTTTCGCCCGACTGCGAGACGAAGAAGGCAGCGCTGTTCTTGGAGATCGGCATTTCGCGGTAGCGGAATTCCGAGGCGACGTCGATGTCGACGGGCAGGCGCGCATGGCGCTCGAACCAGTATTTTCCGACCAAGCCTGCGAGATAGGCGGTGCCGCAGGCCGAAACGGCGATGCGGTCGATGTCGGCGAAGCTGAACGGCAGGTCGAGCGGCTTCGAAGTGCCTTGCGTGAAGTCGAGATAATGCGCCAGCGTGTGCGAGATCACCTCGGGCTGTTCATGGATCTCCTTTTCCATGAAGTGCCGGTGATTGCCCTTGTCGACAAGATAGCTGGTGCCGACCGACTGGCGGCGCGGACGCTCCACCGGCTTCGCATCCATGTCGTAGATCTGAAACTGCGTGCGACGCACCACCGCCCAGTCGCCATCCTCGAGATAGGTGATCGAGTTGGTGAAGGGCGCCAGCGCAATAGCATCCGATCCAAGGAACATCTCGCCTTCGCCGTGTCCGACGGCGAGCGGTGGGCCGTTGCGGGCGCCGACGATGAGGTCCTCGTCGCCCTGGAACATGATGGCGAGCGCAAAGGCGCCGTTGAGACGCTTCAGCGCGGCATACGCCGCATCGACCGGATCCGCGCCTTTCGCCAACTCGCGTGCAATCAGATGCGCCACCACCTCGGTGTCGGTCTGCGACGTGAACTCGTAACCGTCGACTGTAAGTTCCTGGCGCAGTTCGGCAAAATTCTCGATGATGCCGTTGTGGACGATCGCCACGCCTTCGGAGAAATGCGGGTGTGCATTGGTCTCGTTGGGAACGCCATGGGTGGCCCAGCGCGTGTGGCCGATGCCGATATTGCCGTCCAGCGGCACCGCCTTCAGCAGGCGTTCGAGATTGACGAGCTTGCCTTCGGCGCGGCGGCGAGCGAGTTCGCCATGCTCGATGGTAGCGACACCAGCGGAATCATAGCCGCGGTACTCGAGACGCTTCAACGCGTCGACGATCAGCGGCGCAACCGGTGTCTGGCCGACAATACCAACGATTCCGCACATGGTGCGCCCCTCCTGTCCCACAAAACCCTGGCCGCCTTTTAGGCAGCCACAGGGTTCAGCGAAAATCACATTCCGTTTCGCTGCGTATCAGCCTTTCGGACCGACAATCGATGACAGGATTGCACGGCAGGATTGAAGCGAAGTTACTCTGCCGCCGATTTTTTCTTCGCGGCCGCGGCATCGGCAAAACGCTCGCGCAGCTCCTTGCCTTTGCCGGGCAGAGTCTTCTGCCGCGCGCGACCGAAAGCCAACGAATCCTCCGGCACTTCGTCTGTTATGACGCTGCCCGAGGCGATGTAGGAGCGTGCACCGATGACGATCGGCGCCACCAGCGATGTGTTCGAGCCGACAAAGGCCCCCTCGCCGATGTCGGTAAAGAATTTTGAATAACCGTCATAGTTGCAGGTGATCGTGCCGGCACCGATGTTGGCGCCGGCGCCGACACGCGCATCGCCGATATAGGTCAGGTGGTTGACCTTGGCGCCCTTTTCGACCGTTGCCTTCTTCACCTCACAGAAATTGCCCACCTTGGCCTTTTCGCGCAGATCCGCACCGGGCCTCAACCTGGCAAACGGCCCGACCTCGGCGCGTGGGCCGACGTCAGCGCCTTCGAGGTGGCTGAACGCATGGATCACGGCACCGTCGGCGACCTTGACGCCTGGGCCGAACCACACGCTCGGCTCGACCGTCACATCCGCGCCGATCTGCGTATCATGGGAGAAATAGACGGTTTCGGGTGCGATCAGCGTCGCACCTTCAAGCATCGCCCGATGCCGGCGGCGCTTCTGCCAGATCGCCTCGCCCTCGGCCAGCTCCGCCCGGTTGTTGATGCCCAGCACGCTTTCGAAGCTCGCCTCGGTCGCAACGACCTTGAGGCCGGCCTTGTCGGCGATCTCGACGATGTCGGTGAGATAGAACTCGCCCTTGGCATTGGAGTTGCCGACCTGGTCGAGCAGCTTCAGCGCGTCCTTGCCAGAAATCGCCATCAGCCCAGCATTGCAGAAGCCGATCTTGCGCTCCTCGTCGGTGCAGTCCTTGTCCTCGCGGATGGCGACCAGCCTGCCGTCCCTTTCGATCAGGCGGCCATAGCCGGCCGGGCTCGGCGGCCTGAAGCCGATGACCACGACGGCCGCACCATCGGCCAGCATGCCGCGCGCCTTGGCAAGCGATTCGGCCTCGACCAGAGGTGTATCTCCGAACATGATCAGCAGGTCGTCATAGCCACGGGCGATTGCCTGTCGCGCCGCCAGCACGGCATGGGCCGTTCCCAGCCGCTCTTTCTGCTCGACCACTTCCGCCCTTGGCGCAAACCCCTCGGCTGCCTTGCGGACCTCGTCGCCGCCATGGCCGACCACCAGCGCGACTGCATCCGATCCGGCAGCTTCCGATGCCTTGGCGACATGCGCCACCAGCGGCAAGCCGGCAATCTTGTGCAGCACCTTGGCCTGACTGCTCTTCATGCGCGTGCCTTCGCCGGCGGCAAGAATGATCGACAGGCAGGTTCTCGAGGTCATGGCGTCGTCCCGGTTGCAAACAAGCGGCTGGATTCGGCCACCTTTCTAGCATTGCCGGCTATCAGCTCCAATGCAGGCGCAATTTCGGCGCGATGCCTTGTCAGCCGAGCTGGCCAAGAACAGGGAAGCGTTCGAGCAACCAGTAGGACGCAGTCTGGATGCCTCCGGTCAGGAACAGCACGCCGGCAACGACCAGAAGTCCGCCGATTGCCTTCTCAACCTTGCCGAGATGGACGCGGAATTTGGACAGAAACCGCATGAAAGCGCCGGAGAACATCGCCGCGATCAGGAACGGAATGCCGAGCCCGAGCGAATAGACGGCGAGCAGAAGCGCGCCCTCGCCCACCGTTTCGCGACCGCCGGCCAAAGTCAGGATCGGGCCGAGCACGGGGCCAATGCAGGGCGTCCAGCCAAAGGCGAAAGCAAGCCCCATCAGATAGGCCGCAAGGTTGCTCGCCGGCTTGCCCTGCGACTGGAAACGCGCCTCGCGCGACAGCATGGGTATGCGCAACACACCGAGGAAATTGAGGCCCATCAGGATGATCAGCACGCCCGCTGCCATGGCCAGCGGTTCCTGCCAGGTGCGCAGCAGCTGGCCGATGCTCGAGGCGCCGGCGCCCAAAGATACGAACACAGTGGTGAAGCCGAGCACGAAGGAGGCGGAAGCTGCGAGCAGCGCGCCGCGCGCCCGTGAAACCGTGGCGACGCCGCCGTCGGCCTTGAAGTCATCGACCGAGACGCCGGCCATGTAGCAGAGATAGGGTGGCACCAGCGGCAAGACGCAAGGCGACAGGAACGACAGGGCACCCGCCCCCAATGCGCTGAGATAGCCGATATCCAATGCCATGCCGTGCTGCTCCGTGGTCTTGCACGCGCCGTCATAGCGGCCCGCACGGCAGTGCACCAATCACCATTGCGTGGCATTTCGGCGCGCCATCGACCAGGTGAAGCCAGCAAAAGGCCATTTGTCGTGCGGGCCGGCATGCCGGCCCGAACACGTTTTCGTTAGTGGCGCGTGGCCAGGCGCGGTTCCCGGCCCGGAATTATTCGTGGATCGTGTATTCGCCCAGCTCGCAGAGGTTCTGCTTGTCGGTCGTGGTGTCCAGCGACGAGCCTTGCTCGAATTCGAAACGCATGTCGTACTCGCAGACGCTGCGGCCGTCGGCGATGGTGATCTGCATGCTCTCGCCAGCACCCAGCGTGTCACGGCCGAAAATGTCGTCTTCCCACTGGTCGACACCAACGGGCGATGCATAGAAATTCGTCAGGACCGAGTTTGTGCCGTTCTTGAGCGTAAAGACGAGGTCTTCCGCCTGTGCCACGGCCGGAAGAGCCGATGTCGCCAAGACCGAAGCAACGGCGAGTTTCAAAACAAAATGCATTTATGAATTTCCATATCGATGCGAGCCCGATATTGGGCACCACGATTTAGCAGCGGCCCATGACGCCAGCAATATCATCCACAGGTAATATTGCCCGCATCCCGGCCTACTGCACATCCCCTGGGATGGACGAGCTTTGGAGACCGCTTTTTTCCGGTTGACCGGCCGGGGCACTCTCCCTATGTTCCGCCGCAATTTCGGGGTCGCCGCGCGACCTACGGGAGCGCGTAGCTCAGCCGGTAGAGCAACTGACTTTTAATCAGTAGGTCCAGGGTTCGAATCCCTGCGCGCTCACCACTTGTTTCCCCATCCTCATCTGTCGCCAACGGTTCACGAGGCCGAGAGCGCTGTGTCGTCCAGGAACAATCGCAGCTTCGCTGACGTTTATTAGCAGATACTAACTTAACCTCATGAGGAGACGATCATGAGCAAGGTCACGTCAGGCTTGATGGCATTGGCCATCTTGGCTTCGTTCGGCGTGGCGACAGCTACCCCGGCCGCCGCTGCGCATTTCTCCGGCATGTCGCATTTTTCCGGTGGAGGTCCGATGTGGATCCCGCATGGCCACCCGATGGCCATGCACATGGATCGAGGAATGCGATTCGAACCACGCGGCTTCCGCGATCGTGACGTCTTCATGCGCCACGATTTCGTGCGGCATGACGACCGTTTCGCTGGCCGTCGCTTTGTCCAGGACCGCGATTTCTTCTTCCGTCACCATCGTCACTTCCGCGACGACGACTTCTTCTTCCCCGGCGCCTTTTTGGCCGGAGCAGTGATCGGAAGCTCCCTCTATGACGAAGGCCCGACCTATACCTACGCCACGCCCGCCTATGGTGACGCCCATACGCAGTGGTGCTACGACCACTACCGGTCGTATCGGGCCTACGACAATACTTACCAGCCTTATGGCGGCCCGCGTCAGCAGTGCTATTCGCCCTTTGGCTAAGCCAGCAGCATCAAGCCCCGCGTTTCCACAAGCGCGGGGCTTTGCCTGTCTCTGCACTATCCGCCGGTTCCGCTCGACTTCATCGATACTGCACCTGGCAACGCTCATTCAGCCTGAATACGGAACATTCCTTCGCGAAGATCGTTTGACTCCTCAGCCCGGACATCAACCCATCAGGAGACGATCATGAACAAGGTGCTTTCTGGATTCGTGGCGACGGCACTTGCCGCGTCATTTGCGTTCGGCGCGGCACTGCCTGCTGCGGCGGCTCCGGCATTCGTTCCCAAGGCGCCCGAGGCCTCGGCTGATATCCAGCAGATTCAGTATGACAACAACTGGCGCCGCCACCGGCCGATGCGCATGGAGCGTCCCGGCATGAACCCGCGCTTTGTCCGCCGCGGCGATGCCTACTATTTCAACGGCCATCGCGGCTATCGCGACTACCGCCCGGGTTATCGCCGCTACAATGACTGGTGGTTCCCGGCGGGCGCCTTCATAGCCGGCGCCATCATCGGCGGCGCGCTGAACCAGCCCCCGCCTCCGCGCTATGTCACGCCGGCCTATGGCAACTCACATGTGCAATGGTGCTACAACCGCTACCGTTCGTACCGGGCGTCCGACAACACCTTCCAGCCCTACAACGGTCCGCGCCAGCAGTGCTACTCGCCTTACTGAGCCGTCTCAGGCAGGCTGACGACAGGAGCCCGCGTCATCTACGCGGGCTTTTTCGTTTCGATCAGCTGCACGTCCGATTCGGCGCAGATCTTGCGGATGCTGGGGATGTCGCAGTGATCGGTGATGAAAGTGTCCATCTGCGACAGATGGGCAATGCGCACCGGCGCGGTGCGTTCGAACTTCGTCCGGTCCGACACCAGGATCACATGCCGCGCATTGGCGATGATCGCCTGCGCCACCTTGACCTCGCGGAAGTCGAAATCGAGCAGCGCCCCGTCATGATCGATGGCCGAAGCGCCGATGACCGCATAGTCGACTTTGAACTGGCGGATGAAATCGACAGCCGCCTCGCCGACGATGCCACCGTCCGAGCCACGCACCACGCCACCCGCGATCACCACCTCCATGTCGGGATAGACCCTCATCCGGTTGGCGACGTTGATGTTGTTGGTGATGACCATCAGCCCCTTGTGGTCGAGCAGCGCCTTGCCCACGGCTTCGGTCGTGGTGCCGATGTTGACGAACAGCGACGCGTTGTCGGGGATGATACGTGCCGCCGCCTGGCCGATCGCATCCTTCTCGTCGGCCGCGATCTTGCGCCGTGCCTCATATTCGAGGTTCTCGATGCCGGAGGGAAACAGCGCGCCCCCATGGATGCGGCTCAGGAGGCGCTGGTCGCAGAGATCGTTGAGGTCCTTGCGGATGGTCTGCGGCGTCACCTGAAAATGCGCGGCCAAATCGTCAACAAGCACCCGCCCATTGTCCTTGGCCAATTGGACGATTTCCGACTGGCGCGGCGAAAGATACATTTCAACGTTCCCCTGAGTTCGTTTTTACAAACGATAGGGGAATACGAAAGCAGTGAAAAGCCATTTCGAAAGCGGCTCCGAAAGCACGCGTCTTCAACGCGAGCCTAGTCCGGAAAGTCCGGCAGGCTCTGGAACGCCACCTTGAGCGCGTTCGACCAACCGTCCGAGATCGTCTTGTAATAGGGATCGTCGGCGCCGATGCGCTTCTTCAATCCCGCCTTCAGCGCATCCTTCTCATAGAACTGCAGATCGAGCGGCAGGCCGACCGACAGGTTCGATTTCAGCGTCGAATCGAAAGACACCATCAGAAGCTTCACTGTCTCGGCAAAGCTCATCGCGCGGTCGTAGGCGCGCACGATGATCGGCTTGCCATACTTGGTCTCGCCGATCTGGAAGAACGGCGTGTCGTCGGTCGATTCGATGAAATTGCCTTCGGGATAGATCATGAACAGCCTGGGTTCGCTGCCCTTGATCTGGCCGCCGAGAATGAAGGAGGCGTTGAAGCTCGAGTCTGCCGTCTGGCCCGCAGGCGCCGAATGCGCAATGACTTCCTTGACCACGCTGCCCACCAGACAAGCGGTCTGATACATCGACGGCGTCTCGAACAGCGTCGGCGCGCGTTCGGCAACGGCCTTCGTGCGCTCGTCAAGCAGGCTGACCACGGCCTGCGTGGTGGCAAGATTGCCCGCCGACATAAGCACGATCACGCGCTCGCCCGGCTTTTCCCACACCTTCATCTTGCGGAACGTGGAGATGCTGTCGATGCCGGCATTGGTGCGGGTGTCCGACATGAACACCAGTCCGCGATCAATCTTGAGGCCGACGCAATAAGTCATCTGTTCCAGTCCAAAGGCGAGCTTTTCCCGGGGATTACTGCTCTACCGTGATGTGGACTGCAAGCCGTTCCTGCGCCTGGCCGATGAGAATGCCCGAAATCGGCATCGCCTCGCGGTAGTCGCGGCCGACCGCCACGCGCACATAGCGCTGGTCCGGCGAAATGCCGTTGGCCGCATCGAAGCCGACCCAGCCGAGGCCGTTGACATAGGCCTCCGCCCAGGCATGTGTCGCCACCTGCTCGACCCGGTCGTTCATCATCAAATAGCCGCTGACATAGCGCGCCGGAAAGCCGAACAACCGGGCTGCGGCCGCAAATATGTGGGCATGGTCCTGGCAGACGCCGGTGCCCTTGTTCAGCGCTTGCTCGGCGGTCGTGCCCGTGTCGGTCGTACCGGGCACATAGGCGACGCGTTTGCGGATCTCGGCCATAAGCCGATGCAGCCGCTCGAGCTCGCCACCCTCGCCCGGATCGGCAGTCAGCGCCTTGATCGCTGGCCCTGGCGCTGTCAGCGGCGTCTCGTGCTGGAACAGCCAAAGCGGCGCAAAGCCTCGGTGCGGACCTGAGACGCCTGATACCTCGTTGGTCTCCACCTCACCCACGGCCACGACACTGATCGTATGCGGATCCCCGTCGATGGACAAAAGCCGTGTGTCGTTGCCGAACTGGTCGAGGAAGCGCACCTCTTCGCGGGCACCTTCCACCTGCAGGGTCCAGGTCAGTATGGTCTGCGCCGGCCCGCTAGCCGGCCAAAGCCTGATGCGCTGCAAGCCGTAGCGGATCGGCTGGTCGTAGTTGTATTCCGTGCGATGCGAAACCTTGAGCCGCATGGCCATACCCGCTCAATAGAAGCCGAAATCCTGGGCCACCTGGTCGCCCAGTCTGTTGTTGTCGCGGATGAAGTCGGCCAGGAACTCGTGCAGCCCGCCCTCGAACACATCCTTGATCTCGGTTCCGCGCAGCCGCGCATAGATTCGGTCGGCAAGATCGTTGCTTTCGTGCCTTGCGCTGTAGTCCTCGGAGAGGAATTTCAGGTGTTCGGCGATGAAACGGTAGCTGAAGGTCAGTGAGCGCGGCATGCGCACGTTGAGGATCAGGTACTCGGCGATGTTGGTCGGCTTGTATTCGGCTTCGTAGACCCAGCGATAGGAGCGGTGTGCCGCCACCGAGCGCAGGATCGATTCCCACTGATAGTTGTCGAGCGACGACCCCACCCATGAGATCGACGGCAGCAGCACGTAATATTTGACGTCGAGGATGCGCGCCGTGTTGTCGGCGCGTTCGACATAGGTTCCGAGCTGGGCGAAGTCGAAAATCTCGTTGCGCAGCATGGTGCCGTAGAACGAGCCGCGGATCAGCGCCGTCTCACGCTTGATGGCATCGAGCACGCTGGGCAGCTCGCGCTGGTCGATCGGGGTGGCCAGCATGCGCTTCAGCGACATCCAAGCCTCGTTGATACTCTCCCACGTCTCGCGCGTCAGCGCCGTGCGCACCATGCGGGCGTTGTTGCGGGCCGTCTCGATCGCCGCCACCGCGCTTGAAGGGTTGGACATGTCGCGCAGCAGGAAATCGGCGACATTTTCGGCCGTGTAGTCGCTGTGCTTGGCAGAAAACGAATCGGCCGCTCCCGCCGACAGCAGCACCGAGTTCCATTCCTCCGATGCATCCTGGCTGCGCGTCAGCGCCATACGCAGCCCGGCATCGATCAGCCGGGCCATGTTCTCGGTCCGCTCGATGTAGCGGTTCATCCAGTAGAGGCCGTTGGCGGTGCGTCCCAGAAGCATGAAGTCTCTGCGTCCCCCTAGTCGTCCAAAACCCAGGTGTCTTTGGTTCCACCGCCTTGAGATGAATTCACCACAAGCGAACCTTCCTTGAGCGCAACCCGTGTCAGGCCGCCCGGCACAATGCGGATGCGATCTGACACCAGCACGAACGGCCTGAGGTCAACGTGGCGTGGCGCCAGCCCCTTCTCGGTCATCACAGGGCATGTCGACAGCGACAGCGTCGGCTGGGCGATGTAGTTCGATGGCCGAGCTGCGAGCTTCTTTGAAAACTCCTCGCGCTCCTTCTTGGACGCGGCGGGCCCGACCAGCATGCCGTAGCCGCCCGAGCCATGCACCTCCTTGACCACCAGTTCGGCGAGGTGCTCCTGCACATATTTCAGGCTGTCGGGTTCAGAGCAGCGCCATGTCGGGATGTTGCCGAGGATCGGCTTGCGACCGGTGTAGAACTCGATGATCTCGGGCATGTAGGAATAGATCGCCTTGTCGTCGGCGATGCCGGTGCCCGGCGCGTTGGCGATGGTGATGTTGCCGGCGCGGTAGACGTCCATGATGCCGGGCACGCCGAGTGCTGAATCCGGCTTGAAGGTCAGCGGATCGAGATAGGCGTCGTCGACACGGCGATAGAGCACGTCGATCTGCTTGTAGCCTTCGGTCGTGCGCATCGCTACACGCCCGTCGATCACGCGCAAATCCTGCCCCTCGACAAGCTGCACACCCATCTGGTCGGCCAAAAACGCGTGTTCGAAGTAGGCCGAATTGAAACTTCCCGGCGTCAGCACCGCTATTGTCGGCGCGCCGCTCACCCCGTTCGGCCGCACGGCCGACAGCGACTGCCTAAGCAGTTGCGGATAGTTCTCGACCGGCTGCACCTTGATGCGCTGGAACAACTCGGGAAACAGCTGCAGCATCGTCTCGCGGTTCTCCAGCATGTAGGAGACCCCAGACGGGGTGCGCGCATTGTCCTCGAGCACATAGAACTCGTTTTCGGAAATGCGCACGATATCGACGCCGATGATGTGGGTGTAGACGCCGGCGGGTGGCCTCACCCCGATCATCTCGGGCAGGAATGCCTCGTTGGTGGCGATCAGCTCGCGCGGCACGCGCCCGGCTCGAAGAATTTCCTGGCGGTGGTAAATGTCGTCGAGAAAGGCGTTGAGCGCCTGGACGCGCTGCTCGATGCCTTGCGTCAGCCTGCGCCATTCATTGCCCGAGATGATGCGCGGCACGATGTCGAACGGGATCAGTCGTTCGGAGGCCTCCTGCTCGCCATAGACGGCGAAGGTGATGCCGGTCTTGCGGAACACCCGTTCGGCATCATGCATCTTTTCGGTAAGTCGAGCGGGGTCCTGGTTTTTCAGCCAGCCGTCATACGCTTCGTAGGGCCGTCTCAACCCGGCATCGGCCGGGAGCATTTCGTCGAATGCAACCACAGATGAACTCCCCTCTGAGGTCAGTGAAATGACCTGAAGGGAGAAAATCAAGCGCAATCGCCCATTTGGCGCGCAGCCGGCTCAATTTCAGCGAAAATGCCCGCCGCTTCGGCAGCAAGCCGGCTTTTTGGGCGTATTGCTGCCCGTTTCCGGCTCAGTAAGCCGGGCCCGCCTTTAGAGGCGCGCCCTAGAATGCCCGGAATGTGACCGTGGTAAACGTGTCCTTGATGTTGCCGATGGCATGGACTCGCTCGTTGACGAAATGGCCGACATCGGTTTCGTCGTCGACGTAGAACTTCGCCAAGAGATCGTAGTTGCCCGCAGTCGAATAAATCTCCGAGGCGATCTCGGCGTCGGCGAGCGCGCTCGCCACCTCATAGGCCTTGCCGAGTTCGCATTTGATCTGCACGAAAAAGGTCTTCATCGCACCGTCCCGTCCGGGCTTGTCGTTATCTGCGGCCTTGTCGCAGAACGCGCCCGCGCTTTCAAGCCGCCCCGGCCCTTCCGGCACAAACGCACAAGGCCTGAAACCGCTGGGCTCCCGGCTGCGTATGTTACAATGAAAACGGAGACGGTCCCATGCCGTCACCAGGGGAGACTTGCAGATGCACCGCGCAGCAGCCCTTCTCGTGAGCCTGGTCCTGACCTTTCCGGCCTTTGCCGGCGATGCCGACGTCAAGTCTGCACAGGACAGCATTTCAGCCCAGCTCCAAGCCTTTCGCGCCGGCGACAATGCAGCTGCCTATGGTTACGCCGCTCCCAATGTGAAGCGTATCTTTCCCACACTCGACATCTTCATGGGCATGGTATCGGGCGGCTACAAACCCGTCTACCGCGCGCAAAGCTTTGCTTTCGGCAAGTCGAAAGAAATGAGCCCGACCTCGATCGTCCAGCAGGTCATGATTGTCGGTCCCGACGGCAAGGATTACGAGGCAGTATACACGCTCGAACTCCAGCCCGACGGCGTCTGGCGCATCACAGGCGTCAGCCTGCGCGCGTCTAACTCGCTCAGCACCTGACTTGGGCAATCCCACCCGAACAACCGAAATTGCGTACCGCTAGAGGCGCGCCTCGATCAGGAACGGCCCGCGGCGCTTGAGCGCCGCATCGAACAGTTTCATGAAGTCTTCGCATGTCGTGGCGAGCGCCGCCTCCACGCCCATGCCGCGCGCCAGCGCAACCCAATCGAGCGCCGGTCCGTCGAGGTCCAGCATCCGTGTCGCGTTCCGGCCCACGTTGTTCACACCGACATTGCGCATCTCGGCATGCAAGATGGCGTAGGTCCGGTTCGAGAAGATGATCGTCGTCACGTCGAGATCCTCACGCGCCTGCGTCCACAGCCCCTGGACCGTGTACATGGCGCTGCCGTCGGCCTGCAGGTTGATCACCTTGCGGTCGGGACAGGCCACGGCTGCCCCTGTCGCCAGCGGAATGCCCTCGCCGATGGAACCACCGGTGGTCATGATGAAATCGTGCTGCGCCGAGAAGGCCGACAGCGGAAAGAAGCGGCGGCCAGATGTGACGGCTTCTTCCACAATGATCGCATTGTCAGGCAGTTTCGCCGCAACGATCACCGCCACCGCATCGTCGGTCAGCGGCCCGCTGGGCACGCCTTCGTCCATCGGCAGCGCCAGCGGCACGATCCCGCCCCGCTTCACCCCCAGCTCGTCGCGTAGCGCATCCAGCGCCGCCAGCAGATCGTCGCCATGCCGAGCAAGCTTCAGCACGCTGCAATCCTCGCGCACCAGTCGGCCCGGCTTGCCCGGATAGGCAAAGAAGGCGACAGGCTCCGGCGCACCGACCAGCACCAGCACGTCGATGTCGCGCAGGAAATCCAGCGCCATGTCGATCGGATACGGAATGCGCCCCGGCGCTGTCCGTCCGCGGCCGCGCTGTGTGTGGGCGACAAGCACCTCGTTGAACAGCTGGACATTGCAGTCGCTGGCGATCCGTCCGGCAAGCTCGAGCCCGTCGGCCAACACGGCAGATCCGCTCAGCACCATGCCGACCCTGCCGGGATTGGCACGTATAGCCTTTGCGACTTCACGAATGGCATCGGGATCCGGCGGGCGCGGCGGGTCGAGAACCACTTTCGCGACCTGCCTCGCGCCTGTCGGCTCGCCCCAGGCCGCATCGGCCGGCAGGATCAGCGTCGCTACGCCTGCAGGCGAAAGCGAAGCGCGATAGGCCGCCTCCGCCGCTGGCCCGACGTCATCTGGGCCGCTCACCCGCCTTACCCAGTTCGACATCGGCCGCGCCAGGGCGTCGATGTCGCTGGTCAACGGCGCATCGAGCGGCAGATGGTAGGAGGCGTGGTCGCCGACGATGTTGATCATAGGCGTGCGGGCGCGCCTTGCGTTGTGCATGTTGGCAAGGCCATTGGCCAGCCCCGGCCCCGTATGCAAAAGCGTAGCCGCCGGCCTGCCGGTCATCCGGGCGTAGCCGTCGGCCGCACCGGTGACGACATTCTCGTGCAGGCCGAGGATGCAGCGCAACTGCGGCTTGCGGTCGAGTGCCGCCACGAAATGCATCTCCGACGTGCCGGGATTGGCAAAGCAGACATCGACACCGTTGAGCAGAAGCACGTCAGTCAGCACGTCGGCTCCATTCACGTGCGTCGTTCGCCCGGCTTCGCTCATCGTCTCATCCCCAATATTCGGCCCCATCTTCGCCAGATAGCGACACGGCACAAGCCGGCTCCGCTCACCTCATGTTGGTGCAGGCTTAATCTCGACCCGCCTGGTGATGCCGATCGCGTCGAGGAACGCCTGGTCGTGGCTTACCACCAGCAACGCCCCGTCATAAGCTCGCAATCCCGCCTCCACGGCCTCGACTGACTCGATATCCAGATGGTTGGTCGGCTCGTCGAGGATCAGCAATGGCGGCGGCGACTTGCCGCCGAGCACGCAGGCAAGCCCTGACCGCAGCATTTGCCCGCCGCTCAGACTGCCCACGATCTGCAGCGCCGCATCGGCACGGAACATGAAGCGAGCCAGCGCCGCCCGGCAGGCATTTTCGTCCGCCTCGGGGTTGATGCGCCGAAAGTTGTCACGGATCGAAGCCTTGGCATCGAGCAGCCCGACCTGCTGGTCGAGCATGGCATAACTGGTCAGCACGGAGACGCTGCCTGCCCACGGCTCGAGCGTTCCCGAAATCGCCCTGAGCAGCGTGGTCTTGCCCGATCCATTGCCGCCGCTGACGGCAACACGCTCCGGCCCGGTCAGATCAAGCGAGAAGTCGCTGATGACCGGTTTTCCCGGTTCGTAGCCTGCCGACAGCCCGCCGATCCGCAGCACGGCCTTGCTCGACGGCAGGCCCGTCGAAGGCAGCTTCAGCGAGATCTGCTGCAGCACCTCGATCCGCTCTCGGGCGGCCGCTGCATCCGCCTCCGCCTGGGCACGCCGGCGCTCCGTCAGGCGGATGTTTTCACCCGATGTGTTCTCGGCGCGGTTCTTTAGCCCGTTCATCAGGATGCGCGGCATGTCGCCCTTAGCGGCCTTGCGTTTGCCGGTGCCGTCCTTGCCCGCCTTGCGCTCCGCCGTCGCCTGGGCCTTCTGGGCAATCTCCGATACCCGCCTTTCGGCATCGACCAGATCGTGCTCTGCTGTGACCAGTTCTATCGCCTTGCGTTCGCGATAATGGCTCCAATTGCCACCATAGCGTGTCGTCCCCAGCGACGTCAGCTCGACGATGGCGTCCATCGTGTCGAGCAGCTCGCGGTCGTGGCTGACGACAATGGCGCCGCCGCGCCAGCCGGCCAGCAGGTCGATCACCGCCGCCCGCCCATCGCGGTCGAGATTGTTGGTCGGCTCGTCGAGCAGGATGAAGTCGGGCTCACCGAAGATCAGCGCCGCAAGCCCGGCGCGTGTGCGCTGCCCGCCTGAAAGTGCTGAAAGCCCGGTGTCGGGTTCGGCGCTCAGCCCGACGCGGGCGAGTGCCGCTTCGATGCGCGCCTCCAGCGTCCAGTCGGCATCGGCGAGTTCATCGACATCTGCAAGTCCGGCCTCGGCCCGGCGCAGCAGGTCCAGCCCTGCCGAAGCGCAGAAAAGGTCGGCCACGGTTTCGCCAGCAGATACCTGCGCCGCCTGGCGCAGCAGTCCCAGCGTCCCGCTGACCGACACCTTGCCGGCCTGCGGTTGCAGGGAGCCAGATATCAGATGCAGCAGCGTCGACTTGCCGACGCCGTTGCGTCCGACAAGCCCCGAGCGGCCGGCCTCGAAATTCAGCGAGAGATCGGAAAGAAGTGTCCGGCCGTCAGGCGTGGACCAAGCAATATTCGACAGAGAGATTGATGCAGGCATGGAATTCCCCAATGGCAAAGCGGTTCGGCGTTGCTGTCGGGTCAAAATCCATTGATGCACACATCCTGTTGAAATTGCTGATGGCCGCTAGATAGTCGAGCTGCCGCAAAGGTTCAAGCCACTGAATTCATTCCGGCCGGCGCGCCTCGAAGCTGATCGCGTCACAGCCCTTGGCCGGCACCTGCCCGTGGCGATAGTCACCCGAGGCAACGACGTCGACAAAACCCGCCTCGCGCAGTGCCATGGCGAACTCCTCGACGCCCCACCAGCGCAGGCTGAACAGCTCGAGCTCGGTGTCGACGAGCTTGATGTCCTTCCATAGCTCGTAGCGCAAATGCGTCACCGTCGTCTGCGCGACGTAGTCGGTCGAAACACGCGTGTCGGTCAGCGTCAGCAGGTCGCCTTCCCCCGTGTTCCAGCTACGCACCCGGCCGCCCTCACCCAGGAAGCCGCCGATGGCATCGAGGTCGATCATCAGCCTGCCACCGGGCACCAGATGATCGAAAAACCGCCGTAATGTTGCCTTCGCCGCAGCCACATCGGTGATCAGTTGGAACGAGCCCAGCGGCACGACGATCGCCACGAACCTGCGCTCGCAGCTGAAGTTCTCGAACGTCCCGCGGCTCAGCCGCGCCTCATCGAGCGAACGCGCCGCGCAAGCCGTGCGGCAATAGCCGAGCATTTCCTCCGACGGATCAAAGCCCCAGATATCCAGGCCAGCCTCCAGCATCGGCACCAAGAACCGGCCATTGCCGACGGCAGGTTCCAGCAGCGGGCCCGTGCATTCAGAAAGACGTTCGCGATAATATTCGATATCGCCGAAAGAGCGGCCGACCGGCTTGTCGAGATTGTAGACCCAGGAAGCAAGCGTTCCGTATCTGTTGTTCATCCACGCTTGTCCCTGGCAATTTTCGCCGACCTTCACAAGGCCAGGCACAGCTGCGCCATAAGCTGGACTTGCTTGCCGCGTCCAGCCACGAAATCTTCAGAGAGGAGCTTTGCGCTTTGGCTGTGGCCTGGACACCACGTCTTGCGACATGAGAAATTACAGGCTCCGGCCTTATATCAGGCCTGTCCGAAAATCCCGCTCAGCGCCTTCAGGTCGACATTACCGCCGCTGAGCACAATGCCGACGCGCTTGCCTGCGCAGTCGATGACACCGTTGAGCGCTGCAGCCGCCCCCAGGCAGCCGGTCGGCTCGACGATCACCTTCATGCGTTCGGCAAAGAAGCGCATCGTCGACACAAGCTGCGCATCGCTGACGGTGACGATATCGTCGACCTTGGCCTGCAGGATCGGGAAATTGTTGTCGCCGACAAAAGTGGTCAGCGCCCCGTCGGCGATCGACTTGGGCGGCGCGATGCGCACCACCTCGCCCTTGCGCAACGACTGCTGGCCGTCATTGCCTGCCTCCGGCTCGACGCCGATGACGCGGCAGTTTGGAGCCAGCGCCTTGGCACTCAGCGCGCAGCCGGCAAGCAGGCCACCACCGCCGAGCGGGGCGATGAGGATGTCGAGTTGCCCGACTTCGTCGATCAGTTCGAGTGCCGCCGTGCCCTGGCCGGCAATGATGTCTGGGTGATCGAAGGGCGGAATCATGGTCATGCCGCGCGCCTCCGAGATGCCCCGCGCGATCGCCTCGCGATCATCAGTGTAACGGTCGAAGAACACCACCTCCGCGCCATAGCCCCTGGTCGCTGCGACCTTGATCTCTGGCGCATCCTTGGGCATCACGATGACCGACGGCGCACCGAGCAGCGTTGCTGCATAAGCGAGCGCTTGCGCATGGTTGCCGGAGGAATAGGCGACGACGCCCTTTTGCCTGGCTTCTGATGACAGCGCCGAAACTGCATTGTAGGCGCCGCGGAATTTGAAGGCGCCAGCCCGTTGCAAATTCTCCGCCTTGAAGAACAGCTCGCCGCCAACCTTGTCATTGGCTGTGCGCGAACTCAGCACCGGCGTCCGATGCGCCTGGCCGGCAATGCGCGAAGCCGCAACCTTGACGTCTTCAAAAGTCGGAACGCGCGGCGAGACGGTCATGGGATTCTCCTTGGATCGCGCAGCACCATAGTCGAGACCTGCTGTTTCCATAAGCCCGCACCAGGCGTCACCGCTTGCGCCAGCGCTTGACTTTTCCTGCGAGTGTTCCCTTTATGTTCCACTCCATTTTCACCAGATCGCCCTCATGGAAAGCGCAGCCACCATCCTGCATGCCGACCTCGACGCCTTCTATGCGTCGGTCGAACAGCTGCTCGACCCGAGCCTGCTGGGCAAACCCGTTGCCGTCGGCGGTGGGGTGGTGCTCGCCGCGTCTTACGAGGCCAAGGCCTTCGGCGTCCGTGGCGGCATGCCGGGCCGCCGCGCCCGTGAATTGTGCCCCGGCCTGATCTTCGTCGGCGGCAATTTCAGGGAATACCAGCGGCTGGGAGACGCAGCGATCGCGGTGCTTGGCGATTTCACGCCTGTCGTCGAGCGCATCTCCATCGACGAAGCCTTCGCCGATGTCGCCGGCTGCACCCATCTCTTCGGTTCGCCAGAGGAGATAGCGCAAAAGATCCGACACAGGGTTCGCACCGAGCTCGGCCTGCCGATCTCGGTCGGCGTCGCCCGCACCAAACATCTCGCCAAGATTGCCTCGCAGGTCGCCAAACCCGACGGCCTTGTCGTGGTCGGTGAAGGCACCGAAATCGCCTTCCTGCACGGATTGCCCGTCGGCCTGATGTGGGGCGTCGGTCCGGCGACCGAAACGCGCCTGGCTGATGCCGGCATCACCACCATCGGTCAGTTGGCCAATTCCAACCGGCAGGTGCTGGAACGCCTGCTCGGCCCTGCCGCAGGCGAAAAACTCTCGGCACTTGCCTGGAACCGCGATCCGCGCCGTCTCCAGCCGCATCGCCGCGCCCATTCCGCCGGCGCCCAGTCGGCGCTCGGCATGAAGCCGGCACGGCCCGAAATCTACATCCCCGCCCTGCGCCATCTCGCCGACCGCGTCGCCTCCCGGCTGCGGGCCAAGTCGCGCCCAGGGCGCACCGTCACCGCCCGCGTCCGCTTTGCGGATCTGCGTTCGGTGACGCGGTCGATCACCTTGGACGCACCGATTTCCGCCACCGCGATGATCTCCGAAATCGCGGAGGAACTGGTGCGCGGCGTACTTGTCCAATATCCCGGCGAACGCACCATCTCGCTCTTGGCAATCTCGGTCTCGCATCTGGAGGAACATTCGGGCCTGCAGCTCGAACTGCCGCTGGGCCTCGCCGACGACAAGCACCGGCCGGGCACGCAAAAGGGCCAGGCGCGCTGGGGCGCCGACCGCGCCATGGACGCCATCCGCGAACGTTTCGGCTGGGAAGCGGTCGGATACGCCTCGGTGGCACTCGGACGCGCAGGCTCGGTGCCCGATGCCTTCCGCGAACTCGCCGAAAAGGAGCTTTAGCTCAGCCTTTGTGCAGCGGGATATCGCCCCGCGCCCAGCCTTCGCTGATCTCGGCGGTCCGATCGGCAAAGCGCCCGGCCTCGATCGAGGCGCGGATTTCGCTCATCAGATGCTGGTAATAGGACAGGTTGTTCCAGGTCAGAAGCATCGCGCCCAACGACTCGCCTGACTTCACCAAGTGGTGCAGGTAGGCACGGCTATAGTCGCGCGCTGCCGGGCAATCGCTCTCTTCGTCCAGCGGGCGCGGATCGTCGGCGTGGCGGGCGTTGCGCAAATTCACCTTGCCGCGACGAGTGTAGGCAAGGCCGTGACGCCCGGCACGGGTCGGCATCACGCAGTCGAACATGTCGATGCCGCGCGCCACCGATTTGATGATGTCGTCAGGGGTGCCGACGCCCATCAGATAGCGCGGCTTCTCGGCCGGCAGTTCGGGACAGGTGATGTCGAGCATGTCGAGCATCACTTCCTGCGGTTCGCCGACCGCCAAGCCGCCGACGGCATATCCCTTGAGGTCGAGCGCCTTCAGTGCCTGCGCCGAGCGCACGCGCATGTCGGGGATGTCGCCGCCCTGAACGATGCCGAACATCGCCTTGCCGGGCTGGTCGCCGAAAGCCGTATTGCAGCGTTCGGCCCAGCGCAGCGACAGCTCCATGGCGCGCTGGATTTCCTTGGGCGTCGACGGCAATGCGGTGCATTCGTCGAGCTGCATCTGGATGTCGGAATCGAGCAGACCCTGAATCTCGATCGAGCGCTCCGGCGACATTTCATATGGCGCGCCATCGATATGCGAACGGAAGGTCACGCCCTTTTCGCTGATCTTGCGCAGCTTCGACAGCGACATCACCTGAAAACCGCCGGAATCGGTCAGGATCGGATGCGGCCAGCGAGCGAAGTCGTGCAGGCCGCCGAGTTTGGCCACGCGTTCCGCGCCGGGGCGCAGCATCAGATGATAGGTGTTGCCCAGGATGATGTCGGCGCCGACGCCGCGCACCTGGTCCATATACATCGCTTTGACAGTGCCGCCGGTGCCCACAGGCATGAAAGCCGGAGTACGGATGGTGCCGCGCGGCATGGTGATTTCGCCGCGCCGCGCCTTGCCGTCGGTCGCGAGCAGCTTGAAGGTGAACTCAGAACTCATCGGTCGTCCCTGAACAGCAGGCTGGAGTCGCCGTAGGAATAGAAGCGGTAGCCGTTCGAAATGGCATGCGCATAGACTTCGTGCATGCGCTCCAGCCCGGCAAAGGCCGAGACCAGCATGAACAGCGTCGAGCGCGGCAGATGGAAATTGGTCATCAGCGCATCGACGAATTTGAAGCGGTAACCGGGCGTGATGAAGATGTCTGTCGGGCCTGACCAGGCGGCCAGCGTATCGTCGGCGCGCGCTGCACTCTCCATGAGGCGCAGCGAGGTCGTGCCGACGGCGACCACCTTGTTGCCCCGCGCCCGCGCTGCGTTCAGCGCAGCCGCAGTCTCGGCCGAGACATGGCCGATCTCGGCATGCATCTTGTGTTCGGCGGTGTCGTCGGCCTTCACGGGCAAAAAGGTGCCGGCGCCGACATGCAGCGTCACGAACTGCTTCTCGATGCCGCGTGCCTCGAGCGCCGCAAACAATTCCGGCGTGAAATGCAGGCCGGCGGTAGGGGCCGCGACCGCACCCTCTTCACGGGCATAGACGGTCTGATAATCCTTGCGGTCGCGCTCGTCGTCGGGGCGCTTGGAAGCGATATAGGGCGGCAGCGGAATGTGGCCGACGGCATGCAGCGCCTCGTCCAGCGCCGGTCCGGCGAGATCGAAGGCCAAAAGCGCCTCGCCGCCCTCGCCTTTTTCGATCACGCTCGCGTTCAGCTGCCCGAGCATGCAAGCCTCGGCGTCGTGACCGAACTGGATGCGGTCGCCGACCGCCACCCGCTTGCCCGGCCGCATGAACGCCAACCAGCGGTCAGGCGCAGTGCGCATGTGCAGCGTCGCGTCGACATGGGCGACAGCCTCGCCGCGCACCCGACGGCCCTTGAGCTGAGCCGGGATGACGCGGGTGTCGTTGAGAACAAGCACGTCGCCGGGCTCGAGCAACGACGGCAGGTCGCGCACCGACAGATCAGCCAGCGCTTCGCCTAGGCGCACGCTGAGCAGCCGCGCCGTGTCGCGCGGTTCGGCAGGACGCAGCGCGATGCACTCTTCGGGCAGTTCGAAATCGAAAAGGTCTACACGCATCAGTAGATACGGATCATCAGTGCGCCGGCGAGCAGCAGCATGGCGCCGACGATGCGACCCATGGAAATCTCACGTACGGCAACACCCAGCAGGCCGGCCTTGTCGACCAGCATGCCGGCCAGCAACTGTCCCGCCACAAGGAAAGCCATCAGTGCTGCAGCACCGATTCGCGGGGTCAGAAGCACCGAGCTCGTCACATAAACAGCGCCCAGCGCGCCACCGGCCACAAACAGCCAGGGCGCCGGTGCCTTCCAGTCGATATCAAGACCTTGCGTGCGGGTGGTGAGAAAGGTGATCACGCCAAGCACGATCGCGCCGGACAAGAACGAAATCGCAGCCGCCGCGACGGGCACACCCAGCCCGCGCGCCAGCTGCGCATTGATTGGAGCCTGAATGGCAATGAAGGCGCCCGCCAGAACGCCGAGAAGCGACCAGAGAGCGCCAGCCATTTCTTACTCCGCGACGTCCGCTGCAACTTTCAGCGACACGATCTTGTCGGGATCCTGCACCGGCTCGCCGCGCTTGATCTTGTCGACATTTTCCATGCCTTCGATGACCTGGCCCCAGACCGTGTACTGGCGGTTCAGGAAGCCGGCATCCTCGAAGCAGATGAAGAACTGCGAGTTGGCCGAGTTCGGGTTCTGCGAACGTGCCATCGAGCAGGTGCCGCGGCTGTGGTTCATGTTGTTGAACTCGGCCTTCAGGTCCGGCTTGTCCGAGCCGCCCATGCCGGCGCGCGACGGGTTGAACGACGACTTGGTCGAGTTGCCGTACTGCACGTCGCCGGTCTGAGCCATGAAGCCCTCGATGACGCGGTGGAACACGACGCTGTCATAGGCGCCCTCGCGGGCCAGTTCCTTGATGCGGCCGACATGGCCGGGGGCGAGGTCTGGCAGCAGTTCGATGACCACCTTGCCCTTGGTGGTTTCCATGATCAGCGCGTTTTCGCGATCCTTGATCTCGGCCATTGTGAAAGTCCTTCCTTGCTTCAGGTTATTTCTTGTCCGCGGCGATGCGGACCTTGATCATGCTGTCGGGGTCGCTGACGACGCCGTTCTGCGCCGCGTCGCCCTTCTTGATGCCGTCGACCAGATCCATGCCGCTCTCGACATCGCCGACGATGGTGTACTGACCGTCGAGCGAGGGCGCTGCGTCGAACATGATGAAGAACTGCGAATTCGCAGAATTCGGGTCCTGCGACCGAGCCATACCGACAACGCCGCGCTTGTAATGCTCCTGCGAAAACTCGGCCGGCAGGTCCGGCAGCTTCGAGCCGCCCATGCCGGCACGCGCCGGATTGTAGTTGTTCTTCTGGTTGCCGAACTCGACGTCGCCGGTCTGGGCCATGAAGCCGCCGATGACGCGGTGGAACACGACATTGTCATAGGCGCCTTCGCGCACCAGCGTCTTGATCTGCGCCACATGCTTGGGCGCGAGGTCGGGACGCAGCGCAATCGTCACATCGCCGCTCTTCAGCGTGATGATCATGGTGTTTTCGGGATCGGCAGCGAAGGCCGCCACCGAACCGGCCAAAAGGCCTGCAAGAACAACGAATGACGAGGCAAGCTTCTTGAGCTGCATGATCGGAAACTCCGGGATTATTTCGCGAATTTTGCCGTGAGCGCGCCGGCGACCGCCGCCGGCACGAACGGGCGGATGTCGCCGCCCATAGAAGCTATCTGGCGCACAAGTGTGGCGGTAATCGTGCGGACCGAGGGGCTCGCCGGCAGGAACACCGTCTGCAGTTCGGGCGCCATGGTCTCGTTCATGCCAGCCATCTGCATCTCGTAATCGAGGTCGGTGCCGTCGCGCAGGCCGCGGATCATGATCGAGGCGCCCTGCTTGCGCGCCGCGTCGATCACCAGCCCGTCGAAAGCCACCACCTTGATGCGTCCACCATCGGCACCAAACTCGGCCTTCGTTGCTTCCTCGATCAGCGCCACGCGCTCCTCGAAGGAAAACAGCGGCTTCTTGCCGGGATGGATGCCGATTGCGGCATAGACGATATCGGCCACGGCCAACGACGCCTTGAGGACATCGAGATGGCCGTTCGTGAGGGGGTCGAAGGACCCGGCATAGATGGCGATGCGATCTGTCATGGGCTGCTTCTAGAACATCGGCGCCGAAGGTGGAAGCGCACTTTGCCGCCAAGTTGGGCAACGCCGCCATACGCTTGGTTTACAAAATGAATGCGGGATGAACGGCAATCTCAGGATCGGTTCAAGCGGACGTGAATAAATCATCTCTACGATAGATGAAACCAAATAGCGGTTCGTCCGTTGTTTCAAGCAGGAGAACAGCGCCATGATGATCTATATGCTCGCCGCGGCCATGACTCTGGCCATGCTTGTCGCCACCGCTTTCGCGCTTCACCAGGAGGCGCACCGCGTCCGCACCAAGGTGCAGACGGCCCGCGTGCAGCTGCCGGGCTGGCGCAACCAGCGCCTTCCGCGCTGACCGATTTCTGCCCCTCCAGGCACAAGCGGCGCCTCATCGGCGCCGCTCTTTTCTCTTCAGCAAACCGGCTCAAACACTTGATCCAGCACTGCTAACGGCACTGGATCAGCATATCAGCCTTCCTCGTTGACCGGATCTTCGCCGTTAGGTGCCTCGTCGCCCTCTTCCTCGCCCTGCGGCTCGGAGATGCGCTCGACCGAAACCACCTTCTCGCCTTCGGCGGTATTGAAGATGGTCACGCCCTTGGTGGCGCGGCTGGCGACGCGGATGCCGTCGACCGGCACGCGGATCACCTGGCCGCCATCCGACACCAGCATGATCTGGTCGTCGCCGCCGACAGGGAAGGTCGCGATCAGCTTGCCGATCTCGCCCACCTTCGAAACGTCGGTGGCGCGGATACCCTTGCCGCCGCGGTTGGTCAGGCGGAAGTCGTAGGACGACGAACGCTTGCCATAACCATATTCGCTGACAGTCAGGACCATCTGCTCATGCGCCTTGAGCTCTTCATAACGCTCAGCGGAGAGGTCGGTCGTCTCACCCACATCCTCGTTCGTCAGCGCGATATCGTCCTCTTCGGCACCTGACATCTTGCGCTCGGCCACCGCCTGCTTGAGGTAGGCCGCACGTTCAGCCGGGCTTGCCTCGACATGCTCGATGATCGCCATCGAGATGACACGGTCGCCGTCTGCCATGCTGATGCCGCGCACGCCGACCGAATTGCGGCTCTGGAACACACGCACATCGTCGACGCGGAAGCGGATGCACTGGCCGGAATCGGCGGTCAGAAGCACGTCGTCATTGTCGGTGCAGGTCTCGACGCCGAGGATCTCGTCGCCTTCCTCCTCCAACTTCATGGCGATCTTGCCGTTGCGGTTGACCTGAACGAAGTCGCTGAGCTTGTTACGGCGCACGGTGCCGCGCGTGGTGGCGAACATCACGTCAAGCTCGGCCCAGCTGGCCTCGTCCTCCGGCAGCGGCATGATCGTGGTGATGCGTTCGCCCTGTTCGAGCGGCAGCAGGTTGATCAAGGCCTTGCCGCGCGACTGCGGATTGCCGATCGGCAGGCGCCAGACCTTTTCCTTGTAGACGATACCGCGCGACGAGAAGAACAGCACCGGCGTGTGCGTGTTGACCACGAACAGCCGGGTGACGAAATCCTCGTCCTTGGTCGACATGCCCGAGCGGCCCTTGCCGCCGCGACGCTGCGCCCGGTAGAGCGAAAGCGGCACGCGCTTGATGTAGCCGGAATGGCTGACCGTGACGACCATGTCCTCGCGCGGGATAAGGTCCTCGTCTTCCATGTCGGAGCCGGCATCGGTGATCTCGGTACGACGCGGCACGCCGAACTCGTCGCGGACGACGACCAGCTCGTCCTTGACGATCTGCTGGATGCGGGCCCGCGACGACAGAATGTCGAGATAGTCTGATATCTCGGCGCCGATCTTGTTGAGCTCGTCGGCGATTTCGTCGCGACCCAGTGCCGTCAGGCGCTGCAGGCGCAGTTCCAGGATGGCCCGGGCCTGCTCTTCCGACAGGTTGTAGGTGCCGTCATCGTTGATGCGATGGCGCGGATCGTCGATCAGCCGGATCAGCGACTCGACGTCGGACGCCGGCCAGCGGCGCGTCATCAGCTGGTCGCGCGCCGTCTGCGGATCGGGCGCGGTGCGGATCAGCTTGATGACCTCGTCGATGTTGGCAACCGCAATGGCCAGGCCGACCAAGATATGCGCGCGGTCGCGCACCTTCTTGAGCAGGAACTTGGTGCGGCGGCTGATCACCTCTTCGCGGAAGGCGACAAACGCCTTCAGCATGTCGAGCAGCGTCAGCACCTCCGGCTTGCCGCCATTGAGCGCCACCATGTTGGCGCCGAACGACGTCTGCAGCGGCGTGAAACGATAGAGCTGGTTGAGGATCACCTCGGCATTGGCATCGCGCTTGAGCTCGATGACGACTCGATAACCCTGACGGTCGGACTCGTCGCGGATGTCGGAAATGCCCTCGATGCGCTTGTCGCGCACCAGTTCGGCCATCTTCTCGATCATCGAGGCCTTGTTCACCTGATAGGGAACTTCGGTGATGATGATCGCTTCGCGGTCGCCGCGGCTCTGTTCGATATTGACCTTGCCGCGCATGACGACAGAGCCACGCCCGGTCGAGTAGGCATTGTAGATGCCCGAGCGGCCAAGGATCAGGCCACCGGTCGGGAAATCCGGACCGGGGATGATCTCCATCAGGTCGGGCAGGTCGATACCAGGGTTCTCCATGACGGCGATGGCGCCGTTGCAGACCTCGACCAGATTGTGCGGCGGGATGTTGGTCGCCATGCCGACGGCGATGCCGCCGGCACCATTGACCAGCAGCGCCGGGAAGCGTGCCGGCAGGACGCGCGGTTCCTGCCCCGAAGCGTCGTAGGTGTCCTGGAAATCGACCGTATCCTTGTCGATGTCCTCGAGCAGTTCGTGGGCGACCTTGGTCAGGCGCGCTTCGGTGTAGCGCATCGCTGCAGGCGGATCGCCGTCGATCGAACCGAAATTGCCCTGCCCGTCGATGAGCGTGACGCTCATCGACCAGTCCTGGGCCATGCGCACCAACGCGTCATAGATCGAGGCGTCGCCGTGCGGATGGTATTTACCCATCACGTCGGCGACGGGGCGCGCCGACTTCACATATTTGCGGTTCCAGTGGTAACCGCTCTCATGCGAAGCGTAGAGGATGCGCCGATGCACCGGCTTCATGCCGTCGCGCACGTCGGGCAGCGCACGGCTCACGATCACGCTCATCGCGTAATCGAGGTAGGAGCGCTGCATCTCCTCGATGATGGAAATTGGCTCGATGCCGGAGGGACCGTCAGGTCCACGCGGTGATTTCTGGTCGGTCAACTTTGATCACGCATGTTGGGAATCATTTACCCCTTATATAGGATCGCGCTGGTGAAGACCAACTTCGGCGGCGCTTTTCCAACGCTGATTTTGCACGTCATTTCAAATGGATAGCTTAGGCTTCCAACATTGCGGCGACATGTCCGTCATATTCTCGCCGCCATTGTGCCCGGTCGCCGCGAAATGCCGTTGGGGAAGCTGGCGAAACCGGCAAAAATGGCCGCTGCATGACCGATTTTGCCACTGGCGCGGCAACTGCGGCCGGGTTAGCCTGCGTGCGACGGGGAGGTGCCGAATGACGCTTTTCGACACTGTTTTCAATGCCTTCGTGACAATCCTCGTGACCATCGACCCCCCGGGTCTGGCGCCGCTCTTCCTGGCGGTGACACGCGGCATGAACCGCGAGCAGCGCGTTCAGGTGTCGATCCGCGCCAGCGTCATTGCCTTCGCCGTGCTCGCCCTGTTCGCCATTGCGGGCGCCGCCATCCTCAAGATTTTCGGCATCACCCTGCCCGCCTTCCGCGTCGCGGGCGGCTTCCTGCTGTTCTTCATCGCCTTCGAAATGGTCTTCGAAAAGCGGCAGGACCGGAAGGAGAAGATTTCGGATGTCGCCATCACCCGCGACCACATCCACAACATCGCCGCCTTCCCGCTCGCCATCCCGCTGATCGCCGGTCCGGGCGCGATTTCGGCCACCGTGCTGCTCTCGGGCTCCTTCAGCGGCTGGACCGGCCAGCTGGCGTTGGTCCTCATCATCCTCGCCTGCCTGGCTCTGACCTATCTGGTCTTCATCCTCGCCGAGCGCATCGACCGCTTCCTCGGCCAGACCGGCCGCTCGATCCTGACGCGACTGCTCGGCGTCATCCTCGCAGCCCTTGCCGTCCAGTTCGTCGCAGACGGCATCAAGGAACTGGTGGCGATGTAGACTCTGGCTGCGCGACGGGCCGCGATACCCTCGCGCCGTTTTCTTGAGCAGCAGGTCAGCCCAGGTCGGACCGCGACTGCAGCGCGTTTCAGCGCGGCGATGTCAGGCTTTGCCTCTCGCCTTTTGCCATTTGCGCAGGCGGCCACGTGCATTGGCATAGGGCGACGAGGTGTTGAACTGGATCATCCGGCCCATCGTGTATTTTTCATACCAGGGTGCGCCATAAAGCTCGGCATCCGGATATTCTTCGACCAGCGCCACGACCCGCATCTTCGCATGCGCCAGGCGCTCAAGCAGGGCTGCCCAAGTCAGTCCCGCATGGTCTGCATAGAATTTCCCGGCAAGCCTGCCGAGTTCGTTCCACTTGAAGCCTGTGTCGGGGAAATCGACAGCGAGGCCGGCGCGGCGGCGTTCATGCCATTTCAGCACCAGCTCGTTCCAGCCGATCAGATAGGCGACGAGGTCGCGCACGCTCATGACCGTGCCCTTGGCATGACCTTCCAGCGAGACCTCGCCGGCCAGCGCTTCCGGCACCGTTGCCAGGTCGCGCCACAACTTGCCGAAACTGCTGTCGATCGCCTCAAGCAACTCGGCCTTGTTATCTGGAACACTCATCTTTCAACTTTGCCTGCCCGCGCGATTCGAAGTGGCCGTCCAAGACATACCACTTGCTGCATCGCTCTTGGCAGACCGCAAAGCTTTAGCACTTGCGCGTTGGCGCAGACTGATGATCCGCGAAGTGTACCGGCTGCTGGAGCGCCGCCAGCTGACGAGCCGTGGCCATTCGAAGCGTTCGAAGCCGAGAAAATCGATTCCGATTTTCGGGTCTATAGGCTAGGTCATCGGCTCAAAGGATCCGCTGCCATGAAACACCCGGAAGCTCCCGACCACGATGCCTGGTGCGCCTGGCATCCCCGAGAACTGGCGACGCGGCTGACCGGGATCGACAAGCCCTGGTGCGTTGTCGGCGGTTGGGCCCTCGACCTCTGGCACGGACATCAGACCCGCGATCACGAGGATCTCGAATTCACCGTCCTGCGCGAGGACTTGTCGATCTTTCGCAGCGCGCTGAACGGCGTCGCCTTCTTCACCGCTGGCGGCGGCATTGTCGAATACCTGCCCGAAGGCAGCACCATCCCGACGTCGATTTCTCAGGTGTGGTGCCTGGACGTTGCCGATAATTGCTGGCGCGTCGACATGATGGTCGAACCGGGCACGCCGGAAAGCTGGGTCTGCAAGCGCAACCAGTCGATTGTCCGCCCCCGCGCCGAGATGGTCGGCGTCACCGACACAGGCATCCCCTATCTCAAGCCTGCGGCGATCCTCTTGCTCAAGGCCAAGCACCAGCGTGACAAGGATGAGTTCGACTTCCGCACCGCCTTGCCAAAACTGGAGAAGGCCGAACGCGACTGGCTGGGAGCCAGCCTCGGGGCAACGCACCCCGGTCATGACTGGATAAAGCTGCTCTAGACAGGCAACGGCCGGGTCTGATCAAGCGGCGCCCGAAACGCCACGGCCCGGCCGCGATCCGTCCGGCAATCGCTCAGTTTGAGGTGTCGATGACCTCGAAATCGTGGGTGATTTCAGCCGTCTTGGCCATCATCGCCGAAGCCGAGCAGTATTTCTCCACCGACAGCTCAATGGCGCGCTTGACCTTGTCGGACGACAGCTTCTTGCCCTTGACGATGTAGTGCATGTGGATCTTGGTGAAGACCTTGGGCTCGGTCTCGGCACGGTCGGCATCCATTTCCACCACAACATCCTCGACCGCCTCGCGGCCCTTCTCAAGGATATGGACGACGTCATAGGCCGAGCAGCCGCCAGTGCCGAGCAGCACCAGTTCCATCGGGCTCGGGCCCGGCGTCCGGCCTTCCGCGCCATGCGAGGTGCCGAGAACCAGCTTATGGCCGCTGCCGGACTCGCCGACGAAGGTGCGATCCTCGACCCATTTCACACGTGCTTTCACGAAAGACGTCCTTCTCATTCAAAAATGCCCGCCAGCAACAACCGGAGGCTCAGTCGTCAGCTAGCGCGCCAGATATCGATGTGCAAGGCACAGAGCGGTTACTTGCACGCTCAGTGCTTGGAGCAGTTTTCTCTGTGCCATTGCAGAAAGTGCGGATGAGGTCGATCTGCCCCACGGATTGGAACAAGCGCACGCCCGGTACGATTGATAATCCCGCGAATGCCATCGGCATCCAAGGCAGGCAATCGAACCGCATCCACGAATTCCTCACCACCCACATATTGACCACCCCCGCTATTTGACCACTAAATATATAAGTCATGGTTCTTCCGAGTCGATTTCGGCCCGGGAGCTAAGAGGGAAGTCGGTGCCTCGAAAGGGAATGCCGACGCTGCCCCCGCAACTGTAAGCAGTGAGCTTGCGTCGAATAGCGCCACTGATGCGATCGCATTGGGAAGGCCGACGTAAGCAATGACCTGCGAGCCAGGAGACCTGCCGTGACGGATTGATCGAACCTCGGGCGGGGTGTCCCGGCGGTGCGCTTGCAGTCGCATGGCCGATGGCATTTTGCGTCCAGCAGCGTTCCCGGCAAGCCCCGTCCACAACGCCACGGGGATAGAGATGCCGGCGACTTCGACACAGACCTCCAACGGGATCGCTGCGATCCCTGTTTCCAATCCTAGAAAAGACATGACGGTGGCAGAACCTGCCTATCGCGTCATCCGCCGCAATGGCGGAGTCACGCCCTTCGATCCGACCAAGATCACCGTGGCGCTGACCAAGGCCTTTCTCGCAGTCGAAGGCTCGGTTGCCGCCGGATCGCGCCGTGTCCATGACGTGGTCGAGGAACTCACCGAGCAGGTGTCGACTGCGCTGGCGCGCCGGATCGGCGAAGGCCGCACCTTCCACATCGAGGACGTGCAGGATCAGGTAGAGCTCGCATTGATGCGCGGCGGTCATCACAAGGTGGCCCGCGCCTATGTGCTCTACCGAGAAGAGCGCGCCAAGGAGCGGCAGGCCGAGAAGGAGATCGTGGCGCTGCCCTCTCCCTCGCTTCAGGTCCGGCTCGACGACGGAACCCTTACCCCGCTCGACGATATCAGGCTGTCGCGCATCGTCGAGGATGCCTGCCAGGGACTGGAGGCGGTAGCGGCAGCGCCCATTCTCACCGAGGCTCGGCGCAATCTCTATGATGGCATCACGCTGGACGAACTGTCGCTGGCACCGATCCTCGCAGCGCGCACTCTGGTCGAGCAGGAACCGAACTACGCCTTCGTCTCGGCGCGGCTGCTGCTGGATCGCCTGCGGCGCGAGGCGCTGAGCTTCGTGTCCGGCCGCCCCGAGCAGGCTACGCAGGACCAGATGGCCGAGCGCTATCCCTCCTACTTCGGTGAGTTCGTGGCCGCCGGCATCGAGGCCCAGCTGATCGACCCTGAGCTCGGCCGTTTCGATCTCGTCCGGCTGGGCGCAGCCCTCAAGCCCGAGCGTGACCTGCTGTTCCAGTACCTGGGCCTGCAGACGCTTTACGACCGCTATTTCCTGCACACCAAAGGCAAGCGTATCGAGCTGTCGCAGGTGTTCTTCATGCGCGTCGCCATGGGGCTGGCGATCAGGGAGATCGACCGCGATGCCAAGGCAATCGAATTCTACGACCTTCTGTCCTCCTTCGACTTCATGGCCTCGACCCCTACCCTGTTCAACTCGGGCACGCTCAGGCCTCAGCTGTCGTCCTGCTTCCTCACCACCATCGGCGACGATCTCGACGCGATTTTCAAGGGCATCAAGGACAACGCGCTGCTCGCCAAATATTCCGGCGGCCTCGGCAATGACTGGACCCCGGTGCGCGGCCTCGGCGCCCACATCAAAGGCACCAATGGCGAGAGCCAGGGCGTAGTGCCCTTCCTCAAGGTCGCCAACGACACGGCCATCGCCGTCAACCAGGGCGGCAAGCGCAAGGGTGCGGTCTGCGCCTATCTTGAGACCTGGCACGTCGACATCGAGGAGTTCCTCGACCTCAGGAAGAACACTGGCGACGACCGCCGCCGCACCCACGACATGAACACCGCCAACTGGGTGCCCGACCTGTTCATGGAGCGCGTCGAGGCGGATGCGGAATGGACGCTGTTCTCGCCGGAAGAGACCGCCGATCTGCACGACCTCTACGGCAAACCGTTCCGCACTGCCTACGAAGCCTATGAGGCCAAGGCGGCAAGCGGCGACGTCAAGGTTCACCGCAAGGTTCGTGCCGTCGATCTGTGGCGCAGGATCCTGACCATGCTGTTCGAGACAGGGCATCCCTGGGTAACGTTCAAGGATCCCTGCAACATCCGCTCGCCACAGGGCCATGTCGGCGTGGTGCATTCGTCGAATCTCTGCACCGAAATCACGCTCAACACATCGAAGGACGAGGTCGCCGTCTGCAATCTCGGCTCGGTCAACCTTGCCAATCACCTGACCGACAACGGCCTCGACCTCGAACGCCTGGCCAGGACCGTCAGCACGGCCATGCGCATGCTCGACAATGTCATCGACATCAACTTCTACACCATCCCCGAGGCGCGCCGCTCGAACCTCCGGCATCGCCCCGTGGGCCTCGGCCTGATGGGCTTCCAGGATGCCTTGCAGGCGCTGCGCATCCCCTACGCTTCCAATGCTGCCATCGCCTTCGCGGACCAGAGCATGGAAGCGATCAGCTACCACGCCATCTCGGCCTCGGTGGATCTTGCCGCCGAGCGCGGCAGCTATCCGACTTTCGAAGGCTCGCTGTGGTCGAAGGGGATATTGCCCGTCGATTCCATCCGGCTGCTCGAGGAGGCACGCCCAAGCGTGGAGATGGATGCATCCGGGACGCTCGACTGGGAGGCCCTGCGCAAGCGCGTCAAGAAGACCGGGATGCGCAACTCGAACACCATGGCGATCGCGCCGACGGCGACGATTTCCAACATCTGTGGCGTGTCGCAGTCGATCGAGCCGGGTTACCAGAACCTGTTCGTCAAATCGAACATGTCCGGTGACTTCACCGTCGTGAACGCCCAGCTCGTCCACGACCTCAAGATCCGAGGTCTGTGGGACGAAGTCATGGTGTCCGACCTCAAATATTTTGATGGCTCGCTCGGCCAGATCGACCGCGTGCCCGACGATCTCAAGGCACTCTACGCCACCGCCTTCGAGATCGAGCCAAGCTGGTTGATCGAGGCAGCCTCCCGCCGCCAGAAGTGGATCGACCAGGCGCAGTCGCTGAACCTCTACATCGCCAATCCCAGCGGCAAGAGGCTTGATGAGCTCTATCGCCTGGCTTGGCGCAAGGGGCTGAAGACGACCTACTATCTGCGCTCGCGCTCGGCCACGCATGTCGAGAAGTCGACGCTCAAGGGCACCGACGGCAAGCTCAATGCCGTCTCAGCCAGCGTCGCAGCCACGCCTATCGAGATCGATACGAATGCGGCGTGGGGCAAGGCCTGCGCCATCGACGACCCCACCTGCGAAGCCTGCCAGTGATCGGCCCGGACAAACGAGAGGATAGAAGAATGCTTGACTGGTCCGAACCAAAGGCAGCCGCAAAAGCCAGCCTGCCGCTCGAAATCGACGCGATTTCACTTGCCGATGCCACGGGGCTTGGCGCGATTGAACGCGGTGGCGCGCGCGTCTCCGTAGGCGACAAGCGCATGATCAATGCCCGTGCGGATGTAAACCAGCTGCTGCCGCTGAAATATCGTTGGGCCTGGGAAAAATACCTCTCAGGCTGCAACAATCACTGGATGCCGACCGAAGTGTCGATGCAGGCCGATATCGCCTTGTGGAAGTCCAAGGACGGACTGACCGAGGACGAGCGGCGCATGATCAAGCGCAATCTGGGCTTCTTCGCCGCATCGGAATCGCTGATCGCCAACAACATCGTGCTGGCGATCTACCGCCACCTCACCAACCCCGAATGCCGCCAGTACCTGCTGCGCCAGGCCTTCGAGGAAGCAATCCACACACACACCTTCCAATACATCGTCGAAAGCCTCTCCCTGGATGAGGGCGAGCTGTTCAACATGTACCGCGAGGTACCGTCGATCACCGACAAGGCCGCCTGGGCCCTGAAACACACGCAGTCGCTTGATGATCCCAAGTTCCGCACTGGTTCACCCGAGACGGACCAGGCGTTCCTGCGTGATCTCGTCGCCTTCTACGTCATCTTCGAGGGAATGTGGTTCTACACGGGCTTCGCCCAGATCCTGTCGCTGGGCCGCCGCAACAAGATGGTCGGCATCGCCGAACAGTACCAGTACATCCTGCGTGACGAGAGCATCCACCTCAACTTCGGCATCGACGTGATCAACCAGATCAAGCTGGAGAATCCGCATCTGTGGACGAGCACCCTTCAAGATGAGTTGCGCGGCATGATCAAGGATGCGGCCGACCTCGAGGCTGCCTATGGCCGGGACACGATGCCTCGCGGTTTCCTTGGTCTGAACGCAGCGCTCTGCGAGCAGTACATGCACTTCATCGCCAACCGCCGCTGCGCCCAGCTCGGTCTCGCGCCGGTCTTCGCCGAGACCGACAATCCGTTCCCGTGGATGTCGGAGGCCATGGATCTCAAGAAGGAAAAGAACTTCTTCGAGACCCGCGTCATCGAATACCAGAACGGCGGAGCGCTGGCATGGGACTGACGCTCGAACGCCGGCAAACGGCACGGACCGCAAAACCGCTTCCGCAACCCGAGGAAGTCCTGATGGCCTGGTTGATGACGCAGCCTGACGACAGCGACCTGACAGCTGCGGTCAACATGGAGATCCATCGTCTTGAGGGCTATAGCGGCCCGCATCCCGGCCCCAACCGCTTGAAAGAGCTGTTTATCGAACTCGGTCGGGAACTGGCGGTCTCCCACATTTCCGGGGGGCTCCAATGAGACGGAAGGTGCTGATCATCGGCATCGGTGCGGGCAATCCCGACTTCGTCACCGTTCAGGCGGTGAACGCCATGAACAAGGTCGATGTGTTTTTCATCCCGAACAAGGGCATCGGCAAGCAGGAGCTTGCCCGTGTCCGGCGTGAGATCCTTGAGCGTCACGTGCGGGACCGCCCCTTCCGAACCGTGGAGTTCAAGACACCCGAACGGCGCGCCGGCGACGACTACGAGCAGCTCGTGTCCGACTGGCATGAAGAGGTCGAGGCGACATACGGCAAGCTGGTCATGGAGGAACTGGACGCGTCGCAGACCGGGGCATTCCTGGTCTGGGGCGATCCGACCCTCTACGACAGCACCATGCGCATCCTCGATCGCCTCAAGGACCGCGGCGATTTCGAACTCGACTATGAGGTCCTGCCCGGCATCAGCAGCATTCAAGCGCTGGCGGCCCAGCACAAGGTCGCCTTGTGCGACATCGGGCGCTCGATCCTGATCTCGACCGGGCGTAGCATGAGCGAAGGCTTTCCCAACACTGCCGACAGCGTGGTCAACATGCTCAATGCCGAGAAGGCGTTGCGGCAAGCCGACGGCGATCTCGATGTCTATTGGGGCGCCTATGTCGGCATGCCGGAAGAGGTTCTCATCTCGGGCAAGCTCAAAGAGGTGATCGACGACATCGAGCGTGTCCGCAACGAAGCGCGTCGCGCCAACGGATGGATCATGGACGCAGTGCTGATGAAGCGAGCAAGCACCTGACGGCAACACGGCCGCTGTCGTCTTTGCATTCCGCCGATGTCGCTTTCGCGGCTTTGTCGGCGATGCTTCCGTGATCTGATCGACATGTTCAAGGTGCCCGCCGGCGAAGTGGCCTGCGGGATAATTGGGAAGCCGGTTAGATCCCGGCGCTGCCCCCGCAACGGTAGCGAAGCTTGACGTCTCGACGGGAGAACCACTGGGCAAATGCCTGGGAAGGTGTCGGGACAGTCCTCAACAAAGGACAGCTTCGGAGCCCGGAAACCAGCCTCGAATTCTTTCAACCGACTGATCGCGGTGGGCGGTCAAGAGGCAGAGCGTCCGGGCATTTGAACCCGCGCGATCTTCCCCTCCATACCACCAGTTCAGTCCTTGTACCGCTAGCGAGGACGGACATGGACACGCGCAATGAAATGCTGAAACTCATCCGCGAACGGCGCGATGGCTTCAGCCTGCAGCAACCTTTCTACATCGACCCGGAGTTCTACAAGCTCGACCTCGAACTGATCTGGTATCGAGACTGGCTGTTCGTCGGCCACGACTGCGAGATCGCCAAGGCCGGGAGCTTCTTCACCGTCCAGATAGGCGACTATCCCGTCGTCATCGTACGCGGACGCGACGGTCAAACCCGCGCCTTCCACAACTCCTGCCGCCATCGCGGCAGCCGCGTCTGCACCACGGAAAAAGGAACGTCGGCACGACTGGTCTGTCCTTACCACCAATGGACCTACGACCTCGACGGCAAGCTGGTCTTCGCCCGACAGATGGCCGAGAACTTCAACAAGGAGGGCTTCGGGTTGAAGCCCGTCGCCTGCGAAAGCGTCGGTGGCTACATCTTCATCTGCCTGGCCAAGGAGCCGGCCGACTTCCGCCCGTTCCGGTCACTGATGGAGCCCTATTTCACGCCGCACAACCTGGCCGACACCAAAGTCGCTTTCGAATCCACCATCGTCGAGAAGGGCAACTGGAAGCTGGTCTGGGAGAACAACAGGGAGTGCTATCACTGCGCGGCCAACCATCCCGAGCTGTGCAAGACCTTCCCCGAAGCTCCAACCGTCACCGGGGTCAACGGCGCCGAAAGCGATCCCGACATGCTTGCGCATTGGTCGCACTGCGAGGCGGCAGGGCTGCCCTCGCGCTTTCGAATAGACGACGAAGGACAATACCGGGCCACCCGCGCCCCGCTTCTCGGCGAGGCCGTCAGCTACACGACCACGGGCAGGCGTGCCGTGCGCAAGAACCTGTCCGACCAGGTCACGGCCGACCGCATCGGCACGCTATTGCTCTACCACTATCCGACGACCTGGAACCATGTTCTAGGCGATCATGCCGTCACCTTCCGCGTATTGCCGATCAGCGCAACGGAAACGGCAGTCACCACCAAGTGGCTGGTGAATAAGGACGCGGTCGAAGGTGTCGATTACGACTTGAAGGAGTTGACCCATGTCTGGACCGAGACCAACGACGAGGACCGCCGCATCGTCGAGGAGAACGCCTTCGGCATCAGGTCGCCGGCCTATGAGCCCGGGCCATATTCCGTACATCACGAAGGCGGCGTGATCCAGTTCGTCGACTGGTATGCGCGCTTCATCGAGCCACGGCTCGCCGACGGGCAAATGCCCGCCCTGCGCAGCGTCGCCTGAGGGAGCAGGTCATGAATGCCATGAGCGACCCCGCCCTCTATCGCCATCTCGACGAGATGACCCCGTGGAATGATCGCCTCCAGGTGCTGGAGGTGATCGGTGTGGTGGATGAAGCACCTGATGTGAAGACTTTCGCCTTCCGTTCGGATGCACAGACCTGGTTCCGCTACAAGCCGGGCCAGTTCGTGACGCTGGAACTGCCGACACCGGACTGTCCGCTTTTGCGGACCTACACGCTGTCGTCGTCGCCGTCGCGGCCGTTCTCCATCGCCGTCACCGTCAAGGCGCAGGCAGGCAGTACAGGCACGCGCTGGATGTTCGACAACCTCGTCCCGGGCTCGCGCCTCAAGGCGTTTGGTCCGGTCGGGAACTTCTCTCATCACGACCATCCGGCGGCAAAATACCTGTTCATCTCGGCCGGCTCCGGCATCACGCCGATGATGTCGATGCTGCGCTGGCTCAACGACTGCGCTCCATGGACCGACGTTGCCTTCGTCAACTGCGCCCGCTCGGCCGACGAGATCATCTTCCGCAAGGAACTCGAACTCCTGGGCAGCCGCATGCCGGGCCTGTCGCTCGGATTCATGATCGAAGAGCGGTCGAGCCGCGAGAGCTGGTTCGGCCATATGGGGCGGATCGATGCCGTCAGGCTACCGCTGCTCGCGCCCGACTTCCGCGATCGCGAAATCTTCTGCTGCGGACCCGACCCGTTCATGCGCGCCGTGCGCGACATGTTGCAAGCGGCGGGCTTCGACATGGCGCACTATCACCAGGAAAGCTTCGGCGCGCCTGTCGCCGAAGTGTCGCCCATCACGACCGCCCCTGGAGATGAAGAGGCAGAAGGCAGCACCGCGTTTGCCATCAGCTTCGTCGGTTCGAATGTCGACGGCCGCTGCGCCGCCGACCAGACGGTGCTGCAAGCTGCACGTGCCAACGGCGTTCGCATTTCTGCTGCATGTGAGTTCGGTCTGTGCGGCACGTGCCGCGTCAGAAAGATCTCCGGCGAGGTCGCCATGAGCCATAATGGCGGCATCCTCGATGACGAGATCGCTGAAGGCTACATCCTCGCTTGCTGTTCCAGACCGCTGTCAGAACTGGAACTGGAAGCATGAGCGCGAGCGACGAACGGGCAAAAGTCACCGCGCCACGCAAGAAGATAGACGGCCAGTTGATGGCCGCCATATCGCCGCTGCCGCCGCCGGAGGAGGTGTTCGTGGACTGGCTGTTGTCGGTGCCCCACGGCATCAGTATCGAGGCGGCAGCGCGACGGCAGCTTGCGGTGATGGATCGGCGAGCGCTTCCCAACTCCGATGTCCAGGTGCTCCGTACGCTTCTCGCCGCAGTCGCAGGTCGTAGCCACTGGAGCCGACCGATGTTCAACCCTTGAAGCTTCCGCCACTGTTTCGGCTGGCGAAGGTTTTGTTTGGCCTAGCTGAGCGAAGGCATATCCGCGGCAGGCCGAAGTTCCGTCTGCACCGTGACCTGACAAAAGTAACCCGCGTTCACGCAGCGTTTGCACACAGTTAAGATGTACCGCCCCGACCGAAAGAGGGCGGAACTCGCTTCGCGAAATACGCAAAGAAAAAGGCGTTGAGAACCAACGCCTTATCTCAAAGAATATCGATGTTAAGTGGAGTATTCCGGATCAGAACGGAATCTCGTCGTCGAGGTCGCGCGAACCGCCACCGCCGCCGCCCTGGCCACCGCGATTGCCACCGCCGCCACCGCCAAAGCCGCCGCGGTTGCCGCCGCCATAGCTGTCGGTCGGGCTCGACTGACCGAAGTCGGAACGGCCACCGCCGCCGCCACCGTAACCACCGCCCTGGCCGCCACCGTAGCCGACCTGGCCGCCGCCATAGCCGGCGTCACCACCCTGACCACGCGCGTCGAGCATCTGCAGTTCGCCGCGGAACTTCTGCAACACGATTTCGGTGGTGTAGCGCTCGATGCCGTCCTTTTCCCATTTACGGGTCTGGAGCTGGCCTTCGATGTAAACCTTCATGCCCTTCTTCAGGTACTGCTCGGCGACCTTGGCGAGGTTGTCATTGAAGATGACGACCTGGTGCCACTCGGTCTTTTCCTTGCGCTCGCCAGAATTCTTGTCGCGCCAGCTTTCCGAGGTCGCGATCCTCAAATTGACGACCGGCTCGCCTGAATTGAGACGGCGGATTTCAGGGTCGGCACCCAGATTACCGACCAGAATGACCTTGTTGACACTACCTGCCATGACACCGCTCCGCGCTTATCCGAAACCAAAATTCCAAGAAAATGTGAGGGCGCACACTAGCCCAAAGCACGCTCCGCCCGCGCCCCCTGCCGGCGGAAAACCACATACCGTCCACAAGTCATTTTTGTTCTTATTTTGTTCTATCGCTAATGGCGGTAAATGGCAAGAGCCAGTCGCGCCAAATGCAAGCGGGCCGCCCCTTCGGACGACCCGCCAGCATTCTGACGTCAGGAGCAGGGCTTATGCCTCGCCCTGCATGCGGTCCTTGAAGAAATCGAGATGCTTGCGCTGCGCCTCGATCATCTTCTCGCGGTAGATGCCGTAGATCACGTCGGTGTCGTGCAGCGTTACACCCTCGATTGTCGGCGAGGCGAAGGTCGGCAGTTCGATGCCGCGGTCGGCGAGTTTTTGCGCAGTACGCGCGATCAGCTCATGCGTCATGATCATGGCAAGCACCGTCGACGAGCCGGCCACCGGGCGGCTCCAGCCCTTCACCGGCACGATCGCGTCCTCGATCGGCGAGGTCGTGTCGATGACGACGTCGGCGGCATCAGCCAGGCGCTTGCCGGAAGAGTGGCTCGCCGGCTTGTCGAGATTGTTCTTGCTGGTGATGGCGACGACGAACAGCCCGCGCTTCTTGGCGTAGAGCGCGGTGTCGATGCCCGAGGCGTTGCGGCCGCTATGGCCGTAGATGATGATGGAATCGCCGGGGTTGAGCGGCTGGTGGTCGAGAAATTTTTCGGCGTATTTCTCGGTGCGCTCCAGCCACAGAAGCTCACGCACGCCGCCCGAGCCCAGCACGTTGTGCCACATGACGCGCGGGTCGGTCAGCGGATTGAAGCCGACATAGGAGCCATAGCGCGGAAACGCCTCCTGGCATGGCAGCACCGAATGGCCCGAGCCGTAGAGATGCACCAGCCCCTTATTGGCAAGCGTCTCGGCGAGCCTTGCCGAGACGGTTTCGAATGCCGCCTCGTTGGCGCTCGCTGCCCCGTCGATGAGCTTGGCCAGCCGGCTGATGTAGGAAGTCGTCATGGGAAAAACCTTTCAGATGGTCAGAGATGGAGAACGGAACGGATTTCGTAGCGGTCGCCGCGCATGGTCGAGACCGTGAATTCGAACGGGCCGGAGCGGTCGAAGGCGATGCGCTCGACCATGAAGGCGGGACTGCCGGCGGCAAGCTGGATCAGCTCGGCATCTTCAGGCTTGACCTCGCCGATGCGATAGATCTCGCGCGCTTCCTGGGGCACGATGCCGTAGCTCGCCTTCAGCGTCTCATAGAGTGATGAGACGCCAGCCGCAGTCTCGAGCAGGCCCGGAACGCGCGCCGCCGGCAGATGCGCCGTCTGGATGCCGATGGGCTGGTCGTTGCCGAGCCGGAGGCGGCGCAGCTGCAGCACAGGCGTGCCCTCCTCGATCTCCAGCGCGCCAGCCACCTGGGCATCAGCAGGAATGATCCGAGCGTCGAGCAGCCTAGTACCAAGGTTGAGGCCGAGATTGGCCATCTCCTCGGTGAAACTGGTCAGCCCGCGCACGCCGGCAATGACGGTCGGGCTGCGCACGAAGGTGCCACGCCCGTGCTCGCGGCTGAGCAGGCCGGAATCCTCAAGGTTGCGCAGCGCGTGGCGCACGGTGATGCGGCTGACGCCAAGCAGGTCGCACAGCCGCTCCTCATTGGGAATCTGCGCGCCCGTCGCCCATTCGCCCGACGAGATCAGCGTCCGCATCGCTTGTTCGGCCTGATGCCACAGCGGTTCCGGCCGGCTGCGGTTGGGTTTCGCGAAATTTCCAGTCATCGGATTTCGTCCCATTGTTGCCCCCGCGCCCCGGCGAATGCCGCACCGACAAGGCTCGCGTCCTTGCCGAAATCGCCCGCCTCGATGCGCACGCCCCGCAGATGCGGCGGCAATTGCCTTTCCATCGCGGTCCTCACCACCGGCGCCAACACATCGGCTGCCTCCGCCACTCCGCCGGTCAGGATCACCGCCTGCGGGTCGAGCAGCGCCACCGCTGCCGCCAGGCTCACGCCCAGTGCCTGCGCCGGACGCGCCAATGCGCCGAGCGCATCCGCATTTGCCGCACGCGCCGCTGCCACCAGCCCGCGCCCGTCGCCAAACCCGGCCTTTTGGCCGATGGCAGCGAGCGCCCTGCCCGATGCCTGCCGCTCCAGCCAGCCGTCACGGTCGTGGCCCTCATCTTCGAGGTCGGCGCAGGCCCAGCCGAAGGAGCAGGCCGCGCCCTGCCCGCCCCTGACGATGCGCGAGCCCGACAGCACTGCCGAGCCGATGCCGGTGCCGATCGCCACCAGGATGGCGTCCGAAAGCCCCTTGGCAGCACCTGAAGACGCCTCGGCCAGCAGCGCCAGCTGCGCATCCTGCCCAAGGCCGATTGCAAGACCTGGAAACAGCTCTTGCAGATCGACATCGTCGAGCCAGGGCAGATTGGGAATCCACAGGCAGCGCGTGCCACGTGCCGTACCCGGCACCGAGATCCCGAGCCGCTCGGCGCCATGGTCCCGCGTCAGCCCGGTTATCTTGTCGCGGAAGCCGTCGAGCCCCTGGGGCGCCGGCCAAGCGCCGATATGCACGACGCCGGCAGGCGCGGCGGCGTCGCAAATCCCTGCCCGAAGCTGCGTGCCGCCGAGGTCGATGGCCAGAACCTTGCTCATCCCTTCACTCCGGAGCTGACGATGGAGTCGACGAAGAAGCGCTGCAGGAACACAAACAGCACCAGCGGCGGCAGCACGGCCAACGTCGCCCCGGCCATGACGAGGTTGGTGTTCATCGCGCCGCGGTTGTAGCTCAACAGCCGGCTGAGGCTGATGACGATCGGATACTGGTCGGCATTGCCCTGCAGCACCGTCAGCGGCCAGAGATAGCTGTTCCAGTGGTAGACGAAGGCAAACAACGCCAGCGCCGCCACCGCCGGCGTCACCAGCGGCGCCACGATCACGAACAGGATGCGCATTTCGGAGGCGCCGTCCATGCGCGCCGCATCGATCAGGTCGTCGGGCACGCCTGATATGAACTGCCGCATCAGGAAGATGCCGAATGCGTTGGCGAGATTGGGCAGGATCACACCGGCAAGGTTGCCGTCGAGCCCGATGGTGCCGATCATCCGGTAGAGCGGGATCAGCGTCACGATCGGCGGCAGGAACATGGTCGCGATCATAAGCGCAAACAGCGCGTTGCGACCGCGGAAGCGATGCTTGGCGAAGGCATAACCCGCCATCAGGCTGGTGACGATGATGCCGGTCGTGGTGATGGTGGCGATCACGGCCGAGTTCAGCATCGAGCGGCCGACATTGATGACGCCGGAGACCTTTTCGAACGCCTCGAGGCTCGGGCTCGCGGGCAGCCACACCGGCGGCACCTGCATGGTCTCGGCCGGCGTTTTCAGGCTCGACAGCACCATCCACACCAGCGGAAAGGCCGAGGCCACCGCCACCACAAGCATCAGCACGGCAACCATGTAGTCGCCGATGCCCGGCCGGGGTCGGTAGAAAAGAAGCCCGCGGCGCGGCCGCCATTCGCTTGCGGCGCTCATTCGTCGTCTCCCTTCCGGGCAAAGGCGAACAAAGCGAAGATCACCACGATCAGCGACAGCATCAGCGTCACCGCCATGGCCGAGCCCAGGCCGCCCTGGGCGCGTTCGATACCGACGCGCCTGATGTGATAGGTCAGCACATTGGTCGAGCCCACCGGCCCGCCTTGCGTGATCAGCGCCACCGGCTCGAACACCTGCACCGCATTGATGATGGCAATGACCGCACTGAACAGCAGTGTCCGCTTCAGCAAGGGCAGCGTGATCGCGGTGAATTGCTGGCGCCCGTTCGCTCCATCGATGGTCGCTGCCTCGTAGAGGCTGGTCGGGATCTGCGTCAGCCCGGCCACCACAAGTACGGTGAAATAGCCAACCTGCTGCCAGACATTGAGAAACACGATTGATACCAGCGCCGTGCTGGGCGACGACAGCCAGGGCTGCGGCCCAACGCCCAGCCAGCCGAGCATCTGGTTGATCGGCCCCTCGCTCGGCGAATAGAGCTTCGACCAGACCAGCGCCACCGCGATCATCGGCACCATATAGGTCGAAAACAGTATCGTTCGCAGCGCGTTTCCGCCGGCGACGTTGCGCTGGTAAACCAGCAGCCCGAGCCCGACCGAAACAGGCAGGATCAGCGCCACCGACATAAGCGTGTAGAGCGCCGTATTGACCAGCGCGCCCTTGAAATCGCGCCCCACCGAGGTCGCGCCAAAAATCTCGCGGAAATTGTCGAACCCGACGAATTTGGCCGTCTGGAAACCGGTCTGCGTCGACCAGTCCTGCAGCGACAGCCACACCGTCAGCACCATCGGCACGACGATGAAGGCGCCGATGAGCGAGACGGCCGGCGTCAGCATCATCCAGACGGAATGTTGGTGGGTTCTTGTCATGAAATGGATCAGGTGCAGTCGAGGGTGCGCGAAACGGTGACACTGCGTGGCTTCTCCCCGTTCATGGGGAGGTGAGAGGCGGTCCGCATAGCGGACGAAAAGGCAATTGCTGGCTTTTCGAGCATCGAATACCGGCAGGCAGATAAGGGGCAGCGCCCAGCTCTCCGAATTTGGAGCTACCCCTCATCCGACCCTTCGGGCCACCTTCTCCCCGCCAGCGGGGAGAAGGAAAAAGGCCTACTTCGCAGCCTTCTCCAGGATCGAAGCCGCATCAGCCTGCGCATTCGTCTGCGCCTCGGCGGCCGAGACCTTGCCATATTGCAGCGCCTCGATGGTCTGCTGCAGCGACTCCGAGAACTCCTGGCCGCCGAGCACGACCGGGAACGGCTTGGCGTCGGCCAGCACGCTGACATAACCCGACAGGAACTCGGAACCGAGCTTGTCCTTGAAGGCTTCGACGTCAGAGGTCCGCGACGGCAGGATACCCATCGACATCAGGATGTTGGCCATGGCGGAGGCGCCGTTCGGGCCGGACTTCGGGCTGTTCAGCCAGGCGAGGAAGTCCCACGCCGCCTGCTGCTCGGCTTCCGCTGCGCCCGCATTCACCACCGTCATCCACGAATAGGAGATCGAGCGCGGCTTGTCGCCCGAAGGCCCCACCGGGATAGGTGCTGTGGCGATGTCGGCGAACTTGTCGGTCATGCCCGCCTTGAGCGCGCTTTCCCACCAGTTTGCCATGATGATCATGCCGGTCTTGCCGGAGACGAAGTTGTCGAGGAACGGCCCGGTCGTGTTGGCGTCGGCCGTGCCCATGGCCGGGTCGCTGGAGCCGGCCTTGATCAGCTCCTCATAGAGCTGGAAGGTTTCGCCTGCATTCTTGCTGTCCAGCACCGGCTTGCCGTCGGTCACCAGCTCGCCGCCATTGGACACCAGAAGCGACGAGAACGGATGCACCACACCAGCCGCCCAGCTGTTGATCATGCCAAAGCCCTGCTGTCCCGCATCCTTCTTGGTCAGCTTGGCGGCGGCGTCCTTCAGCTCGTCCCAGGTTTTTGGGGCCGCCGCAATACCGGCATCCTTGAACAGCGCCTTGTTGTAGTTCAGCGCATAGACGTCGATCTCGTTGGGCACGCCATAGAGCACCCCGCCGACACTTGCCGCAGACACCACGCCTGCCGGCCAGCCGCCCTTGACCTCGCCGGCAACAGCCTCGGGCGCCGGGGCGACCAGCTTGTCGCGCGCCAGCTCCGGCAACCACAGGTCGTAGATTCCGGCAATGGTGGCGCCCTGCCCGCCGCCCTGTGAGCGTAGCGTCGTCAGAAGGTCACCGAACGGGACGGCGCGCACCGTCACCGACACGTCGGGATGGTCCTTGGAAAAGTCCTTGGCCGCCTGCTCCAGCAGCGCCACCGTCTCCGGCGACCAATGGGTCAGGTAGGAAATATTGACTGACTGCGCCCACACGGCGCTCGGCAACAGGGCGATGCCGGCGGCCAGCGCGCCCTTGATCCACGCGAGTTTCATGAAATCGTCCTCCACATGCGGGGCCATGTTCCCGGCTTGACCCGCGCCAAGAGGTTATAACGTCATACTGACCTGTCAAGCAGCCAAATGAAATTTGCTGAGCCGTGAGATGCGCAGCGGATCCGCAGACAGCCACCAGGCATTTGGCAGGAGGCCGTCGGCGCCCGCTTGCAGTCGAGCACGCCCTCCGCGACAACTGCCCTGCAGCAAAATCCGATCTGGCTTTGGGAGTATCCGGTGATCGCCGCTTATATCGACGAGTTCATCATGCTCTGCGCCGGCGCCTGGATGACGGCTGTCGGCTTCGGCTATGTCGACCTGCCGACACCAGCCAACCATCCCTGGCTCGGCAACCTCGTGCGCCAGTTCAAATGGATGGGACCGTTGCTGATGTTGATCGCCGTCGTCCTCGGCGTCGCCGCACCATCCTGACGACCAGCCGGGAATGTGCAGAGAGTTCCAGGCCGCAGCGTTGACAAGGCAGAGCGGCTGCGGGCATGCTCCGCTTGCTGCGTAGGGCGCATCGGCGAGAGCCGAAAGGGCAATGCCCGCCTGCGATAGACAGACACCCCAGTTGCGCCCATGTCGAACCTCGAAAACCTCAGAAAACAGGCCAAGCAGGTCCTGCGCTGGCATCGCGAAGGCTATTTTCCCGTCGCGGCACAAATCCGGGACACGTTGCCCCGTTTCAGCCGGCTCAGCGACAGCGAGATCATGCGTACCGCCTTCAGGCTCAGCGACGCCCAGGAATTCGTCGCGCGCCGGCAGGGTTTTGACGATTGGCAGGCGCTCAGATCAGGAGCACACGCAGTGACAACTTCCAACCGCGCCCGCCCGCCAGTTCTCAGCTCGGTCTCGGCGCAACTCTTCGTCGCCGACATCGCGGCATCCTGCGCCTTCTTCACCGAAAAGCTCGGCTTCACCGTCGACTTCGTCTATGGCGAGCCGCCTTTCTACGGCCAGGTCGTCCGCGACCGGGCCGCACTCGCCCTCAGGCTCGTTTGCGAACCGGTCTTCGTCAGCGACATCAGGACGCGCGAGCACTTGCTGTCGGCCTCGATCGCCGTCGACACGGCAGCCGAGATCAAGCAACTCTTCCTCGATTTCCAGGCTGCCGGCGTGACGTTCCACCAGACCTTGCGAAAGGAGCCATGGGGAGCCCGCAACTTCATCGTGCTCGACCCTGATGGCAATCTGATCTTGTTCGCCGGGCCTGCCGACTGAAATCGCTCGCACCGGAGCGCGCCTTTGCCTGGCACAACCCCGGAAAATGCGCTCAATCTGGCGTGAACTCAAAGGTCGCGATCGTTTCTGACACGGTTTGTCGGTTGCTCCGCAAGCCTCGAAACACCGCAAGATCGTCCGCCCGGTCGACAAGCGCGAGATGCTCTTCGATGACGTGATAATGCGGGCGAGAAAAATAGTCGTGCACCAGGATCGGGCCCGACGTGTTGAGCGCACTCGTCAGCGCACAGGCGACCCTGAACCTGCCGTCGACGAGCACCATCGCCTCGCCCGTCACCGGCCACGGCGCACGCGCATAGCCCGGCCATCTCGGCCGGGCGGCTTCATCCTTGGGAAAGCCCCATTCCTTGACCGGGCCGATATCGGCGTGGACAAGGGTAACCCGCGCGCGGACCAGTTCAGGATCGTCGCGCAGCCTCGCCAGCCACAGCGGATCGCTCTCCACCGAGATGATCCGGCGCACGCCGTTGGCCAGCGCAAACAAGGTGCTGGCGCCTGCCCCGTACTCGACCACCAGTCTGCGTTTGCTGAGGTGACGGCGCAGAAGCTCGGTCTCCGCCTGCGTCATCAGCGGCAATCGCTCGGCGCGCCGCCTCCACCGGCGAACGAAGGGGATCAGGTCCAGCATGGCTTCACGCTAGAAAGAAGCGGACCGTGAAGCAACTGGCAGCTGAGACAGGCTCCCGGGACATCGCGTGCTAAAAGAACTCCTAGCTCGCGCTGTAGACCGGTGCCGATTGAAGGTAGCGCCCGAAGGCATCGGCATTCGGAGGCGCGAACCGTTCGGCGAGCGGATTGCGTTTCTTGACGGTCGCTCCGATGTCTTCGAGCAGTTCATCGAAATGCCTGAAGTGATAGGGCGCGACACAGAGCCCGCCATAGACGCTTGCCGCCGGCCGCTCGTTGCGTTTCCAGTCGAGCATCATGTCGATGTTCTCACGCATCTCGCGCGCCGATGGCTGCTTCGCCAGCATGCCATCGGCATAACGCACCAGCCAGTTGGCGGCGAGATCGGCACACAGCACCGTGCAGAACGACGAGTTGAAACCGACGAAGCCGAGATCGGGAATATCGGGGTTGGCAATCACCCGGTACAGCCGGTACTGGCCGTCGTCGTCGATCAGCTTGCGGCGCACATCCTCGGGCAGGAACGGAATGCCCATCTTCCAGCCCGTTGCCAGCACGGCGAGATCGGCCTTCACCACTTCGCCCCCGGTCAGCGCCACCGAACCATTTTCATAGTGGTCGAATGTGCCCTGCACTGCCTTGATGCGTCCCGAGCGGATCATCTCGAAGAAACCAGGCGTCACGATCGGCACCGAACAGTTGATCTCCTGCTCGATCGGCACCTTCGGGCGCATGCCCGCCTTGTTCAGCTTGAGCTGCATGGTCAGCAAGCTTTCCAGCGCCCGCCAATTCGCCCAGACGAACGGTTTTGCAATTGCATGCTTCAGGCGCCCGAAAGCGGTCAGCCCCCAGCCGGGAAACATGTTCTCCTGGGCGCGGATGTAGAGGATGCGCTTGAAGTTGATCAGGCCGCCGATGAAATAGGGAATGCGCCAGATCGGCTCGCGATAGACGATGGTCACGTTGCGTGCGCCCTTCTGCGCCGCGTTGACGGCAATATCGGTGGCCGATTTCGAGAAGCCGAGCACCACCACGTCCTTGTCCTTCACGACAGCCGGATCGGTGTATTCACTCGAATGCATGACCGCGCCGCCGGCAGCAGCAAACACATCCCTGCCCGGAAACTCAGGGATGTTCTTGTCGCTGAAATTGCCGGTGCAGACGACGACGAAGTCGAAATGCTCGCGGGAAGCGCCACCCTTTTCGTCCTCGAGCGTCAGCGTCCAGCCGCCTTCGCCGCCCCGCTCCATGCCGGCGACCGCGCAGCCGTAGCGAATGATGCCGGGCAGCCCGTGCTTGCGCGCATAGTCGGCAAGATAGGCATGCACCTGCATACCCTTCGGCCACTCCGGAAACTCATCCGGCATCGCCATGTCGGTGTAGCGATAGAGCTCCTTGGGACTCTGCGTCTGTACGTCGGGATAGGAGCGCGCCGGCTCCCACACGCCTCCGAGATCGCCGCTGCGCTCGACGATGGTCACGTCATGCCCATGCTGCCTGAACGTCTTGGCCGCCACCAGCCCGCTGACGCCGGCGCCGATCACGCACACTTTCTTCTTGCTGACCATGTGCTCCTCCTGATTTTTGCCAACGGCCCGCCGCCCCGCCCGCACCATGGCTCGGGAGGTCCTCGCCGACGGGCAGCCGGCATTCACTGTTGAACGATGGACGCATCAGCCCGATCGCAGGCCGATCCGGCCTACGTTCAAGCGATCGTCTCTCGGAACTGCGGCTTGGTGCGCCTAGTCGTTGGCTTCCGGCGGCAGGAAGTTGACCTCGTGCTCAGCCGAGACCTTCACCACTTCGGCCACGTCGGTCATGTTGTCGAGCTTGATGAACAGGTCTTCCAGCATCCGGGCCGGCGACACCCAGAACAGCGCTCGCGTCGGCTTGTCCGACTTGTTGAAGTAGCCGTGTGGAATGCCCCTGGGCATGCGCACGAGATCGCCGGCCTTGGCCTTCACCCATTCACCGTCGAGCTTGAGGTCGAGCTCGCCCTCCTGCACCAGGATGAACTCGTCCTGGGTCGGATGGATATGCACGGGCACGAACTGGCCGGGCGCGCTGTTGGTCTCGAAGGCGAAGGTCGAGTCGCACACGGCCTTCGGAAAATAGACCTGGCCCAGGATGTTCCAGCTCTTGCCGGCAAAACCCTTGCCGTCCTCGGTGATGCCCTTGGCGAGATTGTCAGACATGAATTTCCTCCCTTTGCCGGACCGCCTTTTCTTGGAAAGGTCCCGATCCTCCACGGCAGAGAATGCCCGCATCCCGGCAAAACGCTATCCGGCAAACGTTCGGATTATCCAGAAAACGAAATAATCGTTTTCTCCGCCTGCGGCATTTCAGGCTCCGGTTGGCGGCCGTTCGAACTGTGTTACGATCCCTGGATGGAAACGGACGTGGCAACGCGCGCGGCCCCGCTTTCACGGCATGTCCTGTTTCAGTCCGACGACCTCGACTGCGCCAGGGAGCGGGTAGCCCAGAAGTTCTGCAACCACCGGCTCGACATCATCGGCGACCGGCGTCCCTTCCGCGCTGCCCATCATCATGTCCGCGGCGACATGATCTCGCTCAACTACATCAGCTATGGCGCGGACGTGCTGATCGACCCGGGCGAACTCGGCCATTTTTACCTGATCCAGGTCCCGCTCGCCGGAACCGCCACCATCCGCAACGGCCGCAAGGAGTTCGTCTCCCATGGCGGCGCCGCCTCCGTGCTCAACCCGCATTGGGCGACCCGCATGCGCTGGTGGCAGGGCTGCGCGCAGCTGCTCGTGCAGGTCCGCAGGACGCCATTCCAGGCGTTCGCCGAACGTATGCTCGACCGCGAGCTGCCTGACGCTGTCAGCTTCGATCCGGAGATCGACATGACGCGGCCTGAGATGATTGCCTGGCGCGGCTTTGTCGACGCCCTTGTCCATGATGCCGAGCAGGAGCCCTCGCCTGCGGCCGATCTCAGCCGCGCCTTCCGCGAGCAGCAATTGCTCGAGTTCTTCATCCGGGCCCAGCCGGGCAACCTTGCGCCCTTTGTCGACGCACGCCCCCAGGCAGCGGCACCTCGCCACGTCAGGCGCGCCGAAGAGTTCATCCGCGCTCATGCCGAGGCGCCCATCGCCCTGCTCGATATCGCCGAGGCATCAGGCGTCAACTGCCGCACGCTCCAACTCGCCTACAAGTCGACCTACGGCTTCTCGCCCATGCATGCGTTGCAGAAGGAGCGCATGCGCCGCGTGCGCTACGACCTGTTGCAAGGCAACGCAGCAACCTCGGTCGCCGACATCGCCCTCAAATGGGGTTTTTCGCACCTTGGCCGCTTTTCAGCCGCTTATCGCGACGAATTCGGCGAACTGCCGCGCCAGACCCTGCGCGACCGGGCTGGCTGACCTTCTTCCCTGCACGCTAAAGGGGCCTCTATCTCCCGCCATTGGCAAGAACCGGCGGGTTCAATGTCGTCGAGGCCGGCTGTCCGGTGCCTCGGCCCCCGGTCACCTCAAGGACGCAGGCCGGCCCCCTTGCGCTGGTGATAGGTCAGCGCCGCCCGCAGGCAGAATGCCAGGGCAGCCTCTGGAATGACCCCGTCTGCGGGTACGATCACTGCCCTGTTGCCCTCGAACTCCAGTTCGCCGCCAAGATGCGAGCGAAAGGTTTCGACCAGCGTCGTGTTGCAGTTGACGAACACCGCGCACCTGTCGGGAAAGGATCTGGTCGCGCCCAGCCGGACTGTCGATCCGCTGCCGCTCGCTTGCGTCAGATAGGCCGGCTCGCCCCATTTGAGCGTTTCGGTCAAAGGCCCGACACCTTCGGTTTCCGCCGCCATCTCGAAGATCAGATCGCGGATGTCGAGCAATCGGGTTCGCACCGCCTCGGGATGACGCGACAGCGCCGCGCGGATCGCCTCCGGCACGGGCGGTGCGGGCGCCTTTGCAACCTCATCCATGCCGCGCCTCATCAGCCAGGGCCAATTCGACCGCGGCTTCGGCGTGAATCTTGACCATGTCATGGGCTGGCACCGGATAGTCCTCCATGGCCAGCACCAGCGGCAGCTCCGTGCAGGCCACGACGACCGCCTCCGCCCCTTGCGCCTGCAGGCCCTGCGCCACGCGCAGCAGCAGCGATTTCGCCTCCGGCCTGACGATGCCAAGCGTCAGTTCGTCGATGATCATCCTGTGCACGGCCAGGCGTTCGTCTTCCGGCGGCACAAGCGCCTCGATGCCGAATTGCCGCCTGAGCCTTTCGGCGAGAAAACCAAGTTCCATCGTGTAGCGTGTGCCCAGCAGCCCGACCCGCCTGTGTCCCGCCGCCTGCAACACCTTGCCGGTCGGATCGACGATATGCAGCAGCGGGATGCTGATGGCCTCGGCGACCTTGTTGGCAACGTAATGCGGCGTCACCGCCGTCAGCATGGCGAAAGCGGCACCGCCCGCCTCCAGATGCCGCGCCGCCTTGGTGATCACCTCGGCAATCCGATCCCAATCGCCCTTGGCGGCAAGGTCGTTCAGTTCGTCGAAGTCCAGCGAATACATCAGAGACCGCGCATTGTGATGCCCGCCCAGCCTGCCATGTGCCGCCTGATTGATGAGACGATAATAGAGCGCGCTGGATTCCCAGCTCATGCCCCCAAGCAAACCGATCAGTTCAGTCTGGCGTCCGGTCATCATCTTCCCCCCAAAGCGCCCGGAACAGACATCGGGCGACAGACATCAGTTCGGGATCAACAGGGAGTTATTCAAGTCCGACAGGAAGCTGAACCCGTTCCATGTGAACGGTACTTGACGATAGGCGTCCGGCGGACTTGAAGCCAGCGTCCTGTCTATGTCACCGCACAAATGCCACTAGCTGTGGAAGGACCCAGGCCACGAGTGTGTATTCGTGCAGACATTCTGACGAGATCCAGGCTGACCTCTGCGCGACAATCGGGATTCCTGCTGCCGCCGGAAATCTCTTGAAGCCAGTCGCCCAATTCTTGAATCCTATCCCAAAAACATGGCCCCGCCGCTCCGGGGAGCGCACGGGGCCTTTTGTCGGGTTGTGCCCTTGATTGCCGGGAGTGGTTTACCGGCTTGCTATCTCGGATGCGTAGTGGCGCTCGGCCACAGATCCGACCATGGTCTCAAATTGTAGGGGATCAACAGATCACGGTTTGCCAGGCTTTTCACAAGGAATTGCCGCACCTGTGCCTGCTGCGGTTCCGTCTGTTTAGCGGAACCCTTTGGGACTGTCCGGTGGAGTCATGCCTAGCTCCTACGTCAGTTGTGCCAATTGTGCGCCCGCTGCTCAACTCGCGTGTCTGCGGCGTCTCGCAGACCGACCGTAGCATGGTGAGGAGCCCTCAAGGGAGGCTCGGCCTCAGGCGACATCAGCAGTCTGCATCCCTGATTCGGCCGCGTCAACTACAACATTGTTAGAGGGAAAAAATGTGATCGAAGGTCGGGTTCAGCCGATCCGATCCAGCCAACACTCCTGCCATACCGTTGTCAGCATGGCGTTCGGCCTTTGTTCTTTTCACTTGCCCGCCGGCGCCAAAGGCGCTTAAACGCAATGCGGAGTGAACGGCCGCCTCTCGACCGGGCGGCAAAAATACCTACATGAGGGGATGGTCGGGCTAACCCGCCACTCCGAGCAATTCCAGATTTGAGGCGGCGGCGCGGCAATGGCCGATCATAAGTACATTTCCATTCGCGGTGCGCGCGAACACAATCTCAAGAATGTCGACCTCGACCTGCCGCGTGACCGGCTGATCGTGATGACCGGCCTGTCCGGCTCGGGCAAGTCGTCGCTCGCCTTCGACACCATCTATGCCGAGGGTCAGCGCCGTTATGTCGAGAGCCTCTCGGCCTATGCCCGCCAGTTCCTCGAGATGATGCAAAAGCCCGACGTCGACCAGATCGACGGCCTGTCGCCGGCAATCTCGATCGAGCAGAAGACGACGTCGCGCAACCCGCGCTCGACGGTCGGAACCGTCACCGAGATTTACGACTACATGCGCCTTCTGTTTGCGCGCGTCGGTGTCCCCTATTCGCCGGCCACCGGCCTGCCGATCGAGAGCCAGACCGTCTCGCAGATGGTCGACCGCGTGCTGGCGCTGGACGAAGGCACTCGCCTGTTCATCCTTGCTCCCATCGTCCGTGGCCGCAAGGGCGAGTACAAGAAGGAGTTGGCCGAGCTTCAGAAGAAGGGGTTCCAGCGCGTCAAAATCGACGGCGCCTTCTACGAAATCGGCGAAGCGCCTGTTCTCGACAAGAAGTACAAGCATGACATCGACGTCGTCGTCGACCGCATCGTCGTACGCCCCGATCTCGCCACCCGCCTGGCGGATTCGATGGAAACGGCGCTGAAGCTCGCTGATGGCCTTGCCGTCGCCGAATTCGCCGACAAGCCGCTCGACGCCAGCCAGACCGGCGAGGACTCGGTCAACAAGTCCGCCAACGAAACCCACGAGCGCATTCTTTTCTCGGAAAAATTCGCCTGCCCCGTATCGGGATTCACCATCCCCGAAATCGAGCCGCGGCTGTTTTCGTTCAACAATCCGTTCGGCGCCTGCCCGGCCTGCGACGGTCTCGGCAACCAGCGCGCCATCGACCCGGCCTTGATCGTACCCGAGGATCACGTCTCGCTGCGCGAGGGTGCTGTCGCGCCCTGGGCCAAGTCGACCTCGCCCTATTACGCCCAGACGCTGGAAGCGCTCGGCAAGGTCTATGGCTTCAAGCTCGGCGACCGCTGGCGCGACCTGTCGACGGAAGCGCAGGAAGCCATTCTGCGCGGCACGGGCGCCAAGGAAATCACCTTCAACTATGATGACGGCCTGCGTTCCTACAAGACGACGAAGACCTTCGAGGGTGTGATTCCCAATCTCGAGCGCCGCTGGAAGGAAACCGAATCCGCCTGGATGCGCGAGGAGATCGAGCGCTTCATGTCGGCGACGCCCTGCCCGGCTTGCGCTGGCTATCGCCTCAAGCCCGAGGCGCTCGCCGTCAGGGTTGGCGGCAAGCACATCGGCGAGGTCACCGGCCAGTCGATCCGTAAGGCCAACGCCTGGTTCGAAGAGCTTCCGGCCCTGCTCAACGACAAGCAGAACGAGATCGCCGTCCGCGTCCTCAAGGAGATCCGCGAGCGCCTGCGCTTCCTCAATGACGTCGGCCTCGACTATCTGACGCTGTCGCGCAACTCCGGCACGCTGTCAGGTGGCGAAAGCCAGCGCATCCGTCTCGCCTCGCAGATCGGCTCGGGCCTGACAGGCGTGCTCTACGTGCTCGACGAGCCGTCGATCGGCCTGCACCAGCGCGACAATGACCGGTTGCTCGACACGCTGCGCCACCTCAGGGACCTCGGCAACACGGTCATCGTCGTCGAGCATGACGAGGATGCAATCCTGACCGCCGACTATGTGGTCGACATCGGCCCCGCCGCCGGCATCCATGGCGGCAATATCATCGCCGAAGGCACGCCGCAGCAGGTCATGGCCAATCCGAACTCGATCACCGGCAAATATCTGTCGGGCGAGCTTGAGATCGCCACGCCGGCGACGCGCCGCGAGCTGAAAAAGAACAAGCGCATCAAGGTGGTCGGCGCGCGCGGCAACAATCTGAAGAACGTCAGCGCCGAGATCCCGCTGGGCACCTTCACCGCCGTCACAGGCGTGTCGGGCGGCGGCAAGTCGACCTTCCTCATCGAGACTCTGTTCAAGGCGGCGTCGCGCCGCATCATGGGGTCGCGCGAGCACCCGGCCGAGCATGACCGCATCGAGGGCCTCGAATTCCTCGACAAGGTCATCGACATCGACCAGTCGCCCATCGGCCGCACGCCGCGCTCCAACCCGGCCACCTACACCGGCGCGTTCACGCCGATCCGCGACTGGTTCGCCGGCCTGCCGGAGGCCAAGGCGCGCGGCTACCAGCCGGGACGCTTCTCCTTCAACGTCAAGGGCGGCCGCTGCGAGGCCTGCCAGGGTGACGGCGTCATCAAGATCGAGATGCACTTCCTGCCCGACGTCTACGTGACCTGCGACGTCTGCCACGGCAAACGCTACAACCGCGAGACCCTCGACGTGCTTTTCAAGGGCAAGTCGATCGCTGACGTGCTCGACATGACCGTCGAGGAAGGCGTCGAGTTCTTCGCGGCAGTGCCGGCGGTGCGCGACAAGCTGACGACGCTCAACCAGGTCGGCCTCGGCTACATCCATATTGGCCAGCAGGCCAACACGCTGTCGGGCGGCGAGGCCCAGCGCATCAAGCTGGCCAAGGAGCTGTCACGCAAGGCCACCGGCAAGACGCTCTACATCCTGGACGAGCCGACCACCGGCCTGCATTTCCACGACGTGGCCAAACTGCTCGAGGTGCTGCACGAACTCGTCGACCAGGGCAACACGGTCGTCGTCATCGAGCACAATCTCGAAGTCATCAAGACCGCCGACTGGGTGCTCGACCTCGGTCCCGAGGGCGGCGACGGCGGCGGTGAGTTGGTGGCGGCCGGTCGTCCCGAGGACATCGTCGCCGAACCGCGCAGCTACACCGGCCGGTTCCTCAAGGACCTGCTGGAGCGCCGGCCCAAGGGCAAGCGCGAAGCGGCGGAATAGTACCTTGATGTCGGCTAGCGAAGCTAATCCCGTTCCGCTGGCCGACATTCCCGGCACTCCAGAATTGATCCAGTGGTTCGGGAGTTTTCCAAGATTCCATGACGCGACGATACTGGGCATCGACCTGAGGACGGGCGAACCCAGCCGCCTTCGTATTCGCGCCTTCAGGATGACAGACGAAGTTGACGACAAAGGCTATTTCGTCCTCGATCGTCATGCACTCGTGACTGTCACCATTGAAGGTGTCACCGAGGTCAATCTTGTCGATTTCAAGTTGCCAGGGATCATCGGTGACATGGTCATCGCCTCACATGATGCCGGTTTCCGCATTTCATGGGATTCAGCCTACGGCGTCAGTGGCAGCATCGTCGCCGACAGTATCCGCTTTGAGATTGAAGCATTGCAGCCAGACGAATCTGGCTAGCAAATCCCACACGACCACCGGCTTCTACGAGCTCGCCATGAGGGCAATGGAGGCGTCTCGCCGTCAATCGGGCGCGTGGTTGAAGCACCTCGGCGCACGGCTTAGGCACCCCGGAAAGATCCTCATGGTAAGCTTGTCGAACCATGAGGATCCAGAAACCCTGCTGCCTCAGCCCTTACCGGCGGTCTTGGAACCTGGCTTCAGCATCTTCCAGTTGCCATAGAAGATCGCGTTGACCTTCTCGACCAGCACCGAAATCACCGAGACGAGGGATGAAATGAGACGCGGGAATGGCGTCGGCCTGACGATGTCCATGAACACGCAGTAGCGCCGGGCGTCATACTGGTTGACCGAGCGATGGATCAGCGTGTCGTCGAAAATGTAGAGCGGGTCGTCGTGCCAGTAGTGCTTTTGGTCGCCGCATTCGATGAAGATCTGGTCTGTCTTCACCGGTGACAGATTGTAGAGCACGCGCAGCGTCAGCCGGATCGGGCCGTAGTGGAACGACGTCGATTCGCGTCCCGAGAACACCGAAACGGCGATCGTCTTGATGAAGCGGAACTCGCGCTTGAACTCCTGGATGTTGTGCGCGTTCTCCTTGCCGTACCACCTGTACACATACATGCCGCGCCGGCCGGCCTCGAACACCTTGTCGATGTCGCCGACGACCTCGTCCTTGCGCGCCCTAAACGTGTCGAGCACGAAGTCGACCTCCTCCTGCCATTCGGGCGGCAGATCCTGCAGCTTGTAGATGCCCTTGTTGCGGTAGCTCAAAAGATCGATCAGCAGGTTGAACGGCGACAGAAGCCAGGTCGGTATGCCGTTGCCGAGGAAATAGCGCTCGAAAACCATCGCGTCGCGGCGCGTGTTGCGCATCACGTCGATCAGGCCGGTGGCGAGGAAAAACAGCGTGACCACGGGGATGAAATAAAGTCCCGCGGCAAGGACCACCGCGGCGATGGCCAGCTTGCGGATGGTACGGTTAGACATGCTCATGGTCGGCCCCAGATTGGTGGAAGTCGCTCGAAAAGCCCCGGCACACTCATAGGCGTGGCAAACGCATTTGAACAGCCGGCGGCGACTCTCGGAAAACAGGGTTGAGCACGCCTACATTGCGGCAATCTGTACAAATTTACCGGACACACAGGTCAGGCGGCCTTCACTGCCCCAGCTTCGCTGCGCAGCAGCCACCAGCCATAGATGCCGATGAGGCGGGCGATCAGGAATTCCCTGATTTCCGAGAGCTCATAGCCATCTGCGATGCAGCGACGATGTCAGGAGGGTTCGCCGCACGCCTCATCGCGGCTTTGCCCAGTCAGCCTGTTCGGCTAGAAATGGCCGCACAAACGGATGCGCTGAAGGGGTCATCGATGAGTGGAAAAATCCGTGCCGGCATGGGCGGCTGGACCTTCGAGCCGTGGGAAGGCACGTTCTATCCGGAGAAGCTGTCCAAGGCCAAGCAGCTCCAGTTCGCCGGCAGCCAGGTGCCATCGATCGAGGTCAACGGCACCTATTATTCCGGCTTCAAGGAACCGACCTTCCTGAAATGGGCCTCAGAGACACCGGACGGTTTTGTCTTCACGCTCAAGGGCAACCGCTTCGTCACCAATCGCCGCGTGCTGGCCGAGGCAGGCGAATCGATCGAACGTTTCGTCACCCAGGGCATCGCCGCCCTCGGCGAAAAGCTCGGCCCGATCCTGTGGCAGTTCGCGCCCACCAAGAAGTTCGATGCCGACGATTTCGAGGGCTTTCTCAAGCTGCTGCCTGAAAAGCAGGATGGCATCACGCTTCGCCACGCGCTCGAGGTGCGCAATGCCAGCTTCGTCGTGCCCGAATTCGTCCAGCTGGCGCGCAAGTACAACGCGGCCATCGTCTATGCCGACCACGCCACCTATCCGGCAATTGCCGACGTGACAGGCGATTTCGTCTACCTCCGGCTGCAGACCGGCAGCGATGACAATCACGACTGCTACACCCCGCAAGCCCTCGACGAATGGGTCGAGCGTGCAAAGACCTTCGCTGCGGGCGGCGTGCCTGGCGACCTCCACCGCGCCGATCCCTCGACCGAGGCCCCGGTCAAACCGCGCGACGTGTTCGTCTACTTCATCACCGAGGGCAAAGTCCGCGCCCCGTTCGGCGCCATGGCCTTCATGAAGCGGATCAACGGCTAGTTCCAGGAAATTGTGACGCGGTTTCCGTCCGGAATTGCGTCAAGGCAAGGAGGCCGAGCGTTTTCGCGGTTCGAAATAACGCGGAAATGCTCTGGTCTCTTGACGCGTCAGGCTCCAACGACGCGCCCCGAACCAGCCGTCAACGCGTCCCAGCCAGCCATCGCACCATCGGCCACCGCCAACAGCGTCTCGCGCGTCGCACCGTCGCGCGCCTGTACCGACATGCCCTGCTGTACGGCTATGATGAAGGCAGCCAGCCCGGCGCAGTCGGTCGTTGACGGCAGGTCGCCCTGCCCCACGGCATGCCGCAGTCGCTCGTTCAGCTGCCGCGTGCTCGACAGCCGGCGCTCGCTGAGATCGTTGAACACCTCACGATTGCTTTCGCTGACATTGAGCGCGCCCAGCACGATCAGGCAGCCCCTGGGATCATCAGGTTCGCTGAACGCCCTGGCCGAAGCGCGCAGGAAACTCGCAATCGCCTCCCTGATGCTACCGGGGCGCTCGAAGGCCCCCCAGACCTCGACGCCTTCAGTCGCGCCATAGAGATCGACAGCTTCGCGAAACAACGTCTCCTTGCTGCCGAATGCAGCGTAAAGGCTGGGCGAGTTGATGCCCATCGCTGTCGTCAAATCCGCCAGAGACGACCCGTCATAACCCTTTTTCCAGAATACCCGCATCGCCTGCCGCAAGGCTGCATCGCGATCGAAGCTGCGCGGACGACCCTTCTGAGACATCGAAAACCTTTCTGTTGTGATCGATACATAAATCCCTTGACCGTTCGGGGCAAGAGTGCCACCTATTTTGTATTATTCACTACAGAAAGATGAATCATGCCCACCTCACCCAACACCACCGACCTCCACGGCAAGGTCGCCCTCGTCACCGGCGGTAGCCGCGGCATCGGTGCGGCCATCGCCCGGCAACTGGCAGCCGCCGGCGCTGATGTCGCCTTGACCTATGCCCGCTCGGCGGAAAAAGCACAGGGCGTCGTCGCTGAAATCGAAGCCACCGGCCATCGCGCGCTGGCGATCCAGGCCGACAATCTCGATGCGGGGGCCGTCGAGGCGGCCGTCACCGCGACTGTCTCAACGCTCGGTCGCCTGGACATTCTCGTCAACAGCGCCGGCATCTGGCATGCCGGCACCATCGACACGGTCACCTTGGCCGAGCTCGACGAGGTGATGTCGGTCAATTTCCGTGCCCCGTTCATCGCCTCCCGCGCGGCTGCCGGCGTCATGCCCGAGGGCGGCCGCATCATCTCCATCGGCAGCAATCTCGTCGACCGTGTCCCCTTCGAGGGCATCGGACTTTATTCGGCCAGCAAGGCCGCACTGGTCGGTCTGACCAAGGGCCTGGCCCGCGATCTCGGCCCGCGCGGCATTACCGTCAACGTCGTCCATCCCGGTTCCACGGACACTGACATGAACCCGGCCGAGGGTGACGGCGCCGACCACCAGCGCAACCTCATGGCCATCCCGCGCTTCGGCTCGCCTGACGACATCGCCGGACTCGTTACCTGGCTCGCCGGCCCCCAGGGCCGCTTCGTCACAGGCGCCGCACTCACCATCGACGGCGGCACCAACGCCTGAGGTTGCTGCTTTGCTAGATCAGTTCGATGCGACGGGCGGGAGAAGGATGACGGCCTCGCAGCTTAGCGCGCCGGAACCGGCCCTTCGCGCCCACCTCGCCCGCAAGAAATCCCTCACCCGCTCAACCCAGCCACGACCTCTTTCAATGCCAGCGGCAGGTCCTCAGCGATCAGCCCCGGCCCGAAAAGCCGTGCCGCATCGGCATGCATCCACACGGCCGCGCAGGCAGCCTCGAAGCCCGGCATGCCCTGCGCCACCAGAGCCGCGACGATGCCCGACAAGACATCGCCGGAGCCGGCAGTGGCCAGAAGCGGCGTACCGTTGCTGTTGATCGCGGCCCGCCCGTCGGGCGCGGCGATCACCGTGTCGGGGCCCTTGTAGACGATGACGGCATGCGCCTTCACGGCCGCAGCACGCGCCCGCTCCAGCTTGGACAGCGACGCATCGGCGGCAATCTCGGGAAACAGCCGGCCGAACTCGCCATGATGTGGCGTCAGCACCAGCCCCGGCCCCGCTCGTTTTCGCGCCTCGAAAAAGGCGGCCCTCTGCCGTGATAGCGAAGTGATGCCGTCGGCATCGAGTACCAGCGTGCCAAAGCGGCCATGCGCATGCCCCATCAGTTCGAGCGCGAAGCGGCCGACCTCGGGCTCCGGGCTCAGCCCCGGCCCATAGACCAGCACAGCCGGCTTGCGGGCGTCGAGAAAGGCAATCGCGTCCTCGATACTGTCCGAGCGTCTTAATATGATCGAGGTCAGGTGTGCGGCATTGGCCGCCAGCGCCGATCCGGGCGACAGCACCGTCACCGCCCCGGCACCCGCCCGTGCAGCAGCCATCGCCGATAGGCGTGCCGCGCCCGTCGCCGCCATCCCGCCGGAGAAGACGCCGACATGGCCGCGGCTGTATTTGTGGTCGTTCTCGGCAGGCACCGGAAACTGCCCGCGCCACCAGCTGGGATCGTTCTCCAGGCAGCGTGCCCCGGTGGCAACGATGGTGGCGTCGGAAATGCCGATGTCGGCAACCATGGTTTCGCCGCACTGCGCCCGCCCCGGATAGAGCAGATGGCCGGGCTTCTTGCGGGCGAAGGTCACGGTCACCGCTGCAGCGAACGCGCCGCCGAGGACATCGCCGCTCGCGCCCGAGACGCCGGAAGGCAGGTCGACGGCAACGACCGCTGCTCCGGCCGCATTGGTTCGCTCGATGGCCGCAAGCGCCTCGCTATCGAGCGGTTTTGACAGCCCGGCGCCATACAGCGCATCGACCACGACATCGTTGCCGCGGGGCGCAAAGGCCGCCAGCGGCTCGGGCGCAACGGGGCAGTCGGCTGCCGCAAGAGCGGCATCGCTGCTGGCCCTTGCTACATCAAGGGCAAACAGCCTGACGGATTGACCGGCTTCATTGAGCAGCCGCGCCACCACATAGCCGTCGCCGCCATTGTTGCCGGGGCCGCACAGAACATGAACCGTTTGCGCCGTGGGAAATCGCGCCAGGACCAGATCGGCGATGGCTCCCCCTGCCCGGCGCATCAGACCGTATCCGTCGACCGGGCCGGCCGCGATCGTCAGCCGATCGGCATCGGCCATTTCAGTCGGGGTCAGAAGCTCGAATGCCATGGCAACGATCCGGGAAATACGCTTGTCCGGTCAAGAGTTAGCATATCGCGAGCACCGACCGAAACAGCGCCGGCATGCCCGCATACATCCGCAACAGCCTAAATATTGGGCAACCTGCCGCCCTTTTGCCCAACTGCCATCTTGCCGCAGCGATGAAAATTTGTGCGGCCGCCCGAAAACCCGTAGAGATTGAAGTCGAATCCCCGCCTTTCCAGCGGCTTGCCGTCGAGACCGATCAAACTTGCCGCAGATCCGGCAACTGGCATGCTTCGTGCTTGAGATGCGCGTGTGGGTTCGTCGCCCCGATGAAGTTCCCGGCAGTGGAGGCCAGTATTCGCATGAAAAAGATCGAAGCGATCATCAAGCCGTTCAAGCTCGACGAAGTGAAGGAAGCGCTCCAGGAAGCTGGCCTGCAGGGCATCACGGTTACCGAGGCCAAGGGCTTCGGCCGCCAGAAGGGCCACACCGAACTCTACCGCGGCGCCGAATATGTCGTCGACTTCCTGCCCAAGGTGAAGATCGAGGTCGTGCTCGGCGACGAGGCCGTCGAAGGGGCCATCGAAGCAATCCGCAAGGCCGCCCAGACCGGCCGCATCGGCGACGGCAAGATTTTCGTCTCCAACATCGAGGAAGTGGTGCGCATCCGCACCGGCGAGACCGGCATCGACGCCATCTGATCCTGCCTCTCGCAGCAATCAGCGTTCAAACGTCATCACAAGGGAAAATTGATATGACGACAGCCAAAGACGTAATGAAGCAGATCAAGGACAACGACGTTAAGTTCGTTGACCTGCGCTTCACCGATCCGAAGGGCAAGCTCCAGCACGTCACCATGGACATCGCCGAGGTCGAGGAAGAGATGTTCGCCGACGGCGTCATGTTCGACGGCTCGTCGATCGCCGGCTGGAAGGCCATCAACGAATCCGACATGGTCCTGATGCCCGACCTGGACACGGTCCATATGGACCCGTTCTTCGCCCAGTCGACCATGGTCATCCTGTGCGACATCCTCGATCCGGTTTCGGGCGAAGCCTACAACCGCGACCCGCGCGGCATCGCCAAGAAGGCCGAGGCCTATCTGAAGTCGGAAGGCTTCGGTGACACCGTCTATGTCGGCCCGGAAGCCGAATTCTTCGTCTTCGACGACGTCAAGTACAAGGCCGATCCCTACAACACCGGCTTCAAGCTCGACTCGACCGAACTGCCGTCGAACGACGACACCGACTACGAGACCGGCAACCTCGGCCACCGTCCGCGCGTCAAGGGCGGCTATTTCCCGGTTCCGCCGATCGACAGCTGCCAGGACATGCGCTCCGAGATGCTGACGGTGCTGTCGGAGATGGGCGTGCGCGTTGAAAAGCACCACCACGAGGTGGCAGCCGCCCAGCACGAACTCGGCATCAAGTTCGACACGCTGGTCCGCAACGCCGACAAGATGCTGATCTACAAGTATGTCGTGCACCAGGTCGCCAACGCCTACGGCAAGACGGCCACCTTCATGCCGAAGCCGATCTTTGGCGATAACGGCTCGGGCATGCACGTCCATATCTCGATCTGGAAGAACGGCAAGCCGACCTTCGCCGGCAACGAATATGCAGGCCTGTCGGAAAGCTGCCTCTATTTCATCGGCGGCGTCATCAAGCACGCCAAGGCGATCAACGCCTTCACCAACCCGCTGACCAACTCCTACAAGCGCCTGGTTCCAGGCTATGAGGCTCCGGTCCTGCTCGCCTATTCGGCCCGCAACCGTTCGGCCTCCTGCCGCATCCCGTTCGGCTCGTCGCCGAAGTCGAAGCGCGTCGAGGTCCGCTTCCCCGATCCCGGTGCGAACCCCTATCTCGGCTTCGCTGCCCTGCTGATGGCCGGCCTCGATGGCATCAAGAACAAGATCCACCCCGGCCAGCCGATGGACAAGGATCTGTATGACCTGCCGGCCAAGGAGCTCAAGAAGATCCCGACCGTCTGCGGCTCGCTGCGCGAAGCTCTCCAGAGCCTCGACAAGGACCGCGGCTTCCTCAAGGCCGGCGGCGTCTTCGACGATGACCAGATCGACTCGTTCATCGAGCTGAAGATGGCAGAGGTCATGCGCTTCGAAATGACGCCGCACCCGGTCGAATACGACATGTACTATTCGATCTAAGCGTCGAAAAAGACAGAGAAAAGCCCCGGATCACTCCGGGGCTTTTTGTTTGGCGAGACGGCGCTCGACAAGTCTCGACGCCGTGGAGGATGCGCTGCCAAACGATGCGTCAGATGCTCTTCGCGCTCATCTGCTCGGCGATGTAGTCGGCCTGGCGGATGGCCAGGGTAACGATCGTCAGCGTCGGGTTCTCGGCAGCTCCGGTGGTGAACTGGCTGCCGTCGGAAACAAACAGGTTCTTGATGTCGTGCGTCTGGCCCCATTTGTTGACCACGCCGTCGGACGCCTTCTCGCTCATGCGGTTGGTGCCGAGATTGTGGGTCGAGGGGTATGGCGGCGTCGGGAAGGTCCTGGTGGCGCCGACCGCGTCATACATCGCCATGCCCTGCTTGTAGGCGTGGTTGCGCATGGCGACGTCGTTGGGATGGTCCGTGAACCAGACGTCGGGGATCGGCATGCCATATTTGTCCTTCAGCTCGCCATGTAGCTTCACCGCATTCTGTTCCTGCGGCATGTCCTCGCCGACGATCCACATGCCGGCCATGCGGTCGTAGTGATCGAGCGCCGAAGTGAATGACCGGCCCCAGCCGCCGGGGTCGAGGAACGCCGCCATGAACGGCAGTCCGAGCGACAACGTCTCGAGTTCGTAACCGCCGACGAAACCGCGCGACGGATCGTGCCTCGCCTCGTCCCGGACGATGCCCGCCATGATCGTGCCGCGCCAGAAATGCACCGGCTTCTCAAATATGGCGTAGACCGAGCCCGTGGTGTGGCGCATGTAGTTCTTGCCCACCTGCCCCGACGAATTGGCAAGCCCGTCCGGATACTTCGACGACGCCGAGTTGAGCAGGATGCGCGGGCTTTCGATCGAGTTGCCGGCGACGCAGACGATGCGCGCCTTCTGGCTCTGCGTCTTGCCTTCCTTGTCGGCATAAACGACTGACGTCACCTTGCCGCTGTCGTCATGCTCGATCTTGAGCACATGGCTGTTGGGCCTGACCTCCAGCTTGCCCGTCGCCTCACCCTTGGGAATTTCGGTGTAGAGCGTCGACCACTTGGCGCCCCATTTGCAGCCCTGGAAGCAGAACCCCGTCTGTTGGCAGCCCATGCGACCGTCGCGTTCGGCCGGGTTGATCGCCATGCGACCGGTGTGGCACTCCTTGTAGCCAAGCTTGTCGGCTCCGGCCTTGAACACCTTGAAATTGTTGTTGCCGGGCAGGCCTTCGATGCCGTTGGTGCGGGTCACGCCCATCTTGTCCTCGGCCTTGGCGTAATAGGGCTCGAGGTCGGCGAGCGTGATCGGCCAGTCGAGAAGATTGGCGCCTTCGACCTTGCCGTAGTTTGTCAGTGCCTTGAACTCATGCTCCTGGAACCGCAGCGACGCGCCCGCCCAATGTGTGGTCGTGCCGCCGACCGCCTTGACAATCCAGGCCGGCAGGTTGGGAAAGTCCTTGTGCACGCGCCAGCCGCCGCCTGTCGTGCGATTGTCGAGCCAGGCAAGCTGGCCGAAGGAATCCCATTCGTCGTTGACGAAGTCCTCATATTCGATGCGCGGGCCGGCTTCGAGAATGACGACGTCGATGCCCTTCTGGGCGAGTTCGTTGCCAAGCGTGCCGCCGCCGGCTCCGGAGCCGATGATGACGACGACGCTGTCGTCGTTGAGACTATAAGGTGCAGGCATGTTTTCCTCCCGGGAATGCTGAAAAGGCTGGGGTCGCGACTGGGGCCGGTCAGAGCCACTCGATGTCGTCGAAGCCGCGCGCGATGTATCCGCCCTTGGAGTAGGACTCGCCTTCGTAGCCGAAGATCGGCCACAGCTCCTTCTGGTTGTAGAGCCCAACGACGAGCCCGCCCCTGACAGCCTGGAAGAACGGGGTGCTTTCGATCTGCCGGAGGACGGCGACGCGCTGGTCTTCCCAGCCAAGGCCCGTGTACCCGCCGGCGCCGGCCTTCTGATCGAGATCGGCGATGCCTTTCTCGATCAGCTCCTTGTGGGCCGGGTCCTTGCCGGCAAGCTCGTCATGGCTCTTGATCGCGATGGCGTAGAACTTGTCCGGCACCTGATCGTGTGGATAGACATCGCGCGCCATCTGGATCAGCGTCGCCACGGTTTCGGGTTTCAGCGCAGTGCTTTCGAGCCCCCAGGCCTCGCCCGTGCTGAGTACGGCAGAGCCACTTATGATGAGCAGCGCGCCGGCGGCTGTACCGCGCTTGAGCAGCTCACGCCGCGACAGGCCAGGCCTGCCTTGATAGATCGTCACCATGATTTCCTCCCTTGCTTGCTATTCGCTCTGGGCGCTTGGCTGGCGCGGCGCTCCCCCGCCGCAGCATGTCACTTGAAACGGCCGCTCCTCTGCAAAACCTCGATCTTGTAGCCGTCGGGGTCCTCGATGAAGAAGAAGCGGGCCAATGGCGTGCCGCCAGGCGCGAAGTCGACGATGTCCTTGGGGGTGAGCCCGGAGGCGACCATGCGGGCGCGCTCGGCGTCGAGATCGGCCACCGAAACGGCGAGATGGCCGTATCCGTCACCAAGTGCATAGGGTTCCGCCCTGCCCTTGTTGACAGTCAACTCGACCTCGAATTCGGCCTCGGGATTGCTGAGATAGATCAGCGTGAAGGTCTCGAAGTCGAGCCTCTCGGCGATTTCGAGGCCGAAAGCCGTACGATAGAATGACAGCGAGCGCGCTTCATCGAGCACGCGCACCATGGAATGGATTGCCTTGGCCATTCGCCCTCCTGGCAGTTGGAACAGGAGGATTATGAATCCGTGCAAAGCCAAGTGGTGGCAGCCCGTTACCACGCTTGCCGGAGCATAGTTTGCTACCCAGGAACGAATGCATGGTTGCGATGGCGTGCCGATGGGCCGATGATGGCGTTCAAGAGCCAACGCCGGCGCTGTCAGCCGGGGCAAGCCATTGGGAGGATTGATATGTGCAAGGTATTTGCCGGACAGGATCCGAAGGGCTATCGGCAGATCAACCGTTCGATCCGGATCGCCGGACATTCGACCAGCATCCAGCTTGAAGCGACCTTCTGGGACCTGCTTGACGAGATCGCCGCCTCACAGGGACTGACGACGCCGAAATTCATCTCGAAGCTTTATGACGAGGCAATCGAGATCAACGGCGAGATCCCCAATTTCGCCTCGATGCTGCGCACCACCTGTGCGCTCTACCTTCGCGGCCACCGGCCGTGCGCCGACGAGATCGACGCCTTGAAGCGCCAGGCAGCCTAGCGCTGTATTATGGCGAACTGGAAGGGCGAACTGGAAACAAAAAAGCCCCGGGAACGTACCCGGGGCTTTTTGTTGCAATCACGTGCCTGATCGTTAGGCAGCAGCCTTGGTCTCGACGCTGGTCGGCACCGAGTTGATGGTCTTCAGGATCTGCGAGGCGATCTGGTAGGGATCGCCCTGCGAGTTCGGACGGCGATCCTCGAGATAACCGCGGTAGTCGTTGCGCACGAAGCTGTGCGGCACGCGCACCGATGCACCGCGGTCGGCAACGCCCCAGCTGAAGACGTCGATCGATGCCGTCTCGTGCTTGCCGGTCAGACGCAGGTGGTTATCGGGGCCGTAGACAGCGATGTGCTCTTCGCGGGCGTCGCCAAAGGCTTCCATGAGTGCCTCGAAATAGGCCTTGCCGCCGACTTCGCGCATGTAGTCGGTCGAGAAGTTGGCATGCATGCCCGAGCCGTTCCAATCGGTATCACCGAGCGGCTTGCAGTGATACTCGATGTCGATCTCGTACTTCTCGGTCAGGCGCTGCAGCAGGTAGCGGGCGAGCCACATCTCGTCGGCCGCCTTCTTCGAACCCTTGCCGAAAATCTGGAATTCCCACTGGCCCTTGGCCACTTCGGCATTGATACCTTCGTGGTTGATGCCGGCCTCCAGGCAGAGGTCGAGATGCTCTTCGACGATCTGGCGGGCGATGCTGCCGACATTCTTGTAGCCGACGCCGGTGTAATATTCGCCCTGCGGAGCTGGGAAGCCGCTCACGGGGAAACCGAGCGGACGGCCGTCCTTGTAGAAGAAGTACTCCTGCTCGAAGCCGAACCAGGCGCCGTCATCGTCGAGTACGGTTGCACGAGTGTTGGACGGATGCGGGGTGACGCCATCGGGCATCATCACTTCACACATCACCAGGACGCCGTTCTTGCGGGCCGGATCGGGATAAACGGCGACCGGCTTCAGTACGCAATCTGAGCTCTTACCTTCGGCCTGGCGGGTCGAGCTGCCGTCAAAGCCCCAAAGTGGAAGCTGCTCGAGCTTCGGGAACTCCGCGTATTCCTTGATCTGGGTCTTGCCGCGGAGATTGGCCGAAGGCGTATAACCATCCAGCCAGATGTACTCGAGCTTGTACTTCGTCATGCTAAACCTCTCATAGTCGCGCAGGCCATCCGCGGCCTTGTCGACATATGCAAAGCAAGCCCTGTGCCAGTTTGGATTCCGGCGCATTTGCGCGGTTGGCAGCAGGTGCCGAAATCGCACCTGCACAAACATTAGGCATCAAGATTGTTATCCGGCGCAGAACTGCCCAACCATCAGGCTGGACTGCCGACGGGCACGCGTCAGCTGCCCCGCAACGCTTCGAGCAGCGCCACCGATGCCAGCATGTCACGCTTGCGGTTGGAGCGGCGGGCGATGGCCTCGGAATCCTGGCCCCAGTGCTCGATCTGCCAGTCTTCGTCGACATGGGCCGCGGACCAGGCTTCTTCGGCGCTGAGTTCGCCCATGTCCACCGCGAGCGCCAACAGCGCCGAGCCCGTCAGTGTCGTCATCAGATGCAGTGCCGCAAGGCGCATCGGCTCCTTGCGCTGGGACAGATGCACGCCAAGTGCGGCGATCGCCTCGCGCGGTTGCTCGACATGCACGATGCCTTCGGCGAGCACGAAGCGCGCACCCAGCGAGGCGTGTGCCCAGTCAAGCACCGGATCCCAGGCTTCCGACTGGCGCTCGACCAGCTTTTCAGGACCGTCGGCGCGGTAGCAGAGCAGGTCCGACGAAGAGAAGCGCAGGATATCTTCAAGCACGGCCTGCGGGTCGGTGGCGACACCGTCGATTGCCGTGTTGGCCAAGCGCAATACCGGCATGGTGAAGGGATCGATGCTCTCGACCTGGGCCGCGAATTCGTCGGCGACCAGCTGTGCGGCAGCTGCCGTCGGCAATGCCAACAGCGCCTTGCCGGGCGTGCGTACCGGCTTGCCATCGAGTTGGACAGCGTGGCCGCCCTCGACCGGCGCAACCGACACCTCCTTGTAGAAGCGCTTGGGCAGCGGCGTCCGCATCTGGATCTGCGCCCGGCGCATCGGGTTCGGATCCGACAGCATTTCGCCGGCTTCGAGGTCGCTCAGTATGTCTCGCATCTCTACTCCGTTACGTCAGCGCGTTTTCGCTGCGGCCGGTTGACCAGGCTCAGCCCGGCGCCAATCAGGCCGAGCGCCAGAAAAATCTTCCAGGTCAGGGGCTCGTCAAGCACCAACCAGCCGCAAATGACGCTGAATGCCGGCGACAGAAAGGCAAAGCTCGACAGGCCCGCTGCCGGATATCGCCGCATCAGCCAGAACCACAGAATATAGGTGAAGGCAACGACATAAACAGCCTGGAACAGCAATGCGCCAACAGCCACCGGTGTCACGTCACGGATTGCTGGGCCGGAAAGCGGCACCAGCGGTATCGCCATCAGCGACGAGACGACCAGCTGATAGAGCAGGACCTTCTCCGCTCCCGCGGTCGACAGTCGAGATCCCTTCACCACCAAGGTGGTCGCCGCCCAGAGGAAGCCGGCGGTCAGGCCGAGCATGTCACCGAACAGGGTCGAAGCGCCCTCACCGCCAAGCCTGTCGGAAAAGACCACCGCCACGCCGCAGAAGGCTAGCACAAGGCCGCCGAACTTCAGCATCGTCATGCGCTCGCCGAGCCAGAAATGCGCACCGACAAGTACCCAGAATGGCATCGTGTTGATCAACAGCGAGCTGCGCCCGACCGTGGTGAACTCGAGCGCCATGAACACAAGGATGAACTCGCCGCCGAAGAGTAGCCCGGCGAGGATGCCGCTCCACAGCGTGCCGTCCTTGTTGAACAGCGGAACACCGCGCCAGAAGCACCACAGGAACACCACCGCCGCCGCGATGCCCGAGCGGGCGACATTAAGGAAGATCGGGTTGAACCCGAGGGTGGCGAGCTTGGCGGCAACACCGTTCATGCCCCAGGAGAAGGTGAGCAGAAGCATGAAGGCGACAGCAGCAGAGTCGATGCTGTCGCGGCGATCAAGAGGCTGGGCTGCTGCTGTCATGAAAATCCCCCGCACCCGGCGGGCGCGATCTGCGTGTCGACTGCCGAAAACATGGCTCTTCTTGTCCGCCGGCTCCATGCACGGACAGGCCTAGTGCGCGGCGGGGAACATATCCCACGTCGCCGCCGGCCCGTTGGGCCAGTCAATCGATAAGGGTGAGCAGTTCGGCCGGCACAGCGAGCACCTGGTGCGCACCCGACGCTACCAGGCCCTCGCGATGGTGATAGCCCCATTCGACACCAATGGCGCGAGCGCCTGCGTTCCGCGCCATCTGCATGTCATAGACGGCGTCGCCGACGACGAAGGTCGTGGCGGGATCGACGCCCATTTCAGCGCAGCACTCCAGTACCATCGCCGGATGCGGCTTGGACGGGCAGTCGTCGGCAGTGCGAATGGTCAGGAAATGACGGCCGAAGCCGTGGGTTTCCATCACCCGATCGACACCGCGGCGCGACTTGCCGGTGACCATGCCGATCAGCACATCGTCGCGCCGAGCGAGCGCCTCGATCAGCTCGGCAATGCCGTCATAGAGCGGCTCTCTGAAGCTCGGCAGATGCCGCGAGGCAATGAAGTGTTCCTTGTACCGCCCTGCGAGCCTTGTGCTTTCGGCATCGGGCGCGCGGTTGAGCAAGGTCGCAATGGCAATATCAAGCGTCAACCCGATGATGCTCTTGGTAGCTGCCATGTCAGGTTCCGACAAACCGGCCTCGCGGAACGTCGCGACCATCGAGGCATGGATGACGCCGACGCTGTCGACGAGCGTGCCGTCGCAATCGAACAGAACCAGTTTCATCGCGCTTCAGCCCTTGGTCGCCGTGACGCTCAAGCGTCCGGCTCGCCGCTCTCATCGTCGAAACCGATCAGGTTCCAGCTCTGGCGCATATGCGGCGGCATCGGCGCGGTGACGTCGATGACGCCATGATCGGGATGAGGAATGACGATGCGGCGCGCATGCAGATGCAGCTTGTTCTGCAAACCGCCGGGGAATTCCCAGTTGGTGTCGTGCTCGAAATATTTCGGATCGCCGATGATCGGGCAGCCGATATAGGCGGCATGGACACGCAACTGGTGGGTACGACCCGTATAGGGCTCCATCTCCAGCCAGGTCAGCGCCTGCGCAGCCTGCTCGAGGATGCGATAGTAGGAAACGGCGTGATCGGCGCCCTTTTCGCCATGCTTGGCAACGCGCATGCGGTCGCCATCGGGCGTCTGCTCCTTGATCAGCCACGTCGAGATCTTGTCCTCGCGCTTGGGCGGCACGCCCTTGACCAAGGCCCAATAGGTCTTCTTGGTTTCGCGGGCGCGGAACGCCTCGGAAAGCTTCATCGCCGCAAGACGCGTGCGTGCCACGACCAGGACGCCAGAGGTGTCGCGGTCGAGCCGGTGCACCAGGCGCGGCTTCTCGCCCTTCTTGTTGCGCCAGGCCTCCAGCATGTCGTCGAGGTGGCGCACGACGCCCGAACCGCCCTGCACGGCAAGGCCGGCCGGCTTGTTGAAGACGAAGACCTTGGAATCTTCATAGATAAGCATCTTGGCCAGGACATCGCCATCGTCCTGGTCGCGCATGGTGCGCGCCGTCAGCGGGCCGTCGTTCTTCTTGTCGACTTCGAGCGGCGGAATGCGGATCACATGCCCCGGCTCGACGCGCGTATCGGCCTTGGCGCGGCCGCCATTGACGCGGATCTGCCCGGACCGCAACAGCTTCTGCAGATGGCCGAAGCCGAGCCCCGGATAATGGGACTTGAACCAGCGATCGAGCCTCATGCCCGTTTCGCCGGCTTCCACCGTGATCTGTTCAACGCCAGCCATTTTTCAAATCGTCCTTTTCGAAGCGGCCCAATAGCATCAGTCGATGCTTCTTGCGAGCCACAATCCCAGGAACAGGGCCAGAATGGCTGATATGACGCTGGCAAACGCATAGCCGAAGGCCGAAATCGTCGCTCCCCGCTCCCACAGGGTGACAAAATCCAGCGAGAATGCCGAAAACGTCGTGAAGCCGCCGAATATTCCGGTGGCGACGAACAGCCGAAGCTCGTTCGACGCGCCGGCGCGTCGGGCAAGCCAGCCGACGAACAATCCCATGGCGAAAGAGCCGACAATATTGATCAGCATCGTGCCCCATGGGAAATTGGGACCGAACAGGCGCAGCGAGACCAGATTGACGAGATGGCGCAGCGACGCGCCGATGGCACCGCCGAATGCAACGAGCGATAGATGAAGCATGGGCATTTCCTGCCTGCGCGTGACCATCCGGTCAATAGCACGAAGCCGCCGGCATCGGGCGCAACCGCAAGCCGCGGCCACCAATTGGCTGTGGACAAGGCCGGCATGCGGCAGGCCATTGTTGGGAGGCCGGTTGCCGGGCTATAGCATCTGCCCATGCAACCTTCCAAAGACATCGCCCACCTGATCGAGATCATGGCTGCCCTGCGCGAGCCGGAAACCGGCTGCCCCTGGGACATCGAGCAAAATTTCCAGACGATCGCGCCATACACGATCGAAGAGGCCTATGAAGTCGCCGACGCGATTTCGCGCAACGACATCGACCACCTGAAAGAAGAACTCGGCGACCTGCTGCTTCAGGTCGTCTATCACGCCCAGATGGCTGAAGAAGCGGGCGAATTCGCTTTCGGCGATGTGGTGCAGGCCATCACCACCAAGATGATCCGCCGCCACCCGCATGTCTTTGGCGACGCCGAGGCGCGCGAGGCCCGTTCCGCCAAGGGCATGTGGGAAAAGATCAAGGCGGAGGAGAAGGCTGAGAAGCGCGCCGCCCGCCTTGCCCGCGGGCTCGACCCCGAAGATCACGGCGACGGCTTTTTGGACTCCGTGCCCGTCGCCTTGCCGGCGCTGACGCGCGCACTGAAGCTGCAGGAGAAAGCGGCCCGTGTCGGCTTCGACTGGGGCGAAGCCGCACCCATCCTCGACAAGATCGAGGAAGAAATCGGCGAATTGCGCGAGGCCATGGCCAAGGGCGACCAGGCGGCGGTCAAGGACGAGTTCGGCGACATGCTGTTTGCGCTCGTAAATCTCGGCCGCCACCTGCAACTGGATTCCGAGGCGGCGCTCGGCGGGACAAACGACAAGTTCCGCAAGCGCTTCCATTATGTCGAGAAGTCGCTCGAGGAGGCAGGCAGCAGCCTTGAGGCGGCTACGCTCGACGAGATGGAAACGCTCTGGCAGCAGGCCAAGACGGCGAAGTAGACATTTTGCTCGCGCCGCTATGCCGGCGGGGGATCAACGCGCCTCTTCTCCCCAAAGGGGAGAAGAGCCCGGAGGGACGAGCCGGACCTGCCGGCTCGAACTCCCAGCTCAGTGCTTGCCGTGCCTCAGGATGCGTGCCGCGATTTCGTCGCGGGTGGAGGCTGTCGCCTGAAGTGTCATCGACACGCTGCCGTCGTCATTGTCGGTCCGTTTGACGACATCGCCGTTGCGGTAGAGCCAGTCGATCTGGCCGAGCTGGCTTGGCGCCAGCGTCACATCGATGGTCTCCAGTTCGCCGGAAACGCGCTGCTCGATGAGACCGGTGAGAACGGGAATCCCCTCGCCCGTGATCGCCGAGATGGCGATCGGCGGTGCCTTGCGGCCATCGGCGCTGTCGGAGAGCAGGCGCTCGCGGTTGCCCTCGTCGAGCTGGTCGATCTTGTTCCACACCTCGATGACACGGTCGGTGTCGGCCGCATCGACGCCGAGATCGGCAAGGATGCGCTCGACATCGTCGGCCTGCGCCGCCGTGTCGGGGTCGGAAATATCGCGCAGATGGATGACGAGGTCTGCTTCGACCACCTCTTCCAGCGTGGCGCGGAACGCCGCGATCAGATGCGTCGGCAGGTCGGAGATGAAGCCCACCGTGTCGGACAGGATGATCGGCGTGCCATGCGGCAGCCGCACGCGCCTGAGCGTCGGGTCGAGCGTCGCAAACAGCATGTCCTCGGCGAGAACGCCGGCGCCGGTCAGCCGATTGAACAGCGTCGACTTGCCCGCATTGGTGTAGCCGACGATGGCGACCACCGGGAATGGCACCTTGCGGCGCTTGGCGCGATGCAGGTCGCGGGTACGGCGCACCGTCTCCAGCTCGCGCTTGAGCTTGAGGATCTTTTCCTGGAGCGCGCGCCGGTCGGCCTCGATCTGGGTTTCGCCGGGGCCGCCGAGGAAGCCGGCACCGCCGCGCTGACGCTCCAGGTGGGTCCAGCTGCGAACCAGCCGGCCCTTCTGGTAATTCAGATGGGCAAGCTCGACCTGCAGCGTGCCTTCCTTGGTGCGCGCGCGCCGGCCGAAGATCTCAAGGATCAGGCCGGTGCGGTCGAGCACCTTGGCATTCAGCTCTTTTTCAAGATTGCGCTGCTGGACCGGCGTCAGCGGATGGTCGACGATGACCAGCTCCGCCTTGCGCTCCTTCACGATCTGGGCGAATTCCTCGACCTTGCCGCTGCCGAGCAGCGTCGAAGGTCGCGGGTCGTTGATCGTGACGACTGCCGTATGCACGGGTTCGAGATCGATGGCACGCGTCAGCCCGACCGCTTCGTCGTGGCGGGCTTCGGACGACCGCGCCAAGCGCGGACGTGCACTGTCGTCGTCATTCCTGGGCTGGCGCGTAAGCACCGGCACAATGACGACAGCACGCGTGGGGGCCTTGTCGCCCCCTATCGATTCGGGTCCGTTGCTGGCACCGGCCTTGTCGCCGGCGTTCCTGTCGCGCGCCAATCAGCCGCCCTGGCTTTCCTCGCCATCGAACATCTGAACCGGCTGGCTCGGCATGATCGTGGAGATGGCATGCTTGTAGACGAGCTGAGAGTGCCCGTCACGGCGCAACAAAACACAGAAATTGTCGAAGGAAGTTACTACCCCGGTCAATTTCACGCCGTTAATGAGGAAAATGGTGAGTGGATTTTTGCTCTTACGAACTGAATTCAGGAACAGGTCCTGAAGATTCTGCGATCGTTCCGCCATTGTTCTTTTCTTTCGCCGATCCCTGTCTGCTACCAATGCGCCAAATTCCCGGGCTCATGTCAAGCGAGCAGACACCCCTTGCCACAACGCGCGGCAAGCTGAACGAGATGAATTTAACCATTTACGCCCAAGCGGTTATCAGGCTTGGATTTTTTCCGCAACGTCAAAAAATGCCTCGCGCAGGGAAAGTGCCACCGAGCCCGGATGACCGTTTGCGACGGGCTGGTCGTCAATCGCCACGATCGGCATGATCACGGTGGTGGCTGCGGTGATGAAAGCCTCACGCGCGCCCTTGGCTTCCTCGACGGTGAAGCCACGCTCCTCGACCTTCAGGCCGAGTTTCCTGGCCACATCCATCAGCGTGGTGCGGGTGATGCCGCGCAGGATGCCATGGTCGGCCGGACGCGTGACCAGCACGCCGTCCTTGGTGACGATCCAGGCGTTGGTGGCGGCCCCCTCCTTGACGGTGCCGTCAGGATCGACGAACCACGCCTCCTGTGCACCTGCCTCCTTGGCCTGCTGGCGCGCCAGCACATTGGGCAGCAGGCCGACCGACTTGATGTCGACGCGATCCCAGCGATTCTCCGGCACGGTGATGACCTTGAGGCCGGCAGCCGCCTTTTTAGCGGACGCAACCGGATCGGTGCGCTTGGCCGTCACGACCAGGGCCGAAGGCGTACCCTCGGCCGGGAAGACATGGTCGCGGGGGGCAACGCCGCGCGTCACCTGCAGATAGACAAGGCCGTTGACGACGCGATTGCGGCGGATGACCTCACGCATGATATGCACCAGCACGGCGCGGTTGACCGGCCAGCCGATCCTGAGCTCCGACAGCGAACGGTCGAGGCGGTTGAGGTGGCCGACGCTGTCGACGATGAAGCCACGCGCCACCTCGCAGACCTCGTAGACGCCGTCGGCAAACTGGTAGCCACGGTCCTCGATATGCACGCCGGCGTGGGAATGCGGGAGATAGCGTCCGTTGACATAGGCAATGCGCGGCATGGCTGTTTGATCCCTCGAAATTTGTCGTGAGTTCTACCCGATTTGCATGGCCCGGCAACGCCAGATCGGATGGTCCAACTCAGAAGAATGCCGGCGTCAGAAGAATTCGAGGCTGACGCGGAACATCTGCTCCACCTGCTTGACCGCATGGGCGAGCGCGAAGATGACGACCCTGTCCTTAGGCTTGATCTTCACGTTGCCGCCCGGCTTGATCACCTGGCCATCGCGGTAGATCGCGCCGATGCGCATACCGTCGGGCAGCTCGAGATCGCGCAAATGCGCACCGACCAGCGGCGACGTCTCCAGCGCCTCGGCCTCGATGATCTCGGCAGCCCCGCGCTGGAGCGAATGGACCTGACGGATGCGGCCACGTCGGACGTGCTGAAGCACGCGCGAAATGGTCACGGCACTCGGATTGACGTGGGCGTCGATGCCGAGCGGCTTGGTCAGGTCGTGATAGGTCGGGCTGTTGATCAGCGCCAGATTGGCCTTGCACCCAAGCCGCTTGGCCATGACCGACGACAGGATGTTGACCTGGTCGTTGTTGGTCAGCGCCACCATCAGGTCGGCGTCCTGGATATCGGCCTCCATCAGGAGCTTCTGGTCGAGCGCGCTGCCATTGAGCACGACAGTGCGGCGCAACTGGTCGGCAGCCTTGACCGCCCTCTCCTTGCTCGACTCGATGATCTTGATCTTGGTGCGGCTCTGGCGCTGTTCGAGCGTGCGGGCGACGAACAGGCCGATATTGCCGCCGCCGGCGACGACGATGCGCGTCGCCTCCTGCTCGTCATGGCCGAACAGGCCGAGCGTGCGACGCACCTGGTCTTTGGTGGTGACGACATAGGCGAGATCGCCGACCACAAGCTGGTCGCCGGAATGCGGGATGAACAGCCGCCCATTGCGGCTGACGCCGACCACCGTCGATGGCAGGTCCGGGAACAGCTCGGTGAGTTGCGCCAGCGGTGTGTTGATGACGGGGCAATCCTCGAGACACTCGATCGCCACCATGATGATGCGGTTTTCGCCGAAGCGAACAACATCGGTCGCGCCCGGCAGCGTGATGCGTCGGAGCACCATTTCGCCGACTTCGAGCTCGGGGGAGATGATGACATCGATCGGCAAATGCTCGCGCGAGAACAGGTCCTGATAGTGTGGCTGCAGATAGGACTGGGCGCGGATGCGGGCGATCTTCATCGGCACGTTGAAGAGTGCGTGCGCGACCTCGCAGGCGACGATGTTGACCTCGTCGAACAGGGTCACGGCGATGATCATGTCGGCGTTCTGGGCGCCGGCCGCCTGCAGCACCTCGGGATGCGAGCCGTGGCCGACAAAACCGCGCACATCGAGCGAATCCCGCACCGACTGGATCAGCTCGGGAGCCGTGTCGATGATCGAGACATCGTTTTTTTCAGCCGCGAGGCGCTCGGCAATACCGTAGCCGACCTGGCCGGCGCCGCAGATAATCACGCGCATATGGAACCCCTACCCCGTCGGATCAGCCCCTATACGCCCAGCGACTTGAGCTTGCGGTGCAGCGCCGAACGCTCCATGCCGATGAACTCGGCGGTCTTGGAGATGTTACCGCCGAAGCGGTTGATCTGCGCGATGAGATATTCCTTCTCGAACATCTCGCGGGCCTCACGCAGCGGCAGGGCCATGATGTGCTGGTCCGACTGGTTCGGCGCGCGCGGCATCACGTCGCCGATCTCGGATGGCAGCAGGTCGGCAGTGATCGGCGCTTCGGGATTGTCGCCACGGGCAAGGATCAGCAGCCGCTCGACATTGTTGCGCAACTGGCGGACGTTGCCGGGCCAGTTGTGCGCCTGCAGGACGGCAAGCGCATCGTCGCCGATGCGGCGCGGCTTGATGCCGGCCTGCTTGGCCATCTGCTTCATGAAGTTGTCGACGAGATAGGGAATGTCTTCGCGACGTTCGGCAAGCCCCGGAACCATGACGGGAACGACCGCCAGGCGATGATAGAGATCCTCGCGGAAACGCCCCTCGGCGATCATCCCCTCGAGGTTCTGCGCCGTCGACGAGATGATGCGGACATCGACCTTGACCCGCTTGGTGCCGCCGACGCGTTCGAACTGCTGGTCGACCAGAACGCGCAGGATCTTGTTCTGCGTCTCGCGCGGCATGTCGGCGATCTCATCGAGATAGAGAATGCCCTGATGGGCCTCCTCGAGCGCACCGACCTTGCGCTCGCCGCCGTTGGATTCGGTGCCGAACAGCTCGATCTCCATGCGCTCCGGCGTGATCGTCGCTGCGTTCAGCGTGACGAACGGGCCGGCCTTTCGGCTCGAATGCGAATGGATCGAGCGCGCCACCAGCTCCTTGCCCGAACCGGACGGGCCGATGATCATGATGCGGCTGTTTGTAGGGGCAACGCGATCGATGGTCTGGCGCAGCTGGCTCATCGCCGACGACATGCCGATCAGGTCATGCGTCTCGCCGCTGCGCATCTTGAGTTCGGACACCTCGCGCTTGAGCTTGGAGGTTTCGAGCGCGCGCTCGGCGATCAGGATCAGACGGTCGGCCTTGAACGGCTTCTCGATGAAGTCGTAGGCGCCGCGGCGAATGGCGGAGACCGCCGTCTCGATGTTGCCGTGACCGGAGATCATCACCACAGGCAGGCTGGGATGCAGCGTCTTGATCTCGTCAAGCAGCGCCAGCCCGTCGAGCCGTGAGCCCTGCAGCCAGATATCGAGGAAGACAAGGCGCGGCGCGCGATCCGCGATCGCAGCAAGCGCGCTGTCCGCGTCGAATGCGGTGCGGGTTTCGTGGCCCTCGTCGCTGAGAATGCCAGCAACCAGTTCGCGGATGTCTTCTTCGTCGTCGACGATAAGGATATCAGACGCCATTTCCGACCTTTTCTGTTTCCTTTTCCTGCGCTGCGTCACCGGCGCCCTTGGGCGTCGCGGCCTCTTCGGCCACAGCAGGCAGGATCATGCTGATCATTGCGCCACGCCCACCGTGGAATTCGGCAGGAGCGTCGTGCAGTTCCAATCGTCCGCCGTGGTCCTCGATGATCTTCTTGACGATAGCGAGGCCGAGGCCGGTGCCTTTCTCACGTGTCGTCATGTAAGGCTCGAGCAGGCGCTGCCGGTTTTCACGCGGCAGCCCCTTGCCGTTGTCGACCACGTCGACGCGGATCGAATTTCCGTCCCGCTTCGCCTGGATGCGGATCACACCCGGCTCGCCGGTCTGGCGTTCCGCCGCCTCGATGGCCTCGGCGGCATTCTTGATGACGTTGCCGAAAGCCTGGGCCATCAGGCGGCTGTCGAAAGTCCCCTTGAGCGGACCCGCCGTGATGTCGCGCTCGAAGGCGATGTCGGAGCGGCTGACCTCGACCAGGAACGAAGCCTCGCGCAACGGCTCGCGAATGTCGATGACCCTCATCTCCGGCTTCGGCATGCGGGCGAAAGCCGAGAACTCGTCGACCATGCGACCGATGTCTCCGACCTGGCGGATGATGGTTTCGGTGCACTGGTCGAAGACCTCACGGTCTTCGGTGATGACCTTGCCATAACGGCGACGGATGCGCTCCGCCGACAGCTGGATCGGCGTCAGCGGGTTCTTGATCTCGTGGGCGATACGTCGCGCCACGTCCGCCCAGGCCGAGGTGCGCTGGGCCGAGACGAGGTCGGTGATGTCGTCGACCGTCACGACATAGGACTTGTCGCCGTCGTCGCTGCCGCTTTCCTCGACCGTCACCTGCACATTGAAGGTGCGCTCCGCGCCGGTGCGATAGAAGGTCACCTGCTCGCGATAGACAGGCTTGCCCGAGCGGCGGCCGATCTCGAACACGCGCCCGACATGCGGCAACAGGATCGACAGATTCTGGCCGAGCGATTCCGCCGCAGACAACCCCAGCATGGTTTCGGCAGAGCGGTTGACGATGGTGATGCCGCCGAAGGGATCGACGCCGATGACACCAGCTGTGACGCCCGAAAGCACCGCCTCGGAGAAGCGGCGCCTTTCGTCGATGACGTCCTTGGTGGCGAGGATCTCATTGCGCTGGGACTTGAGCTCCTGCAGCATGTTGTTGAAAGTATCGCTGAGCGCGCCGACATCGCCATCCGACAGGCGCACCGGCACCGAGACATCGAGATTGCCGGTCGCCACCTCGTCGGCGGCACCGATGAGCTGGCGGATCGGGCGCACCAGCCTGTCCGCAACCGCAATACCCGTCCAGATGGCGGACAGCACCACGATCAGCGTCAGGCCGAGATAAAGCAGCCCGAAGGCGATTTGCGTAACCCGCCTGTTCGCTCCGAGATCGCGATACTCGTCGGCATTGGCAGTGACGATCTGGCGCGCCCTGATGACCTCGGGGTCGACCAGTCGGATCGTGTAGAGATAGAGCCCCTCGATGTCGCGTAGCTTGACGATGGCGCCGACGATGTTGCGCGTCTTCGGTTCGATCAGCACCGGCTTGCCGTCGGCCGCTGTTTCGACCGCGACTTGCGGAGGCTCGGGCATCGCAAAATCGGCACCGGTCTTGGCGCTCATGACGAAGGAGCCATCGGCGCGGATCAGCGCCGCATGTGCGAGCGCGCGAAAACCGGCCTGCCGGCTCATGAAATCGAGGAAGCCGCTGCGGTCGAGGCCATAAAGCTGGCGGTTGTTGTCGAGGTCATTTGCCATCGACAACGTCGTGCTCTGAAGGTTGCGGGCGTTCTCCTGCACATAGGCTTCGGCGATCGACAGGGACTGGCTGACGATCGTCTTGGTCCGGATTTCAAACCAGCGGTCGAGACCGATGTCGAGGGTGATCGACGCAACGATAGCGACCAGCAATGCCGGAATGGCGGCCACCAGCGCAAACATCGTGACAATGCGGACGTGAAGCCGAGAAGCCGCCTTGCCATGCCGGCGCGCGTTGACGATACGGCTGATCTCGAAGCCGATCAGGCCGACCAGAAGGAAGATGAAAGCGGCATTGATGCCGATCAGCACCAGCGTCGTGGTCGAATCAGGGATGATCGGCGTGACACCGACAAGGATGGCGAAGGACACGGCAGCCGTGACCAGCGCGGCGACAATTGCCACCACGCCCGGCAGCGCCAAGATGCGCCGGCCGTCCTGCCGCCCCTTATTGGGGAAAAGCGGTGCGTTCAGAGGTTGTGCCTGAATAACCATTCCTGCCGTGTTGAGACATCAATTGCGTCGGATGTATGCAACGCATTGTGGCGATTATGCAACATTTCCGCTCCCAGCGAAAATGTTTCGTCAGACTTTCGACAGGTAAGCGTTTCGGCTCGAGGGTTTCAGGCCGGCCGGGCGCCCTTGTATACGTTCACGCCGAGCTCACGGATCTTCTTGCGAAGTGTGTTCCGGTTGAGACCGAGAAGCTCCGCAGCCTTGATCTGGTTGCCGCGCGTGGCGGTCATCGACGCCAGCACCAACGGGTATTCGACCTCGGCAAGGATGCGCTGGTAGAGTCCCGGCGGCGGCAAGTCGCCGGCGAACATGGCAAAGTAGCGCTGGAGGAAATGCTCGACAGCCTGGCCGACCGACAGGTCGTCGGGGATCAGATTGCCGCCGGGCACCACTGGCTGCTCGCCGGTCTTCAGCTCCTGCTCGATGATTTCGGCCGAAATCTCATCCTGCGGATAGAGCGCCGCAAGCCGCCGCACCAGGTTTTCGAGCTCGCGCACATTGCCCGGCCAGGGATAGCGCTTCATCAGCTCGACGCCGCCCGACGAGATGCGCTTGGCCTGCAGGCCCTCGCTCACACCCTGCTTGAAGAAATGCCGGACAAGATCGGGAATGTCCTCGGATCGTTCGCGCAACGCCGGCAGGCGCAGCGGCACGACATTGAGGCGGTAGAACAGGTCCTCGCGGAACAGGCCCTGGTTGATCAGCGCCCTGAGATCCTTGTTGGTGGCGGCGACGATGCGCACATCGGTCTTGATCGGGGTGCGGCCGCCGACTGTAGTGTATTCGCCCTGCTGGAGAACGCGCAGCAACCGGGTCTGCGCTTCCATCGGCATGTCGCCGATCTCGTCGAGGAACAGCGTGCCGCCTTCGGCCTGCTCGAAGCGGCCGGTTGAACGGTTCTGCGCACCGGTGAAAGCGCCCTTCTCGTGACCGAAGAGCTCGGATTCGATCAGGTCGCGCGGGATGGCGGCCATGTTGATCGCCACGAACGGCCCGTTGCGGCGGCGGCCATATTCGTGGAGCGCACGCGCCACCAGTTCCTTGCCGGTGCCCGATTCGCCCGAGATCATGACCGTAAGATCGGTCTGCATCATGCGCGCCAGCATGCGGTAGATGTCCTGCATCGCCGCAGAACGGCCGACCAGCGGCATCGCGTCGGGCTGTTCGTCGTGGCGCGCGTCGATTTTGGGGCGGCGCGGCTCGGCCAGGGCCCGGTTGACGATCGAGAGCAGTTCGGTGAGGTCAAATGGCTTGGGCAGGTACTCGTAGGCGCCGGTCTCCGAAGCGCGGATCGCCGTCATGAAGGTATTCTGGGCGCTCATGACGATGACCGGCAGCTCCGGCCGGGCCTTCTTGATGCGCGGCAGCATGTCGAAGGCGTTTTCGTCGGGCATAACCACGTCGGTGATGACGAGATCACCTTCGCCGGCCGCCACCCAGCGCCACAGGGTCGCCGCATTGGAGGTGACGCGGACATCGTGCCCCATGCGCGACAATGCCTGGTTGAGCACCGTGCGGATGGCGGCGTCGTCGTCGGCGACGAGGATATGTCCGCGCACGCTCATCGGTGGTCTCCTTCGCGTTCGCCCTGCTGATGCACGGGCAGTTCCTTCCAGGCAGGCATCAGCACGCGGAACGTGGTACCGCGCGCGGACGAGTCGCATTCGATCATCCCGCCATGATCGCCGACGATCTTGGCAACGAGGGCGAGGCCCAGGCCCGAGCCGTTCGGCTTGGTGGTGATGAACGGGTCGAACAGGATCGGCAGGATGTCCTCGGACACGCCGGGGCCATTGTCGTGGACGCAGAACTCGAGCGGCAGCGACACGCGGTCCTGCGTGCCGGGGATCGACATTCGGATGCCCGGGCGAAAGGCCGTCGACAGCGTGATCTCGCCCCCGGGAACGTGGCCGATCGCCTCGGCAGCGTTCTTCACCAGGTTGAGGAACACCTGGATCAGCTGGTCGCGGTTGGCGTAGACTGGAGGCAATGAAGGATCATAGTCCTCCAAAATCTTGATTCCGTTGGCAAAGCCATTCCTGGCGATCGCCTTCACATAATCGAGTACGACGTGGATGTTGACCGGATAACGGTCGATCGGCCGTTCGTCGGAGAACACCTCCATGCGGTCGACGAGCGAGACGATGCGGTCGGTTTCGTCGGTGATCAGCCGCGTCAGGGCGCGGTCCTCGTCGGATGCCGAGAGCTCGAGCAGTTGTGCGGCGCCACGAATGCCTGAAAGCGGGTTCTTGATCTCGTGGGCGAGCATCGCAGCAAGGCCGGTCACCGAACGGGCGGCGCCGCGATGCGTCATCTGGCGGTCGATCTTGTCGGCCACCGAGCGCTCCTGGAACATCAGAACGACTGAACCAGGAAGCTCCGGCACGGGGGAGACATAGATGTCGACCATCTTCTCGATGCCGAGACGGGGCGACGAGACGTCGACGCGGTACTCGTTGACCTGCGTGTCACGCTCACGCACCTGCTCGACCAGGGTCAGGATCGGGCTGCCGAACGGCAACAGTTTGGACAGTTCGCTGCGTGCAAGCACCGTGGCGCTCGAGCGGAAGAAGTCTTCGGCCTCGGCATTGGCGTAGGTGATGAAGTTGTTGGGGCCGATCATGATGACCGGGCGGCGGATCGTATTGAGTACGATCTGGGCGGCATCGTCGGCCTTTACGGGAGCCGGCACAAAGCTGGAACTCATGCCGCATTCCTTTCGGGGAGACTTTCGCCGAATGATGTAAGTGCCTCACGCAGCGACGAAATCACTTGCGCGGGCTCGAAGGAGGTGAGCACGCCACGGCGCAGGCCATCAGAGACACCGCTGGTGTGGCGATCGAGATACCAGCCGAGATGCTTGCGCGCCTGGCGCAGACCGCTTTCTGTGCCATAGAGCGCCAGCATGTCTTCATAGTGGGCGACGACATAGTCGGCCATCTCGGCTGCGGTGGTGGGCACTCCGGCAGCCATGGCCCCATGAGCGGCGGCGGCGATCGCGCCGGCGGTCCACGGAGCGCCGTAATGCGAGCGGCCGGCCATGACGGCATCCGCACCCGATTGCGCAAGGATTGCGGCGGCGTCTTCTGGCGTCGCCACGTCGCCATTGGCAACTACAGGGATGCCGACCGCCTGCTTGACGCGGGCGATCGCCCGCCAGTCAGCCTTGCCCTGGTAGAATTGGCAGCGGGTGCGACCGTGAACCGTGACCATGCGCACACCGGCTTGCTCGGCACGGCGGGCCAGCTCTGGAGCGTTGAGCACGTCGTCGTCCCAGCCGAGCCGCATCTTGACCGTCACCGGCACGTCGACAGCCTCGACCACGGCGTCGATCAGCGTCAGCGCAAAATCGAGATCGCGCATCAGTGCCGAACCGGCATAACCGCCTGTGACCTTCTTGGCCGGACAACCCATGTTGATATCGATTACATCGGCACCTTCCCCGACGGCGATGCGGGCAGCTTCGGCCATATGGGCGGCCTCGCGGCCGGCAAGCTGAACCATATGAACAGGCAGGCCGGAATGGCGGATACGGAAGCCGCTTGAGCCCCGGCCCTTGGCGAGTTCGCCGCTGGCGACCATCTCGGACACGACAAGGCCTGCGCCATGCGCATAGGCGCGCGTGCGGAATGCCTCGTCGGTCACCCCCGACATCGGCGCGAGGAAGACGCGATTGCGGATCGTCACGCCGCCGATTGCGAGCGGCTCCCCAAGTTTCGCAAGATCATTCATGCACAAAAACAAAGCACCATCCGTCTCTGCACAATGAGTAGACAGGTTCAGATCATTGTGCAACTGCGAAATGACAGGCGAATGAGGCCCTTTCGGGATTTCTCTGGCCTTCTCCGATGCGCGCGACTAAGCCTCTCCGGATGAATTCGAAGCCTTTGCCGACCCGTCATGATTCAACCGTCGCCGCCGTGATCGTCGCCGCCGGACGGGGTGAACGTGCTGGCCAGGCAGACGGGCCAAAGCAATATCGCAAGATCGGCGGCAAGGCCGTGATCTGGCACACGCTGAAGGCGTTCCTCGAACATCCCCGCGTCGGCCCGGTGGCGGTCGCCATCCATGCCGACGACGGCGAGCTGTTCACGGCCGCGGCCGGCGAATTCGCCTCGCGGGTCACCACTGTCGTCGGCGGCGCGACACGGCAGGATTCGACGCGTTTTGCGCTGCTTGCCTTGCAGGAAGCCAAGCCGGCGGCCGTGCTCATCCATGATGGCGTGCGGCCCTTCATCGGCCCCGAGGTCATCGACCGGACCATTTCGGGTATCGACGAAAAGCACGGCTCGCTGCCGTCCCTGCCCGTTTCCGACACACTGAAGAAAGAAGCGTTCGACCGCACGGTGGCGGAAACCGTGCCGCGCGGCGGCCTGCATTCGGCGCAGACCCCGCAGGGCTTTCCCTTCGAGCCGATCTTCTCCGCGCACCAGCGCGCCTTCGAGGCGGGCCGCACCGACTTCACCGACGATTCGGCCATCGCCGAATGGGCCGGCATTCCCGTCCGGCTGGTGCTCGGCTCGCCTGACAACGTCAAACTTACCTGGGCACGAGACATCACCATGGCCGACCAGCGCCTTTCCGGCCAGATGCCGCATTTTCCCGACGTCCGCACCGGCAACGGCTACGACGTGCATTCCTTCGAGGCCGGCGACCATGTCACGCTGTGCGGCGTGAAGATCCCGCATTCGAAGAAGCTGAACGGCCATTCGGATGCCGACGTCTGCCTGCATGCACTGACCGATGCGCTTCTGGCCACCTGCGGCGCCGGCGACATCGGCACGCATTTCCCGCCTTCGGACCCGCAGTGGAAGGGTGCCGCATCGCGTATCTTCGTCGAGCACGCGGCGGCAATCGTGCGCTCGCGCGGCGGTCGCATCGCCAATGCCGACATCACGCTGATCTGCGAGGCGCCACGCGTCGGACCGCACCGCGCCGCCATGACGGCCGAGCTCGCTGACATGCTACACATCGCGCCTGAACGCATTTCGATCAAGGCGACGACCAACGAAAAGCTGGGCTTCGTCGGGCGCGAGGAAGGCATCGCGGCGATCGCCACGGCAAGCGTCGTCTATCCGGGCGAATTGCCAGAATGAGCGACACATCCGCCCTCGCCTCGGCCTTGCTCGACGCCTGCCTCGCCGAGCGCATGATGATCGCTACGGCCGAAAGCTGCACGGGCGGCATGATCATCGCAGCGCTGACCGACATCGCCGGCTCGTCGGCAGTCGTCGACCGCGGCTTCATCACCTATTCCAACGAAGCCAAGATGGACATGCTCGGCGTCTCCCAGGAGACGCTGAAGGCGCATGGCGCGGTCTCGCGCGAAACAGCGCTTGAAATGGCTGCCGGTGCCCTCGCCCACTCGCGCGCCAGCCTGGCGCTCGCCGTGACCGGCGTTGCCGGGCCGGGCGGCGGATCACCGGAAAAGCCCGTCGGGCTCGTCTGGTTCGGGGTGGCGCGGAAGGGAGTGCCTGTCGAAGCCGAATTTCGCCTGTTCGAGGACAAGGGCCGCGATTTCATCCGCCACGAGACGGTCAGGACGGCCCTGGGGCTCGGGCTGCGGGCGATCTAAGATCGGGAGGCCGCGATTGGCTGTTGCCGACAGACAATTGGCTCGCGGTACTCGTAGGTGGTTGGCGCTGCTTCTTGGCAGTCTTCTGGCCTGTCAGCTTGATCCCACGCTTGCAGAGTCGCCCGCCATCGACAAAAGCGACCAGGACAAGCTGGAAGCTACGCCGGGCAAACCAGGCCACATCGACGCACCGATTCAGGCCGCGTGTGACCTGCCAACCCGTCCGCCAAAAGGAACGGTGGTCGACATCTACTGGACCCAAGGCCCCGAGAACAAACGTGTGGTCGTGAGCGAAGTCGACCACTACGTCGACCTGAACCTGGTCATCGAAACGTCGGGCTATGCGCAGGGCGACTGCGTCGAGGCGAAAATTCGGGCCGACGATGGCCAGGAGATCGTGGACGGCTTCAAGGAAATCGTCCTTCGCGGAAAGGTGGATGACGCAGGAATTGCCTACTTCAGGGAGCCGCTCAGGGGATACACGCTCAACCTTTCCGGCCAGGGCCAGGATGATCCTTCCGACGCCTCGCGGTCCGCACCCAACTAGCCGATCCCGATCAATGAGCGACCATCAGGCCGGCTTCACCGGCCCGTAAATCGCGTCGGCGCGCTTTTCGAAGGCTTCGGCGAACATGCGGAAGGCGCGGTCGAACATCGTGCCCATCAGAGCGCCGAGGATGCGGCTCTTGAATTCGTAGTCGATGAAGAACTCGACTTGCGCACCACCGCCGGGTGAGGCCAGGAACTTCCATTCATTGGTCAGGTAGCGGAACGGGCCGTCCAGATATTTGACGTCGATGGTGTGCTCGGCCGGCGTGAGCAGCACTTGCGTGGTGAACGTTTCGCGGATCGCCTTGTAGCCGACGGTCATGTCGGCGACGAGAATCTCGCGGCCGTCGCGCTCGCGCCGCGAGCGCACGTTGAGCCCCTCGCACAGCGGCAGGAACTCCGGATACTTCTCGACGTCGGCAACCAGCGCGAACATCTCTTCCGGCGAGTGGCTGACGTGCCGCGTGGTCTCGAACTTCGGCATCGGACGCGAACGTCAGGCCTTCCTGGCCAGCAAGGCCTCGCGCGCGGCGCGCAGCTTGGCGAAATCGTCGCCGGCATGGTGCGACGAGCGCGTCAGCGGGCTGGACGCGACGAGCAGGAAGCCCTTGGTCTTGCCAACGGTGGCGTAGGACTCGAATTCCTCAGGCGTCACGAACTTCTTGACCGGATGGTGCTTCTTCGACGGCTGCAGATACTGGCCGATGGTCATGAAGTCGACATTGGCCGTGCGCAGGTCGTCCATCAACTGGAGGATTTCGTTCCGTTCCTCGCCGAGGCCGACCATGATTCCGGACTTGGTGAAGATCGAGGGATCAAGCTCCTTGACCCGCTGCAGCAGGCGGATCGAGTGGAAATAGCGCGCGCCCGGACGAACGGTCAGATAGTTCGACGGCACGGTCTCAAGATTGTGGTTGAAGACGTCGGGACGGGCCGCAACGACGATCTCGAGCGCGCCTTCCTTGCGCAGGAAGTCGGGTGTCAGGATTTCGATGGTCGTCGTCGGCGTCAGCCGGCGGATGGCGTGGATCACATCGGCGAAATGCTGTGCACCGCCGTCAGCCAGATCGTCGCGGTCGACCGAGGTGATGACGACATGGGTCAGGCCCATCTGGGCGACGGCCTTGGCCACGCTCTCCGGCTCATTCGGGTCGAGCGGTGTCGGGATGCCGGTGGCGACATTGCAGAACGCGCAGGCGCGCGTGCAGATCTCGCCCATGATCATGAAGGTGGCGTGCTTCTTTTCCCAGCACTCGCCGATGTTGGGGCAACCGGCCTCTTCACAGACAGTGACCAGCTTGTGCGACTTCACGATTTCGCGCGTTTCCTGATAGCCGCGCGACACCGGCGCCTTGACGCGGATCCAGTCGGGCTTGCGCAGGACCTCCTGGTCGGGCCGATGGGCCTTTTCCGGGTGCCGCGTGCGCGGACGGTCTTTGAGATCGAGCACAGTGACCATCGGTTCTTCCTATCGTGACCGCGCCGATTGCGAGCGGCCGAAAATCCAGAGCAGGATCACTGCGCCAACGATGGCGACCAGCAGATTGCCTGCAAACCCGTAATAATGGATGCCGAGCAGCCCCGCCAGAGTGCCGCCGACGAAGGATCCGGCAATCCCGACCAGAATGTTGGTCAGGAAGCCATGATCGCGGTTCATCGTGCGTTCGGCGATGTAGCCGGCAAGGAAACCGACGAGCAGCATTCCGAAGAAACCGACACCCGGCATGCCGAGAATTCCGCTGCTCTCTTCCATCGCTCCACTCCGGCGTCGCCGGCCATTCCACTTGGTTCAGGGCATATAGTGGCAACGGGCGCGTCGCGAAAGACGCGCCCGTGCGCGGCACTTATGCGTTGAGCGCACGCCCATAGGCGTCGAGGACGCTTTCCTTCATCGTTTCCGAGATCGTCGGATGCGGGAAGATGGTGTGCATCAGCTCTTCTTCGGTCGTCTCCAGGTTCATCGCCACGACAAAACCCTGGA
>Ga0209571_1000111_pt1 | contig 187011 bp, 182 predicted proteins | sample EBPBio102011_DNA_FD_185866 | JGI IMG/M metagenome (GOLD analysis project Ga0209571, IMG submission 185866) | Wastewater treatment Type I Accumulibacter community from EBPR Bioreactor in Madison, WI, USA - Reactor 1_1/10/2011_ DNA (SPAdes)... | ecosystem: Engineered > Bioreactor > EBPR >...
GCCGGCCTCGTTCTCCCGCAGGATCCCGATGATCTGCTCTTCCGTGAATCTCGCTCGTTTCATTCCGTCCGTCCTTTCAAGGGCCGGACTCTAGCTCCGCGTGGAGGAAATTCTCAGGGGCACGTCACCGGTTCGAAAGTCCTCGGACCAACCCCTGACGCGGGCGAGGCCCCGGGTCGGTTCAGCCCGGCGCAACTCCGAAAAAGAAGATTCCCATCGGTGGAAGGGCGATGAGGCTTTCAACCAGGATCCATAAGGGTCCGGGCGTTATTCGGTTGGAATCTGACCCATCATCGGAAAGCGCGTTCTTCATCGAACGCCTCGCGTAAAGCACCGCCCCCTCCGCCTGGGCGACAAATCCGAACTCTTGACGGGCCGGGCGCCCGCGCCGTTTGCTTTGGATCAAAGCGCCGTTCGCCAGCGCCGGTAGAAGGGAATCGAAGACTGTCTTCGGGAGGACCGGCCAAATGAACAAATCCCTTGCTCTCGTGAGCGCCCTGGCGCTGGCCGTCAGCGTTTCAGCCTGCGCGACCACCGCGCCCCCGACGGCCGAACAACGGGCGGCGTGCGAACAAATGCTCCGCACCATGGGCGAAGGCGCGACCCACAGCCACAGCGCTGAAAAGAGCGGCGGCGTGAGCCCGATGGGAATGACCCACGCCCAGTGCCGACGCATGCTCGGTCGGTAGCGCTGGGTCCGCGAGTCCTGACTGCTCGATGACGTCCGCAAAGGGCAAAGACTACGGCCCAGCACCTTGAGAGTAGCCGGCCGCGCCGCGGAATGACCTGCTTCGTTCGGCGGCCACCGGCGCAACCATTCGTCCTTTGCTGGCCCGGCGCTGTCCCGGGATCAACGGGCTGCCGACCGACATTGGGCTGTTCACGGCCGCGCCGGTAACCCTCGGCGCGGCCGTGCTGGCGGATCCGGGCGTCTCGATCCTCCTGAGAGCTCTGGTTGGCGCAGCCACGACGGCGCGCTACAGGGCGTTTGCCTTCCATGACCCGCGCTGAGCAGGGCCGGCCCTCGCAATAAGAAGGACTGCGGTACGCTTGGTCTCCAATAGAGGCGATCCGCGGTAAAACATGGATCATGCTGCGAAGCTTGGCGATCGCGCCGCCCCGGCAGCAGAACCGAAATCGCCGCTGCAGGCTGCAAAGCCCTGCGCCTCTCGATTTGCCGAGGGATCGCAAGCGTCAGCCGTTTCGCCAGAGCGACCGGACGCCAGTCGGCTGGCGCTGGACCACCTCATCATCGTGGACCTGTCGGGAGCAAACGCGCCGTCGTCTGCAACGCGTGATCAGCACCAAAGACAGTTTGCAGTCTATCTGCGAATGATAGTGAGATTGACTCGCAAGAATGCCTGTGGTCAGACCGCCGCTGTCATTCGCCTTGCTTTCGAAGTGCTTCATGTCCCCTCGCCTCCTCGCCACCGTCGCCCTCCTGCCGCTGTTGCTAGCCGCCCTTCCCGCCAGGGCCCAGGAGGCCGCGACCCGGGACGCCACGACCCTGGACGAAGTGGTCGTCACCGCTTCCCGCATCGAGCAGCCGCGCTCGGCCCTGGCGGCCACGGTGGAGATCATCGACGCCGAGGCCATCGTCCAGCAGACAGCGCTGGCCGCTTCGGCCGTCGATACGGTGGCGGCGCTGGTGCCGTCCTTCTCGCCGACGCGGCAGAAGCTGTCGGGCTTCGGCGAGACCCTGCGGGGCCGTTCGCCGCTGTATCTGGTTGACGGGGTGCCGCAGTCCACGCCGCTGCGCGACGACAGCCGCGACGGCTACACCATCGATCCGTTCTTCATCGATCGGGTCGAGGTCATCTTCGGCTCCAACGCCATCCAGGGCATCGGCGCCACGGGCGGGGTGGTCAACTATGTCACCGCCCGCAAGCCGTCCGAGGACGAAGGCCTGACCGGGCGGATGATGGCCCAGGTCACCACCGACGACGAACTCCAGGGCGACGGCGTCGGCGCCAAGATCGCCGCCATCGGCGGGCGTGATTTCGGCGTCTTCGACCTCAGCCTGGGCGCGGCGTTCGAGACGCGCGGCGCCTATTACGACGCCGACGGCCGCCGCATCGGCTTCGACGGCGCCCAGGGCGAGGTCCAGGACTCGCAGGCCCTGTCGTTCTTCGCCCGCGGCGGCTGGGATCTCGGCGACGACCGCCGGCTGGAGGGCTGGGTCAATCGCTTCGATCTGGAAGGCGACGGCGACTATGTCACGGTGGCGGGCAACCGGGCGACGGCGGTTCCGACCACCGCCGTGCGTGGACAGGCGCCGGGCGAACAGCCCTCCAACACGGTGACCTCGGCCGCCATCAGCTATACCGACCGCGACCTGTTCGGCGGCGTGATGCGGGCCCAGATCTTCGCTCATGACTATCAGGGCGTCTTCGGCGGCGGCAACTTCCCCGACTTCCAGGACCCCCGGATCGCCCCGTCCGGGACGCTGTTCGACCAGTCCGCCAATAACTCCGAAAAGCTGGGCTTCAAGGTCGATTGGCAGGGCGAAATTCCCGGCCTGGCAGGGCTGAAGACCTTGATCGGCGTCGACGGACTGCGCGACCAGACACATCAGGAACTGGTCGTCACCGGACGCAACTGGGTGCCCGAGACCGTCTACGAGAGCCTGTCGCCCTTCCTGCAGCTGAACCAGTCGCTGCTGGCCGACCGGCTCAGCCTGTCCGCCGGGGTGCGCCATGAATCGGCGAAGCTGAAGGTCGATGACTTCACCACCCTGTACGCCTACGGCCCGCAGGCGGTGGCGGGCGGCGAGCCGGGTTTCGAGGAGACGCTGTTCAACGTCGGCGCCGCGTTCGAGGTCGCGCCCGGCCTGCTGGTCTATGGCTCGTTCGCGCAAGGCTTCACCATGCCGGACGTCGGACGCGTGCTGCGCGGCATCAACCGTCCCAACCAGGACGTCGACACCTTCCTGAACGTCGAACCGGTGGTGTCGGACAACACCGAGGTCGGGATCGAGTATCGCGGCGCCCGGGTCGAGCTGTCCGCCGCCGTGTTCCGGTCCGAGGCGGAGCGCGGCTCGCTGCTGAACCGCCTGCCCTCGGGCATCTTCGAGGTGCAGCGCCAGGCCACCCGGATCGACGGCCTGGAGCTGAAGGCCGTGTGGCGCGCTTCCGACGCTTTCACCTTGGGCGGGAGCTACGCCGCCCTGGACGGCCAGAGCGACAGCAATGGCGACGGCGAGCTGGACCGCGACCTGAACGGGGCCAACATCTCGCCCGACCGTCTGCTGCTGTGGGGAGAATATGAGACCGGTCCCGTCGCCCTGCGCCTTCAGGCCCAGACCTTCCTCGAGCGCGAGTTCGACGGCGAGCCCGCCGCCAACGGCTTTGAGGGCTATGCGGTGCTGGACGCCGTGGCCCGCTACGAGGCCGGCTTCGGCACGGTGTCGCTGGGGGTGCAGAACCTGCTGGACGAGCAGTACATCTCCTATTTCTCGGACACCCAGGGTCCGACCGACAACCTGCGCTATTTCGCCGGGCGCGGACGCACCGCGACCCTGACGCTGACGCGGAGCTTCTGACCGCATGATGGGCGCGATCCGCACGCTGCACGCCTGGGCCGGGACCGTGCTGGCGGTGCTGGCCGTGGTGTTCGGCCTGACCGGAACCCTGCTGGTGTTCGAAGACGACTGGATCCGCGCCACCGTGCCCGCCGCCCACGCCGAGGTCGATCTCGATCCCGCCCGCCTGGGCGCGGCGCTGGACCGGCTGGAGACGGCCGAGCCCGGCCTGACCTCGGTGGTCCTGCCGGGCGGGGCGGTCGGGGCGCACCGGCTTTACCTGGCCGACGAGGGCTTCGGCTACGCCGACGCCGACGGCGCCGTAGTGGACCGCTGGCGGGGCGCGGCCCGGGCCGAAACCTGGATCTTCGACCTGCATCATGAACTGCTGGCCGGCCACACCGGCAAACTGGTCGCCGGCGGCGCCGGTCTGGCTCTGGTCCTGATGGTCCTGACCGGCCTGATCGTCTGGAGTCCCGCCTGGCGCGCCACGGGCTGGCGGGTCTGGCCTCGCTCCGGGGTCCGGCGCGAGCTGATCGGCAGCCACCGCAACCTCGGCCTGATCTTTGCGCTTCCACTGATCGTCTTCAGCCTGACCGGCGCGGCCATCGTCTTTCACGGAACGACCCAGGCCCTGCTGGGCGGCGCCCCGACGTCGCCGGCGCCGGTCGTCGGGACGGGCGACGTCGATTGGACCCGCGCCCTGGCGGCGGCGCAGGCCCGGTTCCCCGACGCGGCCCTGCGCATGGCCATTCGGCCAGCCGCCCCGGGCAAGCCCGCCACCATCCGCCTGCGCCAGCCCGGCGAATGGCACCCCAACGGCCGCACCACGGTGACCATCGATCCCGCCACCAGCGAGGTGGTCGCGGCCTCGGACGCCAACGCCCTGCCCACCGGCATCCGCGCCTATAACGCGTTCTACCCCCTGCACGCCAGTTCGGTCGGCGGCTGGCTCTACGACTGGGTGACGGCGCTCAGCGGCCTGGCCTTGGCCGGGCTCGGCGTCGTCGGGGCTTGGGCCTTCCTGGTCAAACCGCGGCGGTGGCCCCGACGATCCCATGGCCAGCTCTCAGCCATTGATGACTGCGGTCCGTAGATTTCCGTTCCCGCTTCGACTGCCGAGGCCCGACCTTCCCGTCGCCGGGTCTGACGGAAGGCGTCTGGAGAACGCGGGAACGCCGTGGCGCGCCTGGGCGTTTCGTATTCGGTTCGCCAAGCGAGCGAGCCATTCCTGCTGGGAGCCCTGCCGCGGGACGACGCGGTGGGGCTTTCCCATCCGCTCGCCGGCTCAGGCCGATGAAGAACGCGTGATCCCCCTCCGTGCCGATTGCCGCAACCAAGGTCAAGGTCACGCCTCGACGGACGACATCGATGACCCCTTGAGGGCCGTTGCAGTTCGGTGAGGTCCCGACTCTCCTCTCGCCACCCTCGTGCCGCGCTGCGCGACAGATGCGTTCCGCCGCCGGCCCGTCGCCTGGCCAGTAGCGCGGCTGACGCGACGATCCGATCTCAGGTCCTGATCGCGCTGCGGAGCCTGCCCAACGCCACTTGACCTGCTAGCCTATCCGGATCGAGCATCGGACGCTTCAACGTGAAGTATCTACGCGTCCGAGGAACTCCACCTCTCGTGATCGACACCCCAGCTTGACCGGCCGCCCCATGCGTAGGACGACGACCTGTTCCACAAGCAGACGGAGGAGACCCCGTGACGGCTGCAGACAGTATCGTGCAGTTCACCGTCATTCGCAGCGATGGCGAATGGCGGGTTCTAAGGGACGGGCAGGACGCCGGTCGTTTCGACTTCAGCGTAGACGCGATCGAATCGGCGCTGTTTCGCGCGACGAGTCTGATCGACAAGGGTCAGGACGTCGAAGTTTTCGTTCAGGACGCAGCCGGCCGGTTGCGACGGGTCGATCCGGTCGGTGGCGAAGTCCTTCATTGAGACATCTCCCGCCGCATGAGACCTAGCCGCAACACCCCTTGCCATCCACCTGGATCGGCGGACACGGCACGTCGGCATAGGAGCAGAACACGCAGCAGTCGCCGGGTAGGGGCTTCAGCTTCACGCCGCAACCGAGACAATCGTAAAACCAGATGCAGGCGTCGGTGGGCATGGTCTCGGTCGCGACGTGGCCGCAATGCGGGCAGGTCAGCGTCGATTCCAGTACGATGGCCGGGGTCATCGCATGGCCGCCAGCCGGGGCATGGCCCACGGTTCGATATAAGGTTGCCAAGCCAGGGACAGCACGACCAGCGCGGTGGCCACGACCAGCAACCAGAAGGCCAGCGGCGACGGTTGATGGCAGGCGGCGTCCTTCCGGCACATCCGCAGACGGCGCCAGTGAAACAGCCAGCCCGCGGCGAGAATGAGGGCCGCCAACAGCGTCAGCCAGTTTCGCGCGCCCGCGATGACGGCGGCGCCGGCGAAGGATACCCCGGCGACCGACAACGCGAGGGGCAGCACGCAACAGGCCGCCCAGGCGAACACCGAGGCGAAGCCGCCGATGGCTGCCGAGGCGCTGACGGCGACTTCGGGAATCCGAGGTCGGTTTTGATCGATGGCCATAGAGCCTCCCGTTCGATTTCTGGTAGCCTACAACCCGTAGCCGCTACGGGATCAAGACCCATGTCTGGACGAGGATTGACCATCGGTCGCCTGGCGCTCAGCGCCGGAGTGAACCTGGAGACGGTGCGCTACTATGAGCGGATCGGCCTGATGCCCTCACCCGCCCGCACCGAAGGCGGGCATAGGAGCTATGAGCCCGAACATGCTCAACGCCTGCGCTTCATCCGTCGGTCGCGCGAACTGGGCTTTGGCATCGACGCCATCCGGCGGCTGATCGCGCTGAGCGAACCCAGCGTCCAGGCGTGTTGCGAAGTCCGCGACATGGCCCAGGGCCACATCGCCAGCGTCGACGCCAAGATCGCGGATTTGCAGCGGCTGCGGTCGGTGTTGAGGCAGGCCGTAGCGGACTGCAGTGAGGGCGGGCGGGTCCGGTGCCCGGTGATAGAGGAACTGGGTTCAAGCTGAGACCAGGCGGGTTGCACGATCGCCACTGACATTCCTTGGGAGGATTTCATGGCGCACACGATCATCCACGGGAAGAAGCCGGAAGCTTGGGTCCAGCCGGATCACCGGCCAGTTCGGGAATTTTCGAGGGGCACGGGGACGCCCGGGTCACCGATCGCACACCGCCTCGCCGCGCCAGCCGCCGGCGTCGGCTTGGCCCTTCCGCGTCTCGCGTTCGGACTCTATGACTGTCGCCTGGGCCGCGGGAGGACCGGACGGCCGTAGGATCGCCGGCTCTGTCCGCTTGGGTCACCGGGAAAACGACGATGAGTGTTTCCAGCCTGCTGGCCGCCGCCGGCGCGATCCTGACCCTGAGCGCCGGCGCGGCCCTGGCCGCCGAAGGCTGCGAGTGCTGCAGGGACATGGCTGCGGCGCAGCCGTAAGCTGGTGCGACGAGATGAAGACCGACCCGGCCCCGGCCGAACCCGCTCCGCCAACCCCGGCTCCGTCGGGCACGCCCGCGCCTCAGGCTCCAGCTGACCACAACTGATCGCCCGGGTCTGGTCCGCCCCCGGTGAGTTTCTCGCCGGCGGCGAACCGGCGTCACTTCCCCGGCTCTCGTACGTCAGCATGCGCCCGCTCATCGGGGGACGGTGCGGCGGCCGCCACCCGGACAAAGCGGACGGTTTCGGCCTGGATTCTTGGTTCGGCGACGAACCCCGCCTTCGCGAACGCGACGTGTTGAGGCATTAGGGGTCTGGACGGATCCGCTCGCCACCATCCGTTCACAACCGCGGCTTTCGGCAGAATGCCGCCCACGATCCGTTCGATGTCCCGGAAGGTTAGATCCACTTCAATCCGCTTCTGGCGTCGAAGGAAGGATGCAAGGGGGTCGTATTTGGCCATCGGCGTGTTTTCCTCCCGCGACGTGACAGGTCAAGCCCAACGCAAAATCCGATCGGAGACGGACGGGTCGTCCGAACGCCGGGACATCCGGATCAGCCGCGGGTCGAGGAACACGGCGGGGCGCGGGCCGGGAGTTTCCAGCTCGAGAATGCGGGCGAGGCTCTGTCACGACGCGCCAGGGTGACGGCTCGAAAACAACGAACCCTTAGTCCGCGGCCGGCAGACGCCCGCGCTTTCGCGCGGGCGTCCCCCTTCAGCGGATCAGCAGCAGGGTCCGCCGTTGCAGCAGGCCGCGAGAAGCTCGCAGCAGGAGGCGGCGGCCTTGACCACCGAGTCGGGCGCAGCCGCGAAGGCAGCCGAGGCCGAGGTCAGCAGCCCGAGGGCCGCAAGCGAAAAGGCACGTTTCATTGTTGATCTCCATGGATCGGTTTTCTGAGAAAGGATGGTCGGTGGAGATCAGGCTCGAGGGGGCGGGTCCTCCGCTTCCGGATCGACCCCGGCGAGGGGATCGACCGGCGACCAGGGACGCGGGCCGGCGGCGGGCGTCACGGCCGGGATCGCGGCCGGCGTCGGAACGAGCCCGTGGCAGAGCACGGCGCACAGTCGGGCGCAGGTCATTTTCACGGGATCGCAGGGGCTGTCCGAGCCGGTGTCGTCGGCGGGCGCCATGGCCATCGCCATGGGCGCGGCCGGCGTCTGCCAGGCCATGACGGGGCTCGACGCGAACAGCAGGGCGAACACGGACAAAATGGCCGGCGCCCAGGCTGCGATTGTTCGACGTCCGGTCATGGCGTGCAATTCGTCCAGCGCAGCCCAAAGGTTACAACCGTCGCCGAGCGCACGCCAGCCATCATCTCTGCGCGCGACGCCATGCCTCGCGGGCCGGAGATCATATTTCCGGCCGAAACCGCACCGCCGGAGATACTGACAGAAATCCGGGGATCGGCATCCTCTCCGGCGGATCATCGGAAGCGGCGCCGCGGCTTGTTGATCCTCGACCTGGCGGGGGCATGCGGACGCGAGTGAACTTTGCCGCTCTCGGCCGCGCGTTTCAGATCGCGCAGCGTTCCCGCCATCGGATCCGCCACCAGCCGAGCGAGACGCCCCCGGGCGAAGGGAGCTGCGAGTCCCTTGATCCGCAAGCTGAACCGAACCCGGGTGTTCGGACCCTGTGGCTCGAGGTCGATCGCCATGTCGAGGCCGAGGACGCCGCCGACGCCCAGCCACCATGCGACCTGCTCAGGCTCGCGGAACGGACGCAGTTTTCCCGCCAGCCGCCATTGATGCGGCGTTCCCGCCCGGGTGGCGGCGGCGACGCCCAAGGTGACGAAATCCCGCCCTTCCTCGTCCAGGGTCAGTTGCATGGAGCGGTTCCACCGCGGATATCCTGGGATGTCGCTGAGGATCGCCCAGACATCTTGCGGGGACGCCTTGATTTCGATGTCGTGTTGAACGTCCATCCGTCGCAAATCCTGCCCGACCTCATCGGAGACCCATCCTTAGGCCAGTCGCGCCGTCAGTTGAATGGCCCCGCCCGGTTCTCGCAGTCGCACTCGCACCCACGGCGTCAGGCGCCGACCCGGCCTGGAAGAAGACGGCCAGGATCGCTACGCCGGCGCTGTTGCAGCGGGCCGAATCAGGACGTCAGAATGCGGCTTCACAGCTTTGAGCGTGGGCTCGTTTGCCCGGTCTGTCCCTCTTCGTTGTCGACGCCCCGTGCCGAGGTCCGCGTCCAGGACCGTGGGAGAAGTCAGCCTGATGATCGTGCGAGCCAGGCTGAACCTGATACTCCGCCGGGCTGGGGCCCGCCCGTCCTGTGGAGCTTCTGCCCCTCAGGGAGCGCGCCCGCGTCGGGGTCGCGTTCGACGCGAGTGCTCGCTGCATCGGATGCGGGGGTTTCCCGTGCAAGCGCCAGCGTATCGCTAATCTCGTCGCCGATGACCACTCCCTTGAATTGACGGCTGCGTGACTTGCGTCTTTCCGGCGTGATACGCAGCCGAAGGCATGATTGCCTGACCAGAGGCCCGGCCAAGGTCCGATCTCGTGTTTTTGAGTTGCGCAGTCCGCCGGCCGCCGATCTGCCACAAGCCCGGTGGGGCCATCCCGCAGCGCGTTCACAGATCGAGGCCGCGTCTGAGTTGATCGAGATCAACGCAGACGCATGAGAAGGCGCCTATTCTAGATTCTGATGAGCCAGGTTCGGAACGCCGAGCAGCCAGATCCGCGTGAAAACGCCTGCCGCCTGGCGAAAACGTCTTCAGATGACAGTATACCCTTCCTGAGTTTTCGAACGATCCTGCTTAGATTATAGGCCCAAGAGGTTTGAGTTTTCAGTCATTTTCACACGGCATACCGATTCCGCGCATTGACCCGTATATTAAGGACGGCAAATCATTGATTGGGTGTGATAGTGTGGCCTTGTCGCCAAGCTCTCGGAAAACTGCAGGAAGAGGACTTTATATCATGAGCTTTCGCGATATCGTTGTTGATGCGTGCCCAAAGAGCGACATACAGCGGACGCTGGAACTCTCGCGCCAAATGGCTATCGAGTTCGGAGCGAATCTGACCGTCGTTTCCTACGCCTGGCCGCGGACGTCCATTGTGGGCGACGTTTTGGCGGGGAACGCGCTCTCCGTCCAGGAGCAAACACGGGCGATGGAAGACGCTCTGGACGCCACGCGCAGGGCTTTCGACAGCGTGTTTGCGGCGAAACCGGCCGAGGTCGAGTGGTGCTCCGCCATTGTCGAGCCGACCGCGGCGCTGCTTGACCATCTACTCTCCGCAGATCTGTTCATCACCAGCGCGTCTCAGGAAAAAACCTGTGTCTCTCCGGATGCGGCTGAGCTTGCCTTGCGGTCAGGAACGCCCGTTCTTCGTCTTGGCCGGAACCTGACGACATGCCGCTTCCCCAGCGTCGTGGTGGCATGGAAGGACTGTTCGCAAGCTCGCCGGGCCTTGCATGATGCACTGCCCATTCTCAAGCGTGCTGATCGTGTGACGATCGTCGGGATTGGAGATGAGGTGTCCATCGACCGCCTTGAAGCGGTGGACGAACATTTGCGTCGTCATGAGGTGACCACGACCGGTCATCTGCATGTACCGCGGTCTGAAGGAGATATATGCGGCGATCTGCTCACCCAGGCACAGCGCGAGGGCGCAAGCCTGATTGTCGCCGGCGTTTATAGCCGTGGTCCCTTTGCGACGCGCGTGCTGGGCGGAATGACGCGCGAGATGCTGAAAAACACCGAGACATCCTGGTTCATGGCTCATTGATCGGGTCGTATCGAAACGGTGATATCGACGCTCGCGACTTCGTGCGCCTCCATCGCCCAGGCCTGTTCCAGTCGGCTCCGGGGGGATGCGGCCTGATATTCGCCGCGCCATCTCGAGCGAAGCCTGTCGCGAACACCGAAGACAAACACGCGCCGCTGAGGCTCCGAAACTCACAGTTGGAAACGACATCCGGAAGAAGTGTGATCCTTGAGAACCCGACTGCGCGAACCGCCTCGACTGAAGGCCGGCCGTTGCGGTCGCAGACACACCTTCGAAAAGGCAGTCCCCGCTTCGTCGACTGAGGCTGATCAAGACCTATGACGGCTTCCATGCCGCTCTCGACCTGCCCGCCCCTGCCCGGGCGAACCCTTTTCGTTGTGGTCTGCTGCCTGCCTGGATCCCTGTCCAGGACCGTGGGTGAAGTCAGCCTGGTGATCGTGGGAGCCATGCTGAGCCTGATACTCCGCCGGGCTGAGCCCCCTGCCCGTCATATGAAGCCTCGGCCCCTCAGGGGGCACGGAGGCGTCGCCGGGGTCGGATTCGACGGGAGGGCTCACCGCATCGGGCGCCCGGGTTTCGCCTCCAACCGGCGTATCGCGAATCTCGTCGCCCATGACCATTCCCCTGGAAATCGACTGCTGCCTGACCTGCGTCTTTCCGGCGCAATACGTAGGCGCGGGCATGGTTGCCTGACCAGAGGCCCGACCCACGTTCGATAGAGTGTTTTTGAGCTGCCGCGCCCGCCCGCAAGGCGTTGCTTCCCCGCTCTGAGGGCGAAGACTGTCATGATCGAGGCGGTGGAAATCAAAACGAACGCCGCCAAGCGTCGCGGAACCAAGATCGCGCGGGTCGCGCGAGACCTGGCCGGTTGCGGCTTCTATGTGAGGGACGCGCGGCTGCCCGACGACGTCCGCGCGGCGGCGAACCCTCGAGATCGCCCCTGAGGGCGCGCCGCCTTACCGGGAACGAGCCCCCGCGTGCAAGCTGGACGCTTGGGCGACTGGTCTCGATACGCGGTTGCTGCGTTTGACCTTGCCCGGGTTTGGCCACCCCCGGTCATCAAGCGGGTCATTTTGCGTACCTCTGAGCACACCGCTGCGGTTTATGAAGTGGGCGCTTAGCAAGATCATGAGCAACCGAGATGGCGTAACACGCGGAGGGGAACCTCAGCTTATGCCCGGGGTGCCCTTCAGGCGGCCTTGGGCCCGCAGCAGGAGCGCGCGCGGGTTTGGGTGAGATCCTCCAGGATCACGCAGTCAGGCCCCGGGCCGCCGACACAGGCGGCGTCGCAGTCATTCACCAGCTTGGCCAGATCGGCTTCCAGCGCCTTCAGTTCGGAGAGCTTGGTCTGGACGTCCTCCAGGTTCCGCCGCGCCAGATCGCGGGCGTCGAGGCAGGAGCGGTCGCCGTTCTCCAGCAGATCGACCAGGCTGCGCACCTGATCGATGGGAAAGCCCAGCTCGCGGCAGCGGCGGATGAAGGTCAGGCGTTTCAAGTCCGCGTCGGCATAGGTGCGATGCCCGCCGTCGCGGCGCTCGGCGCGGCGCACCAGACCGATCTCTTCGTAATAGCGGATCGTCGGCGGGTTGGTCCCGCTGCGCTTGGCGAGAGCTCCGATCGAGAGAGCACGGTCCATGTCGTCATCCGGAAAATAGGGCTTGAAGCTAAAGTTACTTGAAGTCCTACAAGGCGTCCAACGGGAACGACCTAACCGCCCGCGCAGGAGACTGAGACATGCTGTCGAAGGACGTTCCGATCGCCTGCACCCTCGGGGCCGGCGACTATCAGGCCCGGATGCGGTGGATCTCCGATCTCAACCAGCGCAGCCTTCAGAGCCATCGCCGGGACGACCTGACGCTGTCCGTCGACTATGAGGCCGGCGCGCTCGCCGATGTCGAAACCCTCGTCCGCCAGGAAGCCGCCTGCTGCGCCTTCCTGACCTTTGAGATCGAGCCGCGGCCCAAGTCGGTCCGTCTCGTCGTCACCGCGCCGGAAGACGCACGCCTCGCCGCCGACACCCTGTTCGAAGACTTTATCGCCTCGGGTCCGTCGATCCCGGCCCAAACCTGTGGATGCTGCTGATCATGACCTCCCTGAACCCCGGCGCGCCGTTGAACGCCGAGCCCGCCAAGGGCGACCCGAACCAGAAGGCGGTCGGCGTCGGCTCCATCGTCGCGACCTCGGGGGCGCTGCTCGGCTGCGCCGCCTGCTGTGTCGTGCCGCTGGCCTTCCCGGTGCTGGCCCTCGGCGCGTCCGGCGCGGTCCTGGCCTGGTTCGCGGGCGCCCATATGTGGATCAGCGGCCTCGCCTTTATGATCGTTCTGTCCGCCTGGGGCTGGCTGGCGTGGCGGACGTTCCGCCGCGGTCATCCGCTGGCGCGCTCGACCGTGATCATGATGACCGTCTCGACCCTCATGCTCGCCCTGGCGCTCGTCTGGCCCCGGATTGAACCCGCTCTGATGGCGATGCTGCGATGACCCTCGAAACGACACCGAAGAAGATCAGACCGCTCTGGGTCGTTCTCGGACTGGCGGGCGCCTGCGCGGTCTGCTGCGCCGTTCCGATCGCGGCGCTGGTGATGGGCGGGGCGACCCTGGCCGCCGCCGGCGTCGCCCTGAGCCAGAACTGGGACGCGATCGCCTGCGGCGCCCTGATGCTGATCGTTCTGGGCGCCGCCCTGGTGTTGATGCGGCCGAAGCGCCCGGCGCCGTCCTGCAGCGTGGACGGCGCTTGCGGCTGCAAGGAAAAGGCCTGAGACATTCGGCTGTCGGCGACCCCCCTCGGAGCGCCGCAGGGTCAGGACTAGGGATGAGCACGTCTGAACTTCGCGACGCCCTCGAAGCACGACAGGTCTGGATCTACTTCGCCGCCGTGCTCGTCGCGGCCGTCGTCGGCCACCTCATCCCGGGCACGGCGGTGCTGGAAGGAGCGATCAATCCGGCGCTGGCCCTGATGCTGTTCGTCACCTTCCTGCAGGTGCCGGTCGCGGCGCTCGGCCGGGCGCTTCGGGAACTGCGGTTCATGGGCGCCTTGCTGGCGGTGAACTTCATCGCCGTGCCCCTGCTGGTCCTGGGCCTGGTCCAGTTCCTGCCAGCCGATCCCCTGATCCGGCTCGGGGTGCTCATGGTGCTGCTCTGCCCCTGCATCGACTATGTCGTGACCTTCGCCCATCTGGGGAGGGCGGACGCCCGGTTGCTGCTCGCCTCGACGCCGGTCCTGCTGATCGCGCAGATGGCGCTGCTTCCAATCTATTTGCGCCTGTTCCTCGGCTCCGAGGCGGCGGCCTATGTTCAGCCGGGCCCGTTCATCCACGCCTTCGTCTGGCTGATCGCCGTCCCGTTCGCTCTGGCGGCGCTGGTCCAGACCTGGGCCGCCCGCAGCAAAACGGGCGAGCAGGTGTCGTCCGGCCTCGGTCTGGCCCCGGTGCCAACGACGGCCCTGGTGCTGTTCATTGTCGTCGCCGCTGTCGTGCCGCAACTCGGGCAGACGCTCGACAGAACCCTGAGCGTCGTGCCGGTCTATGTCGCCTTCGCCGTACTGGCGCCGCTCGTCGGATGGACCCTCTCGCGGCTCGCGCGTCTGACGCCCGAGGGCGGCCGCGCCGTGGCCTTCAGCGCCGGAACCCGCAACTCGCTCGTGGTTCTGCCGATGGCCCTGGTCGTGCCCGGCGCCATCCCGCTGGTCCCGGCCATCATCGTCACCCAGACTCTGATCGAGCTTCTCGCTGAGCTCGCCTACATCCGGGTCATCCCCCGGTTAGGCGGTTCGGTTCCGATCAACGCGAAGGGCCAACGCTGACAGTCGCAGACGACCAACGACGCGGACCCCCCAAATCGGGAGTGTCGACACCTTATCTGGCCGTGGGCTCGCGGCCATCAATCGACACAGATGGCGGTCAAGCAGTGTCGTCCAAGGCCCTCGCCCCGGACAATCGACAGGCCTAGAGTGGAAAAGCGTAACCGTGAACTTTCAGCCACAATCCACGAACTCATCGCGCCTCAACGAACGAGCGTCCGAAATGATTCAAACCCGCCCTGCCCCGTCCCGCCGAGCCCTCATGCTCGCCCTTCCCGCCCTGGCGCTTGCCGCCCCGGCCCTCGCCGCGCCTCCGAAACGGATAACCGCCTACAAGACCCCCTGGTGCGGCTGTTGCGGCGGCTGGATCGCCCACATGCGCCAGGCCGGCTGGACCGTCGAGGTCGTCGAGCGCGAGGACCTGGCCCCGATCCGGGCCCAGCACGGGATTCCCGACCGGCTGGCCTCCTGTCACACGGCGGTGGTCGGCGCCTACGCCATCGAGGGCCATGTTCCGGCCGGCGACGTCGATCGATTGCTGGCGGAACGCCCGGCCGCCCGGGCGCTGAGCGCGCCCGGCATGCCGGCGGGTTCGCCGGGCATGGAGGCCGCCGGACGGGAGCCCTATACGACCGTCCTGATCCTCAACGACGGTTCAACCCGCGTGTTCGGCCGCCACAATGGCGCGTGAGGACGGACAAGACGCTGACTGACGCGGACACCGTCAGGGGGCCTGAAGGCGCGGCGTCCAGCGCAGCAGCCGCATGGCGTTGGCGGTGACCAGAACCGTGGCCCCGGTGTCGGCCAGGATCGCGGGCCACAGGCCGGTCACGCCGATCACGGTGGTGACGAGAAAGACGGCCTTCAGCCCCAGGGCGATGGTGATGTTCTGCCGGATGTTGCCCATCACCCCCTGCGACAGGGCGATCATGTCCGGAATGTCCTGCACCCGGCCGTGAAGGACGGCGGCGTCCGCCGTCTCCAGCGCCACGTCCGTGCCGCCCCCCATGGCGATGCCGACATCGGCCTGGGCCAGGGCCGGGGCGTCATTGATGCCGTCTCCGACCTTGGCGACCACAAGGCCCTCCGCCTGCAGGGCCTTGACGATCACCAGCTTGTCCTGCGGCAGGAGTTCGGCCCGGGGCTCGATACCGAGCCCGGCGGCGACCGCCTCGGCCGTGCGGCGATTGTCGCCCGTCAACATGACGGTGCGGATTCCTCGCGCCTTCAGTCTGGCCAGACCGGCGACGGCGTCGGGCCTCGCCTCGTCGCGCATGGCGAGGAATCCGGCGACCTCGCCCGCAGCGACAAGGACGGAAACCGTCTTGCCCTCGGCGTTGAGGGCGGCGATGGCCGCATCCTGGGACGACGAGATCGACGCCCGTCGGGCCGCGGCCTGCGGCGAGCCCAGGAAGATCCGCTCGCCGGCGACCTCGCCCTCCAGACCTTCGCCCGGGACGGCGTGAGCGGCGGCGGCCGGAGGCGGCGCGATCTGATCAGCGTTGGCCCGGGCCAGGATGGCGAGGGCGAGCGGATGGCTCGAGCCCGTCTCCAGCGCCGCCGCCAGGGACAGCAGGGCGGATGGAGCGCGCGTTCCGGCGACGACGTCAGTGACGACGGGCTTGCCAGCGGTCAGGGTTCCCGTCTTGTCGAACGCGATCGCCGTGATCTTGCCGAGCGTCTCGAGCACCGCCCCGCCCTTCATCAACAGGCCGCGCCGGGCGCCCGCCGACAGTCCCGCGGCGATGGCGGCCGGGGTGGAGATGACGAGGGCGCAAGGACAACCGATCAGGAGGACGGCGAGTCCCTTGTAGATCCATTCGCTCCATGCCCCGCCGAACAGCAGCGGCGGGACCGTCGCGACCAGGATCCCGAATACCAGAACGCCGGGCGTATAGACCTTGGAGAACCGGTCGATGAAGCGTTCCGTCGGCGACCTGGACTCCTGCGCCTCCTCGACCAGCCGCACGACCCGCGCGATGGTGTTGTCCGAGGCCGAGGCCGTCACGCGAACCCGCAGGACGCCGCCGCCGTTGATCGTGCCCGCGAACACGCCGTCGCCGACGCCCTTGCGCCTGGGCACGCTCTCTCCCGTTACAGGGGCCTCATCCAGGTCGCCGGCACCTTCGATGATTTCGCCGTCCGCCGGGACCCGGTCGCCCGGCCGGATCAGGATGACGGCGCCGATGGCCAGGGTTTCGGCCGCGACCTCGGTGGTCACGCCGTCGACCTCGACGAAGGCCGTCTTGGGAACCAGGGCGGCGAGACCCTGGATGCTCTTGCGGGCGCGGCCCGCCGCCACGCCTTCAAGCATCTCGCCGATGAGGAACAGGAGGACGACCGCGGCGGCCTCCTGCGCCGCTCCGATGAACACGGCGCCCACGGCGGCGATGGTCATCAGCATCTCGATGGAGAAGGGCGTGCCGTAGCGCGCCGCCGAAAGCGCGCGCGACGCCACCGGCGCCAGGCCCACCGCTAACGCGGCCAGAAAAGCGTACCGTTCGGCCGAGGGGAACAACGTGCCCAGCCCATAGGCGGCGAGCAGCGCCAGGCCGCAGAGCGCGGTCAGGCGCGCCTTTCCGGTCCACCACCACGGCCCGCCGGCGTCCCTGGCCGCCGCTGGAGCCGGATCGGCCGACGCCTGGACGGACCCTGCCGTCTGCCTGACGGCCTCCCCGTCATAGCCGAGGTTCCGGAGCTGCTGCAGGACCGCCTCGTCGGTGAGACCGCCCCCATGCCGAACCCTCAGCGCGCCCGTCTGGACCGCCACCGAGACATCCTCGACCCCGGGCAGCCTGCGGAGGGCCGTGTCGATCTTGCGGCCGCAGCCGGCGCAGTCCATGCCGCTGACCCGGTATCGGCTTTCGAGGGTTTCCGCGGTCATGGCTGCTCCTTGTGGTCGTGGACACCCATGGCTACCTCCTACAGTGACTGGAGATGCAAGCGAAAATGATCGGGTCATGACCACCAGCGGAAAGCCACGGGTCCCCTGGATCCGGGGGGGGCCGGACCGAGGTCTGATGACATCGCCTTGTCCCCATGACAGGAACGCTGAACCCTGGACGGCCCCGCAGGTCGAACGCGCGCTGGAGGCCGTCGCCGTGCGCCTGGCTGCTGCGGGAGAGCGGCTGACGGAGCCCAGACGCCGGGTGCTGGAGCTGCTGGTCTCGGCCGCCGGACCCGTGAAGGCCTATGACCTCGTGGCGAGATTTCACCCGGACCTTCGCGTCGCCAAGCCGGCGACGGTCTATCGGGCTTTGCAGTTCCTGGAGACGAAGGGCCTCGTCCATCGCCTTTCCACGATCAAATCCTATGTGTCGTGCGATCCCGATGGCCTCGCCCCGCCCGCGACCTTCCTTCTCTGCGAGTGTTGCGGCGCCTGCCGCCAGATCGCCTTGCCCCCGATGGCGTCTCTGAACGCGGCCGCCGCGGCCACGGGATATGCGGTCGAGCGGGTCACGCTGGAAGCTCAGGGACTCTGCGCGGCATGCCGTCCGCCGGAACCCGGCCAAGCCTGATCAGTCCGCCGCTCCGGGCAGCCTCAACGGGGGCCTTCCACCGGGACAGCGGCCCCGGCGGCCGCGCCGGAAAGAGCGTCCGACTCCCTGTTGAGCCGAAACAAGCCGGAGGGGTTGAGCCAGGTCTGAACGGGCCGGTCGAAGCCGTAGCGGAACACGGCCGCCGCAACGAAGGCGCCGAGGAAGCCGACCGCCCACAACGTCCAGCGGACGCCGGACGACGCGCCGTCCTGACCGACCGCCTCCAGAAGGCCGAACCAGACGATGCGGCTCACCTCATTGGTGAGGAACATGGCGAAGGACATCAGCGCAAGGTGCTCGACGAGGCGCGAGGGCCTCCGCACCGGCACGGCCCCCGCCGCCCAGATGATCACCGTCATCAGCCCCAGGGACACCAGGCTGAAGGGGCCGAACGCCTGGAGGCCGGCCAGGACGAAGGCGGCGGCGGCCCCGATCACCCCGGCCGTGCGCGGCGAGACATAGACGCGGGATCCATAAAACGCCGCCGCGACGCCCAGCAAGAAGAGCGGCAGGGCGCGCAGTATGCCGAACCACAGTGGCAGCCGGTAAAGGGGGTCGCCCAGCCACAGGATGGCGGCCTGATTGCCGACCACCAGCAGACCGATCGCGCCTAGCAGCGCCGTCAGGGGCGTCAGCCGCCACAGACCGCGGCAGATCCAGGGCAGCAGCAGGTAGCAGCCGATGAGAGCCGACAAGGTCCAGGTCGGCGCGTTCCAGCCCTGCCCGCCGGGCACGCCATAGGCCTGAACCAGCAGCACCTGAGCGGGCAGTTGCGACCAGTCGAACCACTGCGGATTGCTGGGCGCGACGCCCGCGAGCGCCGCGCCGCCGACGATCGCCACGAGGACGAGGATGACCATCAGATGAGCGGGAACGACGCGCAGGAGACGCTGGCGTGAATAGGCCCGAATGGACGCCTTCCCGGCCGCGAGCCGGTCTCCGTAGATGCGGGCCAGGACGTAGCCGGAATCGAGAATGAAAAAGTCGGTGAGCAGATAGCCCCGGTCGAACACCGGATGCAGCTGCCCCAGGGGCACCGGCGCGGCCTCGCGGAAATGATACAGGATGATCATCGCCCCGACGATGAACCGCAATGCGTCGAGCCAGCCGCCGCGAGCGATCCGCGGCGGCGTCGGGCCGGTCGAAGCGGTCGGCGCGCGGCTCATGCCAAAACCTATCCCGCGTTCGGGCAAGAAAACGTTACCGGAGCCGACGCCCACGTCCAGGTCCGGCCGTGAGAAGCGTTGCCTTTTAGGTTCTGACTTTCCACAATCCGCTTCCCCCGGAGGACGCCCATGCATCAGACCGTCGCGCCCGACCTTTTCCGCGTGCAGCGAATCCGCAAGGGGGTCTTGCTGATCGGAATCGTCGTCGCCGTCGGAGTCGCAGGGGTGAGCCGGACCATCGGCGGCCACACGCCTTTTCACGAATATCTTGAGGATTTCGGTCTGGCCGCGATCACCGTCTGCATCGTCGGCCGGGCCTGGTGCTCCCTCTATATCGGCGGCCGCAAGAAGGCGGAGATCGTCGATCGCGGACCTTATTCGATCAGCCGCAACCCGCTTTACATGTTCAGCTTCATGGGGGCGTTCGGCATTGGCGCGCGCACAGGCTCCATTGCCCTGGCTTGCGCCTGTCTGCTGATCGCGGTGATCGTGTTCCGGTCGACCGTGAGCCGGGAGGAGCGCTGGCTTCGCGCGACCTTTGGTGAGATCTACGCGGCCTATGCAGCCCGCACGCCCCGCTTCTGGCCGAACGTCTCCCGGTGGCGCGATCCGGATGTCCTGGAAGTGCGGCCCGGCTTCTTCCTGACCACGCTTCGCGACGGTCTGGTCTTCCTGCTGGCCGTCCCGGTCTTTGAATCGGTGGAATACGCCCAGACCGCAGGCTGGGTCGCGGCCCTGATCCGCCTGCCCTGATCGGGGCCCCTCCTTTCTTGCCGGCCCGCCACGAAGCGCGCCCGCCGGCCGCAGGACGCGGACGGCGGTTGGGAGCAGCGGCGGTCCGCCTGACGCCTATCGCGCGGCGGGCAGGAGGCCGGAGATCATGTTGGAGAGGCCCTCGAGGCTGCTGTCTTCGGCAAGCCGGCCGTTGACGAGAAACATCGGGGTCCCGGTGACGCCGCCCGCCACCGCCGCCTCGACGCCGGCGTTCAATGCAGACTGGGTGGCGGCGTCGTTCATGCAGGTTTGCAACTCGGCCGCTGGCCGCCCGGCCTTCGCCGCGCCCTGACTCAGCCAGACGTTCGGGTCGCCGCCGGCGCGCAAGGCCGGCTGCCCGTCCATCAGCGCCTGGGCCACGTCGAAATAGGCCTCCGGCGCCGCGCACCGCGCCATGGCCGCCGCGGGAACGGACAGCCCCTCGGGCGACGTCGGCAGATCGCGGAACACCAGCCTCACCTGGCCGGTGTCGATGAAGCGGGCCTTAAGGGCCGGGAGCACGGTCTGGTGCCAAGCGGCGCAGTGCGGGCAGGTGAAAGAGGCGTATTCGATCACCGTGACCGGCGCGTCGGACCGGCCGAGAACGCGGTCCTGGGTCTGGACGACCGCAAGCGCCGCCCGCGCCTGTTCGGGCGCGGCTTGCGCCCATGCCGCCGGCGCGGTGAACATCAGGAGGCCAAACGCGATCAGAATGGGACGAATGGTCATGGGCTCAGCCCTCCAGCAGGGGGTCGATGGCGGCGGACAGCGCCTCCAGCGATGAATCGGCGATCTTGTCGCCATTGACGAAGAAGGTCGGCGTGCCGGTCACGCCCGCGTCAACGCCGGCCTGGATGCGCTGCTCCATGGCGGCGATGGCCTCGGGGTCGCTGATGCAGGCCTTGAACTGCTGCTGGTTAAGGCCGGCGGAGGTGGCGATCCGCTGCAGACTTTGACTGGGAGGCGTGCCGGCCTGCCATTCCGTCTGACTGGCCATGACCTCGTCGATCACGTCGAAATACTGCCCCTCGCCGGCGCATCGCGCGATCAGGAACCCCGCGACGGCGACCGCCTCGGGCGCGGTCGGGAATTCGCGGAAGACGTACCGGACCTTGTTGGTGTCGACGTATTTCGCCTTGAACCGAGGCCAGACCTCCTTCTGCCAGGCGGCGCAGTGACCGCAGGTCACCGAGGCATATTCGACCACGGTGACCTTGGCGCCCTCGGCGGCGCCGAGGGCCATGTCGCCTTGCGCAGGCGTGATCCCGGCGGAACCGCCGCAGGCGGACAGGGAAAGGGGCAGGGTCAGGGCGGCCCCGGCCGCGGTCAGGCCGAGCGCGCGCCGGCTGAGGCCCGACGACAGGACGGCTTTCAGCTTGAGCATTGTTTGTCTCCTCACGGACAGGGTCAGGGCCGGGGATCCGGCACGACCCGATGATGGGAACCTGGCCCGACGCCGCGAACCTGCCGCGGCAGGGGCGTCCGGGTGCGAAAGACGCCGCCCTCGGGAGCGAGCGTCCATTGTCCGCGGGTCAGAGACGGGGCGGCGGGTCTTCGGCGTCGGTTCGGGACGCCAGGGGGGCGTCATCGACCAGGCCGTAGCGCGTCTCGTTCGGTCTGGCGGGGATCAAAGGGTCGGGCCCCGCCGGCGGGAGGGTCTGGCAATGGATGACGCAGGATCGGAGGCAATGCGGCTCAGCGGCTTCCGGTGCCGGCGCGACAGGAGCGGACACCTCCGCGCGCGCGCCGATCCGATCACAGGCCGAGGCGGTCTCCCTGGCGGTAGCCGCACCGGACGCGAACAGCACCGCGAACACCGCCAGGAGGACGGCGCCGGCCAGGACCAGGCGGCGATAAGCGCTCATCCCGCATCCATACGCTCTCGTCGCGCGGAATGTTACGCCCTTTCGGCCGCCTCGCCTGCCCGGTCCAACGGTCTGGCGCGCGGCCGGGGTCATGTGGCGGCGCGACCGGACGACGCGGTCGGACGGCGCTCGCCGCCGGCGGCGAGGATGCGGTCGATCCGGGCTTTTTCGACGCGGAAGGCGGCGAGGTCGGAGGCGGCCAGACCGGGACGACGATTCGAGGTGACGCCTGCCGGGTCCACCCGCTGGCCCCGTTTCCAGACTTCATAGTGTAGATGCGGCCCCGTCGATGCGCCTGTCGAGCCCACGTAGGCGACCACCTGGCCCTGGCGCACCCTCTGACCCGCGCGCAGGCCGGGCGCGAAACGGGACAGGTGCGCATAGCCCGACTCCAGGCCGCTGGGATGCCGGATGCGAACCCAGTTGCCGTAACCACCCCAGCGCCGCGCCTCGACCACGACACCGTCGGCGGGGGCGCGCACGGGCGTTCCCATGCCAGCGGCCAGATCGGTGCCTTCATGTCTCTTGCCGATGCCCGAGATCGGATGGCGCCGCGGTCCGAAGGCGGAACTGACCCGCATCCTGTCCAGCGGCGCGCGCATGACATCGGTTCGCACATTCATGCCGGCGGCGTCGAAATAGCCCGCCTCGCGCGCGCCCGCGGGCTTGAACCGATAGAGGGCCCGGCCCTTCATCGCTACATACAGCAGCTCGCCCGTCTCGATCGTGCGCCCGCCATCCGTCACCGTCCGGTCGAACGCCAGGGCGAAGCGGTCTCCGGCCTTCACGCCACCGGGGGTCCCGATCAGTTCGGCGACGGCGCGAGAAACCTGAGCACTGGCGCCCGTCGCGCGAAGGGACGACGCCAGGGATCCCTCGACCTCGCCCCTGGCGACCCGCGTCTCCCGCATGACGGTTTCCTCGAGCGACCGAAGGCGCAGCGCCCCGTCGAAGGTCCGCGAGACCGTCAATTGGCTCACCGGGCCGGTTCGAAGCGTCAGACCGATGAGGTGGCGATCGCCGCGCGGGGTGCGATGCCGCGAGATGGCCGTCTCGAAGCGTTGACCGGGCCGGAGGTCGCGCACGTCCAGAGCGCGCCCAAGGGTGTCGATCAGCGTTCGCGTTTCTCCCGCCCCGATCCCTGTGCGCTGCACCGCCTGTTCGAACGTCTCACCCTTGCGGATCTCCACGGGAACCGACTCCGGAATCGTCAGTCCGGCCGGCGCACCCGCGCTCGCCAAGGCCTTGGCCTCGAGAACCCTTGCCTGTGCAGGCGACAGCGTGACCGCGGCCTCGGCCGTCACCGGCGGCTGGACCCGTCCCGCCAACAGCGCCACTGTCATGGCCGCCGCGGCGGTCAGGACGTGCGGCGCGAAGCGCGCTGGCGGAGTGCGGGGATCGAACTGAGACATGGAGTCCAGGGCGGCGGCGACGCGGCGGCGCGTCCGGAAACTTGCAGGGCCAGGGCTCCGAGGCGCAGCGCGCGCGATCAGCGCAACGTCATCGCGGCCTGACCCGAGCCAACCCAAACAATATTGCCCCGGTCCGCTTGTCATTCAAGCACTTGCGGGTGCGGGGCCGGGGGCCACATCGTCGCACCATGCGCCCTCGGGGGCCGACCTGGACCGTTTGCGGGCCACGGGCGTCAGGACCTGACGTCCGTTTGCGCGGCGTCCTCGTGGCGCGCGAGCAAGATCCTCATCCGGATGATCTCGGCTTCCTGGGCGGCGATGATCTCGCGGGCGAGGCTTTGCACGTCCGCGGCCTCGCCGTGCTCGACGGCGATCTTCGCCATGGCTATGGCGCCTTCATGGTGCGCGATCATGCCGCGAAGGAAATCAACGTCGGCGTCGCCCGTATAGGCGATGGCCATGCCCTCGTGCATCCGGTCGCTCGCGTCCCGATAGGCCTGGGTCGAGGGAGCCTCCCCCGGCGTCGCGCCCTGGGGCTGATGAGCAGCGACATCCCGGGCCGATGCCGGGGGCGCCGCCTCTGACGCAGGCCGTGACCGTCCCGACAACATGCCAAAGGCGAAGGCCGACAGCGCGAGGAAGAGGGCGATGACGGAAACCCATCCGATCCGCTTCATGACGTTTTTCCCTTCGGGTCTGGATCTGCGGCGGCGGCCACGCCGTCCAGGGAGCCGGCGCGGCGGGTCGGGTCGCGGTAGCCGAGGAGCCTGAGGGCATTGAATACGACCAGAAGGGTCGAGCCCTCGTGCATCGCCACGGCGGGTCCGATGCCAAGTCCGAAGATGGTGGCGGGCACGAGGAAGGCCACCACCCCAAGGCTGACGACCAGGTTCTGCAGGATGATGCCGCGGGTTCGACGGCTCAGCCCCACAGCGAACGGCAACTGCGCCAGATCGTCGGACATCAGGGCGACGTCGGCGGTCTCCAGGGCGACATCGGAACCGGCCGCGCCCATGGCGATGCCCACGGTCGCGGTGGCCATGGCGGGGGCGTCGTTCACGCCGTCCCCGACCATGGCGATCTTGCCCTCGGCGCGCAGTCGTTTGATGGCCTCTACCTTGTCCTCGGGCATGAGGTCGCCCCAGGCTTCGGACAGGCCGACCTGGCTGGCGATCGCCTGGGCCGCCTTCTGGTGGTCTCCGGAGATCATGATCATCCGCGACACGCCCAGAGCGCGCAGGGCCTCCAGCGTGGTGCGCGCCGCCGCTCTCGGCGTATCCAGCAGGCCGATCACGCCAAGGTCGCGTTCGCCCCGGCGTACGACCATCAACGTTCGGCCCTCCAGCCGGAGCCGCGTCACGGCCGCCTCCGCCTCCTTGCCGAGGGGAGCAACGCCATCGACGCCGAACATCTCGGGCTTGCCTATGAGGATCGTCGCGCGCTCGAGCCGAGCGGTGACGCCCTTCCCGGTCAGGCTCTTCAACTCCGACGCCGCAGGGATCGCCGCGCCCTTGAGACGCTCCACGCCGTCGCGCACGATGGCTTCCGCCAAGGGATGGTCGCTCAGCCGTTCCACGGCGACGGCGGTCATCAGCACATCCGTTTCGCTTGCGCCGCCCGAGGGCACGATGTCCGTGATGCGGGGCCGCCCTTCCGTCAGGGTGCCGGTCTTGTCGAAGGCGATGGCGTTGAGCGAGCCGAGGTTCTCAAGCGGCGCGCCGCCCTTGATCAGGACGCCCGCCCGGGCCGCCCGCGCAACGCCGGAGAGGACGGCGCTGGGCGTGGCGATGGCGAGGGCGCACGGGCTGGCCGCCACCAGAACCGCCATGGCCCGGTAGAAACTGTCGCGGAACGGCTCGTCGACCACGACCCAGGCGAAGAGCAGGACGAAGGCGAGGCCGAGGACCAGGGGGACGAAGATGCGTTCGAAGCGGTCGGTGAACCGCTGGGTCGGGGATTTCTGGGTCTCCGCCTCGCTGACCATGCGAACGACCTTTGCCAGGGTCGTGTCGGTGGACTTGCGCGTCGTCTCGATTTCGATCGAACCTGCTCCATTGATGGTGCCGGCGAAGACGATGGAGGCAGAGCCGATCTGGGCGGGTCGCGCCCGGGCCGCAGCGGCGTCGGGGACCGGCTGCTTGTCGACCGGCATGCTTTCGCCGGTGACCGGGGCCTGGTTGATGCTTGTCGCCCCGACCACGACGAACCCGTCCGCCGGCAGCCTTTCGTTTGGCCGGACGACGACCGTGTCGCCGACATCGAGCGCCTCGACCGGCACTTCCACAACCTTGTCGCCGCGGCGTACATGGGCCGTGCGGGGCGCGAGGTCGGCCAGGGCCTCGATCGCGCGTTTTGCGCGACCCATGGCGTAGTTCTCAAGGGCGTGGCCGATGCTGAACAGGAAGAGGAGCAGCGCGCCCTCCGCCCATGCTCCGAGCGCCGCCGCGCCGGCGGCGGCCACAAGCATCAGCGTGTCGATCTCGAAGCGCTTGTTGCGGAGGTTTTCGACGGCCTCGCGGACCGTGAAGAAGCCGCCGAAGCCATAGGCGACAAGATACAGGGCGAGAGGCAACCAGCTCGGAACGCCGGGAGCCAGTTTCTCCAGTCCAAAGCCCAGCGCCAGTGCGACGCCGCTCGATGCCGCGAAGATCACCTCGGTGTTCGATCCGAACACACCGCCATGGGCGTGCGGATCGCCACCCGTCTTCTCTGCGGAGTGGTCGTGGCCGTCGCCGGCTTGATGGTCTGTACCTGACGGGATCATTGGACCAGCTCCTCATTGTCTTCTGTGCAAGCACCGTCTCGCAGGATTTCCACCCCGTCCCCGACTGCGATGGCCGCTGCGCGGACGTCGAAATTCACGCTCGCCGCGACCGGTGCAAACAGCGGGCACGCGCGGCCGCGACAGGATCGGCCCTGTCCGCGGCGGCGGGGAAAGCCGAACGTCGCGGCAGCGCGCACATCGACGCCGCCGTGCTTCCGGAGAGAACTCACGATGAGGATCCTGCGCTGGCGATCAGCGATGTCCTTTTGCGGCATCGCCCGTTCCTCGGGCATCCTTGGCCCCTCCTTCTTCGATCTGCACTGTGGCGTGATCGATGCCATGGACAGCCTTCATCTGTTCGAGAACGCTCAGGCGCACCGTTTCAAAGACCTGACCCTCCATCAGCGACACGTGGACGGACCCGTTCACATCGTCGCTGCCGGTTCCCCACAGGTGGAGGTCGTGAACCTCGGCCACCCCGGGCACGCCGGCGATGGTCGCTCGCACCGCTGGAAGCGACAGCCCCTTGGGCACGCCCTCAAGCAGGATATGCGTCGTGTTTCTCAGCAGGACCCAAGTCCGCGGCAGAACCCACAGCCCGATCCCGATAGCCACGACCGGGTCAACCCAGGTCCAGCCCATCAGCATGATCAGGGCGGCTCCCCCAATCACGCCAACGGAGCCCAGCATATCGGCCCAGACCTCCAGGTAGGCGCCTTTCATGTTCAGGCTTTTCGCGGCGCCTGACGCCAGCAGGCGCATGGAGATCAGGTTCACCACAAGGCCGAGCGACGCCACCACCAGCATCCCGAAGGAGCCCACCGGCTCCGGGTTCAAGAGACGCAGCACCCCTTCATAGAGGACGTATCCCGCCACGAGGAACAGCAGCACCGCGTTGAAGGCAGCGGCGAGGATCTCGAAGCGACGGTATCCGAATGTGCGAAGATCGTCGGCTGGACGCTCCCCGATCTTGATGGCGGCAAGCGCGATGGCCAGCGCAGCGACGTCGGTGAGCATATGCGCCGCGTCCGAGAGCAGGGCGAGGCTCTTGAACACCACCGCGCCCACGACTTCGGCGACCAGAAACGTCCCCGTCAGGACCAGGGCCCAGGTCAGCCGTCGGCTACTGGCGCCTGCGCCATGCTCGTGACCTTTGCTCATTCCTCGTCTCCATGAGAATGGCTGTGATCGTGGTTTTTCCCGGCGTGGGCCCTGACCGATGCGGGGTCGCTGCTGGCGCCGCCGGTGCAAGGTTCAAGCGTGGCGTGGGCGATCGTGAAGTCCGTTTTCAACATGGCCCGAATACGGGTCTTGGTCTCTTCGAAGGCCGCTAACGATCCCGTGTCGGGGACGATGTGCGCCTCCAGTGAGCGGGTGTGTTCGTCCAGACTCCAGACGTGAACATGGTGGAGACCCTTGACGCCGGAAACGGCGGAGACAGCAGCCACGATCCGATCATATTCAAGGTCGTCGGGCGTCGCGCCCATCAGGATGCGGATCGTCTTCGGCAAAAGCGAAAAACCCTGCCAGAGCACATAGGCGGAGATCACCAGGGTGATGATGAGGTCGGCGACATAGAGATCGTACAAGAGGATCAGCACCCCGGCGACGATCACCCCCAGCGAAGCCAGGGCGTCCGAAACATTGTGCAGGAAGGCGGCCTTGATGTTCAGGCTGTGTTTCGCGCCGGCGTGGACCATGACCGCCGTCACGACATCGATCACCAGGGCGATTCCGGCCACCCAGATGACGATCCAGCCGTCGATGGGTTGCGGGTCGAGGAACCGGGCGACCGCCTCATAGATCAGATAGAGGCCGACAATGACGAGGGTGGTCAGATTGATCAGGGCGGCGACGACCTCCGCGCGGCCGTAGCCGAAGGTCATCAGCTTGTCGGCGGGGCGTCGGCCGAGCTTGCGGGCGAACAGAGCCAATGCGAGTGACGCCGCGTCGCTCAGATTGTGGAGGGCGTCGGCGATCAGGGACAGCGAGCCCGAGACCACCCCCCCTATGATCTGCGCGACCGTGAGGAGGACGTTGACCGCCACGGCGGCGATCAACCGGCCGTCAGGCAGGTTTTCCGCGCCGTGGTCGTGTCCCTGCCCCATCAGGCGTCTCCATGCGGCTCGGCGGCCTCCGGGGCTCTGGCCGCAGGCCAATGCAAAACCTCGATCTCCTGAAGGGTCATAGGGCCGAGATGTTCCAGATCGGACAGGGAGGCCACGAAGGCGCGCAGCTTGCTCTCTTCGTCGAGGATTTCGATAACCACCGACTGGTCGTCGTTGAGGACGTGGCGGCGATGTTCGTGGGGCGTATGGCCGAAGCCGAGGAGCGCCTTGACCACGGTCGCGCCCGCGACCTGCGCCGCCCGCGCCCGCGTCGCGACGACCTCGAACACCTTGTGATCGCCGAAATAGGCGGATTCGTCCGTATAGATTTTCAGCACTTTGATGGCGACGGGCATGGGATTTTCCTTTCCCTGAAAAAGAAAGACCCGCGCCGCCGGAGGCCGGCGGCGCGGGTTCGGCGTCACTCCGCCGGCAGGGGGTCCGGCAGGGTGTCGTCAACGGGCGCGAGGGTCTTCTTCTCCGTCAGCCCCAGAACCAGCCGGCTCATCGCCGGCAGCACGAGGAGCGTCAGGATGGTGGCGGTGATCAGTCCGCCGATCACCACCATGGCCAGAGGCTTCTGCACCTCGGCGCCAGTGCCATGGGCCAGGGCCATGGGCACGAAGCCGATGGCCGGGACCAGGCCGGTCATGATGACCGGCCGTACCCGCTCCATGCAGCCCTCGATGATCGAGCGGGACAGCTCCATGCCGTCATCGAGCCGTTGCCGGATCGAGGACATGACGACCAGGCCGTTCAGCACCGCCACCCCGGCCAGGCAGATGAAGCCCACCGCCGCCGACACCGAGAAGGAGATGCCGGTCAGGGCCAGGGCGAACACCCCGCCGGCCAGGCCGAGGGGTACGGTGAGGAACACCGCCACCGCTCGGCCGAAGGTCCCCACGGCGAGGAACAGCACCGCGAAGATGGCCAGGAAGCAGATGGGAACCACGAGCGCGAGACGATCGGACGCCGCCTTGAGGTTCTGGAACTGCCCGCCCCATTCGATCCATGACCCCGCCGGCAGGGCGACGGCCTCGACCTTGGGCGTCGCCTCGGTGACGAAGGAACCGACGTCGCGGCCGCGGACGTTGGCCTGGATGACCACGCGCCGCTTGCCGTTCTCGCGGCTGATCTGGTTCAGTCCCTCAGTGAAGCGGAACGAAGCGACCTGCCGCAGGGGCACGGAGGCGCGGACGCGCCCCTCCTGCTCCGGCAACATCACCGGGATGGCCCCCAAGGCGTCGAGGTCGTTGCGGCTCGCGCCGGGCACCCGCACCACGACGTCGAAGCGACGATCGCCTTCAAACAGCTGACCCGCCTCTCGCCCGCCCATGGCGGCGGCGACGGTATCGGCCACCTCCTCGACGGTCAGGCCAAACCGCGCGATGGCGGCGCGGTCGAAGGTGACGTCCAGCGCCGGGGCGCCGCTCGTCTGCTCGACTTTGACGTCGGCCGCCCCCGGGGTGGCGTTGAGCGCCGCCGCGATCTGGTTGGCGGTCGCCGTCAGCTTGTCGAGATCGTCGCCATAGAGCTTGATGGCTACGTCCCCGCGGACGCCCGCGATCAGCTCGTTGAAGCGCAGCTCGATCGGCTGGCTGAGCTCATAGCCCTGGCCGACCTGGGCGTTGGCGGCCGCCTCGACCCGTTCGATGACGTCTTCCTTGGTATCGACCCCGTCCGGCCACTCGTCCTGCGGTTTGAGGATGATGAAACCGTCCGAGATGTTGGGTGGCATGGGATCGGTGGCCACCTCGGCGGTGCCCGTCTTGGAGAACATCAACTCCACCTCGGGCAGTTGAGTGACGGCCCTCTCCACTCCCACCTGCATGCGCAGGGATTGTTCCACCGCCGTAGACGGCACTCGCTGGGAGGCCATCGCGAGGTTGCGTTCGTCCAGGGTCGGAATGAACTCCTGGCCGAGCATGGTGAACACCACGCCCGCCACGGCGAACAGGGCCAGGCCGCCGCCGACGAAGGGCCACGGCCGGGCCACGGCCTGACGAAGGACGGGCTCGTATTTTTCCTTGATCCAGCGGATGACGAAGACGTCCTTTTCCGAAACCTTGTTCCGCATCAGGATCGCGACCATCGCCGGAATGAAGGTGATGGACAGGATGAAGGCGGCCACCAGGGCGAGCATGAGGGTGATCGCCATGGGCGAGAAGGTCTTGCCCTCTACGCCCTGGAAGGTCAGCAGGGGCGCGAAGACCAACAGGATGATGGCCTGGCCATAGACGGTCGGCTTGATCATCTCCTGGGTGGCGATGGTGGTTTCCTCGAGTCGCTCTCGAAGGGTCAGTAGACGACCCTCATGATGCTGGCGCTCGGACAGGCGTCTGAGGCAGTTCTCGATGATGATGACGGAGCCGTCGACGATGAGGCCGAAATCGAGGGCCCCGAGGCTCATCAGATTTCCCGACACCCCCAGATAATTCATGCCGATCGCGGTCATGAAGAAGGAGATCGGAATGATCGCCACGGCGATCAGCGCCGCCCGCACGTTCCCCAGCAGCAGGAACAGGGCGATGGCGACGAGGATGGCGCCCTCGATCAGGTTGCGTTCGACGGTCGAGATGGTGGCGTTGACGAGTTTGGAGCGATCCAGAACCGGCGTGACCTTGATGCCCGGCGGTAGGGAACGGGTCGTAACATCCAATTGTTCGCCCACGGCGCGCGCCACGGTCCGGCTGTTCTCGCCGATCAGCATCAGGGTGGTGCCGATGACGACCTCGCGGCCGTTCATGGTTGCGGCGCCCGTGCGAAGATCGCCGCCCAGACGCACAGTGGCGACGTCACGGACGGCGACGGGCACGCCGCCGCGCGTGGCGATGATGGCTTCCTCGATCTGCGACAGGCTGCGGATGCGCGCGTCGGCGCGCACCAGATAGGCCTCGCCGCCGCGTTCGACGAAGTTGGCGCCGACCGACAGGTTGGCCGCCTCGAGACCTTCGGCGAGTTCGGTGAACGAGACGCCGTACTGGGCCAGACGGGTCGGGTCCGGCTCGACGACGTACTGCTTCTCGAAGCCCCCGATCGTGTCCACGCCCGCGACGCCGTTCACGGTCCGCAGCTGCGGCGCGATAATCCAGTCCTGCACCGTCCTTAGGTAGGCGGCGCGGGACACGTCGTCCGCCAGCCGATCGCCCTCGGGCGTGAGGAACGAACCGTCGGACTGCCAGCCGGGCTGGCCATTGCGCACCGTCGCGCCCCGGCCGCCGGGGTTCTCATAGTCGATGGCGTACATGAAGACTTCGCCCAGGCCCGTGGTGACGGGCCCGATCTGGGGCTGGACGCCCTCGGGCAGGCTGTCCTGAGCCTGTACCAGCCGTTCGCTGACCTGCTGTCGCGCGAAATAGAGGTCGACGTTCTCCTCGAAGATCACCGTGACCTGCGAGAAACCGTTGCGGGACAGCGATCGGGTTTGTTGGAGGCCGGGGATGCCGGCCATGGCGGTCTCGACCGGGAAGGTGACGCGTTTCTCGATCTCGACGGGGGAGAGCGAGGCGTCCTGGGTGTTGATCTGGACCTGGTTGTTGGTGATGTCGGGGACGGCGTCGATCGGCAGCCGCGTAAGCTGCCAGGCGCCGTAGGTGGAGACGATCAGCACGAGGGCGATGATCATCCATCGCGCCCGCACCGACAGGGCCATGAGGTTGGCGATCATGGACTAGTGCTCCACTTCGCCGGCGCCGAGCGCGGCCTTCAACAGGAAGGCGTTGCGGGTGGCGATGGTCTGTCCGGCGCGCAGGCCTGAGGTGATCTGGGCCCGGCCGCCGCTCCGCTGTCCCACGATGACGGGAGCCGCCTGGAAACCGGTCGCGGTGCGCACGAAGACCACGTCGCGGCCTTCGACCGTCTGGATGGCCTCTTCCGGCACCGAAACGCCGCCGGCGGTCCGGGCGTCGCGGGTGTAGATCCGCGCCGATACGGCCTGGCCGGGGCGCAGGCCGCCCGTGCCCGACACGCTGAGGAGCACGGTGGCGGATCGGCTCTCGACATCGACGCCGGGGGTGATCGACCGCACCGTGGTCTGGACCTCGCCCTCGGGCAGGGTGATGCTGGCGCGGTCCCCCGGAACGATCCGGGCCGCGTCGTCGGCGGAGACCGAGGCCTCGATCTCGATCTGGTTGGCGTTGGCCACGCGGAAGAGTTCCGTGCCGGCGGTTACGAAGGCGCCCAGGGTGGCGTCCGCGGCCGTCACCCGGCCGCTGATCGGGCTGACCACGCCGGTGCTGCGACCGTCCGAGGAAACGCGCGCCGCCGACGCCGCAGAGGTCGTGCGTCGCGATTCGGCCTGGGCCTCGGCGAACACGGTCTGCGCCGCCTCAAGGTCCTGACGGGACGTGATCTGCGCGTCGAACAGGCGTTGTTCCCGGGCGAGCGCCTGACGCGCGGCGGTCAGCCGGGCCTGGGCTGCCGAGCGCTCGGCGGCGATGGTCGACGCTTCGCGGCTCTCGATCAGGGCCACGAGCTGGCCGGCGCGAACGCTGTCGCCCAACCTCAGCGAAACGCGGCTGATGACGCCGTCGGCGCGAGCGGCGAGGACCGCTTCGCCCTGGGGCGTGCCGACGACCGTTCCCTGGGCCACGATCTCCGAACTGAGCGATCCGCTCGCCACCGGAGCGAGGATGATCCCGGCGGCCTGGATGCGGGCGGCGTCCATCTCGAGCGCCTCGCCGGCGCCATGGGCTTCCTCGGCCTCGGCCTCCGGCGCCGCTTCCGGCGCGCGCGTCATGTTGAGGACGGCCAGGCCGCCGCCGACGATGACCACGGCCGCGACTGCGCCGCCGATCATCAACCGTTTCCTGTCTTGTGGCATTCTCATTGTGACGATCCTTCGGTCTCGGTCGCGCGCGTCAGGGCAGCGATGGCCTGGGCGCGATCCAGTTGTGCGGTGATGAGTTCTGACTGGACCGTGTTGAGCGCCTCTTCGGCGTCCAGCACGTCCAGAAGCGTGAAGCGTCCGGCCGAGAAGCCCTCGCGGGCGATGCGGACCGCCTCGATGGCTTCCGGCTCCGCCCGGGTCTCCAGGAAGGCGAGGCGCGCCTCGGCGGTCCGCAGCGCCGCCTGGGCGTCCCGGGTCCGCCGGATGGCGCCGGCGAGGGCCGCGTTGCGGCGCGCTTCCGCCCCCGTGCGCTCGGCGTTGGCGGCGGCGATATTGCCCTGGTTGCGGTCGAAGATCCCGATCGGCAGCGAGGCGCCCACCACGAGCGCCGTGTCGTCGGAGCCCTGGAACTGTCGGGCGCCGACGCTGACCGTCACGTCCGGCCGGGACAGGGTGCGCTCCCGGGCCACGACGGCGACGGATGAGGCGACCTCGGCCTCCGCCAGTCGGACATCCAGGGCCTCGGCGGGATCCACGGTCGCGGCGGGGACGGCCTCATCCGTCGGCGCGACCGGTTCGGGCAGGTCATCCGCTCCGCCCCACAGGGCCGCCAAAGCGCGCTGGGCCTCGGCGTATTCGGCCTCGGCGGCGCGGACCCCGGCGACGGCCGCCAGGGCCGCCGTGCGGGCTCTCAGCGCCCGCAGGGGCGGCTCGCGGCCGGCGTCGACAAGCTCGGTGGCGATGGTCTGCAGATTTTCGGCCCGGACAAACTGCTCGCGAGCCAGCTCGACCCGGCGGCCGTCTGCGAAGGCTTCGGCGTAGGCGTCCCTCACCTCCCTCAGAAGATCGGCGCGCGCGACCGCGAGACGCAGACGCGCCGCCTCGACTTCGGCCTCGGCGGCCCTTTGGCGCGCGGGCCGCTTGCCGCCCAGTTCGAACCGCTGGCCGACGGAGAGGGTGGTCTCGGCGTCGCGCAGGCCGGTGAAGGCCCCGGTGCCGGCGAAATTCTCGACTTCCACCCCCAGCTCGGGATTGGGCCGGAAGCCGGCCTGTTGCGCCCGCCCCTGGGCGGCGGCGACGTCGGCCTCGGCGGCCGCCAGGGCCGGCGAGGAGGCGGCCGCGCGGGCCAGCGCTTCAGCGAGGGTGACGGGTTCGGCCGCCGCGGCGGTCGCCAGTACGCTCAAAGCGCACGCAACTGCGGTTGCGGCGCAGCCCGCCGCGAAGCGCGGCAGACGATATCTTGTGGATGGCATGAAATGGTGTCCCAGAGGTTCCAGACGGCGATGACGCGCGCGGCGGCGCGAGATCCGTCAGGCTCGGGGTGGGCGTTCCAGACCGCCGGGCGCGCAGGACGCCAGGGGATCGGCCGACGGCCGCAGAAGGCTGGCCTGCACGACAGGGCCGACGACGAGGGGTTGCGGCGTCGACGGCAGGGTCACGCCGCTGTGGTGGCAATGGCCGTGCGAGCACAGCGCCTGACCGTCGTCGTTGACGGGATCGCCGTGATCCTGGGAGGGCTCCGAAAGCACCACGGTGGCGCAACGCCCGCCGCTGGGAAAATCACAGGTCGCCGCCTCGGCCGAAGGGGTCAGGGCGAGCATGGTGACGACCAGCGCGAACAGCGCCGTGATCATCCAGTGTCTGGCCGAAAGAGAGCCCATGCGGCCCTCTACCACGAAACGACCCCTTGGCAAGGAATGTAACGTCGCAGCGGCGCCTCCGCGCACGCCGGCCCCGGTCCGGCGGTCGCCCGCCGCGGGCGCCTCGCCCGGCCAGATGTCCCGCCCGCGGAACAGACGCCGGGAGAGCGCCTTCTTTCAATGAAAGCGAGGACACCATGCAGGACCGGGAAGCCGAAAGCGCCGACGAGACCGGGGGCGAGCCGTCGCCAAAGGTCGCCGCGCCGCGTCCGGGACCGGACGTCCGGGAGGAGACGCCCGACGCGCCCGGGCCGCCCGACCCTGAAGCCGCCAAGCCGTCCGCCATGGTCGAGGAAGGCGAACGGCCCGCACCGGACCGCGGGTCGGTGGAAGAACCGGCGTCCACGGACCGCTCGGGGGGCATGATCGGCGAGGGCTAGCGGTCGCCGGGAGTCAAGCCGCAACGCAACCGGCAGGCCCTTGATCCTCCAGTTGCCAGAGTATGTAAAAGCGCTTTTGAACCGTCGCGCTTCAGCGCCGGTCGCGTGGAGGCCTTCATGTCCGAACCGGTCAACGCCACGAACGCACGCCAGCGTGGAATCCTGCGGCTCGTCCTGTTGCTCAATCTCGTCCTGTTCGCCGGGCTCGGGCTCGCCGGCTGGCTCGCTGATTCGAGCGCCCTGTTGGCCAATGCGCTGGATAACGGGGCGGACGGCGCCGTCTATCTGATCAGTCTTCTGGCCATTGGTCGATCGAACAGGTGGAAGGCTGGCGCGGCGACAGCGTCAGGCGTCCTGCTGCTGCTGTTCGCCGCCGGCTTGCTTGCCGATGTCGCGCGTCGATGGCTCGCGGGCGCCGAACCGCTCGGCCCCGCCATGATGATCATGGCCCTGGTCGCCGCAGGCGTGAACCTGTGGTGCCTCATCCTGCTGCGGAAGATCAAGGACGACGACGTCAACATGCGGGCGGCCCAGACGTTCAGCCTCAACGATTTCGTCTCGAACGGCGGCGTCCTCGTGGCCGGCGGCCTGGTCTTGTGGCTCGACAGGGCTTGGCCCGACATCGTCGTCGGGGCCCTGGTCGCCCTGATCGCCGCAAAGGGCGGCCTCGAGATCCTCCGCGATGTCCGCAGGGACGTCCGCGAGGCCGATGAGGGAACCGGAACGACGTGATAATCGCCCGCGCCTTTCGCTCCTGTCCGGACACGCCGTCCGCGGGCCTGAAAGGGTCGGACCTTGTCCTGGTCGGCGCGGTTCCCGGGCTGGATCAGGCCGCCAAGGCCCGGGCCCGGCGCGCTCGTCCGGTCCGTCGATTTCGCTGTTGAGCCTGGGGCCCGGCTTCAATCCGGATCATGTTTACGACATCGATCGGCTCATCGTCGCATCGCCCCTCGCTCCGCTCGATAAAACGAAATCGATCCGGTCGGGGTCGGCAGGACATGGACTTCGCAAACATCGACGAAGCCCGCCTCCGCGATCAGATCCGGAAGCACGCCGTCGGCGTTGGGCTGGGTGTTCTCATAGCCGTCGAGCGACTGGACGATGCGGAACATGGCGCGCATCGCGCCCCTCTGGCGCCCGTAGTCGGCGATGTGGAGCGTCCCGCCGGCCTTGAGGACCCGCCAGCTCGCCGCCAGGCCATGGCGCTTTTCCTTCATCGGCAGCTGATGAAAGACCAGGCTGGACACGACCGTGTCGACGATCCCCTCGCCCAGGAGCGCGGCCGCATCGCGGGCGAATCCCTGGACGAAGCGGACGCTCTGGCCGGCGGCGTCCGCCTTCCTGGCTGCGCGCGCGAGTATGTCGGCGTCAGGATCGAGCCCGACAATGTGCGCGCCCGGCGCGCGCCGGGCCAGGGACACGGCGAAGGATCCGGTCCCGCAACCGAGATCGACGATCGTCTCGCCGGCACGCGGGTCCACCTGGTCAAGCAGCCGGGCGCGCCACACCCGCTCCCGTGTCAACAGGGCGATGGCGGGATCGTAGAGGCCGCTCAGGGCGGCGTGGCCGAGTGCGGGAGTGAAGTTTGCGGTCACTTCGCGGCCTTCCGTTCTTCGCGCGACTGTTTCAGGATCGACCAGGCCGACTGCAGGAAGACCACCGCCAGGACCGCCCCGGCGATCAGATCGGGCCAGCGCGAGGCGGTCAGCCAGACGGCCACGCCCGTCCCCGCGACCACCAGGCTCTGGATCAGGTCGTTGCGCGTGCACAGCCACACCGAGCGGACGTTGGCATCGCCTTGGCGATGGCGAACCAGCAGGAGGGCGGCCAAGGCGTTGGCGAAGAAACCCAAGGCGCCTAGGCCGGTGATGACGAACCCTTCCGGCGGCGCCCCGGAGGCGGCCCGCCAGATCGCATAGCCGAGGATGAACAGCGCGAGAGCCGCGAGGCTGGCGCCCTTGACCATGGCCGCGCTGGATCGCACCGCGGCCGAGCGGCCGATCACGGCCAGGCTGATGCCGTAGGTGGCGGCGTCGGCCAGGAAGTCGAGGGCGTTGGCGCCCAGCGAGACCGAGCCCTGCAGGGCCGCGCCGCCGGCGATGGCGAGGAAGGCGGCGCCGTTGATGGCGATCACCGACGTCAGGATCCGGCGGTAGGCCGGAGTGGAGCCGTCGAATTTGACGGCCGCGCCGCAACTGCAGCTGGACGCCGCCGGTTCCCCGGCCGAGAGGGATTCAGTCATCAAGTTCCACCTTTCACGGCCAAGATGCATCCTCCAGTCGCTCGAGGATCAAGACGAGAATGCAGGCCTCGCCGGAAAGCGCGCCCGTTGGCCGAAACCGACTTGATCCTCTAGTAGCTAGAGGCCGCACACTCAGACGAAATCCACAGGAGGCCTCATGACCACAGTGCACCCGACGCGACGCGGTCCCGGCCGTCTCCAGGCGATCGCATTCGCGCTCGCCGCCCTGGTCGCGGCTGTGGATCAGGCCGCCAAGGCCGCAGCCCGCGCCCAACTCGACACCGCAGTGGACCTCACGCCCTTCCTGGCGCTGCGTCTGGGATTCAATCCCGGCGTCACCTTCGGCATGTTCGCCGGGTCGGGCGAGGCGGGGCGCTGGGCGCTGAGCGGCGTCGCGGTGTTGATCATCGGCGTGCTGCTGGCGTGGATCTGGCGGACGCGGAGCGTCATGACGGCGACAGCCGCCAGCCTGATCGCCGGCGGAGCGATCGGGAACCTGCTCGACCGGCTGCGCTTCGGCGCGGTCACCGATTTCATCGACCTTCACTGGCGCGACGCACACTGGCCGACCTTCAACCTCGCCGATGCGACCATCGTTTGCGGCGTGGCGCTGCTTCTTTTGACCGTCCGGGGCTCGGACCGCCGTCCGACCGCATCGAGCCTGGGACGGACGGCGCGATGACCTTTACCGCCGAACAGAGAGCGATCGCCGTCCGTTCGGGACTGGCGATCCTGATGACCGCCGTGGCGATAGCGTCGGCCCGGCTATGGCTTTCGCCGCCTCTCCTGGGGGCCGCGCCGGACATGTCCACGGCCGACCGGCTGGCCTATGCGCTGAAGGCGGACCTGCTGGTCTTGCTGTGGCTCGCCGGCTGTCTGAGGGCCGTGGCCAGCATCCGGTTCCGGTCCGACGCCGACCGGCCAGGCTCCGCCTACGGGGCGCCCAGCCCCAGGCTCGCCGTCCCGGCCGCCGTGCTGCAGAACTCCCTCGAACAGACGGTGCTGGCCGTGGGCGCCCACCTGGTCCTCGCCACCGTCCTGCGCGGCGAGGAGATGATCGTGCTTCCGGTGCTGGTGGCGCTGTATCTGGTCGGCCGCGTGCTGTTCGCCCTGGGCTACGCCAGGGGCGCGGCCGCCCGCGCCTTCGGCATGGCCCTCACCGGCGCCTCCACCCTGGGAGCCTTCGCCATGGCCATCGTTCTGCTGGGGCTTGGCCGATGACCCGATCATCGCCCGCCTCGTCCGGCCTGCGTCCCATCGGCAAGCTCGCCGCCGCCACCGGCGTCAAGGTTCCGACCATCCGCTTCTATGAGGAGATCGGGCTGCTTGCCGCCCCGCCGCGCACCGCCAGCGACCGGCGGATGTACGACGACGCGGCGGAACGCCGCCTGTCGTTCATTCGGCATGCGCGACAACTGGGGTTTGATCTGGACTCGATCCGCTCCCTGCTGGATCTGTCCGATCACCCCGATCGGCCCTGCGCCGAAGCCAGCATCCTCGCCGAACGCCACCTGGCTGACGTGACGCAGAAGATCGCCCGGCTTCGGGCCCTCCAGCGCGAACTTTCGCGAATGACGGCGGAATGCGCCGGGGGCCGGGTCTCCGCCTGCAAGGTGATCGAAGCGCTGCACGAGCCGGCGGCGCCGCGTTGAAGGCGAGCTCGCCCGGTCTGAACCTCTGCCCGGCCCCGCCGTGGAGGACGGGCCTCTGAAGACCGGGAAGGCGCGAACGATGCAGGAGCCATCGGGTCACGGAGACGTTTTGGAGTGGATCGCGGCCCCGTCGCGCTCCCCTCGTCAACTCACAGCAAAGGCTGACGCCATGAGCGATTCGACGACGTCCTACGACCTGGTGATCATCGGCGGCGGCCCGGGCGGATACCCCTGCGCGATCCGGGCGAGCCAGCTGGGCATGTCGGTGGCGGTCATCGACGACCGGGACCTTCTCGGGGGTACCTGCCTGAATATCGGCTGCATTCCATCGAAGGCGCTGCTCCAGGCCACGGAGCGGCTCGAGATGGCGCGCAACCTCGAAGCTTTCGGCGTCATGGTCGACAATGTGCGGGCCGACCTCGCCGGCGTGATGCGGCACAAGAGCAAGGTGGTGACCGAGCTGGGCGAAGGGGTCGCCTACCTCCTGCGCAAGAACAAGGTCGTCCGGCTCCAGGGCCGCGGGCGCCTGCTGGCGCCCGACCGCGTGGAAGTGATGGGCGCCGACGGCCCCTTCGAGGTGCAGGCCCGCAAGGCGGTGGTCATCGCCAGCGGATCGGAAGCGGCGACCTTGCCCGATCTGCCCATCGACGAGCAACGGATCGTCACCTCGGCCGGCGCGCTGAGCCTCACGGCGGCGCCGCGCCATCTGGCGGTGATCGGCGGCGGCTATGTCGGACTGGAGCTGGGGTCGGTCTGGCGCCGGCTCGGCAGCGAGGTCACGGTCATCGAGGTGCTCGACCGGATCGCCTCCGGCGTCGATTCGGAGATGTCGACGGCGCTGCACAAGGTGCTCGAGGCCCAGGGCTTCGAGTTCTGCCTCGGGCACAAGGTGGTCGGATCGCGGATGGAGGGCGACGACGTCGTCCTTGACGTCGAGCCCATGGGCGAAGGCGCGCGCGGAACCATCAAGGCCGATGTCGTGCTGGTTTCGATTGGCCGACGCCCCGCCACCGCCGGGCTCGACCTTGAGACGGTCGGCATCAAGCCCGACCGCAAGGGCTTTATTCCGGTCGACGACGGCTTTCGAACCAGCGCCGAAGGGGTCTACGCCATCGGCGATGTCATTGGCGGCGCCATGCTGGCCCACAAGGCGGAAGAGGAAGGGATCGCCCTTGCCGAGCGCCTTGCCGGCGGCGCGGGCCATGTCGACTACGGAACGATCCCGGCCGTCGTCTACACTTGGCCGGAACTGGCCTCAGTCGGGCGCACCGAGGACGACCTCAAGGCGGCCGGCGTGGCCTATCGCGTCGGGCGCTTTCCGTTCTCGGCAAACGCCATGGCCAAGGCGCGGCTGGAGAAGAACGGGCTGGTCAAGGTGTTGGCGGACGCCAGGACGGACAAGATTCTCGGCGTGCACATCCTGGGGCCGGACGCCGGCAGTCTGATCCATGAAGCGGTCGCCGTCATGCAGTTCGGCGCGGCGGCCGAAGACGTGGCGCGGACGAGCCATGCGCATCCGACGCTTCCGGAAGCCTTGCGCGAGGCATGCCTGGCTGTGGCCGACCGCACGATCCACCTTTAACGACCGAGCCGCGTGATCTGCCCGGGCTGGCCAGGCGGCGCCGAGGCGTCCCGGCGGGCGGGCCCCGGCGCCGCCTACGAGCCCGGCCGCGTCGCGAATAAAGGGCGACAGCGTCGCCGCCTGAATGCTAATGCGAGCCGTTCACATCTGGATTGACCATGCGTCCTCTGCTCCGTCTCCTCGCCCTGCTGTTCGCCCTGGGACTGGCCGCCCCGGCCTTCGCCCAGGCCCCGTCCGCCGCGGAAGCCCAGGTCGCCTGGCGGCTGCTCGACTATGTGGCGGTCGACTACGCCGGCGCGGTGGCCAACGGACAGGTGACCAATCCGGCCGAATACGGCGAGATGATCGAATTCAGCACCCAGATCCGGACGCGTCTGGACGCCCTGCCGGCCAACCCGGCCAAGGCCGCCCTGATCCGCGACGCCGAGACCCTGCAGGCCGCTATCCGGGACAAGGCCGATCCGCAGGTCGTCGGCGACCAGGCCAAGGCCCTGGCCGGCGCGGTGCTGACGGCCTATCCGAGCCCGCTGGCGCCGTCGTTCCCGCCTGATCTGGCCCGCGGCGCGACGCTCTATGCGGAGCAGTGCGCGGTCTGCCATGGCGTGACCGGACGCGCCGACGGCCCCGGCGCCGAGGGGCTCGATCCGCCGGCGATCGCCTTCGCCGACGTGGAGCGCGCGCGCCAGCGCAGCGTCTTCGGCCTCTACCAGGTGATCGACCAGGGGCTGGAGGGCACGGCGATGGCCAGCTTCTCGCATCTGCCGGCCGAGGACCGCTGGGCGCTGGCCTTCTATGTCGGCCGCTTCGCCTTCACCGACGCCGAAGCGGCCGAGGGCAAGCGCCTGTGGGACGGCGATCCGGCGGTCCGCGCGGCCTTCCCCGACCTGGCCGCCCTCACCCAGACCACGCCGGCCGAGCTGGCCACCCGCCTCGGCGAACCCCGCGCGCGGGCCCTGACCGCCTATCTGCGACGTCATCCCGAGGCGGCGGCGCGCCCGACCGGATCGACGCTGACCCTCGCGCGGACGCGCCTTGCGGAAAGCGAGGCCGCCTATCGCCGGGGCGACCGCAAGGCGGCGACGGACCTGGCGCTATCCGCCTACCTCGATGGCGTCGAGCCGATCGAGCCGGCCCTGGGCGCCCGGGACGGCGCCCTGCTGCGCCGGGTCGAGACCGCCATGACCGAGCTGCGCGTCTCAATCGGCCGGGGCGCGCCCGCCCAGGAGGTCGCGGACCGGGTCGCCCGTGCGAACGCCCTGCTGGACACGGCCGAGCGGGCCCTCGCGCCCCAGGAGGCGGACAATCTCGCCAGCTTCCTCGGCGCCTTCACCATCCTGCTGCGCGAAGGGCTGGAAGCCCTCCTCATCGTGGTGGCGATGATCGCCTTCCTGAGGAAGGCCGAGCGGCCCGAGGTGCTGCGCTATGTCCACGGCGGCTGGGTGGCCGCGCTGGTCGCCGGCGGCGCCACCTGGGCGGCCGCGACCTTCTTCATCTCCATCAGCGGCGCCAGCCGGGAGCTGACCGAAGGCTTCGGCTCGCTTCTGGCGGCCGTGGTGCTCGTCTCGGTCGGCATCTGGATGCACGGCAAGTCGCACGCGGACGCCTGGCAGACCTATATCCGCGACAAGCTCTCCGCAGCGCTGTCGAAGCGATCGGCCTGGTTCCTGTTCCTGCTGGCCTTCGTCGTGGTCTACCGCGAGGTCTTCGAGACCATCCTGTTCTATGCGGCGATCTGGAGCCAGGGCGGCCATCTCGGCATGCTGGCCGGCGCCCTTACGGCGGTGGCCATCCTGGCCGTGGTGGCCTGGGCCTTGCTGGCCTACAGCAAGCGCCTCCCGATCGGCCGGTTCTTCTCGCTGAGCTCGATCCTCATGGCCATCCTGTCGGTCGTCCTCGTCGGCAAGGGGGTGGCGGCGCTGCAGGAAGCGGGCTGGCTCGACGTGCACCCGGTCGCCTGGGTCCCCCGCCTCGAGCTTCTCGGCCTCTATCCCACGGTCGAAGGCCTGGCCGTTCAGCTTCTGACGATTGCTATCCTCGTGGTCGGCTTCTCCCGGCATGCGGCGCCGAGGCGCGCGCGCCCAGCTTCTTGAGCGGGCGTCTCCGTCCGAGGCCCTAACTGCGGCCCGGCGGGGTTTCAGAGCTGCTTGGCGCCGATAGCCGTGCGGTCCGCGGATACCCAAGGTGCGGGGCTGCAGCCAATGGCGTTCGAGCGAATGCCCAGGTGCGGAGATTAGGCGCCCTATTCTCCGCACTTGGCGCGGAGAATAGCCTTGCTCTTGCGGCGAATAACGCCCATATTCTCCGCAGGGAGTGCGGGGAATGACGCAATACATCCACGAGATCGATGGCTGGCCGCGTCTGGACTGGCGCGCTGACGCGCTTGCCGATCGCCTCGCAGCCGTCCGCCATCGCCAGGGCCTTCTGCTTGGCCGGATGCACACGCTCGGCTTCGATCTCCGCGCTGAAGCCGTCCTCGAGACCCTTACCGAAGACGTCCTGAAATCCAGCGAGATCGAAGGCGAGCTGCTCGACAAGGATCAGGTGCGATCCTCGATCGCCCGCCGCCTCGGCATGGATATCGGGGCCCTCGCTCCCGCGGACCGCAACGTCGACGGCGTCGTCGAAATGATGCTCGACGCGACCCAGAACTTTGCGTCTCCGCTTACCGAGGAACGACTGTTCGCCTGGCACGCCGCCCTGTTTCCGACCGGGCGCAGCGGCATGACCAAGATAGTCGTAGGCGCCTGGCGCAACGAGAGCTCCGGCCCGATGCAGGTCGTCTCAGGCCCTTTCGGACGGGAGCGCGTGCACTATGAAGCGCCCCCCGCCGCCCGTTTGCAGGACGAGATGCGGGCGTTCCTCGACTGGTTCAACGGCGAGCCGCGGACTGACCCGGTCCTCAAGGCCGCGATCGCCCACCTGTGGTTCGTGACCATCCACCCGTTCGACGACGGGAACGGCCGGATCGCGAGGGCGATCGCCGACATGGCGCTCGCCCGCTCCGAGAAAAGCGCCCAGCGCTTCTACAGCATGTCCGCCCAGATCCGGCTGGAGCGCAAAGACTACTACGCCACCCTGGAGACGACCCAGAAAGGCGCGCTCGATGTGACCCTCTGGCTGGACTGGTTCCTCGGCTGCCTCGATCGCGCGTTCGACGGCGCGGAAGCCACCCTGACCCATGTGATGCGCAAGGCGCGCTTCTGGGAGGCGCTCGCAGGTCAGACGTTGAGCGAGCGCCAGAGCACGGTCATCAACCGGCTGCTCGACGGCTTCGAAGGCAAGCTCACCTCGACCAAATGGGCCGTGCTGACGAAGTCCTCGCCCGACACGGCCTTGCGCGACATCAACGATCTGATGGACCGTGGAATCCTTGTGAAGGATGACGGCGGCGGACGCAGCACGAGCTACTCCCTGGTCGATCGAGGATAGGCGGCTCCACATCGCGTCGGCGGAGCCACCACATCGGGCGGCTCCGCCCGAGCGGGCGCGTCTCGACAGGGATGATGCAACTCGCCAGTTCTGGCGAGTTACCGCCGAAAACCTGCTTATTTCGCCAGAAGTGGCGAGTTACGACCTTCGCAAACCTTGCGACGCCTCAAGGCGCCGCCGAGGCGCCAGGTCAGCGTCCGTAGGAAGCTGGGAAGCCCCTGAACATCAACGCGAGGCGCGGGGTTGTTCGTCGTGCTCAAGGCGACGTCAGGCCTGACGGGCGATGGCGATGGCGGAGAGATCTGAGGCGGCGTCGACCGGAATCCCGGCCGTCTTACGCTCGGAATAGCGGTCGACGAGCTGGGTCGCGTGGGGCCGGGTCAGGACGGTGAAGCGCACCAGTTCCTCCATCACGTCGACGATGCGCTCATAGTAGGCCGAGGGCTTCATCCGGCCGGCCTCGTCGAACTCCTGGAAGGCCTTGGCCACGCTCGACTGGTTCGGGATGGTGATCATTCGCATCCAGCGTCCGAGCAGGCGCAGGGTGTTGACGGCGTTGAAGCTCTGCGATCCGCCGGACACCTGCATGACGGCGAGCGTCCGGCCCTGGGTCGGGCGCATCCCGCCCAGGCTCAACGGCAGGTGATCGATCTGCAGCTTCATGACGCCGGAGACCTGGCCGTGCCGTTCCGGACTGCACCAGACCATGCCCTCCGACCAGAAGGCGTGCTCGCGCAACTCGCGCACCGCCGGGTGGTCGTCGTCGACGGACGCGCCCGGCAGGGGGAGGTCGGAGGGGTCGAAGATGCGGGTTTCGCATCCCATCCGTCGCAGCAGGCGGGCCGCTTCCTCGACGCAGAGACGCGAGTAGGACCGCTCGCGCAGCGACCCGTAGAGAAGCAGGATGCGCGGCGGGTGGTCGTGCGGGCCCAGGCCGCGGGCCGGATCGGCGGACAGATAGGCCGCGTCCAGAGCCGGAAGATGTTCCTGATCCGGCAGCGATCGCAGGCGGGCGAAGGTCATCACAGGTCCTTGGTCAGATAGGCGGCCGATGCCGGGCAGAGGTCCGCGAACTCGCGGGTTCGCCGGATCGCGGCGCGCGGCTTCCCGATCGGCGGCGAGGAAGCCGTGTCGGGTGAAGAAGGGTTCGGCCGTGGTCGTGAGCAGATGGAGACGTTCGCCGCCCAGGTCCCGGGCGACGCTCTCGGCGGCGGCCAGCAGCCGGCTTCCCAGACCTCGCCCCCTTCCGGCCCGCGAGCACGACCAGGGAGCGAAGCAACAGATCCCGCCCCTCACCTTCCAGCCCCACATAACCCGTCAGGGCGCCGTAGTGGTCGGCGCTGAAGTAGCGGCCGGCGCCCGGCTCCGGCAGGCCCGCGCCTCGCAGGGTCGCGAGCAGGCCGGCGTCATCGGCGTCCAGGAGATGCAGACTGACCATCAGCCGGCGTCCTTCGGCGGGGCCGTGTCCGGGAACCAGCGCCGGCCCATCCAGAGCGCCACCGAGACCAGCAGGATCAGCACCGGCACCTCGACCAGGGGGCCGATGACGGCCGCGAAGGCGACCGGCGAGGTCAGTCCGAACGCCGCGATGGCCACCGCGATGGCCAGCTCGAAATTGTTCGAGGCCGCGGTGAAGGCCAGGGCGGTGGTGCGCGGATAGTCGGCCTCGATCAGCCGCCCCATGAGGAAGCTGACCACGAACATGACGAGGAAGTAGATCGTCAGCGGAATGGCGATGCGCAGCGCATCCAGCGGCAGGGCCACCACCTCGCCGCCCTTGAGGCTGAACATCACCACGATCGTGAACAGCAGGGCGATCAGGGTGATCGGTCCGATGCGCGGCAGGAAGCGGCGCTCGTACCAGTCCGCGCCCCGGCGGGCGATCAGGCTGCGCCGGGTCAGGAACCCGGCCAGGAAGGGAAGACCGAGGTAGACCAGCACCGCGCCGGCGATGGTCCAGACGCTGACGTCCACCACGCTGCCCTGCAGCCCGAGCAGGGGCGGCAGGACCGTGAGGAACACCCAGGCATAGAGGCTGAAGAACAGGATTTGGAAGATCGAGTTGAAGGCGACGAGACCGGCCACATACTGGTTGTCGCCCCGCGCCAGCTGGTTCCAGACCAGCACCATGGCGATGCAGCGCGCCAGGCCGATCAAGATGACGCCGGTCATGTATTCCGGCTGGTCGCGCAGGAAGATCACCGCCAGCGCGAACATCAGCACCGGGCCCAGCACCCAGTTCTGGAACAGCGACAGGGCCAGCACCCGCCTGTCGGCGAAGACGCGCGGCAGCTCCTCGTACCGGACCCTGGCCAGCGGCGGGTACATCATCAGGATCAGACCGATGGCGATCGGGATGTTGGTCGTGCCGATCGAGAGGCTGTCGACCCAGGTCGGCAGGCCCGGAGCCAGCGTCCCCAGAGCCACGCCGAGACCCATGGCCACGAAGATCCACAGCGTCAGCCAGCGGTCGAGAAAGGACAGGCGACGCGGCGAGGCGTCCGCCACGGGAGTATCGATCATCGCTTCACCCGCTGTCCGGCGGCGTCGATGATGACCTCGCCGTCCTCCTTGGTGAAGGGCTTGAGATCATCGGCGGGCAGGAGGTCCAGAACGGCTTCGGACGGTCGGCACAGGCCGACACCGAGAGGACTGACGACGATGGGCCGATTGAGCAGCATCGGATGGGCCTCGATCGCGTCGAGCAGTTGATCGTCCGTCAGGCCGGGATCCGCTAGGCCCAGCTCGGCGAAGGGCGTGCCCTTCTCGCGCAACAGGTCGCGCAGCGGCTTGCCGGACCGTTGGGCCAGCCAGGCGACCATGGTCCGCGACGGCGGGGTCTTCAGATACTCAACGACATGCGGCTCGATACCGACGTGGCGGATCAGCTCCAGCGCGTTGCGCGACGTCCCGCAGGCGGGGTTGTGATAGATGACGATGTCCATATCGAGCCTCAGTCGCAGCACGCCAGTTCGGCCAGGAGCGGCGCGCACAACTCCGAGCGGCCCTGGCAGCAATCCTTGAGCAGGAACATCACCATCCCGCCGATCCGCTCCAGATCGGCGCGATAGACGATCCACCGGCTGTGGCGCTCGGACGTAATCAGTCCTGAGCGCGACAAGACGCCGAGATGAGCCGACATGGTGTTGGCCGGCACGGCGAGCTGGTTGGCGATCTCTCCGGCGGCCAGCCCCTCGGGCTCGTGACGCACCAGCAGGCGGAAGGTCTCCAGCCGGGTGGACTGGGCGAGGGCGGCGAGCGCCAGGATTGCGTCTTCGGATTCCATATTTCCAAATTAATGGAATTGTGATTCCCGGCAAGCCTTTTCCGGCTGCTCCAGTCGGGCCGCCGGAACAGGGTCAGCGGCGCATGTGAACGTCGAAGGCGCCCGTCTGGCCGGCGGCGACCTCAGTCCGGCAGGTGCCGGGCGGCGATTTGAAAGGGCACCGGAACCAAAGGTCGTCGAACTCCAGCACCAGCGGCCCGTCCGCCGACGCCTGATACTCGCATCGTCCCCCCGTTAATGCTGCGCGCGGCGATGACCTGCTGTTCGTCCCGCGCGCCGCAACTCCCGCTGCAAGGAACGTCCGCCGATCTGCGAGCGCGCCTGCCTCAAAAGACCGGCGCTCGGATGTCTTTCACCGCTCGAAGCAGTCGCTTTAGGGCGCTTCGGCAGGGCGTGAGTCGCGAGTAGGGAATTGACTGAGCGCGCGGGCCAGCCAGTCCGGTAGATGCGGCCTGACTAAAATCAGTTCTCCGAACGCCGAAGGTCCCAGCTTTCGCTCCAGCGGCCCGACTGCTGTCTGAGCCTTCTCGGGACCCAGCCAGGCCAGCGCCCGAACTGCATCGCCGGCTGGCCGGTCAGCGAGTAAAAGTTGCCATGCGGGTGCATGCCTGAACTCGACGATCTGACCGTCGACACGGAGTTGCCGGCTCGGCCCGTTGGTCAGATAGATTGTGCGGATCGGCACCTGGGTTGTTAGGCCCAGGGAGTTCGCCGCCGCCGCGCCATGGGTGACGATGATCTCTCCTCGTCGCTGGCTGATGGCGCGAGCGACCTTCTCGACCGACGGTGCTCTCAGGCCGAAGCGGGTTTCCAACGGGCACACGTAGAGCCCTCGACCGACGCGTAACAAACTGCTGCGGCGCGCCAGCCGCGATAGCGCCCTATGCACCGCCGCACGGCCTCCCAGGTGCAGGAGCGATCCGGTGGTGATCGACGAGCCTTCGGGCAGCGCTCCGACGCTTTTCATGATCTGCTCGGCCAAAGCTCGCATGCCCACCGCTCTCCGACGCATCATGAGGGCCCCATTGGGAGGGGATGTAACCTTCGAGCAGCCTCAGCGGTAAGTCTGACAGGATCATTCGAACCGACAGCGGGGGCGGGGTCGCCGAGGCTATCACTAGGCGCCCACGCCACGGTCGGGCAGATAAGCCAGTGCGTCGGCCAACGCATAGGCGGTCTGTAGCTCGAGCCCTTCTCGACTGCGCCGTCGACGGCGGCTGGGCAGCCCGTCCATACCTCATGGACGGTCCAGCCCTCTTCATTCGGCCGAATGTCGTAACGTGAGCTTCGGGAGATCATGCCTTGGCAGCCTCGAGACCTCAACTGCTGGCGTTGGGGTTACGACAGGAGAAGGAAGGGCCATGTTATTCGACGGCCGACTGCGCCCTCAGGTATGCGGCGAAGCTCAAGCAGTTCGCGCGGTCATGATGTCGGGCTCCTTCGCTTCATATCGCTTCTAAAGCCGTTTCCAGTTGCCGCAGGCGTCCGGTCATCGCGTTCACGACCGATGTGTGGATGTCGACATGGAAGTCTGCCGGCATGCGGCCAAGGGCACGTTCCGCCGCCGGGAGGGCATCACGGCGGATTTCATCCAGAACCTGTCTGATGATCGCCTGACCGAGTCCGGCTTCCTTTGCTGTCTCGACAAAATGACGACCGTGCACGTCGAGAATTTTGTAATGGCGGTTCGCTCCAACCGACATTGCCAGCGTGTATTTGTTGTGCGGGATTCGCTTTGCGTCGAAGGCTGGCTGCGCACTTAGAACGTCATAAAACGGCGTCAGCTCGAAGCGGCCGCCGGGACGGATAAAGACGCTGAAGTTCTTGCCATGCCCGTCGGTGGCGCCGATCAGCCAGAAGATGATCTGACTCTTGAGGAAGGCGGCCTGATCCCTGAGCGGCTCATCGCTTCCCTGAAGCAGCGTCATGATATCGACCGCGCTCGGCCCTTGCTGGTTTTGATACTTCCGGCTCGAAGGAATCGACAGCGCCTGACAGCAATCCTCCTGCGGAAGGCGCAGGAGTTGGCTGTCGCCTCGCCAGCGCCGATCAAAGCGCTCGACGACGAGAACACGGCGCGCGCCGAATGTCGCCATTTCCGTCTGAGCGACCTGGAGGCCGAACCCTTCGAGAAGTTTCAAGCAGTAGTGTTCATTCTCGACGCTGTTTGACAGATCGATCATGCCCCAAGGCGTCGGGATTTCTCCGAGCTGGGGTTTGAGGATGTGGGTCGTCGGCGTCGTGCCGACTGGGCGTTTCCAACGGCCCTCATGAAACAGCAGCGCCGTTTTTTCCTGAGCGCCCGCCACCGAAATCCGAAACTCCTGTTCGGTATCGATGCCGAGCGGCGCGCGCGCGAGGTTGGCCAGGATCGCCTCGATCTCTTCGTCGCTGACCGGCTCGCCTTCAATCGGCGGAAATGCGTCGATCACCACTCCGTCGGGCAGGAACTGCAGGGCCCCCACGCAGTCGCGGCCGATCTGCTCCAACAGACTGTAGGAATCCGTGCCTTGCGCGCCCGTCTTCTCAGCTACGAGGCGGCGAACCGTCGGATTGTCCGGCAGAAGGTTGTCGAAAACCGCGACAACCCGCTCGCCCCGGAAGGTGGCCTTCCTTGGCGGCAGCGACAACGAGATCGGGAAGTGCGGCGGCCAGTCCAGCCAGCTCTGATCGTACTGAAACGCGATCGCGCCACCCGGCTCTTTGTCCAATCGCCCGACCAGACGATTGTTGATGAGCACATTGAGCGGCGCATGGGTCTTGCGACGCCCCATCAGAAGATGTCCTCGATATCGGTGGATGAGCTTTTCGATCGAGGACCGATTGTCATCTCCAGATCGAGCGCCGCGAGCAGATCGCAGATCGATGAGATTTTTGCGCCGTTGTGGCCGCTTTCGATCTTGGAAATCAGCTCTTGGCGCATGCCTGATCGTTCGGCGAGTTCTGTCTGACTCATCCCCTTCAGCTTTCTGAATCGCTGTATGAGGTTGCCAACTTGGCCGGGGGAACGAGCTATCCGGTTCATGGGAGTCTCCTTCCCATCACTATGCGGGAAATCGCATAATATAGCAATATGTGACTTAGCGCATAGAATTGAATTATGCGTAACGTGACATAATTTTATTCTATGCGCGTTTTCGCATAGAACCCGTGATTCTCAACCCTGAACTGCCGCTCGGCGATCCTCGGCGGAGTGGCGTCGGGAGGGTTGATCGCGATAGTAGAGCGGACGGGTGGCGCAGCAGGCGCGATCGTAGAGCCCGCGGTTGTCGGAATCGGTCCGCCAGAAGGCTGCCGCGGATCGCCGGCCCGCCGCTAGTCCTATGCGCAACTTTCGATTACGACCGGCCTTTTCGGGGGGATCAAATCACAATGGCCGATCAAGGCGCAGCGCGCATCAGGCGCATGATCAAGAAGACGGAACTACGCCAGATGGTGCCGCTCGCGGACAGCACCATCTGGGAAATGGAACAGCGCGGCCAGTTTCCGCGGCGGTTCGCGCTCACGCCGCGCTGCGTGGTCTGGGATCTCGCCGAGATCGAAGCGTGGCTCATGCTCCGGCGGGAAAATCCCATCCAGCGGGCGCCGCATCCCGACGTCCGCAAGCGCGTCGCCCGGCCGGTGAAGTTGGTGAACAAGGACTGACGGGCTGACCGCCGCGTCGACGGGCACCGCACGGGCGCGGTTCGCACGGCCTTCGTCCGCCACGGCAGGCGTGTGGTCCCCATGCGAGAGAATCCGCAGGCCGCAAGGCGCGACATCCTGATCGGTCGTCGTCGTCAGGGAAGAAGGGGTCTGCGTCGTCGCGACTCCACCGTGGTGACAATGGCCGTGCGAGCAGATGGCGTGGCTGTCCGGATCACCGGCGGCGACGGGGTCGGTCGGGGCTTCGGTGACCGCCTCTGAGGTGTGAGCGCTCGCTTCGGGGCGCAAATCGCGGCCTCTAGGGCGGACACAAGGACAAACAGGGCCAGAAACGACGCAAGCAACGCCGCCATCCAACCATCCCTGACCGAGGAGAGTCTTGTGCCGCCCTATAACACGGGCGGCCACGACCGCAATCGCGCCAACGTCGCAGGACGGGGGTGCGACGGTTGCAAAGAAGGCGGAGCGGCTTGATGCTCTGTGGGCCGGGCGAGCGTCGCGCGAACGCCCGCCAGCGCGTCGATCTGTCCCGAAGTCCTCGGTTGCGTGAGCGCCGCACCGCGAGTAGATGCCGGTCGGGGATTCCGTTTGCGAAATTCGATTCGTTCCTTCTGCATCTTTCTGTGCACCGCTCTTCTGGCGGTGACGATGCTGCATGGCATGATGGATGCGCAGCACGGCATGGCTCATGCCGCCGATTGGCCCGCCGTAGCGTTGGTCGAAGTCGACACGGTGGCGGACCAGATCGCGGATCATGTCCACGTCGCGCCGGACGATCAATCCGGCGACGCCACCCCCGAGGACATCGATAACGAAGGCCCCCTGGGTCACGGACACCAGGTCGGCGGCGACAGCCACGGGGCGCTCCCGGGAGCCGAGTATCCGCTAGATGACGGCCTGTCTTTCAGGCTTGCCGCCCGTACGCCCGGCGAGGCTCCGGCCTTGGGCGATCTGAGCCGGGACGGGCCCGAATATCCTCCGAAACGGATGCGCACGGTCGTCTGAACCGGCGCGGCCGTTCGGCTGCGCGCACCTCGTTTTCCGGAGATTTCCTTGAACACCCCGATTACCGGCCTGGCCGGATCGTGGGCGCGTCTGGCGGCCGTTTCGGCGCTGGCGCTTCCACTGGCGGCGTTGCCGTCTCTTCCTGCGCTCGCGCAGACCCCGCCGTCGGCCGCGACGGAAGCGGCCGCCCTGACCCTGGAGGGCGCGCTCGCGCGCGCCGCCGGCGTCGATCCGGGCTTGCCCGGCGCGGAGGCGCGGGTTCGCGCGGGCGACGCCGCTGTGCGCCAGGCCGACGTCCGGCCCAATCCGACGCTGGGCTTGATGGTCGAAAACCTGCCGACGCTGGGCGGCGGCAACATCATCGACCGCACAGAGACGACCCTGTCCTATGAGCAGCGGTTTGAGCGGGGCGGCGATCGACCGGCCCGGGTGGCTCTGGCCCGGGGCGAAGTCGCCGTCGTCCAGGCCGAAGCGGCGATCAGACGACTGGATCGTCTAGAGCAGGTGCAACGCGCCTGGGCCGAAGCGCTTTTCGCCCAGGCCGAACTTGAGATCGCTCGTGAACGTCTCGCCCTGGCCGAACGCTTCCAGATCGAAGTGCAGCGTCGTGTGGACATGGCCCGCGATCCCCTGTTCGCCGGCGCCCGCGCCGAGGCCGAACTCGCTCAAGCCCAGATCGACTTCGACCAGGCCGGAATTCAGGCCCGGCTCGCCCGCGCCACGCTCGGACGGTTCTGGATCGGCGCCCCGGATTTTTCTCTCGATCCGGCCGACTTCGAGGACACGGGCGCCGCCCGAGAAATGGCAGGCCCGGCCTCCGGGATTGACCTCGCGGTTCTGGCCGCACAGCGGGATGTCGCTCAAGCCAGAGTCCGCGTGGAACAGGCGCGCTCCACCCCTGACGCCACGGTCAGCGTCGGCGTCCGCCACTTCTGGGACGGGCAAGATCTTGGCCTGGTGGTCGGCGGGTCCATCCCGCTCGGCCGCTACGATCGAAACGAGGGGGCCATTGAGCGCGCCAGGTTCGAAGGCGTCGCCGCCGAGGCCGACATGGCGGCTCTCCGGCAGGAACGGGAACGCGAGATCGCCCGGCTACAGGTGCTTCTCGCCTCGCGGGCTCTGGAAGCGCAGCGCATCGCCAACGAGACCTTGCCTCAGGCCGAGCGCGCCGTGGCCCTCGTCCGCGACGGCTTTGCGCGCGGCGGTTTCACCTACAATGACGTCATCGCCGCCCAGACCGCGCTTCTCGCTACCAAGGCCCGCCGCGTCGCGGTTCTCAAACAGTTTCACATCGACCGCGCCCGCCTTGACCGGCTGACCGGCGCGCACGCCGACCTGCTCGGCCTGGAGATCCGCTCATGATCCGTCACACTCCCTCGCGGCGCGTGATCGCCGCGTCATTGCTGGCCCTTGCGGTCGGCGTTTCAGCCTGCGGACAGGGCGGGGCTGAAAAGGCCGAAGGCGCGGAGGCCGCGGAGGCCGCTGACTATGAGCGGGGCCCGCACAACGGCCGCCTGCTCAGGGACGGCGACTTCTCCCTGGAGATCACCATCTTTGAAGAGGGCCCCGAGCCGCTCTATCGCCTCTACCCTTACTTGAAGGACAAGCCGCTGGATCCGCGACAAGTCCAGGCCTCCATCGCCCTGACGCGGCTGGGGCCCAAGGTCGACCGTTTCGCGTTCACGCCGACCGCCGACTATCTCGCGAGCCCCACTGTGGTGGCCGAACCGCACTCGTTCGACGTCTCGGTGGCGGCGACCCATGCGGGCAAGCGGTCGACCTGGACCTATCCATCCTATGAGGGCCGCACGGTGATAACCGCCGACGCCGCCCGGGCCGGCGGGGTCACGACGCAGAGAGCCGGCGGGGCGGTGCTGGGCGAGAGCCTGCCGCTCAGCGGCCGGGTCGAGATCACGCCCGAGGGACAGAGCGAAGTCCACGCGCGCTATCCGGGACGGGTGGTGGCGATGAACGTCCAGCTGGGCCAGCGCGTCTCGCGGGGTCAGGTGCTGGCGCGCGTCGAGTCCAGCGACAGTCTGCAGACCTATTCCGTCACCGCCCCGATCTCGGGAATGATCACGGCCAAGAACGTCAACCCCGGCGCCATCACGGGCAATGGCGAGCCGATGCTGACCATCGGCGATCCGACCCGGCTCCACGCTGAATTCTTCCTCTATCCCCGCGACGCCGAACGCGTCCGGGTCGGCCAGCGCGTCGAGATCACCAGCCTGGCGGGCGAACATCGCGCGCTCGGCGTCATCGAGGCGGTCCTGCCGTCCAGCGACCCCATGAGTCAGACCCTGGTCGCCCACGTCGCGCTGCCCTATCAGGGCGGCGTCTGGCGGCCGGGACTGGGGGTCCGGGGCGCGGTCCAGGTCGGTCAGGGCGAAGTTGCGCTGGCGGTCCAGACCAAGGCCATTCAGCCGTTCCGCGATTTCCAGGTCGTCTACGCCAAGGTCGGCAACACCTATGAAGTGCGGATGCTGGAACTCGGCCGCCGCACGCCGGAATGGACCGAGGTGCTGGGCGGTCTCGAACCCGGAACCGAATACGTCGTCGACGGCGCCTTTCTCATTCGCGCGGACATCGACAAGTCCGGCGCGAGCCATGACCACTAGGGGGCGCGCAGACCATGCTTGAACGCATCATCGCGCTGTCGATCCGCTTCCGCTGGGGGGTCATGGCGCTCGTCCTTCTGGCCTGCGCGGTCGGCGTCTGGAGTTTCCAGCGCCTGCCGATCGACGCCACGCCGGACATCACCAACGTCCAGATCCAGATCAACACCGAGGCTCCCGGCTACTCGCCGCTGGAGGCCGAACAACGCATCACCTTCCCCGTCGAGACGGCGGTCGCGGGCGTACCGGGCCTGCAATACACCCGGTCGGTCTCGCGCTACGGGCTGAGCCAGGTCACCGTCATCTTCGACGACGGCACCGACATCTATTTCGCGCGCCAACTGGTCAACGAGCGGCTTCAGAACGCGCTCGGCCAGCTCCCCCCAGGCGTTACGCCCGAACTCGGCCCCATCGCCACCGGCCTGGGCGAAATCTTCATGTACACGATCGACGCCGCGCCGAACGCGCGTCGCCCGGACGGACAGCCCTATACGACCGAGGATCTGAGAACCCTGCAGGACTGGGTGATCCGACCGCAGCTGCGCAACACCAAGGGCGTGACCGAGGTCAACACGATTGGCGGATATGAGCGTCAGTATCACGTCACGCCCCAGCCCGATCGTCTTTCCGCCTATGGCGTGACCATGGCCGAGGTGGTCGATGCGCTGGACAACAACAACGCCAACGTCGGCGCCGGCTATGTCGAACGCTTCGGCGAGCAGTATCTGATCCGCGTGCCAGGTCAGGCTTCGACCACCGAGGATCTGGGCAATGTCGTCATCGCCACGCGGGGCGGGGTTCCGATCCGCATCGCCGATGTCGCAGACGTGGGCATGGGCGAAGAACTGCGCACCGGGGCCGCGACTGAAGATGGCAAGGAGACCGTGCTCGCCACGGTTCTGATGCTGGCCGGCGAGAACAGCCGTGTGGTGGCCCGGGCCGCCGCCGTCAGCCTGGAGGAGGCCGCGCGCGCGTTGCCCGAGGGGGTGACGGCATCGCCGGTCTATGACCGGACAGACCTGGTCGAGCGCGCCATCCACACGGTCGAGAAGAACCTGCTGGAAGGCGCCCTGCTGGTCGTCGTCGTGCTGTTCCTGCTGCTCGGCAACATTCGGGCGGCGTTGATCACGGCGGCGGTCATTCCGATCACCATGCTGATGACCATCACCGGGATGGTGCAGACCGGCACGTCCGGCAATCTGATGAGCCTCGGCGCACTCGACTTCGGCCTGATCGTCGATGGGGCCGTCATCATCGTCGAAAACTGTCTGCGCCGCTTCGGCGAGGCCCAGCACCGCCTGGGTCGCATCCTGACCAAACAAGAACGCTTCGAGCTGGCGGCCTCGGCCTCCAGCGAGGTCATCCGGCCCTCGCTGTTCGGTGTGATGATCATCACCCTGGTCTATGTGCCGATCTTCGGCCTGACCGGGGTCGAGGGGAAGATGTTCCACCCGATGGCGATCACCGTCGTCATCGCCCTGACGGCGGCCCTGCTCCTGTCGTTGACCTTCGTGCCGGCGGCGGTGGCCATGTTTGTCACCGGCAAGGTCGAGGAAAAGGACAGCTTCGTGATGCGCTGGGCCCGGGTCGGCTATCAGCCGGCGCTGGACTTCGCGTTGAAGACCCGGGGTTTGATGATCGGCATCGCCGTGGCGCTTGTGTTGCTGGCGGGCTTCGGCGCCTCACGGATGGGTTCGGAGTTCGTGCCCAATCTCGACGAAGGGGACATCGCCATGCATGCGCTGCGAATCCCCGGCACCAGCCTGAGCCAGGCCATCCAGATGCAGACCGCACTGGAAGCCAGGATCGCCGAGTTCCCCGAGGTCGAGCGGGTGGTCGCCAAGATCGGGACCGCCGAGGTCGCCACCGATCCGGTGCCGCCCTCGGTCGCCGACACCTTCATCATGCTGAAGGACCGCTCCGACTGGCCCGATCCGAGAAAGCCCCGCGGCCAGCTGGTCGAGGAGATGGAAGCCGCCGTGAACGAAATACCCGGCAGCAAATATGAGTTCACCCAGCCGATCCAGATGCGGTTCAACGAACTGCTCTCGGGCGTGCGCGCCGACGTCGCCATCAAGGTCTTCGGTGACGATCTGGACGAACTGCTCAGGCTCGGCGCCGAGATCGAAGGCATCGTCTCGACCGTCGAGGGCGCGGCCGATCCCCAGACCGAACAGATCACCGGCCTGCCTGTGCTCCAGATCACCCCGAACCGCGCCGCCATGGCGCGCCTGGGGCTGAGCGTGAACGACGTCCAGTCGGTCATCTCCACCTCCATGGGCGGCACGACGGCGGGGCAGATCTTCGAGGGCGACCGGCGTTTCGACGTCGTCGTTCGACTGCCCGAGGATCTGCGGGCCGACACCGACGCCATCGGCCGCCTGCAGATCCCGTTGCCGGCAAGCGAGGGGCAGGCGCGCCAGTTCGTGCCCCTCGCCGAAGTGGCGACGATCGAGCTCACGGTCGGTCCCAACCAGATCAGTCGCGAGAACGGCAAGCGCCGCATCGTGGTCACGTCCAACGTCCGCGACCGCGACCTGGGCTCCTTCATCGGGGAGGTTCAGGAGCGGGTCGACACCGAGGTGACAATCCCCGCCGGCTATTGGGTCACCTATGGCGGCACCTTCGAACAGCTGATCTCGGCAGCCAAACGGCTTCAGGTCGTGGTGCCGGCTGTGCTGCTGCTGATCTTCGGCCTGCTGTTCGCCCTGTTCCGCTCGTGGAAGGACTCGGCGATCGTCTTCTCCGGCGTGCCCCTGGCGCTCACCGGCGGGGTGGCCGCCCTGATGATGCGCGATCTCCCGCTGTCGATCTCGGCCGGCGTCGGCTTCATCGCCCTCTCCGGCGTCGCCGTACTCAACGGCGTCGTCATGGTCAGCTTCATCCGGGGCCTGATCGAGGAGGGCAAGCCGATTCCCGAAGCCATCCGCGAGGGCGCGCTGACCCGTCTGCGGCCGGTGTTGATGACCGCCCTGGTCGCCAGCCTGGGCTTCGTGCCCATGGCGCTCAATGTCGGAACGGGGGCCGAGGTGCAGCGGCCTCTGGCCACTGTGGTCATCGGCGGGATCATCTCATCGACCCTGCTAACCCTGCTCGTGCTCCCGGCCCTCTACAGCCTGGTGCACGGCCGCGACCGGCCCGAGGATCGCCCGCGTCCCGCCTGGCTCGACCACCTGCCGTTCCGCGTCAAAGGCAGGCGGAAGTGACGGGGATCGGCGATCGCCGCGGACCCAGGGCTTCCACGTTCCGTCCCCAAACCTTCGAAAGGTTCTCATGACAGTTGCGTATCGCCGCGACCGCTGGTCGTGGCTTCAATCACCGGCCATGGCGCTGGCCGCCGTCCTGCTGTTCTTCCTCATGGACGGAGCCATGGGTCAGGCGCTGGCCCATGGCGTCGCCGAGGGCGACAAGGGCTATATCCAGGAAACCTCCGGCTTCCTGTTCTGGCCGTTCGTCTACCTGGGGGCCAAGCATATGGTCACCGGCTACGACCACCTGCTGTTCCTGCTCGGCGTCATCTTCTTCCTCTACCGGATGAAGGACATCAGCCTCTATGTGACGCTGTTCGCCATCGGCCACTCCACCACCCTGCTGCTCGGCGTGCTGACCGACATCAGCGTGTCCAGCTATCTGGTCGACGCCATCATCGGCCTGTCGGTGGTCTACAAGGCGCTCGACAATCTCGGAGCCTTCCAGCGGTGGTTCGGCTTCCAGCCCAGCACCAGGGGGGCGACCCTGATTTTCGGCCTGTTCCACGGCTTCGGCCTCGCCACCAAGCTGCAGGACTTCAACCTGTCGCCGGACGGACTGATCGGCAATCTGGTCGCCTTCAACATCGGCGTCGAGGCGGGCCAACTTCTGGCCCTGGGCGCCATCCTCATCGTCATGGGATTCTGGCGCAAGACCGGCAGTTTCTGGCGGCACGCCTATGCCGCCAACGTCGTCCTCATGACTCTCGGCTTCATCCTGACGGGCTATCAGCTCGTCGGCTTCTTCGTCGTCTGACCGGAGACCTCATCATGTACAACGCCAATAAACCCACCGACGCGGACCTGCCCTCGACGCGCAAGCTGCTGAAGTCCACCGGCATCGCCGTGGCGGTCGCCACGGGGTTGCTCGTCACGGTCGTCCTCCCCGCCGAATACGGCGTCGATCCGACCCGGGTCGGTTCACTGTTCGGCTTGACCGAAATGGGCCGGATCAAGGTCTCGCTCGCCGCCGAGGCCCAGGCCGAAGACGTCGCGGAAGCGACGGCCGCCGCCACAGGCGGTTCGCTTCCCGTCGCGACGGCGGCGGCACCGACGCCGGCGGGCGCTGCCTTGGCGACCCCGGCGGCTCTGCGCTCCGACCGGACTGTCCTGACCCTGGCCCCCGACCAGGGCGCCGAGATCAAGCTGGTGATGCAAGCCGGCGCCACGGCGCGCTTCACCTGGACCAGCAGCGGCGGGCGGATCAACTACGACACCCACGCCGACCGGCCCGGAACCGCCTATCACGGCTACAACAAGGGCTCGGCCGAGCGGGTCGAGGATGAACTGACCGCCGCCTTCACCGGCAGCCACGGCTGGTTCTGGCGAAATCGCACGGGCCAACCCGTGACGATCACCCTGGTCACCGAGGGCGCGTACAGCGAGATCAAACGGGTCGTCTAAGCAACCGGGTCACCCCTTCGTCGTCGGCCAACGATCATGGCGTTCGTCGATGACGAAGGGATGGGCGTGGTCCGCGTCATCTCCCGCCCGGCCTTCACGCCTGTGAAGGTCGTCGGCCGGCAGATTCATATGGCTGTGGGGAAGGTTCTCGGGATCATGGGCGGGCCAGATCAGCAGGCCCAGGACAGTTCCGGTCGCGCACAGCCCCGCCAGCACCAGGAAGGCCGCGCCCGGATCGACCGCGGCGCTGACCAGACCCGCCACGGGATAGGCGATCAGCCAGCAGGCGTGGGACAGGGCGAACTGGGCCGCGAATAGCGCGGGCCGATCGTCCGCGTTGGATGACCGGCGCAGAGCTCTCCCCGCCGGGGTGATCGTCAGCGAATATCCGAAGCCCATGATCACCCACAGCGCCAACAGCGCGACGTAGCTCACGGCCAACCAGGTCCCCGCCAGCAACACTCCGGTCATCGTCGCCGCGCCAAGCACCATGGCCGAGCGGTCGGTCAGCCGACCGAGCAGTCGCGGCAGAAACACCGCCGCGGTCATGGAGCCGCCGCCGAACGCCGCCAGGGCCCAGGCCGTCGCCTGGCCCGAGAGACCAAAGCGCGACTGAACGAGAACGACGGTGTTGACGAACACCATGGCTCCGCCCGCCGCGGTCGCCAGGCTGATGGCCAGCAGGCCCCGCAGGCGCGGCGTCAGGGCGAACAGGCGCATGCCGCCGGTGAGGCGTTGCAGGAAGGGCTTCTGGGCCGCCTTGCCGAGCTTGGGCAGGACAGCGGTGACCACGAACAGAGCGGATACCACGAAACCCACGGCAGTGCCCGCGAACAGGTTGCTGTAACTCATTACCGCCAGCAGCAGGGCCGCCAGCACGGGACTGGCGACGCTTTCCAGGTCGGCGGCGAGCCGCGAGAGAGACAGGGCCTTGGTATATTTCCCTTCGTCCGGCAGCAGATCAGGGATCATCGCCTGGAAGGCCGGCGTGAATGCGGCCGAAGCGACATAGAGCACGGTCATCAGAGCGTAGACCTGCCAGGCCTCGCCGACGAACGGCAGGGCGGCGGCCACGCCGGCGCGCACCCCGTCCAGAGAAACCAGCAGCACCTTCCTGGGCAGCCGGGCCGAAAGTGCGCTCGCAAACGGCGCCACGCCGATATAGGCGATCATCTTGATCGCCAGGGCCGCGCCGAGGATTTCGCCCGCGTTCGCGCCCGCGAGGTCGTAAGCCAGCAGCCCGAGCGCCACGGTCGCCATCCCGGTCCCCAGCAAGGCCGAGACCTGGGCAATGAAGAGGTGGCGATAGCCGGCGTGGCGAAGTGGGGAGAACATCAGGAACCGTCTGAAACGCGCGGATGAAGCAGCTAGTCATATCCCCTCCAGGGGGATAGCATTACATCATGGCTCACGTCGCTCATGAATCCCACCCCGAGATCGTCAATCGGCTGAAACGCGCCGAGGGGCATCTGCGCAAGACCATCGGCATGATCGAGGCGGGACGCAGCTGCCTCGACCTGGCCCAGCAACTTCATGCGATCGAAAAGGCGGTCGCAGCGGCCAAGAAGACCCTGATCCACGACCATATCGACCATTGCCTCGCGCACGCTTCGGACGGCGATCCGGCGGAAGCCCGACAGGCGGTCGTCGCGTTCAAGGCGATCACCAAATATCTCTGACAGCGGCCAGGCGGCGCGCCCTCGGCCCGTCCGCGGTCTCCGAACGGCCCGCCCCCGCTCGGCAGGCGAGAGGCGGCGCGCGCAGGCCAGTGGATGAGCGCAGGATGGCCGCGACTGATTCTTAACCCACGCCCTGTCGTCCTTTTCAGCCCCCGAAAACACCCAGGTGTTCGAGCAGGATCGTCAACCCGAGGACGACCAGCGCCAGACCTCCGAAGAGTTCGGCGATCTCGCCGAAGCGCTGGCCGACCGCCCGGCCGATCAGCATGCCGAGCGTGGTCAGCAGGAAGGTCGTAAAACCGATCGAAGCGGCGATGACCCAGATGTTGGCGCCGATGAAGGCCAGACCGACGCCAACGGCGGCCGCATCGATGCTGGTCCCGACCGCCGTGGCGATCAGTCCCCACGGCCCCGACCGGCGTGGAGCGTCATTCTCCTCCTCAACACGGGCGCGGGTCGCCTCCCAGATCATCTTTCCGCCCACGGCGGCCAGGAGGCCGAAAGCGATCCAGTGGTCGATCCGTTCGACCAGGCCGGCGGCGACCATGCCGAGCGCCCAGCCGATCACCGGCGTGATGGCCTCGATGACGCCGAACACCAGGCCCGCCTTGAGCGCCCCGGGCAGGGTCGGCCGATGTGTGGCCCCCCGTCCGATGGCGGCCGCAAAGGCGTCCGTGGACATGCTGAGGGACAGGATAGCGATGGCGACGGGGGTCATTGCGGATTTCCACCGGGCGACAGACAGCGCTTCCCACTCCGGCCGGTGCGGCGGTGGGACGCGCTGGTCTCGCTAGGCGGCGGTTCCGCTGGTCGGACCACGCGTCGAAACGCGAGCGTGTTGATCCGACCCCGGCGATCAAACGCCGGAAGCTACTCCCCAACAGGAAGCGGCCTTCTAGAGGGTCTCGCGCGCCGCCGCAAGATACTATAGGGGAGTATCCATGGCGCACACCTCCGCGAACAAGAAGAAGCTCGTAACCCGGGTCCGTCGCATTGCGGGACAGCTGGGTGCAATCGAACGCGCGATCGAGTCCGAGGCCGGCTGTTCGCAAATTCTGCAGCAGGTCGCCGCGGCGCGGGGAGCCATGGGCGGGCTGCTGGAGGAACTGATCGAGGATCACCTGCGGCACCACGTGGCCCGCCCCGATCTGAACGAGGCCGAGCGCCGGAGCGGGGCCGACGAACTGATCGCCATTATTCGTCGCTATTCAAAGTAGCCGGGCCCATGGCGACGACGACCGCCGACGATCGACCTCGCGACCGGAAAATCAGGATCGCGCAACCGGCCAAACCTTCTGGGCCGGCATGACGTCACCCGCATTCAGCCAGAAAATGGACTGTCCAATGGGCGAACAATCCGGCCGCAGCCTCCCTGCCCTCGCCGACCAGGCGGAGGCCCGCACGATCGTCCCGGCCGCCCCGAATTGTGAGGGCGGTTCCGGGCAAGCCCCTGTCGACGCCGGTCATGACCGCGATCACCACGATCACGACCATGACCACGACGACGATGGTCACGATCACGAGCATCCGTTCGAGTGGCCGGAGGCGATCCGCATCGGTTTCGTGGCGGTGACAGCGGCGCTCGTGTGGTTCCGGGTTTGGGAGCCGCTTGAAGGGATCAGCCTGATCGGAGCCGTCGGTCTGCTGGTGGGCGGCTGGCCGATCCTGAAGGAAGCCTTCGAGAACGTCCTTCAGCGTCGCATGACCATGGAACTGTCGATGACGATCGCCATCGTGGCCGCGGCGGCGATCGGCGAGTTCTTCACGGCGCTGATCATCACCCTCTTCGTGCTGGTGGCCGAGGTGCTGGAGGGTTTGACAGTCGGCCGCGGCCGCAAGGCCATCCGCGATCTGCTGGAGTTTCTACCCCGCGAGGTCTCGGTTCGCCGGACAGGCGCCATCCGAACCATTTCGGCCGAGGAACTCAACATCGGCGACGCGATCCTCGTCGCGCCGGGCGGACGTATTCCGGTCGATGGCGCGGTCTTGTCAGGCCATTCGTTCGTGGATGAGTCCCGCATCACCGGTGAATCCATGCCGGTGGAGAAGACGGAAGGGACCGCTGTCTTCGCGGGATCCATCAATCAGTCCGGCGCGCTCGAAGTTGAAGCCCAGCGTATCGGCAGGGACACAAGCTACGGCAAGATCATCGAGGCGGTGGAGCGCGCGGAGCGCTCCCGAGCGCCGGTTCAACGCCTTGCGGACCGCATGGCGGGCTACCTCGTCTATTTCGCCCTCGGCTCGGCTGTCCTGACCTATCTGATCACCCAGAATATCTATTCCACGATTTCAGTGATCATCGTCGCCGGGGCCTGCGGCATCGCCGCCGGCACGCCCCTGGCCATCCTCGGCGGTATCGGTCGCTCCGCCCGGCTCGGCGCGATCATCAAGGGCGGCGTCCATCTGGAGACGCTCGGCAAGGTCGATACTGTCGTGCTCGACAAGACGGGAACGCTGACCTTCGGCCGGCCCGAGGTCCAGGCGGTCGTGACCGTGGCCGGCGCAACGCCGGACGACCTTATCGACGCGGCGGCTTCGGCCGAATTGCGATCCGAACATCCCCTGGGAAAGGCGATCATCGCCTACGCCCTGGGCCGGGGACGAACGGTGACCGAACCGGAACACTTCGCCTACACGCCAGGCCGAGGGATCGTCGCCAGGGTGGGGGACTCCGTGATCCTTGTCGGCAATCAGGCCTGGATGCAGGACAACGCGGTGTCGATCCCCGGCGCGCTCAGCGTCGGCGTCCAGGCGGCCTCAGAGGTATACGTCGCCCGGAATGGTCGCCTGCTGGGCGCGATCGCGGTCGCCGACACCGTACGACCGGAAGCCAGGCGCGCCATAGAAGCGCTGCATGGCCTCGGCATCCGCACCCTTCTGCTGACCGGCGACGTTCTTCCCGTCGCCCAGGCCGTGGGAGCCAGCCTCGGCATCCGGGACATCGAAGCGGGCCTACTCCCGGAAGACAAACTCGCCCGCATCCAGACGCTCGTGGGGCAGAAGCGGATCGTCGCCATGGTGGGCGACGGCGTGAATGACGCACCCGCGCTGGCCGCCGCGAGCGTCGGCATCGCCATGGGCTCGGGAACGGACGTCGCCCAGGAAAGCGCCGATGTCGTCCTTCTGGGAAATGATCTCGTGCGCCTCGTCGACACCTTGCGGATCGCGCGACGGACGCGTCGGATCATCTGGCAGAATTTCGCCGGCACCCTGGCCATCGACGCCCTGGGAATCGGCCTGGCGGCGGCCGGCTTTCTCAACCCGCTGTTCGCGGCCTTCATCCACGTCGCCTCGGAGCTCGCCTTCATCCTCAATTCAGCCCGGCTCCTGCCAGCCGGGGCCAGAGCGGATGAGGCAAGCCCCGCTCCGGTCCCGATCGGCGTCCGGCCTACGGCGGCCACGCCATGAGTTCTGATTCGCCCTGCATCGACGTCTGTCGCTTCGATGGCCGAACCGGCTGGTGCGTGGGCTGTGGCCGTTCGGTTCCGGAGATTCGATCCTGGCGCAAAATGCAGCCACGGGCCCGACAGCTGATCCTCAAGGATCTCACGCGACGTCTGCGACGGTTGAAGGATCAAGGAAGGTCCCAGGCTCATCGACCATCCGCGGCGCCTGCCGATCTGGTCCAGAATCAAGAGGGATGACCCGCGTTGACCTCGGTCAAAGCCGCCGCGCCCGCCGGGAGCCTGTCGGACCGGACGGATCGACGCTGGCTGCTCATCCTGGGCCTCGCGATCCTGATCGCCGCCGACCTGGTCCTCGCCTTTGTGGCGACCGTTCCAGGCGTTCTGATCGGGGTCGCCCTGTTGGGCCTGCACATGGGCCTGACCCAGGGATTGTTGGCGGCCCTGGTCGTGGATACGACCCCGTCGCACATGCGTGGAACGGCCTTTGGTCTGTTCAATCTCGCCAGCGGCGTGACCTTGCTGGCGGCCAGCGTCGTCGCCGGCTTGCTGTGGTCCCGGATGGGACCGGAGGCGACCTTCCTCGCCGGCGCCCTGTTCGCCCTGCTGGCGACGGCGGGGCTTGTACTCATGGCATCGCGTGGTCCGAGCGGAGGAACGGCGGCCCTCTGAGCGGCTTCCTGGCCATTAGTCGCCCGCCATGGACCTGGTCGGGACACCTCTCCGAAGACCTATCGGAAGCCGCTGATCCAGTCTTCGACCTGCGCGCGCGAACCCGCCGCCGCACGTTCGAGACCGACCTTGCCGAGGATCGCCAGATGCGAGCTGGCGGTGTCAGGGTGACGGGACAGGTCCATGCAGATCGACAGTACCGCCTCTTGCAACTCGCCCTTCTGACACAGGGCGAGCGCCCGTGCCTTGGCTTCGCCTACCCGGGCGTCAACCGCCGAGGTCGAAACGGGCTTATGCGACGCGGCTGCGCGGCCCGGCCGGATGAGATGGTTCGCCCAGAGCTCCAGCGCCGCCCTCTTCTCAGGCACATAGGTGTGCCGGTCATAGACGCTGGTGACCGCCGCGCCTTCATTGGGCGTATGTCCGAGCACCAACCCGACCACGAAGCGGCTTACGCCGTAGCGCCCCGTGAGCGTCGTCGCGCCGGACCGCCTGACATCATGGGGCGAGCCGACGGCCAGCTTTCTGCGCGTGCAAGTGCGGGCGAACGCGCGGGTGATGGCGTGCGGATCGAGATGCTGGCCAGGAGATCGGGCGGACGGAAAGAGGTAGGGGCTGCCCGGATCAAGCGCCCAGGCGACCTCCAGCACCTCGAGCGCGTCGGCGCCCAGGGGGACGACGTGCTGATGCTTGGCCTTCGCCCGCTCCGACGGGATGGTCCAGATCTTCGCCGCGCGTTCGAACTCGGTCTTTCGGGCGCCGGCGACCTCGTTGCGGCGGGTCAAGGTCAGCATCAGCAGCTGGATAGCCAGCCCCATGGCCGGCTCGAGACGCGCATGAACCCCGGCGGTCTTAGCGCCGGGGGCCCGCGGCACGGACGCCTCGGACGCAGCGTCCCAGAGCGTCTTGAGGGCCACATCGTCGAACATGCGCTCGCGCGACGTGAGCGCCAGCGGCCGGGCTAGCCCGAGCGCGGGATTGGCTTCGATCCGCTCCTCAAGGACGGCGAACCCCAGGACGGCGTGCAGCAGGGCGCCGATCGACGCGACGCTGGCGGCCGCCAGCCCGCTTTCGGTCACCAGCGTGCGCATGAAGACCTTGATGTCCGCACGCCGGATTTCCGTGAAAGGCCGCGCCCCCAGACGGGGCTGGATGTGGTTCCGCCACCTTTGGCGTTCGTTGCTGAGAGTGACCTCCCGCTTCGGTCGGCGGCGTCCACCGTGAAGTCCCACCGCCGCCGCCTGCCAATAGGCCTCGGCGAGTTCGTCGAGGGTTTCGCCGGTCCGCGCGCGTTCGCGGGCGGCGGCCTTTTCGGCGACAGGATCCCCGCCGTCCACGACCGCGATCCGCAATCCCGCGACCTTCGACCGGGCCTCGGCGAGAGAAAGGTCGGGATAGGTGCCCAAGCAAAGACGCCGCCTCATTCCGTTCGCGGCGACATAGCGGAACTCGAACTGCCTCAACCCGGTGGGGAAGACGCGAACTCCCAGTCCCCGGCTGCCACCGATCCCGATCTCGTAGACTTTGTCAGCGGGTTTCAGACCCGAGATCTGACGATCTGTGGTAAGCAGAAGGCGGGCCACAATGCGCTCTCCTCGCGCCTGCGCTGCAAATCAAGCGCCTCCCAAACTAGCATTTCCTGGGGCGCTGGTGGGGCGCCAAATGCAGAATTCTGTGAAAAAGCAAGAAAAGCACTGAAATTTTAAAATCCATAATTTCAGTAATTTATCGAGTTATGCACAGTCCTGAAAAGCCCTGAAATTGCCTTTGAGGCCCTTCACACCGAGGGGGTCACAGGTTCAATCCCTGTCGCATCCACCATTCTCCCTTTCCATCGACACTCCGCCACAACGCCTTGCGGCGCGGCTGTAACCGTTTACGGTGACCGCAAAACAAGCGTTCGGGTGAGGAAAGATGGCGGACGTCCGGCTGACCGGCGTGACCAAGGCGTTCGGCGCCGTGCAGGTGCTGAAGGGGGTGGATCTTCAGATCGCGGACGGAGAGTTCGTGGTCTTCGTCGGTCCCTCGGGCTGCGGCAAGTCGACCCTGTTGCGCACCATCGCCGGGCTGGAAGAGGTCACCTCGGGCACGTTGGAGATCGGCGGGCGGGTGGTCAACGACCTGTCGCCGTCGGACCGGGGCATCGCCATGGTGTTCCAGTCCTATGCGCTATACCCGCACATGACGGTCTATCAGAACATGGCCTTCGGCCTGACTCTGGCAAAAGCGGACAAGGCCGAGATCGACCGCCGCGTGCGGGCGGCGGCCGAGACCCTGAACATCACCGACTATCTGGACCGCAAGCCCAAGGCCCTGTCGGGCGGTCAGCGCCAGCGGGTGGCCATCGGCCGGGCCATCGTGCGTGAGCCGCAGGTGTTTCTGTTCGATGAGCCGCTGTCGAACCTGGACGCGGCCTTGCGGGTACGGATGCGATACGAGTTCGCGGCCCTGCATCAGCGGCTGAAGACGACGATGGTCTATGTCACCCACGATCAGGTGGAGGCCATGACCCTGGCCGACCGCATCGTGGTGCTGAACGGCGGGCGAATCGAACAGGTCGGGGCGCCGATGGACCTGTACGAACACCCCAGGAACCTGTTCGTGGCCGAATTCATCGGCAGCCCCAAGATGAACCTGATCGCCGCCGAAGTGATCGAGGCCTCGGCCAAGGGCGCGACGGTGAAGACGGCGGGTGGCGAGATGCTGAAGGTCGCGACGGACGCGTCGGGTGCGAAGGCCGGGGACAGGGTCACCCTGGGCGTGCGGCCCGAACACCTGACGACGACGGGCGACGGCGGGACGCTGAAGACCACGGCCGATTTCGTCGAGACCCTGGGCAACACCACCTATGCCTATGTGCGGCATCCGGGGGCGGCCGAGACGCTGACCGTGCAGCTTCCGGGCGACGTGCGGCCCCGCGCGGGCGAGGCCATGACCCTGCACGTGGCGGCGGACAAGGCGCATCTGTTCGACGCCGAGGGCATGGCGTTCAAACGCCTCTGAGCCTTCTCCCTCTGGGGGAGAAGGACGATGTCAGCGCATCTCCACCCTTCGCGCGCCGACCGGGATCGAGAGTTCATCGCCGTCCCATTGCGCCGCCTGGCCGTCGATGCTGACCCGCGCGGGCGGCGCGGCGTCTTCCGGCCAGCGCAGGACGAAACCGCCGGGCGGGGCGGCGCCAGGCGCCAGGGTCAGGACATAGCCCCGCCCTTCCTTCTTCAAGCGATAGGACAGCGGGCCATAGGGGGTGCGCAAAGCCTCGACGCCGACGCCGGTGTCGCTGTCGATCCAGGCCAGGGGGATGCCGGGCGCCAGCATCAGGGCGTGATCGCTCTCGCGCTCATAGGCCAGAAGATCCAGGGCCGAGCGGATATAGTCGGAACTGATCCAGGCGTGGGGCATGTCGCCGATGAAGACCGGCTTGCGCAGGTCGCGTCCGACCACCTCGGCCCAGCCGTTCCAGGCCAGCGGTCGGACATCCTGGAAAAAGAAGTCCAGCGCCTGAAGCGCGCGATCGCGACGGCCCAATCGGATAAAGGCGCCGACCACGCGCAGCTCATAGGGGGTATAGACCTCCCACTCTTCGCGATTGGACAGCCTGGCCTGAAAATTCTCCCAGTACTTGTCAAAGGTCCGGGTCAGCAGATCCTGCGGCAGTTCGTCGGTCAGACCGCCAGGCGACAGAGCAATGGTGGTCGATGTGGCGTCGAAATCGCCCCGGTCGGCGGCGCCGGCGATCCAGTCGATGTCGTAATAGTCCGCCGTGTTGCGGATCGAGGCCATCAGGTTGGAGCGGAACTGACCGGCCGAGACGCGAATCTGGGACGCCGCCAGGTCCTCGCCCAGCACGTCGGCGACAAAGGCCGCGTCGCGATAGCCCAACAGGCCCCAGAAATCGTCCCAGTAGGAATAGGCCGGGCGGTCGGAATAGCCTTCATGGCTGATCGACGGCGGCAACAGACCGAACAACCGAATCTTGTCGGCGGATTCGAATTCCTCGGCGCGGGTCTCGGCGCGCAGGGCGTTCATATAGGCGACGGCCTTTCGCACCGGCTCCCAGACCTGGCGCAGCAGGGCGTCGTCGCGGGTGTAGCGCCAGGTCTCGGCGGCCAGGAAGATGAACTCGCCGTGGCTGTCGTTCTCGGGCACGGGGTCGGCGCCGCGGGCGTCGACGCAGCACGGCACCTTGCCGTTGTCGAAGACGCGCGGGGCGTACCAGCGCAGATAGTCGGCCGACAGATCGGCATGGCCCAGACGGTTCAGCCCCTCGGCCATCATGGCGCCGTCGCGGATCCAACTGCGGTTATAGCTGCGGGTGCCGGGCTGAAGACTGGGTCCCTGTCGCGACATCAGCATATGGGCCAACGACGAGCGCACCGTGTCCTCGATGCGCTGCGCCTCGGGCGGCAGGATCAGGTCGACGCGATCCAGCTTCTCGCGCCAACCGGCGGCGACGCGATCCTCGACCGTATCGAGAACGGCCTCGACCGAGCCGACGATCCGGGGAGCGGGCGCCGCGCCGGACAGGGGGGCGACCCAACCAAAGGTGCGCGTCTGCCCCGGCGTCAGGGTCACGTCATACAGCAGGGCGCCGGACATCAGCGCGTCGGCGTCCGACACGGCCAGGGGTTCGCCCGGCGGCGACCGGCGGCCGGTCGCCAGCAGACTTTGCGGATCAGCGCCCGCGTCGAAGGTCGCGGCGGCGACGCCGTCGGGCCGGACCAGGGGGTCGACGCGAACGGCGTCGTTCAGGACCAGGGCCGCACCGTCCCAGCCGATCCGCCGGATCGGTCCGACGCCGCCGGGGATGGCCAGGAATTGCGACGGACCATTGACCTGATAGGGCCGCGCGGCCAGCGCCAGGGTCAGGGTCAATGGACGCGGCGAGGTGTTGGTCAGGGCGTAACGCCCCCACAGTCGGGCCTGCTCGGGCGTTCCATCGGCAAAGACGGTGACGGTCAGCCGCCAATCCTCGGCCGTCCATGTGACCGAAGGGATGGGCAGGTCGCGGTCGCGCTGGCTCTGGGTCACGGCGACGTCGGCCCAGGTGACCAGGCGGCCGTTCTGCAACACGAAGGGTTCGATCGAGGGGCCTGCACGACGCAGTTCGACGGCCCCGTCTTCGCCGATCAGGCCGCTTTCGCCGCCGCCGTCGACGCCGACCAGGGTCCAATAGGGCTGCTCGCCGTGGAATCCTCGGGGGTAGAGACCGCGACGGGTCTCCTCGGCCACCGCCCGAATGAAGGTCGTCGGAGTTTCGCCGAAGGCCAGGGGTTCGATCTCCACGGCGTTCAGGGCATAGGCCGTCTGGCCGTCGCCCTGCCCCTCGGTCAACGTCAGGCGCAGATGGCGCGCCGAGGCTTCGGGCGTGCGGACCCAGTCGACGCCGCCGTTCCCGTCCGCGACCGAGGCGATCGGACGCCAGGTCTGACCGTCGGAGGAGGCGTCGATATGGTACGCCGTCGCCGCCGCCCTGTTCGCCCAGCGCAGGGTCAGGCCGCCGAACTCACGCTCATAGCCGAGATCCAGCATCAGGCTCTGTTCGCCCAGCCCCACAGAGCGCCAGACGGTCAGGGGGTCGTCATCGACCGCCCGGGCGACGACATCGGCCCCCGCCGCGCTGGAGGCGGTCGCGACCGGGCGCGGATCGACCGAGGGTTCGGGCGGCAGCTCGCGCAGGGTCAGTTGGTCGACCTCGATGAAGCCCTCGCCCCCCTCGCCCGCCGTGACCACGAATTCGATCCGCGCCGCGCCGGTGAAGGTCTTGTCCGTCGTCGGTCCCCAGGCGAAGGCGATCTGGCGTTTCTTGATGGTGAACAGGGTCCAGCCGTCCGGCGCGGTCCAGGCCGGCACGCGACGCCAATGGACGTTCTCGCCGCTCGCATCGACGAATTTGATCTCCAGCGTATTGGTCGGTCCCCCGCCCCGCACCCAGAAGGAAATCTCATAGTTTTCGGGCACGCTCAGCGGCAAGGCGCGGGCGGCGAAGGCATAGCCGGACCGACCGTTGAAATCGTAGGTCAGGCGCATCGCCTCGCCGTCGTGGCCATCGACGACGGTGACGGTGGAATCGACGTCGGTGGAGGCGTCGGCGGTCCAGGGGGTCAGATCCTCAAAGGCGTCCAACACCTGCGTCTGGGCGGCGACAGGGGTGGCCAAGGCCAGCGTCATTCCGATCATCGCCAGAGTGCGCACCAACATAGGAAACTCCGCTCATCCCCGCGAAGGCGGGGACCCAGTGATTTGGGGCGCCATCATGGTTGATGCGCCACCGACAGCGATCCGCACACCCCGCCTCATGAAAGGACCGGGTCCCCGCTTTCGCGGGGGTGAGCGGCAGACACCCTAACCCTTCACGCTGCCCGCGAGCATTCCGCGGATGTAGTAGCGTTGCAGGGCCAGAAAGAGGATCAGCACCGGCGCGACTGTCAGCACGGCGCCGGCCATCATCATCTCGATGTCCTGGACATGTTCGCGCGACAGGGCCGCCAGGGCCACCGGCAAGGTGTAGTTCGTCTGGTCCGTCAGGATTATCAACGGCCACAGGAAATCGTTCCAACTGCCCAGGAAGACGAACAGACCCAGGGTCACGATGATCGGCTGGAGCGTCGGCAGGACGACACGGCGGAAGATCTGCCCCTCGGTGGCGCCGTCGATGCGCGCGGCCTCCAGCATCTCGTCAGGAATGCTCAACGCATACTGGCGCACCAGGAACAGGCCGAAGATCGACGCCAGCCACGGCACCAACGCCCCGGCGTAGGTGTTCACTAGCCCCATGCCCTTCAGCATCAGGAACAGCGGCAGGGTGCCGATCTGAGCCGGGATCACCAGGGCGCCGACCAGCATCTGAAAGATGCGCTCGCGGCCCGCAAACCTCAGCTTGGCGAAGGCGTAACCGGCCGGAACGGTGAAGCCCAGCGCCAGGATCGTCGCCAGGGTCGCCAGGGCGAAGCTGTTCCACATATAGCGGCCCATGCCCTGACTGACGAACAGGTCGCGATAATGGTCGAAGGTGACGGTGCGCGGGATCAGGGGGGGCGGAAAATTCGCGGCCTCGCCCGTCGGCATCAGGCTGACCGAGACCATCCACAGCAACGGAAACAGAACGATCAGGGCGACCAGCGCCACGGCCAGGTTCAGCAGGATGACGCGGGGCCTCATGTCTCGGCACCCATGCGGCGCGCGGCCCAGAGCTGGACCATGGTCACCGCGAAGATGCACAGGAACAGGATGAAGGCGACGGCGCTGGCGGACCCCAGGTTCCACCATTTGAAGCCCTCTTCATACATGAAATAGAGCACCGTCACCGTCGACTGCGCCGGGCCGCCCTGGGTCATCACATAGGGTTCGGCGAATAGTTGGAAGAAGCCGGCTACCGAGATGATCGAGACCAGCAACAGGGTCGGTGCGATGGCCGGCAGGGTCACATGGCGGAACTGCTTCCACGGTCCGGCCCCGTCGATGCGGGCGGCCTCATAGAGGTCGTCGGGCACGGTCTGGAGAACCGCCAGGAAGATCAGCATATTGTAGCCGAATATCTTCCACACCACGAACATCAGTATGGCGGGGATCGCGGTCTCGGGCTGGCCCAGCCAGTCGACGGCGGGCAGGCCGACGGACTGCAAGGCCCAGTTGATGACGCCATAGCGCGTGTGCAGCAGATAGCGCCACACCACAGCCGTCGCGACCAGGGTGGTGACATAGGGGGCGAAGAACATCACCCGCCAGATCGGCCGCCACTTCACCACCCGCGCGTTCAGGACGACGGCGGCCGCCAAAGAGACCGCGATCGACAGGGGCACCCCCAGCACGCAGAACCACAGGGTGTTCCGCATCGCCCCCCAGAACAGGGGATTGGACAGCAACTGCTCATAGTTCCGCAGCCCGACGAAACGCAGATTGTCCAGGTCGGCCAGGGCGTAGATGTCGAAGTCCGTCAGGCTGAGCAGCAACGCCGAGACGACCGGGATGACGAAGAAGACGGCGATGGCGATCAGGGCCGGGGCGACAAACCCCCAGGCGGCGCGTTCGCGACGGCTCATGCCATGCCGAGGCGCGGGCCTGGCGAAAGCGGAATCGACGGGGGCGTCGGTCATGTCGCGCGTCCCCGTTCCAGCATCCAACGACGCTTCTCCAAAAGGCGGTCGGCGCGGCGGTTGATCTCGGCTCCGGCCTGTTCGGGCGAGTATTCGCCGCGCACCATGCGTTCGGCCACGATCTGCATCTCGGTGACGATCCGCTCCCACTCCGGAGCCTTGGGCACGGCCTTGGCCCGGGCCAGTTGCGCGTCGAAAGCCTTCAGATAGGGATCGTCGGCCACGGTCGGGGTGGACCACGCGCTGCGGCGCGCGGGCAGATCGCCGGTGATGCGGGCGAACTCGGCCTGGACGCCCGGCTCCAGCAGATAGCGGACCAAGGCCCAGGCCGCCTCCTGGTTCGGCGACGTCTTGAACACAGCCAGGGACGAACCGCCCGGCGCCGAGGCGCCGGGACCGTGCGGGCCGGGCACGCCAGCCGTCATCCAGCGGGTCTGGGGCGGCAGACGGCGACGGAATTCACCCACATTCCAGGGACCGGACATATAGAAGCTGAAATAGCCGCGGGCGAACTCGGTCCAGACGTTGGAGATCTGGGTGTTGGAGGCGACCGGAGCCAACCCCTCGTCGAACAGGCTCTTGTAGAAGGCCAGGGCCGAGATGAAGCCGGGGCTGGCGAAGTTTCCGCGCGTCGCCTCGTCGACCAGCAGCGGCTCGTCGATCTGAAGTCCGAAGGTCAAAAGCTGCTCGAACTCGTTGATAGGCAACAGGATCGCATAGTTGTCCGGTCCCGCCACGCGCTTGACGGCGTGCATGGCGCGCTTCCAGTCGGCCCAGGTCGTCGGCATCTGATCCCAACCCGCCCGAGCCAGCAGATCGGTGCGATAGAACAGCAGGCGGGTGTCGACATACCACGGCGTCGCCATGGCGCGACCGTCGACGGCGTTGGTGTCCAGCACCGCCGGGAACTGGTCGGTCAACAGGTCGCGCGCGGATTCGGGCGTCGGCGACAGGGCGCCGATGGCCGACAGCTCGGCCACCCAGGTGTTGCCGATCTGGCTGACATCCGGCAGCGAGTCCCCGGCATAGGAGGTCAGGAGCTTCTCATGTGCCGCCGTCCAGGGAATGACCTGGATCGTCACCTTCACGCCTGGATTGCGACGCTCGAATGCGGGGATCAGGTCGCCGACGTGGTCGCCCTCGTTACCCATCGCCCAGAAGCGCAGACGAGTGACGCCGTCGCTCGATCCCGAACACGCCGACAGGCCCGACGCCGCCGCCCCGGCCAGAAGGCCCAGCGCCGCACGACGATCGGGCCGAGCGTCGATCATGCCCTGTCCAGCCAGCCGCCGGTGAAGCCCGCGCGCTTGAGGCCCCGGACCAGGTTCGGCTCGCCGCGCATCCGCTTCCAGACGATGTCGGAACGGTGGTTCTCGGTCATGACCACGATCGGTCCCTGGTCGATGCCCAGATAGTCGCCGTCGACCCAGCCCACGCCCTCCACCATCTTGCCGTGCAGCAGGGCCGGAACCGGGTTCGCCTCCGCCAGGGTGGGGTTGAAGGAATCCAGGAAGCCCCACGGGGTGTAGATACCCGCGCCGTAACGCGCCTTCATCGCCTTGACGCAGGCGGTCACATCCTCGGGCGCGAACGGCAGGGAGGCCGCGGCCGCGGTCGGGGCGATGGTGCCGTCGTCGCGCTCGCCGGGTCCGCGCGCCGAATAGCTGAAGAATTCGCGCTCGCGTCCGCCGATGTTGATCTTGAAGTCGCCAGGCCCGTCACAGGCGGTCAGGCCCCAGACATCGGCCGAATACCCGACCCACCCCATGGGATTGTCGGCGCCGTATTTTCTTTGCGCCTGAACGGCCAGACGGCTGTTCTCGAAATAGTCGAAGGGACGCCCCAGCTCGGCCGACTTGGCGCGCATCCAGGCGTCCTGAATGCCGCGATAATCGACGAACATATGGCTGTACTGATGCCCGAACAGGGGCGGGAAATGCAGGTGAGCCGGACCCCATTTGTCCGTCCAGCTTCGGCTGTATGCCTCGGTCCACTTGGCCCAGACGCCCTCCCCGACCGGATGGGTCGAGCTGCCCAGGGCCAGCAGAAGGACGATCATGCCTTCGTTATAGACGTGCCAGTCATGCGGGATGTGGCCGGTCTCGGGATGCCAGCCCATGGAGATCAGGTCGGGGCGCACGACCGCCCAATCCCACTCGATCCGATCATAGATCGCCTGGGCCAGACGACGGATCTCGGCTTCATCGGGGTGGTCGCCGTCGAACCAGCGCGCGGCGAACAGCATGCCCGCGACCAGGAGGGCGGTGTCGACCGTCGACAACTCGGTCTGGCCGAAGCGGCGCCCCGTCTTCATGTCGAGGAAGTGGTAGAAGAAGCCCTTATAGCCGGCGGTTCCGGTCGGCTCGGGTCCCTGCGGCAGATCATGGAAGAAGCGCAGGGTGGTCAGGGTGCGGGTGCGGGCTTCGGCCCGCTCCATCCAGCCGCGCTCGACCCCGACGGGCCAGCAGGTCAGGGCGAAACCGACGGCGGCGACGGAGGCGAAGCTCTCGGTCGGCCAGCGGTCGCGGGTCAGGCCGTTGGACCGGTCGGTGACTTCCAAAAACCAGCGGAAAGTGCGTTCCTGAAGCTCGTCGATCTCGGGGTCCAGCGTCAGGACGGCGGCGCGGCTTCCGGTCCCACAGGCGCCCAGGGCCAAGGCGGCGGCCCCGGCGGTCGATCCCATCAAGAACAGTCGTCGATGCATGGGGCGGCCTCTCAAACGCGAAACACTCATACAAAAAAGAAGGGCCGCCTCCCCATGCGCGGGAGGCGGCCCCAGGCTCAGGAGTCGTTACCAGCTATAGCGCAGCGTGAACTGGAAGGTCCGCGTCGGCATGGCCTGCGAGGTCGGAAGCCCGAAGGTCGGGTTCAGAGGCGCGGTGGCCGAGTTGCTGGTGCGGTAGGTCTGGTTGAAGCCATTGTAGTTGTGGAAGTCGAAGATGTTGATGCCGTCCACGATGGCGTCGACCCGCTGACCGGCGATGTTGAAGGTCTTGGCCAGGCGCAGATCGATCTGGCGCGTGGCGAAGTCCAGACCCGGCAGGAAGGGACGGCGTTCGGGGAAGGCCGCGTACCAGTTCGGCTTGCCGCCATCATAGTTGAACATGGTGAAGGGACGGCCCGACCCCAGGGTGATGACCGACGACGCCTTCACATCCCAGGGCAGGCGCATCGTGCCCGAGGCGACGATGCGATGACGCTCCACCCCCGGCGTGTTGAACCAGGGCGAGGCGTCGGGCGTCATATAGTCGAAGTCGAACGGCGACATGTTCTGGTCGCGGCTGCCGTTCTGTTCGCCGTCGGCCAGGGTGTAGGCGACGTTGAAGCCATAGCCGCTGGCCTCGGTATAGGGGCGGTCGATGGTCAGATACATCGCCTTGTAGCGACGCTCACGATCGTTGTGGGCGTAGAAGACGCTGTCGTTGAAGGCGAAGGGCTGGCTGGTGTCGGGGTTGGTGAACTGCGATGGACGCACCGTGATCACATTGGAATCGTTGACGTTCAGGCGACTCCAACCGAACTCGTCGTTCGTCTTGGAATAGGAGAAAGTCAACGCCACCTGGATGTCGTCGAAACGCTGGCGGATGCCCAGGTTGAACTGGTCCGTATAGGGGATCTTCATGTCATCCTTGATCAGGAAGATCTCACCCCGACCCTGGACGCCGCCCAGCAGAGCGTCCAAACCGGCGCGTGTAGCATAGGTGGGGTTCCAGGCGATGGTGTCGGTGCGACCGCCAAAGGCCCCGCCTGACGGCGAGAAATAGATGTCGCGCGACAGGTTGAACGGCGCATACCGCTCGGAATAGGCGAAGTTGAAACCGACACGGTCATAATAGCGTCCGGCGCCGCCGAACAGCACGGTATGTTCATCGCCGAACAGGTCATAGCTGAAGCCGAAGCGCGGCTGGAAGGCGCCCTTGAAAGCCTCACGATCACCGTCCGAGATGTAGTCGTTGATGTCGACGCGCCGGACATAGGTCGGATCGGCGACGATGCGGGCCAGGACATTGCGAATGACTTGGGGCGTGGTCCAGTCGTTGTTGACGGCGTTGGTCTCGTAGTCCCAACGAATGCCCAGGTTCAGCTCCAGCCGGTCGGTGACCTGCCAGTCGTCCTGAATATAGAGACCGATCTGTTCGTTCGAGACATCAGTCGGCACGGTCGGGAGATTCAGCGACACGCGCGTCGGAATGGTGGTCGAACCGAAGATGTCAGGGTTCGCCGTCACGTCATAGGTGAACTGCGGGTTCCGGTTGAAATACTTCTGCACATAATAGTCGCGCATCGCATATTTGGCGCCGAGTTTGATGGTGTGTCGCCCCATCCACTCGATCTCGTTGAACGTCAGGTCGTTTCGGAAGGTGAATCCCTTTTCCTCGATGTCCTGATTGTTCGTGCCGCCGCCTCCGCCGAAGATAAAGTCACCGGTGCCGTAGTTAAATTGGAAACCCGCCGTGGTCGTGGAGTTGTCGCGATAGGCGATGTAACGGGTACCCGGCGTATCGAAATTGACCGCACGCGGATTGTAGTTGCTCAAGAAGTAGTCGATCGTAAAGACGTTCAGGAAATTGTCTCCCTGATACTGATGCTTCAAGACGACCGAGCGCGTATTGTTGTTGATAGCGTTGGCGCGCGAATAGGCGTTCTGGCCACCGAAGTCGCGGATGTCCTGTTCGGTGCGATAGGTCGCGCTCAAATCCAGAATCTGGCGGCTATCGATCTGCCAGGACAGTTTGCCGAACACCAAGTCCTGTTCGAACGGGGCCTCGAAGGTGCCCAGTTGGGTGTCGAACAGGCTGGTGAACTCGGTGCGGTTCAGGAACACCGAATTGGTGCGCGTCTCGTCCTTGCGCTCATAGCTCAGGAAATAGTGCAGGGTGTCGCGGATGATCGGGCCGGCGACGTAACCGCCGTACTGCAAGCGATCCAGGCGCGGCTTGGGTTCGCCCCGGCGTTCGGAGAATACGTTCTGCGAGGTCCAGGCCGTGTCCTGATAGGTCACGAACATATTGCCGTGCAGGTCGTTCGAACCTGAGCGGGTGACGGCGCTGATGATGGCCGATGAAGCCTGCTCGTACTCGGCCTTGAAATTCTGGGTCAGGACGCGGAATTCGGCCACGGCCGCCTGCGGGAACGGGTTGCCGCGGCTGTCGTCCTGGCCCGCCATGCCGCCGTCGATGATGTTCGACTTCTGGTTCTGGCCGTCGATGAAGACGTTGATGGCGTTGGCCGATTGGGCGCCCGCATAGATGGTGCGCTCGGCCGGGTCCTGCTGGACCACGACGCCCGGCGCCAAGGCGGCGAAATTCAGGAAGTTGCGGTCGACCTGGGGCAGGTCGTCGATCTGCTGCTGGGTCACGTTGGTGGCGACCTCGGGCGTGCGCACCTCGAACAGGCGGCGACCGATCACGACCACGTCTTCCAACTGCGTTCCCGAAGCGGCGGCGCGGGCGGCGACATCGAGGTCCAGGGTCGCGACCTGGCCCACGCCGATCGTGACCACGTCATTGACCGACTGGCCGTCGTCGGTGGTCACCGCGACGCTGTAGGTGCCGGGGCGAAGTCCGGGAATGACATAGGCGCCGTCGGAACCGATGCGTCCCCGGCTGACGAAGCCGGTGTTCACGTCGGTGAGGGTGATCGAACCGCCGCTCTCGGCCTGACCGCTGTCATAGACCGAGCCGCGCAGGGTGGCGGTCGAAATCTGGGCCGTGGCGCCGCCCGCGATGAGCAGCGAGGCGGCGACAGCGAGGGCCGAGGCGGTCCCCAGGGTGCGGATGCGATGGGTGGATCTGGACATGGTGATATTCCCCCTCAGGAAGCGAGAACCGGTTCGGGCCGCGACCCGCCGGAAGGTTTCAGGACAACGAAGCTGCTGGACTGGCGAACCACCAGCTCGGGCGTGACCACCTCGCGAGAGGCGTCGGTCCGGTCGGGTCCGTCGATCATTCCGACCAGGCGCTCCAGCGCGCGTCGGCCGGTTTCGGCGATATTGATGCGCATGGTCGTCAGCGACGGACGCATCAGGGCGGCGATGGGCACGTCGTCGAAACCGACCACCGCCATATTTTCGGGGCAGCGGACGCCCCTGTCTTGCAAGGCCAGGAGCGCGCCCACGGCCATCATGTCGTTGGCGGCGAAGACCGCATCGGGCCGCACCGGACCCGACAGCAGCGCCAGACAGGCCGCGTGGCCCGCCGCCTGGGTGAAGTCGCCCTGAACGCTGACGGGTTTCAGCCCCGCATCACGCATGGCCTTTTCATAGCCGGCCAGACGGGCCTGGGCCTCGGCGTTGTGCAGCGGGCCGCCGATATGGGCCACGCGCAAGCGCCCTTGGCCAATCAGATATTGAACCGCCGCGACGGCGCCGCCGTGGTTGTCGACGACGATCGAGGGACGTTTGGCGTCCACCGCCCCGCCGTTCATCAGCAGCACCGGCAGACCGCCCGCCAGGCTGCCCGCCAGCTTCTCGGCGTCCAGATGGGGCGACAGCACGATCAGGCCGTCGACCCGACCGCGCATCGAGCGGATGGCGGCCGCCGCCTCTTCGGCGTGGTCGTGCGAACTGGAGACGATCAGGTGATACCCGGCGTGACGCGCGGCCAGGTCCAGGCCGCGGATCAATTCGGAGAAGAACTCGCCGAACAGGTCCGGCAGGATCACGCCGACGCTGTGGGTCTTGCTGGTGGACAGGCTGCGGGCGCCGCTGTGCGGGACATAGCTGAGAGCCTCGACCGCCTCCATGACGCGGGCGCGGGTGGTCTCGGTCACCGGGCCGGCGCCCGTCAAAACGCGCGACACCGAGGCCACGGAAACCCCCGCGCGACCGGCGACATCACGAATCGTGGCGGGCTTCACCACGCCCGCCGCCGCGCGCCGATATCAGGGGTCGCCCCGATTGCCACGTTGTCCTCCCTGTCCCGCCGGTCCCGGCCTTCTTGTCGAAAGTCCGTCCGCGAAAAACTTGTAACCGATTACATGACACACTAGCCATCCGCCCCGCAAGTGCCCTAGTTTGGCCACACCCGACGCGCTGACAGCGCGCCTCCCGCCGCGACGCGGCGCGGCCTCCCAGTGACCCCGTATCGACAAGGCAAGCCCGGATGAGCGTCAACTATCAGTTTCCAGAAGGTTTTCTGTGGGGTGCGGCGACGGCGGCCTATCAGATCGAAGGCTCCTCGATGGCGGATGGCGCGGGCGAGTCGATCTGGGACCGATTCAGCCACACGCCGGGCAAGATGCTGAACGGGGACACCGGCGACGTGGCGTGCGACCACTATCACCGCTGGCGTGAGGACATCGAGATCATGAAACGCCTGAACCTTCAGGCGTACCGGTTCTCGGTCAGTTGGAGCCGGGTGATTCCCGAGGGACGCGGGGCGATCAACCCCAAAGGTCTGGACTTCTACGACCGACTGGTCGACGGCCTGCTGGAAGCCGGGATCAAACCGCTCTGCACCCTGTACCACTGGGACCTGCCTGCGGCGCTGGACGACCGGGGCGGCTGGCTGAACCCCGACATCGCCGACTGGTTCGCCGACTATGGCCAGGTGCTGTTCGAAAAGTTCGACGGACGGGTGAAGACCTGGGGCACGATCAACGAACCGTGGGTGATCGTGGACGGCGGCTATCTGCATGGCGCCCTGGCGCCCGGCCACAACTCGGCCTTCGAGGCGGTGATCGCCGGTCACAATGTGTTACGCGCCCACGGGGCCGCGGTGAAACGCTATCGCCAGATCGGCAAGCACGACATCGGCATCGTCCTGAACATCGAGCCGAAATACAACGCCTCGGACAAGCCTGAGGACGAGGCCGCGCGCCGACGGGCCGACGCCCAGATGAACCGCTGGTTCCTGGACCCGCTGATGGGCCGCGGCTACCCCGAGGAACTGAAGGAGATTTATGGCGAGGCCTGGCGAGAATTCCCGGCCGAGGATTTCGATCTGATCGCCCAGCCGACCGACTGGATGGGGCTGAACTGGTACACCCGTTCGGTGCCCGAGAATGCGCCCGACGTCTGGCCGGTGCGCGCCCGGCCGGTGAAGCAGGTTCAGCACCCCTATACGGAAACGGGCTGGGAGGTCTTCCCCCAGGGCCTGACCCACACGCTGCTGTGGCTGCACGAGCAGACGGGCGGCTTGCCGTTGATGGTCACCGAGAACGGCTCGGCCTGGTACGACCCGCCCCACGCCATCGACGGCCGCGTCCATGATCCGATGCGGATCTACTATCTGAAGAACCACCTGAAGGCGGCGCATGACGCCATCAGCCAGGGGGTGGATCTGCGCGGCTATATGGCCTGGTCGCTGCTGGACAATCTGGAATGGTCGCTGGGCTATTCGAAGCGGTTCGGCATCACCCACGTCAACTTCCTGACGCAGGAGCGGACCATCAAGGATTCCGGCCTGCTGTACGCCGAGATCATCAAGAGCAACGGGGCGGTGCTGAACACCCCTTGATCCCAGGGTCTGACGCGGGTCTCTGCGACCAGACCCGAGCGTCAGCGTACACGGCGATAGAAGGTCTCGATCAGGTCGAGCCGGTCCTTGAACGGCATCGGCTTGGCCGCGGGACCATCGTTGGCGAACTCCAGCAGCCGATCCGGCTCGCGCCCGAACTCGGGCCAGGCTGGACGCTCCGGTCCGTTCGGGTCGCCGACGCGGGCGAAGGCGGTCCAATAGTCGGCCATAGCGGTCGCCGCGCGCTGGTCCCGGTCGCCCATCGGCCAGTTCGAAGCGCCCAGATTGTCGAAGACGTAGGGCCGTTCCGACGCATGGGTGGCGCCCTCGTGCGGCTCGGGGTTCGGATCGGGAACCACGTCGAAGCGATAGAGATAGGTCGGGGCGCCCGTCGCGGCGTGCAGACGTGCCAGCGCCCGCACTGGCTCGTTGAAGGCCAGGTCGCTGACGACATGGGCGTTGTAGCCGTCCAGGCCGCCATAAGCCGCGTGAAAGGCCGCGCGTTCCTCCGCCGTCATGGCGTCGTCCAGTTCCCCATAGGGGCTGATTTCGGTCGGCTTGATCCACCAGAACTCGGCGCTGTTCGTGCCCAGGATCAGGGGAACCCGCGCCTGACGTCCGGCGGCGAAGGCGGTCATCACGTCCTCGGTCACCACCACGCCGTCGATCGGAAGATTGTCGCCGCCATAGAAGCTGGGCGCCGGGCGCAGCAGCCGTTCGGCCGGGATGGCGCGCAGGGCCTCGGCCGAAGCGTCGGGCAAGCCCGCCCGGTCTGCCCAGGCCGCGCCGCGGTCCTGCAAGGACGGCCGCCCCGAGGCGCTGGGCTGATCCAGCGGCGTTCCCTCATCGCGGCCCAGGCCGGACTGGATCACCGCCTTATGGAACAGGCCCCGCGCGGCTGGCGAGATCATCAGCCGCGTCACCGCCGCCCCGCCCGCCGACTCGCCGAAGATCGTGACGTTCCCGGCGTCGCCGCCGAAAGCGCCGATATTGTCGCGCACCCATTCCAGGGCGGCGACGATGTCCATCATGCCATAGTTCCCGCCCGCCTGGCCGTCCGACCGGTCGGCCGCCAGGGCGGGATGATCGAAGAAGCCGAGACGACCCAGGCGGTAGTTGATCGTGACGACCACCACGCCGCGCCGGGCCAGGTTGGAGCCGTCGTACAGGGCCGCCGTGCCCGAGCCGTTGTTGAAGCCGCCGCCGTGAATCCAGACCATGACCGGCAGCAGGCCCGTGCGATCGGATGGCGACCAGACGTTCAAGGTCAGACAGTCCTCGCTCATCGGCATAGGGCCGACGCCAGGATCGCCGTTGGCGGGCGGCTGGATGCACAGGGCGCCGTAGTCGAGCGCCGGTCGCGGATCGGTCCAGACCGGCGCGGCCTGGGGCGGGCGCCAGCGCAGCGCGCCGACCGGCGGCGCGGCATAGGGCAGACCCTTGAAGCCGTCGATCCCGTCGATCGTGCGGCCGACGACCGGTCCCTGGCGGGTTTCGGCGCGAGGGGCCTCGGTTGCGGGCTGGGTCATCAGGGTCAAGACGGCGAACAAACTGGCGAGGATCATCGGTCCACCCTAGAGGCCGTGCGCCCGCCGCGAAGTCAAAAATCGTGACGTGATCGGAACCACGCCCAAAGGCAGCCGTTCAGGCGTGGCGACGGCGGGACATGTGTTGAGAGAACTGGCGAAATCGGGCGGTCCGGCCTTCGGTGCGGCAAAAGCCTTCGACACCGGGGACGGCGGCGCCGGGGCCGGTCGGCCACCCCCGACCGAGACCGTCCAACACCAGGATCAGGTCCTGGAATCGCCGCGCGACCATTTGGTCGAGATGTTCATGCAGGCGCCGGGTTTCATCGCCGTCCTGGACGGACCGACGCATGTAATCCAACGCGCCAATACGGCCTATCTGCGCCTGGTCGGGAGCGACGAAATCGAGGGGCGTCCGATCCGCGAGGCCCTGCCCGACATCGCCTGCCAGGGCGTTTTCGAACGCCTGGACAGCGTCTACGCCACCGGCGAGCCGTATGCCGGCCGCCACCGGTCGGTGCGGCTGGCGCACACGGCGGATGACTCGCCCGAGGTGATGTGGCTGGATTTCATCTATCAGCCGATCCGTGACGACGACGGCGCCGTGGCGGGCGTCTTCGTCCAGGGACAGGACGTCACCGACGCAGTTCGCGCCGCCGATCGGCAGAAGTTGATGATCGACGAACTGAACCACCGGGTGAAGAACACCCTGGCCACGGTGCAATCGATCGCCATGCAGACCGCGCGACACCACCCGGATCCGAATCGGTTCGCCGAAGCCTTTCAGGCGCGATTGATGTCTCTGTCGCACACCCATGACCTGTTGACCCGCAGCCATTGGGAAGGCGCAGATCTGCGCGCCGTCCTGCAACACGAGACCGACGCGCACGGCGGACCCACACGGATCATGCCGAACGGCCCGCTGGTGGCGCTGGATCCGGCGCAAGCCTTGTCGCTAGGGATGATTTTTCACGAACTGGCGACCAATGCGGGCAAGTACGGCGCCCTGTCGACGCCCGACGGCCGGGTGTTCGTGGACTGGTCGCTGGCCGACCAGCGCGCGCGCCGCCTGACCCTGAACTGGCGCGAGAGCGGCGGGCCGCCGGCGGCGCCGCCCCAAAGGCGCGGTTTCGGCAGTCGACTAATCGAACGGAACGTCCGCCACGATCTGGCGGGCGAGATCGAACTGGACTACGCAGAGGGAGGATTCATAGCGGAAATTTCCTTTCCGCTGGACAGGGGGCGCTAGACGCATGGACGGGCTTGCGGGCAAGCGCATTCTGGTGGTCGAGGATGAATCGCTCGTCGCCATGCTGATCGAAACGATCCTGGAAGATCTGGGGTGCGCACCGATCGGACCCGCCGCCTCGGTCGAGGAGGGCCTGGGTCTGGTCAACGGCGAGACGGCGATCGACGCCGCCCTGCTGGACGTCAATGTCGGCGGACAGCAGGTGTTTCCGGTGGCCGAGGCGCTGGCCGCGCGCGGCGTGCCTTTCGTCTTCTCCACCGGCTATGGCGAAGCGGGCCTGCCCGACTCCTGGCGCGGCCGTCCGACCTTGCAGAAGCCCTTCACCGAAGATGCGGTGCGGACCGCGATCTGCGCCGCTCTGGGCGCCTAGAGCCTGAGAAGACATCAGGGCCGAAACGCACCGCATCAGACTCCACCGGTCTCGGTTAGCGTCTCAGATCCTTCAATACGGCGCGCGCGGCGTTGTGGCCCGGCGCGCCCGTGACGCCGCCGCCGGGGTGCGCGCCCGCCCCGCACAGATACAGGCCCGGAACCGGCATCCGGTGATCGGCGTGGCCCAGCACCGGCCGGGCGCTGAACAACTGATCCAGGGTGAGGCGGCCGTGGAAAATGTCGCCGCCGACCAGGCCGAAGCGCCGTTCCAGATCGCGCGGTCCCAGCGCCAGCCGCCCCACGACCGAAGCCTTGAAGCCCGGCGCATGGCGGTCAACCGTGTCGATCATCAGATCGGCCACCGTCTCGCGATGCTCATCGGCCAGGTCCGGCGACACGTGTTGGCAGAACAAGCTGGCGACGTGCCCTCCGGCCGAGGCCAGGCTGTCGTCCAGGGTCGAGGGGATCAGCATTTCGACGATGGGGCTGGACGACCAACCGTTCAGCCGCGCCTCGGCATGGGCGCGGTCCATATAGGCCAGGCTGGGCGCGATGATGATCCCCGCCGTCAGATGGTCGCCCTGCTCCGGCAGGGCCGTGAACCGAGGCAGTTCAGACAGGGCGACATTCATGCGGAAGGTGCCCGAGCCGGAGGCGTAGCGACGCATCCGCTCGGTGAAATCGGCCGGAACCACGGCCGGATCAACCAGCCGGTCGAACAGCAGACGGGGATGCAGGTTCGACACTACGGCGCGGGCGCGGATGGTCTGGCCGTCCTCGGTCACCGCGCCGACCGCCCTGCCCTTCTCAGTCAACACCTCGGCCACGGGCGCGTCCAGGCGGATGTCGACGCCCTGTTCGGCGCAGGCTTTCGCCATGCTCTGGGTGATGGCTCCCATGCCGCCGATGGCGTGGCCCCATGCGCCCTTCTTGCCGTTCACCTCGCCGAAAACGTGGTGCAGCAGCACATAGGCCGAACCGGGAGTGTAGGGGCTGGCGTAGTTGCCGACCACGCTGTCGAAGCCGAACAGGGCCTTGATCGGATCACTCTCGAACCAGCCGTCCAGCCAGTCGCCCGCCGATTTGGCGAACAGGTCCAAAAGGTCGCGCCGTCCCTGCACGTCCAGATTCGCCGCCTGCCGACCCAATCGCCCCGCCGACAACAGTTCCGGCAAGGCCGACAGCCAGCCGCCCTCGGTCATGTTGGGGGGCGCGCGCAGGACCCAGTCGCGCAGCACGGCGGCCACGACTTCCAGCCGCCGCTCGTATTCCGGCAGGCGTTCGGCGTCGCGGATAGAGAATTTGGCGACCTCGGACCCTGTCCGCCCCTCGCCGGCCAGCAGATAGCGACCGTCCTCCAGCGGCAGGAAGTTGGCGACCTTGCGCTCGACCACCCGCAGGCCATGGCGGGCAAGGTCCATGTCGGCGATGACCCGCGGGTTCAGCAGGCTGACGGTGTAGCTGGCTGTCGAGTTGCGAAAGCCGGGGTGGAATTCCTCGGTCACCGCCGCCCCGCCGACGACGCCGCGTCGTTCCAGCACCGTCACCTTCAGCCCGGCGCGCGCCAGATAGAAGGCGCAGACCAGCCCGTTGTGTCCGCCGCCCAGGACGACGACATCGGTCATCATCGTCCCGTCCACGAGATCAGGCCGCAGGCTCGGGCCGGGTCATGCGCTCGCCCAGATCGATCAGCGCCTGGCCTTTATCGATCATGATCTGGCCGCAGCGTTGGGTGTTGGCGCTGAGGTCCGCCTCCGTCAGGCCCGCCACGAAGTCATTGAAGCGCTCCAGCCAGTCCGTCCGGGCGTCCCGGCCCTCAAGCTTGCCCAGGAAATAGAAGACGCCGATGGCCCCGCTTTCAGCGTGTTCGGGTTGGGCGGCCAGCACGCTGTAGGTCGCCATACAGTATAGGTCGGCGGTCTCTTCGGCGGTCAGCGGCCGTTCCGCCTTCGACTGCGCCATGGCTGGCGCATGGGCCGAGACCGACAACGTCAGCGCCGCCGACGCGGCCAGGATGGTCCTTATCATCGGGCTTCCTCATCAGCAGAGATCGTGGCCAGGACGGCGCCCTCGGGCGCCTGATCGCCAACCGCGACGCCAATCGAATCGACCACGCCGTCGAAGGGCGCGGTCAGGGCGTGCTCCATCTTCATGGCTTCGAGCACGACGATGGACTGACCTTTCGTGACGGTCTCGCCTGATCGGGCCGACACCGACACGATCTTGCCCGGCATGGGCGCGCGCAGGGCGCCGTCGGAAGCGGCGCCGGTCCCAGCCGACGTTCGCGCCCTATAGGCAGAGACTGGCACGGCCTCCCCACGATCGAAGAGCACGAACTGATCGCCCACTTCGGCCCAGCCAAGGGTCAGATCTCCGGCCTCGATCCGGCGCTCGGGCCAGTCGCGGCGGACATTGATCTCGTGTCCAGTCTCGCCGACCCGCCATGACCAGTCATTGGTGCGCGCCGAAAAGGCGGGGGCCGACACATGGCGGCCGCCCACGTCGGCATGATAACGCGCCACGGGGGCGGCGTTCATGCGGAAGCCAGCCGAATCCTCCAATGCGCCCCACGGCGACCAGACGTCGTCCGACCGCACCGGACGTTCTTCGAAAAGCGCTTCGGCGACGCAGGCGACTGCAGCGAGGTCAAGCAGGAGGTCGGGCCGCCGCTGAAGCCGCGCCTCCTCGGCCGCGATAAAGCCGGTATCGACGTCGCCAGCGATGAAGCGCGGTTGGCGCAGGCAACGCGCGAGAAAGCCGGCGTTTGTCTTCACAGGGAAGACTTCAACCTCCTCAGCGGCGTCCGCCAGCGCTGCGGCGGCGTCTTCCCGCGTATCGGCATGGACGATCAGCTTGGCGATCATCGGATCATAGAATTGGCTGACTTCGCCGCCTTCGCTCACGCCGGTGTCGACGCGGATGTCGTCGGGCAGCACGAAATGCTCCAGCCTGCCGATCGAGGGCAGGAAGCCGTTCGCCGGATCCTCCGCATACAGCCGCGCCTCCATGGCCCAGCCGTTCAGCGCAATCTGATCCTGCTTCAGCGGCAGGGGTTCGCCTGCGGCCACGCGGAATTGCCATTCGACCAGATCGACGCCGGTGACGGCCTCGGTCACCGGGTGTTCGACCTGTAGCCGGGTGTTCATCTCCATGAACCAGATGCGGTCGGGTTTCAGCCCATCGGACGCGTCGGCGATGAACTCCACCGTGCCGGCGCCGACATAGTTCACTGCCTGGGCCGCGCGGACGGCGGCGGACGTGACGGCGGCGCGGGCCGCCTCGTCCATACCGGGGGCCGGAGCCTCCTCGATCACCTTCTGGTGGCGGCGTTGCAGCGAGCAGTCGCGTTCGAACAGGTGAACGACGTTTCCGTGGCCGTCGCCGAACACCTGAACCTCGATATGGCGCGGACGGGTGATGTAGGTCTCGATCAACACGCGCGGGTCGCCGAACGACGACTGGCCCTCACGCTGAGCCGAGGCCAGGCCGTCGGCGAAATCCTCGGCTCGGTCGACGCGCTTCATGCCCTTGCCGCCGCCGCCGGCCACCGCCTTGATCAACACGGGATAGCCGATGCGCGCGGCCTCGGCCGTCAGGCGTTCGGTCGACTGGTCCGCGCCCTGATAGCCGGGCGTGACCGGCACTCCGGCCTGCTCCATCAGGGTCTTGGCCGCGTCCTTCAGGCCCATGGCGCGGATGGCGGCGGGCGGCGGCCCGATCCAGATCAGACCGGCCGCCATGACCGCCTCGGCGAAATCGGCGTTCTCGGACAGGAAGCCATAGCCGGGGTGGATCGCCTCGGCGCCCGTCTGTCTGGCGGCGGCCAGCACCTTGGCGCCGTCCAGATAGGACTCTCGCGCCGGGGCCGGGCCGATCAACACCGCCTCATCGGCCTGGCGCACATGCAGCGCGTCGGCGTCAGCCTCGGAATAGACGGCGATTGTGCGGATTCCCATCCGCTTGGCGGTGCGGAAGACACGACAGGCGATCTCGCCGCGATTGGCGACCAGGACGGATTTGAACATGGGCCACCGTTAGCCAATCGGCGGGATTGGGGGAAGGCGTCCCATCATGCGTGCAACACCGTGGCGCGGTGGGACGGGGGCCGCTATGAGAACGGGCCGCATCTGCCCGGAGGCCGTTCCTTGTCGCGTAATCCGTTCGACCGCCTCCAGCGCGTCATTCGCAAGCGTATGCGCCAATGGCTGGCCCAGCCGCCGGTGAATGTCGCGCCCGGCCTACCCGCGTCGACCGCCGAGACGTCGATCGAAGAACGGCTGACCCGCCTCGAGCGCCTGAACCACTCCATTTTTATGGAGGCAAAGGAGATCAAGTTGATGCTGGCAGCGCACACCCTGCCGCCCGCCTCGATCTGGAAAGGAAAGCCGGAACCCGTCGAGGGCGCCCCCGGCGTCAACGCCTTTCCCATGTCGACCATCTGTCGCCAGGACAGCTTCGAACAGCCGCACTTCTCCTACTGGGCGCGCCGCATCGGCGAGGGCGTGCGCTATCACCGAAAGCTGTGGGAATTCGTCTTCGTCCTTCAGAGCCTTTGGGAGCGCGGCGCGATCAGGCCGGGCGCCAAGGGGCTGGGCTTTGGCGTGGGTCAGGAGGCCCTGCCCGCTTTCTTCGCCTCGCAGGGCGTGCACATCATGGCCACGGACATGACCGCCGAACAGGCTGCCGACGCCGGATGGATCGCCAGCAACGAGCACGCGGCGGGTAAGGCTGCACTCGCCAGGCCCGGCATTTGTCCACCCGAGCTATTCGAGACCAATGTCGATTTCAGCGTCTGCGACATGAACGCCATCCCGGAACCCCTTCGAGACTTCGACTTCTGCTGGTCGGCCTGCGCTTTCGAGCACCTCGGCTCGATCGAGGCGGGATTGCAGTTTGTCGAGAACTCTCTGGACACGCTGAAACCTGGCGGGTGGGCCATTCACACCAGCGAATACACGATGAGTTCGAACGACGTCACAATAGCCACAGGCGATACGGTCCTGTTCCGAAAGCGGGACTATGAAGAACTGGCGCGCCGTCTGACCGAGAAGGGGCACTACGTCGCACCGTTCGATTTCACGCCCGGCGACGGGCCGATCGACCGCTATCTGGATATCTTGCCCTATCGGCCCGAACCGCACGTCATCATGGCCCTATGGGGTCACCAGACGACCTCCATCGGGGTGATCGTGCGGAAGGCGGGCGGCTAGATCCTACTCGGCCCAGCGCGGCTTGCGCTTGTCCAGGAAGGCGCGGACGCCCTCACGTCCCTCTTCGGAGACACGGGCGCGGGCGATGCGTTTGGCCGTGTCCTCCATCAGGCCGTGATCGACACGCTTGCCGGCCACGTCGTGGACCAGCCGCTTGGCGTCGCCCATGGCGCCTGGCGCATTGGCCGACACGCTGTCGGTCAACATGGAGATGAACTCGTCCACCGAGCCTTCCGGCAGGACCAGGTCGATCAGGCCCGCATGGGCGGCGTAGTCGGCGTCGAAGATGTTGGCCGTCAGGAACAGTTGACGGGCGCGACGCGCGCCGACCGCTTCGATCACATAGGGGGAGATGGTCGCCGGAATCAGACCCAGCTTGACCTCCGAGAAGGCGAACCGGCTCCCCTCGACAGCCACGGCCATGTCGCAGGCGGCGACCAGTCCCGCACCGCCGCCCATGGCCGCGCCCTCGACAATGGCCACCGTCAGGGTCGGAACGTCGTGCAGGGCCTTGAGCATGGCGGCCAGAGCCATGGCGTCGTCGCGGTTGTCGGCCTCGGTCCAGTCGGCGGAATCGCGCAGCCAGCCCAGGTCAGCCCCGGCGCTGAAGGTTCCGCCCGCCCCGCGGATGAAGACCGCCCGCACGTGATCGACCCCATGCAGGGTCTCGAACGCCTCATGCAGAGCGCCGATGGTGGCCGCGTCGAAGGCGTTCTTCTTGTGCGGCCGGTTGATGGTGACGAAGACGACGCCATCGGGCGTCGCTTCGACGTGCACCAGCCGATCATCTTCGTCGGGCGCTGGATCGGCCACGAGAGGATGGGCGATGCGGTTGATCTCGGCCGCCTCGGCGTCGGTGATGTCGAGGGCGTTCAGATCGGTTTCGGACTGGCGGTCAGACACGGGTTAGCTCTCCATCACATTCTGAATATGCCGAAAGGCGTTTCGGGTATTGGTGCGTTCAGGCTGGCCGAAATCGCCAGGCCCAGGACGTCTCGCGTCTGAGCCGGGTCGATGACGCCGTCATCCCACAGGCGGGCGGTGGCGTAATAGGGGTTGCCCTCATCCTCGTACTTCTGGCGGATCGGGGCCTTGAAGGCCTCGGCCTGGTCCTCGGTCCAGGTTTCGGCGTCGCGGTGGACGGTGGCCAGAACGCTGGCGGCCTGCTCGCCGCCCATCACGCTGATGCGGCTGTTTGGCCAGGTGAAGAGGAAGCGCGGCGAATAGGCCCGCCCGCTCATGCCATAGTTGCCGGCCCCGAAACTGCCGCCGATCAGGATGGTGAATTTCGGAACCTCGGCCGAGGCGACGGCGGTGACCAGCTTGGCCCCGTTCTTGGCGATGCCCTCGGCCTCATAGCGGCCGCCGACCATGAAGCCGGAGATGTTTTGCAGGAAGATCAGCGGAATCTTGCGCTTGCAGGCCAGTTGAATGAAGTGTGCGCCCTTCAGCGCGCTCTCCGAGAACAGCACGCCGTTATTGGCCAGGATGGCGACCGGATAGCCCCAGATGCGGGCGAAGCCGCAGACCAGGGTCGTGCCGTAAAGCGCCTTGAACTCATCGAACTCGGAGCCGTCGACGATGCGGCCAATGACCTCGCGCACGTCATAGGGGGCGCGGACGTCGTCGGGGATGATCCCATACAGGTCACCAGCGTCCAGCGCAGGGGCCTTCGGCTCGCGGATGTCCATGGCGATCGTCTTGACGGTGTTCAGATCGGCGACGATGGACCGGACGATCTCCAGCGCGTGCTCGTCATTCTCGGCGACGTGATCGACCACGCCGGACTTGCGGCCATGGGTTTCGGCCCCGCCCAGTTCTTCGGCCGAGATGACTTCGCCGGTGGCGGCTTTCACCAGAGGCGGCCCAGCCAGAAAGATGGTCCCCTGGTTCCTGACAATCACCGTCTCATCCGACATGGCCGGCACATAGGCGCCGCCGGCGGTGCACGATCCCATGACGCAGGCGATCTGGGGGATGTCCCGCGCGCTCATCCGCGCCTGATTGAAGAAGATGCGGCCGAAATGGTCGCGATCCGGGAAGACCTCGGCCTGGTGCGGCAGGTTGGCTCCGCCGGAATCGACCAGATAGACACACGGCAGACGGTTCTGTTCGGCGATCTCTTGCGCCCGCAGATGCTTCTTCACCGTCATGGGAAAGTAGGCGCCGCCCTTCACCGTCGGGTCGTTGGCGACGATCATCACCTCACGCCCCGACACCCGACCGACGCCGCAGATCATGCCCGCGCCCGGCGCCTCGTCGCCATACATGCCGTTGGCGGCCAACTGACCGATCTCCAGGAAGGGCGAGCCAGGGTCCAAAAGGCGTTCGACCCGGTCGCGCGGCAACAGTTTGCCGCGGCTGACATGGCGCTCGCGCGACGTTTCCGACCCGCCCAGGGCCGCCTTGGCCACGCGATCGCGCAATTGGTCGCGCAATTGGCGGTTATGAGCGGCCAACGCCTTGAACCGGGCGCTGGTCTTATCGACGGAAGAGGTCAGCTTGGGCATGGTTGCGTCCTACCCCTTCCCCCCGCGCGGGGAAAGGTGGCCCGCGGGGGACGGCGGCTGATACGGAGGAATGCGCCCATCCGACCGCGTGGCGCGCCGTCTTTCCCAACGGAGCGAGACGGGTAAGACTATGTCCATGGTCGCCCCCAGATCCGACTCGCTGGAAGCCGCCCTGGCCCGTGTTTTCGAAGGCCGGATGATCGACCGCGCCAGTTGGTTCGCCCTGACCGGCGGCGAGACCCTGTTTCATGCGGGCGATCCGTCGGACACCTTGTATCTGGTGCGCACGGGCCGACTGGGGGTGTTTCGGCATGAGCCGGGCCAGACCAGCCAACTGATAGGCGTGGTCCGCGCCGGAGAACCGGTCGGCGAGATGGCCATGCTGGCCGGCGCGCCGCATACGGCGAGCGTCGTGGCCCTGAGGGACAGCGAGATCCTGGCCATGCCGCGTGACGCCTTCTTCGAGGCGGCGCGAAGCGAGCCGGACCTGATGGTCGAATTGTCGCGGCTCATGATCCAGCGCGCGCGCGAGCGCCGCCTGGGGGCCACGGAACCCAGCGTCTTCGGCTTCGTCAGCGCGCGCCAACGACCGATCCGCGCCTTTGTCGACCGGGTCGCGGCGGCGGTCCAGGCCATGGGTTTCAGTTGCGGGATCATCGACCATTCGGCCCTGAGTTCGGCCAAGGAGTGGTTCTCGCGCGTCGAAGACAGTCACGACTACGTCCTCTATGTCGCGGAATCGGACGAGCCGACCTGGGCCGCCCTGTGTGCGCGCCAGGTGGACCGGCTGTTCGTGGTCGGCGATCCACGACTGATCCCCCCGACGACCTTGCCGCGACGCGCCGGGCCGGATGACGCCCACCGCCGCCCGGACCTCGTCCTGTTGCGCGACGCGCGCATGGCCAAGCCGACCAATACCCGCGTTTGGCTGGACGCCCTGAACCCCACCCGCTGGTTCCACTGCGTCGACGACGTGGCCGAGGACGCGGCCCGGATCGCCCGCCTGGTCAGCGGCACGGCGGTCGGCGTCGTCTTCTCTGGCGGAGCCGCGCGCGCCTATGCCCACATCGGCGTGGTTCAGGCCCTGCGTGAAGCGCGGGTGCCGTTCGACTTTGTCGGCGGCGCCTCCATGGGGGCGGTGATCGCCGCCGGTCCGGCCCTGGGCTGGAGCGACGACGAACTGGATTGCCGAATCCGCAAGGCTTTCGTGGAATCCGATCCCCTGTCGGACCTGGCCTTCCCCATCGTCGCCATGACCCGCGCCAAGAAGGTCGAACGTCTGTTGCAGGACGCCTATGGGGAGATCGAGATCGAGGACATGCCCCTGCCCTTCTTCTGCGTCTCGTCCAACCTGACGAGCGGGCACATCAAGATTCACCGCCGCGGTCTGCTGCGTGAGGCCATGCGGGCCTCGATCTCCATTCCCGGCGTCATGCCGCCGGTGGTGATGGACGGCCAGGTGCTGGTGGACGGGGCGGTGCTGAAGAATTTCCCCACCGACGTGATGCGGCAGTTGAACGCGGGACCGATCGTCGGATCGGACGTGAGCCAGGCGCGCGGGGTCGATCCGGCCTCGCTGCACAATCCGTCGTGGGTGCGCTGGATCCTGTCGGGGGCCTGGAAGAAGGGACCGCCGATCGTGTCGATCCTGATGCGATCCGCCACCCTGGTCACCGACGCCGAACTGGACGGCTCGCGCGCCATGACCGACCTGCTGGTCCTGCCCATGCCGGAGAACATGGATATTCGGGACTGGAAATCCTACGACGGGCCGGTCGAGGCGGGTTATGCGGCGGCCGTCGCGGCCCTGTCGACACTCAACGGACCCGTCCAACTGATGCGCCGCCAGAGACGGCTCAGCGACGTCGTGCGACCAGAAACAGACGTGGAAACGGCAGCAGAGTCACCCCGTCCGACCGCATCGGAAACGCCCGCATGAGCGCGTCGCCCAGCGCATCCTCGAACGCCGCGCTCAGCGTCGGATCGTCGGCAAGAGCGGTCAGATAGGGCCGAAGCGCTGTGCCGCGCATCCACTCCAGAACCGCGTCCTCGCCGGTCAGGGCATGCAGGTAGGTGGTGGACCAGACGTCCACGGTTTCGCACGCCTGGGCTGACAGATCGTAATAGCGGGCGGGATCGAGCAAGGGCGGCGCGCGCTCGACGCCTGACAGCGCCCTCGCCCACGGTCCCTCACCCGCCGTCTCGCGCAGCAGGGCGTGATGGCGCGTCGCGTGACCCAGCGGCATCTGCACCGCCAGCACGCCGCCGGGCGCCAGGGCCTGGGCCAGACGCGGAAACAGGGTTTCATGGTTCGGCGTCCATTGCAGCGAGGCGTTGGCGAAGATCAGGTCGACGGGGCGGTCGGGGACCCAATGGGCGATGTCGCCCTGAACCCAATCGACCCCGACATCCAGGGCGCGGGCGCGCTCCAGCATGGCCGAGCTGGAATCCAGACCATGGACGACCGCGCCCCGATGGCGTCGCTGCAACAGGGCCGCGTGATGGCCGGGTCCACAGCCCAGGTCCCAGATTTCATGCGGGTCCAGGTCGTCGGGCAGACGCAGCATCAGATCCAGGGCGGCGCGGTCGCGCTCGGCCTCGAACAGGGCGTATTGGTCGGGGTTCCACTGCGCGCGCGTCGGATCGGTCATGGCGGCAGCCTATACGATCGGGGATGGTACCGCCTCTCAGGCTTGAACTGAGGACCTCCGGCTCCACAAACCGGCGCTCTAACCAACTGAGCTAAGGCGGCGCTGTCCGCGCGAGAGGCGCTCTCTACCGGGGTTGCCTCGCGCGATCAAGCGCGACACGCGGATATGACGTCGTCACAAAAGAAAACGCCCCGAACCGAAGTCCGGGGCGTGATCCATAGTCAGGTCGAAGACCCTATCACCCCTCGGTGCGGAACCGGGTGGTGAAGGTCACACGCGAACCGACCGCCACACCGTCCACTTGACGCGGATTGAGGCGGGCGCTGCGAGCGCCGCGGATCGCTTCCTGGGCGAAGCCGGCCCCAGAGGGGTTCTCCGACACTACGTTGCAGTCCGAAACGCGGCCGTCGGGGTTCACCAGGCAGTTCAGCGTCACCGAACCTTCCTCGATGCCGCGCGATTGAGCGCGTTCGGGGAAGTCGCCGGCGGGACGACGCGACCAGTTGGGTTGCGTGATCGTCGACGGACGCGGCGGAGCCGGAGGCGCCGGAGGCGGCGGCGGACCGGGGACGATGACGGGCGGACCGGTGTATTCGACGCGGTCTTCCTTCTTCGTCGGCTCGATCGGCAGCGTGACCGGCGGCGGCGGCGCGTTCGGCGTCACCACCGGCTCGCGCACCTGAAGCTTCGGCGGCGGCGGCGTGTCCGGCGGCGGCGGCGGCGGAGGCGGAGGCGGAGGCGGCGGAATCGGCTCCACCAGCTCCACATCGACCGAGTCGTCCGAGTAGTCGAACACCTGCAACTTGAACTTGGCCTGCTGGAGATAGAACAGCAGGATGGCGAACAGGATGCAGACGATCAGCAGGCTCAAAGCCCAGGTCGAGGGCTTGACGCCCATGAAACCCTTGCCGCGCGGCGCGTCGTAACGAGAGCGGTGGTATTCAATGTCGGTCATTGCTCACCTTCTCCCTATTCCGTCGACGTATCTTCGCCGACCAGGGCCACGGAATAGAAGCCGTTGTCCTGGAGAGCGTTCATGACCTGCATGAAGTGGCCGTAGCGCGTCTGCTGGTCGGCCCGGATGAAGATCCGCTCGTCCGCCGGATTGCGCCGGCCGATCTGCGAGGTCAGTTCCGAACCCATGGATCCCACGTCGGTCCGAAAGTCGCCGATGTAAACATCGCCGTCATTCTGGATCGAGATGAAGATGGGCTTCGGCGGGTTGACCGCGGGCGGAGCCACGGCCCTGGGAAGCTTCACCTCCACCGACACGGTGGCCAAAGGCGCGGCCACCATGAAGATGATGAGGAGAACGAGCATGATGTCCACGAACGGCGTGACGTTGATCTCGCTGTTCGCTTCGACGTGATACTTCCCGCCGCCTCCACTATCGAGTTTGGCGGCCATGCCCCTTACGCCCCCTTGTCGAGCTGACGCGAGATCGCGTTCGTCAGTTCGGCGCTGAAGCCGTCAGAGCGGGTGCCGTAGGCCGAGATGCGGGTGTTGAAGTAGTTGTAGAAGATAACCGCCGGGATGGCCGCGAACAGGCCGATGCCGGTCGCCAGCAGGGCCTCGGCGATGCCGGGGGCCACGACGGCCAGGTTGGTCGTGTTCGATTCGGCGATGCCGATGAAGGAGTTCATGATCCCGTACACGGTGCCGAACAGACCCACGAACGGGCCGGTCGAACCGACCGAGGCCAGGAACTGCTGGCCGCCCGACAGGCGCTTGGCCAGGCCGGCCTGAACGGCGGCGACGGCGTTCTGAGCACGCATCAGAGCCGAGTCGCGGTGCTCGGCGGTGACCGACAGGCCCGCCTGACGCGACAGTTCGATTTCCTCGGTGGCGGCGGCGGCCATGTCGGCCAGCGGGTTGCCGTCGAACTCGTCCGAAGTGGCGACCCGACGCATATCCGCGATGGTGCGGGCGCCGCGGAAGGCTTCCAGGAAGCGGTCGGTCGAACGGTTCAGCGCGCCGAACTCGAACATTTTGATCAGCAGCAAGGTCCAGGAGAAGATCGAGGCCAGCAGCAGGCCGATCATGACGACCTTCACGACCAGGGTCGCGCCCATGAACATGGAGATCGGGGTGATGCCGCCTTCGCCGTGACCGCCCGTGGCGGCTTCGCCGACAGTGGCCGGGTCTTCATTGGAGGCGGCCGGAGCGGCGGCCGGAGCGGCCGGGGTCGCGGCCGGAGCAGCGGTGGTCGCGGCGGCCGTGGCCGGAGCGGCCGGAGCCTGGGCCAGGACCGGCGTGCCCGCCATCAGGACGGCAGCGCCGGCCATGGCGAGGATGATGTTGGTCTTCTTGAGCATTTTTCGCCAGTTCCTGCTGTTTGGTCTGACTCGTGGGAACCAGAGCGACCGCCCCGAAGGACATTCGCCCGTGAATGAAAAATCGTTCACTGGACCGGCCCGAAGACCAGGCCCAGAGAAACGCCTACCTGAAGCGTCCGGTTGCGATGACACATCCAGACCGGCCGACAAACTTTCGGAACCGAGATTCCAAACGCCGTCGCCCGTTCGCCCCATAGGGAAGCGGTCGAGCTTCCTTTGAAGAACGCATACCAGAGCGTCAAGTGCGCAATGCGCCTTTTCGCCTGCCGGTGGAAACGCGCACCCCAGGGCAATAAATCTGCGGGAATTGCGATGTTATGGTGAAGACTTGCCCGTGAACGGTCAAAGCGTCCGAGCCTCGCCGTGGCCTGATGCGCGCAGGCGACAATATGCGCCGCCACGGAACCTTGTTCGAAAAATGAGGAAGTGGTGCCTGGGGGCGGATTCGAACCACCGACACGCGGATTTTCAATCCGCTGCTCTACCAACTGAGCTACCCAGGCGCGCCGCATTCGGTCGCGGGAGCGGGGTCTATAGGCGAGGCCCCCCGGCCTTGTCCAGCGCCCGTTTCACTCTTCATCATCGGGCGGCGGAGCGCCGTCCACAGGCTCGGCCGGTACGGCGTAGACGCCCGACAGCCAGCGTTGCAGATCGACGTCCGCACAGCGTCGCGAGCAAAAGGGCCGATAGGCCGGGTCCGGCGGCGCCTTCTTGCAGATCGGGCAGATCGCCATGGGTCAGGTCTCCACGATGTCCGACCAGCCCTGCGCGACGGTCGGGTCGGGCCGCAAGGCCGCACGAGGCCCCAGTCGAGCGACCAGCGGCGCTGCGGCGCGGGCCTCTTCCGGCGCGCACACGGCGGTGAAACGCGGCGCGGTCGTGTCCGACAGAATCGTATGGCGCAACCGGCGGGTCAGGTCGATGGCCCGGGTCAGGGCGCTGGGCTTGCGGTCCTCGCCGTTGAGCTTGTCCTCGATCGGCGTGCGCCGCCACGGCAGGGCCAGTTGCAACAGGCCGAACCGGCTGAGCGGGCCGAACACCGCCTCGTCGCCCGCAAAGGCGGCGCGGGCCAGCGGATTGACGAGGTCCGCATTCACATTGGTTCCTATCAGATCGACGACGACCAGCCCGCCCCAGCTCTTCAGCCGGATCAGGCGCGCGGCCTGGACCAGGCCCTCGCGATTCGCCCGTTCTCGGCCCCTCTTCGCGTCCTTGCCCGGCAAATGGGCGTAGTCGATGTCGACGGCGATCAGGGCGCGGGTGCGCTGGACGGCCAGATCGACGCCGCTCTCGGCAAAGAAGTCGCCGAACCCCAGGGCTTCCTCTTCCGCATCCCACGACGCCTGGATGGCGGCCAGACCGGTCTGGATTTCCACGCCCGGCGCCAGTTCGGCCAGGAGCGTCACGACGTCGGGACCGGGCGTCAGCAGGCGCGGCGCCCCCTGCCCCGGCCCGATCAGGCGCAGAGCCGGACCCTTGCGTTCGCGCGGTTCGGCGACGACCTCGACCTCGATGCGGTCCCCCTCACGCAGGGTCTTGTCTCTCGGCAGCGCCAGGAACCCCGGCGCATTCTCGACGCCCAGATCGACGAAGGCGGCCCCGTACCCCGCCTCGACATCCATCACCCGGCCGACGCCGCGGGCGCCCAGCCGAAATTGAGGCGGATCGTCCTCGCGTTGAATGATCAGGCGTTCGAAGCGGCCGTCGCGGGCGATGACGCCCCGGATCTCGCCGGGCGTATCGTCCAGAAAGGCTTCGACCTCGCCCCTCACCGCCGCCAGCCCGCGCCTTCGAGCAGGTGGGCGGTCTCATAAAGGGGCAGGCCCATGACCGAGGGGTGGCTGCCCACGATCCGGCGCACGAAGGCCCCGGCCGGTCCCTGAATGCCGTATCCCCCCGCCTTGCCGCGCCAGTCGCCAGTTGCGACGTAGGCGACGATCTCGGCCTCGGACAATATCTTGAAGGTGACGCGGGTTTCGTTGACGCGGGTCGTGGTCCGGCCGTCCGCGACCACGGCCACGCCGGTGAAGACCCGGTGATTGCGACCCGACAGCAGGCGCAGGAAACGCGCCGCCTCGGCTTCGTCGGCCGCCTTTTCCAGGAAACGGCGGCCCACGGCGACCACCGTGTCGGCGGCCAGAACCACGGCGTGCGGCCAGCGGGCGGCCACGGCCTGGGCCTTGGTCCGCGCCAGCCGTTCCGCCAGGCGCGGCGGCGTCTCCCCCTTCAGTGGGGTCTCGTCGATATCGGCGGGGTCTATGTGGTCGGGAACGATCCCGATCTGCGCCAGCAGTTCGATGCGGCGCGGGCTGGCCGAGGCCAGCACGAGGGGCGGACGCGCCACGCGCCCGTCCCTACTTGAAGCGGTAGGTGATGCGACCCTTGGTCAGGTCGTAGGGCGTCATCTCGACCAAGACCTTGTCGCCAGCCAGCACGCGGATGCGGTTCTTGCGCATCTTGCCGGCGGTGTGGGCGATGATCTCGTGGTCGTTCTCGAGCGTCACGCGAAAGGTGGCGTTGGGCAGCAGTTCGCTGACCACGCCGGGAAACTCGAGCAGTTCTTCCTTAGCCATGCGGCCTCTCACGCCCTTGGTGAAACGACGACGACCCCGCCGGGCGTGGGCGGGGATCGAGGAGCGGGCCTATGCCGGAAAACGGGAGAAAAGTCGAGGCGGTCACCGCCGACACAGGGCGAAGACCAGGGTGAACAGGCGTCGCGCCGTCTCATGATCGATGGCGATCTTGCCATCCAAACGGGCGCGCAGCAGTTCCGCGCCCTCGTTGTGCATCCCTCGGCGCCCCATGTCGACCGACTCGATCTGACTGGGCGAAGAGCCGCGCAGGGCCTCATAATAGCTGTCGCAGATCAGGCCGTAATCCTTGAGCACCGTCTTCAGCGGCGTCAGCGACAGGCCGTGAGCGCGGGCGTAGTCGGGACCGGCGACCTCGAACACCAGCCGGCTGTCCTGTAGCGACAGGGTCAGGGCGTAGGGACCGCCCGCGGCGCCCGCCGGTTCAAAACTGTTCTTTTCGACCAGATCGAAGACGGCGACGCGGCGCTCGTGCTCGATCTCGGCCGTGGCGGCGGGCAGGCTGGCGGCGTCCAGCGTCACCGAGGCCAGACGGTGATCCGCGTTCCCGCTCATTCGGCTGATGCCTGTTCCAGGTGGGTCGGGGCGATGCGGGCCGGCCAGCGCTCGGACAGGTCGGTGACCACCGCGTCCAGGCATTCCACGTCGATGCGCAGGTCGCCGCCGCCCGCGAACATCAGGATGACGCGGCCGCCCGGCGCCTCGATCGGTTCGAAGTCGATAGCCAGCAGCTCCAGGGCCGTCTCGGGACCGCGCGGCAGGCGACGGCTCTTGACCGCGTCGACATCGCCGAACTGCATGGCCGCCATCACCCGCGTGCCGCCGCATTCCCAGCAGAAACGCGACAGGGCCAGGGTGACGCGGCGCGCGCTCTTTTCCCAGACGATGTCGACCGGCCGCAGGATGGAGTCCTGAAGCGCCGCCGACATGATCTGCAAATCGTCGGCGTCGGCGGCCAGCAGACGCAAGGGCGCAATGGGTTTCGTCGGCTCGGCGTCAGTGGCCATCCGAATCGTCCTCGCCATGGATGCGACGGATCACGGCGCCGCACGCGCCCAGCTTTTCTTCCAGTCGCTCGAAGCCGCGATCCAGGTGATAGACCCGGCCCACGGTGGTTTCGCCCTGGGCGACCAGGCCGGCGATGACCAGGCTGACCGAGGCGCGAAGGTCGGTGGCCATGACCTGGGCGCCGCGCAGGCTTTCGACCCCCGTCACCCGCGCCTCGCCGGCATGGACGCTGATCTCGGCGCCCAGGCGCGCCAGTTCGGGCGCATGCATGAAACGGTTCTCGAAGATGTTCTCGTGGATGATGCTCTCGCCTTCGGCGGTGGTCATCAGGGCCATGAACTGAGCCTGCAAATCGGTGGCGAAGCCGGGATAGACCTCGGTGGTGACGTTCACCGCCTTCAACCGCCGCGCCGGATCGCGGCGCACGACGACGCCGTCGCCGGTCGGGGTGATGTCGACGCCCGCCTCGATCATCTTGTCCGTCAGGGTCTGGATCAGGTCGGCGCGCGCACCGGTCAGCCGCACCTCGCCCCCGGCCATGGCCGCAGCCACGGCATAGCTGCCCATCTCGATCCGGTCGGGTATGACCGCCCAGTCGGTTCCATTCAGCGCGGTCACGCCGGTGACGGTCAGAACATCGCTGTCCAGACCCTCGATCCTCGCGCCCATGGCGATCAGACAGCGGGCCAGGTCGCCGATTTCCGGCTCGCGCGCGGCGTTCTTCAGCACCGTGGTTCCCTGGGCCAGGACGGCGGCCAGCAGGGCGTGTTCCGTGGCGCCGACCGAGACGAAGGGAAATTCGATCTCGGCCCCGTGCAGGCCGCGCGGCGCGCGGGCCGAGACATAGCCTTCTTCCAGCTCGATCTCGGCGCCCAGGCGGGCCAGGGCGTCCAGATGCAGATCGACCGGACGCGCGCCGATGGTGCAGCCGCCCGGCAGGGACACCTTGGCATGGCCGGTGCGCGCCAGAAGCGGTCCCAGCACGTTGAACGAGGCCCGCATCTGCCGGACCAGGTCATAGGGGGCGAAGGTCGAGGTGATCGTCCTGGCGTCGAACAGGGTCTGCTGCCCGTCCGGGCCGTCCGATTCGGTCACTGTGATGCCGAACTGACGCAGAAGCTGACCCAGGAATTTGGTGTCCGCCAGGCGCGGCATATTGGTCAGCCGAAGCGGCTGATCCGTCAGAATGGAGGCGGCCATCAGCTTGATGGCGGAGTTCTTGGCGCCGCTGATCGGAATTTCACCGTGCAGCTCAGCGCCGCCCTGAATGGCGATGCGGTCCATGTCGTCCTTAAGCGGCCGACGAAGCGGAACGCTTCGGCGGATCGGCTATCTAGCAAGGCCGAACACCGGTGCGAAAGGCCGCGCGTCGATGACTTTCAGTTGCGCTTGTCGTCAGCCGCCGGACGGGCGGCCTTGCGGCGCTTCAGGTTGTCGCGCAACGCCGCGGCCAAACGAGCGGCGCGTTCGGCTTTCGCCTTGGCTTCAGGCGTCACTTCCGTGTCCTGGGATTTCTCGGGCGGCGCGCTCATGTCTCCATGTCACCCGGATCAAAACTTTTGCGCAAGCGGGCGATTTGGGGCTTTCCCCCCGGCGGTCGTTTGGCTATACGGCCGCTTCCTCAGATTTCGCCGCCGTAGCTCAGTGGTAGAGCGCATCCTTGGTAAGGCTGAGGTCGGCAGTTCAATCCTGCCCGGCGGCACCACTACAGACGAAAGGCCCGGTCTTGCGACCGGGCCTTTTGCGTTTCGCGTGTCAATCTAGGACCGAGGCGGATGAGCCGGTGACCGATGGCGACGGATGCGCTCATCCCAGGCGTCCCGGCGATTACCGGCTGGCAGCGTGCTGAAGGGGGCGTCGGGATCGCGGTAATAGCGGTCGAGACCGCGCGGGTCGCGATAATAAGGGAACAGGCCGTTCTCGGTCTGGCTGTAGCTCAGGTCGATGCGGCCGGTCTCGCCGATCGGAATCGACATCCACACGCCGACATCGCGATAGCCGCCGGTCCCCACGCCGCCGCTGACTTCGCCATGCAGCTTGCGGTCGTCGCTCGGTCCTTGATCTTCGACGAAGACGGGACCGCCCGATTGGCGACGGTCGATCCAGCGGGCGATCTGTTCGTCGGTGGTCAGGTCTTGCGGGGTGGCGGACTGGACCGTGGTCGTCGGGACCCGGGCCGCAGAGATCGGGGTCGACGCCTCGGGGTCGGCCGCTGCGGCCAAAGGCGGCGCGGGCGTGGCCGGCGCCGTGGCGATGACCCCATCGGGACCGTCATACGCCGCCAGGGCCAGGGCCATCAGACTGATGAGCATCGCGTCCACTCCCGTTCGAAAGCCACCTTAGTCCCAATTGGGGCCAAGGTCAGGCCGTTCCGTCGCCTCGGCCCAACGGGTCCGGCAGGGGTTCGCCCTGCGGCACGAAGCTCAAGGCGATCGAGTTGATGCAATAGCGGTTGCCCGTCGGGGGCGGGCCGTCGGGGAAGACATGGCCCTGATGGCCGTCGCAGCGGGCGCAGCGGGTCTCGACGCGCACCATGCCGTAACTGGTGTCGCGAACCTCGCGGACGTGCTCGGGATCGACCGGCTCGGTGAAACTGGGCCAGCCGGTGCCGCTTTCGAACTTGGTCACGCCGCGAAACAGCGGCAGGCCGCATTCGCGGCAGCAGAAGACGCCCGGCCGCTTCTCGCCCAGCAGGGTTCCGCAGAACGGCGCCTCGGTGCCGTGAGCCAGCAGAACGCGCTTCTCCTCGGGCGACAGATCGGCCTCCAGCGCAAGGCGTTGGGACTCGCTGGGCGGGGTCAGGTCGAAACCGGCGGCGGAACGGGTCATGGCGCTGACATAGGAAGGGCCGGGCGAGGGTTCCACCCCGCCCGGCCCCGATCCGTCATTCGAGGAGCCTTACTGGAACAACGTGCCGACCCAGGCGCGCACGGCGGTCTCGTCCGCCGGGTTGCCGGTGTAGGCCAGGCCCTGCGTCGGCGTGAAGGGCTGGTTGTTCGCGCGCTGGCGCGAGGTCCAGGCCTTGTGGCCGTAGCTGAGGTCCGAATAGTTCGAGGGCAGGCGCTGCACCGTCTGTTCGATGAAGATGGTGTCCGGCGCCGTGGTCGAACCGGCCAGACGAACGTTCGGCAGACGGGTCAGAAGGTCCAGGGTGTCCAGGCAGCCGCCCGAACAGCCGCTATCGACCAGCACGACGATCGGCCCCTGCACCGGATTGGCGGCGCCGGTGTCGGGAACCGCTTCCCGGCCCGGAAGGGTGAAGGTCTCCTGGCCCGCGGCCAGGGCGGCGTCGAAGGCGGCCACGATGGCGGCCGTCTGTTCGATCACCGGACCCGATTCCTGCACGAAGCGCGGGTCGGCCTGCATCCGGCCCAGGGTGTCGACGAACCATTGGCGGTTCGCCGGGGTGGCGCGATAGGTGATCTCTCCGGCGGCCGGTTGGCGGCTGACGGTGTATTCCGGTGTCCAGATGCGGTTGGCCAGGCCATAGCCGCGCGCCGTCGAGGTGTAGGACTGACCGGCAGCGCCGCGCAGATCCAAGACGAAGCCCTGCGGGCCGCGCAAGGTCTCGGCCTGGGCCTCGACCGCCGCGTTGAAGGCGTCCCAACCGGCGCTGTCGGCGAAGGAGTGGATGTGCAGCCAGGGACGGCCATTGACCATTTCGACGCCCAGAGGCTGGGCGCCCGGCATATAGACCGTGGCGCGATAGGCGGCCTCGACGTCGGCGGCGGTCGCGGGGACGATCTTCAGCTCATACTCGCGTTCGCGGCGGCCGTTGCGGAAATTGCACAGTTGAGGCACGCCGCCGCCCCAGGGATTGTTGCGGTTCCACAGCAGATACGGCGCCGTGCGGACGCGGCCCGCTTCGGTCGAGAGGTCGCCTTCCCAACCTTGAAGACGCTCCTGCGCCATCTGCTCCGCCGTCTTGCCGATGCAATCGACCAGTTCGGCGCCGACCGGCGGCACGCCGCGCGTACCCGGCTTGACGTAGGTCACCACATATTTGCCGTCGCGCCAGCCGGTGGTGAAACCGGGCCACTGGGTGGCGAAATACGGCCCGAACCCCTGGAAGGTCGGGGTCATGGTGATGTTGGAGTCGTGGAACCCCGTCGCATAGTAGCGCATCAGATAGGAGTGGGCGTCGCCGCTGGAGACGCCGCTCGTCTTGCTCATGGCGTCGGCCAGACCGGCGTCCAGCCACGCACGGAAAGCCTCGCTGGCCTGGCCAGGGATGACCGCGGCGGGATGGTTGTCGCGCAGGGCATCGTGCGCGGCTTGCAAGTCCTGGCGAGCCAGGACCCGGAAGTCCTGGGCTGACGCCGAGCCGGAGATCAGCGTCAGCGCGGCGGCCGAAACGGCGGAAATCAGTCGAAGCATGGGTTGGGGCACTCCGGGAGGGTCTCACGTTCGTGAAAGCGTTAAAGCTCATCCGCGACAGGCTTGCAAAGCCCGCACGCCTGTCGCGGGTTCCATTCGGGTTTACTCGCCGGTGTCTGCGTCTTAATCGGGGCGGCCCGTTCACGATGCGGTCAGGTCGCCGGACGCCGTTATATGTTCAAGAAAATCCTCATCGCCAACCGCGGCGAAATCGCCGTGCGGATCATCAAGACCTGCCGCCGCATGGGGATTTCCACGGTCCAGGTCTATTCCGAGGCCGACGCGGGATCGCTGGCGGTCGAGATGGCCGATGAGGCGGTCCTGATCGGCCCGGCGCCGGCCGCCCAGTCCTATCTGCTGGCGGACCGGATCATCGAGGCGGTGCGGCGAACGGGCGCGGAGGCGGTGCACCCCGGTTTCGGCTTCCTGAGCGAGAACGCGGGGTTCGCGCGGCGTCTGCGGGACGAGGGAATCGCCTTCATCGGTCCCAATCCCGAGGCCATCGAGGCCATGGGCGACAAGATCACCTCCAAGAAATTCGCCGCCGAGGCGGGCGTCTCGACCGTGCCGGGCCACATGGGCCTGATCGAAACGCCGGAGGAGGCGGTGAAGATCGCCCGCGAGATCGGCTATCCCGTGATGATCAAGGCCTCGGCTGGCGGCGGCGGCAAGGGCATCCGCGTGGCCGAGGGCGACGCCGACATGGCCGAGGGTTTCGCCGCGGTGAAGGCCGAGGCGCTGAACGCCTTCGGCGACGACCGGGTCTTCATCGAGAAATTCATCGTCGATCCACGCCACATCGAGATTCAGGTGCTGGGCGACAAGCATGGAAACGTCGTCCACCTGTTCGAGCGCGAATGTTCGATCCAGCGCCGCAATCAGAAGGTCATCGAGGAGGCCCCCTCGCCCCTGCTGGACGACAAGACCAGGGCTGAGATGGGCGCCCAGGCCGTGGCCCTGGCCAAGGCCGTGAACTACGACAGCGCAGGCACGGTCGAATTCGTCGCCGGTCAGGACAAGTCCTTCTATTTCCTTGAGATGAACACGCGCCTTCAGGTCGAGCATCCGGTGACCGAACTGATCACCGGCGTCGACCTGGTCGAACAGATGATCCGCTCGGCCTGGGGCGAGACGCTGGCCTTCGCCCAGAAGGATCTCGCCATCAACGGCTGGGCCGTCGAGAGCCGCATCTACGCCGAAGACCCCTATCGCGGCTTCCTGCCCTCCATCGGCCGACTGGTCCGCTATGAGCAGCCCGAGGAAGGCGAGTGGGACGGTTTCGTCATCCGCAACGATTCCGGCGTGCGCGAGGGCGACGAAGTGTCGATGTTCTATGACCCGATGATCGCCAAACTGTGCAGTTGGGCGCCGACACGCCAGGGCGCCATCGACGGCATGGCCCGCGCGCTGGAAGAGACCTATCTGGCGGGCGTCGGTCACAACATCCCCTTCCTGTCGGCGGTGATGGATCAGTCCCGCTTCCGCTCGGGCGCCCTGACGACGCGCTATATCCAGGATGAATTCCCCGACGGTTTCCACGGCCTGGCGCCCGACCGGCGTCAGACCGACATCATGATCGCCGCCGCCTGCGCCATGAACGAGATCGCCTCGGACCAGGCGGGCGATCCCTCGGATCGCACCGAGTGGATCGTCATGATCGACCGGGCCGCGCACGGCGTCGACCTGTCCTATGATGACAACGAGGCCCTGATCCTGGACCTGGCGGACCAGGACAGCGCCCTGCGGCTGGAAACCATCGACTGGCGGCCGGGCCTGGCCCAATTCCGCGCCGTGCTGGATGACGAAGCCTTCACCGCCGAGGTCAGGAAAACCGCCGACGGCTGGGACATCCGTCATCGCGCCGCTCGCGCTCGGGTCCGGGTTCTGACGCCGCGCCACGCCGAACTCTACGCCCGCCTGCCCGAGAAACAGGCCGCCGACACCTCGAAACAGGTGCTTTCGCCCATGCCGGGTCTGGTCGTCTCCATCCCCGTGTCCGTCGGCCAGGAGGTCAAGACCGGCGAGACCGTGGCCATCATCGAAGCCATGAAGATGCAGAACATCCTCAAGGCCGAGCGCGACGGCGTGATCAAGACGATCGGCGCCAAGGCCGGCGACCCGGTGGCCGCCGACGACGTGCTGGTGGAGTTCGAGTGAGCACGGGCCATCGGCTGGCGGATCTCTATCTGACGGCGTCCGGCCGGATCGGGCGACGGGCGTTCACTTTCGGATTTCTGCCTCTCGCCCTCGTCTGGGCGGTTTTCGTCCTGCTGGCGCCCACGGCTTCGGTCTGGATTGCGCGCCTGCTGGCCGCCGTCCTGCTCTATCTCGCCGCCTGTGTGACGGCGCAGAGGCTGCATGACCGAGGACGAGCCGGGTGGTGGGCGGGACCGCTGCTGGCGGCCGTCGTCCTGGCCTGGACCTGGCGTGAGACGCCGTTCGGCTGGGCGCTGGGCGTGCTGCTGCTGGCGCCGCTGTTCGATTTGGCGATGAGACCGGGGCAAGCGGACTTCAACCGCTACGGTGCGCCGCCAGATTGACCGGTCAGGGCGCCTCGCCCACGCTCTGTGGGGGAGATTTCATGGCCAGACAAAACGCTTTTCGCGAGATGTTCAGCTTCGAGGGGCGCATACGACGTCTCGACTGGTGGCTTATCAGCATCGGGGTCGGAGTCCTGTCTGGCCTTGTCAGCCCGATCGCACAGATCGCTCTGGGTGAAGCGACTGTGCCCGGCACACTCGGCATCAGCCCTCTCACCGCTATTTCGATAACCATGCAGATCGCCTTCACCTGGCCATTGCTCGCCGCTGCGGTCAAACGTTCACATGATCGCGGTCAGAGCGGCACACTGCCAGTTATCAATATCATGCTTGTCTGGTTGCCCATTGTTCTGGCGATCGTGGCGCCTGGCTTGTTCAAGACTCCGCCCTTGATGTGGATGTTGACGGGCCTCTTCGTAATCAACGCCCTGATCAGTGTCTGGCTTCTGATCACGCTCGGCTTCCTCGACGGGACGCCCGGCGCCAATCAGTACGGCCCCTCGCCCAAGGGGAGCGCCCGCGGCGACTATCAGGCGCCGCGCAACGACTGAGCCTCAGACCGGCGCCCGCCCCTCGACGACAGGCCCGAACACCGCCTGAAACGCTGCCTTCAGGGCCGCATCCGCGTCGTCCATGGACGCCGTCAGGCCCAGGTCCAGCAGGCTGGTGACGCCATGTTCGGAGATGCCGCACGGCACGATGCCGGCGAAATGATCCAGGTCGGGGTCCACGTTCAGGCTGATGCCATGGAAGCTAACCCAGCGGCGCACCTTCACCCCTATGGCGGCGATCTTGTCCTCGCGCGCCCAGCCGACCCCCTTGCGCTCGACCCAGACGCCGACGCGGCCGTCGCGCACTCCGGCGGGCACGCCCAGCCGATCCAGCGCGCCGATGATCCAGCCCTCCAGCCCGCGCACGAAGGCGCGCACGTCGCGGCCGCGCCGGTTCAGATCGAGCATGACATAGGCCACCCGCTGACCTGGCCCATGATAGGTGAACTGCCCGCCCCGCCCCGTGCGGTGCACCGGAAACCGGTCGGGCGTCAGCAGGTCGGCGTCCTTGCTGGATACACCGGCAGTGTAGAGCGGCGGATGCTCCAGCAGCCAGACCATCTCCCCTGCCTCGCCAGCCGAAATGGCCGCCACGCGGGCCTCCATGGCCGTCACGGCGTCACCATAGCCGACACGCCCCGGCGACACGGCCCATTCGACCGGGGCGCCGTCGCCGCGAATCGAATCGCCGAAGGCCGGGCTTAACGGGTGGGAAAGCATGCCGCCTCAATGTGCATCCGGGGGGCGCCATGCAAGACCCGACCGAAGAAACACCCTTAGCCGAGCCGCGTATGAGTCAGATCGAAGCCGTCGATGTCGAGCTGTCCGTGGTTCTCGGCCGTTCGGTGCTGCCCATGTCACAACTGTTGAAGATGGGCCGCGGCGCGGTCATTCCCCTGGACGCCTCGGAACATGACGAGGTGTGGATCCTGGCCAACAACCACCCCGTCGCGCGCGGCCAGATCGAGATCCGCGACGATCGCATCGCCATCACGGTGACGCGGCCAGCGGATGTATATGACTTCATGGCAGGCGCGGCGTAGAGGAATTAGGGCTTAGATCTTGGGGCTTAGATCTTGGGGCTTAGATTGCCGGATCACGGCGCGGATTGCGCACTCAGCCTTACTCCCTGAGATCTAAGCCCTCATCGCCCCTTGCCCCGCGCTCTCCCCTAAGCTATCGCCCCCGCTCCGATGCGAGCGGTCGTGGCGGAATTGGTAGACGCGCAGCGTTGAGGTCGCTGTTCCTTAACCGGAGTGGAAGTTCGAGTCTTCTCGACCGCACCATCGACTTTGAAGGACGGAACCATCGGCTAAATAGCTGATCGACAGACAGGGAGGCGCAAGGCGTGAGCACCACCGCAACCGCACCCCTGCCCGAATCCGACATCGAGATCGAAGAGCATGAGGCGCTGGACGAGGACTATGTCCTGACGCCCGGCTTCGTCGAAAAGGTCGTCGACGCCGCCGACGACGGCGACGGTCTGCGTCTGCGCGGCCTTTTGGAAGACCTGCACCCGGCCGATGTCGCCGACCTGATGGGCTTTCTGACGGCCGAACATCGCGCCGTCGTGGTGTTGTGGCTGCCGCCGGAGCTTCTGGCCGAGACCCTGCCCGAACTGGACGACGGCATCCGCGAGGAGGTGCTGGAGCGCGTTCCGCACGGCGCCCTGGCCGAGGCCCTTCAGGAACTGGACTCCGACGACGCCGCGGCCGTGGTCGAGGAGATGGAAGACGACCAGCGCAAGCGGGTTCTGGCCGCCATGCCCGAGGTCGACCGCGCCGCCATCGAACATTCGCTGGCCTATCCCGAAGAGACCGCCGGCCGTCTGATGCAGCGCGAGGTGATGGCCGCGCCCCAGTTCTGGAGCGTCGGCGACACCATCGACCATGTACGGGCGCAGGGCGAGGAACTGCCCGAGCTGTTCTTCGATATCTATGTGGTCGATCCGCTGAATCGGCCGATCGGCGGCGTGCCGATCAGCAGCCTGCTGCGCGCGCCGCGCGCCACGCCCCTGGCCGACATCATGGAGCCGGTCAACGAGATCACCGTCGACCAGGACCAGGAAGAGGTCGCCTACGTCTTCGAGAAATATCACCTGATCTCGGCCCCCGTGATCGACGAGGGCGGGCGGCTGGTCGGTCAGATCACCGTCGATGACATCGTCAACATCATCCAGGAAGAAAACCGCGAGGACATCCTGCGCCTGGCCGGCGTGTCGGACGAGGATCGCGGCTCGTCGGTGCCCGAGATCGTGCGCGGCCGAGTGCCCTGGCTGGCGGTCAATCTGGCGACGGCGGCCTTGGGCGCCAGCGTCATCGCCTTCTTCGGCGCCACCATCCAGCAGATCGTGGCCCTGGCGGCCCTGATGCCCATCGTCTCGGCGATCGGCGGCAACGCCGGCACCCAGACCCTGACCGTGACCGTGCGCGCCCTGGCCACGCGCGAACTGAACAGTTCCAATGCGCGGCGCACCTTCGGCCGGGAACTGATGGTCGGCCTGGCCAACGGTCTGGTGCTGGCGCCCCTGATCGGGATCGCGGCGGCGCTGTGGGCGCGGGACTGGCGCATGGGGGCGGTGATCGGCGCGGCCATGGTGCTGAACCTGCTGGTCGCGGCCACGGTCGGGGTGTTGACGCCGCTGACCTTGTCGAAGCTGAAGCAGGACCCGGCCGTATCCTCGGCCGTGTTCGTGACGGCGACGACCGACTTCTTCGGCTTTCTGATCTTCCTGGGGCTGGCGACGGTGGTCCTGCTTTAGAGCGGAACCGGCCCATCCCTTGCTGCTTCCCCAGCGGGGCGAGCGATTCCGTCTCGAATTGGGTCAGTCAGGTGTCCGACGTCACGCCGAACCGCATGAAGATCTCCCGCGAGGGGATCGTGCTCATCAAGAGCTTCGAAGGCTTTCGGCCGCGCGCCGTGGCGCGCGGCGGCGGCTGGGTCATCGGCTATGGCCACACGGCCTCGGCCCGCGAGGGTCTGACGGTAAGCGAAGCCGACGCCGAACTTCTGCTGCAATACGACCTGATCCCGGTGGCCAAGGCCCTGCACGAACAGGTCACAGCACCGCTGAACCAGCATCAGTTCGACGCCCTGGCCAGTTTCGCCTTCTCCCTGGGCGTCGAACGGTTCGCCGCATCCGACGTATTGGCCCAGGTCAACGTCGGCGCCGCCGCCGAAGCCGCAGACGCCCTGTTCGGCTGGCCCGAAACGCCGGGCCCCGAGGCCGCCCTGCGTCGCCGGGCAGCCGAGCGCGCCCTGTTCGTCGCCGCGCCCGAGGCCGCCGTGACCCTGGCCGACCTGTTGGCCGCCCCCCTGCCCTTGCCCGTCTCGAAGGATGACGAGCCAGAGGCGCCGTCGGCCGACGCCCGCGCCGCCGCGGTGGCTCATCTCTTGGGCGAGGTCGAAGCCGCGCCCGAGACCGAGATTCCGGCGAGTGAAACGTCCGGCGTCGTGCGCCCCGGGTCCGCGCCGCGGCCGGTCGCCGCCGCCGTCGACCCGCAACTGCAGCGCTACGCCCCCTATCAGGCCGCCGCCGTCGGTCCCCTGCCCGCGCTTGATCCGCAACAGATCCTGGCCGCCGTCGATCTGAGCCTCGTCGCCGTCGCGCTTCAGCCGACTCCGCAGGCCGAACCCGCCAACGACCTGGTCGAGACGGCCTTCCCCGCGACGGAAGACACGGTTCCTTCACAAGCCGAGACCGAATCCGCCGATGACGTCGCCGCGCCTGACGTCCAGGCCGAACCGGCGCCCCCTGAACCGGCCGTTGTCGAGACCGCGCCCCAGGCCGTGGTCCCGCCCGCCTATGTCGAGCCGTTGATCATCGAGCCTTCGGCGCCGGAGCCTCTGATCCTGACGCCGCTCACCGAAGCCGAGGCCGCCGCCGATTCGCGTCCCTTGTGGACGGCGGAGCAACGCACTTTCGGCGAGGCCGTGACGTCGGACCCGGACCCCTTGTTCGAGGACGGCGGCGACACGACCCTGGGTCCCATTCTGCGCCATGAGACCGAGGAAGACGCGCCCGGAGGGTTCGACTGGAGCGAGACCGGCGCGTTTCTGGCCATGGGCGGGATCGGTCTGGTCTCGTTCGGGGCGGCCATGGCCGCCTTCCGCCGCGCGGGACAGGAAGGCTCCGGCGGCGATCAGACCGCGCTGATCGGCTGGGTCCTGGCCGTGATCGCCCTGGTCTGCGTCGGCGTGTCCAGCTTCAACCTCTATCAGCGCCTGGGCCGGGCGCAGCCGGAATAGTCGGCGGCTTTGCGCGTCGCGCGCGGGGTGCTAACCCCGCCGCATGAGCATTCCCAACGCCCCCCAATCGATGGAATTCGGTCTCGGCGAGACCGCTGACGCCATCCGCGAGACCACCGCCCGCTGGGCCGCCGACCGCCTGGCGCCGCGCGCCGCCGAAATCGACGAGAAGAACGAATTCGCCCGCGACCTTTGGCCCGAGATGGGCGAACTGGGTCTGCACGGCATCACGGTCGAGGAAGAGTACGGCGGTCTGGGCCTGGGCTATCTCGAACACGTGGTGGCGATGGAGGAGGTGTCGCGCGCCTCGGCCTCGATCGGTCTGAGCTACGGCGCCCATTCGAACCTGTGCGTCAACCAGATCCGCCGTTGGGGCACGCCCGAGCAGAAGGCGAAATACCTGCCCAAGCTGATTTCAGGCGAACACGTCGGTTCGCTGGCGATGTCGGAGGCCGGCGCGGGGTCTGACGTGATGTCGATGCGCACCCAGGCGCGCAAGGTCGGCGACCGCTATGTCCTGAACGGCACGAAATTCTGGATCACCAACGCCCCGCACGCCGAGACCCTGGTGGTCTACGCCCGCACCGGTGAAGGCAACGGCGGCGTCACCGCCTTCTTGGTCGAGAAGGGCATGAAGGGCTTCAGCGTCTCCAAGAAGCTGGACAAGATGGGGATGCGCGGCTCCGACACCGCCGAACTGGTGTTCACCGACTGCGAGATTCCCGAAGAGAACGTCATGGGCGGCGAAGGGCGCGGCGCGGCCGTGCTGATGAGCGGCCTGGACTATGAGCGCGCCGTGCTGTCGGCCGGTCCGCTGGGCATCATGCAGGCGGCGCTGGACGTGGTGCTGCCCTATGTCCGCGACAGGAAACAGTTCGGAAGGCCGATCGGATCGTTCCAACTGATGCAGGGCAAGATCGCCGATATGTACGTGGCCCTGAACTCGGCCCGCGCCTATGTCTATGCGGTCGCCCGCGCCTGCGATCAGGGTCTGACCACCCGCTATGACGCGGCCGGAGCCATCCTGCTGGCGTCCGAAAACGCGGTGAAGGTGTCGCTGGAGGCGGTTCAGGCCCTGGGCGGCGCCGGATACACCAAGGAATGGCCGGTCGAGCGCCTGGTCCGCGACGCCAAACTGTACGACATCGGCGCCGGCACCAACGAGATCCGCCGCTTCCTGATCGGGCGCGAATTGCTTGGGACGTGATGTTCGGGTCGTCGCCTGAAGGCGGATCGCAATTGGCGTGAGTGTCGGCCCATGCCGGGCGCATAGGCTTCCTCAACCGCATCCGAGCGTTGCGGAATGTTAAGTGGCGCCGGACACGTCGCCCGCCTAAATGCCTGTCGACCCGTCCTTCGCCGCCGAGCGCCATGCCCGATTACAATTATCAGAGCGACGCCCGGCCGTTCTCGCAGGTGCTGGAGGACATCGGCGCGCGAGACGAGCCGAAGCTGTACCTGGGAGAACTGGTCAACGCTTTCGGCGAGCGCGGCTTCGGGGCCATGATGGTCTTTCTGGGGCTGTTGAACGCCCTGGCCTCTCCCATTCCCGGATCGACGACGGTGCTAGGCGCGCCCTTGATGCTGATCTGTCTGCAACTGCTGTTCCGGCGCGACCAGTTGTGGCTGCCGCGATGGGCGCTGAAGAGCAGTTTGCCGCGCGAGGAATACCGCAAGGTGGTCGATCGGGTGCAGCGTCCCTTGCGCGCCGTCGAACGGATATCCAGGCCCCGTTGGCTGCTGCTGACCAATGAGATCTCGGAGGTGCTGATCGGTCTGGCCTGTTGCTGCCTGACCCTGATCGTCATGTTGCCGATCTTCGGCGGCAATCTGTTTCCATCGCTGTTCGTGGCCCTGTTCGGATTCGGCCTGATGCAGAGGGACGGCGTGGCGGTGGCGGCCGCCTGGGTCGGCGTCGCCGGCTTCAGCGCCTTCGTCTGGCTGGCGTGGGAGGTGATCAGCCGCATCTTCCTGGTCTCGATGGACTGGTGGCGCGGACTGGTCGGCTAATGGAAAGGGCCGCCGCGTGATCGCGGCGGCCCTCCATTGTCTGACCGCGATACGGTCAGCCGAAACCGAAAGCCTGAAAGGTCAGGCCCGGACCTCCGAAGAAGCCAGGGTCGCGGCCACCGCACGCGATTGATGACAATGAGACACTGGATCACCTCCTTTCACGACGCGCCCCCAACGAGCGCACAAGGTGGAGGTAAGATCAGTTCGGCGACTTCGCCAAGATCGTTCGCCTTTTCGTGATGACCGCCCCTCCTGCGCTCAAGCAGCGAGGGACCGCGTCCCGAGCGTTAGCGCGTCGCGAAGCGACCTTGCATCATGCCAAAACGCCGGGAGAGCGAACTCTCCCGGCGCTTTTTTTCGAAACCTGAAGGCCGATCAGCCGCGGAACAGCGACAGGACCAACTGAGGAGTCTGGTTGGCGATGGACAGGGCCTGCACCCCCAACTGCTGCTTGGTCTGCAGAGCCTGGAGCTTGGCGCTCTCCTTCGCCAGGTCGGCGTCGACCAGATTGCCCACCCCGCTCTCCAGAGCATCCGACAGCTTGCCGACGAAGGTCTGGTGAGTGCTCAGGGCCTTCGACTTGGTGCCCAGCCGCGCGAGCGAGGCCGAGACCTTGTCGATGGAGGTGTTGACGGCCGTAAGTGAGGCCGTCGCCTTGGTCAGGGTGTCGATCGCCTGCGTCGTGGCCACGGTGACGTTGGCGCCTCCCAGCGCCAGGACCTCCGCCGAGACCGTCAGCGAGGACGAGCCGTCAGCATTGGCCAGGGCCTGGAACCCCGTCGCGCCGGTCTTCAGCAGGTTCACCCCGTTGAAGTCGGCGTTGGAGGTGACGCTGGCGATTTGATCGCGAAGCGCCTTGAAGTCCTCGTTCAACGCGGCTCGAGCCGCAGTCTTCAGCGACGCATCCGTCGCCGCCAGAGCCTTCTCCTTCATTTGCAGCAAGAGGTCGGAGACCGTCTCGCCCGCCGCCATCGCCACATCGACCGCAGCGATGCCCCGGTCGAGCGACTGTTTGACCGCCCCCAGGGCGCCGATGTCGGCTCGTTGGCCTTGGGCGATCGCCCAGATGGCCCCGTTGTCCTTGGCGGAAGCGACCTTCTTGCCGGTGTTGATCCGGCTTTGGGTCTCCGCCAGAGCGGCGTTGGTGGCGTTCAGGTTCTGGAGCGCGATCATCGCGCCCACGTTGGTGTTGACCGAGCTAGAGAGCATACGGCGATCCTTCCATTCTGGTCGGTTGTGGAACGGCCTTCTGGCCGTCGAACCGGTTCTGGTTCGCCCGCGCACACGCAAGAACCGGACCCGCGTTTCGCCCGCGCTCAGCTTAGATTTTTCAATATCTTGGGCGATATCATGACCACGCCCGGCAGGATCGACCCGGCGCGTTAGACAGAGTTTGCCTAGCGTGGATCAGGCCGCTTCCAGCGCACTCGACAGGCCCTGCATGACCATCTTGTTGATGTCGATCAGAGGTTCGAAATCCTCGTCGCCGCGCATGATCTCGGACGAGTGGCGGTTCACGAACAGGCTGATGGAGATGATCTGCGCCCGCAGCGGATTGGCCAGGGCGTTGTCGGGGTCGCTGCAATCCGTCGCCAGGGCCGACCACAGGCGGCGGTTCCAGTCCAGGGCGTCGATGCGAGTCTGGATGTCCGTGCGATCAACGGTTGACGCATGCACCAGGGCGCGCGTCACCTGCCCGAACAGGCGGTACTCCATCTCACGCGGGGACTCGGCCCGCGCGGCGGCGGTCTTATAGGCCTGAAGCGACATGCGCGAGCTTGTCCTCGTACTCGACCAGTTTTCGGGCGGCCAGCAGGGCCTTGTAGTATTCGCGGGCCAGGACGTGCTTGGACGCGGCGACGCAGTCGGCCATGGCGTCGGGATTGCGGGTCGCGGCCATGAACTCCGTCAGGCGCAGGGCGAATTCATCATAGAATTTCGAAGCCTGCGTCTCATCGATATACATCATCATGACGGGGAAATAGATGCGCCTGGCCGGCGTGGTCACCTCGTCCGCCTGCATGATGTCCTTTTCGCGCAGGACATTGGCCTTGTTTTGCAGGATCAGCACGCCGCGACGGTCGCCGTTCTGGACGACGGCCCCGTTGAGCACGAATTTCTCGCCGGGTTTCAGCGACAGCTTCAACGGCATTTGATCGGCTTTCCCTCTGGCCCGCGTCCCAAGGTCTAGACGAACGGCGCTGAGGGAAGGCTAAACAGTCGTGGTTAACCATGTCTTGTGATGTCCACGGCCACACAGGCGAAGTCTTCCCTGTTCGAGCGTTCGATGGCCCTGACCGACCCTTCCGCCGATCTCGCCCATGCGTTTCAGCCCGTGGCTCAGGGCACGATCGGAGACGCCGCCTCGCCCGAGGCCATCCGCCGCCTGTCCAGGGAGCTGGCCGCGAGCGAACGGGGTCGGCTGGCGATCCAGAAGAAGGTCATCGAGAAGCTGAAGGCGGCCTTGGCCGCCGTGCGGATGCACGACTACCGGCTGGGCGCCAAACGCTGCCTCGACGCCCTGGCGTTGGACGAGCGCAGCGGCCTGGCCTGGCACGTCCTGGCCATCTGCCAGGAAAAGGCGGGCGACCTGAGCCAGGCCCTGACAGCCTATGAGGCGGCGCTGAAACTGCTGCCCGACGAGACCGAGGTGGCGCACGACCTGGGCCGCCTGGCCCAGCGTTTGGGCTATCTCGAGATCGCCGAGAAGCTGCTGGTCAAATACCTTTCGGCCAACCCCGGCCATGTCGAGGCGACCAACAATCTGGCCTGCGTGTTGCGCGACGCCCAGCGCTATGGCGACGCCATCGACACATTGCGCGACATGATCGCCATAGAGCCGGCCAATCCGGTGCTGTGGAACACGCTGGGCACGGTCCTCAGCGATCAGGGCGACATGGCCACGGCCCTGACCTTCTTCGAGGAGTCTCTGCGGATCGATCCCGACTTCGCCAAGGCCCGCTACAATCGCGCCAACGTCCGCCAGCCGCTGGGCGACGATGACGGCGCGCTGGAAGACCTGATCGCCGCCTATGACGGCGCGGAACCCGGCTACGAACAGGCCATGATGATGATGGCCCGCGCCCTGCTGCTGATGGGCATGGGCCGCATCCCCGAGGGGTTCGAAGCCTATGAAATTCGGCTGGACCCGGCCATGCCGGAAGCGGTCCGCTTTCTGGTCGACGCCCCACGCTGGAACCCGGCCAAGATGGATATCGCCGGAAAACGCCTGCTGATCGTCGGCGAGCAAGGCATCGCCGACGAGATGATCTTCGGCGCCTGCATTCCCGACGCCGTTCGCGCCGCGGGTCCCGAAGGCAAGGTCTTCATCGCCGTCGAGGCGCGCCTGGTCGACATGTACCAGCGCAGCTTCCCCCAGGCCGTGGTCGGCGCCCACCGCTCGGTGCGGCTGGAAGGCCGCCTGACCCGGGTCTGCCCCTTCATGGAGGAATTGGCCGAGGCCGGCGAACCCAAGCTCGATGCCTGGACGCCGATGGCCAGCCTGTTGATCCCGTTCCGCCGCAGCCTGGCGGCTTTTCCAAAGACGCGCGGCTATCTGAAGGCCGATCCGGCGAAGGTCGCCCATTGGAGGGCGGAACTGGAAAAGCTCGGTCCCGGCCTGAAGATCGGCCTGCACTGGAAAAGCCTGGTGCTGACCGGCGTGCGCGCCCGCTACTTCTCCAGCTTCGAACGGTGGAAGCCGGTTCTGACCGCGCCCGGTTGCGTCATGGTCAATCTGCAATGCGGCGACGTGTCGGACGACCTGGCGGCGGCGGAGGCGGCGGGCGTGGCCGTCTGGACCCCGCCCATCGATCTGAAGAACGACCTTGAGGATGTGGCCGCCCTGTCGGTCGCCTGCGATCTGGTGGTCGGGCCGGGCATCGCCGGAACCAATCTGGCCGCCACCGTCGGGGCGCGGACCTGGCTGATCCACGCGCCGGACGACTGGCATCTCATGGGAACGGACCGCTACGTCTTCTATCCGCACGTGCGGACCTTCGCGACGGGCGGGTTCGACGGCTGGCCCGGCGCGATCGCGGCGGTGCGCACCGGATTGGACGACGCCGTTGCGGGAAATTGGAACGACGACTGAGGCTCGAACGTTTCCGTCTCGGAAGCGAGACGCGTCATGTCCGAGAGCAAGCCTGAAAACGATGAGACCGACCCGACCGACGAGGACGGCGGAAACGGCATGAACCGGGTCGGCGAAGGCGAGGTCGAGTTGATCTATTCGGGCCTGATGCGCAATGCGCGCGGCGCCCAGGCCAGCGCCGCCCATTGGGAAGCCAAACGCCTGTCGGACGACGACATCGACGACCTGGGCTATGGCCCCGAGCAGAAGGAAGACCCATGAGCACATACTCTGACGTGCGCGACGATGACGACCCCGACGCCCCCTATGCGCGGCGGGCGCCGCGTGAACACGGCAAGCCGGACCAACTGGATGACGAAGGCGGCCTGGCCGAAAACCGCCAGGAGGCCCTGATCGACGAGGGCCTGGAAGAGAGCTTCCCGGCCAGCGACCCCGTGTCGGTCAAACGCATCACCTGATCGTTGTTAAGCCGCCCCGTCCTGGGCTAGGGCTGTCGAAAGCCGAGCCGAGGATGGATACGGATGCAGGATCAGGGCGCGCGGTTCCAGGGAACCGCCAGCTACATCGCCACCGACGATCTGAAGATCGCCGTCAACGCCGCCGTGACGCTGGAACGGCCGTTGCTGATCAAGGGCGAACCGGGCACCGGCAAGACGGTCCTGGCCTATGAGATCGCCGCCGCCCTGGGCGCGCCCCTGATCACCTGGCACGTCAAGTCGACGACCAAGGCCCACAACGGCCTGTATGAATACGACGCCGTCAGCCGCCTGCGCGACAGCCAGTTGGGCGAGGAGCGAGTTCACGACGTGCGCAACTACCTGCGCCCCGGCAAGCTGTGGGAGGCGTTCACCGCGCCGGTTCGCCCCGTCCTGTTGATCGACGAGATCGACAAGGCCGACATCGAGTTTCCGAATGACCTGCTCCAGGAACTCGACCGCATGGAGTTCTATGTCCAGGAGACGGACGAGACGATCCGCGCGGCGGTGCGCCCCATCGTCATCATCACCTCGAACAACGAAAAGGAACTGCCCGACGCCTTCCTGCGCCGCTGCTTCTTCCACTACATCCGCTTCCCTGACGAAGAGACGATGAAGGCCATCGTCGAGGTCCACTTCCCCGGCATCAAGGCGCGGTTGGTCTCGGAGGCGTTGAAGACCTTCTATGCCCTGCGCGACACGCCCGGTCTGAAGAAGAAGCCGTCGACCTCGGAACTGCTGGATTGGCTGAAGCTGCTGATGGCCGACGATGTCGACCCCGAGACCCTGCGGGAACAGTCGCCGGGCAAGCTGATCCCGCCGCTGCATGGCGCCCTGCTGAAGAATGAGCAGGATGTGCACCTGTTCGAGCGCCTGGCCTTCCTGAACCGACGCGAAGTCGGCCGTCCCGGCGTTTGAGCCACATCTCCGACGCAGGCGCGACATGGCGATTAACGCGAATTCACTGGTCAATGAGACCGGCGGGCGCAGGATGTGGGCCATGAGACCCTTCGCGCTGTCACCCGCCCTGCTGCCGCTCGCGTTCGCGGCGACGGCCCTGGCCGCTTGCGACGAGCCGAATGTGCGCATCTCCTCGACCTCGACCGATGCAGGGGCGCGCGGCGTGCTGAAGGTGGTCGAAGCCTTGCAGTGTCCCGAGACCCAGGGCGTCCTGACCCGAAAGGGGTCGGCGCAGGCTGGCGGCAAGACCTGCACCTATGCCGGTCCCAAGGGCGCCGAGGTCAGTCTGCACCTGGTCGATCTGAACGGCGATCCGTCGTCTCAGGTGTTGCGGTCGTTCGAGCGTCAACTGGCGCGGGACCTGCCGCAGGTCCTGGCGGATATTCGCGCCCGCCAGGCCCAGGAAGCCGCCAGTGACGCGCAGGCCCAGGCCGCAGACGCCGAGCGCGCCGTGGCGGAAGCCGACAAGGCCGCCGCCGAATCCGAAGCTTCGGCGGGCGAGACGGCCCGTGTTCGACTGCCCGGCGTCATGATCGACGCCCACGGCGACAAGGCCCGCGTGCGCATCGGCGGTCTCAGCATCAACGCCGACGATACGGGCGGTACGGTCAATGTCCGCTCCGATGACGAATCCGTCGCCATCAACGCCACCGACAGCGGCGCCGAAATCCGCACGCGCGGCGCGGGCGACGCCATCCGCTCGACTTGGGTGCTGACGGACAACGACGCCTCGAACCCTGGCTGGCGCATGGTGGGTTATGAGGCGCGCGGCCCCGCCGACGGTCCCATCGTCGTCGCCACAGTGCGCGCCAAGGAACGCGAGCAGGACGCCGTCTTCGACGCCGCCAAGGCCCTGGTGACCCTCAACGTCGGTCAATAGGCGCCGCGCGGCCCTTGATCCCAAGAGCCGGATGCGTCACCTGACCTGCCCAACCGCAGGACTGTGACTTCATTGGCCGACTCCCCGACCAAGCCCGCCCCCCGCGCCAAGCCGCCTCGCGCCTGGCAGCGTATGCTGTCGGGCCGCCGACTGGACCTGTTGGACCCCTCGCCGTTCGACATCGAGATCGAGGACATCGCCCACGGCCTGGCCCGCGTCGCCCGCTGGAACGGCCAGACCATCGGCGAACACGCCTTCTCGGTGGCCCAGCACAGCGTGGTGGTCGAAGAGATCGCCGCCCATATCAAGCCGGGCCTGGACCCCAAATGGCGGCTGGCCGCCCTGCTTCACGACGCCTCAGAATACGTCATCGGCGACATGATCTCGCCGTTCAAGTCGGCGCTAGGCGTCAACTACAAGGCCTTCGAGGCGCGGCTGGAGGGCGCGATCCACGTTCGTTTCGGCCTGCCGCCCAAGACGCCTCCCCAGATCAAGGCCCTGATCAAGAAGGCCGACAAGGCTTGCGCCTACTTCGAGGCGACCCAACTGGCCGGATTCTCGAAAAAGGAGGCCCTGGGCTTCTTCGGTTCACCCCCGCCCGGCTACGACCTGATCATCGACCCCCTGCCCCCGTCCCTGGCCCAGGAGCGCTATCTGGAGCGGTATCGGGTCCTGGCCGGCGCCGTGGGGCTGATCGCGCCCGCCGACGCCTGGCATACGGAATAGAATGGGCGCGCGCGGCGACGACGCGGGGATTCGCATCGGCCTGTCGGCCGTGGTCATGGCCGTGCGAGACCGCCAGGCCGTCGTCCTGACTATCGACAGCGAGGGCGAAGCCGCCCTGCCCTTCGGTCCCTTCGACCCCGCGACCGACCGCACCTTCGAACTGGCCTTGCGCGCCTTCGTGACGGCCCAGACCGGGTTTCGCCTGGGCTTTGTGGAACAGCTCTATACCTTTGGCGACCTGGGCCGGGCCTCGCCGCGCGCCACGCCCGGTCCCGACCGGCGTCGCGAGGTTTCGGTCGGCTATCTGGCCCTGACGCGCGAGGCGACCGAGACGCCGGGCGCCCGCTGGACCCCGGTCTTCGATCTGTTCCCGTGGGAGGATCGCCGCGACGGCCCGCCCGCCGTCATGGGCGCCATCGCCGAGGGCCTGAGCCGATGGGCCGGAGGGGATGCCCGGAGGCGCGCGCGCGCCGACACCCTGTTCGCCCTGACGCCCGGCCTGCGTTGGAACGAAGAGCGGGTGCTGGAGCGCTATGAGTTGCTGTACGAGGCCAGTCTGGTCGCCGAGGCCGCCCGCGACCGCGACGAACCCTTCACCCAGCCGCTGCTGGGCCTCCCCATGGCCTCGGATCACCGCCGCATCCTGGCCACCGGCCTGGGGCGCCTGCGCAGCAAGCTGAAATACCGGCCGGTGCTGTTCGATCTGGCGCCCGAGACCTTTACCCTGTTCGAGCTTCAGGCCGCCGCGGAGGCGGTTTCTGGCCTGACCCTGCACAAGCAGAATTTCCGCCGCGGCGTCGAGCGCGCCGGTCTGGTCGAGCCGACCGGGGTGATGTCGGCGACCGGCGGGCGGCCGGCCGAACTGTTCCGTTTCGCCTCTTCTGATGCGCAGGGCGCACCCCTGGGCGGCGCCCCCCTGCCGGCCCAGCGATAATTTTGCGCCAGCCGCTTGCGGCAAGGCGCGGACGCCCTTAGAGAAGCCGTCCTTCAACCAAGCCTACTGAAGGCCTCGCGGAGAGGTGGCAGAGTGGTTGAATGTACCGCACTCGAAATGCGGCGTGCGTGAAAGCGTACCGGGGGTTCGAATCCCCCCCTCTCCGCCACTCTTCTCATGCCAGAGGTCCCGGCGCCGCCGGCGCGCCATGTCCCGAACCACGCCGATATGGCGCAAGCCGGAACCTAGCGGCGGGTCCGGGTCAGATCGGCGATCCGCACGAACAGCGCCTCGTCCAGCAGCGGCTTTTCGACGATCGAGGCGTCGACCGCGGCGGCCTGGCGCACCAGAACGGCGGATGGGGCGGTGGTGATGATCACGGCCGGTGCGGCCACGCCGCGTTCCCGCAGTCGCCCCAGAAGTTCGACACCGGACAGGTCTGGCAGATTTTGGTCGATCACCAGACAGTGCAGATCGTCGGTCGCCACCGCCAGGGCCTCGGCTGAGGTTCCGCAACGATGCGAATCGTAGCCGCGCGCCTGGGTCAGAAAAGCCAGGGCGTGCAGGACCTCGGGGTCGTCATCGACGATAAGCAGGACCGGTCGCTTGGATATGGGCACGGGCGACGAACCGAGACTTGCGGACGCAAGGTGGTCCGACCGTCATCCTCGCCGCCCGCGCGGTCGACCGCCTTGTTCTGAAGCAAGCCCCGGCGCTTGATCGGTCGAAAGGGGAGACCCAGACGCGCGCACCCGAATTCAGCCGCGCCCAACGCCGCCGACCTGGCTCTAGAGACCGGCCGCCAGCGCGATACGCATCAGCTCGGCGATATTGCGGGCGCCGGTCTTGGTCATCAGATTGGCGCGGTAGATCTCGACCGTGCGCGGGCTGATCTCCAGTTCATGGGCGATGACCTTGTTGGGCTTGCCCGCGACCACGCCCTCCAGCACGTCCCGCTCGCGCGGGGACAGGCCCGACAGGCGCGTGTCGTCTTCCGTCGCGCCGCTGCTCGGCTTCAGACGGGTCAGCGCCGATCGCACCGCCTTCAGCAACGCATCGTCGCCGAACGGCTTTTCGATGAAGTCGACGACGCCGGCCTTCATGGCTTCGACCGCCAGAGGCACGTCGCCATGACCCGTCATGACCACGACCGGCAGATCGACGCCCCGCATCTTCAGCTCCTGCACCAGTTCCAGCCCGGTCCGCCCCGGCATGCGGATGTCGGTCAGCACGCACCCCGACGCGACCGGCAGAGCCTCCAGAAAAGCGTCGGCCGAGACGTGGAAATCGGCGTCCACGCCATTGACCTCGAACAGGAAGGCCAGGGCCTCGCGCAGGCCCGCATCGTCGTCGATCACATGGACGCGCTCAGTCGACACCGTCGTCTCCCTCGGCGCGCGGTAGGGTGAAGGCGAAGACCGCGCCGCCGCCCTCTTTATCCTCGGCCCAGATGCGTCCGCCATGGGCTTCGACGATGGTGCGACATATAGACAGCCCCACGCCCATGCCGTCGGCCTTGCTGGTCACGAAGGGCTGGAACAGCCGTCCACGCACTGCGGGGTCCAGGCCCGAGCCGGTGTCGGACACGCTGATCCGCACCACCTTGTCATCCTCGGCCCGGACGGCGATCTCCAGCTCGCGGCGGGGCGCATCCGTCATGGCGTCGATGGCGTTGCGGATCAGGTTCAGGGCCACCTGCTGGATCTGGATGCGGTCCACGACCACCGGACCGGCGTCGCGGTCCAGCTTCAGGTTCACGCGCACATCGCGATCCTTGACCCCGACCAGGGCCAGGGCGCTGGCCTCTTCCAGCATCTTAGCCGGGTCTTCCAGCGTGTGCTCGGTCTCGCCCTTGGCCACGAACTCACGCAGGCGTTTGATGATGGCTCCCGCGCGCAGGGCCTGATCGCCGGCGCGATCCAGCGCCGAACGCAGCCGGTCCAGATCGGGCGCTTCCCCCTCCAGCAGGGTGACCGACCCCTTCATGTAGCTGGCGATGGCCGACAGCGGCTGGTTCAGCTCATGCGCCAATGTGGACGCCATCTCGCCCATGGCTGTCAGTCGCGAGACGTGGACCAGCTCGGATTGCAGCTCCTGAAGTCGGCGTTCCTGTTTTCGGTCCTCCGTCAGGTCGGTCACGAAACCGGTGAAGAAGCGGTCGGCGCCCACGCGCGCCTCGCCCACGGCCAGCTCCATAGGAAAGGTCGAACCATTCTTGCGCTGGCCGACCACGATGCGGCCGATGCCGATGATGCGGCGTTCGCCGGTCGTCAGATAGCGGTCCATATAGGCGTCGTGGGCGGATCGCTCGGGTTCGGGCATCAGAAGGCTGACGTTCTGGCCCACCGCCTCGTCAGACCGCCATCCGAACAGGCGCACGGCGGCGGTGCTGAAGGACTGCATGATCCCCCGCTCGTCGATGACGATCATCGCCTCGGGCACGGTCTCCAGAATGGATTCCAGATGCGCCTCGCGCGTCGCCGCCTCTCGCCCCTTCCGACGCAGGCTCTCGCCGACAACGGCGATGGCGGGACCGACGACCAGGAACATCAAGGTGTCGATCAGATTGGCCGGGTCACGCCACAGGTCGGCCTTCAGCGCCCCGCCCGCGATCACGACGCCCAGCACCGTGGCCAGCAGCGCCGGTCCACGCCCGCCCAGCATGGCGGCGACCAGAACCATGGCGACATAGGGCACGAAGAAGGTGCGGCCGACGAAGACATCGTCCAGCAGCAGCCTCAGGCCCAGGATGATCAGGGCGCCGACCAGGGCGGCGACATAGCCGTAGCGCCGCGAGGTGAAGCCTTCGTTCGCGCTTTGGGCGGGGATCAAGGACGGCGGCTCCGGGCCTTCGCCGGAATCGGCGGACGGGTCGGAGCCTATCACGCGCGCGGCGGCGGCGGGGCGTCGTCGGCGTCGTCCATCAGCACCCGTTCGGCCGCACCGCGCATATCCTCGTACTGACCGGCCTTGAGGCTCCACAGAAAGGCGGCGACGGCCGCTATGCCCAGAGCCAGGGAGATCGGAGCCAGGAGGACGATGATGTTCATCGCCGCATCCACAGGCGCAGGGCGTTCAGCGTCACCATCAAGGACGAGACCGACATGGCGATGGCGGCGATGAAGGGATTGACCAGCCCCAACATGGCCGCAGGCGCCGCGAACAGATTATAGACCGCCGCAAAGCCGAAATTCTCGCGCACCCGACCACGCGCAGACCGCGCCGTTCGGACGGCGTCGACGACGGGGAAGAGCGCCTCTCCGGTCAGCACCAGATCGGCCGCGTTCTGGCTGGCCTCAAGCGCCGTGCCCGGCGCGATGGCGGCATGGGCGCGGGCCAGGGCGGCGGCGTCGTTCAAGCCGTCTCCGACCATCAGAACGCGGCGGCCTTCGGCCTTAAGTCGATCAATGACGGCGGCCTTGTCCTGCGGCGTCTGACCGGCGCGGAACTGATCGATCCCGGCCTCGGCGGCGATGCGGCGCACCGGACCCTCGCGGTCGCCGGACAGCATCTCGACCGGCAACCCCATGGCCTTCAGCGCAGCCACGGTGGCGGCGGCGTCGGGACGGATGACGTCCGAGAAAACAAAACGGGTCTTGGGTCCGTCGTCGAAACCGAACCACAGTTCGGTCTCGGCATGGTCGGCCTCGGGCGCGCCGACGAAGGTCGCGCGCCCCAGACGCGCGGGGCGGCCGTCGACCAGGCCGCTGACGCCCTGCCCCGCCGTCTCGACGGCTGAGGCGGCGATGACGCCCGGTCCCGCCGCGCGGGCCAGGGCCTTGGCCAACGGATGACTGGAAGCGCGGGCCAGGGGCGCGGCCTGGGCCAGCATGGCGTGACCGCCCACCAGGCCCGGACGCCCCTCGGTCAGCACGCCGGTCTTGTCGAAGACCACGTGATCGACCTGGGCCAGCCGCTCCAGCGCCGCGCCCGACTTGACCAGAACGCCGTTACGGAACAACCGGCCGCTGGCGGCCACCAGCACCGCCGGAACGGCCAGACCCAGGGCGCAGGGACAGGTGATGATCAACAGGGCGGCCGCCCGGATCAGCGCCTCGCGCGGTCCCAGGCCGAAAGCCAGCCCGCCCAGGAAGGTCGCCGCCGCCAGGCTGTGCACCACGGGCACATAAATGGCCGCCGCCTTGTCGGCCCAGCGCACATAGGCCGAGCGCGACTGAGTGCCCGCCTCGACCAGCCGTGCGATGGCGGCCAGGGCCGAATCTTCGGATCGCGCCTCGGCGCGCAGGGTCAGAAGGCCGGTCAGATTGACCGCGCCCGCGCGACACAGGTCGCCCTCGACCAGGGCCTGAGGCGCGCTTTCGCCGGTCAGCAGACTGGCGTCCAGCGTCGAACGCCCCTCCATCACCACGGCGTCGACGGGAATGCGTTCGCCCGGCCGCACGCGCAGCAGGTCGCCAGGGACGATGTCCGACACAGGAATCGTCGCCTCTTGCCCATCGGCGTTCAGGCGTTGGGCCGCCCGGGCCTGAAGCGCCAGCAGGTCGCCCGCCGCCCCGCGCGCCCGCGCCCGCAACACATGATCCAGATACCGCCCGATCAGCAGCAGGAAGAGCAGCGACACGGCCGCGTCGAAATAGGCGTCGCGCCCGCCCAGGAAGGATTCGATGAAGCTGATGACCAGGGTCAGGATGACGCCGATCGAGATCGGCACGTCCATATTGGCGCGTCCCGCCTTCAGCGAGCGCCAAGCCGACTGGAAGAAGGTCATGCCCGCGAACAGGGCGCAGGGCGCGCCGACGATGGCCGACAGCCACATCATCAGGCTTCGCGTCGCCGGACCCAGTTCCTGGCCGAACAGGCCGGCCCACAGCGGCACGGAGAACATCATGGCGTTCATGGCGCCGAAGCCCGCGACGCCCAGGGCGATCAACAGGCGACGGCCCTCGCGGTCCACCTGTTTGCGGCCCGCTGCGGGGTCGAAGGGGGTGACGCCGTAGCCCAGCCGCTCCACCGCCGCCACGACCCGTCCGGCCTGGGCCTCGCGCCCGGCCAGGGTCACGGCCAGCCGTCCGGTCGACAGGTTCAGACGCGCCGCCTCAACGCCGGGCATGGCCGACAGCTCACGCTCGATCTTGGAGATGCATCCGGCGCAGCGCGCGCCCGTGACCAACAGGTCCAAACCCCTGCGCCCGTGATCCAGAGGACGCAGGAAGGCGCTCATGTCGCGGCCCGAGACCGCGTCCAGGGTCATCGCCAAATCAGCCTCCGCTCGGCGACGAAGTCCCGCCCCTGATCATCGTCGCTCTCGATACGAACGTCCCAGGCGCCGGTCAGTCCGTCGCGCCGGGCCTCATACTGGCCAGGCGTGGTTTCGACGAGAGTCAGCCGCATGGCCCCCTGTTCCGTGGCCGGACGCTGAAACAGGGCGGTCGGCTTCAGCCCGGTCACGGGGCCGCCGTCACGGTCGCGCATCCACAACACCAGCATCCCGGGCCGCGCCTCGGTCGCCGCGCGCCAGCCCAGCGCCTGCTGATCCCGGAACCGCTTGATCTCGGCGTTGTACAGCAAGCCGGTCTCATACGGCTTGGCCGCGACCTGGCCAGGGTGCGTTCGATAGGCCAGGGTCAGAAACAGCCCGTCGACGGCGATTACCACGGCGAAGAAGCCGACGACCATAGCGGCCACATGCCAGCCCTTGATGACAAAGCCGGAAGGCTGGTTCGCGCCCTGAATCTTGGCGGTCATCGCGTGGCGTCCCCATAGTCGAAGGCGGTGGGAATGGTCTCGTGCTCGCGTCCGGCGGTGATGTCGAACATGGCCTGCTGGGGGCCGCCGACGCCTTCGGCCGGCTCGGGCGCGGTGACGAAGACACGCACGGGCGTAACCTGGTTGGGCTTGACGTTCAGGATCAGGGTCTGACCCGCGGTGCGGCCAGGGCTGCTCAGAACCGCCCCTTCAGGACCCGAGAAGCGCACCTTGACCTGGGCGTCGTCGAACCCCCGGTTGGCGATCTTCAGCGTATAGCCGTTGCGCACCGAGCCGTCGTGCAGCACGACATAGGTCGGATTGCGGTCACGCAGGGCGTGGACGCCGATCAGGGTTCGCTGGCTGAATCCCCAGACCATCAGTCCCGCCACCAAGACCAGCGCCACGGCGTAGTAGAGCGTGCGGGGCCGCACCAGCTTGTGCTTGACCGGACGGCCGCAGGCGCGATCGGCCACGGCGGCGTCGGTGTCATAGGCGATCAGGCCGCGCGGACGGCCGACCTTGTCCATCATGGCGTCGCAGGCGTCGATGCACAGCCCGCAGTTGATGCACTCCATCTGGGCGCCGTTGCGGATATCGATGCCCATGGGACAGACGACCACGCACTGATTGCAGTCGATGCAGTCGCCGCGCCCGTCCCAGCCGGTTCCCTTCTTGTGCGGTCCGCGCGGTTCGCCGCGGTCGTAGCGGTAGGTGACCTGGAACGACTGGTCGTCCAGCATGGCGCCCTGGATACGCGGCCAGGGGCACATATAGGTGCAGACCTGCTCGCGCATGTAGCCGGCGAAGACATAGGTGGTGAAGGTCAGGATGGCGCACGAAATATAGGCCGTCATCGGCCCGGTCCCGACCCAGAAGGTGCGGATCAGGGTCGGCGCGTCGTGGAAATAGAAAATCCAGGCCCCGCCGGTTCCGAAGGCGACGCCCAGCCAGACGGCGTGCTTGCCGACCTTGCGCCACAACTTGTTGAACGACCAAGGCGCGGCGTCCAGGCGCATACGCGCGTTGCGGTCGCCCTCGAACATCCGTTCGACATAGATGTACAGGTCCGTCCACACCGTCTGCGGGCAGGCGTAACCGCACCACAGCCGACCGAACAGCGCCGTGGTCAGGAACAGGGCCAAGGCCGCCATCACCAGCAGGCCGGTGATGAAATAGACTTCCTGTGGCCACAACTGGATCCAGAAGAAATAGAAGCGGCGGCCGGCGAAATCGACCAGCACCGCCTGGTCCGGCAGGTCGCCCGGCCGGTCCCAGCGGATCCACGGCGTGATGTAGTAGATCGCCAGCATGACGATCAGCAGCGCCCATTTGATCCACCGCCAACGGCCATGGACCAGTTTGGGATAGATGGGCACGCGCGCCTGGTACAGGCCCTTGGGCTTGGCCTTTTCGCGCTGCTGCTCGGCGATCGAGACCGCACCCGCCTCGCCGGAGGGGGGCTTTGGTTTGGTGCGGTCGATCAGGGTGGTCATCGGGTCGGTGCGGCTTCGGTTGTAGCGGTCGCAGTCGGTGTCGCGGCCGTTTGCGCGGCCTCGGCGACGACGGCGGTCGGGTGTGAATCGCCGGCCGAGTTGGCGTGCACATAGACGGCCAGCGCCTTGATCACGGCGGGCGAGAAGCGGCCCTCCCACGTCGGCATGACGCCGCCGCGGCCGTTGTGGATCTGGCCCGCGATGGACTCGCGATCCGACCCATAGAGCCATTCACGGTCCGTCAGGTCCGGCGCGCCTTGCGCCCGATCGCCGGTCCCGGTCGCGCCGTGACACGCCGCGCAGTTGTCGGCGTAGAGTTGGGCCGCGCGCCCGACGGCGGCGCGATCCGCCTGACGTCCCGACAGGGCCACCACGTACTCGGTCATGTCGGCGACCTGTTTCTGGTCCAACATGCCGTCACGACCGAAGGCGGGCATCTGCGACATGCGAGCCTGGGCGTGGCCGGAGCGGATACCGACGCGGATGGTGTGCTCGATCTCGTCCAGCGAACCGCCCCACAGCCAGACGTCGTCGCGCAGGTTGGGATAGCCCTTGGCCCCGCCGCCGCCCGCGCCGTGACAGGTGGCGCAGTTGTCGCCGAAGACCGAGGCCCCGACGGCCATGGCGTGGGCCTGCAATTCCGGGTCGGCTTCGATCTGTTGCAGACTGGCGGTCTGCAACTCGATTTCCTGGGCGCCGCGCTGAATTTGCAGCTCCATCAACTCCTGGTTGACGTTGGCGCGGTCGGATTCGTTCAACAGCCCATGGGTGTAGCCGTTGATCCCAGGCCAGGCCGGCATCAGGATCCAATAGATCACCGAGAAGGCGATGCTGCCGTAGAACACCCACAGCCACCAACGGGGCAGCGGGTTATCCAGTTCCTTGATGCCGTCCCATTCATGCCCGGTGGTTTCGACGCCGGAATGGTCGTCACGCTCGCGCTCAGACGTGTTCGTCATGGTCATCCTCAAGGGGGAGTTGCGACATCCGGCGGAAGGTCTCGCGACGCGACGGCCACAGGGCGTAGGTCAGACCCGCAAAGAAGATGGCGCCAAAATAGAGAGTGCCGGCCTGTTGGGCGAAACGGGCCACGGTTTCGTAGTCGAGGCCGCTCACCGCATATTCTCCGGGTCTTCGGCCTTGTAGGTGCGGAAATCGACCATCGTGCCCAGAACCTGCAAATAGGCGATCAGGGCGTCGAGCTTGGTCAGGCGGGTCGGATCGCCGTCGAAATCGCCCTGATTGACGCGCGCGTCATAGCGGCGACGCAGGTCCGAGGTCTGGCTGGCGTAGGGGTCGACCTGAGCCAGCAGGTCGGCCTCTGCGTTGGCGATTTGCTCGTCCGTGTACGGAACACCGACAGTGCGCATCGCTTGCAGCTTGGCCTGGATGGCGTGACGGTCCAGGTCCTGGCTCGCCAGGAACCGGTAGGGCGGCATATTGGACTCCGGCACGACGGCGCGCGGATTGATCAGGTGATCACGGTGCCAATCGTTGGAGTATTTGCCGCCGACGCGGGCCAGATCCGGCCCGGTGCGCTTGGACCCCCACTGGAACGGGTGGTCGTACATGCTCTCGGCCGCCAGGCTGTAGGGGCCGTAGCGTTCGACCTCGTCGCGCAGCGGGCGGATCATCTGCGAGTGGCAGTTGTAGCAGCCCTCGGAGATGTAGATGTCACGCCCGGCCAGCTCCAGCGGCGTATAGGGACGCACGCCCTCGACCTCTTCGATGGTGCTCTCGACCCAGAACAGCGGCGCGATCTCGACCAGGCCGCCGATCGACACGGTGACGACGATGCCGATGATCAGCCAGAGCGAGTGGCGTTCAAACTTCTCATGCTTCTTCCACATGGGTGCGATCCTCACTCGGCCGGCTGGAGCTGGGGCGGGATCGTCGACGACGGCACGCTCGCATCAGCGCGAGACGGCATCCGAACGGTACGCCACAGGTTGTAGGACATGATGATCGTGCCGATCAGGAACATCAGACCGCCGAGGGTGCGGATGACGTTCTCGGGGTGTTTGGCCGCGACCGTTTCGATGAAGCTGTTGGCCAGGAAGCCGTCGGGCGTGTACTCGCGCCACATCAGGCCCTCCATGATGCCGGAGACCCACATCGAGGTGATGTAGAGCAGGATGCCGGTGGTCGCGATCCAGAAATGCCATTCGACCAGGGCGTTCGAATACAGCCGGTCCTTCTTCCACAGCCAGGGCACCAGGCAATAGACGGCCCCGAAGGTGATGAAGCCGACCCAGCCCAAGGCGCCGGAGTGCACGTGGCCGACGGTCCAGTCGGTATAGTGGGACAGGGCGTTGACCGTCCGAATGGACATCAGCGGTCCCTCGAACGTCGACATTCCGTAGAAGGCGATGGCCACGACCATCATGCGGACGACGGGGTCCGTGCGCAGCTTGTCCCAGGCGCCCGACAGGGTCATCAGGCCGTTGATCATGCCGCCCCACGACGGCATCCACAGCATGATCGAGAAGGTCATGCCCAAGGTCTGCGCCCATTGCGGCAGGGCCGTGAAATGCAGGTGGTGCGGACCCGCCCAGATGTAGATGAAGATCAGCGACCAGAAGTGGACGATCGACAGGCGGTAGGAATAGATCGGCCGCTCCACACGCTTGGGCACGAAATAGTACATCATCCCCAGGAAGCCGGCGGTCAGGAAGAAGCCGACGGCGTTGTGGCCGTACCACCATTGCACCAGGGCGTCCTGGACACCCGAGAAGACCGAATAGCTGCGCGCTTCCAGCAAGCCCACCGGGATGACGGCGTTGTTCACCAGGTGCAGCACCGCGATGGTGATGATGAAGGCCAGGTAGAACCAGTTGGCGACATAGATGTGCGGCTCGCGACGCTTCCAGAGTGTGCCCAGGAAGACCAGCAGATAGGCGACCCAGACGACCGTCAGCCACAGGTCCACATACCATTCCGGCTCGGCGTATTCCTTCGACTGGGTGATGCCGGCGACATAGCCGGTCGCGGCCAGGATGATGAACGCCTGATAGCCCCAGAAGACGAACCAGGGCCAGACCCCGCCCGCCAGGCGCGCCTTGGTCGTGCGCTGCACCACCCAGAAGGAGGTGCAGATCAGGGCGTTGCCGCCGAAGGCGAAGATGACGCCCGAGGTATGCAGAGGCCGGAGGCGGCCGAAGTTCAACCAGCCCGCGTCAGGGAAGTAGAAGATGTTCGGCCACGACAATTGGGCCGCGATGAACACCCCGACCGTCATGCCGATCACGCCCCAGAACATGGTCGCGATCACACCGGCCCGGATGACGCCGTCGGCGTATTTCGACTGGTCGGAACGGAAGAAGCCGTTCGACACGCCGATGGTCATGGCCGACAGGGCCACCACGGCCAGGGCGGTCATGATGTAGCCGTGGAACCGGAAGGCCGGGTCGTCTGTGAAGGCCGTGCCGAGCAAAGCCAGTACGGCTATGCCCGCGACGGTCAGGAAAAGGGCGACGACATCGGTCGGCGTCTTGTCCTGTATGGCGGCGGTGGTCTGCATCTGTCGTGCGATCCCCTCGAAAGCGATTACGGACGCATTGCCCGACTCTGGTCGCCCCTACTTTGACCTAACGCAATGCCGACGTCGAACGCCTCATGCAGAGGTGATCGCCATTGGGAGGACTGCATGGATTCGCTGACCGTTCAGGAACGTCGACTCGTCGCTGGCGCATTGGCGGTGCTGGGGCTGACCCTGCTCGTATGCGGCGGCGTCGCGACACAGGTCGCGATCACGCACATGGCGCGCGAAGCCGCGATCTGCGGCCCGCTGAACGGACATTGCGGCTGGTGCTATGGCGCGGCCGGATTGATCATCGGCGCGGTGGCCGCGTTCGGCCTGGCGGCGCGGCTCGGTCTTGCGAAGGATCGGGCGACGGTTCACGCCGCCTAATCGTTCAGGCGCAGAGCGTCTCCAGACACTCACGACGCAGCAGACGGATATGACGGCTTGATCGGGCCTCGATCAGGCCGCGTTCCTGCATCTGCGACAGGGTCCGCGACACCGTGTGGATGGTCATGCCCAGATAATCGGCGATGTCCTGGCGCGTCATCGGCAGATCGAAGGCTTCATCATCGCCGATGCGTCCGGCGAATTCGACCAGGAAGGCCGCGACGCGCTCGACGGCGCTGAGTCGGGCCAGAATCATCGCGTGGTCCTCACTGCGCCGAAACGCCTGGATGGAGACGCGCCACAGCGCCTGGGCCAGCCCCACATCACAGGCAGCGCGGGCCGACAACTCCTTGCGCTCCATGGCCGCGGCCTCGACCGCGATCAGCGCCTCGGCGGTCACGGCGTGCTCGACGCCCGCCTCCAGACCCAGAAAATCGCCCGGAAGATGGAAACCCGAAACCTGACGGCGACCGTCGCTCAAGATGCGATAGCTGATCACCGCGCCCGAAACGATGCGATAGACCAGCCGGGCCGCGTCGCCCTGACGAAACAGGCAGTCGCCGGGCTGGAAGGGCGAACGGGGCGCCGCGGCCGCTCCGACAAAGGCCGCGCGAAGCGCATCCTCATCCACCGCGTTCGCCGCTTCGAAGACGGGCGTGAAGTCATCGGCTTGACGTTGGACCTGCATCGCGAAACCCCTTGTGGCGATGCGGGAGGCATAGTCTCCGCCCAGAGACTCGCCATTCAGGAGACGCCCCTAAGGGAAAATACGGAGGCGGCGGGAACGGCCCCCAAAGCACCCGTTCCCGCCGCCCTGCCTCAGGTCAGAACTTGCGACCAATCCCGACCGAGACGACCCAGGGGTCCAGATCGACGCTGCTCTTCAACGCGCCGGCGTTGATGTTGGCGTCAGTGTTGAACCAGACCTTCTTGACGTCGAAATTCAGGCTCCACGGCCCATGCAGGCCGACGTCCGCGCCCGCTTGCAGCGCCCAGCCGATGCCGTTGTCCAGATCGACCTTGAACCCATTCTTGTCCTCGCCGCTGTAGAACAGCATGGCGTTGACCCCGGCGCCGACGTAGGGGCTGAAATTCCCTTCGGTGAGCGGACGATACTGAACCGTCACCACCGGCGGCAGAACCCAGGTCTCGTGCACGGCCACGTCGGTGGCCCCGCCTTGGGCGCGAATCTCATGCTTGGTCGTACCCAGGATGGCTTCGACCGCGATGTGGTCGGTGAAGAAATAGGTGAAGCCCAGCGTCGGCATCACGTCGTCGGAAACGTCGACCTTCAGACCGGTGGCGGCTCCGGCCGAGGTCAGGATGGCGTCTTCGGTGGTCGGCGCCACTTCGGTGATCCGGCCCGTGACGATCCAGTCACCGGCGCGCGGCGGCTGCCATTCCGTGGTCTGAGCCTGGGCGGCGCCCGCCAGCATGGCGGTCGCGGCGGTGATCAGGAGGGCGGTCTTGGCTTTCATTGCAGTCATCCCCGACGACGGAGACGCCCTATGCGCCGCGTCGTCGAGGGGGGTGTGCGCCGCCTTGGCGAGACCCGCATTGTTCCACCTCAAAAAGCGCGCGAGGCTCAGATGACCTTGGCGTGACGCCCTTCCGAAGCCTTCAACAGCGGATCGAAGGCGGCGGCCACGGCGCGCACGAACGGCGCGCCGCGCGGGGTCATGCGCACGGTCGTCCCGGCCTGTTCGATCAGGCCGTCGGCCGCGAACCGATCCAGGGCGGGACGGACGGCGGCACCCTCTCCGACCGGTCGGCCGTGGCGTTCGGCGACCGCATCGACATCGACGGCGAAGTCGCACATCAGCCGCTCGATCAGTTCGGCCACGAACAGGTCGCGCGCCGTCAGGGCGACGCCGCGCACGACGGGCAGCCGTCCCTCGGCCACGGCGGCGCGCCAGTCGCGCTCGATCGTCGCATTCTGCGCGTACAGCCCCGGCGCCCGCGAGATCGACGACGCACCCAGACCGATCAGCACCTCGGCCGTATCGGTAGTGTAGCCCTGGAAATTGCGGCGCAGGCGCCCCGCCTGGGCGGCGGCGGCCATGTCGTCATGCGGCAGGGCGAAATGGTCCAGGCCGATGGCGCGCCAACCCTTGTCCATCAGCCGGTCATGCGCCGCCCGACTCATGGCGAACCGTTCCAGCGGCCCGCCCAGGGCCGTCTCGTCGATCAGCTTCTGGTGCGGCTTCATCCACGGCACATGGGCATAGCCGAACAGGGCCAGCCGTTCCGGCCGCAGAGTGGTGACCCGATCCAGAGTCGCCAACACTTCGTCCACCCCCTGATGCGGCAGGCCGTACATCAGGTCCAGGTTCAGCGAGAAGACGCCGACCCGGCGCAAGGCCTCGGCCGCCGCCTCTATGGTCTCGAACCGCTCGGGTCGGTTCACCGCCGCCTGGACGACCGGCGACAGGTCCTGCACGCCCAGGCTGGCGCGCGTCAGGCCCAGCGCCCCGGCCATGTCGATCCATTCCGGGGTCAGCACCTCAGGGTCCAGCTCGGCCGCGAACTCGGTCAGACCCGTCAGGTCGAAACGCCGCGACAGGCCGTCGATCAAGGTGCGCAACAGTTCGGGCGGCAGCATATTGGGCGTGCCCCCGCCCAGGTGCAGGGCCGCGATGCGCGGCCGGGCGCCTGCCGCCGCGATCGCCAGATCGGCTTCGCGCAGCACCAGATCGACATAGGACGCCATGGGATCGACCCGGTTCATCGCCCGGGTGTTGCAGCCGCAATACCAGCACAGCCGCTTGCAGAAGGGGATGTGCACATACAGGGACGCCGGACGGCGCCAGTCGGCGGCGGCCAGGCTCTGCGTCCAGTCGGCCTCGCCCACGGCCGAGGTGAACTGGGCCGCCGTGGGATAGCTGGTGTAGCGCGGGACGTTGGCGTCGTATCGGACGATCAGGTCCGCCAGATCGGGCCACAGCCCGTTGGGATCAGGCGTCATCATCGCCGCCCGCCCGAGGGATGGAAGCCGCCGCCTCGTCATCGAACCGATGAAACTCGTGCCACAAGCCGTTCAACACGCCGAAGGCGACGGCCAGGCCCAGGCCCAGGATCCAGGCGAAATACCACATGGCTCGATCTCCCTCGTTACCTCAGTAAAGGTCTGGATTGGTGCGCAGCGCCGCCGTCGTCGAACGGCCCCACAGGACGCTATAGACCCAGCTCGTATAGATCAGGATCAGAGGCAGCAGAATCGCCGTCACGATCAGCATGGCGAACAGGGTCAGGCGGCTGGACGAGGCGTTCCAGACCGTCAGGCTGGACTGGGCGTCGATCGAGCTGGGCAGGATGAAGGGAAACATCGACAGGCCGACCGTCGAAATGATCCCCAGCGCCGACAGCGACGACCCGCCGAAGGCCAGAGGCTCGCTGCGCCGCCACAGGCCCAGCAAGGCCGCGCCCGCCCCGAGGAAGCCGAGCGCCGGCGCCAGCATCATCCAGGGATAGCGTCCATAATTATCCAGCCAGGCGCCCGGCGCGGCCTGCACCGCCGTGCGCAGGGGGTTGGATGCGCCGTTGACGTCCAGCGCGCCGACGATGCGAAACCCCAGCTCTCCGAAGGCCACGAACAGGCCGCCCGCCGCGAACAGGACCATGCTCGACACCGCCGCGACCGTGCCGAAGGCCCGTGCTCGATCCACGACCGGACCCGGTTCGGCTCTCAGCCCCAGCCATGCCGCGCCATGCAAGGCCAACATCGAAACCGACAGCAGGCCGCACAGGAGGCTGAACGGCGTGAACAGGTCCGCCAAGGTTCCTTCGTAGAAGGACCGCAGATCGTCATCCAGCCGGAAGGGCGCGCCGATCAGGACATTGCCGACCGCGACCCCAAACACCAGGGCGGGCACGAAGCCGCTGACGAACAGGCACCCATCCCAGAAACGCCGCCACGCCGCGCCAGGCCGCTTGGACCGGTATTTGAACGCCACCGGCCGCAGGATCAGCGCCGACAGCACCAGATACATGGCCATGTAGAAGCCGGAAAAACTGACCGCATAGACGAAAGGCCAGGCTGCAAAGATCGCGCCGCCGCCCAGGATGAACCACACTTGGTTGCCTTCCCACGTAGGACCGACGGTGTTGATCACCATGCGCCGTTCCGCGTCGGTCCTGGCGACGAAGGGCAGCAGCGCGCCCACGCCCAGATCGAAGCCGTCCGTCAGGGCGAAGCCGATCAGCAGCACCCCCATCAAGGCCCACCAGATCAGGCGAAGGGTGGCGAAATCGAGAGGCAATTCCATCTGCGATATCCTTGATCTGATCGGTCAGACGACGGCCGGAGGGTTGGCGACGACCGGCGCGGCTTCATCATCGTGTCCTGCGGAAGGACCCTTCTTGATCGTGCGCAGGATCAACCCGACCTCGACCACCGCCAGGGCGCCGTAAAGCAGGGCGAAGCCGATGATCGTCGTCCACAGTTGGGCCACTGTCAGGCTGGAGGCGCCAAGGAAGGTCGGCAACACCCCGTCCACCGCCCAGGGCTGGCGACCGTATTCGGCGACGATCCAGCCGAACTCGATGGCGATCCACGGCAGGGGTATGGACAGGACCGCCGCCCACAGGAACCACCGCGTCTCTTGCTTTCTGAGGGTGCACAGCACGAATGCGGCGGCGAACAGGGCGATCATGTACAGGCCGATCCCGGCCATGAACCGAAAGGCCCAGAACAACACCGGCACGTTCGGCACCGTGTTCCAGGCCGCCATGCGGATCAGGTCCGGCGTGGCCGTGCGCGGGTCCTCGACATAGCGGCGCAGCAGCAGGCCATAGCCCAGGTCGTTGCGATGCCGTTCGAACAGGGCGCGGCTGGCGATGTCCTGCGGATTGTCCTTGATGCGCTCCAGCGCGTCATAGGCGACGACGCCGGATTCGATGCGGTCCTCGGCCACCGCCACCAGCTCCAATATGCCGGATACCTCGCCATTCAGGCTGCGGGTGGAGATCAGGCCCAGGACATAGGGAAGCTTGATTTCATAATGGGTGTGGCGGTCTTTCAGGCTGGGGAAGCCGATGACAGTCAGACCTGCCGGCGCCGGTTCGGTGCGCCACATGGCCTCGATGGCGGCCAGCTTCATTTTCTGGTTGTCGGTCAGGGTATAGCCGCTTTCATCGCCCAGGACGACGACCGACAGGGAGGAGGCCAGGCCGAAGGCGGCGGCCACCGTCATCGACCGTTTCGCGAAAGCGCGATGCTTGCCCTTGAGCAGATAGAAGGCCGAGACGCCAAGCACGAACACCGAGGCGCAGACATAACCGGCCGACACCGTGTGCACGAATTTGGCCTGGGCCACCGGGTTGAACAGCACGGCCATGAAGTCCACGACCTCCATCCGCATGGTGTCGGGATTGAAGGCCGCGCCGACGGGGTTCTGCATCCAGCCGTTGGCGATCAGGATCCACAACGCCGACAGATTGGTGCCCAGCGCCACCAGGAAGGTCACCAGCAGGTGGACCTGCGGTTTCAGCTTGTCCCAGCCGAAGAACATCAGCCCGACGAAGGTCGCCTCCAGGAAGAAGGCCATCAGCCCCTCGATGGCCAGGGGGGCGCCGAAGATGTCGCCGACATAGTGGCTGTAATAGCTCCAGTTCATGCCGAACTGGAATTCCATGGTGATGCCGGTCGCCACGCCCAGCGCGAAATTGATCCCGAACAAGGCGCCCCAGAACCGGGTGATCGTCTTCCAGATCGGCCGCCGGGTCATCACATAGATCGACTCCATGATGACCAGCAGAAACGACAGCCCCAGCGTCAGAGGCACGAACAGAAAGTGGTAGAGCGCCGTCAGCGCGAATTGCAGGCGCGACAGGTCGACGACCGCAAGGTCGATCATGGCTTAGGCTCCCGAGCCGACTGCGGACGCCGACATCGGCCCCGCGATTAGGCGTTTCGAACAATCGACGCCTTGACTTCGATCAAGGCTATAGGCCGCGCAATGGGTGTTTAGAGTGCGACCTATGACCGCCCTCTCCTCGCCCACCCTCGACCCGAAGCCCTGGCTGCGCGCCTCCGGGCGGGCCGCGGCGCGCGACGGATGGCTGGCGGGCGTATTGGTGGCCCTGGACGTGGTCCCGGCGGCGGCTTTCGCCCTGGGCCTGACGTTGACGCTCGTCGCCTATCCGAACGGCCTGAAGGCCATGACGCCGGGCCTGGCGCTGATGATCCTCGCCATGGCCCTGCGCGGCCTCCTGGCGCAGCGGGCCATGGCCATGGGCGGACGGGCGGCGCGCGCGGTGAAGACCCAGGTGCGCGATCGGGTGCTGGCGGGCCTGTTCGCCGGGCGGTCGGCCCCCCTCGCGGCGGCCAGCGAAGGGGTCGAGGCCCTGGACGGTCACTATGCGCGGTTCGAGCCGGTGCGACTGGCGGCGGCGACGGCGCCCCTGCTGCTGGTCGGCCTGGCGGCGTTCGCCAGCCCGATCGCGGCGGCCATATTGCTGTTCACCCTGATCCCCTTCGCCCTGGGCATGGCGCTGACCGGCGCGGCGGCGGCCGGAGAAAGCCGACGTCAGTTCGCCGCCCTATCGGCCCTGTCCGGGCTTTTCCTGGACCGGGTGCGCGCCCTGCCCGCCGTCATCGCCTTCCAGGCTGAGGCGCGCGTCGCGGACGAGGTGGCGCGCGGGTCCGGCGAATTGCAGCGGCGAACCGCGCGGGTGTTGCGCATCGCCTTCCTGTCGTCGGCGGTGCTGGAGTTCTTTTCGGCCCTGTCGGTGGCCCTGGTGGCGGTCTATTGCGGCTTCAACCTGCTACGCCTGTTGCCCTTCCCGGCGCCCGAGACGCTGGACCTGGGACGCGCCTTCTTCGTCCTGGCGCTGGCCCCCGAAGTCTATGCCCCCTTGCGACGCCTGGCGGCCGCCTACCATGACCGTCAGGCTGCGGAGGCCGCCGTTCCGACCCTGGCCGCCGCCTGCGCCGGGCCGACCGCGACCGTCGCTTCGGCTCTGCTGCTGGCGCGCGAACCGTCGATCCGGTTCGAGGGTCTGACGATCCGCCATGGCCAGGCCGCGCCGGTGCTGGAGGATTTCGACCTGGAGGTTCGCCCCGGCCAGATGGTCGCCCTGACCGGTCCCAGCGGCGTGGGCAAGTCCAGCCTGCTGCACGCCCTGATCGGCCTGGCGCCGGTCACCGAGGGGCGCATCCTGATCGAAGGCCGCCCGCTCGAGGAGATCGGCGGTCTGGCCGGGCGCGTCGCCTGGGCGGGCCAGGCGCCCATGGTCGTGCCGGGCGCGGTGCGGGACAATATCGCCCTGGCGCGACGCCACGCCACAGCGGATCAGGTGACGGCGGCCGCCCAAGCCGCGGGCCTGACCGGCGATCTGGAGCGGATGCTCGATGAACGCGGCGGCGGCCTGTCGGGCGGAGAATTGCGGCGGCTGGGCCTGGCGCGCGCCTTCCTGAAGGATTCCTCCATCCTGCTGCTGGACGAACCGACCGCCAACCTCGACCGCGAGGCCGAAGCAGCGGTGATCGAGACGATCCGCCGCGCCGCCCAGGGCCGGACGACCCTGATCGCCACCCATTCGGCCGCCGTGGCCGCCGTGGCCGACCGGGTGGTGCGGCTGTGAACGTCCGCGAACTGATCCACGCCGAGATCCGTCGCGAGGCCCCGCGTCTGCGACTGGCGGCGGCCATGGGGGCGGTGGTGGCGGCCTCGGCCGTGGCCCTGTTGGGCGTATCGGGCTGGTTCATCACCGGCGCCGCCCTGGCCGGGGCCTTGGGCGCGGCGGCGACGGCGAGTTTCAACTATCTGTTGCCCAGCGCGGCCATCCGCCTGTTCGCCGTTCTGCGGACCGGTGGGCGCTATGTAGAACGGGTCGCCGGTCACGAGGCGGCGCTGGCCGCCCTGGCCCGGATGCGGCCCATCCTGTTCCGCGCCCTGGCCGACGGCCCGCCGCGACGCGCCCTGGCCCTGTCGGCGGGCGAGGCTTCGGCGCGGCTGGTCGAGGACGTGGAGGCCGTCCAGACCCTGTTCATCCGCCGCTCGGCGGTCTGGGCGACGGGTGCGGGCGCGGTCCTGTCGGCGGCCTTGGCGACGGTGGCGCACCCGCTAGCCGGAGCGGCGGTGCTGGCGGCCATGGCGGCGGCGGGGCTGGGGGCGGCGGTCATGGCCCGACGCTGGGCCGATCCGGCGGGCGCCCAAGTCCAGGTCGAGACCGGCCGCCTGAAGGCCGAGATCGCCGCCCTGCACGCCGCCGCGCCCGAGTTGAAAGCCTATGGGCTGGAGGTTTGGGCGCGCGACCAGGCGATGCGCACGGCCCAGGGCCTGGACGACGCCCGCCTGACCCGGATCGCGGTCGAGGGCCGGATGTCGGCATGGCACGCCCTGTGCCTGGGCCTCGGCGCCGCCTCAGCCTTCGCCGCCGCCGCGATCGGCGGGGCCGACCAGCCGATGGCCGCCCTGGCCGCCCTGGTCGCCGTGACGGGGGTGGAGGCCGCGGGCGGCCTGGCCCAGGCCCTGCTCCAACGCGGCGCGGCCGAGGCGGCGTTGACGCGACTGGACGAGCTGACAGTCCCGACGCCCGCGAATGGCGAGACGGCGAACGGCGCTGAGATCCGGCTGACCCTGGCGAACCTGACCCTGGACCCGCCCGCCCGACTGGTGGTCATCGGTCCGTCCGGCGTGGGCAAGACCTCCCTGGTCGAACGGCTGATCGGCTTGCGTCCCCCTCTGGACGGCGAGGCCGAGGTCGGCGGCGCGGCCCTGGACGCCCTGGCGCGACGCCAGGCCACGGCGCTGTTCGCCTATGCGGCCCAGGACGTGCGGCTGATCGACGGCACGGTGCGCGACAATCTGAGGCTGGCCGACCCACAGGCGGACGATGCGCGATTGTGGGCGGCGCTGGAGGATGCGGGCCTGGCCGATCGCGTGCGAGCCGCGCCCCTGGGTCTGGATCTGGCCGTCGGCGCCAATGGGATGCGGCTGTCCGGCGGCGAGCGGCGGCGGCTGGGCCTGGCCCGCGCCCTTTTGCGCGACGCGCCCTGGCTGGTTCTGGACGAACCGACGGAAGGTTTGGACGCGGCGACGGAACGCGCGGTGCTGGATCATCTCGACGCCCGGCTGAAGATGACCGGTCAGGGGCTGATCCTGATCTCGCATCGACCGGCGCCGCTGGCGCTGTGCGAACACGCGGTCTTCGCCAAGGGGATGGACGAAGACGGCCGCCTGTCGCTGACGGTCGAGACGAAGAAGGTCCCGGCTTAGGCGGCCGCCATTCCGTCAGTTCACGGGCGGCTCCGCCCCCTGGAACCGCATATCACGCCAGTCGCGCCAGGCGTCGTGCACCATCTGACGCGGACGGTCGGCGCCGGTCTGTGCGATCTGCTCGGCCCAGACGTCAGACAGACGGCGAACCGTCTCCGTGCCCCATCCCGGCGGCTGTTGGCGCGACCAATTCTGGATCGAAGCAGCGTTGAAGATCAGCAGAAACAAGGTGGCGAAAACGATGATGCGGCTGGTCCAGCGCCGGTCGCGCGCGCCCAGGCCCTCATCGTCCAACGGCGGTCCGGGCGGAAAGGCGAACCGTCCCAGGGCGATCAGGGCGTGATCCGGCCCAGGATCGCCGACGGGCAGCAGATCATGGGCGTCGGCGCCCTGATCCCAGTCGCTGGGCGGATCGCCGGGTGATGGCGGAATCGGGTCGGAAGTCATGCGCCGCCCTTCGGTCTCCACGCCGAGAACGGGCGGGAACAGGCTGACCGGCGGCGGCGGAAAGGCCGTCGGGAACGGATCGACCGGCGCTCCGTGCGGATCGTGGACGTCGTCGTCGTTCGGATCGCTCATGACCGTTCCAACGCCTCAGAACTGGAAATAGATGAAGGGGGCCACGCCGTCCGGCCGCACCGCCGAGATCAGCAGGATCGCCAGACCGATCAGCACGCCCATGGTGATGGACGGGGCCGGTTTCAGCTTCAACGTCAGGCTCTCCACCGCACGCGGCGGCAGCCAGTGCATCGCCAGGCCGCCGATGATCAAGGTCAGCAGGAAGGGCGTCAGCATCATGACCGGTCCCATCCGTCCCAACCCCTGCAACATGGCGACCGCCAGGCCGAAAGTCTCGGCCCGGAACAGAATCCAGCCCAGGCAGACGATGTGGAAGGTGATCAGCACTCCGACCACGGTAGGAATGATCTTGCGGTCGCCCAGCGCCGCCCGGCCCAGCCGCTCGATCACCTGCGCTCCGCCGTGCAGGGCGCCCCAGGCCACGAAGGTCCAGGCCGCACCGTGCCACAGGCCGCCCAACAGCATGGTGATCATCACGTTGACGCAACTGGCGAACAACCCGTTCCTGCCGCCGCCGAGCGGCACATAGAGGTAGTCGCGCAGCCAACTGGACAGGCTGATGTGCCAACGCCGCCAGAAGCTCTGCATCGAACTGGCGCGATACGGCTGGTCGAAGTTCCGCGGGAAGGCATAGCCCAACAGGGCCGCGATCCCGATCGCCATGTCCGAATAGGCCGAGAAGTCGCAATAGATCTGGACCGCATAGCCATAGACCGCCGCCGCGATGTCGATCGAACTGTAGGCCGAAGGATCGAAGAAGACCGGATCGACCAGCCGCGTCGCCAGCTCCGACGCCACGATGGTCTTCTTGAACAGCCCCCAGACGATCAGCAGCAGGCCATGCGTCGCCATCTCTCGCGTCAGGCGCGGGACGCGATCGAACTGGGGCAACAGGTCCGAGGCCCGCACGATCGGTCCCGCCACCAGATGCGGAAAGAAGCTCATCAGCAGCATGACGTCGAGCAGCGACCGGGCCGCCGGCGTCTTGCCGCGATGAACGTCGACGACATAGCTGATGCCCTGGAAGGTGAAGAAGCTGATCCCCACCGGCAGCACGATCTGCAACAGCGGCAGATCCCGCTCCCAGCCGAACCGAGACAGAAGTTCGCTCAACTGTTCGACGAAGAAGCCGTAGTATTTGAAGAACCCCAGGATCAGCAGGTTCGCCGCCACGCCCAGGCCGACCAGCCAGCCGCGCCGGTCGGCGGGACTGCGTGCGATCAGGGCCGCCACGCCCCAGTTCAGCACCGCCGACAGGATCAGCAGACCGACGAAACGCCAATCCCATTGCGCATAGAAGAACCAGCTCGCCAGCAGCAGGAACAGCTTGCGCCGCCCATTCTCGCGGTCCAGCGACCAGGCGGTGAAATAGACGAACAGAAAGAAGACGCCGAAGGCCAGGGTCGGAAACAGCATCTAGCGCCCCTCTCCCTTCCAGCGGTCATAGGCGCCCGTCAGGTCGGCGACCAAGATTCCGCCGATCCAGTCCGATCCGGCCGAGGTGAAATGCACCCGGTCGCCGCGCATCAACGGTTCGTCGAGCATCGCCAGTCGATCTGAGGCGCAGTCGCCGCCCATCCGCCCATGCCAGTCCCAGTACGCCACACCCATGTCGGCGGCGACCCGGCGCTGCACGTTCCGCACCACCGCCAGCGACGGCGGCGGGGCGCGACGGCCGTCGGCGCTGCACGGCTGGGCGGCGCCGCTTCTCAGGGCGTCGGGCGCGCCCAGGATCATCAGGGCCGAGACCGGCGACAGTCGTCGCAGTCGGGCGATCTGACGCCGCAGCAGGGCCTCGTAGGCGGCGGGGTCCAGGTCATTCTCGAACCCCTCATTGGCTCCAAAGGCGATGATGATCAGAGACGGCGTCCATTCGGCCAGCTCGGCCGCCACGACCGCCTCGTCCCGCGCCGCCAGATCGCGCAGCGTCGCGCCTACGACGCCGAGATTGGACACGATCACGCCCGGACCGTCGTTTTCGACCGAGAGGTCATAGGCCAGGGCGTCGCGGCCTTCGGCTCTCAGCTCCAGAGATGATGGCGGCGTCGGCAGGCGTTGTCGGATGCAGGTCGGTCCCCCCGCCTCGCGCCGCAGGTCCAGTGGAATCCATTCCGCCCCCGTATGGATGTGAAACCCCGACGCCTGAGGCCCCCCCCGCCCGCACAGGCGCAGCACGCCAGGCTCCGCGCCCGGATCAAACGTCAGGGTCAGCACCGGCGCGCGGCCATAGACGGGCGGATTGATTCCGGTCAGGCCGATCCCAGCGCGCTGAAAGCCGCCGCGCGCGGCCAGGGGCGCGGGGGTGTTTATCCAGCCCTTCGTCTCCACCCGCACCTGATAGGGCGCATAGCCGTCATGAGGGATTCCCGCAGGCAGGACGCCGCGCCCGCCATTGCCGAACCGGCCCTGTAGAGCCGCGCGCACGGCGCCGGTGATGCGATCGCCCGCCGTATGGCTGTCGCCGACTTGCAGGATGTGCACCGGCGTCCGTCGCAATCCAGCCTCGGTCTCGGCCAAGGCTTCGAACAGGGGCACCAGGGCTTCGGCGTTGCAGAGGCCGTCGGGACAGGTCGAAACGCCGGGCGTCGGCAAGGTCCGGGGCCGATAGGGGATTTCCTGCGCCGAGATCGGGGACCACAGGGCCGCGCCGACGATCAGAGCCGCCGCCGACCACGCCACGCGCCGCATCCGTTCAGCCCTGGGCCGAGGGCGTCGCGGCGGCCTGGCCGATGCCTGCATCGCGGCGCAGGCGATCGGCGACCGGCTTGCCGATCCGCAGATAACCGGCCATCGACATATGGACGCCGTCGTTGGCCCGCATCAGCACCTTGCGACCCGAGGCGTCCGGCAGATAGGGCGCATAGGCGCCGTCCGCGTCGGCGGTGATCCCGGTCGTCTCCAGATAGGGCACGCCCAGCGCCCTCATCCGCTCCGCCACCACGGCGTTGATGACGCCCATCTTGTCGTCGAAGCTTTCGCGCTTCATGTGCGGCAGACCGACCCAATAGACCGCCACGTCGCGGTCGCGCAGCAGGGTCACCAGATCGGTCACCCGTTTCGCATAGGCGGCCTTCCAGCCCTCGGAGCCGAACGGATGGATCACGCCGTCCAGGCTGATCCCTTGCGCGTCATTGGTCCCGAACAACACCACGGCCACGTCCACCGGCTCGGCGTCCAACTGGCCGCGGGTCTTGGCCTGGATATCGACGTAGTCGTAACGCGACAGGCCGGTGGAGACCTCGCTGAACCGGGTCACGGTGACACCCGGCTCGTCTTTCAGGTCGCGATACAGGGCTGTCCACAGACCCTCGGCCATGGAATCGCCGAACACGCCGATGCGCAGCCGTCCCCGAGCCATGCGCTCTCGCAACGGGGTCACGGCGTGAATGACCGGAGCGGGCGCATCGGCGGCGGGGGGGAGCGGGGTCGGCTCGGAGGGGGCCGAGGCGTTGGCGCCGCCGCCCAGCAGCAGGGTCGGCCGACGCAGCCAGGCGCGACCGTCCGGCGTCGCCGCCAGGCCCAGGACCCCGCCGATCAGCAGGCCCGCCGTCAATGCATTAATCGCCCGCACGCCCCCGACGCCCCACGCCACTGAACACCAACAGCCTTTTACCCTATTGGGCGAACGACGCCACGGCTTGCCCGCATTGAGCGAACAAGAGGGTTAAGGCGCGCCGCGCGCCGGGCGACTTGCCCCCCGCGCCTGCCCGGCCTAGGAACGGATGACGCCGCGATATTCATCAGACGGTGAAAAAGGGAGCGATATGCGCAAGATCTACCCTGACGCCAAGTCGGCGCTGGAGGGCCTGACCTTCGACGGCATGACAGTGATGTCCGGCGGATTCGGCCTGTGCGGCATCCCCGAGTTCCTGATCGCCGCCCTGCGCGACACCGGCGTGAAGGACCTGACGGTCATCTCCAACAATGCGGGCGTCGACGGCTTCGGCCTGGGCCAGCTTCTGGAGACGCGCCAGATCGCCAAGATGATCTCGTCCTATGTCGGCGAGAACAAGGAGTTCGAGCGCCAGTACCTGGCCGGCGAGCTGCAACTGGAGTTCAACCCTCAGGGCACCCTGGCCGAGCGCATCCGTGCGGGCGGCGCGGGCATCCCCGCCTTCTTCACCGCCACAGGCGTCGGCACCCTGGTCGCCGAGGGCAAGGAGGTGCGCGACTTCGACGGCCGCGACTACGTCATGGAGACCGGCCTGGTCGCCGACCTGTCGATCGTCAAGGCGTGGAAGGCTGACGAGCGCGGCAATCTGGTGTTCCGCAAGACGGCCCGGAACTTCAATCCGATGATGGCTACGGCCGGCAAGGTCACCGTGGTCGAAGTCGAGGAGATCGTGCCGACAGGATCGCTGAATCCCGACTGCATCCACACGCCGGGGATCTATGTCGACCGCATCATCCAGTCGACGCCCGAGAAGCGCATCGAACAGCGCACCGTCCGCAGCCGGGAGACCGCATAATGCCCCGCACTCGTGACCAACTGGCCCAACGCGCCGCGCAAGAGCTGCAAGACGGCTTCTATGTGAACCTCGGCATCGGCATCCCGACCCTGGTGGCCAACTACATCCCCGACGGCATGACCGTGACGCTGCAAAGCGAGAACGGAATGCTGGGCATGGGCCCCTTCCCCTATGAGGATCAGGTCGATCCCGACCTGATCAACGCCGGCAAGCAGACGATCACCGAGATTCCGGAGTCGTCCTATTTCAGCAGCGCCGACAGCTTCGCCATGATCCGCGGCGGCCACATCAACCTGTCGATCCTGGGCGCCATGGAGGTGGCCGAGAACGGCGACATCGCCAACTGGATGATCCCCGGCAAGCTGGTCAAGGGCATGGGCGGGGCCATGGATCTGGTCGCGGGCGTCAAGCGCGTGGTCGTGGTCATGGAGCACGCCAACAAGCACGGTCAGTCCAAGGTGCTGAAACGCTGCACCCTGCCGTTGACCGGCACGGGCGTGGTCAGCCGCATCATCACCGACCTGGCGACCTTCGATGTGCTCCAGGACGGCGGCGGCCTGGAGTTGATCGAACTGGCCGAGGGCGTGACCCTGGACGAGGTCGCGGCCAAGACCGAAGCTGGCTACTTCATTTCCGAAAATCTGAAGACGCTGGCATAGTGCCCTCAACCGGCTGATGAAAAGCCGGGCGATGGAGGGGTGAGGCATGGCGGACGAATTCTATCGCATGCCCGGCGGCGCGCCGACGCCCGATCCTTCGCGCGTCGCCGAACTGGCGGCCGCGCTGACGCCTTCGCCCGATTTCGCGGCGGTGGAAGACGCCAGGGCGGATGCGGCCCTGTCCCGCCTGGCCGAGGCCGCCAAGGCGCGGGGCGTGGACTGCGCCGACCTGTTGAGCGACATCCGGGCGCGCCTGTCGCGCCTGTCGCCCCAGGGGTTGGCTCCCCGACGCGGACTGGCGGGCCTGTTCGATAGCCGCGGCAAGCGGCTGAAGGTCTTCCGCGCCGCCTTCAACGACGGCTGCACGGCCTTGTCGAACGCCCTGGCAGGCTTGAGCGAACGCGCCGAGAGCGGCGCACGGCGCACGGTCGATCTGGACAGCCAGGCTCACGAGTTGCGCGACATCGTCTCGGTCCTGACGGAACAGATCGCCGCAGCGCGCCAACGGCTGGCGCGTGAGACCGCCGACGATGAAGCGATCGCGGCCTTCCGCGCCCGCGTCGAGGCGCTGGAGATCCGGCTGGCGGCGACGGTGCGGGCGCTTCCTCTGATCCGCGCCCTGCAAAACGCCGACGCTCGCACCCGTGAGGCCCTGGCCGGCGCGCCCAAGGCCGTCGAAGCCTGGCAGGCCGACTGGAAGACCCGCCTCGGTCTCGACGGCAAGCGTCCGCGCAAGGTGCGCCCCGCGCCCGAGGCCCTGGCGCCCGCCCACGACAAGGTCGCGGCCGCCCTGGTCCGCATCGAGACCGAACAGGCGGCGGCGGCCCAGCGCCGTCAGGAAATCCTGAACCGCCTGGGCTAGGCGCGGTTCACTGAGGCTGCGACGCCATGAGCGGCGGCGCGCGGCGCGTGCGGGTGCGCTGCTCGAAGGCATAGCCCAAAGACAGGATGCGGGCGTCGTCCCACTTACCGCCAATGAAGCTGAGACCCACGGGCATGCCCCGGTCGAAGCCCATGGGCGCGGTCAGATGCGGATAGCCGGCGACGGCCGCCAGGCGGCTGGAAGACCCCTGGCCGTCGTCATCGTCATCGCGGTCGTTGGTCCAGGCGCGGCTGGTGGTCGGCGCGACCAGGGCGACGACGTCGTTCTCACGCATCAGCCGGTCGATCCCCTCCGGCCCGGCCAGGCGGAAGGAATCGGCGCGCGCCTGAATATAGGCGGGATCGTCCAGCCCCTGGGTCGCTTCGGCGGCGATGAACCGTTCCTGACCGAACAGAGCCGTCTCTCGCGGTTCGCCGTCGTTGAAGGCGATCAGGTCGGCCAGGGTCCGGTATGGAACCTGCGCCGGGTCGGTCGAGGCCAGATAGGCAGCCATGTCGGTCTTCAACTCAGTCATCAGCACCAAGATCTCGCCGCGTCCGATGGCCTGCATATCCGGCCCTTCGGTGATCTCGATCAGCACAGCGCCCGCATCGCGCAGAGCCTGCAGGCTCTGCTCGAACACCGCCTGGGTCTCGTCCGAATAGCCGTTCAGGAAGCGCATCACGCCGATGCGGACGCCCGACAGGCTGTTCGCGTCCAGGGCGGCGCGATAATCGACCTTGTGCGCATCGGCCTCGGCCGTGGCCGGATCGGCGGGGTCCGAACCGGCGATAGCGCTCAGGATCATGGCCGCATCCTCGACCGTGGTCGTTATCGGTCCGGCGGTATCCTGACTGTGGCTGATCGGAACGATGTGGGTGCGCGACACCAGGCCCACGGTCGGCTTGAAGCCCACCACGCCGTTGACCGAGGCCGGGCAGACGATGGAGCCGTCCGTCTCGGTGCCGATCGCCGCTGGGACCAGGCCGATCGCCACCGCCACCGCACTGCCTGAGGACGAGCCGCAGGCCGTGCGCGCCGGATCATAGGGGTTGGCCGTCAGGCCGCCCACCGCGCTCCACCCGCTGATGGAGTTGGTCGAACGGATATTGGCCCATTCCGACAGATTGGCCTTGCCGACGATGACGGCGCCCGCGTCTCGCAGACGCGCGACCAGGGGCGCGTCCCGACCGGGGGCATTGTTCGCCAGGGCCAAGGACCCCGCCGTGGTCGGCATATCGCGGGTCTCGATATTGTCCTTCAGCAGCATGGGCACGCCGTGCAGCGGCCCGCGAAATCGCCGGGCGCGCGCCTCGGCGGCCAAATCCAGCGCCGCGTCACCGAGCGCATCGTTCAGGGCCAGAACGCCGTTTCCCCCCGGAAAGGCCTCGCCCTGCGAAGACGCGATCAGCAATTGCGAAAACCCCACCGCCTCAGCCGCCTCGCGCGACGGCTGGGACGAACGCAACCCGTCGGCGATCCCCGCGACGGTTAGCGGGACATAGCGATAGCCTTGCGGTGCCGCCCCCTCCTCCGGGATGACCCAACTGCCGTCGCCGTTCGGCGTGGCGCACCCGCCCAGGGCGAAAATGGCCAGCGCGCCCGCGATCAGTCCCGCGCGGCGGACGCCCGCGAACCGATCGTGCGATCCAGGAAGTCGAGATAGGTCCGCCATTGCTGAAGCTTCCTCTGATTGCCCTGCACGCCGTGCCGCTGCCCCGGGTAGAGCATCAGCTCGAACGGTTTGCTCTGCGCCTGCAAGGCGTCCATCACCCGCAGCGAATTCTGCAACAACACATTGTCGTCCGCCATGCCGTGCATCAACAGCAGGCGGCCCGTCAGATCGTCCAGGCGCGGCACGATGTCGGCCTGGGCATAGCCTTCGGGGTTGTCCTGCGGCGTCGACATATAGCGTTCGGTATAGTGGGTGTCGTAAAGGCTCCACTCGGTCGGCGGCGCCCCGGAAGCGGCGGCAGCCAGCCGCATCTCAGGCTCGGTGACTGCCCGCAACGACAGGAAACCGCCGTAGCTCCAGCCCATCATGGCGATATGATCGCCATCAACATAGGGCAGAGTTCTCAACTAGTTGATCGCGGCTTGTTGATCTTCCAGCTCAGGAACACCCATGCGCCGATAGATGGCGTTCTTGAAGGCTCGCGACCGGTCGCCCTCGCCGCGGTTGTCCAGCTTGAAGACGATATATCCCGCCTCGGTCAATAGTTGACTGGTCAGGGATTGCCAGTTCTGCAGGACCCGGGCGCCGACGCTGGGGCCGCCATAGACCTCCATCACCACCGGATAGCGTTTCGCCGGATCGAAATCCGGCGGCGTCTGCATACGCCAGACCAGCGTCTCGCCCGCGTTCTGGAGCGTGCCGAACTCGGGCGTGCGCTGACGCGAGCGGAACGGCCAGTAAGGGTGGTTTTCGTCCAGCCGGTTCTCCTCGATCCAGCGGATGCGGGTTCCGTCGGCGCGATAGAGCGCCGATTGCGGCGGCGTGCGGGGATCGGAATAGTTGCCGACGAAGGCCGTGCCGGTCCTGTTCACCGACGCGCTCCACCAACCGCCCGCCGGGGTGACCGCCGTCGGTTCGGCGCCGTCCAGGGTGGTGCGGAACAGTTGCTGTTCATAGGGCAGTTCGCGCCCGTCGCGCATCGAGGCGGTGAAGAAGACCTCGCCCGTCTCCTCATTGATCCCGTTCAGCGCCTTCACCGGCCACGGCCCGCGCGTGATCTGGCGCACCAGGCGTCCGTCGGCCTCATAGAGGTAGAGATGCCGCCAGCCGTCATCCTCGTTCGACCAGAGGAAGCGGCCATCGCGCAAGGCGCGGAAGTCATCCGACAGATCGACCCAGGCGCTGCCGGTCTGGGTCAGGATGACGCGCGACGCGCCGGTCGACGGATCGACCTGCAACAGGTCCAGCGTCTTCTGATCGCGTGACTGGCGCTGAACATAGAGAATCCGTCCGTCGCGCGACCAGTCCACGCGCGCCAGATAGATGTCCGGGTTGGCGCCCATGTCGACCTTGACCCGGCGACCGGCGGCGACATCGAAGACATACAGGTCGACCAGGGCGTTGGGCCGCCCGGCGCGCGGATAGCGCTGCATGACCGTGACCGCGCCGCCGCCCGAGATGTCCAGGCGCGGAATGACGTCGACGGGGCTTTCGTCAGTGCGCTGCACCGCGATGAAACGCTCGTCGGGACTCCACCAATAGCCGTGGTCGCGGTCCATCTCCTCGGCGGCGATGAACTCGGCCAAGCCCCAGGTGATCAGACCGTCGCCGTCCGTGGTCACGGCGCGTTCCCGGCCGGTGGCCAGGTCGTAGAGCATCAAATCCTGGTCACGGACCCAAGAGACATAGGTCCCCAGCGGCGAAACGCGGGCGTCGATCTCGTCCGCGTCGGTCTCGGTCAGCCGGCGCACCGCGCCGCCACGGCCTTGAGAATCTGGACGTGAGGCCAGAAAGACGTCGCCTTCCAACGGCGCCAGGATGTAGCGGCCCTGCTGGTCCCACGAATATTCGACCACGCCGCGCTGACTGATCCGCATCCGTTCGCGCCGCGCCTTCTCGGCTTCCGACAATTCGCCGGCGTCGGGGACCAGGGCGCGGGCGTCGATCAGCTTGAACGGCTCCCCCTCCCCGGTCGGCGCGGCCCACAGGTCCAGCACGCTGACATCATCCGCTCGCGCGCGCAGAAAGGCGACCAACTCGCCGTCGGGCGACAGGCTGACGCCCTGGGCCACCGGCCCGTTCAGACTGGGATCCGAAAAGACGCGCTCGGGCGTCAGAACAGCGGGATCGGCGGCCGAGACGGCGGACTGGGCCAGGGCGGGCGCCGCGATCAGGGAGGCGACGGCGGTGACGAGAAGGGTGCGCATGGCATGACGCTAAAGGGTCGCTTTCACGACGTCACCCGCGAATTCGTGCGACAATGATCCCCGGCGACGAAGCGCCGCCCTTCCGTCCGGCGGCCGGGGCGCCTATTACAGCCGCGATGACCGACGCCCCCCTCGCCGCCCAATCGTCCGGCACGCCGTCCAAAGTCGGCGCCTTTCATGAATTGAAGGTCTTGTGGGTCCGCCACTGGACAGACCAGTTGTTCAGCTTCGCCATCGAGCGGCCCGAAGATTTCCGTTTCCGCTCAGGCGAATTCGTGATGATCGGCCTGCCGGGCGAAGACGGCGGCAAGCCGATCCTGCGCGCCTATTCCATCGCCAGCCCGGCCTGGGACGAACAGTTAGAGTTCTTCTCCATCAAGGTCGCCGACGGCCCCCTGACCAGCCGTTTGCAGAAGATCCAGCCCGGCGACAGCGTGCTGATGGGCAGGAAGCCGACCGGCACCCTGGTTCTGGACGCCCTGACCGGCGGCGAGCGCCTGTGGCTGATCGGCACGGGCACCGGCCTGGCGCCCTGGCTCAGCGTCGCGCGCGACCCGGACACCTATTCCCGTTTCGGCCAGGTGATCGTCTGCCATACGGTGCGCAACGTCGCCGACCTGGCCTACCGCGACTTCTTCACCTCAGGCATCTACGACGATCCCCTGATCGGCGAAGAGGCCAAGGCCCAGTTGACCTATTATCCGACCGTGACGCGCGAAAAGTTCGAAACGCCCGGCCGGATCACCGACCGGATCAAATCGGGGGATCTGTTCGCCGATCTGGGCCTGCCGATCGGCTTTTCGCCGAACAGCGACCGGGTCATGCTGTGCGGTTCCATGGCCATGATCAAGGAAACCGGCGAATTGCTGGAGACCTATGGTTTGAAGGAAGGCTCGAACGCCGAGCCGGGCGACTATGTGCTGGAGCGCGCCTTTGTCGGATGAGCTGAAGATCGACATCCGCACGCCCCCGGAAGCCTGCGAGACCATGGTCCAGGTGCGCCAGGGCGTCGACGCCCTGGACCGCGCCCTGGTGACCCTGCTGGCCGAGCGGCAGCGCTACATGGACGCCGCCGCGCGCATCAAGCCCAGCCGCGATGTGGTCCACGACGACGCCCGCATCGAGGATGTGGTGTCAAAGGTGCTGGCCGCCGCCGGTCCCGTCGGCCTGTCGCCCGCCATCGCCGAACCGGTCTGGCGCACCCTGATCGACCGCTGCATCGCCCATGAATTCGCGGCCTGGGACCGGACGCGGGGTTAGGGCTTTCGCCCCCGGTGAGGCTTGGCCCCCTCGCCCTTGGCCTTCTTGGTGATCTCTTTCAGCTTGCGGCCCTGCATGGCCGACAGGGCCTGGCCCGGCCCGCCCTTTTCGGGGTCGGCGAAGGCGCGGCCGTGGGTCTTCACCCGTTCGCTGACAGAATCGAGGAACTCGCCCTCCCATTCGGACAGGGCGACGCCAGCCTTCTCGGCCGCCCGTTTGGCGCGTTTCAGGGCGTTGATCGCCGCACGCTGGGCGGCCTTGCGCTCGGTCTCGAACGGGCCGGGCGGCGTCCTGACGGGAAACGCAGTGCGAGAGCCGCCTTCGACGGGCGGCTTTCTCGGACCGAAGCCTGTGCGCTTGAGGCTCAGACCTCGCCCAGGGCCGAGAGGTAGAGATCCAGAATGGCTTCTTCTTCCTGACGCTTGGCCTTGTCCTGCTTGCGGATGCGGATGACCTTGCGCAGCGTCTTGACGTCGTAGCCCTCGCCCTTGGCCTCGGCGAAGACCTCCTTCATGTCCGTCATGACGGCCTGTTTGTCCTCTTCCAGACGCTCCAGCCGCTCGATGATGGTGCGCAGACGGCCCTGGGCCGACGAGGTCAGCACGTCGGGGGAGGCGTCGAAGGCGGCGTCGTCGGGCATTTTGAGTCCTTGTGCGCTAACGCTCGGCGCGCGGCGTCTCGCGCTTGAGCGCATATGAGTGGGTTGAACAGGCTTAACCACGTCGGGCCGGGGGCCTCAACGCCGGACGCGAAAAAGGCCGCGGACAAGGCCCGCGACCTGTGGATGTTTTCGCCGTGTCAAAGCGGCGCGCCGAAGCGCGCGGCGGGGCGTCAGCCCTGCTTGGCCTTGAAACGCGGGTCGGTCTTGTTGATCACAAAAACCACGCCCTTGCGACGCACGATCTTGCAATCGCGGTGGCGACCCTTGAGCGACTTGAGCGAGCTGCGGACCTTCATGGTCGTAATCCTTGGTGCGCTACCCTTCGCCGCGCGGCGGCTCAGTGCCTGAGCGCGCTGGAAGCGAAAAGCAAAATAGAAAAGCCGCGGGCGGACCTGCGGCGGAGCGGTGCGTATAGGCAAGGCTAAGCCCGGCGTCAACCGGGAGGTTGCTCCTTGGAGGCCTGGCCTCCGAGTCGAACGGAGGGTTGACGGGGTTGCATCCCCGTTGCGTCGCCCCTCCGCCACCAGGCCGTCAGAAGGAACACGCCGGTTTTACTCAACAGGCGTTAAGAAGCCGCAATCAGGCACGGTTATTGCTGGCGAAACCATGATCGCGTCGCAACGCCTGACCGGCGGATGCGCTAAAGGCTGCGTCGTCGGATTCGAGGAGACTGTTTTTTGACCATGCGTATCGACCCCCGCCTGTTGCTGATCGCCTGCGTCTCGGCCTGTGCGCCGATGATGCCCGAATCGCCGACGACGCGGCCGCCGGTCCCCTCGCCCCTGATCCCGCCGCACACATCCACGACGCCGGTCCCGGCCGCACACACGCCGCCGACGGCCGATCTGCCCGATCAGGCCGGTTTCGAGGGCTGGAAACAGGGCTTCCTGTCTCGTCACGGCGGCGCGCGACGCGCCGACTATGAACGTGAACTGTCGGGCCTGGTCCCCGACCCCGCCGTTATCCGGCTGGACAACAATCAGCCCGAGTTCAGCCGCCCCGCCGGGGCCTATGTCCAGAACGCCGTCACCGCCAGCCGCATCGCCCAGGCCCGCCAGCGTATCGACCGCGTGCCGTGGAGCGTGGTCCAGCGCACCGGCGTGCCGTCCGAAATCCTGGTCTCGATCTGGGCGCAGGAAAGCGCCTTCGGCCAGGTCCAGGGCGATTATGACGTCATCCGCTCGCTGGCGACCCTGGCCTATGACGGTCGCCGCCGCGCCTGGGCCGAGGCCCAGTTGAAGGATGCGCTGGACATCGTCATCGACGGCCGCCGCGCCCGCACTGGATTGAAGGGAAGCTGGGCCGGGGCGATGGGCCAGACCCAGTTCATGCCCGACAACTATCTGCGGCTGGGCGTCGATCAGGACGGCGACGGCAAGGTCGACATCTGGGGATCGGACGCCGACGCCCTGGCCTCGGCGGCGAACCTCCTGGCCCGGGCCGGATGGAAACGCGGCCAGACCTGGGGCTATGAGGTCACCCTACCTTCCAACTTCGACTACAGCCTGGCCGAGGGGCCGCGCCATGACTGGGCCTTCTGGTCCGCGCGCGGCGTGCGCCTGGCCGGAGGCGGTTCGCCGACCCCGATCGAGGGCGACGAACAGGCCACCATCCTGTTGCCCCAGGGCGCGAACGGCCCGGCCTTCCTGGCTTTGCCGAACCACTATGTCATTCGCGCCTACAACAACTCGGCCAGCTACGCCCTGGCCATCGCCCTGACGGCGGACGGGGTGCAGGGCAAGCCCGGCCTGACCAAGGCCTGGCCCGACGACGCCCCCCTGACCCGTGATCAACGCATCGGCGCCCAGTCGGCCCTGACCCGCCTGGGCTATGACACCCAGGGGATCGACGGCGTGATCGGCGCCAACACGCGCGCGGCTCTGAGGCGCTGGCAGGCGGCCAACGGCCGAATCCAGGACGGCTATCTGACGGCGGCCCTGGCGGATGAACTGATCCGGCGCAGACAATAATTCCGTCTCCCCCAACGAGGGACGCAAGCGTCAGCCGATCAGCGCCCGCGCGGCGGCCCGCGCCTCGTCGGTGACCTGGGCGCCCGACAGCATCCGCGCGATCTCTTCGCGGCGACGGTCTTCGTCCAGAGGCGCGACCGTGGTGTGGGTTCGTCCCTCAGCGTCGGCCTTCATCACCTTCCAATGGGCGTCGCCGCGCGCGGCCACCTGGGGGCTGTGCGTCACGACCAGGACCTGGCCGCCGCGAGACAGCCGCTCCAGACGGCGGCCGACGGCCTCGGCCACGGCGCCGCCGACACCCTGGTCGACCTCGTCGAAGATCATCACCGGCTGACGCTGGCCCTCACGGCCCGCCAAGGCGGCCTTCATGGCCAGGGCGAAGCGCGCCAGTTCGCCGCCAGAGGCGACGGAATCCAACGGGCCGAAGGGCGTGCCGACGTTGGTGGCGATCTCGAACCGGGCCGTCTCGACGCCGCCCGCCCCGCGCCGCCCGTCGGCGACCGGCTCCAGCGAGACGCGAAAACGGGCGCGGTCCAGCTTCAGCGGACCCAACTCCTCCATAACCGCCGCCGTCAGCCGATCGGCCGCCGCCTCGCGGCCCGAGGACAGCATGGCGGCGACGGCGTCATAATCCTCGGCCGCCTGGGCCGCCTCGCGTCCAGCGGCGGACAGGGCGTCGGCGCCGTCCTCGATCAGCCGCAACTGCTCGCGAAGGCGGACCCGCAGGTCCGGCAAGGCCTCGACCGTGGTGTTCAGTTTGCGTGCGGCGGCGCGCAGGGCGAACAGACGCTCCTCGGCCCTGTCCAGACGACCCGGCTCGAAGTCGAAGGCGTCGGCGGCGGCGTCGACGGCGGCCACCGCCTCGACCGCCTCGACCAGCGCCCGGTCGATGGCCTCTGCGGCCAGGCCCAGACGATGGATGACCGGATGCTCGGGATCGGCTCCGGCCTGGGCCGCGCGCTGGCGGGCGTGTTCGACGGCGCGCAGGGCCGCCGCCAGCTTCTGGCTCAACTTGTCGCCGCCCAGTTGGGTGCGCGCGTCGGACAGATCCGCCAGCGCCTTTTCCGCCGCGCCCAGAACGGCGCGTTCTCCGGCCAGTTCGGTCTCCTCGTCCGCGCGGGGGTCCAGGGCGTCCAGCTCGGCCAGGTTCAGGGCGATCTCTTCGGCCCGGGCCGCCGCATCGGCCGCCTGGGCGCGCAAGGCCGCCAGTTTCGCCTCGGCCGTCTTCAGCCGGTTCGCCGCCTCGCCGACCGCCGCCGCCTGCGGCTCCAGCCCGCCATAGACATCCAGCAGGCCACGATGGGTCTTCCAGTCCAGCAGGCCGACCGTCTCGTGCTGGCCGTGCACCTCGACCAGTCGGGCGCCGATCTCGCGCAGGGCGGCGACGCTGGCCGGTTGATCGTTGATGAAGGCCCGGCCCCGGCCGTCGGCGCCGACGACGCGACGCAAGATCAGATCTTCTCCCGACGCGACCTCGAAGCCGCGCTCGGTCAACAGGGCCAGGAGGTCCGCATCGTCCGGCGCCGAGAAGACGGCCGTGGCCGATCCCTGCTTCGCGCCGCTGCGCACCAGGCCCGCATCGCCGCGACCGCCCAGCGCCAGGCCCAGCGCATCCAGAATGATGGACTTGCCGGCCCCCGTCTCGCCGGTCAGCACGATCAGGCCGCCGGGGACGTCGAGGTCCAGGGCGTCGATCAGCACGATGTCGCGGATGGAGAGGGCGGTCAGCATGGGGATTCGCATCCCCGTCGTACCAGCCGCGGCCTTCCTAGAACAGCTTGCGGATGCTCAGCGACACCTGCCGCCCCGTGGGGTCCAACTGGTCCGGCAGATAGCCCAGAGGCGTCGCGCCGGAGGCGTCGCGCACGTCCAGGCGGCTGTCGAACAGGTTGGTCACGCCCAGGCTGACGCGCGCGCCTTTCAGCCACGGATATTTGGCGGTCAGGCCCTGACGCTGGCCCAGGTCGGCGAAGAGGTTGAGGTTCACCGTGGTCTGGTCCGAAAAATACAGGTCCTGACCGGTCAGGCCGCCATCGACGCGGGTCTCGTCGCGCCAGGTGACGTTCAGGAAGGCGCCCATGCCGCTCCTGAACACCCCCGCCTGGCCCTGGATCTCATGGCGCGGGCTGCCGCCCCGGCCGCTGACCGAGGCGCCGTCCAACAGGTCCAGCACCGGCAGACCGCTGCGGATCAGCAGTTCGTCCTGAATGCGCCAGGTGTGATAGAGCGAGACGTTGAAGCGGCCCTGACCGGGTTGCATCATCGGGCCGCGTGGGCGACCGAAACGCACCTCGGTCGCACCCCCGCCGCGCGCACCGCCGCCGCCCGGTCCCGGACCGCCCTCCATTCGCACCATCATGCCGCCGCCCGGACCGCCCGGTCCTCGCGCGCCGGGACCGCCCATCTGGGGCATGGCGCCGGTCGCCTGACCAAAGGCGTGGCTGAAGTTGAAGCCGGTGCGCAACTCCTGCCGCTCTTGATATTCGAAATTGACCGGGCGGGCGTCGATGGCGACCAGATTACCGCTCAGATCACGGGTGAAACGGGTCGGGAAGGCGCGCTCCAGGTCCGGCGTGATCGTCGGGAAGGTGGCGATCTGGTTCTCGATACGGCTGGCGGTGTAGTCGCTGGTGATCCGCAGGTCGGCGTCTTTCAGCGGTTGCCAGTTCAGGCCGAATTTGAACACCCGACGGTCATCCGACGACAGGTCGGGGTTGCCGCCGTCGATGCGGGTGATGTTGACGCTCTGACCGGTGACGAAATCGAACACCTGGACGTTGGGGGTCGAGACCACCGGATCGTTCAACTGCGACACCGTCGGCGCGCCCTGTTCGGCGGTATAGCTGGCGATGAAGCCCCAATCGGCGTTGGGCGACCAGTTCAGACCACCGCCGAAGGTGGACAGGCCGCCGAAGTCCGACACCTCGTCATAGCCGAGGTTGATGTTTGCGCTGAGGTCCCCCAGGGCCGCTCCCACGCCGCGCTCCTTGTTGGTCAACGGCAAGCTGAAACTGCCCTGGAAACTGGCGGTGTCGCGCGACTGTTCACGGTCGGTCGCGACGCCGGAGCGGACGCTGGTCGAATCCAGGGCGCGACGGTTCAGGCCGAAGCGCAGGGTGCTGTTCAGCTTGCCCGCCGGGCCGTCCCAGGGGCTGCCCGTCAGAACCAGTTCGCCGTTCATATAGCTGTTGATCGAATTGGCCGTGTCGGACGGCGCGCGGGTCAGGCCGCCGACTTCGCCGAACGGATTGGCCGTCGGATCGTTGGCGTTCAACCGGGCCTGAAAGGCCGAGGCGTTCAGACCACGTCCGGTCTGGGTGTCGGTCTCGGTGCGTTCGTAGTTGCCGTTGAAGGTCCAGCGCCAGTTGTCGCCGATGAATCCGTCCAGCACAGTGGCAAGCTCCAGCGCGCGGGTGTCGACCTGACGCGACAGGGACTCGGGATCGTCGAAATAGCGATAGACCAGGGCGTCGTTCGCGAACGGCGAATAGACGTTCGGTCCCGGCAGGGTCAGGGTCACGCCCGGCAGGCCCAGGTAGCTGAGGCTGGAGCTGTCGGTCAGGCCGAGACGGAAGGTGCCGTTGGTGTTCTGCGACAGGCCGCGGGTCATGGCCGCGTTCAGATGCGCCTCCTCGCGGCGGGGCAGCAGGGTGCGCCAGGCCGTGGCGTCTTCGGCCACGCGCTGACCCGCGCCCGGAGCAAAGCCAGACAGGCCGACGGGTCCGGCCGCCGCCGTCGTCGGGGCCAGGGCCGTGGTCACGGTCGATCCGACCAGGCCGGACAGGGCCGGATCGATCTCGCCGCCCGCCAGAAGGCCGCCGACCGTTCCCAGGCGCGAGAACGGCAGCCCCGCATCACGGGCGATGTCGCGCTCATCCTCAAACAGGGCGGTGTCGCGGCTGCCGCCGACATCGACGTTCCAACGCGCGCCGCCGTTGACCGTGAACAGGCCGGTTTCGCCGTTCAGACTGGTGCGTCCCCCCTGCGTCGGGGCGCGGACGCTGCCCTGGACCTGGGTCGAGCGGAAATTGGGCTTGAGGACGAAGTTCACCACGCGCTGATCGGCGCGGTAGCCGTAGGACAGGGCCACTTCTTCCGGCAGAATCTCGGTGCGCTCAATGGCCTCGGTCGGGATGTTGGCGATTTCGCGGAAGCCCGAGATGCGCCGACCGTTGACCAGCAGGATCGGCTGGCCCCCGCCGCGGCCGCGATTGCTCTGGGTCAGCGGTTCGATAGCCGCCAGCAGCTCGCCGATGGTCGAGGCGCCGTAGGTGGCGATCATCGACTCGTCCAGCACCAGGTCCGGCTGAATGTCGCCGACGACCGCGCCGCGCCGCGCCACGGGAGCGTCCACCGTGCCCAGGTCATAGGCGTTGTCCATCTCCTCTTCGGTAGGAGATTCGATCACCGGGTCGGCAGACGGCGCGGGCTGCTGCACCTGGACCGAAGGCGGGGTCTGGGGAGTCCGGGGCGCCTGCTGCGCCGCACCGGCCGGTTCCGCCGCCAGGGCCGCGGCTTGAAGGGTCAGGGCGAGCAGGGTCATGGGCCGATCCGCAGGCAGTGGAAACAAAAGAAGGACTCTCGCGACGCGAAGACCGCCGCGAGTTGGGTGTGACCATATCGACGCATAACGGGGACGCCCGTTAAATCACGGTCAGGCGCGGCCCCGATTTGGCCATGCCCGCGTAATCAAACGGAGAATGACGGAGTTTCCGTCTCGGTTCCGAATGGTTTTGTTTCAGCCCGGAATAATCCGCGACAGCCAGCCTTCCCGACGGCCTTCAGGCGCGGACTGCGGCGTCGCGCCTTGTGCGTTCAGCAGATCATAGGCCTTCGAATACCAGGGGCTGCCCGGATAGTTGTGACCCAGGACGGCGCCGTTGCGGATCGCCTCGTCCTTCAGCCCGAGGGCCAGATAGACCTCGACCAGGCGATACAGGGCCTCGGGCGTATGCGAGGTGCGCTGGAAATCCGGGTTCTCGATCACCGTCTTGTAGCGATTGATCGCCGCCAGCGGCTGATTGGCGCGCTGATAATAGCGGCCGATGTTCATTTCCTTGCCGGCCAGTTGGTCGTTGACCATGTCGATCTTGACCAGGGCGTCGGTGGCGTAGCTGGTGCCCGGATAGCGCCGCACCACATCACGCAGACCTTGCAACGCATTCTCGGCGAACGCCTGGTCGCGCCCCACATCGACGATACGTTCGAAATTGCTGATGGCCTTCATGTAGAAGGCGTAGGCCGCCGAGGGATTGCCCGGGAACAGTTGAATGAAGCGGTCGGCCGCTGCCGACGCCTCCTGATAGTCGTTGTTCTGATATTGGGCGTAGATCTGCATCAGGATCGCCCGGCGGGACCACTCCGAATAGGGGTGCTGGCGTTCCACTTCCTGGAAATAGTCGACCGCATCGCTCCAGCGCTGCCGACGCAGCCGATCGTAACCGGCGTTGTACAGCGCCTCGACCGGACGTTCTTCATAGGCCAGCTTGGGGCGCGGCCGCGAGCCGTTGCAGGCGGCGATCGAGGTCGCGGCGATCAGGACGGCCATCAGGGCCAGGCCGGTGCGGGACTTGGAGATGAACAAGGACGACGACCTCATGACACGGCTGGGGGGCGTCGCCATGGCGCCGCCCCCGGATACGCGATCTCTACACCACGGTCAGGATCGAAGCCAATGCGGACGAATTCGCCCCCGTGCGGCTTGCCCCCTGCGGCTCCGCTGGTAAAGAGCGCGCCAGATTGAACCCGCAGTCGGCGTTCCGATGACGGCGAAAGGATGACCGGCCATGAAGCTGCTCTCAGGCAACTCCAACCGCACCCTCGCCAAGGCCATCGCCGGGCACCTGGATGTCCCCCTGACCAAGGCGCAGGTCAAACGGTTCGCCGACAACGAGGTCTTCGCCCTGATCGAAGAAAACGTCCGCGGCGAGGACGTCTTCGTCATCCAGTCGACCAGCTATCCGGCCAATGACAATCTGATGGAGCTGCTGATCCTGATCGACGCCCTGGTGCGGGCGTCGGCGCGGCGGGTCACGGCGGTCATGCCCTATTTCGGCTATGCCCGGCAGGATCGGAAGACCGACGGCCGCACGCCGATCTCGGCCAAGCTGGTGGCCAATCTGATCACTCGCGCCGGGGCCGATCGGGTGCTGACCATGGATCTGCACGCCGGTCAGATCCAAGGCTTCTTCGACATCCCCACCGACGCCCTGGTCGCCACGCCGGTGCTGGCCAAGGACATTCGCGAGCGGTTCGAGAACGCCAATGAGGTGATGATCGTCTCGCCCGACGTCGGCGGCGTGGTCCGGGCGCGATCCCTGGCCAAGCGGCTGGACGCGGACCTGGCCATCGTCGACAAGCGCCGCCCCCGCGCGGGCGAGAGCGAAGTGATGAACATCATCGGCGACGTCGAGGGCCGCCGCTGCATCCTGTTCGACGACATCGTCGATTCGGGCGGCACCCTGGTGAACGCCGCTAAGGCCCTGATCGACCGGGGCGCCGCCGAGGTTTCGGCCTACATCAGTCATGGCGTCCTGTCGGGCGCGGCGGTCCAGCGGGTGCAGGACGGACCGCTGAAACACCTGGTCATCACCGACTCGATCGAACAGCCTGACGAAGTTTTGAAGTGCGGAAAAATCGTCAGAGTTTCCGCGGCCCCTCTGATCGGCAACGCTATCCGGCGGATCGCCAACGAGGAATCAGTCTCGACCCTGTTCGATTAACGGTCGGAAAACCCTCCATGTCGCGATATAAGGGCCGAAAAGGTCCCGGCGCCGTGATGCGCCGCGCGTTCAGTTGGGGAAGAGTTCGCCGATGTACCAGGCATCCATGCGCCGCGGCCTGACAGTCGCCGCCCTCGCCGCCCTCGCCGTATTGTCCGCCTGCGCCACGCCGGAGCCTGAGCCGGTCGCGCCGCCGCCTCCCCCCCCGCCGCCGCCTCCGGCCGTCAGCCTGAACCAGGACGTGGCCCAGGCCGCGTCGATCTATGTCGCCTTCATGCGCGAGGCCGGCTCGATCCAGGCCGGCTTCCCCACTGCGGAATCGGTCCAGTCCGCCCTGCGCAAGGGCGCGGCCTATGAACCGGCCCAGTTGTCGCGCGGCCTGATCGCCTATGGCTCGATCCTGGCGCTGCAATCGCCCGAGTTCGTAAATGGCGTGCGTTCCTTCGCCGTCGACCCGGACCAACGGCGCACCGTCATCAACCGCATCATCGCCGATCCGGCCTATGCCGCCACCCTGCCGGGGGCCGAAGACGCTGCGGGCCTGATCGCCGCGACCATCGGCGCCGACTCGGCCGCCATGCGCGTCATCGCCGACGCGGTCGAAGGCGACGCCTATACGGTCCAGGAACGCAATGACCCGCGCCGTCGCTGGGCCGTCACCCATATCACCAACCGCGACAGCCGCCTGGAAGGGGTCAAGACCTTGTCGGCTGCGCGGATGCTGCCTTCCGCCGACGAATCGGCCCGACTGTTCGCCGCCGCCAATTCCGGTTCGGGCCTCAACGCCTCGGGCGGACGGCTGCCGCCGCCCTTCACGCCCGCCATGGTCAACTCCCTCGCCATCGCCGCCCTGGCCGCCCTGGGCGCGGGTGGAGACGAATACCGGGCCAACACCGAGGCCCTGACGGTGGAGTCGAACAGCGAGTTCTGCCTGAATTTGTCCAAGCTGATGTTGTTCCAATGCCTGGCCGCCTCGCGTCCCAGCTATGAAGACATGTTCTGCGTCGGCCGCCATGTGGCCCGAGACCTGTCACAATGCACGGCCCAGGCCCTGGCCCCGACCGGTTCGCCTCAGGTGAGCCTGGCCGCCGCTCCGCCCATCGCCGCCGATGCGGCCGTCGCTTCGCAGAACGCGGTCCAATCCGGCCCGAACTGACGCGGGACCGGCTCTGAAAAACAGGCTCAACCGGGCGGTTGCGCGCACGGCGTGATGCGTGTATTGACGCCCGCTCTTGAATTCGAGGGTTTCAACCCCGCCGCGCAGGCGATCCAGCGACGGCGTCTTTAGTTATTGAGGCGAGCCAGATGGCCGAGATCATCCTGAACGTCGACGTCCGTGCTGGCGTGGGCACCGGCGGCGCCCGCGCCGTGCGTCGCACCGGCGCCGTGCCGGGCATCCTGTACGGCGGCGACAAGGCCCCCGTCGCCATCTCGGTGAACGAGAAGGACTTCCGCAAGAGCCTGTACACCGGCAAGCTGCTGGGCCACCTGGTGACGCTGAAGTACGGCAAGGAGACCCAGCCGGTCATCGCCAAGGCCGTCCAGTTCGACCCGGTCAGCGACCGTCCGCTGCATTTCGACCTGATGCGCGTCGATGAAGACCAGATGATCAAGATCGAAGTGCCGGTGCACTTCATCAACCAGGATCAGTGCGCGGCCTTCCGTCAGGGCGGCTCTCTGGAAATCGTGCGTCACACCGTCGAGATCGAAGTCCGCGCCGACCACATCCCGGAAGACCTGGTCGTCGACCTGTCGGGCCACAAGCTGGGCGACACCATCCGCATCTCGGACATCAAGCTGCCGGAAGGCGTCCAGCCCGCCATCCACGACCGCGACTTCATGATCGCCTCGATCAAGGTGTCGTCGGCCGCCATGTCGGAAGCCGCTGATCTGGCCGCCGACGAAGAGGCCGCCGAGGCTTCGGCCACGGAACAGGCCGACGCTTCGACCGAAGAGTCGTCGGAAGGCTGATCGCCAGTCCTTTCCAAGGTTCGGCAACGGCCCCTCCGGCGACGGACGGGGCCGTTTCCATATTCGGAGCAGACCGATGATCATCATCGCCGGCCTGGGCAATCCGGGCGCCAAATATCAGGGCAACCGCCACAACATCGGCTTCATGGCCGCCGATGCGCTGGCCGACCGTTGGCGCTTCGGGCCGGAACGGGCGAAATTCCAGTCGGTGGTGCGCGAGGGCGAGGTCGAGACGGCCAAGGGCGCGGTCAAGGTCCTGCTGATGAAGCCCCAGACCTATATGAACGAGAGCGGCCGCGCCGTCGGCGAAGCGGCGCGCTTCTACAAGGTCCCGCCGGGCGACGTGATCGTCTTTCATGACGAGATCGATCTGGCCCCCGGCCGCTTCCGCATGAAGACCGGCGGCGGGGCGGCGGGGCAGAACGGCGTGCGCTCGCTGATCAGCCAGTTGGGTCCCGATTTCCGCCGCGCCCGCATGGGCGTGGGGCATCCCGGCGAGCCGCAACTGGTGCACGGCTATGTGCTGGCAGACTTTCACAAGGCCGAACAGCCTTGGGTGGACGCCCTGCTGAACGCCTGTTCCGATGCTCTGCCCTTCGCCCTGGTCGGCGACGACGACCGGTATCAGGCCGAGGTGCTGCGCCTGGCCCCCGCGCCTAAATTCAGCCCCCGCCAGGCCGCGCGCGGCGAATAGCCCCCTGCCCGGCCCGGCCCCGGCGCGCTAGAGACTGGGGCGCACGTACAAAGGACCCGTCATGAAGCCTCTTATGCCCGTCATCGCCCTGGCCGTCCTGACCGCCGCCTGCGGGTCCTCGGAGACCGGCAAGACCGCCGACGGTGCGAACATGGTCAAGGTCGCCAACGCCCTGTGCCGTCCCACGCCGAACGGGCGCGACCTGACGGCCTGCTACATGACGCTGACCGCCTCCGGCGATGACCGGCTGATGTCGATCGCGGCGCCCGATGCGGCCAGCGCCCAGCTACACGAGATGAAGATCGAGAACGGCGAGATGCGCATGGGCGAGGTCACCGGCGGCCTGGCCTTGCCGGCCGGAAAGGCGACGGCCCTGGCGCCGAACGGCGACCACATCATGCTCATGGGCCTGTCGCGGCCGCTGGCCGAGGGCGATGTCGTCTCCCTGACCCTGGGCTTCCAGAAGGCGGCGCCGGTGGCCGTCCAGGCCCGCGTGGGCCAACCCGCCCTGCCCGGCGCGCACTGACGCCTGGCAAACGCGGGCCTGACAAACGGGCGCTTACAGGGTAAAGCCCGCGCCTCACGAGGAATCCCATGGCCCTGAAAGTCGCGATCGTCGGCTTGCCCAACGTCGGCAAGTCCACCCTGTTCAACGCCTTGACCAAGACGGCGGCGGCCCAGGCGGCCAACTATCCCTTCTGCACGATCGAGCCGAACACCGGCGACGTGGCCGTGCCCGAGGCGCGCCTGAACGTGCTGGCCGAGATCGCCGGGTCCAAGGAGATCATCCCGGCGCGCATCACCTTCGTCGACGTGGCGGGCCTGGTGCGCGGCGCGTCCAAGGGCGAGGGTCTGGGCAACCAGTTCCTGGCCAATATCCGCGACTGCGACGCCATCGCCTTCGTCGCCCGCTGCTTCGTCAATGACGACATCACCCATGTCGAGAACCGCATCGACCCCCTGGGCGACCTGGAGATCATCGAGACCGAGCTGATGCTGGCCGACCTTGAAAGCCTGGAACGTCGGCGCGTCCAGGTGGAGAAACGGGCCAAGGGCGGCGACAAGGAAAGCCAACTGACGTTGAAGCTGATCGACCTGGCGCTGGAGCCGCTGCGCGCCGGTCGCCCCGCTCGCGTGGCCGAGGTGTCCAAGGAGGACAAGAAGGCCTGGGACATGCTGCAACTGCTGACCGCCCTGCCCGCCCTCTATGTCGCCAATGTCGATGAAGGCTCGGCTGCTGACGGCAACGACCTGTCGGCCCAGGTGGCCGAACGCGCCAAGGCCGACGGCGCCCAGACCGTGATCATCTCGGCCCAGATCGAGTCCGAGATCGCCGTGCTGGACGACGCCGAACAGGCTGAATTCCTGGAGACCCTGGGCCTGGACGAGCCGGGTCTGAACCGTCTGATCCGCGGCGCCTATTCGCTGCTAGGCCTACAGACCTATTTCACCGTGGGTCCGAAGGAGGCGCGCGCCTGGACCATCCACGTCGGCGACACCGCGCCCCAGGCTGCGGGCGTGATCCACACCGACTTCGAAAAGGGCTTCATCCGCGCCGAAACGGTCGCCTATGACGACTATGTCGCGCTGAAGGGCGAGGCGGGCGCCCGCGAGGCCGGCAAACTGCGCGCCGAGGGCAAGAGCTATGTCGTCAAGGACGGCGACGTGATGCACTTCCTGTTCAACGGCTGACGTCAGGCGGCGGCCACAGCCTCGATCTCGACCATCCAGCCGTCCTCGAACAGATCGACGACGATCACGGTCAGAGCAGGCTGGCGGCCGTCCAGAACCTTCAGCCGCACCGCGCGGTTCTCCAGCGCGTGGGAGCGGTCGGCCAGATAGGTGGTGACCTTGACCAGGTTGTCCAGGGTCATGTCCGCCGCTGCCAACTGGGCCTGCACATTGGCCCAGACCTGCTCGCACTGGCCACGGAAATCGGCAGGTGGGACGCCATCGGGTCCGAGCGGCGTCTGACCGGACAAGAACAGCCAGCGGGTCGCCCCGTCGACCTCCACGGCTTGCGGATACGCCCCCTGGACCGGCGGCGAGCCGTCGCCGGTCAGGGCGCGCAGTTTCAGGGTCACTGACGGGCGGCGTCGCTGCGGGCGCGGATGGCGCCGAACTCGGACATCGGCTTCCACTGCGGCCAGTCGCGGGTGTTCGCCAGATCCTGCCCCAGTCGATAGAGGACCGTCAGGTTCTCGACCGCCGAACGCAGATCCCAGTCGGCCGACCACTCATCGGACGGTCTGTGATAGTCGGCCGCGAACTTGGCCTCCCAGGCCGCCTTGCCGGCCTCGACGCCGCCGTCGACCCAGTCGATCCCGTGCCAGGGCATGATGGCCGGGACCCCCATTCGGGCATAGGGGAAGTGGTCCGAACGATAGAAGAAGCCCTGCTCCGGCCGACCGTCGTCAGAGACATAGCGGCCCAGAGGCTCCAGGATCGCCTGCAGCCGATCCTCCAGGTCGTTCTGGCCCTTGCCGAAGATCGGCAGGTCGCGCGTCGGACCCGACAGCGGCAGCATATCGATGTTGATGTCGGCCACCGTCCGCTCCAGCGGATAGACCGGATCGGCCGCATAGGCATAGGCGCCCTTCAGGCCCATCTCCTCGGCCGCCATATGGGCGAAGATCACCGTGCGTTGCGGCGCCGGGCCGGCCTTGAAGGCCCGCGCCATTTCCAGCACGCCGATGGTGCCCGAGGCGTTGTCCCAGGCGCCGTTGAAGATCTTGTCGTCGCCGGGGGTTTCCGGGTGCTGCTCGGCGCCGCCCACATGATCCCAATGGGCGGAATAGATCAGGTACTCGTCCGGTTGGGTCGTCCCTTCGATCTTGGCCAGCAGGTTGTGGGTGATGGTGGTGGTGATCCGCTCCTCGGCCTGAGCGAACAGGCGCACGCCCGGCAGGGCCACGGCCTTGAACGATCCGCCGCCTATGGCGGCCAGGCTGGCCGGATCCAGGCCCGCCGCTTGCGCCCAGGCCAGGGCCAGATCGTGGTTGATCACGCCCGAGAATTCCAGGTTCGCCGCGCCGGGGCTGAGCATGCGGCGAAAGCCGCCGCGCCGCACCGTGGCGGTCCAGACCGGATCGCCCGCCGGGGACATGATCACGGTGACAATGCCGATCGCGCCGCGCGCATAGGCTTCGTCCGCCTTGCGGGCCGTGCTTTCGTAAAAGGTGTTGTACGGGCCGTTGAACAGCTCGCCCTCCGGCTCTCCGGGCAGAACCAGCACGACCTTGCCGCGCACGTCGATGTCGCCGTAGTCGTCCCAGTTCCGTTCAGGCGCCGTGATGCCGTAACCGGCGAACACCAGTTCCGCATTGCGCACATCGGCCTTGCCGTCGTTGGCGACGGCGCGGATCTGGATGTCGGTTCCCGGCGTCAGGTCATGCATCTGGCCGTCAGGGCCGGTCCAGGCTGCGTGTGCGGCCCCTTCGACGGGGGTGTAGCTGCGCAGTTCGATGTGTTGCAGCCATTGACCGTTGGGGCCGCCAGGCTGGAAACCCATGGCCTCATACTGGGCTTGCAGCCAGTCCAGCGTCTTGCGTTCGCCCTCGGTGCCCGGATAGCGCCCGTTGAACGCATCGGTGCTGATGGTGCGGATTTCGTCGCTGAGCCGCTCGGCCGTGAAATCCTGAGCCGCCGTCGCCCCCGCGGCGAACAGCATGACTGCGGCGGCCGCGCCGCCGACCAAGGCTCGAAACATCCTGAACTCCCTGCCCCGTTACGGCGCGCACCTTAGTGCGATCCGCAACGCCCGATCATTACGATTTGGTCATGCCTCAGCGGCGGCTGCCGGCGCTGCGCTCGCGCATCGGACCGAACTCCGATCCCGGCTTCCAGGCAGGCCAGTCCGGGCTGTTCGCCAGGTCGAGACCGACCGCATAGACGACCGCCAGGTCCTCGATCATGCCACTGTAGTCCCAGTCGGGCGACCATTCGTCGTCGGCCTGGTGATAGCGGCGCGCGCCGTAGTCGCTGGACGCCGCCTCGCGCTCGGCCTTCGGCTCGTCACGGAAGGCGCCGCCGCCGTCGGCATAGGCCATGGGCACGCCGCGCTTGGCCAAGGGGAAGTGATCGGAACGGAAATAGGAACCCGCCGCCGGATTGGCTTCGGCCGTGATCGGGCGGCCTTGCAGGGCGGCAACGGCTTGCAGCCGTTCGTCCAGATTCGACTGGCCCATGCCCACGACCTGAAGGTTCTCGACCCGACCATAGACGTTCATGGCGTCCAGGTTGAAGCCGGCCACCGTCGTGGCCAGCGGATAGACCGGATTGGCGGCATAGAATTCCGACCCCAACAGCCCGCTTTCCTCGGCGGTGAAGCTGATCATCACGATCGACCGTTCAGGACGCGGCCCGCGGCCGAAGGCGCGCGCCAGCTCCAGCAAGCCGGCCGTGCCGGTGGCGTTATCGATGGCGCCGTTGAAAATGCGGTCGCCGTTGGCGTCGGCGTCGCCGATTCCGATGTGATCCCAATGGCCGGTATACAGGATGGTCTCGTCCGGGTGGGTCGTTCCCGGCAGGCGGGCGATGATGTTGTGGGTGGTGATCTGTTCGCTGGCGACGTCGAAACGGGCGCTCAGCCTGGCCCCGGTCAAGGGCACGGGCTGGAAGTCGCGGCTCCGCGCCTGAACCTTCAGCGCTTCGAAATCGAGACCGGCGTGGCGGAACATCTCGACGGCCAGATCACGCTGCATCCAGCTTTCCATCGGGATGCGTTCGGCCGCCGCGTTCTGACGCAGGATGTCGAACTGCGGGCCCGCCCACGAATTGTTCACCGTGGCCCAGCCGTAGGAGGCCGGAGCCGCTTCATGCACGATGATGACGCCCGCCGCACCCTGACGCGCCGCCTCCTCGTATTTGTAGGTCCAGCGACCGTAATAGGTCATGGCTCGGCCGTTGAAGGTGTTCAGCGACGGCTCTTCAAAGTCGGCGTCATTGACTAGAACGACCAGGATCTTGCCGCGCATGTCCTGGCCCTTGAAGTCGTCCCACTGACGTTCCGGGGCCTTGATGCCGTAGCCGACGAAGACCAGCGGCGCATCACGCAGATCGACCTGGCTGCCCGGCAGACGAGTCGAAAAGACCATGTCCTGACCCGGCCGGATGGCCTGAGACCAGTCGCCGACCGACAGGGTCGCGGTCGGATGCGAAACGGTGAAACGGTTCAGGACCACGTCCTGGGTCCAGGCGCCGTTCGGCCCGCCCGGCTGGAAGCCAGCGGCTGCATACTGTTCGCTCAGATAGCGGATCACCTTGTCCTCGGCCGGGGTGGCGATGCCGCGGCCCTCGAAACTGTCGTCGGACAGGATGCGCACGTCTTCCGACAGGCGTTCCGCGTCGAACAGCGGCCCGGCGTCAGCACGGTTCCCGGTCGTCGCGCAGGCGGACAGAAGCGCGGCTGAGGCGGCGGCGAGGACGAGAATTTTCAGACGCATGACGAGAACAGGCCCCAGACCGTGAACACATTCGGCGGGAACCCTAGTGGTCCGTTTCGTCCCTGTCGATGCGTCTAGGGCGCGGGATCGACGGGGTTCGCGGCGGGCCAATCGGTGTCGCCCCGGCGCGTCAGGGTCATTTCGAACGCCCGCATCGGCGCCATGCCCGGCATGATGAAGTCGCCGACCTCATGATAGGTGGTGTCCGTGATGTCGGAGGTATAGCGCATGACGCCGGGACCGGCTGGAACCTCCCAGACATAGCCGTCATCGGTGGGTTTCAGCTCGAAGGCGCCGCTATAGCCCTGGGCGTAGCTGCGAATCTCGTATTTCGATGCTTCGGGATCATAGGACAGCACGGCGAAGGCGTTGAAGCCGGTCGATCCGTCGGCGCGATATCCCCGCCCCTCGATGACCAGAATCGTCCCGTCCAGCATCGGCCCGATGCGCTCGGTCTGAGTGACGGAATAGCGGCTCTGGTCGGGATTGATCCCCGAGGCCTGACCGACCCAGACGCCTTGCATCCGCGACAATTTCGCTATCGCCTCGCGCTGTGCGGCCTGCACCCCGGCCTGCGGCGTCTGCGCCCAGGCCGCGCCCGCCGTCGCCGTTGAAACCGCCAGAAGCAGCGCTCCCGCCAAAACCGCCTTGCGCATCATGCTCTCCCATATTTGTACTTTGTCATATAAAGCACTTTTCAAACTTGGCAAGCGGCCATAAAAAACCCGCCGGAGCCTGAGCCGCGGCGGGTCCTTCGTTTTAACGCCGAGGTCACTCGGACAGAAACTCCATCTAGTGCGCCACGCCCTTCCAGATGCGGCGATAGCTGGCGTAGGTCAGCCCGGCGAACAGGAACAGGAAGATCAGCACGCCCAGGCCGGTCTGCTTGCGCGCGGTGGCGTGCGGGTCCGACGCCCAGGCGATGAAGGCGGCGACATCCTTGGACATCTGGTCGACGCTGGCGGTCGTGCCGTCGTCATAAGAGACTTGGCCGTCGCGCAACGGCGGAGGCATGGCGATGAAACCGCCCGGCGGCACGTGGTCGTGGGCGCCGGTCCAGAACGGCGCCATGTCGCCCGCCATATAGGGGTTGTAGTGCTGGTCCGGGCGGATTTGCAGACCCGCCGGGGCCGCGCGATAGCCGGTCAGAAGCGAATAGATGTAGTCGGCCCCGCCATGACGCGCCTTGGCCATGACCGACAGGTCCGGCGGCGCCGCGCCGCCGTTGGCCGCAGCCGCAGCGATGGCGTTCGGATAGGGGTTGGGGAAGGCGTCGGCCGGCGTGGCGTCGCGACGGATCGGCTCGCCGGTCTCGGAATCGATGTCGTTGACCTGGACCTCGGCGGCCAGGGTCTTCACCACCGGATTGTCGTTCGGATTCGGATAGTGGGCGTTCCAGAACGGGCCGGTCTTATCGCCCAGGTTGCGGAAGTGCATCAGGCTCATGCCGTGGCACGACGAGCAGACCTCGCGATAGACCTTGTAGCCGCGCTGGAGCTGGCCTTGGTCGAAGGTGCCGAACGGCCCCTCGAACGAGAAGCCGCCCGAACGCGGATGCAGGGCGCCGCCCGAGGCAAGGGCCGGAGAGGCCGAGGCGATCAGGCCGAGAGCCAGAGCGGCGGAAGCGAGGGTCTTGAGCACGGTCTTGTTTCCAACGGTCATCATCGCCCTCACGCCTTGTGCTCGTCGCCGCCCAGAACGGGTTCGGAGATCGAGGCCGGCACCGGCAGCGGCGTCTCCTTCAGGCCCAGCCAGGGCATGAGGATCAGGAAGAAGACGAAATAGTAGGCGGTGAACAGACGGTTCAGCCACAGGTAGCTGTTCAGGTCGCCGTCGCCGAGGGTGAAGGTCTTGAACGTGCCGATCACCGGCGCGTCGGGCAGTTGCGCCCCGCACCAACCCAGACCGAAGCAGACGAACAGGAAGATCACGAAGAAGGTCCGCATCGTCGGGCGATAGCGCATCGAGCGCACCCGCGACGTGTCCAGCCACGGCAGCACGAACAGCACGCCGATGGCGCCGAACATGGCCACCACGCCGCCGAACTTGTCGGGAATGGCCCGCAGGATGGCGTAGAAGGGCAGCATGTACCACTCGGGCACGATGTGCGCCGGGGTCTGCAACGGGTTGGCCGGAATGTAGTTGTCGGCGTGACCCAGGGCGTTCGGCATATAGAAGACGAAGATCGCGAACATGATCAGGAACAGCACGATCGCGAAGCCGTCCTTGACCGTGAAATACGGATGGAAGGGCAAGGTGTCTTTGGCCGTCCGCTCCTTGGGAATCAGGATGCCGACCGGGTTGTTCTGACCGCCCGTGTGCAAGGCCCACAGGTGCAGCACCACCACGCCGAAGATCACGAACGGCAGCAGATAGTGCAGCGAGAAGAAGCGGTTCAGGGTGGCGTTGTCGATCGCCGGGCCGCCGCGCAGCCAGATCAGGATCGGCTCGCCGATCATCGGAATGGCGCCGATCAGATTGGTGATCACCTCCGCGCCCCAGAACGACATCTGGCCCCACGGCAGGACGTAGCCCAGGAAGGCCGTCGCGATCATCAGGAAGAAGATCACGCAGCCCAGGATCCAGATCATCTCACGCGGGGCCTTGTACGAGCCGTAGTAGAGACCGCGCAGCATGTGCAGATAGACCGCGATGAAGAACATCGAAGCGCCGTTGGCGTGGACGTAGCGGATCAGCCAGCCCCCGTTGACGTCGCGCATGATGCGTTCGACCGAGGCGAAGGCCATGGCGGTGTTGGGCACATAGTGCATGGCCAACACAACGCCGGTGGCGATCTGGATGACCAGGCACAGGGCCAGAATGCCGCCGAAGGTCCACCAGTAGTTCAGGTTCCTGGGGGTCGGCAGCGACATATAATCCGCGCCGAAGCGGATGATCGGCAGGCGGCTGTCCAGCCACTTCTCGATGCCGGTCTTGGGGACGTAGGTGCTTTCGTGATCGCTCATGTTCGCTGTCGTCCTCAGCCGATCTTCACGCGGGTGTCGGACACATAGTCATAGGTCGGCACCACCAGGTTCTTGGGCGCCGGACCTTTGCGGATGCGGCCCGAGGTGTCGTAGTGCGACCCGTGGCAGGGGCAGAACCAGCCGCCGTAGTCGCCGGCGCCGAAGGTCGGCACGCAACCCAGGTGCGTGCACGAGCCGATGACGACCAGATACTGACTGTGACCCGCCTTGACGCGCTCGGCGTCGGTCTGCGGGTCCTTCAGGGCGCTCAGAGGCGTCACGACGGCCTCTTCGATCTCCTTTTGCGTGCGGTAACGCACGAAGACCGGCTTGCCCTGCCATTTGATGACCACCTGCTGGCCTTCCTGCACCTTGGTCAGGTCGAATTCGATCGACGCCAGGGCCAGGGTGTCGGCGGCCGGGTTCATCTGGTTGATCAGCGGCCAGGCCGCCATCACGCCCGCGCCCACGGCCGCGGCGCCCGCGGCGATGTGGATGAAGTCACGACGGGTGGCGTCGTCGCCCGCGTCTTGTGTCGTCCCGACCGATTCGGCCACGTCTCACCTCTAGATCGCCGGTCGCGTCCGCAGGGGCGCTGTTCGGCATGAACCGTTCCGCGTCCATCGGGAGGATCGGGCCGGATTTGCGGACATTGCGAAAGCGGCGGACGCCACTTGCGAAATACTCGCAATTTCAGCCGCGACAAGCCCCCAGGCCGCGCGTATGAGGGCCTTAGAATGCGTCTCGCCCTTTTTCAACCGGACATCCCCCAGAATGTCGGCGCCTGCATCCGTCTGAGCGCCTGTTTCGGCGTCGAACTGCACGTCATAGAGCCTACGGGCTTTGGATTTGACGACCGCGCCATGAAGCGCGCGGCCTTGGATTACGGCCCCTTGTCGCACCTGACGCGCCACGCCGATTGGGAAACCTTTCGCGCGCAACAGGGGGCCGGGCGATTGGTCCTGTTCACGACGAAAGGCGCCGAACGTCTGGATGAATTCGTCTTCCGGCCCGACGACACCCTGCTGTTCGGCCGGGAATCGGCCGGCGCGCCCGATTTCGTGCACGCCGCAGCGGACGCCCGGGTCTTCATCCCGATCCGGCCGGAGACCCGCAGCCTGAACCTGTCGGTCAGCGCGGGCGTCGCCCTGTTCCAGGCGCTGCGGACGACCGGCCGCCTGCCCTAGGCTGCGGGTTCCAGGCGCGCCAGGCTGGGCGGTTCGTCCGACTTCGCCGCGGCCACGGCTTCCACGGCCCGCATGACCCGCAGGATGTTGCCGCTGGTCAGTTTGGCGATGTCCGCCTCGGTCCAACCAGCGTCCATCAGGGCCGACAGGATGCGCGGATAGGCGTCCACCCCATCGATGCCTTCCGGCAGCCGCCCGACGCCGTCGAAGTCACCTCCCAGGCCGACATGATCGACGCCCGCGACCTCGCGCACGTGCTGGATATGGGCGACGACATTGTCGATCGTCGCCGCGGGCCGAGGATGAGCCGCAACCCACGCCTCCAACTCGGGCGTCGGCGCGTTCGGCGAGACGCCAAGCCGCTCGGCCTCGGCCATCACCGCCTTGACCCATTCGCCTTCGGCCGCATTGATGAAGCCCGGTACGAAGGTGACCATGACGACGCCGCCGTCCTCGGGCATCAGGCGCAGCACCGCGTCGGGCACGTTGCGCGGATGATCAGTCACGGCCCGCGCCGACGAGTGTGAGAAGATCACCGGCGCCTCGGACACGCGCATGGCGTCCAGCATGGTCTCTTCCGACACGTGGCTGAGATCGACCATCATGCCCAGGCGATTCATTTCGCGGACGACCTCTTCACCGAAGGGGTTCAGGCCGCCCCATTTCGGCGCGTCCGTCGCGCTGTCGGCCCAACTGGTGGTCGTGGAGTGCGTCAGGGTCATGTAGCGGACCCCCGCCTGGTAGAATTCCCGCAGCAGACCCATGGAATCGGCGATGGAATAGCCGCCCTCGATGCCGATGAAGCTGGCGATCCGCCCGGCGCGCATGGCGGCCTCGCCCTGGTCCGCCGTGGTCACGATGGTGAAGACGTCAGGATAGGCGGCGGCGATCCGTCGCACGGTGTCGATCTGTTCGAAGGTGGCGCGCGTGGCCTCCAGAGGCGTCAGGGACGCGGGCACATAGACCGACCAGAACTGGCCGCCGACGCCGCCCGCGCGCAGGCGCGGAATGTCGGTGTGCAGCTTGGTCGACCCGTGCAGGTCGGTCGTCAGGTCCACCTGGCGCGGGTCGTTTCCGTAGCCCTCGCGCAAGGCCCAGGGCAGGTCGTTGTGCCCGTCGATCACGGGCGCCTGGCGCAGGACAGAGCGCACGCGGGCGTCATTGTCGGCGGTCTGGGCCAGAACGGTCCCGGCGGTCAGGACGGACAGGGCGGCGGCGAGGGCGGCGGAACGGCGCATGACAGGAACTCCCTTGTACGATCGGCCAATGCTGACGTCCTCAGCTCGATTTGCAACCTATGGAATGATCAGCAGCAAGGCGCGGACGGCCGACCCGGCGCATCGCGGTCGGGACTGGTCACGAAGGCCGCGTCATGTTTGAAGCCCTGATGATCACAGATCCCTCGCCGCTCGCCGAACGCCAAGAGACCGCGCGCCTCTGGTTCGAGACCCTGCGCGACCGCATCCACGCCGCCTTCGAAGCATTGGAAAATCAGGCGCCTGCCGATCTGTTCCCCGGCGAGCCGGGTCGGTTCATGCGCACGCCATGGGAGCGGCCGGAAGGCGGCGGCGGCGTCATGGGCATGATGCGTGGACGTCTGTTCGAAAAGGTCGGCGTGCATTGCTCGACCGTGCATGGGACCTTCCCGGCCGATTACGCCAAACAGGTGCCGGGCGCCGAAGAGGACCCGCGCTTCTTCGCCACCGGAATCAGCCTGATCTGCCATCCAGTCAGCCCGCGCGTTCCGGCGGTGCACATGAACACCCGCTTCATCACCACGACGAAAAGCTGGTTCGGCGGCGGCGCCGATCTGACGCCGGTGCTGGACGTCGACCGCCATGCCGAGGCCCCCGACACGACCGCCTTCCATGCCCGGATGAAGGCCGCCTGCGACGCCCACGACCCGGACTACTACACGCGCTTCAAAGCCTGGTGCGACGAATATTTCTGGCTGGCGCATCGCAAGGAGCCGCGCGGCACCGGCGGCGTCTTCTATGACCACCTGGACAGCGGGGACCACGCGCGCGACTTCGCCTTCACAAAGGATGTCGGCGAGGCTTTCCTGAACGCCTATGTCCCCATCGTCGAACGGCGAATGCAGGAGCCGTGGACGGCGGGCGAACGCGAGGAGCAACTGATCCGGCGCGGGCGCTATGTCGAGTTCAACCTGCTCTATGACCGCGGCACCATGTTCGGGCTGAAGACCGGCGGCAATGTCGACGCGATCCTCAGCTCCATGCCGCCCGTGGTGAAGTGGCCCTAGGTCGCCTTCCGTTTCAGGAATTTCAGCGCTGACCAGTCGGCGCTGACGGCGCAGACCTTCACGTCGACCCAGCCGGTCGGCAGCAGGACGGCGCGCAGCCCATTCTCGCTCAGATCGCGAAACAAGGGCGAGACCGTCTTGGGCCAGGACACCCACAGCATCCCGCCCGGCCGCACCGCCGCCAGAGCCGGCGCGACCTCGCGATCCAACGCCGCAACGTCGCGGACGAACAGGTGGACCAGATCGGCCAGGGCCGCCGTCGCATCGACCACCGCGCCGATCGGCAAGGGTTCGATCCAGTCGCGATAGCCTTCGGGCGCGTCGATGGGCTTGAGCGCCTGACCGTCCTTCAGACCCAGTTTCTGGATCAGGGATTTGCCGGAATAGCCTGCGGAGACCGACATGGCGGCGACCTCAGCTTGACAGGAAGGTTCGGATCCAGCCGCCGACCAAGGCCCGGTCATTGGGGGCCTCCAGGCTGTCCAGCGCACGGTCGACCAGATCGATGTCCATCCGATCGCGGCGTCCGGCTGTCAGAGCTGCGGCGAACTCCGGCGGGAATTCGGGATGCGGCTGCATCGAGACCGCGTCCTCGCCCCAGGCGAGGCCCGCGAACGGAGTGAAGGCGCTCGACAGGATGACACGCGCCTCGGGCGGGCGTTCGATCACCTGATCCTGATGCGAGGCCGGCAGGGCGACCGAGGCGGCGGGCGGCCGCATCCACGGCTCGACCGAGACGACCTCATAGCGGTGCAGGCCGACGCCCCAGCCGCGATCCGACTTCTCGACCCGGCCGCCCAGCGCCTGCGCCATCGCCTGATGGCCGAAGCAGACGCCGACCAGTCGGGTCCGACCTTTCGCCGCGCGGATCCAGTCGAACAGGGGCGCAAGCCAGACATGGTCCTCGTACACCCCGGCCGCCGAACCGGTGATGATGGACCCGTCGAAGGCGGCCGGATCGGGCAAAGCGCCAGCCGCCGCATCGAAACGGACGGTCGTGAAGCCGTCGCCCAGCATCCGATCGAACATATCGGCGTAGTCGCCGTACTGCGGCTGCAAGGCCTCGGGCGGGCGGCCGGTTTCAAGAATGGCGATACGCGTCATGTGCGCCAGACCTCCGCCTTGGCGCCCACGTCGCCAAGCGTTTCCGCAACCCAGCCGCAAATTTCGTGCGCCGCCGCTTCGACCCCAGGCGAGGCGCCCAGGACGACCATGGCGCAGCCGTTCATCTTCATGGGATTGGTCAGGGGGCGAAGCCGTGCCTCGGCCACCAGCGCTGACCCGGCCGGAACCAGTCGGCGCAAGAGGCCGTCGAAGGTCTCAAGGTCCTTCAGCGGGGTCCAGATGGCGACGACGGCGGACGGATCGGCCCGGCGGGCGGCGATCGCGGCGTCGGCGGCGCGATGATAGTCGTCGCCGCGCTCATAGGGCGGGTCGATCAGGACCAGGGGGGTGGACGCGCCGCGCATGGACGCGACCAGGGCGTCGTAGCCGTCGCCCGCCTGCGCCGTCGCATCAGGAAAACCCGTCAGCGCCTCGTCCAGCAGACCTTTCACCTCGTCTCGCAACTCGAAGCCGCGATAGCGGTCGCCCGGGCGCAGGTTTCGGGCCGTCAGCAGGGGCGAGCCGGGATAGAAGCGCGCGCCGCCGTCCGGGTTCAACGCCGCCACCTGATCGGCCAAGGCCCGGATCGTCGGCGGCAGATCGCCTTGCGCCGCCATCAACCGCGCCACGCCCGCCTCGGCCTCTTTCGAGCGCACGGCGTCGCCGGTCAGGTCATACAGCCCCGCCCCCGCATGAGTGTCGAACACCGAGACCGATCCGGCGGCCTGACGTTCGGCCAGCAGACGCAGCAAAAGGGCGTGCTTGACCAGGTCGGCGAAATTTCCGGCATGGAAGCTGTGGCGATAGTTCATGGCCCTGCCTCCCCTTCCCCGACCTTCCGGTCAAGCCGGAACCGCGCGGGCGCGGGCGCTGATCAGGCCGTCTTTTCCCAATCCAGGACGACCTTGCCCGACTGGCCCGCCTTCATGACCTCGAAGCCCTCGCGGAAGCGATCATAGGGATATTGGTGGGTGATCAGCGGCGTCAGGTCCAGACCGGCTTTCAACAGGCCCAGCATCTTGCGCCAGGTGGTGAACATCTCGCGCCCATAGACGCCCTTGATGGTCAGGGCCTTCAGGATGATGGCGCCCCAGTCGGTTTCCATGGGTTTGCTGGGAATGCCCAACAGCGCCATGCCGCCGCCCATGATCAGGGTGTCGACGCATTGTTTGAAGGCGATCGGCGAACCCGACATCTCCAGCGCCACGTCGAAGCCGACCTTCAGGCCCAGCTCGTGCATGACGTCGTGCAGATCTTCCTTGGTGGTGTTCACCGTGCGCACGCCCGGCGCGACCTTCTGGGCCAGGTCCAGGCGGAAGTCGTTGATATCGGTCAGCACCACGGTGCGCGCGCCCGCGTGGCGAGCGACGGCGGCGGCCATCATGCCGATCGGCCCGGCCCCGGTGACCAGCACGTCCTCGCCCAACAGGTCGAACTGCTGCGCGGTGTGGACCGCATTTCCGAAGGGATCGAGGATGGAGCCGATCTCATAGGGCACGTCGTCGGGCAGTTCGATGACGTTGAAGGCCGGGGCCACCACATATTCGGCGAAGGCGCCCTGACGGTTCACGCCGATGCCCCGCGTATGCGGGTCCAGATGGAAATGCCCGGCGCGGGCGGCCTCGGAATTCAGGTCGATGACGTGGCCTTCGGCCGAGACGCGCTGGCCGACCTTGAGGCGGCGATCGACATCCTTGCCGATGGCGACGATCTCGCCGGCGAACTCATGGCCGGTGATCATCGGTACGGGCACGTTCTTCTGCGACCACTCATCCCAGTTCCAGATGTGGATGTCGGTGCCGCAGACGGCGGTCTTGTGCACCTTGATCAGCACATCCTCGTCGCCCGGCGTCGGAATGGGGGCGTCGATCAGTTCGAGGCCTTCGGCGGGTTTGGTCTTGGCCAGGGCCTTCATGGTGTCGGTCATCGGATCACTCCACATTCTGATCCCTCTCCTATTGGGAGAGGGCTTGAGGCTCGCTGAGCGCAGCGAAGCGCCAGCCCGAAAGGGTGAGGATCGGCTGTCCACCGATCGTCACCCGACATTCGACCCTCACCCTTTCGCGCAAGGACGACGGCTTGCCGCCGTACGCTCAACCCCCTCCCAACGGGAGTGGGGCGGTGAAGTCAGATCACGCCAAGCTCACACCCAGCCGTCGTGAACGCCGCCACCGTCTGGTCGATCTGTTCGAAGGTGTGCGCCGCCGACATCTGGGTGCGGATGCGGGCCTGGCCCCGCGGCACGACGGGGAAGGAAAAGCCGATCACATAGACGCCCAGCTCCAGCATCCGGGCCGCCATGTCCTGGGCCAGTTTGGCGTCGCCCAGCATGACCGGGATGATCGGGTGTTCACCCGGCAACAGGGTGAAGCCCGCCTCGGTCATGGCCGCGCGATATCGGGCGGCGTTGGCGAACAGTTGCGTCCGCAAGACATCGCCTTCGCCGCCTTGCGCGATGCGGATGGCTTCCAGGCTCGAGCCGCACACTGACGGCGCCAGGGCGTTGGAGAACAGGTACGGCCGCGCCCGTTGTTTCAGCAGTTCGACCACCGGCTTCGTCGCACAGATGAAGCCGCCCATGGCCCCGCCCAGCGCCTTGCCGAAGGTGCCGGTGACGAAGTCGACCCTGACCCCGTGATAGGCGAACGACCCCCGTCCCCGCGGTCCCATGAAGCCGGTGGCGTGACAGTCGTCGACCATGATCAGGGCGTCATATCTGTCCGCCAGCGCCCGGATATCCTTCAGCTTGGCGACATAGCCGTCCATCGAGAAGGCGCCGTCGGTGGCGATGACGATGTCGCGCGCACCGTCGGCTCGGGCCTGTTTCAGTTGGGTCTCCAGGTCGTCCATGTCGGAGTTGGCGAAGCGATAGCGCTTCGCCTTGCACAGCCGCACCCCGTCGATGATCGAGGCATGGTTCAGACTGTCGGAGACGATGGCGTCCTCAGCCCCCAGCAGAGGCTCGAACAGGCCGCCGTTGGCGTCGAAGGCGGCGGCGAACAGGATGGCGTCCTCGAACCCCAGATAGTCGGCGATCGCCGCCTCCAGTTCCTTGTGGATCTCCAGCGTGCCGCAGATGAAGCGCACCGAGGCCGTGCCCGCGCCCCAGCGGTCCTGCGCCGCGATCCCCGCCTGGCTCACCCGCTCGTCCCCGGCCAGACCCAGATAGTTGTTGGCGCAGAAGTTCAGAACCTCGCGTCCGCCGACCCGGATCACCGGTCCCTGGCGGCTGGCGATCACCCGCTCGGGCTTGGTCAACCCCTGTTGGGCGATGTCGGAAAGATCCTGGGCGATGCGGTCATGGAAAGCTTGCGTCATGGGGCGCTCCGCTACGCCGAATCCGCTTGGGGCGCCAGCCGTCGGATCGATCAGGATGGCGGCGTCGGCTCGGCCACCGGCCGCATCGGACTGATCTGCACCCGTCCGCCACAGGGCGTGAGGGCCTGGGTCAAACTGACCGCCGAGGTGTCGCCCGGCGCAGTGACGCGCAAGCGCGCGACCGACGGACAGGCGGTCTCGCCCTGCCCCTCATGCGGCATCACGTTCCAGGCCAGATCGAAATAGGCCTTGGCCTGGGGCGCCAGACTGACGGGTGCGGGCGCCTGTCCCTGACGGAAATAGCTTCCCAACCTCTGGTCGACGCGGACCGTCGTCAGATCACGCCCCCGCGCGTCTTGCAGCGTCAGACCCGGATAGCCGGTCAGGCTGCACGTCTGGCTTCCGAGGTTCTGCAACGACAGCACGATCACGCGGTTGCCCGCCCCGGCGTCGCCGCCCTCCTGCGCCAGCTTCAACTGTGGGCCGCGGCACGGCGCCGGACCCGCCGGAGCGCTGGCGGCGGTAAGCTGCACGGGCGACGGCGCACGGCTCGGTGCAGTTTCCGGCGACGGGCCGCCGCAACGCTCCAGAACGGCCACGCCGACATCCTCGTTGGCGCCCAGACGGCTCAAGGTCGCGCTTTCGCGTCCGTCGCGGGTCGTGCTCCACCACTCCAGGCCCGAACCGGAATAGCGCGCGCCGCTGGCCGAAGGGGCCGAACGCAGGGTGTAGCTCTGACCCTTGTAGAGGATCTGGGCCGTGGCGGCGTCAGGATATTGAACATCGACCGTCTGGCCGCTTTCACAGGCATACCCGACCGGCGGGACCGGCGGCGTCGCGGGTTGGGGCGATGGCGGCGTCGGCGTGGGCGGCTGGGCCTCCTGTGGCTCGGTGCAGGCGGCGGCCAGCCCCAGAACGGCGACGGCGGCGGTCAGGCGGCGAAAGCTCATGGCGGGTCCGTGCGATTTCGTTCAGGCCGATCAACGTGCGCTCAGGCTAAAGGCTCCGCTCGCTCGGCGGCAAGCCGGGCGGCGATGCACCCGCGCTCTTGACGACAGCTTCAAGCGAACGCCAAAGCTGAGGACCTGATCGGTCCGATCAGTCACGCCGTCCAATGGAATGTCCATGAACGCCCAGACGCCCCCGCCTGTCTCTCAACCCGTTTGCGCTCCTCTGACGGGCGCGGCCATGTTTCTGGTCCTGACCATCGCGCCGGGCGCGGCGGCCGAGACGGCGGTTCGCGAACTGTGCGCCGACCTGTCGTCCCTGCTGCGCGGCGTCGGCTTTCGCGATTCGAACGGCGAGCTGAGTTGCATCATGGGCTTCGGGTCCGACGCTTGGGACCGCCTGTTCGGCGCCCCGCGGCCCAAGGACCTGCATCCGTTCCGCGAGATCAATGGCGTGCACCGCGCCGTTTCGACACCGGGCGACATCCTGCTGCACATCCGCGCGGCCCGTCCTGACCTGTGTTTCGAACTGGCCACCCACATCATGGAGCGCATCGGCGACGTGGTGACGACCGAGGACGAGGTTCACGGTTTCAAATTCTTCGACAACCGCGACCTTCTGGGATTTGTCGACGGCACCGAAAATCCTGTGAGTCGCGCCGCCGAGGCCGCGACCCTGATCGGCGGTGAAGACCCTGATTTCGCCGGCGGAAGCTATGTCATCGTCCAGAAATACCTGCACGACATGAAGGGCTGGAACGCCCAGACGGTCGAAACCCAGGAAGCCGCCGTCGGCCGTTTCAAACTGTCGGACGTCGAGATGCGCGACGAGGACAAGAAGCCCTACGCCCACAACGTCCTGACCAACATCAACGATGAGAACGGCGAACAACTGCAGATCGTGCGCGCCAATATGCCGTTCGGAGAGATCGGCACGGGTGAATTCGGCACCTATTTCATCGGCTATGCGCGCTCGCCCGAACGGATCGAGCGGATGCTGGACAACATGTTCATCGGCTCGCCGCCAGGGAATTACGATCGGTTGCTGGACTTCAGCCAGGCGGTGACCGGGTCGCTGTATTACATCCCGACCGCGACGTTCCTGGACGACGTCGAACCCTAGTTGGACCCGCGGCCGAAGACATGGGGCGGCGGACCGCGCTGGCGGCTGACGCCTCCCTTCCCGCGGCGAGACGGTCGACGACCCCGGACAAGCGAAAGCCCCGTCGGCGAACCGAACGGGGCTTTCAAATCTTGGGTGCGGGAGGTGGATTTGAACCACCGACCTTCAGGTTATGAGCCTGACGAGCTACCGGGCTGCTCCATCCCGCGGCAAGCCGGAAAAGTGAAGGAAGATCATTCGAAAATTCTGTCTGTTCGGTAGACCCGGCAGCGACCTACTCTCCCGCGCCTTAAGACGAAGTACCATCGGCTCTGGAGGGCTTAACGACCGAGTTCGGAATGGGATCGGGTGGGGAACCTCCGACATAGCCACCGGGTCAACCGAACAGACAGAATATGAAGACATTGTCAGACGATCATCTGGTCGAGATGATCATCGAATGAGTTTTGCTGAGAAACGATCAAACCGATCGGATTATTAGTACCGGTAAGCTTCATGCGTCGCCGCACTTCCACACCCGGCCTATCAACGTGGTAGTCTTCCACGATCCTCAGCGAAGCCTTGTTTTGAGGTTAGTTTCCCGCTTAGATGCTTTCAGCGGTTATCTATTCCATACTTAGCTACCCTGCTGCGCGGCTGGCGCCACGACAGGTCCACCAGAGGTATGTCCATCCCGGTCCTCTCGTACTAGGGACAGATCCTCTCAAGCTTCGAACACCCACGGCAGATAGGGACCAAACTGTCTCACGACGTTCTGAACCCAGCTCACGTACCACTTTAAATGGCGAACAGCCATACCCTTGGGACCTGCTCCAGCCCCAGGATGTGATGAGCCGACATCGAGGTGCCAAACTTTGCCGTCGATATGGACTCTTGGGCAAAATCAGCCTGTTATCCCTAGAGTACCTTTTATCCGTTGAGCGATGGCCCTTCCACTCGGGACCACCGGATCACTATGGCCGACTTTCGTCTCTGCTCGACTTGTCAGTCTCGCAGTCAGGCGAGCTTATGCCATTGCACTCGACGAGCGATTTCCGACCGCTCTGAGCTCACCATCGCGCGCCTCCGTTACACTTTGGGAGGCGACCGCCCCAGTCAAACTACCCACCACGCCATGTCCCGGGACCGGATAACGGCCCTCGGTTAGACGTCAACGACAGTAAGGGTGGTATTTCAAGGATGGCTCCACCAGAGCTGGCGCCCCGGCTTCATAGCCTCCCACCTATCCTACACATACGGTCGCTAACGCCAAGGCGAAGCTATAGTAAAGGTTCATAGGGTCTTTCCGTCTGACCGCGGGAACCCCGCATCTTCACGGGGAATTCAATTTCACTGAGCCTGTGCTGGAGACAGTGGGGAAGTCGTTACGCCATTCGTGCAGGTCGGAACTTACCCGACAAGGAATTTCGCTACCTTAGGACCGTTATAGTTACGGCCGCCGTTTACCTGGGCTTCAGTTCGACGCTTTCACATCTCCCTTTAACCTTCAGGCACCGGGCAGGCGTCAGACCCTATACGTCGCATTGCTGCTTCGCAGAGCCCTGTGTTTTTGCTAAACAGTCGCTACCCCCTGGCTTGTGCCACTCATTCCTGGTTGCCCAGGGTGAGTCACGCTTATTCCGAAGTTACGCGTGCAATTTGCCGAGTTCCTTCAGCACAGTTCTCTCAAACGCCTTGGTATGCTCTACCTGACCACCTGTGTCGGTTTCGGGTACGGTCTCTGCTGGAGTTATTTCCAGGGACAACGCCACCGCCGGGAACAATCCAATAAGCCCCGACGACTTATGCCATCCGTCACTTCCAGCTGGTGCAGGAATATTTACCTGCTTCCCATCGACTACGCTTTTCAGCCTCGCCTTAGGGGCCGACTAACCCTGCGCAGATTAGCTTTACGCAGGAACCCTTGGTC